>OHBI01000001.1_pt1 | contig 515709 bp, 409 predicted proteins | sample 1577361 | NCBI WGS metagenome assembly OHBI01 (sample SAMEA3879579, study PRJEB24766) | human gut metagenome | biome: human-associated habitat; feature: feces | place: USA | collected 1985/1987 | reverse complement strand
CTTACCTAATCCCTTGCCAGTGGGATATTTACTAAGCAGCTTGTACGGGCGCACAAAGGTGCTGAAATTATCCGGCAGGCAAAAGAAGAAAGGAAAAATACGAAAATGGATAAAACAAGAATCATCGTGGTGGAGGACAATATCGTGTATTGCGAGTTTGTCTGCAACCTGCTGGCACGGGAAGGATTCCGTACCGTGCAGGCTTACCACCTCTCGACCGCGAAGAAACTTCTGCAACAAGCCTCAGACGGGGACATCGTGGTTTCTGACCTACGACTACCCGACGGTGACGGCATCGACCTATTACGATGGATGCGCAAGGAAGGCATGACACAACCGTTAATCATCATGACCAACTATGCCGAAGTGCATACGGCAGTCGAAAGTATGAAACTCGGCTCGCTGGACTATATCCCCAAGCAGCTTGTGGAGGATAAACTTATGCCTCTGCTTCATACCATCCTGAAAGAACGGAGTATCGGACGAAATCGTATGCCCGTTTTTGCCCGTGACAGTTCCGCCTTTCAGAAAATCATGCAACAGATAAGATTAGTTGCCCCTACTGATATGAGCGTGCTGATATTCGGAGAGAACGGCACGGGCAAGGAGCATATCGCCCACCATCTGCATGATAAGAGCAAAAGGGCAGGGAAACCGTTTGTGCCTGTGGACTGCGGTTCACTCTCCAAAGACCTTGCGCCCTCGGCATTCTTCGGACATGTCAAAGGCGCGTTTACGGGTGCGGACAGCACAAAGAAAGGATACTTCAATGAGGCAGAGGGTGGCACATTGTTCTTGGATGAGGTAGGCAATCTCGCATTGGAAACCCAGCAGATGTTACTCCGTGCCATACAGGAACGGAGATACCGCCCTATAGGTGACAAGACGGACAAGAGCTTCAATGTCCGCATCATCGCCGCCACCAACGAGGATCTGGAGAAAGCGGTCATTGAAAAACGTTTCCGACAGGATTTGCTGTACCGTTTGCACGACTTCGAGATAACTGTTCCGCCCTTGCGTGACTGTCAGGAGGACATCATGCCGTTGGCGGAGTTCTTCCGTGAGATTGCCAACAATGAATTGGAATGTAGCGTGACTGGGCTCGATGCGGAAGCCCGTAAGACATTGCTGACCCATCCGTGGCCGGGTAATGTCCGTGAGCTTCGGCAGAAGATAATGGGCGCGGTGTTGCAGGCACAGACGGGAGTTGTCATGAAAGAGCATCTGGAACTTGCCGTAACGAAACCGACCTCACCTGTCAGCTTCGCCTTGCGAAACGATGCGGAGGACAAGGAACGCATCTTACGCGCGTTGAAGCAGGCAAACGGAAACCGCAAGGTTGCCGCCGAATTGCTCGGAATCGGACGTACAACGCTGTATAGCAAGTTGGAAGAGTATGGATTAAAGTATAAATTTCAGCAATCATAGCCCGCAACTTGCCGAAAATAGAAGTAACGGTTAAACCGGATTATTCAGCGAAGATAAAAAACGTCCTGTGATAAAAATCATGGGACATTTTGATGTGTATCCGATTTTTATTGCTACTTTTGTACCAAGACGAGAGACATTGACAGCAACTCACAGCAGAACGTAGAAATAGACAGGGTTGCCAAATCATTACCTCATTTTTACCTTATCCTCAGAACTGCTTGCTAATAAAGTGGTTATAAAAATCTTCCAGAATTACGAAAAAATCTTGTACCCGCCGCTCCGGCACGGACAGCCCAGGCACGGAAAAGGGCGGAAACCGTACAAGTTTCCGCCCTATCCGTGCTTTCGGCCGGGCTCTCGCCCGCACCGGATTATTTCTCGGCAGGATCGACCTGGCAGGCTTTCGAACCGTCATATGCCCACTTCACATAGATGGCACCCCACGTATACCCGCCGCCGAATGCCGACAGGATCAGGTTGTCGCCCGGCTTCAGCTCCTTCTCGTAGTCGTAGAGGCACGAGGGGATCGTCGCCGCCGTGGTATTGCCGTTGCGGTCGATATTGATCATGCACTTGTCATGGTCGAGCCCCATGCGGCGGGCCGTAGCGTCGATGATGCGCAGGTTGGCCTGATGGGGAACCAGATAACGGATGTCGTCCGAGGTAAGGTTGTTGCGCTCCATGATCTCCACCGACACGTCGGCCATCTTCGAAACGGCGGCCTTGAATACGGCGTGTCCGTCCCACATGATCGTGTGCCAGTTATTCTGCACGGTCTCGATCGAAGCCGGATAGCGCGATCCGCCGGCCTTCATGTAAAGCTGCAACTCGCCCGAGCCGTCCGAACGCAGGATTTCGTCCAGCACACCGTAACCCTCCGTATTGGGTTCCAGCAGCACGGCTGCGGCGCCGTCACCGAAGATCGGACAGGTCGAACGGTCGGTATAGTCGACGATGGTCGACATCTTGTCGGCACCGACCACGACCACCTTCTTGCACGATCCCGACTCGATGAACTTGGCACCTGTCGTCAGTGCGAAGAGAAAACCGCTGCAAGCCGCCGAAACATCGTACGCGAAAGCGTTTTTGCAACCCGCCTGGTCGGCGATCAGATTACCCGTCGAAGGGAAGAACATATCGGGGGTCACCGTGGCGCAGATCACCAGATCCACCTCCATCGGGTCTACGCCCGCCTTGTCCAGCAGGTTGATGACCGCGCGGGCACCCATATAGGAAGTGCCGACGCCTTCGCCCTTGAGGATATGGCGCGTCTTGACGCCGATATGCGACATGATCCACTCGTCGGACGTGTCGACCATGGTGCTTAATTCTTCGTTGGTGAGGATATAATCGGGGAGATATAGACCCACACCGGTAATTGCTGCTGTTATCTTGCCCATTAACTTTTCTTTACCTAATGATTATTAATTTTTGAAAGCGCGCTGCAACTTGGCGGTCAGATCCGCCGTAATGCACCGCTCGGCCGAAAGGATCATGCTCCTGATCGCCTTGGGCGATGAGATACCATGGCCGATGACCACAGGCGCATTGACGCCGAGCACGGGCGTACCGCCCACGTTCTCGTAATTCATCGCGTCCCAGAAAGCGTTTCCGCCGCCGAGTTTCTTGTTGATGTGGTAGAGGCCCTCGGCCATCTTCAGTACCGTATTGCCCACGAAACCGTCGCAGACGACCACGTCTGCGACCTTGCCCGTGAAGAGGTACGACGCCTCGACGTTACCCACGAAATCGATGCGGTCGTCGGCCTTCAGCAACTCGTACGTGGCCTTGGACTGCGTATTGCCCTTGGTCTCCTCCTCGCCGATGTTGAGCACGGCTACACGGGGTTTTCGGATCCCGAGCACGGCTTCGGCATAAATCGAGCCTATCAGCCCGTACTGCGCCAGCACCTCGGGTTTGCAGTCTACGTTCAGTCCCACGTCCAGCAACAGCGCGGGATGCCCCGTCACCGTAGGAATGATGGATGAGATCGTGGGACGGATAACCCCCTCGATCGGTTTCACGGCGTACATCGACCCGACCATCATGGCGCCCGTGCTGCCGGCACTGGCAAAACCGTCTATGGCCCCTTTGGCCAGGTAACCGAAGCCCACCGTGATGCTGGAATCGGCCTTGGCCTGGAACGCCTTGGCGGGATGGTCGCCCATTTCGATCACCTCGGTGGTAGCAACGATATCGAACCGGTCGGCAGGACAGCCTTCGCCCGCGAGCACGGCCCTGACCCTCGCCTCGTCGCCGAACAATACGATACGGCTGTCAGGCCCGATCGCATCGAGTGCCATGACAGCCCCTTTGACCGCAGCCTCGGGCGCATAATCACCACCCATGGCATCTACACCAATCTTTAACATAATCGTGCGATTTGGTTAAACTTCACGTCCCGCCCCTCCCTGCCGGCATCCGGTCACAGGCCGGACGGCCGCACACACAAAGACAGGTGCTTGCATAAATTAAAAAGAGGGCAGCCTCGCGGATGCACTCTTTAACCCTGCCGATTTATTCGGCAGCCTTTTTCTCGATCGCCAGCTTTCCGCGATAGAACCCGCATTCGGGGCATACGCGGTGATACAACGTAGCTGCGCCGCAGTTCGAGCAGATGACCACCGTCGGAACGACAGCCTTGTAATGAGTTCTTCTCTTATCGCGTCGCGTCGACGAGACTTTGTGTTTAGGATGTGCCATTTTACAATATAAATTATAAGTTTAACGTATTTCCTGTCCTAAATATTTCCCGGCCCCGGGACAAAAGCGCCTCCCGGCCGGAAATAGCTTATTCCTTTTGTTCTGTTTGCGTCCCGTCGGCCTCCATCTGTTCCTTGAGCGCGGCCAGCTTGGCCCATTCGCCCTCGTTGCGGCCCTCGGCCTCGATCCTGTCTTCGAGACGGCCGAACTCCTCGTCGGAAACGATGCGGAAACGTTCCAGCATGTCGGGATTGCACTCCCCGTCGGGATGCACCCGCTGGTAAGGCAGCGCCAGCACGATACTTTCGTAGATGTACTGCGTCAGGTCGACTTCGTCCTCCATCGGCAGCAGCCATATGACTTCGCCGTCGTACTCATGCACCTCGTCCGAGAATTTCACCAGCAACTGCCCCTCGTAATGGATTGGCACATTGCAGTCTTCCAGGCAGCGGTCGCACTCCACGACGACACTCCCGTCCACGTTAACATCGAGCGTAAGCATCGACTCGCCGCGCTCCAGGGCGACCGAGACATCGCAGTCCCCGTCCTTGATTTCCGTACTGCCGAAAGCCCTGAACAACCCGCCGTCGACCTTGAAATGGAAGTCGTGCAGGCCGCTCCTGAGCCCCCTGTAAGCAATCGTATATCTTTTTGTTTCCTCCATAGGAGCGCATTTAGGGCACAAAGTTACGAAAATATAAGACATTTGCAAAGAAAATGCAGAGTTTTAGCATCCCCGCACTCCCGGATATCCGGTCGCCCACCCGCAGAAGAGGCACGGCACAGGCTCCGGAAATTCCGGCCGCGGATTCCATCTTCGGCAAAAATCGTTATATTTGCACCGTATGGCAACAAAAGAGGGATTCACAATCGAGATTTCGAGCCGCTACGAAGGCTGGTGGCGCTACAACGTCGCGCTGATGTGCGGCTGCTTCGACACGGCGGGCAACCGCACCGGCTTCGCATCGACCGAGGCACATGTCGCCGACGTCGGCTCGAACCTGCGGGAAAAGCCCGCCGGGAATCCCGGCGGCGGCCGCGCAAGTCTCGAAACCGGGCCGTGCGACCACCTTCTGCTCTACATCTATATCGTACCCCATACGCTGCCGGCCGGCAACGACATCGGCGACACGACACCCTTCGAAGTCGAAATCCGCATCGCATACGGCGGACGGCGGCTCCGCGCGGAGAAACGCCTCATCAACCAGTGGTCGGGCGCCTCGATCGAGATGCGCGTGGATTCCGAAGCCCGGTAGCGGGCATCCCGGGACAACACCCGCCGTCCCGGAATACGTTGCCTGGCAGGGCAACCTCAGCCCCCCCGCAGCCACAAAAAAAGAAGGAACCCACACGGGTTCCTTCTTCCATTATAGCGACGGCTTACGATTATTTGTTGTTGTAAGCGGCCATCTTCTGAATCAGCATCACGACCTTGTTCGAGTAGCCCCACTCGTTGTCATACCAAGCCACGAGCTTCACGAAGTTCGGGTTGAGTGCGATACCGGCCTTGGCGTCGAAGATCGAGGTGTTGGCGTCACCCGTGAAGTCGGTCGAAACCACGTCGTCCTCGGTGTACTCGATGATACCCTTGAACTCGTTCTCCGAAGCCTTCTTCATGGCAGCCTTGATCTCGTCGTACGAAGCACCCTTCTCCAGACGGCAGGTCAGGTCTACGACCGAAACGTCGAGCGTCGGAACGCGGAATGCCATACCGGTCAGTTTGCCGTTCAGGGCGGGGATCACCTTGCCTACGGCCTTTGCAGCACCGGTCGACGAGGGGATGATGTTGCCGCCGGCAGCACGGCCGCCGCGCCAGTCCTTCATCGAGGGGCCGTCTACGGTCTTCTGCGTTGCGGTGGTAGCGTGTACGGTGGTCATGAGACCCTCGACGATGCCGAAGTTGTCGTTGATGACCTTAGCCAACGGAGCGAGGCAGTTCGTGGTGCACGATGCATTCGAAACGATCTTCTGGCCGGCGTAGCTGTCGGTGTTCACGCCGCATACGAACATCGGGGTGTCGTCCTTCGAGGGGGCCGACATAACGACGTACTTGGCACCGGCTGCGATGTGGGCCTCGGCCTTCTCCTTGGTCAGGAACAGACCGGTCGACTCTACGATATACTCGGCGCCGACTTCGTTCCACTTCAGGTTTGCGGGATCCTTCTCGGCGGTTACGCGGATCACGTTGCCGTTCACGATGAGCTGGCCCTTCTCCACGTTATAGTCGATCGTACCGTTGAAACGGCCGTGTACCGAGTCGTACTTGAGCATGTAAGCCATGTAGTCTACCGGAACGAGGTCATTGATACCTACAACCTCAATATCTGCATTGTTGCATGCAGCGCGGAATACCAGACGGCCGATACGACCGAAACCGTTGATACCAACTTTGATCTTTGACATAGTTTTATGATTTATTTGTTAATAAAAAAATGCACTATTTTTTCACTGCGCAAAAGTACATACTTTATGTATATTACGCAAATAAAAAATTAAATTTTTTTAGGAACCCGGCTGCCTACTTTGCAGCCAGCTTGGCCTTTTTGGCCATCGCCGAGGCGAATACGAAATCGTTGAGTTCCGGGTTGTCGGCATGCAGGATATCGTCCTTGGTACCCTCCCACCACTTGCGACCTTCGTGAATGTATACAATTTTCTCGCCGATCTCCATGACCGAGTTCATATCGTGCGTATTGATGATCGTCGTGATGTTGTACTCGCGCGTGATTTCGTGGATCAGGTTGTCGATGACGATCGAGGTCTGCGGGTCGAGGCCCGAGTTGGGCTCGTCGCAGAACAGGTAACGCGGGTTGAGCACGATGGCGCGGGCAATGGCCACGCGTTTGATCATTCCGCCCGACAACTCGGCGGGATAGAGGTGGTTGGCGTCTTCCAGCCGCACGCGCTGCAGGCAGAAATCCACACGTTCCATCTTCTCTTTCTCGCTCTGCGAGGTGAAGAGGTCGAGCGGCAGCTTGACGTTCTCCTCGACGGTCGAAGAGTCGAGCAGCGCCCCGCCTTGGAAAATCATGCCGATGTCCTTGCGGATGGCGCGCCGCTCGCGGAAATCGAGACGCGTGAAATTCGTATCGTCGTACCACACGTCGCCCGAATCGGGTTCATGCAGCCCTACCAGCGTTTTCAGCAGCACGGTCTTGCCCGAACCGCTGCGCCCGATGATGAGGTTGGTCTTCCCGGTCAGGAACTCGATCGAGATGTCGTCGAGCACCACGCGCCCGTCGAACGATTTGGTGATGTGCTCGGCACGTATCATATCAGCAGGACTTGCGTAAGGATCAGGTTAAAGATCATGATTACCACGGAACTGGCCACCACGGCGCGCGTCGAGGCCGCGCCCACTTCGAGCGAATTGCCCTTGGCATAATACCCGTAGAACGCCGAGATCGAGGTGATGATATAGGCGAACACGGCGGTCTTGATAAGCGAATAGACGATCGAATAGGGCTTGAAGTCCATCAGCAGTCCGTCGACATAGTCGGCCGGGATCATGATGCCGGTCAGGTAGGCGATGGCCCAGCCGCCGATGATTCCGATGGCGATGCTGAGGATCGTCAGGAACGGGAAGAAGACCACCGCGGCGACGATCTTCGGCAGGATGAGGTACGAAGCCGAATTGACGCCCATGATCTCCAGCGCGTCGATCTGTTCGGTAATGCGCATCGTGCCGATCTCCGAAGCGATGCTCGAACCGACCTTGCCGGCCAGAATCAGCGCCACGACCGTCGACGAGAATTCGAGGATCATCGTCTCGCGCGTGGCGTAACCGACCAGCGAACGGGGGATGAACGGCGAATCGAGGTTGATGCACATCTGCAAGGTGATGACCGCACCGATGAAGACCGAAATAATGGCCGTCAGGCCGATCGAGTCGATTCCCAGGGACTCCATTTCGTAAATGATGCGCCGGCGGTAGATGGCAGCCTTCTCCGGACGGGAAAAGACCTTTCCCATCAGCATGAAATAACGGCCGATCAACTCAAATATCTTCCACATGGCGCTACTCCTCTCCGGGCTCCTTGGTCTCTTCGAATTCGACATAGTCGCCTACATCGCGCGAGACCCGTTTCTCGGGCGTTTCCGAGGTTTTATATACCTTCACTTCGCCTTCGCGACCCTTGCGGGGCTCCCCTGCAAAGGGCGAGCCGAAGCCCTGAGCGCCGAAGTTTCCTTCGCCGAACTGTTCTTCCATCCGGCGGCGCATTTTATAGACGCGCCAGCGGAACAGCAGGATCGCCGCTACTACCAATACGATGACTCCCATAATGAAATAGAGAAAAAAAAGTGCGATCCCCCTGAGCAGCGCCGGGGCGCCGATAGCCAGGATGAGGATGACCAGGGTCGTCAGCGGATTGCGCTGCACGAACCTCACCAGGCCATCTATGATCGCTGTCAGAAAATTCATTGCATTTTCGGTTTACAACCCTACAAAGGTAGGGAAAATTATGCGTATTTCAATTAAATGTCGTAAATTTGGTGCCGGAACTTTGCCGGCGGGCGGGGCAAAGCCTTCGGGCAGGGCCTGCCGGGCGCAGGCGAAGTCCCGATGCCAGTGGCGTATTAAATAAAACCATACATAAATCCATGAACTCCAATCCGCTCAACAGCCTTACCGCCATCTCTCCCGTCGATGGCCGCTACCGTAATACAACGGAGAAATTAGCCGATTATTTTTCGGAACAGGCGCTCATCCGCTACCGCATCCGCGTCGAAGTGGAGTATTTCATCGCGCTGTGCGAATTGCCGCTGCCCCAGCTGGCGGACATCGACCGCACGAAATTCGCAGCCCTGCGCGCCCTGTACCTCGATTTCGCACCGGCCGACGCCGGGCGCGTGAAGGAGATCGAATCGGTCACCAACCACGACGTCAAAGCCATAGAGTACATCATCAAGGAAAAAATGGACAGCCTCGGGCTGGGAGCTTACAAGGAATTCGTACATTTCGGCCTCACCTCGCAGGACATCAACAACACGGCCATCCCGCTCTCGCTCAAGGACGCCATGACAGGGGTTTACTACCCGGCCGTCGAAGAGGTGCGCGACAAACTGGCCGCCTTCGCCGACGAATGGCGCGACGTGCCGATGCTGGCCCGCACCCACGGCCAGCCGGCCTCCCCCACGACGCTGGGCAAGGAGTTCATGGTCTTTGTCGAACGCGTGGAGAAACAGCTCGCCATGCTGCACGACATCGCCGTGCCGGCCAAATTCGGCGGCGCGACAGGCAACTTCAACGCCCACCGGGCAGCCTACCCGCAGTACGACTGGGTAGCCTTCGCCAACAAATTCGTGGGCGAAACGCTGGGGCTCTGCCGCTCGCAATATACCACGCAGATCGAGCATTACGATAACCTCGCGGCGATCTTCGACAACATGAAGCGCATCGATACCATCCTGATAGACCTCTGCCGCGACATGTGGACGTACATCTCGATGGAATATTTCAAACAACAGATCAAGGCGGGCGAAGTCGGTTCGAGCGCCATGCCCCACAAAGTCAACCCCATCGACTTCGAGAATGCCGAGGGGAATTTCGGCATCGCCAACGCCGTCTTCGGACACCTCGCGTCGAAACTCCCCGTTTCGCGCCTGCAACGCGACCTGACAGATTCGACCGTGCTGCGTAACATCGGCGTCCCCATTGCCCATGCGGCCATCGCGCTCCGCTCGCTGATGAAGGGCCTGAACAAGGTAATCCTCAACCGCGAAGCCCTCGAGCGCGACCTGGCGAACAACTGGGCCGTCGTAGCCGAAGGCATCCAGACCATCCTGCGCCGCGAAGGTTATCCCAAGCCCTACGAGGCGCTCAAGGCCCTGACCCGCACCAACGCTCATATCACGCACGAGTCGATCGCCGCGTTCATCGAGACGCTCGACGTGGCCGAGGCCGTGAAAGAGGAGCTGCGCGCCCTCTCGCCCTCGACCTACACGGGCATCTTCCGGTAACCCTTACGGAAAATATCCCGCAGGGGCGCAGTAATACCCCGCAACGGCGCAAGGCCCGGAATCATGTTCCGGGCCTTTGTCTTTGGCATACGTTTTGCGAGAGGATAGTCAACTGCGGACAGCAACCGCAGTGAGGTTTCTTCATTTATTTAAGTTTGGGTTAGTAGTTTTAGGAGGGCAATCCTCCAAGGGCAGCAGGCAATCGTGAGATTCCCTGCTGTCTTGTTATATATTGTCCTCCACCCGTTCACTCCGGCACCCTCACCCCCGATTTATCGCACTTTCAGGCAAGACGGATAAAAAAAATTTGGATTTTATTGGCAGAAAGGTTATTTTTATCCCGTCACATATTGCACGGCCGCCCCGTAAACCCGATTGAATATCCAAAGACGACCGGCCCTGCGCCCGAACAACAGTATTAACCCACTAATTTCCAAAGTTTAACCACTATGATCAAATCTTTCCTGTCATGGGGAACGGCACTGTTGGTGCTGTGCTCCGGTCTGCTAAGCTCATGCGACGACAAAAACGAGGGGGGGGGAAATCCTGACCCGACCGTTACGATCGCCATCGGCGACGCCGCATTCAACGCGCTGAAATTCACGCTCACACTCAAGGATGCGGACAAATGCAGCTACATCTGCACCAAGGCGTCCGAAGCCGTGCCTGCGGCAGCGACGATCATCGCCGAAGGCCAGTCCGTAAGCGCATCGGGCGTCGTCGAGATCGCCGGCCTCGAACCCAACACGGCCTACCGCCTCTCCGCCGTCGCCCTGAAAGGCAACATCAACGGCAAGGTCAGCTCGATCGAGCACACCACCTCGGCACCCGGCGTACATCCCGCGGTCGTCCTGACACCGGGCCAGTCCACCACAACGACTCTTACGTTCAACGCCGCCCTGACCGACCCAGAAACCGCAGCCTATGTCTGCCTCGAAAAGACCGAGGGGCTGACCCTTCCCACGGCCGAGGAGATACTGCGTGACGGCAAAGCCATCGCACAGACGGGCGACATCCTTGTCGAAAACCTGAAACCCTCCACCACGTATGTCATTGCGGCTGCCGTCACCAACACCGGGATCTACTCGGAAGTCAACAGCATCGTGATGGCAACCGGAACGCCGACGCCCGTGGTGACGCTGACAGCGGGAGCCACAGCCCCGACGACACTCACCTTTACGGTAGGCCTCGCCGACACGGAGAAGGCCGCCTACGTATGCCTCGAAAAAGCGGACGGCACGCCCGTCCCGACGGCCGAAAAAATCCTCACCGACGGTACAGCCATCGCACAGGCCGGGGAGATCACCGTAGACAACCTGAAAGACGGCACCACCTATGTCATCGCCGTCGCAGCATCCAACAAAGAGGTCTATTCCGAAGTCAAGTCGATCGAAATGGCCACCGACAAGGATTTGAGCGGCCCGGCCGTCTTCGACCGCCAGGTAGCCGGCGGCTATTATGGTATTCCCGAAGGTGGCCGATACGGTGAATACCTCGTCATATTGGCCGACGGCGAGGCCGTAGGTGCCGACGGAGTGTATGCGACCATCGGAGCCGGGCGTACCATGAGCCTGAACCTCTATCAATTTGCCCCCACGAATATGAATAACATCGTCCTGCCGGATCGCACCTACAAATATGCCACCGACAAATCCATTTCGACATTCCACCCGGCCAAGACCTACTGCATGGTCAACGACGGCAAGGGGAATATCACGAAAGTGGAATTCAAGGCCGGAACGATCGCTGTGACAAAGTCCGGCTCGACCTTTACGGTCAAGGCCACGCTGACCACGACCGACGACAAAGAGTTCACGGCCAGCTACACCGGCCCGATTACGATCGAGGACAAGACAGCCGTCAAAATCGAGCCCCTGCCCGACCTCGAAAACGACGTCACGAACGCAACTTTCATCCGCGCACTGGCTAAATACTATAACAACGATGCCGGCACGGCAAACGACTGCGTCGTAAACCTCTACGATGTCCAGCCGACGGTCAACGACGATTACGACTACCTCATAGGGGCCGGGCATATGGTATCGCTCTACCTGACGACCGCACTTTCCGAAGAAATGGTACTCCAGGAAGGAACCTACACGGTGTCCGACACAGGCACGCCGGGCACCTACGCACCGGGCGAGCAGATAGAGTTCATGGACTCCATGCTAGCCATGGGAACCTATTGCGAGGAACGCAACGCCTCCAACGAATCGGTTTACGGATTCATCACGTCCGGCACGGTGACAGTCACGAAGGTCGGCACCAACTACCGCTTCGTACTCGACTTTACGACCGACAAAGGCCGCAAGGTCAGCGGCACTTACGAAGGCGCCGTGGAGATGAGGGACAAACGCAAGTAGAAATAATCCCCTTGCCACAACCCGGGATTACCGGAAACAGCACACGCAGGATGTCCGTGGGGACATCCTGCGGTTGTTTATGCCCTTTCCCGCCGGCATGTATCATAGGCCGCACCCCCGCCGCACACACAAACGCCTTTCCGACACGGCGCCGCGGCACGGGATTTGCAACATACCGGGTAACTGCGGAACAGCAACCGCAGTGAGGTTTCTTCATTTATTTAAGTTTGGGTTAGTAGTTTCAGGAGGGCAATCCTCCGGAAGGCAGCAGGCAATCGTGAGATTCCCTGCTGTTTTTTTGCGCCCCGTCCGCAGGCGGTCAACACGCAGGCGCAGAGGAGCCCGCGGGGCGCGGAAACGCCCGCATAAACCATGCACACGCCCGAAAAAACATCAGCCCGGCCGCGTTGCGGCACAGAAACTGATTGACGGCCAGTTGTAAAACACAATTCCACATCATGGCAAAACGTAAAAATATCACCACGACACAGCTCGCCCTGATGACCGCGGCGGCGGTTATCAGCCTGCGCGGACTCCCGATGATGGCGCAGGAGGAGCTGACGATGTTCTTCTACATCTTTTTCGCCACGTTCCTGTTCCTGATCCCGGCGGCGCTGGTAGGTGCCGAACTGGGAAGCGCCTTCGCCTCGAAGGGCGGCGGGGTCTACACCTGGGTCAAGGAGGCGTTCAACAAACACCTGGGGTTCACGGCCATCTTCCTGCAATGGATCCAGAACGTCGTATGGTACCCCACCGTGCTGGGCTTTGCCGCAGCCTCGATCGCCTATATGATCGGGATGCCCGGCCTGGCGCAGAACGGACTTTTCGTGGGGCTTTTCTCGATCGCCATGTACTGGTGCGCCACGCTGGTCACGCTGCGCGGCACCTCGGCCATATCGGGCATTACGAGCAAAGGGTTTCTGATCGGCACGGTGCTTCCCGGCATCGTCGTAATCGTCATGGCCGTCATCTGGATGGCCGGAGGCAACCCCGTCGCACTGGAGCACATCCCCGACACCGTCAGCCAGGTCGTCAATATCGACGCGGCGCACCACGTGCATCCGCGCCTCTTCCCGCACATCACGGGCATGAGCGACATCGCATTCCTGGCCGGGATACTGCTGCTCTTCGCCGGCGTCGAGGTACACGCCGTACATGCCCCGGAGCTCGATAAGCCGCAGACCCAGTTCCCGCGCGCCATGTTCCTGGCGGCGCTGATCTCGTTCGGGCTCTTCACGCTGGGTGCGCTGGCCGTGGCGATCATCACCCCCTACGACCAGATCAACCTCCAGTCGGGGCTGTTCACCACGTTTCAGATCGTCTTCGACCACTACCACATCGGCTGGCTCTCGAACGTCATGGGGCTGCTCGTGGCATTCGGCGCACTGGCCGGCGTCATGTCGTGGATTTCGGGCCCGAGCCGCGGCCTGCTGTGGACGGCCCAGGAGGGTGTACTGCCCTGTTTCCTGCAAAAGACCAACAAAAACGGCGTGCAGGTCAACATCCTCGTCATACAGGGCTGCATCGTCACGCTGCTCTCGTCGCTCTACATCGTCATGGACGACGTGAGCGTGGCGTTCTTCCTGCTGAGCGCACTAACCGTAGGGCTCTACCTGGTGATGTATATGATGATGTACGCCGCGGGCATCCGCCTGCGCTACACGCAGCCCGGCCTCACCCGCAGCTACCGCGTTCCGGGCGGGAACGCCGGCATGTGGGCCGTCGGGGGCATCGGGTTTCTGGCCGTGCTCTTCTCGTTCATCGTCACCTTCTTCCCGCCGTCGCAGCTGCCCGTAGGCAGCCCGGCCACCTACACGTGGCTGGTAGTCGTCGGCACGCTCGTATTCCTCTCCATGCCGTTCATCATCAGCTTCGCGATGGATCGCAGGAAAGGCGCGAATACCACGGGCAGCGGGAAATAGCCACCGGCACGCCCCGGATCGCACGGAACCGCAGGGGCCGGAGATGCCTACCCCTGCGGTTCCGTATTTTTCTCCCGACACCTCCCTGCCTGCCGCTGCGGCATGTCGGCTTCCCTGCCCCGGTTATCGCCCCGGCTCCGGAATATCGCCCAAAGACACGCCCCCGTACCCTCTAAAACTCAACGGTGATCCCCAGCGTAGGGATAAGCGACCCGCTCTGCTGCCCAATATACTTCATGCGGTAACGCTGTTCCGCCGCCGGGGCCTGGGGGTTCTCCACCACGCCCGTCGACATCAGCACGTCGGGACGGCGGAGTTTGCTGCCCGTCACGTTCTGCAGGTCGATGTAAAGGCCGAGCATACAGCGGCGGAAATAGAAGGTTTTGTCGATACGCAGGTCTACCTGCGCAAAGGTGTCGAGCCGCCCGTCGTTGTAACGCCCATAGTCATAGTACGGGCGCCCCTGGGCGTCCCAGGCTTCGACCAGCGACGATTTTTCGACATCGTAGGGCGTATAGGGCGTCCCGCCCACGGCGCTCAGGCGCGCCCCGACGCTCCAGTTGCGCGGCAGGTCGTACGTGCCGCTGAGGTTCGCCACGAAACGGCTGTCCCAGGCCGATACGATATACTCCGATGCGGCATCGGCACGGTACTCGCTGCGGAACAGGGTCACCGAACCGACGAGGTTGACCCTCCCGGGTATCTGCCAGCGTGCCATCGCCTCGACCCCGTACGACCGCCCGACGGCCGTCGGGCGCAGCGCTTCGTTGCCAACCACGCCATAGTCGTCGCCTTTGCACGAGAGCGGGATGCCGTCCGAGACGGAAAGCGGGATATTCCCGTATTTCTTGTAGAACCCCTCGACCGAGACGACCAGGCGGTCGCGCAGGCGCCATCCGCCTCCGACGCTGATCATTCCCACGCGCAGGTAGTCCAACGCCTCGTTCACCAGCGCCCCGTCCTGCTTGAACCCCAGGGCCGTATAGGGCGGCAACTGGTAATAAAGCCCGGCGCTTCCGCTCAGCGACCACCCTTTGCCGAGCTGGTATGAGACCGACGCCCGAGGCGAAAGCTGACGCCAGAACTTCGCCATGCGCGCGGAATAGTCGGCCCCGTCGGCACGCACGCCGACCGATGCCGTGAAGCGCTTGTCCGCCGAGGCATAATCCGCGCCGGCGAACAGGCCCCAGCCCACGATCCCCAGCCGGGTACGATAGTCCGAGAGCGCCGCCTCATCGGTGAAAAGCCGTTGCTCGGTACGGTTCGTATAGCCCGAATAGCTCAGCTCGGCGCCTTCGCGCACCGTCCAGCGCCCCAGATAGCTGCGGTTTTCGGCGCGGAGCGTGGTCTTCTGCTCCACGGAGCGCAGCCGCAGCGTCAGGTTGTCCTCCGACGAGTCGTCGTTACCGCGGTATTTGAGGTTGCGGTTATTCAGGTAGGTGTGCCCGAGCGACACGGTCTGCACATGGCGGCCCGCATAGTGGCGCCATGCGGCCCCGACGGTGAAGGTCTCCTGGCGGATGCGGGGCAGGTAACTCAGCAGGTACTCGGCGTCTTCGCCCTCCTCGTCGAGGTTGAGTTTCATGTTGTCGAAGCCCGCCAGCCCCAATACCGTCAGCTCGTCGTGCTCCGAAAGGCGCGTCTTGACCTTCAGCTGCCCGTCGATGTAGTTCGGCAGGAAAGGCAGGCCGATCATCTTGAACAGCAGTTGCAGGTAAGACTGGCGCAGCGAGAAGAGGTAGGATGTTTTCTCGCCGATATGGCCGCTCCCGCTCAGCGACACCTCCGAAGCCCCGAGTGTCGCCTTGAAAGTCTGTTTTTCGGGGTTCCCGTCCCGCAGTTGGATGTCCAGCACCGAACTCAGCGCCCCGGAACGGTCGGCCGGGAAAGCCCCGGTGTAGAAATTGATCTCGCGGATCAGGTCGGCATTGAGGATGCTCACGGGGCCGCCCGTGGCGCCCTGCGTGGCGAAATGGTTGATATTGGGGATTTCGATGCCGTCCAGATAGAACTTGTTTTCCGACGGGCCGCCGCCGCGCACGATCAGGTCGTTGCGATAGCCCACGGGCGAGAACGACACGCCGGGGTACGAACGTACGATACGCGACACGTCGCGGTTGGCGCCGGGGCTCTTTTCGATCTCCCGCACCCCGATGACCTGCAGCCCGACGGGGCTTTCGGCCGTGGCGCGGAACGGCGAAGGCACGACCGTCACGGCTTCGAGCTGCGTGGCATCCTCCTCCATTTCGATTTCGATGAACGGCGTGGCGGCCGAAACGAGGTATTCGGGCGTGACGACGGTCTTGTACCCCACGGACGAGGCCGAGAGGCGGAAAATACCCGCCCGCACCCGCTCGAGGCGGAAGCGTCCCAGCGAATCGGTCGATGCGCCGCGTTGTTCCTGCCCGACGGGCACTACGGCGGCATAGGCGACCGGCTGCCGCGTCAGGCGGTCGATCACCCGGCCGCTGACGGCATAGGCGCCGTCCTGCGCCCTTACCGCAGAGGCGAGGCACAACGCCGCAAGGGCGAAAAAAAGTTTTATCCGCAATGCAGGAGACATGATTTTGCAAATGTATAAAATTAAGGCGGCTTCCCGCCGATCGGGCGAAAAAATTTCGTATGTCCCGAATTCTCCGCACCGGGCTTCCGCTCCAATAATAAAGCCATTTCCACCAGGATGCAATTCAGAACATTATTAATCCGATAACGGAACAAGCGAAAAGACATGAAAAATCGCTCCGGATTCTTACCCCTTCCGGCAAGGGTATTATTATATTAATATAATAATAAAATCCGATGCAAGTTTTTTTCGATTTTTTGCATCAAAAAAACATCACAAAAAGCTTGGATTTCAACATATTGTCCCTACCTTTGCCGACACGATCGCGGCAGTGAACACCCCTGTCGGCAATACAGCCGGATTCGAAAATAGGCTGTACCGATTATTTTCGACGCAACATATACCGACCATTTTCCCGCCGGACAAGCCGGCAAAATTGCAGTGCATACACACGCTGTCAGGGAGCCGATTCCGAATACTTTGGGTCGTTTAGAATTGATGAAACAAAACTTCAATTATAAAAAAGATAAAAGTTATGAAAAAGCAACATTACACAGCCGAAATCCCAGTTTCCAACCCGTACAATTTTGCCGCGTTCGAAGACCTGATCGCCAACATCCAGTCCGGTTACAACGAAGAAAAAAGGCTGAAGAACGCAGCTTTCGAATTCATGATCAATAAAGGCATATACGTCGACTTCCACGAATGGCTGCACAACCCCGCCCGGCAGCCCCAAAGCGAAAATATCCGGGGACGGTTCCGCCTGGGTGCTGCCGCGACCACCCGGATCGCAAAATTTTTCGGGCGGTAAATGCCCCCCCCCGCGTCCGCAATGACGCCCGGCCCGCATTTCAGAGGGCCGTTTCCATATAGCGCATCCCCGGCTACGGATCGCGTGACTACTGAAAAAGGGATAGAGAATAAGCCCGTTCCGGATGTTCCGGAGCGGGCTTATCGCATATAGACTGTCTTTCCGTTATTCAATCACGGGCAGGGCACGCGGCTCGCAAGCCCACCGCGTACCGTCGATCCGGTTCCCGGAGACCGTGATGGCGAAAATATTGATGTCGGCATCCTCGGGCAATGTCAGCTTTCCGGCTCCGGAGGCGATATCGAACCCGAGCCTATAAAGGTACGTGAAGGTATAGGCATCGTTCCGGCCGTTCATCTTGTGCCGGTGGTTCCCGATATGGGCGATCGTTCCATCCTTGACGAACGACTTGGTCTTGTCGGCCCAGGCCCACTGGGCGCGGAAGCCCGAGTAATAGGGCACGACAGCCTCGTACTTGCGGCCGTCGACGTCGAATACGGCCTTGCGGTCGCCCCTGGATGACGATGCGAGGATGTAGACCTTGTTATAATCGCCCTGCGGCAAATCGACCGTGACGGCCTCCCTGCAGTTCAGCACGTTTTTCACGTCGGGTTCGCCACGGCGGTATTCGATGCCGCCATGGACGATCACTTCGGGCATGAGCTCGGCAGCATAGGAGTTGCACTCCTTATCCACCTTGGCGACGGACTTGAACGCGTCGCTCGAAATGGAGTTCTGGTTTACAGGAAAATCCACAAAGGCATTCTCGATCGCGGGGGCGGCCACGGGAGCCTCCGCCAGCGTAACCTTATAGGTCTTGGGTGCGAAACGCCCGGCATCGACGATCAGCCGGTTGCCTTCGAATCGTGCCTCCCCGACCGGTTCCTCGATTCCGTTCACCTCCTCGGCCGAAACGATCCGCACGGGGAAAGCCAGCTCGGCGCCGCGCACCTCCCTGCCCGTCGTCTCGAATACACGGACGATATAACCGCTGCCGTCCTCGGCCTTCTTAAGCGCCTTGACGGCGATCTGCGGGGTCGAAGCCGCGACAAAAGAGAACCTGCGTCCCAGCTTCCCGGGGTGCTTCGGCGTCGTGAAGCTGAGGAGCGGCTGGTTGAGCAGCTCGCCTTTCTCCACCACCCCGGCGCGGTTATGGTCGCCATCGTGCCCGACGAGCGAGTAAGTCATCGTATGGCGTCCGAAATCCAGATCCCGTTGGTCGGCATAGCGTTTCTCGGTCGAAGGCGTATGCAGCAGACTCAGGCGCAGGGTATTGTCGGCGGGTTTGTCCCAGCCGTATTTCGAATCGTTCAGAACGGCGATGCCATAGTCCCCGTCCGAGAGGTCTGCCCAATGATGGGCGAATGTTTCGTGCGCCCGCTGGTGGTTGGTGGGACGGCGCTGGTTGCCGATGCCGATGTCGTAGACGGCCTCCTCGGCGGAAACGGACATCGGGAATTCGGCCTTGAGCAGGGCGTCGGGCGTCTTCCAGTCAATGTCGGCCACGATATCGATACGCTCGTCGTCCCCGCCGTCGGTCAGGCGGATATACTGCACCAGCCGGGAATCGCCGTACCGCCGTTCTACTTTCAGGGAGGCCCGTGCGGCGCCGCACTCCGCCACGCTGATCCGGACATCCGTATCCACGGGTTCGGGTGTCTGGTCGAGCGTCGCCTTGTGGATCTCCCATGCCGGATAGCGGTTCGACACATTGGGGGTCAGCACCGCAAGGCGGAAGGCCTTGCCTTTTTCGACCAGGTCGCGGCCGTTGCGCTTGTCAATGACCGAGGCGATGTCGCCGTTCGCATCGAGCGTCACCTTATAGACCCAGTTCTCGAGCGTATTGCCCGAGGCCCTGAGCACCTTGCCCTTGCCGGCCTTGCCGGCCCTCACGTCGTATACCGCATAGCTTACGGGTTCCATCGCGGCGGCAAACAGCACGGTCGCCCTGGCACCGTCGCGGGCAACGATCTGCGCAGGAACGGCCTTCCCGTCCGGCGCATAAACGGCCACCCCTTCGGCCTCCGCAGGCAGGTCGACCGTCGCCTCGACAAGGCTCCTGCGCGAATAAGCGGCGGGGTTATAAACCAGTACCGGACTTCCCTTCGCGCGCGTGTCCATTACGGATGCCGCAGCCCCGGCCGATGCGAGGATCACATCGCAGAATTGCCCCTGCGCCAGAAATTCGTCGTTCCAGGAGTAGGTATACGCCTCCCAGATGCTGGTTCCCGTAAGGTCGTCGTGGAACTGGTGCCAGAGGAAACGCTTCCAGGCATCATTGAGCGCCTCTTTCGGATAAGGGACGGCTCCCATCCAGTCGGCGATCACGGCCGAACGCTCGGCGGCATCGGCCAACTGCTCGTTACGGCGGTTGTAACGCTTCATCTCGGCCTGGGAGGTATAACAGCCCGGAGCGTGGACGTCGAGAGGCATCTCCCCGACGAACACCGGGAGTTCCGGATGGTTCCCGTAGGGCATATAATCCTCGTAGAGCTGCGAGGACGTGGCGCTGACAAGCTGCACGGGCCCCTTGCCGTTCGTAATCCCCTCCTCGAGCAGCTGGATGCTGCGGGGCAGGGCCGAGCCGCCGTGGTCTCCGGCTCCGTTTGCCAGTTTGTTGCCATAGTACCGGTAAGCGATGCCGAAAGGCGACTTCCGGGCACTTTCGGCCAATTCCTCGTTGGCGCTCAGATCCCCTTCGGGAAACTCGTTCCACGAATAGCGTCCCGGCTCGAGCGCCACCATGATGCGGGCGCCGTCGACCCCTTCCCAGAGCCCGATCGGAAACGGGGTTTTGGAGTCGCCGACAAGCGGCTCGGTGCGCCACGACAATTTCTGCGTCGAGAAACCGATCAGGCCGCAGTGGTGTCCCAGCGTCGGCATGACCTGGCTGAATCCGAAACAGTCGGGCAGGAACATATCCTTCGACTTGATGCCGAACTCCTTTTTATAAAACTCCTGTGCAAGCAGGATGTTGCGGATAAACGACTCCGACGACGGCATGTTCGGGTCGTTGGCCTCGAACGAAGCCCCCGAAATGTTCCATCGCCCGTCGGCTACGAATTTCCGGATGCGCTCGAAGAGGTGCGGATAGTACTCCTTGATCCATTCGTACTTGACGGCACCTTCGAAATTGAACACGTAATGCGGATATTTTTCGAGCAGCGCCAGATTCTGCACAGCCGTATTATATAGGTAATCGTCGATCGTGGCTTTCACGTCCCACCGCCACTGCGTGTCGAGATGGGAATTGGAGACCATATAGACCTTGTATTTTTTCCCGGAATCCTGCGCCGACGTATCCGACGGGCTTCCCGCCGAAAACAGCGCGAAGACGATTCCGATAAATCGCATGATTTTCATATTTGCTTGCTTTAATATTGAATGATGGAAAGAGGATGGAAGTTGACCGGACTTCGACTACGTTGCGGACAAAAGTAATAAAAGGCAAGATAAATAACAACATAAACACAACAAATAATCAAAAATAAATTTCCTTTTAATCTCTTTTTAACACTTGTATTAAAATTAAACTTATATATTTGTCATATCTTAAAGCCTAAAAACGATGGAAAAGAAATTCCGGACTCTTTCGGCCTACCTCCCCAGCAGGAGACCGTCCATACCGCCCGCCCTGCCGTTCGCCCTGCAAAACGGGTACGGCACATCCGCGGCCGGTCAGGGTATCGTCGTCGGCACCACCGGCCGTACTTGTCCTGCGACAGCCTCCGGCCGGGTGACTGACGCAACCGCACACCAGGCATCCGGGGATGCCCTAAGCGGCGACTGCAATTGCGCCCCGATGGCCCGGGCCGGCTTTACCGCAGCAACAAGGCTGACGGCGGCATACTGAGACAGCACCAAAAACGCCGCCGCCCGGGCACAACCCGTACAGTCTCGATTTTATAATGTATATTTGTAGTACCACAACCTAACCCTCGACCAGACATGAACCGTCATTTCGCTCTGCTTACCGGCCTTCTGATCTGCTGCTGCGTCCCGAAAAACGACGTTACCGCCCGCACAATGCGTGGGGGGGGGATTTCCCTCTTTTAATTTCGGGAACCGGCAACATCCTGCCGGAGCAAACAATCCGCTACGCCCCGAACGGCGACCAAGCCGGCAAAAGCAACGCTGCCCCCGAGCCGGCAACGGCAGGGGGCACCCACATCCGAAGCCCGCGAAAAAGCAAGGCCGCACTGCCGGCCATCGCAACGGGCGCACTTCTTCTACTGGCGGCCGTCTCGCTCGCCTTCAGGCAAAAACACCTGATCAAACAGTTGCGTACGCAACACGCGCAAACCTGCGCCCGGCTGCACGAACTCAGCGAACAGCTCGCCGCCAGCAGCCTCCGCCACGAAACAGCCACCCGGGCACTCTCCCAGGCCAATACCATCAAAGACAAATACCTGCGTTACTACATGCAACGCAGCACGTTCTACATCAACAAATTAGAACGTCACCGCACACACCTCTACAAGACTGCGCTCTCGTTCGGGCAGGAGCGCCTTTTGCGTGAGCTGCGCTCGCCTACGCCCATCGAGCAGGAATACAAATCGTTCTTCCACGAATTCGACCGGGTATTCCTATCGCTTTATCCCGATTTCGTGGAAAAAGCCAACGCACTGCTGCGGGACGGGGAGCAAATGAAAACGCCCGGCCTCAACACTGAATTCCGGCTGCTGGCCGTGATCCGGCTGGGCATCACGGGCAACAGCGAAATCGCCCAGTTTCTGCATATCTCCATAAATACGGTCTACACCTACCGCAACCGGCTGCGGAACGCCGCCAAATGCCCGCCCGCCGAATTCGAGCGCCGGATCATGGAGATCGTCTGACAGCCGGAAATCGCGCGCCGGCGATTCATACGGGATTCATATAATAACACCCGGGTATCGGAAATAACATGCTTTCCACCAGCTCATTGTCGGAAATACGCATTCATATTTCATTTTGATGCTGTTGACACACATTTTCCAAAAGCATACTTTTACAAACAACAAAGCGGAATTTCTTCTGAAATAAACACAAAAGAACACAATAAGAAATCCATTATAGTTCTATTTGATTTTCATTTATTTCTCATTCAATATCTTTTTCCCAACCTTTAAAATACAAAGATGCCTATGACAAAGTAAAAACTACGACCGGACTTTTACGAACCATTCATTCATCCAAATATTCAACCCTAAAACTTTCATTTATGAGAAAATCTCTTCATTTTCTTATTTACATGCTTTTTGCCGCACCGCTATTGCTGTGCAGCTCCTGCGGCATCGAGGATGTAGAGGCAGAAGACGGTGCGATCGTATTCGAACTCTATGACACGGAGGGCAACCTGATCGAGGGCCTCCAGAGCATGCGGTTCGGCACGACGGCCACCTATACCTTAAAGAGTGCATTCGTCACCTACACGGTGGCCACCCCGCCCACAGGCTGGAAATGCACCGTGATCCCCAGCTCGCGGAGCTGTTCGGTCACCGCCCCCCCAGCCTCCGACCTGGGAGCCAAGGCCAGCGGCGACGTGGTCATCGAAATACAGTCGCAGGCAGGCCGCACGGAGACCTATACGCTCGCCGTAGCCGCTCTGGAAAACGACATCACGCTCACATTCGACGAAGAGACGACCTCGAAGACCCATGTCTTCTCCTACGGGAAGAGCATGGAATTCGAATTCACCAGCGAGAACACCGCGTCGCTCGACGTAAGCGTCCCCAAGGGATGGACTTACACGGCCGATGTCGATGCGGGTCTGCTGACCGTCACCGCGCCCACGCAGGAGGAGGCCGACCCGGCCATGGAAGGCAGCGTCAAGGTTACGCCGCTGAGCGTCCGCGGAACGGCCGGCGAGGGTGCGTCGATCCCCGTCGAACTCTCGACCAAGTTGCCGATCATCTCCTTTGCCGAGGCCGATTACAAATTCGCCTTCGGCGAGCAGCGCGACATCCCCTGTACCGTCACCAACGTAGCCACGTGCGACATCACGGCGCTCAAAGGCTGGGACATCGCACTCGACATCAAAAATTCGGTGCTCAAAGTCACGGCTCCGGCCGACGGTGCGGACTGCACCGGTGCGGGCACGATAGAGTTCGCAGCCGTTTCGGCGGAAGAGCTCACGGCATCGTTCAGCGTCCGCCTGAGCTGGAAGGGCATCTCAACCCCCGAAGAGTTCGTAGCCTTCGGCAACGCGGTGACCGAAGGGGCGCCGCTCGACGCCTACACCAACGGCGGCAGGATCGTCCTTGTCAGCGACATCGATCTGAGCGCCCTTACCCAAACCAGCTTCGTAGGCTCGGCCGCCAATCCGTTCAAAGGGACTTTCGACGGTCTGAACAATACGATCACCGTCAAGCTGGCGGATCAGGATTCGAAGGAACTCGGCCTGTTTCACACGCTCGACGCAGCGGCCGAGATAAAGAACCTCTCGCTGGCGGGCAGCATGTCCGTATCGCAAGCCACCCCCGTAGTCGCCGGCACGCTGGCCGTCTATAACGACGGTGCGGCACTGACGAAAGTCACCAACAAGGCCACACTGTCCTTCTCCGGGGCGAAAACCGTTGCCACGGCAGGTTATCTCGGCGGACTGGTCGGCCTGGCGAACGTCGGTTCGGTCTACACCGATTGCCACAATACCGGCGAATTCATCGTCACGGGGACAGCCCGGACGGAGTTCATCGGCGGCATCGTCGCAGGCACCGCGGACAAAACGGAAGGATCGCTCGTGAACTGCACGAACAAAGGCAATTTCAGCTTCGACTTCCCGGGCGCCGTCGACACCGGCAAATACGGAGGATTGTTCGGCCATGCCGAGAAATCGAACTGGACGTTCAGCAACTGCACCAATGAAGGCACCTTCACCGTCACCTTCGCCGATCCGGGGCACCAGTTCCACTCGCTGGGCGGTATCCTGGCCACCGGCTACGGCGTGTTCGACAATTGTGTCAACAAGGGCAAGATCACGTTCAACAACTCCAACGGCACGAAATATCGCCGCACGGGCGGTATCGTAGGCTGCGTCGGATCGGATGCCGGCCTGGGTTATACGCTCAGGATGACCAACTGCCGCAACGAGGCCGACATCGCGGCGTCGACGGCATCGGTCGGCGGTCTGATCGGCATTGCCGAAAAGGTGGCGTCGCCGGCCCTGATCGAAAACTGCATCAACACAGGTAACATGACCAGCCCCACGATGGCCGACTACGACCTCTTCTACATGGGCGGCATCGCCGGCAAGGTCGCCGGAGCCTTCACGTTGAAAAACTGCATCAACCGCGGCAACCTCACGGCGGCCGTAGAGCGCGACATCGCGGGCATCGCCGTATCCGGAGACGATAATGCCGTGTTCGACGGTTGCGAGAACTACGGCAACATTACGGTAGTGGCCAACCACAAAACCGACAAGTGGCGCCCGATCGTGGCAGGTATCGTCGCCATAGAAAATGACAAGGTCACCACAATCACCAACTGCACCTGCAAGTGCACGATCGATGCGACGCTCTACCAGGCGACCAGCATCGGAGCGGTCTATGTCTTCCAGAAAACCTGGGAAAAGGGTGTCGAAGATAAGAAGACCGTATGCGACGAGGCTTCCAAAACCAATTCGGCGGAAACGACAATCAGAATCACGACAAGAGAGTAAAACCCAATAAGAATACAATACGGTTATGAATAAATATCATATTATAACACTGATATTGTGTCTGTTTTGTCTGGGAGGGGCCGCCACGGCCTCTCCGGACAGGACGGCAGCCGCCCCGGACACCCAGGCGCGTTCCTCGCAGCTGAAGGTCTCGGGTATCATCAAGGATGACGCGGGAAGCCCGCTGATCGGCGTGACCATCGTCGTCAAAGGCACCTCCTCGGGCAGCGTATCGAACTCCGACGGCAGCTATACGATCACGGTTCCCTACGCCGAAGCGACGCTGATGGTCTCCTACATCGGCTATGCCCCGCAGGAGATAGGCGTAAACAACCGCACGAGGATCGACATCACGATGGTCGAGGACAGCAAGGCGCTCGAAGAGGTCGTGGTGGTAGGTTACAACGTACAGAAGAAGGAGACCATCACCGGTTCGATCTCGACGATCACCACCAAAGACCTCAAGCAGTCCCCCACTGCCAACATCAACAATGCGCTGGCCGGGCGCATGCCGGGCCTGCTGGTCAACCAGTTCAACGGCGGCGAACCGGGTAACGACGCCGCACAGCTCAACATTCGCGGTAAATCGACCTACGGCAAGTCGGACGTGATCATGATCGTCGACGGCATCGAGCGCGACATGAGCTACCTCTCCCCGGACGAGATCGAGACCTTCACGATCCTCAAGGACGCTTCGGCGACGGCACCCTACGGTATCCGCGGCGCCAACGGCGTGATCATCGTCACGACCAAGCGCGGCCGAAAGGGCGAAAAGCCGACCGTCGATTTCAAGGCGTCGGTGGGTGTCAGCGAACCGATCCGCTACCCCGACTACCTGGGTTCGGCAGGCTATGCGACCCTCTACAACGAGGCGATGCTCAACGACAACCCCTCGCTGGATCCCGGCTCGGCATCGCTCTTCTCCCAGGAGACGATCAGCAACTTCCGCCGCGCCAAGGGCGACAACTCCGACGGCCTGGGCTACAACTGGGATTACTTCGACTACGCATTCAAACCGTCGATCCTCCAGGATTACAGCCTTTCGGTACGAGGCGGCACCGACCGCGCCCGTTATTTCATCCTCGGCAGCTACTACAACCAGGGCGGCAACTACAAGCATTCGAACTCCGACAACGTCAACAAGTTCCTGCGCTATAACTTCCGCGCCAACGTCGATGTCGACGCCACCAAGCGGCTGAAGATCTCGGTCGACCTGGGCGCCCGCGTCACGGAATACAACTATCCGGGCGCCACGGCGGCCAACATCATCTCGCTGGCCAACACGCAGCCCCCCTACCTGCCGATCATCCTGCCCAACAACCACAACGACGTCAACCAGGCCGATTTCGAGGAGAACGGCGGCTACCTGCTCTATGCCGACAACGACTACCGCTACAACATGCTCGGGCAGCTCAACCGCACCGGCTTCAGCAAACGTACGCGCCGCTACCTGCAGGGATCGTTCAAACTGAGCCACGACCTGGACTTCATCACCAAGGGCCTGAGCGTCGCCGCGCAGTTCTCCTACGACACCTACAACCAGCACACCATCAACAACAGCGTGCCGACCCACAGCACGGGCAACCTGACCTACCCGGGCTATTCGACGTGGATGCTCCCCACCGAATACAGTATCGACGAGTGGAAGAACAACGCCGACTACTGGATCAAGAACGGCACCTATGTAACCGCCAACCAGCGAACCACGGACGATGCGCAAAGCAACAGCATCAGCCACGGCTCGCCCGAAGGGACGTCGCGTTTTCAGGCGCGCCTGGACTACGCCCGCAAATTCGGCGACCACAACGTGTCGGGCATGCTGCTCTTCTACCTGCAGAACAAGGTCATCAGCAACCAGGTTCCCTTCCGCTACATGGGATTTTCGGGCCGCGCGACCTACGACTACCGGAACAAGTACCTCTTCGAGTTCAACATCGGCTACAACGGCTCCGAGAACTTCGCCCGCGGAAAGCGCTACGGCGTATTCCCGGCAGGCGCCGTCGGCTGGGTCATCACGCAGGAGCGATTCATGAGGGGCGTAAAGTGGCTCGACCACCTCAAGCTGCGCGCATCGTACGGTCTGGTGGGTAACGACCAGCTCTCGGGCAACCGTTTCTCCTACCTGCAGTACTACAAGTCGTCGGACGGCATGACCACCTATTTCGGCGAGACCGAGGCCGGCTATACCAGCTACCTGGTCGAGGGCGTGTTCGCCAACCCGAACCTGACGTGGGAGAAGGCCCGCAAGTTCAACTTCGGTATCGACGCCCAGTTCTTCAACCAGCGGCTGACCTTCACGCTCGATGTCTTCAAGGAGCACCGCTACGACATCCTCACCTCGCTCTCGGCAGATGACAAGGTCGGGTTCCCCTACATCGTCGGGCAGGTCGCCCCGATCGTCAACTCGGGTATCGTCGACAACCACGGCGTCGAATTCGAAATCGGCTGGAACGGTCATATCGGGCAGCATTTCCGCTACTACATCCGCCCGAACTTCACGTTCGCACGCAACAAGATAAAATACTGCAACGAAATCTCCTACATCGACAACAACGGCCGTGACTGCCCGTGGCGTTACCAGACCGGCAAACGCCTCGATGAGAATTTCTGCTACATCTTCGACCACTTCGTGGCCGACCAGGGCGAGGCCGACCGCCTGAACGCGATGAACGGCGGCAGCGGATTCGCCATCTGGGGGCCCGTACAGCCGGGCGACGTGGTCTACAAAGACCTCAACGGCGACGGTGTGGTCAACAACTACGACCGCGCAGCCATCGGCAACCCCCGTACGCCCGAGATCCAGTTCGGCATTCCGCTGGGACTCTCCTACAAGGGCTTCGACTTCAGCATGCTGTGGCAGGGCTCGGCGCTCTGCTCCGTACAGCTGAGCGGCCCGGCCGTATGGGATTTCCCGCTCTACGACCAGTCGCGTATCGGCAAGGTGCGCCGGATGCACCTCGACCGCTGGACGCCCGAAACGGCAGCTACGGCGAAATACCCCGCCCTGCACTACGGCATCCACAACAACAATAAACAGCAGTATTCGAGCCTCTTCCTCTACGACGCTTCGTACATCCGCCTGAAGAACGTCGAGATCGGTTACACGCTGCCCAAAGCCTGGACTTCGAAAGCCGGCATCCAGAACGTCCGCATCTACGTGCAGGGACAGAACCTGCTCACGTTCGACAACCTGGGCGACGTCGACATGGATCCCGAGATCAAGAACGGCGACGGCAGCTGGTTCCCCGTACAGCGTGTCATCAACATCGGCCTTAACATGACCTTCTAATCCAACAAAAACCAATGACAATGAAAAAAATCTTATATCTGCTCTGTAGCTGCTTTGCAGTCACGCTGATGGCTTCCTGCGAGGATTTCCTCGACAAGACCCCGCAGGGCGACAAAACGGATCAGGACATATTCTCGCGTTTCAACGAGACAGAAAGCCTGATCAACCGGCTCTACTTCTACGCCCGCGCCGCCGACCAGCCGCTCGTACACATCCGTTTCTTCAGCGACTCGGCGCTCACGGACGAATGCGAAGGCTCTTCGGCCGAGAACGGGTGGTCCAACAAGTTCAACGACGGCGACTGGGAACCGGGTTCCCAGCTCTACACCTCGTGCAACGCCACGACCAACTCCGGCGCCTGCCACACCTTCTGGCCCAAACTCTACGAAGACATCCGCTGCGCCAACGTCATCCTCGAAGGTATCGAGAAGTACAACACCCCGGATTCCGAGGCACGCCCCGGCACGCTTTCGCAGCGTATCGGCGAGGTGCTCTTCATCCGCGCCTACCTGCACTACTGCGTGCTGAAAAGCTACGGCGAATGCCCCTACGTCGACTATACGGTAAACCCCAACGCACTGCCGCCGTTCGAACGCGAGAACATCCATACGATCGTCGAGAAGATCTGCCGCGACTGCGACGAGGCCTATGCCCGCGTCCCGGCGCAGAACCTGATGGATCAGTTCGGCCGCGTGGAGAAAGGCGCCTGCCTTGCGCTGAAGGCCATGGCGCTCTGGATCGCAGCCACGCCGCTCTACAACGGGTCGACGCTCAAAGGCGACACCCGCAACTATGCGTCGGTCTACCAGTCGTACGACCCCGCGCGTTGGGACGCCGCAGCCGCAGCCGCCAAGGCCGTGATGGATTTCGAGGCCGAGGGGCAGAAACGCTACTCGCTCTACCAGGGTTCGCCCAAAAGCCAGACGACCGACTCGGGCGGCACGGATCAGAGCAACGGCGCGGTTTACAGCCGTCTTTGGGAGCTGTTCCACCGCACGATGAACGACGCCAAGAAGGCCGAATGGATCTTCTTCCACCTCCACTGCAAGACCGTGGGTTACCACAACGACATGTACCCGCCTTCGGCGCAGGGACAGGCACGCGAGGTACCCGTACAGGATCAGGTGGACGAATACGAGGTGATCGGCCCCGACGGCTACGGCTATCCGATCTATGCGCTCAAGCAGAATCACAAGGCGCTCTACGGCAGCCTGATCTCCGAGCAGGACATGGCCAAGGCCTATGACGACGGCAACCCCTATGTCAACCGCGACCCGCGTTTCTACCGCGACATCATCTACCACGGATCCATGTTCAAGGGCAAGTGGATCAACACGGCCACCGGAGCCGACGCCATCAACGCCGCCAACTCCACGTCGACGGGCTACTTCACCCGCAAATATTTCGACGGCTATTACACCAAGGGCATGTCGGGCAACTGGAACTTCGACGCGCCGCTGATCCGCCTGGCGACGATCTACCTGGTCTATGCCGAAGCGGTCACCCGCTCGAAGGGCGCCACCCCCGAGGTCTACAACCTGATGAACGAGCTGCGTGCCCGTTCGTTCATGGCCCCCATCCCGCCGGCCGCGCAGACCAACAAGGAGTTACTGCTCGACTACATCCTGCGCGAACGCCGCGTAGAGCTCTACCACGAAAAGAGCCGCTTCTTCTCGACGCGGTTCTACCTCGAACCGACCAGCCCCGAAGAACTGGCCAAGGATGCCCAGTGGAGTTCGATCCAGGGGACGAACGACCAGAAGGCACAGTTGTATTTCGACAAATACGGCGCCTACCCCAAGACGCAGCACCGCATCTGCGGCATGCGCCCCGTGGAAGACCCCAACGGCAAGATATCGGTGGGCGGCAAAACCTACCGCATGGAACGCTTCTGGAAGGAGGACCGCGTATTCCTCGAGAAGCACTACCTCTTCCCGATCCCGACCGAAGAGTTGCAGCGGGCCAACATTCCGCAAAACCCCAACTGGTAATTGACAATCACCGGCCCGACCGCCCGAACCGGCGGTCGGGCTGACAGTAAAACAGACTATGAAAAACGATTCAATCTTCACACGGCTCCGCAGGACGCTCAGCCTCGCGCTCACGGCCCTGATAGCCGCAACGATGATGGCGTGCGAGGGAGACGACAAAATGCTCACCGAGCTCCCCAAGCCCGACGACGGCAACGGAAACGGCACGACGGAGATCACGCCCGACAAGGGCATCACCCTCTACGGACTGGTAAGCGACAAGGAGGGCAACCCCCTCGAAGGGGTCGTCGTGAGCGACGGGTACAGCGTCGTGGCGAGCGACAAGAAAGGCGTCTACCAGATCGTGCGCGACCCCAACGCCAAGCACGTATTCATTTCGGTACCTTCGGGCTACGAAATCCCGGCACAGGCGAACTTCGGCTCCTACCAGGGTGCCTACCAGGCGGCCAACTCCGTCACCGGAAGCAGTTCGAAACCCTACCGGGCGGACTTCACGCTCACCAAACTCACCCAAAGCGACAAACGGTTCCTGCTCTTCGGGCTGGGAGACCCGCAGCCCGACAACAGCGACCATATCCAGCGGTTCCGCACGGAAGCCGTACCCGATGTGAAAAAGATCAGCGCGAAATACTCGATCCCGCAGGTCGGCATCGCCCTTGGCGACATCTTGGGTAAAGGCGACGCCCAGACCTTCACCTCGATGAAACGCGCCTTCGGCGAGACGGGCGTCCCGTTCTTCACCACGATCGGCAACCACGACAAGAGTTCGGTGGACTATACGGGCGACACCTACCGCGACGTGCTCGGGCCGCGCTGGTACTCGTTCAACCGCGGCGACGTGCATTTCATAGCGATGGACAACATCATCTTCACCGGCACGGAATACACGGGCGGCTTCACCGACGAGCAGGTGGCATGGCTGGAGAAAGACCTCAGCTTCGTCCCGACGGATAAAATGGTAATCCTCTACTACCACATCCCGCTGCGCGACAACACGGGCTACCTCAACCGCAAAAAGGTGCTCGACATGATCTCCAGGTATAAGAACCCCATCCTGATGTGCGCCCATACGCACTATTTCCAGCCTTACCACATGCGCTCGCACAAACTCTTCGAACGCATCCACGGCGGCACGTGCGGTTATTTCTGGCGTTCGACATGCGGCGGCGACGGCACGCCCAACGGGTTCATGGTCTACGAGATCGACGGCACGAAAATCATCGACACCTATTTCAAGGCCTCGCAGCGCGCCGACGACTACCAGATACGGCTCTATCGCGGCAACGCCGAGTTCGCAGGCCCCTATGCGACCTACAAATACGATGTCGGGGCGGACGTGGTCGTAGCCAACGTCTTCACTTCCGGAATGGACGGCACGACCTGGAAAGTCGAACTGTCCGAAGACGGCGGCAAGACGTGGAGCGTTATGACGGAGATGTCGCAGAGCTACGGCGACCGCTGGATCCGCGGCTACCACATCGGGGTCGAGAAACATCCGGTGGAAAGCGGCACCAGCCCCTGCTACCACCAATACCAGTGCAAGCTGAAAAATCCCGAAGCGACCGGCATCGTGGTTCGTGCGACCGACAGTTTCAACCATGCCTACACGCAGACGCGCTTCAACGAGAGCAACGATTTCACCGAAGCCGAGGGTTATTGACCCTCCCGGCCTCATCTATCGAGCGGGCAGCCACAGGGCTGCCCGCTTTTTATTTACACAGGGAGGGAGGGGGGGGGCACCGGATAAGAAACGGAGGGACCGTATGAAAAAGGAGGAAGGCGAAGCACGCAAAGAGAACAGGGAACCGCACACATGAAGGAGGGGAAGCGGCCGAATTCCCGGAAAAAGATTGCCGGCACAGCAACCGTTTCCAGGCTATTTTTCGTATATTTGATACAGTCTGAAGTTATTTATTTGACTGTAAATAGATTAACAAGAATTCGCGTGAGGTGTGGGCAACGGATAAGAAATTAGTAAGCCTCTGTGGAACACCATGTTTCTCACGCTTTCAAATAACTCTCTTACTGGGTACAAAGGTAACATTTATTCCGGAAAAAGCAGTCTGTTTCAGTCGGAAATCCATCTAAAATCTTATCATTTCATGTTCTGTGGAGTAGAATACGGTTACTCGCCATAGAGAGACCGTAGTTTCCATAGCCACAGGCAAAGGTAGTCCGTGTTCTTGTCGGACATTGCAAGGTCAAGCCCTTCGGGTTTCGGGGAAAATCATCCTCGCCCGGAGGGCTTGCGGTATTTTCCCTCGAAAACCTTGCATGTCCTGAACACGACCTTTTAAGCCTGCGACTATGGGAACTCCGGCCCCATAAGCCGGACTAACTAAAAAAATAAGATTATGCAGACCGACAACATTGCAAAAAGAACAAACACTCCCGACCTGCTTTCCGGCATCTTAAGCGTACAAGTAAGAAACGAGGACAAGATTACGGAACGTGACCGTATCTATTGTCAGAGCCAGCAAGATTTGCTCTACAAGACGCTCGACCAGATCGACCGATGGTATGCCCTCTTCAAAGAGGACGCGGAACAGTACAAAGAAAAATTCAAGTTCAAATACGAGGAGAACGGCAAAACCACGTACAAAAACTATCATGTGTATAATCACTACGATGACGAAAGCTATTCCCACAACGAGTTCAAACCGTTCGACATCATCAACGATCTGGTGGATAAGAACTGCAATGCCAATGCAAATTTCGCCAACCGCATCATTTCCTATTTTAACAAGACCTATAACGTGTCCGTACCTGTTCCGAAGATTGACGAGAAGACACTGCACATGGGATTCCGTCCCGTCTATGAAACCTATGTGGATATGGTCATAGAACATCTTGGCGGCAAAAGTTTCCGTGAAACTGCGGAAGAGGAACTGCTCAAACGTTTTTTGCAAACGGTCACGCCTTCCTGTTGGAGCAAGGCCAAGCCCGAACTGAAGAAAGACAAAATCATATTCCCTGACATCGTTCGCTGGGATAATATTCATCTTGAATATCACCAAGAGTACGAGTTTGAATATGGCACAAAACAAAAGGTGGATACCTTCTGCGAGGGCATTGCTTTCGGTACGGATGACGTCTTATGTGGAGGTATCGGAATGATTATCGGCTTATGTGACAGGAATGTCGATATAACCGGATGGTACGACCTCACGACCACCCATGCCGAGCAGATTAAGTTCTACAAGAACGGTCGTATAGACGTCAAATTCAAGGACAGCATAGCTGCCCGGAACTGTTTCGACCGTCTTCGATTGGGCGAAATCAAACTGAGAAACGAGAACTGACCATGAGAGACCAGCCACAGCCACCCCGTAAGGAAGTCCTTGCGGGGTGTTTTTCGTCTTACCAACAATCATCAAAGATATGTATGCAATCATTCCCCAACAGATACCGCAAGACAAGCGGGCTGAAGTCAACGAGAAGATCCTGTTTGCCATAAACTCCGGCAAGGACCTGATTCCCGCGGAGAGCATATACAACTGCTATACCGGCGTCGGCGGGCTGCATAACCTCAGGCAATCAGACTTTGCCAGCTATCACGAGTATGCCCGGGCCAAGAAAGAGTTCGAGCTGGGACAGTTCTTCACCCCTCACGAGATATGCTGGGAGATGGTCGATGTATTGTCGCCAACTTCCTCGGAAATGGTTCTTGATATGTGCTGCGGCATGGGCAACTTCTTCAACCACCTGCCCAACCGGCACAACACCTACGGTTTCGATATCGATGGCAAGGCTGTCGCCGTTGCACGGTATCTCTATCCGGACGCACATATCGAGAAGTGCGACATACAGCAATACCGTCCGGAGCAACGTTTCGACATCATCATCGGCAACCCGCCGTTCAACCTGAAGTTCGACTTCCGGCTGTCACAGGAGTATTACATGGATAAGGCCTATGACCTGCTCAATCCGGCGGGCATCCTGATGATTGTCGTCCCGTCTTCGTTCATGCAGAGCGAGTTCTGGGAGAAACGCAGGATAACGGACATCAACGATAAGTTTTCCTTTATCGGGCAATGCGGGCTCGCACCCCATGCTTTCACATCCGTCGGCGTGGATAACTTCAACACGAAGGTCATGGTATTCCTGCGGCATTCCCGGCATATAGGGATGCAGCCCTACAATGCCGACGAGTTTGTCACGAGGGAGGAACTGAAAGAGCGCGTCATGCAAGCCCGTGAGATGAAGCATCGGTTGCGTTTTGACCTGATGCGTGAAACCAGCCGGATAGACAAGGAAGAGCTGGAGCAGTTTGAGTACAAGCTCGCCAAATATATGTACGAGTTGAAAGCCCACGCAAGTCTGAACAGGCATATCGACAAGGCGACGGCTCTTGTCACGAAATTCCGCAACCAAAAGCCGCCCGAAAATGCCACCAACGAGCAGGTCAAGGAGTGGGAACACAAGAAGCTGACGACTGCCAAAGTGCTTGCCGTCATCCGCAAGTACATCACAACACAGAATGTCGTGCCCCGGAAGGAAATCGCGCTGGTCAAGACCTCATACGGTTTCAAACTGAAAGCCTATGCGCCACGTCTGCTGGATAAGGTGGAACACAAGGCGGCCGGCATCAACAGCCTGATACTGGAGCGGACAGCATTGCCGGAACCGGAATTTCTTACCGAAGCCAACATCAGACAACTGAAAGCCGCTCGCAAATTCATCGCACGTAAACAGCGGCAGTATGACATACAGAACCGGGAATTTCCCGATATGCAGCCCGACCCCAAACCGGCGGAGTATCTGGACAACGCGACATTCGTCAATAAGGACTACGAAACCTGCCAATTCACCCACCTGCAAAAACATGACCTCAATCTTGTCCTGCAAAAGAGGTACGCCCTTCTTAACTGGCAACAAGGTTCCGGCAAGACCGCCGCCGCATACCACCGGGCCAAATACCTGCTTAAATTCCGCAAAGTGCGCAATGTCGTCATACTGGCTCCCGCCATCGCCATCAACATGACCTGGGACGCTTTCCTGAAAACCAATAAGGAACAATACCGTGTGATCCGTACCTCCAAAGACCTCGAAGATGTGCCGGAGGGCATCTTCCTGATTGTTTCCACCTCCATGCTCGGCAAACTGAAACGGGGGCTTGCCCGGTTCATAAAGCTCCGCAACCGTAAGCTGTGCCTTGTTTTCGACGAGTCGGACGAAATCACCAACCCCAACTCACAACGGACGAAATATGTCCTCTGCCTCTTTCGCAGGCTGAAATACAAGCTGCTCGACACGGGAACCACTACACGCAACAACATATCGGAACTGTACAGCCAATTCGAGTTGCTGTATAACAACTCAGTGAACATGATATGCCGGTGTGACCGTATCTATCGCGAGAACAAGGAGCGTGAAATAGAATCGGAAAGCAATTCTTATTATGGAGAACCATTTCCTGCCTTTCGGGGACATGTGCTGTTTAAGGCCTGCCACTGCCCCGGCAAGGCGTCCGTGTTCGGTATCGAGAAGCAGAACCAGGATGTGTATAACAAGGACGAATTGTTCTCACTTATTGCCAGGACAATCATCACGCGCAAGTTCAAGGACTTCGCCGGCGAGAAATACAAGGTCAGGATGCACACCGTTACCCCGTCGGACGGCGAGCACGAGGTGTACCGTGTCATCATCGAGGAGTTCTGCCGTATCTGCGAACTTTATTATAACAGCACCGGCGACACCCGCAAGGAAGCCGGTCTGCGGCTGATGCGCCAAATCAAGCTGCTGATAAAAGCCTGCTCGGTCCCGCATCTGATAGAGGGTTATTCGGGAGACCCCTATCCGGGCAAGACGAGATACATCCACAAACTGGTCAGGAAAATTCCGGGTAAGGTGGCCATCGGCTGCACCTCCATCGCCGCTTTCGACCTCTACCGCCAATACTTTGAGGAACATTTCCCCGAACGGCCGCTATTCATTGTCCGGGGGGACGTATCGTTCAGGAAACGGCAGGAAATCGTGAGCCGTTTCGATGCCACAATAAACGGCGTGCTGATATGCACCCAGCAGAGCCTGAGCAGTTCCGTAAACATCCCTTCCTGCAACGATGTCATTCTCGAATCGCTCCAATGGAACATACCGCGTATGGAGCAATACTACTTCCGTTTCATACGGCTGGATTCCCGTGACACGAAGAACGTGCATTTCATTACTTACGAGGATTCCGTGGAACAGAACCTCATGGCACTGGTGCTGACCAAGGAGCGGCTGAACGAGTTTATCAAGAGCGGCGAGGTCAAGGAGCAGTCCGAGATATTCGACGAGTTCGACATTACGATGTCCGTTATCGACAGCCTGCTCATACGCACGCAGGACAGCGAGGGCAAGATACATATCAGCTGGGGCAGCCAACGCATAGCAAACCGACCATGAAAACGAATCCGCATATATATCCGGCATCCGTCCTCCCCGAAGGCAATGCCGGATTTTTCGTACCTGACAGCAGGAAGGAAATAACCATGTCAAATCCGCAGAGCCCACTCCCACAGGCAAAGGTAACTCCGTGTTCTTGTCGGCTGTGCAAGGTCGGGCCGCAAGCGGTTTTGCGGAAAATCATCCTCGCTGCGCTCCGGTATTTTCCGCAAAAACCCTGCACCGCCGGAACACGGACCTTTTGAAGCCTGTGGAAGTGAACCCTGCGGATTCATCATCCATAATCATAAAAATAAGAACCATGAATCTGAATGAAGCAGAAATAGCAGTAACGACAAAACGGCTGGTAACGGCCAATCCGAAGAAAAGCTACCGGATGGAACTGGCAGACTATTGCGACATAGATGAGTTCCACCATGCCTGTGCCACCCGTTTCCCGGAAGAAGCCGAGCCCGAATACCGTTACACGGATTGGGAGAACATTCCGGAATACATGGTCAGCAGCGAATGGCTATGCCCGAACTTTTTCGAGGTACGGGACGCAATGGAACGGCTGGACGAGTTTCAGCAGGACTGTTTCGAGCAGTGGTGCGGACATTACGGCTACAACCTGGCGACGGAAGATCCGCACCTGCTCGTTTCCTACTTTCAGGACAGCCCCCATGCTCGGTTGGTTGTGTGGGAGGAGGAAGAACCCGATGTGGAGGAGGACAACCTGGTCTATCAGGGTATCTCTTCCTACTATTCATTCGTGACGAGTTACCCGTATGAGGTATTTGACGACAATTACGACTAACACATACAATTATGAATATGAATTTCATAGGACCGATATTCCCGATAGACCCTTGTGCGCCGAGGGCGTTTATCGAAATCATGAACATCATTCTGATGTCGGCCAACATCATGGAGGTAAACAGGCGACTGATAGAGAGAAACGTCCACCCGCATTACAGGTCGCTCTCCGGTTATTTCCGGTGGTCGTTCCGCAATGACCGTTTCACGCTGTGGCAGAGGGCGGAGTACAACTCGGATGTCTGTTTCGGACACAAGATAATGGAAATACACTTCGTGGCTCTCGTGTGCGAAGACCGCGTAAAGGCAAATACCATAAGCAATTAACCAGTAATAACTCAAAAACAACCGAATCATGAACACTTCATTAGAAATCATCCGTTCGGCAGGAACGGACCACCTGTGCTACCGGGTGGAGAAAGATACATTCGTGGCAGTCCATAACCAGATGCTTTCTTTCACGGAAATGGAAGACGAGTTTGAAATCGTTCCGACTGACAAATCCTATCGGGACAAGCTCTACATCTATCAGGGGCAGGCTGTACGGCTGGTTCCGCAAATCTATCACAACGGCTGGCTCGCTCTCTGTCTGGAACTGGCCGATACGGAAGAGCCTTACACGATTCTGACGGTCAATCTGGAAGAGATGGATGCCATCGGACTGCCCGACAAGGCTTTCATCGACATCAACAACAATCCCGACGCGATGGAGTTTCTGGTTTTGAACAACCTTGCTACCGATACCGGCTACCGGAGAGGCAGCGGATGGGTGGAGTACCCGATGGTACACGTCAATCTGCCGCTTGTCTTCCAGCATTGTCCGGAATCGTTCAATCGCATCAATATCTACGTATAATGTTTCCGATAAATAAACCGAATGTCTAATCGTGGGAGTCCGTCGGAGGCTCCCGCATTCATTTTTATGCCTTATGAAAACAGATTTCAGCGAACAAGTAGAAAAACTCCGCAAGGAGATTACAGCCGCCATAAAAGCGGTATTGGAGAAATATGGGAAAACGGAAATGGAGTTTCCCGATACAGTGGACGCTGTGTACGTGATATGGTTCGACCATGACGGCGATCCCTATGAGTGCCTGGTGCGCAGGATACAATTCTTTGGGGAGGACCTCCATCTTGTTGTGGAAAACAAACATTCCCATGACTTGTACGAAATTGACGGTCCTTTTGAACTCGGGGCACGTTGCATCAACTGGCTGGACGAGATACTCCGGACAACCGTGCAACTTTTATCCGATTCAAATACAAAAACTAAATAAAAATAATGATGGAAACAATAATCATTGACAGGATATGCACCTCTTGCAGGTGTGATAAAGAGACGGCACGGGAATACCTCGATGCCGAAGTAAGAAACCTGCGTGAATTATGTAACGCGAACGATTTGCGGGAAGGCGATTTGGAATCGGCATGCGACAACCTCGGCATCGAACAGGACTTCCTGCCTTTTTTCTGCGAATCACTCATTTATTAATGGTCATCAATTAAAAATCAACATTATGGGATACTTTCAGAATATAAACAGCCTTGCGGAACTGAAGAAAAGTTACCGCGTACTGGCATTGCAGAACCATCCCGACAAGGGTGGCAGTACGGAGACCATGCAGCAGATCAATCTCGAATTTGAAAGATTGTACGCCAAATGGAAGGATGATACGACCGTATCGGTCGCCGCATCCGGTTATGAAAATGACTATGCCGGCGCATCAGCCAACGAGTACACGGAATACGTCTATAACGAATACCGTTGGAAAGGCAGGAACTACAACGGACAGATGCGCGGGGAAATTGTGGAGATTATCCGCAAATGGCTCAAGGAGACCTATCCGCGGTATAAATTCTCCGTCACGCAGAACGGTTACCGTTCCATCAACATCTATCTGATTAAAGCGGATTTCGAGGCTTTCACGAAAGAGTCCGGTCTTATCTATAAAGATATCAACCATTATCACATTGGAACAGACCGGACCATTACGGAACGGGCACGCGAGGTCATGCTCAACGTCTGTGATTTTACCATGTCGTACAACTACGACAACAGCGACGTCATGACCGACTACTTCGATACCAATTTCTATCTGACACTGGGCATCGGACGGTATGACAAGCCCTATCAGACGGAACTGCCGAAGCTGCAAACCAAAGATAAACTGCCTGAGGTTTTCAAGCATCCCGAAGGAGCCGCCCACAAGGCCATACGTCAGGCACTCGGCAAAGCCCGCTTCGACTTTATCCAAAGCCGGGCAAATGCCGGGAAACTGATTCTCGGTGAAGACACCTACGGGTCGAAAGGCGAGCATTACTTCTGGCCCAAGCAATATTCCAGTGCCAAGACCGCACAAAAGCGGATTGACAAACTCACCGAAGCGGGTATGCGATGCCGGATGACCGGTTATAACGGAGGATGTATCGAATTTCTCGGTTATACCTCCGAAACGGAAGCAAGGCTGGAACAGGAACGTCAGGAATATATTGTTGCACATCGGCAATGGCAAACCAAACGATTACCAACCAATTAAACTTAAGAATATGGAACCTAAAAGTTTGAACAAATGGTGGACACAACAACCTGATGAATTAAAACAGGCATTCACACTCTTTCCTGACGAACGCTGGGAAGAGGCAGGTCTGTCCCTGAAAATTGATGTCCGCAATTATTGTTGCCTGAAAAAAGACAGGCTGTTGCCCGAAGAAAAGGATCGATCAATGCTTATTGAGATAGTTTGTGAATTGGCAGATATGGAATTATGTCGGACAAACAAAAAGACACTCGATGAAATGTGTAATGCGGACGGGGTATTTCTGGAAGAATATCAAGACCAATTCAACCAAATATACGACAGACTGGAAAGGAGCATATTGGATTATATGAATGAATAATAACAGATATAATTATGAAGGCAAAAGTATTCAAGTACAAGTTTGACGGGAATACCACCGTCGTTGCTCCTTATATGGAGTTGGAGCCGTATGCAGAGAATGTTTATCTCTCATTATCTACAAAAAACGAATATGGAAATGTAAGCGAAGACATATTCCATGTTGTCTGTAAGATAGAAAATGTATTTTTCTCTTGTGGTCAATATTCGCGCCGATTTCTTGACAAGGAGGAACGTAAAGAAATAACTGCCGCTTATTGTAAAAATTGGATAACAAATATACTTCAAGATTTAGAAAAAGGAGTTCATATTTCTCTTCTTTCTATCCGTGTGTTTGAAGCTCTTGGGCTTGATACTGCACCTTTATTGCAAGCCCGTGAAGCGTACTTAAAAAGACAGGAACAAAAACGTCTGGAACGGAAGGCTAAAGAAGAAGAGGAAGATCGATTAAAGGAAAAGAAATGGCAACAGCAACTTGACGATTACAAGCAGAATTTTCTAAATGGAGAGCGAATAGCGGCAAACGTTTTTCTTGAAATAGCCAAACAGGATGGTTTTGAAATCCATATCCGTACCAAAGGCACATTCAACAAATCCGTAAACGGTCTTACAAAATCGGGAACGATCTATTTTAGAAAGTATAAAGGTAAACGGACTCCGGATTTTACCGGTTGTCAGCGTGCCATTGCAGACTATCTCAAGTTACTTGCATTAAAGCAATCTTGAAATTATGGCACAAGAAAGAATTGACGACTGGTGGGAATATGCCAAGGATCTGGCAAAAGCCGAGCGGGAATTACAGATCGAACGCTGGGTGTATATCTCCATCAAGTATAAGGATGAAGCCGGACGGAAGTGCCGGCTTCATTTATTTCATTAGAATACTTACAATATACTTCCATTCTTCTCCAGACAATTTTGAACGTGTTGGTTTTAAGGAATCCCAATCATTTAATGATAGCGAATTAATTATATTACGCAATTTTGTAAATGAGTAATCTGAGATAGAGCCTGTAATTATTTGCGATAAGGATAATGACAAAGAACGTGGTATTCCCAACATCCTCATAGCTAAAGCTGGATTATTATCTACACCATAATAAACATAAGATGGAATGTATGAATCTTTCATTTCATCCTCATTTCCTTTTACTATACCTTCAAGTGCGCTTAATCCCCACGATGCTTTAAATCGCAACTGATTCATATATGAAACAAATTGAGTTAGGCGTTTATCCGCATCATTGTCTATAAAATGGGGATGGATTGAGGATATGGCATTTATTTTATCCCCTTTAACCCAACGTATTATCATTTTTGCAACCAATTCTGGATTAAATGGTGCTGTCGTATCATCAGTTCCAAGTCCCGTTTCTCTTAATTCTGAAATAGCTTTAATCTTCTCTGTTAAGTTTTCAGCATTTCTTCGATTAAACATTACATTTACATTCCATGTGTCTAAGTCTGCAATAGCCGGATTTGTTGCTTTTTGATGCATAATCTTTAAAACAGATGGAACGGAAAAACCTGTCTTATCTGCATATTTCAAAACCCCAATATTATTTGCATATCGTGCTTGGATTGTTAAATATATCTGTTTACATAAATCTATGAATTTGTTCCTTTGCTGTTCATTATCCAACATAAAATATACCAATGAATCTTTAAAAAGGTCATCAATATCTACAGCAAGCTCGTTATTGGAAACATTTAAAAGATGTACGAAATATTGAAATATAGGGCTGAATGCATCTGTATATTCAGCCATTAATATTTCGATTCCCCTTTCTTTTATTAATGTCTCAAGTATATATTCTCTATCAAGAAACAGCTTCGCTAAGACACTTGTTAATTCTTCTGCACCTTTGCTAAGAATAGCTTTGCCTGTTTCTGCATTTGTATGAGTGTTAAATGGTAAGATTATCTTTCCAAAATCATCTACCATAGTTCGTCCAGATCTACCTGCTATATTCCAAAAATCATTAGCTGATAACAAATTATGTTGGCCACGTTGATATGTATCAAAATAAACAGAAGATACGGGAAAATTAACACCTTCAGCAATGGTTGTAGTTGCACATACATAGTTAATTAATCCTTGGCGAATAAGATGTTCTGTTAGTAATTTAGTTTCATCCGATAAGCCTGCATGATGAACAGCAACTCCCTTTCCTAAAAATTTAGAAAATGATGTTGAGCATCCCAATTCTTCATCAATATATTTTTGGACTAAATGAATTTCATCACTATTAATATTATTGCCAATCCAACTATAGATTTTTTCTGCTACATTGTTAGCCGAACCTTTACCTTTGCAAAGTATAAGTTCCGTTTTCCCTTTCGAGGAAAAATGACGACATGAAAATTCTAATATTCTATCTTTAGGAGTTTTTGATACAAGTTGATATGGATTTTTTATTACTTGCTCATTCTCCTGATATAGATCGAAACTGTAAGCAGATGGTAGTAAATTGAATGTAGCTTTGGTTTTAGTTACTTTTAATCCAATAACTATTTTTTCAGAAGGTCTCCAATCTACATTAATAATGTTACCTCCTCCAAGCCAGTCTTTCAGTGCCTCTGTATTGCCAGGTAGGAACGGCGATAAAAGCATATATTTAGCATTGGGCCTCTCTCGTCGTAACATAGCAATAAGTAATTCCAGTCGTGCTCCTCGTTCTCCGTTTTCAATAGTATGAGCCTCATCTATGATAAATAGCGAAACGTCTTCAACGGAAGGATGAGAACGGCGAATTAATAAATCTAATTTTTCTGGCGTTGAAACTATAACATCAACGTCATCTGCAATCAAGAAATCGGCCTCAGTCGGATCTATTTCACTTGCAGAAGATGTTCGTTCAACATTGAAGCCTATTGCGGATAAGTCTTTACGTAAATCAAAATATACCTGATTAACTAATGCTCTGGATGGCACGACGTATACAACCTTAGCGTCTTTTCGTAAAGATTTTGTCAAAACAATATTAAATTCTGCCAACATAGTCTTACCGGCACTTGTTGGCATTTGTACTATTGAAGCATTTGCATAGACATCAAATAAATTTTGCTGCATAGCCTGTCTTTGCGATGGTAAAAGTTCCAATATATTATGAGAACTTTTGAACTCGCAAAGTTTTTTTATTTGATCTTGAAAGGCTGTCCCATTCCAAATGGAATGCCGTATTAAAGATTGCAAGTCTTTGTTAATTATAGAGATAAAATCTCTTAAACGAACATCCGAAGGTATTAGGTCCAATGCAATGTCAATATGTTGTCTCACAACATTATCAATACGCTTCTTATAATTATATCCGTTGATTAGATATTCTGCTGTTTCTGTTAAAGCTTTTGAGGTATGATATAACCCAACCAATATAAGAGCTTCTTCTTTTTGTGTTTGAACATCGAATTGGTTCAAATATTGATCTTCAAATTTTACTTGTTCCTTTTGCAGATTAGATATTTCGGATATGGCCCTACGAATATCTTCAAACCCATCACTTTTACGAATTAAGAAAAAAAGAGCTTTAAAAATACCAGCCAAAACACGTTGACTCCAAGATGATTCGACATCTTCGAAGTCAACAAATTGTTTTAAATCAAGACGGGCTGAGATAGTTTTATCTAAAATAAGAGCAAGACTTGATAAATAAAAATAATATATTAACGAAACATTATCCAATTCATAGCCCATTATTTTATCAAAAATTTCTCTATCTTCATTCTCTTTTATATGGATGTTTTTTAATAATTTATAAGCATATTCAGCCCATTTGGGGTTAGTGTTTTCATGAAATGAAAGTCCTATAAGTAAAAATGCAAGGCGACAAGATAATTCAATTTCAGACGAAGTGAAATTTGAATTGTTTATACATATTGATTGAAGATGATATGTTTGATTACTCTTTTGTAAGAGTATATTAATATCATCATCATTTAGAATCTGCTGTATGTAGTCCATGCCATTCATTGTACCATCTCTTTGACTTTTTGATAAAACAAATCGACTGTTTCATCAATAGTTTTTTCAGTAAATGAAAAAATGGCAAAATCAACCAAACCAGGCTTAAATTCGTGCGCTAAAGATTGCATCTTCCCAAAATCTTTTGCTTCATTCACGCAACCGGAGTCTCGAACAAGACCGCAACCATAGGTAATGTCATATTTATCGACATTACCAACTTTCATATTGATTACAACACCTGCAATAACATAAAAATGTTCTGTTGAAGATAATCTACGCAAGTAATCCGTCAAACGTTGTAAAACTATACCTGTATCGTCATGATGGTTCTTTTGAGACTTATAAATCGAGTCCTCGTGAACATCTACTACATGTGGAGGATTTTCTTTCTGTGAGGATACTTTAGCTTCTCCAATCAGAATATTAACTTTATCTCCTTCAGTCCTATATCCTATAGCATCAAAACCTCGACCCGGCAAATCCAACCTTTCTCGATATGATATATTTTTTATTGGAATTAAAAATCTCCTATTTTCTTCTATTTTCTCTTCAAAATAATAGGTCGTTAATAATTCTCCCAGATCACTTCTATATATATCTTTAAAAGCTAATGGTCTTTTACCTTCTTCTCGGGCAAAATCTGTTGCGATAGAATTCTGTTTGATTATTTTAAATAGAGCCTCTAAGTTGAAATCGCATCCGATTGATTCTGCTTGTTGTAACAATTCAGCATTAATGCCACTAAAAACCTCTGACCGTTGTTTAATATAACGGTCTGCAAATTTGTCTATGAATCTATCAAAGACTCGTATGTCAATTTTATCAAAGTGGTTCATTTGAGGCATCTATTTAATATGCAAAGATATGAATTTATTTTGTGATGCCCCAATTTCCGAGAAGGTAATCTCTTTTAAATACTAAATTCTTTATTATTAATAGGGAGGCTAAAAAGTCAGAATGACTCTCTGAGAATTGAATATTTGGAAACCAGGTCGAGATTGACCTCACCGAAAATAAGAAAAAGGGGCTTTACTAATACTTTAGTCAGCCCCTTAATAATTTAATGTATATACAACAATTCAAACTCTTTCTTCCGTCGTCGCTCGATGCTCGGCACCACCTTTCCCTTATAGCATCGGAACGAGATATACTCCTCGTAGATATCCCTGTTGCCGGATTCTAATTTTTGGATCAGCCTGCTTTTCGGTATCTTCCCATACCCGACCAACCGATAATATCCAACATTATAGGCCAACGTTGCGACGAGCAGGGCATCTTTTCCGAAGCGGCTGCACATCTTATGCAGTTTCCTCAAATCGGCTCTCAACAGGGAATCAGCCTGCGCTTCCGTCATATCGGCCGTCAGTTTCTCGTGGGGAAGAATCTTGTGGCCGTACCCCACATAAGGCAGATGGTTTCCGTGCCAGCCTTCCGCTTCCTTGATACAGGCCACCGCCTTGTTGAACAGCCCGGCATCCGGCGGGGAAATCCCGGTCTGGGCAAACAGCTCGGGAACAAAGGAAAAGGCCAAAAGCCAAAGGGCAAACAGTTTGCTTCTCATAAGGCAGTTTTGTCTTAAAGACCGGTTTCCATTGTCAGCGGAGTGAAAGAGGGTTCATCCGGCGAATCGGGCGGGAAGCGAACAGGTGTCGTATCGATCTGCATGGCCGGCAGGTCTTTACTCTTTTCCGTTACTTCGGCCTCCTCTTCCTCTTCATTTTCATTGTTGAAGGAGAAAGAGAGCAATGCCACCTGCCCTGCATTGTCCTCGAAATAGATGTCGATGGTCTGCTGGTCCGTACATCCGGAGGTGTAATAGAGGCGGAACACCTCACGGTCCAACGGGTAACGGTCATTGGGTAGCAGTTTCATGCCGTTATCCAGAAGCAGCGAGCCTTTCCCGTCCGGCTGAAAATAGCGTATGGTGTAGCGTGCATCCTCGAAACGCCCGGCACGCTTCAACTCGCACCTGATTTCCGCCGTCTCGCCCAACACAAGACGAGTGGGCACAGGCATGGTTTCCACGGTGAAAGGGAATGCCTGTTGCACGTCAATCTTATCGTTGCAGGCAGTGAACAGACAAGCCAGCAGGCTTACGAACAGGACGGACCCCAGTCCGCTCCATACTCTTTTTTGATTCAATGTATCCATATTCATTCTTGTTTTTAATTGATGATAAATTTGACGCCCAGGCCGAACTGCGTACTGAACAGTCCCACCTTGCTGCCCCAGAGACAGCGCTCTCTAATGGAGGCGAGTAGCACGATACGGTCGGTAATGTAACTCTCCAATTCCAGCGTGACCGCCCCTCCATAGATGAAGGCGTCCTTTGTCGTGAGCAGTGAGCCGTCGGGCAACTGCTTGTCGCCCCAGTTCACCGTTTCATAACCGGCAAGGGCGGAGCCGCCGATGGAAAGGAAGAAGGTCTTGGACGGATCGGAGAGGAATTTCAGGAAATAGCCGCCCTCCAGCGTGAACTGGGCACGGGGAATCTGCATATCCCGGTATCCGTAGCTCTTCTGAAGATATTCCGCACCGACCACCCAACGGTTCGCGTGCTTGGTATAGGTCGACATCGCGATACCTGTGTAGAAATCCACCGGCTTGCCGAAACCGTCCGTGAAACCTCCCCTCAGTTCTATCCCCCGCATACCGGGCAGACAGCGTTGGGCGTTTGCCTGTCCCCCGAAGAGGACAAGCATTGCCGCAACTATGATAAACATGTACTTTTTCATGGTCATTTCACTTTAAGTTCGTTGATGACCTTTGCCCGGACGATATCCTCGTTCTCCACCGTGAACGACTGGTGGCGTCCGCCGTTTTTCTCATGCAGTTCCACAACCAGCATCTTGTCATCGGGAATCGTGAACTTGTCCAGCGTGAAAACGGTACGTTCGTCCTTCTTTCCGGCCACCACGGTGGCGTAGTTATACGCCCTGAGCGGGAAGATGACCTGCTCCTGGATAGCCGTGCGCTTCATGACCTTCTTGTCGACAATCTTGAACGTGATAAAATCGATATCGAAAGGCACGTGTGAGGTGTTGCAGAGCTGCGTGTGGAAATAGAGCAGCCCGTTGTGGGTGTACAGTCCGCGAAGCAGGTACTGGATGCCGAAAGACTTGCTGCCGATATGCTTGATGTTGCGCTTGTTGTCCTTATGGATGGCCTCCATAATCAGACGCACCAGTTTCGGCGACTCGCTGCCCAAATCCTGCAAATAGATGTCGAGGGCATTGTTCGGACGGTTTACCGTGCTTCCGTCATGGATAAAGTCTTTCATCTCAACGCTCAGAAGCAGCGGTTCTTCTGCGTATTTCACGTTGAAGGTGTAGAAACTCCCGCTTTCGGTAATGACCGAGAAATTGGTTTCCTCCCTGAAATTCCTGACTGTGGCCTTGACACGGATAACATTCTCCGCCCCGTCCGCCTTTCCGGCAATCAGGTGCGGGGAACCGAGGTCCACATAGCGCACCGCCGACGGGAAGATAATGTGTGTGGTCTTGTCATAAGTCACTTCCAGACCATACGGCGGAATCAGCCTGTCAAACGTCAGCTTGCGTGTCAGGCCGTGGTACAAGTCCCCCTCTGTCTCCATCCGGGGATAGGCCTCTTTGGTCAATTTCACGGAATTGTCGGTTGGGCACTCCGTTTTCCCGTTCACTTTGTCCGTTTCCTGTGCGAAAGCACTCATCGTCATGCCCAGCATGAGGGCAAACATTACAATTACTTTGTTCATACGCTTAAAAATTAAATGGTGAATAATCAGTTGTTTTTCTTTTGGCTCAACATCAGAGTATAGCCTGATTTGAGATGTACCTTTTCCTCCCGCAGTTTTTTGGAGACATATTGCGACACCCCTTGAATCGCCCCCTTGCCGAGTTCCGATAACAGTTGGTCCCCCGCAGACTGGTTGGTGATGGAGATGCTCGTACCGAGGTTCTGCCCCAGATTGGCGGCCACCTCTTTCGCCGCGCTGACCTCCGCGGAATTAGGGATGTAGATGCCTTCCTGCCCGTCGGAGTCATAGACCGTCAACTCTACCGGGATAATCAATCCGCCGTATTCCAGCGAGACGATGCCGATGCCGAGCCGGTCGCCCTGGATACGCCCCGTACCAGTTACGAGGGTGTTGCGGGGCAGCAGGGTGTTTCCCGCACGCATCGGTTCCAGCAGGCGGAGCCGCACACTCTGACCGTTGAGTACGGTCTGGTCGCCATGTACGCAGATACGGATGGTGTTCTTCTCCGCAGCACCTCCGGTTCCTACCGGAGTGACGAAACCCCAGTTGCGGGATTCCGATAGTCCGGCGAGAATCCGCTCATCGCTCATGGGTTGCGAGAGGGAGGAAACGACCGGAACGGACACCTGTCCGATAGGTACGATGTCAGCCTTGCCGTCGGCTTTCTCCGGAGCTCTATCCGATGTTTCCCGGGCAGCACTGTTTTCCCCTGAGGTGTATTGGGCGGCGAGCTGGTAGGATTTCTCCAACAGGGCAACCTGCTCCTCGTAGGATGGCTGGATACTATGCTGCTGCACCATCGAATTGCGTAATTCCTCGACTTCCTTGCGCAAGGCCTCCTTTTCCGGGTCTTCTTTCGGCTCCTCGTAGAAATTGCCCAGAGTCCGGTTGATGTCCCGGTAAGCTGAGGTCGAAGATTGAAAAGAGCCGCTGCCACGGTAGGCCGTTCTGCCTGAAGACGCTGTTTCCGCTTTCGTCCCGCCTGCATCAAGAGAGAGAATTTCATCCTGCCCGGACAGCCGTACCGTGCTGTCCGGTTTTTCCGTACCGAAAGATAGTTCTTCGAGTGTGCGCATCTTCTCCTCCTGCTTGCGCCGCATCATATCCTGCTCGTAGGCCGTCTTCTTGTCCCCGACAATCCCGGCATTGCGGGGATCGGGCAGTTCGGTGTTGAACCCGACCGATTGCTCCTGCTCCTTCCTCTCTTTTTCGGAGGGCGCGAAAATCAGCCATAGGGAACCTGCGAATACGGCGAACATCAGCGCGAATACCAGGTACTTCTTCAAGTCCTGCTTCCGTTTGAGTTTATTTGCTTCCTGTGTCATCGCTAATCGAAATTAAATTGGTTAAAGAACTCTTCCATTTCCCGCTGTGTCCGCCGGGAGAGCGTGTCCGTACCGTGAGGCACGATGTCCGGCACACTGAGCGGTGTAATCTCAATCACCTTTTCCCGCCTTGCGTCTTCCCGGCCGATGTTATAGACCGCCCGGAAGAGCATATAGAAATTGACTCCGGCGAACACCACGACCATCCCGACGATGGCAGCCACCCGTTTTCCGGGTGTCAGACGGCCGCACATCCCGCGCAGTCCGTCATCCAGATAATCTCTGGCCTTGATAAATAATTTTCTCATGTTGTATTGAATTTTATCTGTCCGTCACACGCAGGTCCCGGTTTTCGATGACCTGAAAGGCTTCGAGGATGAAACCGTGCGGATTGTTGTCGCTCCGGTTTGAATTGAGCAGGCGGCCTTTTGTCACAAGGCTGCGTTCCGTAATGCTTTTCTCGCGGATAATCAGCTGCCGTGCGTATGTCATGACCTCATAGGGGTACACGTTGAAGTTGCACGCCATGCTGTCAATCTCCACACGCTGGTTGATACCGGCTGAAATGATACGGTTGTAGTATCCCTGCTCCGCCAAATCCCGGTAACGGGTATAGGCGGAACGGTCGGCCAGGAACAACGCCCGCCGTATGTTCTCCTCAATGGCACTCTTGTCCGGCGACAACGAGAAGAAAAGCTCATGGAAACGCCTGGTATGCTCCCGTGCCTCCACCGGCCTGTTCTGCGACAAATCCTGGGAGAGAGCCAGCATCAGCGATTTACCCTGGTCGAGTACATAAATCTTTTCGCGCTGCAACTCCGCAAAGCCGTATGCCTTCCACACGGAATAGCACATGACGGCGCAGCACATGCAGACGAACACGATTCCGAACAGGCGTATTTGCCTGAAGCTGCTCTCGATGTTGTTTAATGATTTGAACTCCATAATGAAAATTTTGATAGGTTATCTTTTAATCAGCCTGCCACCGATGTTGCCGATGACCGCACCAGCCGTTCCCGCCGCCACGGAGCCCGTACGTGCCGCTGCCTGGCTGACATTCCTGCCGTAGTTTCCTGCGCCTCCTCCGGCCTGCACGATCCAGTTCGCAACGGTGGGTATCGTGAAATACCCGATGATGCCGATGATGAGGAATGTGATATACACCGCATTGGAGCCGTCCGGAATGAACGTGGGGTCGGACAATTGTTCGATGTCCTGCCGGAGCATCAGCACCTGTATACGTGCCAGCACACTGCTGAAAAGGTCGCTGACCGGAAGCCACAGGTAGATGCTGATATAGCGGACGAACCACTGGGTGAGCGAGGCATGGAAGCCGTCCCAGACGGAAATGGCGAAGGAGATAGGTCCCAGTATCGAGAGGACGATCAGGAAGAACGTGCGGATGGTGTCTATCACGAGGGCCGCCGCCTGGAACATCAGCTCCAGCAACTCCCGGAAAAACGCCTGCACCGACCTTTTCATGTTATACATCGCCCGGTCTATATACATGCCGCACACTTCGATGGCGTCCAGCACGCCGAGTTCCTCCAGCCGTTTGTCGAACTCCTCCTTGTCCACCAGATAGGCCATCTCGGGATTGCGCTTCATCGCCTCGTATTCGAGCCGGTCCTTCTGCTCACGGTACTCGTTCATGTCGAATGTCTGGGTTTGCAAGATGTTGTTCGTCCCCTTGACCACAGGCGACAGCACGTTGTTGATGGTGCCCAGCACGACACTGGGAAAAAACATGATGCAGAATCCCAGCACGAACGGCCGGAGCAAGGGATACACGTCGACGGGTTCCGCCCTCGAAAGGGACTGCCATACCCGGTACGCGACATAAAACAGCGCGCCCAGCCCGGCGATGCCTTTCGCCACTCCCGTCATCTGGGAGCAGAGCGGCATCATGTCCTGGTACAGACTCCGCAGAATCTGGTGCAGGTTCTCAAAATCTATTGACAATAACATCATAACTCTTATGATTTTGAATGGTTACCAATAGCGTTCTGCCGGACTACCGTACAGGGCAAGGATACGGTCCTGATCGCTCTTCTTTTTCGCACGCAGGTAGGATACGCCGATATTCTTGTTCGTGTAATATTGCACAAGTCCCCGGTAGCTGTAAACCCGATTGTAGCAGAGGTCGATGACCTCCATGCGCTCCTTGTCGCTCATGGACAGACCGTTTTCGTTGACGATGTTCCTCAGGTCATTCAGGACATTGGCGGACTCTTCCAGCAGAATCGTATAGCCCGCCGCTATCGCACTGAGTTCCTCCGTACTGAAATAGGGATCGGATAGCATACGCTCGAAATTGGTCACGTAGATGTCCGTGATGTCCCCGACCATCAGGATGGTCTGCTGTACTTTCCGGGCATCCTTGACCAGATTCTTCACTTTCTTCAGACCGTCATAAAACTCTTTTCCCTGCTGGTAAATCTTGACGGTTTCCTGAAAATTCTTCACCATGTTCGTGGCCGTCGTGGAGGTCTGCACGATGTTTTTGGTGGCGTTGATGATGCCCTGGGCAAGGTTCGTGGGGTCGGTGACGACCCACTGTGCCCGGGAGGTATGCGTGATGAACAAAGCACCCACGCACAACATAAAAATCTTTAATCTCATACTGTTGAATTTTTAATGATTGATACTCTTTGTCTGCCGGTTCAAAAAGCGGGTTTCATCCCGCCTGACGATTGCTGTTTCGGGGGCAGCCGGGGCAGATGCGGGGCATGTTTCCGGTCCCCTTCCCGTGCATCGGTCTGTCTTTTCTTGGCGGAGAACAAGTTGTCCGCGTAAGGTTGCCGGCCGCATAGCCGGACAATCCTGTCGTCCAGCGACCGATAGGCTTCCTCTATCTGCTTTTCCAGCTCCGGCACAGGGCTGTCCGCACGGATACCGTGTTTTTCCAGGAAGCCGCCGTAACAGTCCTCTATCCGGCGCGGGTCCCATACAAGTCCGGCAAGTCTACTCAGTTCATCGTCCAACTCTTTGAGGTACTCATCCGGCACACGCGCTCCTTCGATGCTGTCCAGAGCCTTTTCAGACTTGCGTTCAAGGGTGGTTTCCATCTTTCCGATGGCTTCCATCAATTTCTTTTCCAGGTCTTTATCTCCCGTTTCAATCGCTTTCAGACACTCCTCGTTCAGTTTGGAGTACCTGTTGAAATCCTCCGCGAGTCCGTACCGGTACATGACATAATCCGACGGGAAAGTCCTGACAAGAATGAACTGGCAGAGCTGCCAGTCTGCCTTTCCCTCGTACTGCCGGTCGAGAATCCGGCGGGCGGCATCCACCTCTTCCGGTTCCGAACGGGGTATGCCGCATCCCGGATGACGTTCCACATAGGCATCGAGCATAAAGGCGTGCATGGCGAGCATACCGTGTATGCCGTCGGCTTCCTCAACCGGAAGGGAGGCAAGAGTGCCTTCCTGCTGCATGAACCAAGTGGATTTCAGGCTTTCCATCGCAGCCAGGATATCCTTGTCCGCCGCATCTTCCGGAGTAAGTATGAAATTCTTCCTCGCTATCCCCAGGGCTATTTCTTCGGGGATATCGTAAGACCCGGCATAAGTATCCAGCAGGCCCTTCAGTCCTTTTATGTCCCTGTTTTCCAGCATTTCCATTGTTTCTTTCCGAATGGCTCTCAACTGCTCGTAACCGATTCCGTTACGCGCCCGCCATTGCCATTCATGCGCCCAGTCTCTTAATCCCATATCCGTATTGCTTTAGTTGGTTGATGATGATTTTCCCTCCCGTTTGCTTGCCGCAAGCTGCCTGATGGCAAGCTCGATATTGCCCCCGAGTTTCTCGATCAGGCGCATGAGTTCCAGCTTTTCCGTTTCTTCGGTGGTGTAGCAGTAATACTCGTCGAGCGATACCTCTGTGGCGTACACGGCAGACTGGGAGCCGCCAAGCCCTATCCAGACCTCCTTGTACCTGCGGGAAGGGTTGTTGGCCATATTGATGGAGAGGATTTGCGCGCGTTCCTTGTCGGTCAGCCCCAGCAGGGCCTGTATCGAATCGAACTTGTTGGCATACTTCCGCTGGTCCAGCAGAATCTTGCAGTCGCTGTTGTTGATGATCGTACCTTTCACGATGTCCGAGGAGATGATGTCCTCGACCTCCTGCGTGACGACCACGGCTTCGCCGAAGAACTTTCTGACCGTCTTAAAGAGGTATTTCAGATATTCCGCCATGCCCTCCTTGCTGATGGCCTTCCACGCCTCTTCCAAAAGGATCATCTTACGGATACCTTTCAACCTGCGCATCTTGTTGATGAAGGTTTCCATGATGATGATGGTTACAATGGGGAATAAAACCTTGTTGTCCTTAATGTTATCCAACTCGAAGACGATGAACCGCTTGCCCAGCAAATCCAGTTGTTTGTCTGAGTTCAACAGAAAATCATACTCCCCGCCGCGATAATAGGGTTCGAGGACATTCAGGAAATTGAAGACATCAAAATCCTTCTCCCTTGTCCGTTTCTCCTTCAGTATCTCCTGATACTCGTCCCGGATAAACTCATAGAAGGTATTGAACGAGGGAACCAGCCTGCCGTCCGTGCGTATCTTCTCCAGAAAGAGATTCACCGCGTTGGAGAGGGCGACTTCCTCGGCCCGTGTCGGCGGTTCGTCATCCCGTTTCCAAAGGGTGAGGATAAGCGTCTTGATGCTCTCCTTTTTCTCTATGTCGAAAACGCCGTCTTCCACATAGAAGGGATTGAAGGCAATCGGGTCGTTCTCCTCGTAGGTGAAGTAGATACCGTCCTCGCCACCGGTCTTGTTGTGAATCAGGTTGCAAAGCCCCTGGTAGGAGTTTCCGGTGTCTATCAGCAGGACGTGTGTTCCCTGCTCGTAGTATTGCCTAACCATGTGGTTGGTAAAGAACGACTTGCCGGAGCCGCTCGGCCCTAAAATAAATTTGTTGCGGTTGGTAATCACGCCTTTGCGCATCGGCAAATCCGAAATGTCAAGATGGACGGGTTTGCCAGTCAGACGATCCACCATGCGGATACCGAACGGGGAAAGCGAATCCCTGGAACAGCTCTCTCCGATGAAGAAACAGAGAGCCTGTTCGATGAAAGTGTAATAACTCTCCTCGAAAGGGAAATCCCCCGCATTTCCGGGGATGGCCGCCCAGAACAAGGTCGGGGTATCGACGGTGTTATGGCGGGGCTTGCACTCCATCAGCGCAAGCTGGCTTCCCACATCGTTCTTGACCTGTTTGAGCCTGTTGCGGTCGTCACTCCATGCCAACACGTTGCAATGCGCACGGATGGAGGTCAGCCCGAGGCTGTGCGCCTCATTGAGATATTCCTCAATCCATTCACGGTTGATCTGGTTGCTGCGGCTGTACCGTGACAGCGAGTGCATGTTGCGCGCCTGCTTCTCGAACTTCTTCAGGTTCTCGGCCGGGTCGTCGATAAAGAGATACTGGTTCACGATGTGGTTGCACGTGAGCAGTACCCCGATGGGAGCCGCGAACGAAAGACGGCAGTCGCTCCGGTCGGTGGACAGGCGTTCATAGCGCATGTCCGTCGCCACCTTGCCCGGCAAATCGTCCGTATCGGACAGGGTGTGCAGGCAGAGGCAGTTGTCGCCGACCTTCATCTCTGCGGCCCCGAGCGTGAGGTCCTGCAAGCAGGTCGTTTCCTCCTGCGAGAGCGAGAAATACTTCTCGATGATGCCCGCGCTGTTTTCCGTCCCGGTAATTTCGTCTTTCCGCATCCGCGTGATACGGACAAAGCCGCTGTCGTTGATGATGCGCTCAAACTGGTCGCAACTCTCCAGGAAACGTGTCACCGTATCCTTGTCCTGCATCTCTTTCGGAATGATGAAATTCCGGGTGAGTGCCGTGAAATTGCTTTGGGTACGGCTACGTTCCTTCGTCGTCTTGGTCAGAAAGAGGTAGCTTGTGTGCCTCAAATACGGTCGCTCATTGAAATGCCTTTCAAAGGAACGGGAGAGGAAACTGAGGTCGTCCCTTTGGATGTCGGGCGTGTAGTTCTCCTCGATGAACCAGTCTTGCCGGTGCACGATGCTGTAATTCGGCAATACCTTTACCGCTTTCGCCCATGCCGAGTGGATGGCCTCGTATTCGTTCCGCGTCACCGTGAAGAGTTCGGGCAGTTCCACCTTATAGGCTACCGTAATATCCGCGTCCTTGCTGATGATGCAGTCGTGTTCCACCGCCAGAATCGGAAACTTGCTTTCCAGCGTGGCTGCTTGCATTACATTTCTCATGCGCTTCGTGTGTTATGGTTACGGGAAAACAACCGGAAGAAAGCCCTCCGGTTGATGATGTACCGGGGATGGCTGCCGCGGGCCTGCAACTTCATCAGACCGTACTCTCCGAACCTGGCATTGAGGTGGAATGTGCCCCATACCAGCAGAGAGGCCGACAGGATACCGAATGCGATGCAGGTCCATTGTCCCACTCCGGCCATGTACATGACTACGAAAATCACGAACACGGCGAGCAGTCCGCCCGCAAAGACAAACAGGTACATGCTCTTCAATCCTTTGAACTCAGGACTGCGGCCGATTCCCTTGTTGATAGAATACTCCGCCATATTACAGGAAGAATGAGCGTAAGATGGTCGCTGCCACAATCAGGAAAATACACGCCCCGAACCAGCTGGCCGCCGTCTTCGAGGTGTCGGGGTCGCCGGACGAGAATTTTGAATAGACCTTGACCCCTCCGATCAAGCCGACCACGGCCCCGATTGCATAAATCAGTTTGGTTGCGGGATCGAAATAGGAAGTGACCATGTTGGTCGCCTCGACGATACCGCCGACTCCGTTACCCTGGGCGAAAGCCCCTGTTGCCGCAAGCAGCATGGCTGCCGAAAAAATGACTCTCTTTTTCATTGTCGAAAACTTTAAATTGTGAGACAAAATTTGATTTCGACAGCGAATATATAGGCTTTAATTTGTTGATTTACAAAGCTGACGATGCGTTACACCGGATGTCATCACGTTACATCGGAAGTGGTCAATAAAGAAAGATTTAGGACCTATACTCAATAATACAGACAATCACGATTTATCTTTGGATGTAGAAAATCTTTAATTATCGTTTTCTTATTGTTATATGCATTATCTTTGTGATTCAAAGTTTTACATTAAAATGAGTACATATCCTAATATCTATGTAGACGAAGCTGGTAATACAGGATCGGATATTCTGAATCCAGACCAACCTTATTTTGTATTGTCAGCAGTTCACTTTTCCGATGAAGAGTTGCAACAAATTCAAAAAGACATTCCCTATGATAAGGAACTTCATTTTGTTGAAATGAAGAAAAGTATAAAAGGGCGTTTGACGATTAAGAAGATACTGCAACATTCATTGATGAACGAAGACCATATTTCGTTTGAATTTATAGATAAGCAGTTCTGTATATATGCTCAAATTGTTGACATGACAATAGAGCCTGTTTTTTATTTCATCTATAAAGAAGATTTATATAAAAAACGGGGGAATATTATTTTGGCGAATTGTCTATATATTTTCTGCCGTAATCATTCTAATCAAGAGGCAGTTAGTGATTTTCTACATTCTTTTGAAGAAATGATGAGGGAACAAACAGAAGAGAGTATAGAAGATTTCTATTTGAATGTAGATATTCTCTCCAGTATATCCGATGAACCTTTAATTGATATTCTATCGCATATCAGTTTGAGTCGACGTATTTTGGATAATGTACTGATTGAGGATAACAAATACTGTTTAGATACTACTGTGACTTCTTTATTATGTATGGTCGATCATTGGTATAAAAAGTTGAAAATAAAAATAAATGTTATAACAGATGACTCCAAGCCAATAAAATCAAGTTTAGATATAATTGAACAATTATCAAAGATAAACGAGAAACAACAGCTTGTCGGATATGATACGCGAAAGCATCTTTTTCCTTTACCCATCAACTCTCTTTCAATGGTTGATTCCAAAATTAATTTTGGTGTACAATTGGCAGATTTGATAGCCAGTTCAATTTCTTTCATATGGAATGATACTACAGTCAAGTATAAAAAGTTCCAAGAGGAATTAAAGACAATGTCTTTTTTCCAACTTAAAGGATACCCTATAAATCCTGCAACTTCGGATTTTTTGGAACAAACAGTAGATGATTCAAATGATAGTAGCCCAGTGGATTTTATTATTAGTAATTTATCTAAAAAAAATATTTGAGGAGCTCAATACAGAAAGAACTCCTCAAATATATTATACGAACTTATCCCAATCAAACTTTTCCTCCGATTCCGGCGGTGCTTCCTTTTTCCGTTGCGGCAAAGGCTCACCGTATTCGTCCAAACACTCCTTGAAAAGACTCTCCACCAGTTCGATGTTACTCACTTCGGTGGTGAAAAAATCGAATATCTCGGTCTGCCGGATGTCGTATATCGACTTGACGGTACGGATAACCTTTTCATCGTTCGTATTGCGGTTTTCCTCCGTCAACACGCCGACAGCATTCATCATGTCCTCGTAGGTCATACCCGTGGAAAAGTCCTCGTCCACTTCCGACACGTAATCCGACATCAGTTCCGCTTTCTCTTCTTCGGACAATCCGCCCGGAGGGTTACCGGTAAAAGTGGATTCCACATCATCCGCGGCAATATCCTCCTCTTCTTCCATCTCCTCCGCCGGAGGAAGCGGCTCGCTACGGGCCGGAACCTTGCAGGCGATTTCCGGATCTTCCAGATAGACGATATTCGTCTTGCCGATGACCTCGTTGTCATCATCCTTCGAAGCGGTGACCGGCTCAGTCGGTTTCTCTTTCTTCTTGGGAAGATATTTTACCATATCCTCCCACAAGCCGTATATCCGTTGCCTGAACAGAAAAATCCACAGGCGATAAAAGAGATACCCGCAGCATACCGTCTTGACACTGAAATAAAAATAGGTTTCCATGGCTACAACGGTTTAGAAAGTTCCCGACTGTACATTTCATTGATCTCTTCCCAATGCCGCTCTATATGGTCACCCAGGATATTGCTGATGTAACTGGCGATGCTGACCTCCGGCGCGATAAGCGGCAGGAAGCGTTTGATACGTTCGTATATATCCCGGTTGATATAGGTCTGCGAACGGTTAGGACTCGGCGTATTGACCAGAAAAAGCTCCCGGTAATCCGAACCGCTTTCCTTTTTTCGTCGGTTCCTGACTGACTTCGGTTGCTCCGAGACCTCTCTTTCCGCCGGAGCGTCAGAGATATTTTCCGGTTCGGCTGTTGCGGCTTTTTTCGGTGCAGGTTCAGTTTCCTTCCGTTCCGTATCCCTTCCATACAGGGGGATATCGCTCGTCATCATTCCTTTGAGGAGGTCTTCATCCACCTCGACTATTTTCTTTGCCATACACATTACAGTTTAAGTTTCTCTTTCAGTTCGTTTGCCAGTTCCACGAATCCGCTTCCTTTCAGCAACTTGGCCGGAGGCGGCAGCAGCGTACAGCGGAAATAACCCTTGCTGCTGACGGACAGCTCTTTATCGTAGCGGCACGTGTCGGGAACAGTGGTTTCCAACACCGTCAGCTTCAATCGCTGCATCATCATCTGATAGATGTCGAACACCTCGGTATTGGCCCTGCGTTCTATCTTGTTCCAGAAGAAAAGAATGTCCTTCAGCGGGATTTCGGGTCTGTCGCGGATATAGTCCAGCACGGTGGTGGAGAAAGAGAGGCTGCTCTGCATGACCATCTTGTCCGCCGTAATTGGGGTAATCACGTAATCCATATTGACAATGGTACGGAACACGCCCTGCGCGTCCACCGTACCCGGCAGATCGACTAAAACCAGGTCGATGGGATGTTCGCTGTTTTTCACCAGCTCATCGGCGGCTTCCCTCGCTTTCTCCGCCCTGACACCGATAATCGGATAGGCTTTCTTTTTGATGCGTTCCCACTGCGCCATCATCTGCTGCTTGTAATGGTCGCTCCGGTCAATAGCCTTTTTGTCCCTCTCCCGCATACGCACGAGGCTGTGTTGCGGAGAGTCGCAGTCGATGACCGCCACATTCAGATTTTCCACGTAATGAAAATAACTGGCGAGCAGAATCGTGAAAGCCGATTTTCCAACGCCGCCTTTCTGGTTGCTGAGTGCAACAAATAATGTTTCCTTGTCCATAATCATTATTGTTTTAAGTTATTACTGGTTGTTTGCAGCACTGTTTGTTTATATGGTTTACCGGCTGCATGAACGGTTGCGTGCATCACTGGACGGTTGCATGTCCGGGTGGTTACACCCTTAAATGATTGCACGGTTACATGGTTGATTGCATGGTGGCATGGTTGCACGGTTATATGGTTGCAACCAATAATGCCCGGTTGTATGGTTGCCTTCATGCAACCGTCCGTGCAATCATGCCCCAAACCGTTGTTGTCCGGTGTGCTGCAACCGTTCATGCTGCAAATAAACGCCTTTATCGTCTATCCCGTGCGAAATCGGAGCTTGATGCCGATATATGACACCGTATGACATTCTATTACACCGACTTAACTATTTATCACACAGATTCTTACCGGTAACTTTGCAACCGGTCCCGTCATGGTTTGCAGAGGCATCGGATGTACCCCGCGAAACCCGAAAGTTTCACCGGCCCCGATAATTTGACGAAAGGCAAATTCATGTTCAAGCGAACATAGCAAGTTGTGTTTTGGGCCGCCCGAAATAATTCGGGCATCCCAAAACAACTTGCCGCTCGCCTGACGGCTCGGGAGGGATTTCCTCCAAAGTCGGAAATCCTGGCGGACAGACAGGAACAACAAAAAACAAGTGATATGGCAACAGAAAACAACCCTAAAAAGAGAAGGACGGCAGGCAGAAAGCCCAAGAGTGATCCCGCCGTTTTCCGCTATGGCATCAAACTGAACTCGGAAGAGAACGGGAAATTCGAGCTTCTTTTCGAGCAGTCGGGACTTTCCCAACGGTCGAAATTCATCAAGTCCATGCTTTTCGGACGTGAAATCAAGGTGGTAAAAATCGACAAGGCGACGATGGATTACTACATCCGGCTGACCAATTTCTACCACCAGTTCCAGGCGATAGGCAACAATTACAACCAGACAGTAAAGGCCGTCAAGAGCAATTTCAGCGACAAGCGTGCGCTTGCCTTACTGTATAAATTGGAGAAAACCACGATGGAATTAGTGGTTCTCAGCAGGCAGATCATCGCGCTGACCCGGGAATACGAGGAGAAATACCTGAACCGTAACCGTCAATCCCTATAAGTTATGGTAGCGAAAATCAACCGCGGCGCATCGCTCTACGGGGCGATAGCCTACAACCAGCAGAAGGTCGGCGATTCCCATGCCCGCATCATTTCCGGCAACCGGATGATTGCCGACATCACGGACAGTCCCGAGCGTCTGATGCAACGGACGATGTGGGCGTTCGAAAGTTACCTGCTTGCCAACAGGAACACGGAGAAACCCATCCTGCACATCTCGCTCAACCCGTCTCCCGAAGACAAGCTGACGGACGCGCAATTCGCCAATCTGGCAAAGGAGTACATGGATAAAATGGGGTACGGCGACCAGCCGTACATTGTATATGTGCACGAAGACATCGGCCGTCGGCATATCCACATCGTTTCCACCTGCGTGAACGAGAAAGGCGAAAAGATAGATGATGCCTACGAGTGGAACCGTTCGATGAAAGCCTGCCGGGAACTGGAACGGAAGTTCGGGTTAAAGCAACACGCGGACAAGAAGGATGAACAGCTCGGCATTTACCTGAAAAAAGCCGACTACACGCAAGGCGACCTGAAACGGCAGGTATCCAATATTCTCAAAAGCGTCTTCACGGCCTACCGTTTCCAGACATTCGGCGAGTACAGCGCCCTGCTTTCCTGTTTCAACATCGAAGCCAAACAGGTCAAGGGAGAACACGGGGGCGTTCCCTACACGGGCATTGTCTATGCCGTTACGGACGATAACGGCAAAGCGGTCAGCGCGCCCATCAAGTCCTCGCTTATCGACAAACGTTTCGGGTATCAGGGATTGGAGAAACGGCTCCGCTACAACGCCGGGGAGTTCAAGGCGAAGAAATGGCAACCGAAAATCCGGAACGAGGTGGCACTTGCCATGCACGGCTGCATGGGCAGCAAGGAGACCTTCACGGATCTGTTGCGTGAACGGGGCATCGACACGGTTTTTAGAACCAACGATGAAGGCCGCATCTACGGGGTCACGTTTATCGACCATAACAATAAGGAGGTGTACAACGGTTCCCGGTTGGGAAAAGAATTTTCCGCCAACGTGTTCGAGAAGCTGTTCCGCTCTCCGGAAGATGCCGTCCTGCCGCAAGCCCCCTTGTTCGGCGAGGATATGCAGTCGCTCCGCTACGGCGACATGGAGAGTTCCATCGAGCAGGCGTTCGGCATGTTTTCTTTCGATACCAACGGTCCTGACGCGCAGGAGGAAGCCCTCGCGCGAATGCTACAGAAGAAGAAAAAGAAAAAACGCCGTTCACGCGGCCTCTCATAACCCGATTATTCATTCAATTAAAACCATCCAATTATGCAACAAGAAGACGACATTCGCGGATTGGCCAAGACAATGGAGTTCATGCGGGCCGTATCCATCCTGTTTTTAGTGATTCATGTGTACTGGTACTGTTATCAGGCATTCTCCGACATGGGTATCTCCATCGGAATTGTGGATAAGATCCTGCTGAACTTCCAACGGACGGCGGGACTGTTCAGGAGCCTTCTTTTGACAAAGGTATTCGCGCTCATATTCCTCGCACTTTCCTGTCTGGGCACGAAAGGGGTCAAGAACCGGGATATGACCTGGAATAAAATTTATGCCTTCTTTCTCGGCGGACTGGTGCTGTTTTTTATGAATTGGTGGATGCTGGAGCTACCGGTATCTTCCATAGCCAAGGCCGGACTGTACACGGCAACGCTCACGGTCGGATATATCCTGATGCTGATGGCCGGCGTGTGGGTAAGCCGTATGCTGAAAAACGACCTGATGGATGACGTGTTCAACATGGAGAATGAATCATTCATGCAGAACACCGTCCTGATGGAAAACGAATACTCGGTAAATCTGCCCACCAAGTTCGTGTATCATAAGAAAGAGTGGGACGGCTGGATCAATATCGTCAATCCTTTCAGGGCCACTATCGTGTTGGGCACTCCCGGATCGGGAAAGAGTTTCGCCGTGGTAAACAGTTATATCAAACAGCAGATATCCAAAGGGTTCGCAGTATATATCTATGACTACAAATTCGATGACCTCTCCATTATTGCCTACAACGAACTGCTCAAGAATCTCGACAAGTACAAAGTGAAGCCCGAGTTTTACGTCATCAATTTCGATGACCCGCGCCGCTCGCACCGTTGCAATCCCATCAACCCGAAATTCATGGCGGACATCTCGGACGCCTATGAAAGTGCCTATACCATCATGCTCAATTTGAACAAGACCTGGATACAGAAACAGGGTGATTTCTTCGTAGAGTCGCCGATTATCCTGCTTGCGGCGATTATCTGGTACTTGCGGATTTACAGGGATGGGAAATACTGCACGTTCCCGCACGCCATCGAATTTCTGAACAAGCCCTACGCTGATATCTTCACGATTCTGACCTCTTATCCCGCTTTGGAAAATTATCTGAGCCCGTTTATGGATGCCTGGCAAGGGGGCGCGCAGGACCAGCTCCAAGGCCAGATCGCGAGCGCGAAAATCCCCCTTTCGAGGATGATTTCCCCGCAACTGTACTGGGTGATGACGGGCGATGATTTCACGCTTGACCTGAATAACCCCGAGCATCCGAAAATCCTTTGCGTGGGGAATAATCCGGACAGGCAGAACATTTATTCCGCCGCGCTCGGACTGTACAACAGCAGAATCGTGAAACTGGTAAACAAGAAAGGACAACTTAAATCCTCTATCATCATTGACGAACTTCCGACCATATATTTCCGGGGTATCGACAATCTGATTGCCACTGCCCGAAGCAACAAGGTGGCCGTCTGTCTCGGTTTTCAGGATTTCAGTCAGTTAGCAAGAGATTATGGAGACAAGGAGGCGAAGGTCATCCAAAATACGGTGGGCAATATTTTCAGCGGGCAGGTCGTGGGAGAAACCGCCAAGAATCTCTCGGAACGTTTCGGTAAAATCCTGCAACAACGGCAGTCGCTCTCCATCAACCGGCAAGATACCTCGACCTCCATCAACACACAGATGGATTCGCTTATTCCTGCATCCAAAATCGCCAATCTCTCGCAAGGTGCGTTCGTGGGCAGCGTGGCGGACAATTTCGGGGAGGAAATCGAACAGAAGATTTTCCATGCACGCATTATCGTGGATACCGAGAAAGTGGCGGCAGAAACCAAGGCTTACAAAAAGATACCCGTCATCAACGAGTTTAAGGACAGCGAGGGCAACGACATCATGCAGCAACAGATAGAACGGAACTACACGCGTATCAAGGCGGACGTGGTGCAGATTATCGAGGATGAGATGGAGCGTATAGCCAACGATCCGAACCTCAGGCACCTGCTTCCGCAGGAGGATTAGAAGAAATAAGATTTCCTCTAATTAAACTAATTAAATAGGAGTGTAAAAACTCCCACACTCCTATTTTAGTTATTAATCCAATTCTGTTTTCACATAAAAATATTGCCCCAATTCTGAAGACAAATAACATGCTGCTGCTTCAGCTCCAATTTCCAATAACTCAACATTCGATGTTTGGTAATTATTAACGTTAAGTCTATATATACCATCCGAATAGGTTCTTGAACAATTAATATTCTGTAAGGCTTGCGTTATATCAGATACTACATTTGTACAGATATAAGCCCATCCCCAGTAACCTTGATTTTCATCAAAAGTAGGATGATTTTTAAGATATTCTCTAATCGTATTTTGCGCAATTTTTCCTGCTTCATTGATTGCATACAAAACCTTTTTTTCGAGTTTCTCATCTACTATAAAATTAGGCATTACTTTTAACTGTTTTACAGGAAGATCGTCTATTCGCATTCGGCTAATATCCATATTAGAAAAATGTGCTATGGATTCCAATGATAAAACTCTTGCTCCAGCAATTGAAGAACAATTATAATTACCTCCTCGATTTTTACCTCCTGCATCATATAACGTTTTTAGATGTATTAATATTTCTTCCATTTCATCATCCGATGGTACAATTATAATAATCTCGGAGAAAAAATCTGCATATTCTTTTGACATGAAAAATGGAAGTCCTGGCACACTCAATTTATTATCAGGAAGAGCCCATCGCCATTCTCTTTCATGTGTCCAATCAATAGGTTTGTGTTTAGGATTATATTCTTTTGTTAGATTGGTTGACACATATCGATATTGTTCTTGAATACCTATACCCGTATCTTTGATTGAAAGAAGCCTTCCTTGATATATACCTTTTTCATCCTTATCTGTTTCCACATAAGGAGAGGATAAACCATAAATCACAGGTCTGGCTCCAGCTGCATAAAGTTCATTACGACGAAAAGCTATTCCATGTCTACCGACATATCCTGACGTTTCTCGTGATTTAGCATAATCAATTAAGGCATATAAAGGCATTTCCGTAAAGCAAACTGCTGATTTCGGACCATAAATAGTTGGGATTAAATTTCGTAATGACCAACCACTTTTAATATAACCATCGTGAAGAATTTTCTTTAATACTTCAAGTGCCGGTGCATCTTCTTCAATCGAATACTCATTCTCTTCCTCCCTGCTTATAACATACTTTCCATTTCCGTACTCGTCATAGTAGTCAGGCAGACGCATATCACCAGTATATCCTTCTAATTCTGCAATATCTGCTAATGAGGATATATCATCTTCAGGTTTACGATCATGTATAAAATGAATAATCCATTCTGTAAGATCCAGACGTTCACGATTATTGAATTTCATAAAATCAACTATTTAATTAAATATCAACATTACAATTGTTTAATGTGCAAAGATATACAAATTACTGCATGGTGCTGGTATTCAATGTATTTAAAAATGCACTATCTCTTTTCTACCTGCAAAGGTAGTCCTGCGCCCCGACGGATTGTGCAAGGCCGGGACCCCGTTGGGGTTTGCTGAAAAAATCATCCTCGCCGTTCCGGTTCCGGTATTTTTTCGCAAAGCCTTGCACTATCCGGGCACAGGACGGTCAGGCAGGTAAGAAAAGGAAATAGTGGCTCCCCGGAGCCACAGATGTTTAACTCAAAAAGAATGCAGTTATGAGCAGAAGCAACTTCACCCCGATGAAAAGATTCCACGAGATTCTTAACCGTTACGGTCTGAAACTGATGGAAGTCGGAACCAATCACCTGAGAATATTCTTCGGAAACCGGAAACTGTTCGACTATTATCCGCTCCGAATGAAACTTTTCGATTACCGGCAGTGGCAGCAACTGACCTATCCGTCGATGACGGACGGAGCAGGAAAATGGGAAACGGAATTGGACGGTATCATCCGTGAGCTGATGGTTCAATGATGTAAAAACAGACGCCATGAGTGAGGACCGCAGAGAAACAATCGTATGGGACAACATTCCCGAATGGGCGCTCTATGCGCTGGAATACGGTATTGATGAAGACCTTTTCATCACTGACGAAAACTGGGAAATGGTAAACGGGTTCATCACCGAAAATTTTCCCAAAGGTTATGTCATGTCGGTGGATTGGGAATCGTACAGTGAGTTCGACCGCTATCCGGCATTCGGCAAGCCGTGCAAGACCTACAAGGTCACTTTTGTAATGGATCATAACTGAAAATGAAACGATATGGCAGAGAAAAGACAGCTGACGAGAGTGGTGTTCAGAAGGTTCAAAGAGGGAGAGACAATCGCCCTCTTTCCATATATGCCGGGGAACGCGCATGGAAATGCCGTCACATCCTATATGCACACGGGACAGCATGCCGCGGCGGATTATGCCGGCGTGATTGCCGTAACAAGACCCGCCACCGGGGAAGAATGCCAGGAACTGCTGGCTGAACTGACATCGGTCGGGTATGATAACCTGCATATCCTGAGACGGGCAAAACCCAAGTTTAACCCATAAATTAAAAGACGATGGAAAGTCATGTAAAAATCAAAGCATCACAGAAGGAAATGGAGTATCTCTTTGAAAATGACGAGTTCATTTCCGTGAGATTGTATGAACGGACAGATGCCGGTTTGTACAAGTGTATCCTCCGGCACAAGGAATTGGAGAAGCTCTTGAAAGGAATATTTACCATCAAAAGAATCAAGGAATTACTTTATTGACAACTTAAAACAAAAAGCGATGAACAGAGAAGAAAGACAACAGGCAAGAACGGACAGATACCGTGAGCTTGCAGACAACGCGAGAAAGCAATCCGAACAATGTTTCAGGCAGTCCGAATCCATGGCAAGCGTAATCCCGATGGGACAGCCCGTGCATGGGAAAGCGGACAGGAACTACCGGGAGAAAATCTGGAACAAGATGGGGCAAAGCGTGAAGGCTTCCGAGAAAGCGGATTATTACGAGCGGAAAGCGGAAGCGGCAGAGAACAACAACGCCATCTATCTGGATGACGACAATGCCGTGGAAAAGCTGGAGCGGAAGCTGGCCGAACTGGTCAAGGCGCAAGAGGACATGAAAGCGGCAAACAAAGTGGTTAAGAACAAGAAACTGACCGAAGAGGAGAAAAAGGTCCGGCTGATGGAATTGGGATATTCGGAAACAAGTGCCGTCGAACTGCTCACCCCGTGTTACGGGCACATCGGTTTTCCGTCATTCTCACTTTCCAACAACAACGCCAACATCAACCGTATCAAAAAGAGGCTGGAACTGGCGAAACGGATGAAAGGCACACCGGAAAAGGAATACACGATTAACGGTGCGCGGGTGGTGGAAAACTATCCGGAAAACCGCCTTCAGGTATTTTTCGATGATATCCCCGCCAAGGAAATCCGGGACTCCATCAAACAGCACGGGTTCCGCTGGTCACGTTACCACAGTTGTTGGCAGTCGTACATGAACCGCCGGAACATCGACTTCATTAAAGAACTGCTTGAAGAAACGGAAGCGTAGGCATCGTATGAATGAATCAATCTCCCGGCTTGCAACCTGAGGACGTATATGCTTCTTACGGTCTGCAAGCCGGATTTTATTATCTGAAAATGAAATGACATGAATGTAATCTGTACAAAATGCGGCGGCACGAAAGTAAGTTGTGAAGCCATGATTGACCCCAACACAAAGGAGTTCCACAATTATACCGACGAGTCATTTCAATACGGCTGGTGCGGGAAGTGCGGTCACGGAACCGTTCTGACAGACACGGACGAGGTAAAGGAGGATATCGACCGGATATATCAACGGTACGTGGAAGAAAAGAAAGAGGAACCCGAATACGCCGTTTGCGTTGTTGTGTGGAAAGACGACAATAATAGCGAACATGTAAAAATCCGGCTCTCTTCAGACTGCAATCCCGATGAAGAGGATGATATTTTCTTCTACTGCGACGGCCTCTCCGGTCTCAAATCATTGTGCGAATTTGGCGGTGAGGACTTCATCGTGACGGAAATCCATGACGTTGATAAATGCTGTAACGGCTAAATCCCACATAGTAGCAAACCCATTAAACAATATTGCAATATGAAAATTTTATGTCAGGAACACTACGACAAGGTAGTGAAGTATGCAAAGGAAATCGGCGACACTTCGCTGGATAATTGCCTGAAAAAGTTGGAACAGTGGGAGAACAATCCCAACTGCCCGTGTGAAATAGAACTTTACCGGGACTTCGCTCCCCACTCGTTCGGTTTCAGGGAATGCTATCCGGACGGAAAGACAGGTATTGTCGGGGGATTAATCTATCACGGCAATCCCGACTGGTCGTATTCCGTTCTGTTGGAACCGTTTCATGGATGGAGCATCCACACCTGATACTCATCAAAATACCCTCTTATAGAAAAAGCCGGTTCAAGTCCGATAAACAGACTTGGTCCGGCTTTTCTTATGTCTTTGGCTACCTGATTACCTCTGCCACAATATCATCCAATAGAAACGGAATCACGCCCACATACATCACGCCGTCATCGTCAGCCCAAAGTTTGCTGTTTCCGTCCAGTACAACAATCTTACGAAAGAAATCGCCGGTATTTCTCAAGGAGAAGGTCTCCTGTGCCTTTTTCTCAGGCGTGTCCACATTCAATGCCGACTGGATATATACTTTGTCATTGCCCACGTTAACCACGAAGTCAATCTCGTATTGCGACATCTTGCGCTTGCCCTCGATGACACGGGTCAGTTCCACAATGCCGACATCTACGGAATAACCTCTACGAATCAAATCATTGTAAATCATATTTTCCATTAGGTGCGAACGCTCCTGCTGACGGAAATTCAACCGGGCATTTCTCAATCCCAGATCCATGGCGTAATATTTCTGAATCGTATCGAAATACTTCCGTCCTTTCACATCCCACCGTTTTGCACTTTGGAAAAGAAAAGCATCTTCCATATAGTCCAAATAGTTTTTTACGGTGTTATACGAAGGTTGCTTTCCCATTAGCGAACCGGCGGTATTGGCCAGTTTGTTCGGATTTGTCAGGGAACCTACCGATGACGAAAGGGCATCGACCAAGGCACCCAGCATGTTGTCGTCTTTCAGCTTGTAACGTTCTACGATGTCCTTGATATAGACATTCGTGAAGAGTCCTTGCAGGTACTTCCGTTTTTCCTTTTCATCCGGTTCGAGAACAGCCAGAGGCATTCCACCATACATCATGTACTCCTCCAATGCATCGGCTTTCTCCATTCCGGCTACCGGCAGGTATTCCGCAAACGACAACGGGTACACTTTTATTTCGGAGCCACGGTCACGAAAATTCGTAACAATGTCCTTCGACAACATCTTGGAGTTAGAGCCGGTCACGTACAGATCGATGTTCGGCTGCGTCATCAGGTCATTCAAAATGTCGTAAAAAGTAGTATAGAGCATATCTCTGTCCTCTTCAGGTACCAACGATTCATCCACATCCTCATTTTTAACCTTATACGACAACTGTATCTCATCGATAAACACATAAAACTTCCTCCCCATATCTTGTGTGCGCTCCATGATATGGTCATACAGGAGATTCGGGTTGCGGTATTTGGCGTCCGACTTCTTGTCAAGTGCCACTTCTACAAAATCTTCTTTTCCGGCTCCCTCCTCAATCAATCGGTTTTTGAAAAGAGTTGAGAGTAGAAAAGATTTACCGGAACGTCTTATGCCGGTCACAATCTTTACCTTGCCGTTCCAACGTTTTGCAAGCAACTGTTCTATGTATTCACTTCTATCTATTACCATAAGTACCTTTTTAGATGTTACTGAAAAAACAGTCGTATAATACGAGTGATTTTTCAGTGCAAAGATAGCTATTTTCTTCCGACCTCACAAAATGCAAAACAAATACTCCATACTCAAATGACATTTCTTTTGTATAAATTCCTTTTATAGAAAAAATCTTCTATAAAAAAATTTTTCTACAATCTTGCAAAGACGCAGTTCAATTTTTCCATACTGTTCAATCGCATTGAACACACAGGCATTATTGAACAGATACTCTTATTGATTACAAAATTTCGGCACTAAACCGGAATAGTGCCGATAATTTGCAGACTTCATCCATCCTTGTGCCACAGGCATCATGGTACGCTCCGCCGGCCAAGTCCTTTTTGAAGGTAACTCGGAAGTCCGAACCGTGTCGCGTTCAAGCCCTGCGGGTTTTAGGCAAAAAAATCCCTGCGTAATTTTTCCGCCTAAAAAACGCGCAGGTTCAGCCTTTCCGAGTTGGGGAAAGGCCTGGGACTTAGCAGGCGAAGCCGAACGATGACGCATAATACGGACAAGGACGGGAAAGCCGTATTCCGTCCGCTCCCCGAAAAATTCCCGGGTCTTTCCCGATATTATCACGCTCCTACAAAAGTCTGTTTCCTGTTTTCATCCTCCCGAAGAAGGCGGGGACAAAAGCGGCTCGCCTCACTCTTCTGCATAATACTGTTTCTTTGCTTGCGGGTGTCTTGCCCCTTGCGTTCCCTTTGCGCCCCTTGTCGTGTCCGCCGCTCTTTTTTCGTGCCTTTCCGGCTTTTTCTCCACTGCAGTTCCCCCCTTCTGTGGTGTAACGTGATGTCATCCGATGAAACGTATCGACAACTATTTGTATATCAATGTTTTGAATAAATTAAGCCTATATATTTGCATCGACAAACGATTTTATTAACGCTTAAAACATCCGTTTATGGCAGCAGAAAACATCAGGGGCGACACCCCGAAGCAAAGCCCTCCGGTCGTTGAGAACGAGCAGTTCAGCGACATCATCCTCATTCTTGACAAAATGGAACTGCTCCTGCAAGCAGTCACCAAACTCGACAAGAACGGCAGGTATGAATCCGTAGCCGCCAAAGAGGAAAACCGCAACTCGTTCCTCAAACTTGACCGCTACGCGAACATGTTCGAGAGTTTCGTCAAGAACCTCTGGAGCCAGCTGAAAGACCCGACCCGGTTCGGTATCCTCTCCGTCAAGGAGCAGGCGCTCGATGACCCGAAAGTCAGACAGGCCATCGAAGACCTCGCCGCAGGAAAGAAGACCGACGCTGTGGCGGAGTTCCTCGCGAAGTACGACATCACGCCGAAAGGCAAAGGACAGAGTATCAACAATCAAAATGACAAAGAAATGGCAAAGCAAGAACAAACCACCCAGGCGCAGACCCCACAGGACGGTCAGCCCAAGTACCGATTCAACGAATCGATGATCGACTGGGAACAGCTCAAGCACTTCGGGCTGTCCCGTGAATACCTTCAAGAGCGTGGGCTCCTGGACTCGATGCTCAAAGGCTACAAGACCAATCAGGTTGTCCCCATTACCATGAACTTCGGCTCCGCCGTACTCCGCACGGATGCCCGTCTCTCGTTCCAGCAATCCACGCAAGGCCCCGTGGTGCTGGGCATACACGGCATACGCCAGCAGCCCGACCTCGAAAGGCCGTTCTTCGGGCATATCTTCTCCGAAGAGGACAAGAAAAACCTGCGTGAAAGCGGCAACATGGGACGTGTGGTGAACCTCAGGGTACGTAATGAGGAGGTGCCCTCGTTCCTCAGCATCGACAGGCTGACCAACGAGATCGTGGCCATGAAGGCGGAAAATGCCTATATCCCCGAGAAAATCAGCGGCGTGACGCTGACCGACCAGGAAAAGGCCGAGCTTCGTGAAGGCAAGGCCATCTACGTGGAGGGCATGACATCGAAAGCCGGTAATTCGTTCGATGCCTACCTCCAGTTCAACGCCGACCGCAAGGGACTCGAATACATCTTCCCGAACGACAGGATTTTCAACCGTCAGGAACTCGGCGGCGTGGCGCTTTCCCCGAAACAGGTCGAGGCGCTGAACGCCGGCAAGGCGATCTTCGTGGAGGACATGAAGCGCAGGGACGGCGAGATATTCTCCGCTTTCGTCAAATTGGATGAAGCCAGCGGCCGTCCCGCGTACACGAGATATAACCCCGACTCCCCGGAGGGAGCAAGGGAAATCTACATCCCGAAGGAACTCAACGGAGTCAAGCTGACACCGGAGGACAAAAAGGAACTGAGCGAGGGCAAAGCCATCTTCATCAAGGATATGATCAGCCGCAGAGGTGAGGTCTTTTCCTCGTTCGTCAGGCTCAACATGGAAACGGGCAACCCGCAGTATTCCAAGACTCCCGACGGTTTTGACCAGCGTGAGGAGTTTAAGATTCCGGCAGAAATATGGGGCGTTGTCCTGACGGCCAAACAGCGGGGACAGCTCCAGGACGGCAAGGCCGTGCTCGTGGAGGGCATGACGGGGTACGACGGCAAGAAGTTTTCGCAGTATGTCAAGGCCGACTTCAACAGCGGCAAGCTGAACTACTACAACGGGAATCCCGACCGTGACCGCAGCGCGACGCAACGCAACGTGGTAGCCGAGGCCAACAAGAACAAACAGACAGAGAGCCAGGGCAACAAACGCTCTTCCAGACGAAGCGTAAGCCAATAAGGCCGGATAAAGCAGTATAAACCGATTAAAATTTTCACGAAGATGAAAGAAAACAAGAACAACACGCCTTTCAAGGCGGAAGACGTGAACTGGGAAGAGCTCGCCGCCATCGGCATCCTGAAGGACGAACTGGAAATGGCGGGAGAACTTGACACCCTCCTCAGAGGCGAGAGAACGAACGTGATAGCCCTCAGTCTGGTATTGCTCGGTGTGGATGTCGTCATGGACGCCACCCTTCAGCTGGTGCGGAAGAACGACTCTCCGTTACTGGAAATCAACGGTATCAGACCCATCGGACAATAGTATTCAACCTGCCGTTTCCCGGAGCCGCAGCGTTTCGGGGAACGGCTTAATCTTTTTTACTTATGATAGCAATTATAGCAGAAAAACCGAGTGTAGGCCGGGAGATAGCACGAATCGCGGGCGCGACGGAAGCGAAAGACGGGTATATGGAAGGTAACGGCTACTCGGTCACATGGGCGCTGGGACATCTGGTACAACTCGCCCTTCCCGGCACATACGGTTACACGCGTACATCGGGCGACAACCTGCCCCTCTTGCCCGACCCGTTCCAGCTCGTCATCCGACAGCGCAAGACCGACCGCGGCATGGCTACCGACCCGGTGGCCGCCAAACAGCTCCGCACCATCGATTCTGTGTTCAGCAGGTGCAGCGCCATTATCGTGGCGACGGATGCGGGTCGCGAAGGCGAACTTATATTCAGGTACATCTATTCCTACCTGGGGTACACGAAACCTTTCCGCAGGCTTTGGATCTCCTCGCTCACGGACGAAGCCATCCGCAAAGGGCTCTCCGAACTGAAAGAGGGAACGGAATACGACAGCCTCTACCATGCCGCCGACTGCCGAGCAAAGGCGGACTGGCTGGTGGGCATCAACGCGAGCCAGGCCCTTGCGATAGCCTCCGGCACGTTCAACCAGTCGCTCGGACGGGTGCAGACCCCGACACTCGCCATGATATGCGCCCGCTTCAAGGAAAATCGGGAGTTCGTGCCGACCGATTACTGGCAACTCTCCGTGACCCTCAAAAAAGGGGACGATTTCAGGCAGTTTCGTCATGTGGAGAATATCCTGGAGAAAACGGAGGCCGACAGGCTCTACGACCGGATCACCACCGATTCGATGGCGACGATTACGAAAACGGAGCGCAAACGGGGTTTTCAGGCTCCTCCCTTGCTGTATGACCTGACGGCACTCCAAAAGGACTGCAACGTGCATCTCGACCTTTCGGCGGAAAAGACGCTTGCTGTCGCCCAGTCCCTCTACGAGAAAAAACTCATCTCATATCCCCGTACCGGAAGCCGCTACATCCCGGACGACGTGATGCGGCAGGTTCCCGATTTGCTCCGCGGGGTCATCGGCATGAAAGAGTTCCGGGAATACGGCGGCACATTGGATTGGGACAATCTCTCCACCCGTAGCGTAAACGCGGGGAAAGTGACCGACCACCACGCGCTGATCGTTACCGGTGTGCAGCCGGTCATGGAAACGCTTAATGAGCAGGAACTGGCCGTTTACCGGATGATTGCCGGGCGTATGCTCGAAGCATTCTCGCCCAAATGCGAGAAAGAGACACTGGTCATCGAGACTACGGTGGACGGGCTGACGTTCCGTTCCCACTCCGTTTCCGTGGTCAAACCGGGCTGGAGAGCCGTATTCAACCGTTCGGAAGACAAGGAGAAGGACGAGGAGACGGAAAACAAAGGCACGGCCCGATTCGACGAATCGGAAACCGTCCCCGTGTCGGGGCGCAGTCTTGCAAAGAAAAAGACCATGCCCAAGCCGCTATACACGGAAGCCACACTGCTTGCGGCCATGGAGAGTTGCGGCAAGGAGCTGGCAGACGAGGAGGCGCGCGAGGCGATGAAGGAGCTGGGCATCGGAACTCCGGCGACCCGTGCGGCCGTCATCGCCACCCTTTTCAAGCGGGAATACGTCGAACGTTCCGGGAAAGCACTCGTGCCGACCGACAAGGGAATGGCCGTCTATGAAGCCGTCAAAAAAATGCGCGTGGCGGACGTGGAACTGACCGGCAGCTGGGAAAAGACGCTCATACAGATCGAACGGCACAAGCTCGCCCCGGAAACCTTCATGCGCTCCATCAGCGTCTATGCCCGCCAGGTCACTGAAGAGGTTCTTTCCATCCGTTTCCCCGAAACGGCAAGCGGCGGTATCGTATGCCCCAAGTGCGGAAAAGGGAAAATCATCCTCCGGCAGAAACTTGCCAAATGCAACAACGATGGTTGCGGGCTGCTCGTTTTCAGACGCTTTCTGAACAAGGGTCTGACCGACCAGCATCTCGCGCAGCTCTTTTCTTCGGGAACCACCAAGCTCATCAAGGGCTTCAAGGGCAAGAAAGGGACGGCGTTCGACGCTGCCCTGGCATTCGACAAGGAGTATAACGTTACGCTCTCGTTTCCCAAACCGCAGGTAAGGAACGCCCCGAAACAGTCGGGACGGAAAAATACGGGAAGGAAGTCCACGGGACATTGACGGATCATACAACCGGTAAGATATAGCGTGGAGCCGTTCCACGCTATTCTTGTGAAAGACGAAAGACGGAGAAAGGCATCCCGCCGTTCCGATTCTTGGCAAATGTAGCTCCGTGCCCTTTTCCGCAGCGCAAGGTCGGGGCCTTTCAGGTTTCGGCAAAAATCATCCTCGCTCCGCTCCGGTATTTTTCCCGAAAACCTTGCGTGCGGGGGCGCTCCGCTGTCTTGCCCCCGAATCGGAAACGACGAGATGTTTCACATAAATAAGGAATACAATGAAGACAAAGACCGCATCAAAAAGGAAGAAACGGATATGGAGAATTATCCTCATACTGCTCACGGCACTTGCTTTCAGCTATCTCTACACGCGGGGAGTATCTCCCGTGTGGACGGCTGTCGCCATCGTCTTTTGCCGGGGATTCTTCCGGTTCCTCTACGCGATAGCCTGCCTTCTGGTAACACTGGCCATTATCGCTGCCATACTGAGTTTTCTAATCTTCTAATTATATAATGTATGGAAATAAAAGCAATCACTTTGCCCGAAAGCCGTGACAAGGATGCCTGTTACGACTTCTTTTTTCGCGTCTACCGCTGGTGGTACAACCATAACAACGATGAAACCCTGTCGGAAGAACTATTCCGGGAACGTTACGGCAGACGCATGGGAAGCCACTACTACGAAAAATGGAAATCTTATGACCGGAATATCTGGCGGATGATTGGGTATTTCGGAACCGACCGTAAGAACGGTGCATTGTTCATGGATATGGTCATGGTCAAGGTGACGCAGTACGAGAACCGCATCAAAGAAGAATGTTATGAACAGGTCGTGTGAATACAAACCGTGCATGATTCATCCGTTCAGGGGAGCTGCCTTTTCAGGGCGGCTCTTTTTGTTTTCGGAGGATAAGGACAACCGGCACCGGGAGTATCCCGAAAGAAAAAAGGGAACACATCAGCCCTTGACAACCCGCATTGAACTAACGGGCAAAGGTAGCGACCGCTTCTGTACGGCAGGCAAGGTCGGGCCTTTCAGGTTTCGGCAAAAATCATCCTCGCTTCGCTCCGGTATTTTTCCCGAAAACCTTGCCTTGCCGGAAGCGGCCGCTGTACCGCCCTTATAGTTCAAAGGGGCTGCCAAAGTCCCGAGTATCCACAATTAAATAAATGAAAGTATGGAACTGCAAGCAATGACAACTCAGACAAGGCCGACGATGCCCCTGACAGTGGGAATGCCGGCAAGTATCCGGATCAGGAGAAACACGCCTCCGGCCGCACCCGCCGTACCCGAAACTCCGGAAATCAAACTTCCGCCCCGCGGAACGACCGGACCGGTGCATATCTCCAAACTGCTCGAACCCTTGCAGCAGATCATACGCCACCCGGACAGGAACCGGCTGTTGGCGGAATTTTTCAAGGACGCATAAAATCAATGTCTAACATTTAATACTTCAAATTATGTTTTTTACTCAAATCAATCAATTGATGGCCCAGAGCGTGGATATCACGATGGTCATCCGCAAGTCAGCAACCGGCATGACGGTATCCGTATTGCCGAAGTCGAACGGTCTCAAGGACGAGGCCCAGAACCACATTGTCCCGCTCACACTGTCGGGACTGCCCGGAGAACTTGACGCGGGATTCATGAACGCGATTGCCAGTCCTGTCCGGAGAGTTTCCGGACTCCTGACCAACATGGCGGAGTTCGAGAAGCAGGCGGACAAGGCGGCGGCAAACAGCAAGGCCTCGAAGGAACAGAAAGCCAAGGAGACGAAGGAAGAGAAGGAAAAGCGTGAGAAATACGAGAAGCACATGAAGAAGGCGGAGGAACTGATTGCGGCCAGGAACCACAAGGAGGCCGTCACCGCACTGGGACAGGCGCGACTGTATGCCACCGAACAGAACCGTAAGACGGTAGACGAGAAAATCGAGGAGCAGAAAAGGGCGATGAATCAGGGCAGCCTGTTCGACCTCATGGAGCAGGCCGAGCAACAGCCTCCGCAACAGGAAGTCCAGTATGTAGCGGAACAGAAACCGGTGGCACAACAACCGACCGGACAGATGCCTCCACAGCAACCCCGACAGTATGTACAACAGCCGCAACAGCAACCTGCACCGCAGCCGATGCAGGGACAGCAACCGGCGTATCACCGGCCGGCACAACCGCAGATGCCGCCACAACAGCCGTACCCGTATCCGCAGCAGGGAGCCTATCCCCAGGGGGCACAAGGCGGACAGCAGCCGCATTACGGGGAGCAAATGCCGCCTTATTACACTGAACGGCAGGCGTCATACCAGCACCCGCCATATCCGCCACAGGATGAACCTACTTACCGGCCGGAGGATTACGAGGAATACCTGGACTTCCCGGCAGACATGATTCAGACAACCAATTACCAACATCAAACAGCATAAATTATGGCAATGACAGTAAACGGTCTCAATCGGACCTTCAAATTCAGGAAAGGAAGTGAAACAATCGTACTGGCCGACCCGATGCCGGGTGAGATGCCGGACGCGGTGATGAACTATTATGCCAACATGTATCCGGAGCTGACAACGGCGACGGTACACGGTCCGGTCATCGAGAACGACACGGCAGTGTACGAGTTCAAGACGACCATCGGAACCAAAGGTTAGGAGATATGGATAAAAAGAAAAGCAAAAGAAAGGAAAAGTCATGCACCCCCTTGAAAAAATATCAACTGGAACAACTCGCGAGGCTGGCCATCAGCCAGACGGAACGGAATATCCGGCATGGAGTGGACAGGACGGAAAGAATTACGGCTCCGAGCGGGGCTGTAATTCTTTTCTAAACGTATCATTCGCCCCGATAGCCCCGCAATCGGTCACGAGGGAAGACCATGACGGGATATCGCACAATCTGATCACGCAGGAGAATTACGAGTTCCTGCGTGATTCTTATTTCCGCTATGCCGGACTGCTGAATGTCGATGCACCACATGACCGGGGCAAAAGTATCGGGGAAGGCATCGCCAACCTCTATAATGAATTGGCGGCACTCCTGGATGAAACGGTGCATGTAAATTATGAAGAACGGAACGGCCGGTTGTATTTCAACTTGTGGCAGGCCCATACGTGGGGAAAGTATACCCTGTATTATTTCCCCGTCAAATTCGTGGAAGCCCTGAATCCGAAATTGAGACGCATCGCGTTGTCCTTCCTGCATCACCTGATGAGTGCGAACGGTTTTTCCACCATAAACGACGAGGAGGACACGAACTGGGTGTTTGAAATGTTCTCGCAGGATGATGACGGCGAGGACAAGAAAGAACGTGCGGAACGGCACAGGTTGTTGCATTCATACAAGGAGGGCAGGATTTACAAACTGCTCGACAGGGTGTATCGCAAATCCTATTATAAGAATCTGCCGGAAGCCATTGACAAGTATGAATGCCGGAACGGCTTGGAACAGGAACTCATCGCCCTCATGAGGCAAGGGCTGGAATTCGTCAACCCGGACAAATCCATCATGTCCTATGCCTATGACCCGTGGTTCGATGAAGAGCCGGACTATTATCCTAAGGGACTGGAGCAACAAATCCGGGTGGTTTATGATTGTGAGGACATAATGACGGAATACCTGATTGATTTCTATAATTCGAGCAGGCAGGAGACGTATGACATAATTCCCATTACGACATTCGCCTTGTCTCCGGAAACAGATAAGGTATTCTCCAGGGAGGACAACTATCCGGAACGTTTCTTCAGATGGGCGGACAAATTCATAAACTTTATTTACTGACAGCATGGATACGAACAAACTTACCAAAGAAATCAACGACATACTGCATCCGCGTGTAGCGTTGATTGCCTATGCTTCCCGGGAGGGAGAATCCTTTTTTGTGGAAGCGAGGGAAATAGACGGAAAAGGTAAAATGGGTGAAGGTGTGCCCGTGACGGTAGAGTTCATGAACGAACTTGTACGGGGGTATTCCGAACATCGCAGCAATACCCCTTACGGGAGAATCCCCTCCAATATGCTATGGTGCGACTCACGCAAAGGCAGTGAGAAGTACGTCTGGTACAATCCACCACGGAAAAGGATGATGTTCTTCAAGGAATCGCTCAAGGTTGAGAATGCGGAATACAACCTGCCGGGAATCATTTACGAGACAAACGGGAACAGCCTGAATGTCTATGCCTGCAAGGGCAAGGTTCTGACGGATGAGACAGAACTGTATACTGCACCGTTCTTCAATGTCACAGGCGCGAGCGTCTGTTTAGGTTCGGCTAAAATAGAGAAACCGAAGGACCTGACCTATGAAAACCTGTTGGAATACTGGGAAAAGAAATTCTGGCTGACGGAGTTCTCGCATCTGGGAGGTGGCGGGAACCCCACCAAGTCCAACCTGGTGCTGGTGACGAAAGCGGCCAAAGACAAGCCCTTCGACCTTGAAGAGTTGAAACCGTTAAGAAATTTGAAACTTAAAGACATACTGAAATGAAAAGAATACATTATATCGACAACTACCTGATAAACCCGCAGCATCCGGTAACGGTTAACCTGATCGGTGCGGGAGGAACCGGCTCGCAGGTGCTGACCGGCCTGGCACGGCTGGATGTGACACTCCGGGCACTCGGACATCCCGGACTATTCGTGACACTCTATGATCCGGACATCGTGACGGAAGCCAACATCGGACGCCAGCTGTTCGGGTATTCCGACATGGGACTGAACAAGGCTCAATGCCTTATTACCCGTATCAACAACTTCTTCGGGAACGACTGGAAAGCGGTGCCGAACATATTTCCGACCGTGCTGAAAAATGCTTGCCGGGATAATATGGCAAACATTACCATCACTTGTACGGACAATATCAAATCACGCCTTGACTTATGGAACATCCTGAAGGCCGTACAAATCCCGGATTACCGCGATTATACAACCCCGCTTTATTGGATGGATTTCGGGAACACGCAGACATCGGGACAAGTCGTTCTGGGAACCGTACCGAAAAAGATAAAGCAACCCGCATCTCAGCTATATGAAACGGCAGGCTCTCTGAAAGTAATTACCCGATTGGTTAAATATGCAAGAGTAAAGGAAGAGGATTCCGGTCCGAGTTGCTCGCTGGCAGAGGCATTGGAGAGGCAGGACTTGTTCATCAACTCCACGCTGGCGCAACTCGGATGCAATATCCTTTGGAAAATGTTTAGGAACGGGATGATTGAACATCATGGGGTATTTCTGAATTTGGGAACAATGAAAGTGAATCCGATAAATATATAAACATATTCATTGAAAAACACATAAGTGTATTTGGTTGTTTGCGACGAAAGCTCTACTTTTGCACCCGAAAAACGAAAAAAGGAGTTTTGTAATCCTCATCGGAGGGCAGAATTATAGAATGCCGGATAAGATGACTGGGTAAAACCAATCAACTTGTCCGGCATTTTTTCGTTGAGTCGGAATATGAAAAATTAAGATATGGAAAGAGACGCTATTGATTTAGGAAGTGTGAATGTGTTCAAGCTATTCAACAAGTATTTCATTCCCACACTGCTGGGGATGCTGAGCATGTCGGCCGTAACGGCCATCGACGGCATCTTCGTGGGACACGGTGTGGGCAGCGACGGCGTGGCCGCCATCAACATCTGCATTCCCGTACTGATGCTGCTCATGGGCGTGGCGCTGATGCTGGGCGCAGGGTGTTCCGTCGTGGCGTCCATCCATCTGGCGCGGGGCAAACAGCGGGTCGCACGGATGAACGTGACGCAGACCCTCGTTTTCGCTACGCTGATAACGTTAGTGCCGTCGGTCGTCATCATGCTCTTTCCCGATACCATGGGACGCCTGCTCGGTTCGTCCGACCATCTGTTACCGTTGGTGAAAGACTACTTGCGGTGGTTCATTCCCTCTCTTCTGTTTGAGATGTGGATGGCCATATCGCTCTTCATCATCCGTCTGGACGGTGCGCCCAAACTGGCCATGTGGTGCAACATCATCCCGGCAGCCGTCAACATCATGCTGGACTGGCTCTTCATTTTTCCGCTGGGATTGGGTGTAACGGGTGCTGCGGCCGCCACGACAATCAGTCTGGTTATCGGCGGTGTTATCAGCATGGGGTATCTGCTATTCCGCGCACGGCACTTGCGCCCGATTATGCTCAAATGGAGCCGTAAGAGCCTGCGTCTGTCGCTGCGCAACATCGGCTACCAGTGCCGCATCGGTTCGTCTGCATTGCTGGGCGAGTGTACGATGGCCATGCTCATATTCGTCGGCAATCAGGTATTCATGCGCTATCTGGGCGATGACGGCGTGGGCGCCTTCGGAATAGCTTGCTATTACATGCCTTTCGTCTTCATGGTCGGCAACGCCATCGCGCAGTCGGCGCAACCCATCATCAGTTACAATTTCGGTGCGGGACTGCATGGCCGTGTGGCGGCAACGGAGCGGATCGCGCTGCTGACTGCCGTGGTGTGCGGCGCGGCGGTTACCTTGCTTTTCGTCTATTGTCCTGAATGGCTGGTCGGACTGTTCGTGGATCCCACGGTGGCGGCGGCACGAATCGCCATCGACGGGTTTCCGCTCGTCTCCGCAGCTTTCGTCTGCTTCATCCTGAATCTGACGGCTATAGGTTACTATCAGAGTGTGGAACGCATCCGCCCGGCCACAGCTTTCGCCCTGTTGCGCGGTATGATTTTCCTCGTTCCGAGTTTTATCCTGCTGCCCCGCGCATTGGGTGTTGCCGGCATCTGGCTGGCATTGGCGCTGTCCGAAGTGGCAACTACGGTGTGTATCGCCGTGTTTTACCTGTGGCGACAAAGAGAGACGATATGATACCGAAATGAAGCCTTGAAAATGTTTCTAAAAAAGCGGAGAACAGACACATGTCCATTCTCTGCTTTTCACGTCTTCTCATATCGGTTATTTGGCCGAATTGGCGTTCTTTTTAAGCAAGAGGTTGATGATTGCGTTTCTGTTGCGGAGGTCTTTGTCCGGTTCCAGTAGCATATTCGTAATCCTCGTTAATTAGAAAGTAAAACCGGCCCTAAAAGTCAATTTTCCGACCTTGGAATAGTTTACCGCCTCGATGCTGCCGTTCTGCAACTCCATGCGTTTGAAATCACCGCGCTGCCGACAGTAGCCGATACCGAAATTCACGCTTTTGCGGCGGCGCAAACGCAACGAGACACCCAATTCGGGCCGAAGATAGAAACCTCCGCGAGTACCATATATCCACAGGTCGCCGTGCGACGGTACATACGATTCGCTTATCTCATGATTGACGGAAACAAATAGCGGATCGTAGCCTGCGTCCAGTAAAACGTATGGCGTAATCCTCGATTTTAACAAAGAGTATTTCCCTCTGACAAACACGGGCATGGATATGCTGAAAAAGTTATCGACCGTATTGAAGCAGAAAGATACTCCGCCACCCAGAAACAGGTGTTCGCTAAACGTGTAGCCGCCGACCGGTGTCAGGGAGAATCCCGTGAAGGAAATCTTGGAACCCGCGTTTGTAAAAGCGCCGAATTCGAGCGTGAAATTACCGCCTTTATACGCCTTGTCGGAAACGTGCTGGGCTTGGACTATCTCCGCCGACGCCAAAAGACATAAGACGAACATCAAACGGAAAGTTTTCATTGTCGTAACAGTTAAAAAGTGTGTCTGGCTGTCGCAGAGCGGCCAGACCCCTCCTGCTTGATTGTCAATGTCTGGCCATTGTTTCCGCTTGCAAGAGGCAGAATCAAGATACGTTCCTTGGACATCGGATTCGCTTTTACCTCGACCAATATGCGTTTAAGTCCCTCCCGAGTGATGGTAAACCATTCGCCCTCGATGCGCAGGGGTGTGGGCACGGAACCAAACCCATCAAGAATTCCCATTTCAATTTTCAGCGTCGGATCATCGGTATCGATGCGCTTGCCATCCACGTAAACAGCCCGGTCCATCCACCAAAAATCACCTTCGGTCGTCACGGGCTGCTTGGATGCAGTGGCATCGAAAAGCAGCTCCTTTGCGGAAAGTTTTATATGATCTGTATCATCAATACCAATAGGGTCGGCTACTTCCTTATGACAGCCTGTCAGTAGAGCAGTCAAACAAATTAAAAATGCGATTATTTTCATATCAGTATGGTTTTGATTTCCCGTGTAATATTAAACGCTTTTTCAACAAGAGGAAAGGAGAATCTTTCCGAAACGGAGAAATCGGCTGCCGAAGCGCCGTTTGCGGACATCGAAAAAATGTGCAGATTGTAAAAACGAACGAGAGGAAGCCCGGTACTCGGAACTTCCTCTCGTATGAAATCTCTTGTTATAGCAGGTCGGAGACTACCTGTCGATCCACTCCTTGAGACGCTGGGCCTTCTCCTTGCTGACGATTATTTCGGCGTCGGGATAATGGTGCAGGCGCAGGACGAGTTTGCCGCCGAAATAGTTGCCCAGATAGCGGATGCTCTCCATGCAGACGATGTACTGGCGGTTGGCGCGGAAGAAGCGGGTCGGATCGAGCTGTCGTTCGAGTTCGTCCATGCTCACGGAAACAGACTCCGAGGTGCCATCGTCGAGATGCAGGCGCACGATTTTGTTTTCGGTGAATATGTGGTTTATCTCCCTTACCGAAACGGTCTTGTAGCCGTCGCGGTACGGCAGCAAGAACCGCTCGCGGTAGCGGCAACCGCCCTGTTGCAGGGCCTCGAAGAGCTGGCGCAGGGGTTCGTCCGATGTGTTGCGGCCGCTGCGTCCGACCTTCTCGATCGCTGCGGCGAGTTCGTCTGCGTCTATGGGTTTAAGCAGGTAGTCAAAGCTGTTATACTTGAACGCCTGCACGGCATACTCGTCGTAGGCGGTCGTGAAGATAATCGGCACGGCGGGCGGCGCCTCTTTCAGCGCTTCGAAACTCAATCCGTCCGAGAGGCGGATGTCCGCGAGGATAAGGTCGGACGCCGGAGCCTTGCGCAGAAATTCCGCCGCCGCTTCGATGGTCACCAGCGGGCCGTCGATACGTGCTTCAGGCACGATCTCTTTCAGCAGCCGGACGAGCCGGTTGGCGTTGCGCTGTTCGTCTTCGAGAATAAGGATATGTTTCATACTAATTTTCAAGGATGGGTAGTTTGACAGCGTATGTATCTCGGGTAAAGCTGACGATCATCTGCCGGTCGCTGAGCAGCGCGTAACGTTCGGCGATGTTCTTCTGACCGATGCCCGTCGAAGGCTCCGCCGCAGAGAAAAGCGGTGCAACGGGGTTGCAGACCGATATATGGTTCCCCTCGCGCCGGATATCGATATGCAGCGGTTCCTCGGCCGAATGGCGGTTGTGCTTGATGGCGTTCTCGACCAGCAGTTGCAGGCAGGCGGGCGGGATGCTGCCGTCGGCGATGCGCACATCGTTCTCTATGTGGACGACGACGGCTTTGCCGTATCGCATCTCGATCAGGTAAAGGTAGCATCCAGAAAGGCAATCTCCTCGCCGACGGGCACTTTGTGGCGCTTCATGTTCTGGATGATGTAGCGATAAACCTTCGAAAGGTTGGCGAGGAACTTTCCCGCCAGCACGCGATCCTCCTCGATCAGTTCAGCCAGAATGCTGAAATTGTTGAACATGAAATGGGTGTCGATCTGCGATTTCAGCGCATCGAGCTGCGACTGCAACGCCACCTCCTGCTCCTTGAGCAGCGCAATTTCCAGCCGCCGTTTCTCGTTCTCGGTGTGCATGTAGGTCTCCAGATAGAAAGCATTGGAGTAGATGCACGAGACGAACGTGGCGACCATGCCGTACGTGTAGATGCCCTGCATACGGAACAGTTCGTCGCTTCCGTCGCCCCATATCGCGTCGCACAGGACGGTCATCGCGTAGGCCATCGCATTGTTGAGCAGAAAGAGGATGCAGACCATAAGCAGAAGGCGCACATAGGGACGGTTGCGCATCGGCAGAATCCGCAGAATGGTGCGGCTGTAAAGCAGCGAAAACCCGACGAAGAGTACGCACATGCAGAAATCGACCGCCATCTCGGTGACGGAGAACTGTCCCGGAGCGTGCCAGATCTCATCGTCTATAACCAGCCACAGCGTCGTGTAAAGCGCATAGCTGACGAGCGACAGCCATACGACATTCTTCCAGTCGAGTATCGTTTTTGTTGCATTCATCTTTGCAAAGATATTGTTTTCGTGCAAAGTACAGAAATAAGACGCACGCAAACACACGAAAAATGACCGAAACGGCGAAATCCGCTTCCGAAACAGACGCATGAACTGCCGAAAAGTTCGAAAGGCTGATTCGCCGCTTCGGAGGTCATTTCAGTCGGTTGGGATATTTTTCGCTTGCGGAGTAAGCCCCTTTCGTACTAATATTGCCGCGAATCGAAAATATATACACGTATGAAACTATTGAAATACGGCTTTTGCTTACTTGCAATCGCGGCACCGGCAGTAGCATGTACCCGTGAGGACGGCGATTGGGATCCGATCAAGACGGACTGTTGGGAAATAACCGTTCCGCCGCAGGGCGGCTCGGCCGGCGTGACGATGAAAAATTACAAAGGCTGGTGGATTTCCACCGTCCAATACGAAGCGAAGGGCGAAAACCGGATGATTCACGGCGAGGATTTCGGGTTTATGAAGTTCGAGAACGAGTGGTACGAAATCGTCGTGCCGTCCGAAAGTCCGAACAAATTGTATGTCGCCCTGAAAGAGAGCGACGGACGGGAGCCGCGGAAGATCGACGTGGTAATGACGGTAGGCAACGCCTTCGCCAAGATCGGGATTACGCAGGGAAGCGCACTTCTGACAGCTCCGAACGAATGATTCTGGCGTGCATTTTCTGCATCTTCCTGTCGTATCGGCGTGAAGGCGGCTGTTCGGAAGCAAGTGAACGGATACCTCCGCTTTTGTTTCGAAGGCGGATTCGGACGGTTGCGAAGCCGATTTCTCCGTTTCGGTAAGATTCTGATTGTGTAGCCGTTTTGTGCCAGATATTTTTGCGACAAAAATATGAGCAAGATGATTATTGATAATATGAAACAGGAAAAAAGTAAAATAACGACTGTTGCTATATGGATTCTGCTATGCGGATGGATGATGTGCATGAGTTCATGCGGAAGTCTGCTTTATAATCCATCCAACAAAGTGGAACAAGTGACGGTAACAATTAAACAGCCTATCAAATAGATACTGAATAAAGAATGGCGGAACAGCGAGAGCAAAATGACATACATGCACAAAATGAATGGAAAAAATAATAAAAACAGATGATGAATAGACGAACATGGATTGCCGGTGTCACGGTAACGGCAATTTTGGCTGTTTCGCTGACAGCCTGCAAACAAGAACGGAAAGAACAGGAAACAGGACAGACGCTGCCCGTCATGGTAGTTTCTTCCCAACCCATTGAATTTGAAGAAACGTATTCCGCTTCGATTCGCGGACGACAGGATGTGGACATCATACCTCAAGTATCGGGTCGCATCATCCGCCTATGCGTGAAAGAGGGAGAGCAAGTAAAAACAGGGCAAGTGCTGGCTGTCATAGACCAAGCGCCCTATCAGGCTGCGCTGCGCATCGCAATCGCCAATGTGAGTGCGGCACAGGCAAAAGTGGAAACAGCGCGTATTGAACTGAACGGCAAACAGTCGCTGTTCGATGAAAAAGTCATATCCGATTACGAACTGTCAGTTACCCAAAATCAATTAGTAGTGTCACAGGCAGAGCTGGAACAAGCAAAAGCTCAGGAAGCAAATGCCCGAAACGAACTGTCATACACCGAAATCAAGAGCCCGAGCAACGGGGTTATAGGCACTCTCCCTTACCGCATCGGCGCACTCGTCGGTCCGACCATCGAACAACCATTTACAGTGGTGTCGGACAATTCGGAGATGTATGCCTATTTCTCCATTTCGGAAAACAAACTTAGGCAGTTCGAGGCCAGATATGGTTCTATTGACAGAATTATAAGTGAAATGCCTCCGATTAGCCTTCAACTTAACAATGGTTCCGTCTATGGGAAACAAGGGAAAATAGAGACAATCAGCGGAATAGTCAATCCCACGACCGGTGCCGTACAGATAAAGGCACTGTTTCCCAACATCAACAGGCATCTGTTGAGCGGAACCATCGGCAACGTCATCCTGCAAGGACTGAATGAGGATGCCATTCTGATTCCCATGACCGCCACCGTCGAGTTGCAGGACAAGATTATCGCCTACCGCCTTAAAAACGGGAAGGCAGAAGCCGCCTACCTGACCGTGGACCGCCTGAACGACGGCAACCGCTTCGTCGTAAAGCAGGGCCTGTCCGTCGGCGACACCATCATAACCGAAGGTGTGGGGCAGATAAAGGAAGGAATGATTGTCACACCTAAAACCGTAACCCCATGAACCTGCGCTTCTTCATAGACCGTCCCGTATTTTCGGGCGTTATCTCCGTGGTGATCGTCCTGATGGGCGTTATCGCCATGAAAGCCCTTCCTGTGGAACAATATCCCGACATCGCACCTCCGACCGTCAACGTATTTTGCACATATCCCGGCGCAAATGCCGAGACGGTGCAGAAAGCGGTAATCGTTCCGCTTGAGGAAGCCATCAACGGCGTGGAAGACATGATCTATATGACTTCGACCGCATCCAACACGGGCGACGCTTCCATCAACATTTATTTCAAGCAGGGCGCCAACGCCGACATGGCGGCGGTAAACGTGCAGAACCGCGTGAACGGTGCGTTGAGCCAGTTGCCTGCGGAGGCCACCAAAAGCGGTGTCATGACGGAGAAACAGCAGAATGCCGAACTCATGACCTTTGCGCTTTACTCGCCCGACGGCCGTTTCGACCAGACGTTTCTCAACAATTACGTGAAAATCAACGTAGAGCCGCGGCTGAAACGCATCGGCGGCGTGGGAAAGGCACAGCTGTTCGGTTCCAACTACAGCATGCGTCTCTGGCTGCGCCCCGACAAGATGGCGCAGTACGGGCTGATACCCGATGATATATCTTCAGTCCTTGCAAAACAGAACATCGAGGCGGCAACCGGCTCGTTCGGCGCTAACCATCCTACAGCCAATGAATACACGATGAAGTATCGCGGCCGCCTTTCCACGGCGGAAGAGTTCGGCGAGCTGGTCATCAAGTCCCTGCCCGGCGGCGACGTGCTGCGACTGAAGGATGTCGCCGACGTGGAACTGGGCGATGAATACTACAACTATTCCACCGAGGTGAACGGTCGTCCGGCGGCGACCATGCTCATCAACCAGAAAGCGGGCTCCAACGCTTCGAGCACCATCAATGAGATTCACGAGGTGCTCGACGACTTGAAGCGCGATCTGCCGCAAGGGGCGGAGTTCGTGGTTCTTACCGATACCAACAAATTCCTGTATGCTTCCATAAAATCGGTTCTCCGCACACTATTGGAGGCAATACTGCTGGTGGTGATTGTCGTCTATGTTTTTTTACAGGATATAAAATCGACCCTTATCCCCTCCATATCCATATTTGTTTCAATTATCGGCACATTCGCCGTCATGTCCATGATTGGCTTTTCCATCAACCTGCTTACGCTTTTCGCCCTTGTACTTGCCATAGGAACAGTGGTTGATGACGCCATCGTGGTGGTGGAGGCCGTGCAGGCGAAATTCGACGAGGGCTACCGGTCGCCGGTGCTTGCCGCCGACGATGCCATGAAAGGCGTCTCGTCCGCCATTCTCACCTCTACCATTATCTTTATGGCGGTGTTTATCCCGGTGGCCATGATGGGCGGCACATCCGGGGCGTTCTATGCCCAGTTCGGCATCACGATGGCAGTTGCCGTGGGTATTTCGGCTGTCAATGCCTTCACCCTTTCTCCGGCATTGTGCGCCTTGTTCCTGAAACCTTATACCGACGAGTACGGAAACACGAAGAACAATTTCGCGGCACGCTTCCGCGAGGCTTTCAATGCTATCTTCGACCGTTTGAGCCACCGTTATGTGCGTGGAGTATTATACATCATCCGCCGCCGATGGCTGTTGTGGGGAACTATTATTACCTCATTCGGTTTGCTGGTCTTGCTGGTCAATATCACAAAGACAGGGCTTATCCCGCAGGAGGACACCGGCACGGTAATGGTGAGCATGAACACGAAGCCCGGCTCCTCCATGGCGCAGACAAACGAGGTGATGAAGCAGCTCAACAGCCGTCTTGACAGCATCGGCGAGATCGAATACAGCGGAGCGGTGGCAGGCTTCTCGTTCAACGGTTCCGGCCCGTCGCAAGCCATGTATTTCATGACCCTCAGCGATTGGGGCCAACGCAAGGGCGAAGGACAGTCGGTGGACGACGTGATAGGAAAGATTTATGCCGCCTCCTCCGACGTTCCCGATGCCACGGTATTCGCCATGTCGCCGCCGATGGTTGCGGGCTACGGCATGGGCAACGGTTTCGAGCTTTACTTGCAGGACAAGACGGGAGGCGACGCCGCCGCCTTCAAGAAAGAGGCCGACAAGTTTGTCGAAGCCTTGTCCCGCCGTCCCGAAATCGGTGAGGTCTATTCCTCTTTTGCCACCGACTATCCCCAGTATTGGGTGGACATCGATGCTGCGAAATGCGAGCAGTCGGGCGTGTCTCCGTCCGATGTGCTGTCCACGCTTTCCGGCTATTATACCGGGTCGTATGTATCGGACTTTAACCGTTTCTCCAAGCTCTATCATGTTACCATGCAGGCGCCGGCGGAGTACCGCATCAATACGGAGTCGCTCAACCTAATGTACGTGCGCACTTCCGACGGCAGCATGGCTCCGTTGAGCCAGTTCGTGCGCCTGACCAAGACCAACGGTCCTTCCGACCTTACGCGCTTCAACCTTTTCAATGCCATCGCCATCAACGGCTCTCCGGCTCCGGGTTACAGTTCCGGTCAGGCCATCAAGGCCATCGGCGAGACTGCCCAAGAGGTGCTACCTGCCACTTGCAGCTACGAGTACGGAGGACTGTCGCGCGAGGAAAGCAAGACCACCAACAATGCCACGATGATATTCTTGCTCTGTATGGTCTTGATATATCTGATACTGTGTGCCCTCTACGAGAGCGTATTCATTCCCTTTGCCGTGCTGCTATCCGTACCCTGCGGACTGATGGGCAGCTTCCTGTTCGCATGGTTGTTCGGTCTGGAGAACAACATCTACATGCAGACCGGACTGATCATGATTATCGGACTGCTTGCCAAGACCGCCATCCTGCTGACCGAATATGCCGGCAAGCGGAGGGCGGAGGGCATGACCTTGGCACAGGCGGCATACAGTGCGGCGAAGGTTCGTCTGCGCCCCATCCTGATGACCGTACTGTCTATGGTGTTCGGCCTTGTTCCGCTGATGATGGCTCATGGCGTGGGTGCCAACGGCAGCCGCTCGCTTGCCACAGGCGTAATCGGAGGCATGATTATAGGTACGTTGGCATTGCTGTTCCTCGTACCGTCATTGTTCATCGCATTCCAATATATTCAAGAACGTGTTAAACATAATTAAATGAAGAAGATAGCAATATATATAATATCCGCTTTGATGCTTACCGGCTGTAGCACATATAGCCGATATCATCGGGCTGAAATCCCGACAGAGAATCTATATCGGACCTTACCGGCAGGTATTGATACAGTAACAATTGCATCTATGTCATGGCGGGAAATGTTTACTGACCGGAAACTTCAGTCTCTGATTGAAACAGGAATTAAGCAGAACACTGATCTCAATGTGGCACGTTTGAGGGTTGAAGCAGCCGAGGCAGCTTTGATTACGGCTAAGCTTTCATATCTCCCTTCACTTGGGATTAATGCCGAAGGTGGTGGCAGCCAGTATGACGGGACGACGGCAAAGACATATAATGTTGGTGCGTCTGCAAGTTGGGAACTTGATATATTCGGCAGGCTCACGGCTGCAAAGCGTGGTGCGGTCGCCGCACTGCAAGGAAGCCGTGACTATCAGCAAGCCGTACAGACACAACTTGTCGCTACTATAGCTGACAGTTACTATACACTTTCCATGCTTGATACGCAGATGGCGATAAACAATCGGACTTTGGAAAACTGGCGGGCTACAGTACGCACGCTTGAAGCGTTGAAAAAGGTGGGCAAGGCGAATGAAGCCGGCGTATTACAGGCAAAGGCAAACGTGATGCAACTCGAATCATCGCAACTGGCCATACGCAAGAGTATCTCTGAAACAGAGAACGCCTTGTCTGCGATACTTGCCATGCCGTCACACTCGATTGAACGGAATAATTTGACAGAGGCGTCTTTTCCCGATACAATCTCTATCGGAGTTCCTTTGCAGTTGCTTTCTAACCGTCCTGATGTACGTCAGGCTGAAATGGAACTGGCACAAGCATTTTACGCCACCAATGTAGCCCGTGCCGCTTTCTATCCTAATATCACTCTTTCGGGGACACTTGGTTGGACTAACAATGGAGGCGGAGTAATCACTAATCCCGGACAATGGTTGCTCAACGTCATCGGTTCCCTTACACAGCCGTTATTCAACCGAGGCGTGAATATAGCCAACTTGAATATAGCCAAAAGCCGTCAGGAAGAAGCCAAACTGTTGTTCCGGCAAGCATTGCTGAATGCGGGAAAAGAAGTGAACGATGCTTTGACCGTATGGCAGACGGCAAAATCTCAAATTGAAATTGGTGAAAGGCGCGTTTCTGTTTTGAACGACGCTGTACAGAAGACAGAACTGCTGATGTGTCATTCCGGCGCAACCTATTTGGAAGTGCTTACTGCCCAGCAATCACTGCTTGAAGCAGAAACATTGCAGTCACAAGCCTATTTTGAACGCATACAGAGTATTATTAAACTTTATCATGCGCTGGGAGGTGGAGCATAAACTACAATTAATGAATGTAATAAGCGGCTGTTAAAAATTAAACGACATAAGTGGATTTTATATAAACAAAGTATTTGAAACTAATGAGGTTGTTATTACAACATAAGATATTTATTGGCTATTTTCTCTTAATGGCGGTCATAGGTTGTATGGTCGCCATCGTTTTACACGAGCGTAAACGTGTGTCGGAGATAGAGCAGGAGTCAATAACCATATTCCAGACACAAAGCAATATCAGCACCACCCATCGCCATATCACCGTGCTTGCTACTTTCGGGGAATCCGTCATGACGTGGACCGGTAAAGATTGTGAGTTATACCGTACACGTCGTCTGAAAGCGGATTCCCTGCTGCAAATTTTACGTGAACAATGCAAGGAATTTGTACGTCCGGAACAAGTGGATTCCCTCCGTTCCCAGCTGCTCAACAAGGAGGAACATCTGTTGCGGATGAAAGAAATTTTCCGGCAACAAAAACAAATCGACAGCCTGCTGGCCGGCCAATATTCACTTGTCACATCACAAGCAAATACCTCCCGTACTGTCACCCGCAAGAAAAAAGGGATAGCCGGATTATTCGGAGGCAAGGAAACCGTACAATTGCCATCCGCTAATACCAAAGTGAGAGCACGGGGCAACGAGCTTATTTCCTTGCAGGAAGAACGCAGAAGAAACATCGAGACTTATACGGACAGTCTGCGGTTGCATAACCGTGAACTCAACGGTAAGTTGCGCACGTTAATCACAAGCCTGGATGAGCAGGCATTATCCGCCCTCCGGAACAAAGAAGTCCGTTTGAAGGATTCATACGAGCATTCCACCCTTGTAATAACCGGCCTGATAATCTTCTCCATAATCCTGTTGTTTGTTTTGTATCTTATCATACAACGGGATATCAAGATTAAGGCAAGGAACAGGAAACGCCTGGAAGAAACGATAGAACAGAACAATGCGTTGCTGGAAATGCGCAAGAACATAATCCTGACCATTTCCCATGACATCCGCGCCCCGCTGAACATCATCAGCGGTAGTGCCGAGTTGGCTATGGATACCCGTGAAAAGAAACGCAGGAACAATCACATGAACAACATCAGGATTGTGTGTAAACACGTGGTACACCTGCTCAACAACCTGTTGGACGTGTACCGTCTGAACGAGGCCAAAGAAACCCGCAACGATGTGCCTTTCAGCCTTAAAGACCTGTTGGAACGTACCGTTTTCGGATTCTCCCACGTGGTCAATAACAAGGGAATCCTGTTCTGTCACGATTTCAAGGATACCGATGTCAAACTTTACGGCGATGTGGACCGCATCGAGCAGATCATAGACAACCTGCTCAGCAATGCCGTCAAATTCACAGAAACCGGTACAATAAGTTTGAATGCGAGTTATAGCGAAGGAGTGCTGCTGTTGGAGGTAAAAGATACCGGTATCGGCATGAGTGAGGAGACGCTCTCCCGTATCTTCCGTCCGTTCGAACGTTTGAGTTCAGTGGCCAACGCCCAGGGATTCGGATTGGGTCTGCCAATCACGAAAGGACTTGTCAACCTGCTTGGCGGGACCATCAATGTGACAAGCAGTATAGACCAAGGCAGCACTTTCCGCGTGACGCTTCCCATGAAGCTAACGGATGAACCGATAGAGGGCGAGAACCGGATAATCCCGCACCCGGTACACCTGCCCCAAAATGTACTTGTCATCGATGATGACACCATGTTGCTGGATGTGATAAAGGAGATGATGGAGCGGAACGGAATGAACTGTACAACCTGTGCCACTTCCAAAGAGGTCGTAAAGGCAATGCGGGGCAAGGATTATGATTTGCTGCTGTCAGACATTCAAATGCCGGGAACCAACGGCTTCGATCTGCTGACTCTGTTGCGAAACTCAAATATCGGGAACTCCCGTACCATACCCGTTGTGGCCATGACAGCACGCGGTGACAGTGACAAGGAGGCATTTCTCCATGCCGGATTTACAGACTATATCTACAAGCCTTTCTCTTCCTCCGAGTTGCTCAGCCTGCTTTCAACGATAAGAAGAAACCGACAGGAAGAGACCCATAGCGTCGATTTCAGTCTGATACTCTCTGAAGTCAGCGACAAGTCGAAAACGCTTCTTTCCTTTATATCCCAGTCGGAAAAAGACCGGGAGGAACTCGGTACGGCAATGAAAAACGGTGACAGGCAGAAATTGCGTGAAATCACCCACCGGATGCAACCGATGTGGGAATTGCTGCAAATGGAAGAAGCCTTGTCGGCTTATCGCGCTTTACTGAAAAACGAGACTATAAACGATAAGATATTGAATGAACATACCCGACAGATTATGGATTACGCCGCCATACTTATTAAAGTGGCGGAAGCCGAGATAAAAAGAATGACGAATGAAACGGAAGATACTGATAGTTGAAGACAATGTAGGTCTGTCACAGATGCAGAAAGACTGGCTCGCCCAGGCGGGTTATGATGCCGTGACGGCCATGAATGAGCCGATAGCACGCTCGTTGATACGCAGAACGCAGTTCGACCTGATATTGTCGGATGTGCGATTGCCGGAGGGGGACGGCATTTCCCTGCTGGAATGGTTGCGCAAGGAAAGAAAGGACATCCCGTTTATCCTGACCACGGAATATGTTTCCGTTTCGGATGTGGTGCGTACCATCAAACTCGGAGCCAGGGATTACCTGCCCAAACCGGTACACAGGGAGCATCTGCTGGAGTTGGCTGAAGATGTGTTCCGCCCAGTGGCTACGGTGCGCAGGAAAGAGAAGGAGCTGTTTCACCGTACAAGCCCCAAGATTCTGCAAGCGGAAAAGTTTGCCAGGCTGGTTGCTCCGTCCGATATGTCGGTAATGATTCTCGGTGCCAACGGAACCGGCAAAGAATCGATAGCACAAACCATCCATAACAACAGCGAACGCTGGAATATGCCGTTCGTCGCGGTAAACTGCGGGGCGTTGCCGCGTGAACTGGCCGCCTCGCTCTTCTTCGGGCACGAGAAAGGGGCGTTTACCGGTGCCGACAGCGCCAAGACCGGATATTTCGACATGGCGAAAGGCGGCACGCTGTTTCTGGACGAGATCGGGACGATGTCCTACGAGATACAGTCCTTGCTCCTGCGGGTATTGCAGGAGAATACCTATGCTTCGGTAGGCGGCAGGGAGCGGACAGCCGATGTGCGGATAATTGCCGCCACGAACGAGGATATGCAACTGGCCATCCGGGAGGGACGTTTCAGGGAAGACCTTTACCACCGGCTGAACGAGTTCGAGATTCGGCAGCCGTCGTTGGCGGAGTGTCCTGAAGACATCCTGCCGCTGGCCGAATTTTTCCGTGAACGTCATTCCAAAGAACTGAAACGGGAAACGCAAGGCTTTACGGACGATGCCAGGCGCAGGATGCTTGCCTATCACTGGCCGGGCAACGTGCGGGAGTTGCAGAACCGGATCAAACGTGCCGTGCTGGTCACGGAAACGCCGATGCTGAATATGGAAGCGTTGGATATGGAAATACGTCCAAGTGTAAATGACGATGCGCCTTCACGTGCCGTCCTGCCTCTGAGAGATGAATCGATGGAGAAAGAGAGCATTATCAATGCTCTGAAGGTTTGCAACGGACACCGGGAACAAGCCGCGGCGATGCTGAATATCAATCCGGCAACGCTGTACCGGAAAATGAAGAAATACGGGCTGAAGTGAAATAGATAACCGCAATTAATGGAAATATCGCTGAATATATGTAATTTTGCAATTAAATAGAAAAAATCGGCATACTGCCAATAGGGCAGTTACCGACTATATAACATAAGAGCGCAAGCTTCTCGGACAGAAATCTGGTAAATTGACGTTAAAGGAGAGTGATTGCGTAATGCTTATGCTATGCTTTGTCATAGCGTGGTATTGCGTATTCTCCTTTAGGCTTTACCAGAGCCTCTGTCTGAGTGCGTGGTTACCACGCTTCTTTTTTAGACAGACGGCATGGCAAAGATACAGGCAGTAACGGTGATGACATTGGACGGGTTCCTTCCGGAATCCGATAACGAGTCGATGCAATGGGTAATGGACCACAGGAAAGGTTTTGCCCATTGGCGTGAACGCTGTGACGCAAGGATTTTACCCCATTCCATTCTGGACCTGCTGTGCGAGAAAGACGGCAAAGACAATACCTTTACCTATCTGGCTGAAGTTTCCGATTCCGAATCGTTGGAACTGCTCCGTGGACTCTTCCACTACAACCTCGTGGACGAACTGGTCATCTACCTGCTTCCCATTTCCTCCAATCGGGGAACTTCCATACAAAGCATTCTTCCCGCTCTGCAATGGCGGTTGCATAAAGCCACTACCTTTTCTAACGGCATCTGCCGATTGATTTATCGCAACCCTCGCAAGATGTAACTTGCACATTGCGGGAATCCTTGCATTCTGCAAGACCGTTTTTTATCTCAATTTTTTCTTCGATAATTTTTATTTCGCTGTATTTCAGTGGAATGCCTGTGCCATTCCGTGAAATGCAGGGTCATTGGTACGCCATTAGCCCTATATCATAGTATAACCTGTTGCGCGACAAGGTGTAATCAGTCATTATTTACACTCAAAAGACAGATCATATTATGATACAGATAGACCGTGAGACGTTCCAGATGATGCTTCACCAAATCATGGAACGGTTCGACAAGATTGAAGACAAACTGGGCCGCATGAACCGGCAGACCTCCGCCCTTGACGGCGACAAGCTGCTGGATAACCAAGATATGTGCGAGTTGCTCGGTATCACGAAACGCACCCTTGCACGATACCGACAGAAAAAACTCGTGACTTATTACATGATAGATGGGCGTACCTATTACAAATCATCCGAGGTCAAGGAGTTTCTAAACCGTAAAGGCAGGCTCTCCCTCGCGGAAATGGAGCGAAATAAAATCAACGTTTAACAAATTAAAATGAAGAATTACGATGGAAATTATCAGTATGGACATCCGGACTTTCGACGCGCTCATGGCGCGTGTGAAAACCATCGAGGAAAAGGCCGACATGCTCTGCAAACGGCAGGAAGACCTCGGCTTGAAAAAATGGTTGGACAACCAGGAGGTATGCGACATTCTCGGCATATCGAAGCGTACCCTACAGGAGTACCGGGCCAAAGGATTACTGCCTTTCGGCAGGATCAAGAACAAGCTGTTCTACAAGCCGGAAGATGTGGAGAAAGTATTACAATCGTATTATCATGCAAATTCAAAGAAACTATGAGCCATTATTTCATCGATAAACAAGACCCGCGTGTGGCCGACCTTCTCCTCCGTCTGGAGAATACCGGCAGGGCACTGAAGAAAATGGAACCGAACTGTCAACGCTCGTTCAACGGCGAACGTTTCATGAATGATGTGGAATTGGCAAAATTCCTGCGTATCAGCCGCCGCACCTTGCAGGAATACCGTTCATTGCGCATCCTGCCTTACTACCTGATACAAGGCAAGGTGCTGTACAAGGAATCGGAAATTCAGCAACTGCTGGAAGAGGCGCATAGAAAGTGCCTTGACGAACAACGGAAATGGTTATGACCTGAGCAAGCGGTTCCAACGGAACAGTACGAGAGGAACAGCCCGGCAACACGGATTGTTCCTCTTATTTTTATTATCGTTTGTTTATACAGTCTTTCTTTTCCGCTTGGGCTTGGCGATAACTTCTTCTTCGTAGAGGTTTATCGGTCGCTTTGCCGACATTTCCCGCAACGCTCTTGTGTCCTCGTCCACTTTCCGGCTTTCCACTTCGGCATATATTTGGGTAGTCGTGATACTGGTGTGTCCCATCATGCGGCTCACAGTTTCTATCGGAATACCCAGCGAGAGCGTGATATGCGTTCCGAAATTATGCCTCGCCTTGTGGAAAGTCATGTAGAATCCGTATTGTTCACCGACCTCTTTCGTGAGTTTAATCAGGTAACTACGGCAATACACGTTGAAAATCTTATCGCTACGCCGTTCCGGCTTGTATTTCTCTATAATCCGCAAGGGAATATCCAGCAACCGGACATAAGAGGCGACATCCGTTTTTTTTCGCCGGATACGAATCCACTGACTTCTGTCCTCCTTCTGTATGATATCCTTTTCCGACAAGCGTTTCAGGTCAGCATAAGCCAGACCGGTGAACGTCGAAAAGATGAACCAGTCGCGGACACGTTGCAGGTTGGGTTGATCGAGTTGTGTCGCCATCAGTTTCGTCAGGTCCTCGTATTTCAGATGACGGCTTTTGCGCTTCGGCAGGGCCGGATGCAGTTCATCGTAAGGATCACGACGTAATGTTCCCTGGCTCAATGCGCGTTTAGTCATCTTTTTCAAGCGGTACAGATGTTCATGTACGGTCTTCTGCTGCATACCGCAATCGCTTCGCAGGTACAACTCGAAATCATCATAAAAATCCTGGTCGAGACTTTTCAAGGTGACATCTTCCGTTTTCTTTTTATCCCGTATAAACTCATGCAAATGTTTGTAGGAACGGGTATAGCTTTCGTAACTCCCTTTCTCCCGGTCCACACCGATTCTTTTCTTGAACTCCTCGTTATGTTCCCTGAACAATGCCAGCAAGGTCAATTTCTTCTCACCGATACCCAGCATGGCATTCTTGATCAATTCCGCCGTAACGAAACCAAGGCTGTTTTTGATACGCTTGTAATGCCCCCGGATTTGTTTGTCCAGGTCGTCTATGGCACGATTTACGGTAAGGGCGTTTTCGCTTCTGCCGTCGGCACGTCCCGTTTCCGGATTCCACAGGGCGGGATTTACCGCTACCTTAATGCCGATTTGTTCCCAATTGGCATCGACACTTACCTTGCACAACAGCTGACACGTTCCATCCTTGCGTACCTTTGTACGGTTGATATAGAACAGGATTGCAAACGTGCTGCGGTGCTTTATCTCTTTATTCCGAATGTTATTATTTATGTTCATGGCTGATAAATTTGATATTCGACATACAAGCTAAATGGCAACCGAGAACCGCTCGGCAATCTTGGCATCAAGCATACGGGTGTCGTTCTCTACTTTGTCATCGGTCACATGGGCATAAATCTGGGTGGTGCTTATCCGTTCATGCCCCAATATCTTGCTCACGGTTTCAAGCGGGACTCCGTTCGACAGAAGTACGGTCGTTGCGTTGGTATGGCGGGCCTGATGGAATACGAGCCGTTGCTCGATACCACACAAGTCGGCAATGGTTTTCAGCGCATTATTCAATTCGCTGTTGCTGTACATCGGCAGCAGTTTCCCTTCCGGTGCGGCATCCCTGTACTTTTCAAGGATATAGAGCGGAATATCCAGCAAGGGGACCTCATAGCTGATTTTTGTTTTCTTGCGGGAGGTCTTAATCCATAAAGTGCCGTCCTCGGCAGCCACGAGATCTCCATCCGACAAGCGGCACATATCCCCGTATGGAATCCCGGTAAAGCAGGAAAAAAGGAACAGGTCGCGGATATGGTAGAGTTTCCTGTTATGGAGCGGTGTTGACATGATGCGTTCCAATTCCTGCTCCGTGAGATACTTTATTTCCCTTGCCGGTCTTTCCGCCTCATAGCCGGCAAACGGATTGGACGTCAGAATACCTGCCGACTTCGCTCTCCGGATAACCGTCATAAGCAATGTGGTCAGATGTAAGATGGTTCCAGCACCCAGGCGGCAGTCCGTCCGCAGGTGCAGGTCATACTTGTCGATGAAAGACCTGTCCAACGCCGTGAACGGAATGTCTGACAAGTTGTATTCCTTATTGAGAAACTGCATAAGATGGCTGCAAGCATACTTGTAGGATGTGGCCGTGCCTTCCACGCGATTGACTCCGACTTTCTTCTCGAATTTCTTTATGAAACGGAGGAAGAACGCCACCAAAGTTTCCTGCCCGTAGGCCATGCCCAAAAGGATACATTTCACCTCCTCGGCTGATACTTTCTCCTGGAGGGCAAACAAGTCCTGATAGATGGAGAGTGCCGAAGCGCGTATCTCGTCCAATTGCCGGTTGATTTCCCTTGACCTTGCACTCTTCCCCGTGGCACGACCGCAAAGCCATGCCGATTCCGGAGCCGTCATCTTCACGCTGAAGGCCGCCTCGGAATACTTGCCTACATTCAACCTGCCCATAATCGGGCACTCTCCCTGCTCGTCCGCTTCGCTCTTTTTCAGGTAGAACGAAACCCTTACATCTTCTTGATTCATAGCTCTATACTTTTAATTGCAAAATTAACCGGTATAGAGTTACCTGTCAGCATGAAAAATATGGCAGAACATAGAAACAGACCCTTGAAACATAGAACAATAGGCATATTTGGTCGATACACGGAAAATTATGCGTATCTTTGTTCTCGCAAACAAGGGTTCTTTGAGATGACGGAGGCGAAATCAGGGTGGTTTCACGTTTCATTTTCGATGTCGTTCGACACTAAAAAAGGCAACGGATAGGTAGCAAAATCACCTCACAACTCCTCGACATACCGCTTTTTCAGTAAAAGGAAGAACATTGTCATTCAACACCCAATCCCTTTAGCCTCCAATCACTTACTTTATTCCGCCAAAATCTGCCTGAATCTCACGAATTCTTCTTATCTTTGCCTCACGTCACAAACGGAGGGACAAAAATGGCAGACGATTATTTAGGCAGAAAAATGGAAGAGTACATGGCCCGCAAGGCATCGGGGCAGAGCAACCGCAGGCCGCTGGCGACATTGGGACGGTTACTGCTGAAAAACCGCAGCCACCGCGGTTACGACACCGGGTTCGTCGTACGCGAGGATCAGCTCCGGCGCATGATCGAGGTGAATACCAGGATCCCCTCGGCGCGCAACCAGCAAGTGCTCCGGTTCCGCCCCGTGCTGGCGGACGAAGCCCACAAAGTCCTGCCGCACATCCGCCTTGGCGGAGCCCTGCCCGCACTCCGCCTGCCCTTTCCGGGTACCGAGCCGAATGCCTTTATCATCATCTGCTCGACAGTCGAAGAGAACCGCTACGTCGACATGGATTTGGGCATCTCGGCCCAGAGCATGCTGCTCCAGGCAGCGGAGATCGGCCTGAACGGCATCTGCATCGGCGCATTCGACAAGGAGCGGATCAAACAGGAATTCCACCTGGCCTACGAACCGCTGCTGATCCTCGCCGTCGGCAAAGGCATCGAAAAGATCGAATTGGTGCCCATAGGCCCCAGCGACAGCCACACCTATTACCGCGAAAACGGCACGCATTACGTCCCAAAACTCCGCGCCGAAGAGTTGACAATCAAGGAATGATCCGCCCGTCGGTTCATTCGACCGCCTTCCACCATCGTCCGGGACGTCGCACCCCGGTGAGGGGATCTTCGGAATAGGTAATGCGGCAGGCCACATCGATTTTGCAGGTTGTAGTTCTCCAGATAACGCATCTCTCCGGTGTCGTAATCCTGCAACAGGCGCAGCGAACGGTCGAAGCTCAGCACCTCGCCGCTCAGGTTGAGCGACGGAAGCCGGCTCGCCTGGTAGGAGCGGAACGACCAGTACGAGGAGAGAAACGTATATTTGGCGACCATCGCGGCGATCGAATGGTTCTGCGCCGAATAGATCGCCTTGTCGAGCGTCAGGCGGAGCTGGATCTAAGTCCGGCTCGCAACCTTCTCCCGAACCGAATCCTGCGGCAAAGGCCGGTCTGCCCCGGATTGCGCCGAGGAAGAGATCGTGATACCTGCACAAACGATAAATATCAATGTACTTCGTACCGATATGAATTTCATAGGCTATTACAGTGAGATCGTGACGCAATCGGGGATATTACACAATACTATTATAAATCAGGAACCATCCACTCACCATAAAAACATTCCGGGCCGCTGCAATCGCACGACAACGAATCGACGGCAAACGAACCCGGATTTATTAAGTACTATGTATTATTCCACATATAAATTTAAATCAAAAAAATGAGATTTGCAACTATGCCGGAATAAAAGTTCGGGAAGGAGATAGATCGGGTCGTTTTAGGCGTCTCGAATGACATAAGACACCGGATCCCGCTCGGTACAACGCCTTTGCCATCTTTTCTGTTTCGTATTTCCATTTTCCAAGACGGCTTCGCCATCCACAACCAACGCATTGACCACCAAGTCATCGACGGATAAGCTTCGCTTGCAGCATTTTTGGCTGGCAGCACAAAATACGAACAGTTGCCGCCAAGTGGTTTCCCGGTTTGACTTCCGGTTTAACCAGACAGCTGAAAAACGCTGAAATACACGAGAATAGCACAAAAAAAAGACAGCTGCATTTCTGCAACTGTCTGATTTTCATTGGTGGGAACATGCGGATTTGAACCGCAGACCTCCTGCTTGTCGAGCAGGCGCTCTAAACCAACTGAGCTATGCTCCCGGAACAAAAAAAACCACTTGCATTACTGTAAGTGGCTGATTTTCAGTTGTGGGAGCTGAGGGATTCGAACCCCCGACCCTCTGCTTGTAAGGCAGACGCTCTGAACCAGCTGAGCTAAGCTCCCGTAGTGAATGGCTTGGGACTGCAAAGGTAATTCAAAATACATGAATTCCAAATTTTTCATCGAAATTTTTCATTCTTTTTATCACCTACCCTGCAGGCGTTTCTGAAAGAACCTTACGCAACCCTCGCGCATCTGCGCCTGAACAAGGACTTGAACCTAGGACCCCATGATTAACAGTCATGTGCTCTAACCAACTGAGCTATTCAGGCATTCGGAAATCGGTTTTTCAACCGTTTCGGAGTGCAAATATATAGCAAAATTTCATTCCCGCAAAATTATTGCACGATTTTTTCTCAAAAAATGTACCTTTGCATCATAGACACCAATCAGCACCATGACGGCACGACGACATATCCTCCTCACACTCTTGGCTCTTTGCGCTTTCGCAACGGCGGCGCAGGCACAACTGGTCTTTACCCCCGACACCTGGGATTTCGGCACGATCCGCGAAACCGACGGCCGTGTGAGCCATACCTTCACGGGCGAGAACCGCGGCAATACGCCCGTAGTGATCCTCGACGTGGTCACCACCTGCGGCTGCACGGTACCCCAATTCACCAAGCGTCCGATCCGCCCCGGCGAGAAAACCACCGTCAAGGTGACATTCGACCCGGCCAACCGCCCCGGCGCCTTCACCAAGGAACTGGGCGTCTACTCCTCCGAGCGGAAAAAGGTCGCCACGCTCACCATCCGGGGCAATGTCACGCCGCGCATGAAATCCACCGAGGAGCTCTACCCGGTCGATGCGGGCGGAGGGCTGCGGCTCTCCACGACCCTCAACGCCTTCTCCTACATCCGCCCCGGGCAACAGGTACAGTCCGCCATCGGCTATGCAAACACCTCGGGCAAAACCATCCGGCTCGAACTGCGCCCGCTGGAATCGAGCGGGCTGCTGACGGTGACCGCCCCGCGCGAGATCGCACCGGGCGAACAGGGATCGATCAACGTTGCCTACCTCATCCCCGAGACCGATCCCCGCTACGGCACGCTGCGCGACGCCCTCGAGGTACGCGTCGACGGCCGCACCAACGGCACGGCGATCGTCACCCACGGCATCGGCATCGACCGGGCGGAGGCGGGTACCGGAGGACAAAACGCCCCGAAAGCGCAGATAATCGAAAATATTATTAAATTTGGCCCGGTAAAGCATGGTGCCCCCAGGCAGGAACGTACCTTTACGCTCTCGAATACGGGCAGTGCCGAACTGGTCGTGCGCGCCGTCGAAACCAACGGCAGGATCGCCACGACGCTCGTCCCCGGACAACGCATCCCAGCGGGCAGTTCCTTCACGGCGAGGGTGTCCGTCGACCCGGGCGAACAGGATTTCGGCGTGCTGACCGATTTCGTGATGATCGTCACCAACGACCCGCTGCGCCCGATGCGGAGGCTGAGGGTGACGGCCATCATCGAAGAATAACGACAATATGCGGCTTCCGCCCGAGGGCAGCGGCCGGAAAAAATATAGTAATGTACCCGATACTTGAAAAAAGACTCCTCGCCGAGGGCATCTGGCTGATGCAAGTCCTCGCACCGCGCGTCGCACATTCGGCGCAACCCGGGCAGTTCGTCATCGTCCGCGTCGACGAGCACGGCGAACGCATCCCGCTCACGATCTCGGACTTCGACCCCGCGCAGGGCAGCGTCACCATCGTGACGCAGGCCATCGGCGCCTCGACTCGCAAAATATGCTCGCTGGATGCGGGCGATGCCTTCGCCGATTTCGCAGGCCCGCTGGGACACCCCTCGGAATTCGTGAAGATGCAGCCCGACGAGCTCCGCAAGCGGCGCTACCTCTTCGTGGCGGGCGGCGTGGGCACCGCCCCGGTCTACCCCCAGGTCAAATGGCTCCGCGAGCACGGCGTCGCGGCCGATGTCATCATCGGTGCCAAGACCCGCGACATGCTCATCTACACCGACGCCATGCGTGCCGTGGCCGAAAACCTCTACATCGCCACCGACGACGGTTCGGAAGGGTTCAAGGGGCTCGTCACGCAAGTCGTCGAGGAGCTGGTCGAAAAACAGGGCCGGCATTACGACGAATGTGTCGCCATCGGGCCCATGGTCATGATGAAGTTCGTGGCGCTCACCACGAAAAAATACGGGCTCAAAACCACCGTGTCGCTCAACGCGCTGATGGTCGACGGCACGGGCATGTGCGGTGCCTGCCGCGTGACGGTCGGCGGCAGGACGCGTTTCACCTGCGTCGAAGGCCCCGAATTCGACGGCCACGAGGTCGATTTCGACGAAGCCATGCGCCGGCAGGGCATGTACCGCACGCAGGAACAGCGCGCCGCGGCCATCGAGGCCGAACGCGCCGCCGGGCACCAATGTAAAATAGGACTGGATAAATAGACACCGCCCGGGACGCACACCCCGGGAGTCCCCAAAGCATACACGACAATGGCAAACAAGATACCGCGCGTCCCCGTGCGCGAACAAGACCCGCAAATCCGCGCGACCAACTTCGAGGAGGTCTGCTATGGTTACGACCTTGACGAGGCAAGGCTGGAAGCGTCGCGCTGCCTGCACTGCAGGAATCCCCGCTGCGTGGCAGCCTGCCCCGTCAGCATCCGCATCCCCGACTTCATCGGAGCCTTGCATACCGGGGAGTTGCAGCAGGCCGCCGACATCATCGCCGGCGACAGTTCGCTGCCCTCGATCTGCGGCCGCGTCTGCCCGCAGGAGAGCCAGTGCGAAGGCTCCTGCATCCTGGGCATCAAAGGCGAACCGGTCGCCATCGGCAAACTCGAACGCTTCATCGGCGACTGGAAGCTCGAACACGGCGCCGCCGCGGCACAGGCCGCACCCCGCAACGGGCACAAGGTCGCCGTCATCGGCAGCGGCCCGGCCGGGTTGGCCTGCGCAAGCGACCTTGCGAAACTGGGCTACGGAGTGAAAATCTTCGAGGCGCTGCACAAGGCGGGCGGCGTACTGGTCTACGGCATCCCCGAGTTCCGGCTTCCGAAGGAGCGCATCGTGGCACGCGAAATCGCCGAGGTCGAAAAACTGGGCGTAGAGATCGAGACCGACGTCATCGTCGGCCGCACCGTGACCATCGACTCGCTGCTGGACGAAGAGGGCTACGCCGCCGTGTTCATCGGCTCGGGTGCCGGGCTGCCCCGCTTCATGGGTATCCCGGGCGAGAACCTCAACGGCGTGGTCTCGGCCAATGAATTCCTCACGCGCGCCAACCTGATGCACGCCTACGACCAGGCCTACGACACCCCGATCTACGTCGGCAAACGGGTAGTGGTGGTCGGCGGCGGCAACGTGGCGATGGACGCCGTACGCACGGCCAAGCGGCTGGGTGCCGAGGCGACGATCGTTTACCGCCGCAGCGAGAAGGAGCTCCCGGCACGCGCCGAAGAGGTACACCACGCCAAGGAAGAGGGCATCTGCTTCAGGATGCTCACCAACCCCACCGAGGTGCTCGGCGACGAGCGCGGCTGGGTGACCGGCATCCGGTGCGTGGAGATGGAGCTGGGCGAACCCGACGATAGCGGCCGCCGCTCGCCCGTCGTGAAGGCCGGCTCGGAGTTCGGGATCGCCTGCGACGTAGTCGTCATGGCACTGGGCACCTCGCCCAATCCGCTGCTGGCCGCCACAACCGCAGGGCTCGAAACCAACCGGCGCGGCTGCATCACCGCCGACGAACGCGGCGCCACGTCACGCGAAGGGGTTTTCGCGGGCGGCGACGCCGTGACGGGAGCCGCCACGGTAATCCTGGCGATGGGTGCCGGCCGCACGGCGGCAAAGGCCATCGACGAATATATCCGAAAGCGTTAAACCTTTAAAACACCATACGAACGATGAAACGCATGAAAATCATGGTCGCGGCCATCGCCTTGTGCGGCCTGGCAGCCTGCAGCGACAACACCCCCAAGAGCTTCACCGGCACCATCACCGATGCGTCGATGAACACCGTAACCGTCGAAAATGCCGAGGGGACATTCACCTTCTCGACCATGGATGCCGACAAAAGCGAGGCCAACGGCCTGCTGCTGGGAGCGCCCGTCACGGTCAATTACAGCGGCAAACTCGAAGAGGGCGCGGCCGCCTCGAAAGTGGCCACCGACCCCACCTATGCCGAGGCTGTCGGCAATTGGACGATGCCCGACCCGATCGACCCCGATGGCGTCATGGGCATCCGGATCATGGTCGAAGGAGAGGCGCAGTCGATCAACATGGCCACGCTGCGCTACACGTCGTGGGAATTGCAGGGCGAAGCCGGCAAAATCCTGCTCAAAGGCCAAAGTATCGGCAACGGTCAGACCATCGACTTCACCGAAACGGCCACCATCGCCAAGGATGCCGACGGCATCTATACGCTGACGATCGAGAGCAACGGCGCCGTCTACACCAAAGCCAACGAATAGCCGCAGCCCCCTGCGGTCACACGCGCCTTCCGCAATCCCGGAGGGCGCGTTTCATTTACCGGAGGGCGGCCCCGCAAACAGTTCCGGGAAACGGCTTGTCCAAATAGGTTTTATTCGTTAAATTTGAATCCGTCAACCACACTGCAACTATGGCCAGAATACTCTTCGCAGCCCTGCTGCTCCTGTTCACCCTCCCGGCCGCGGCACAAACGCCCGGCGACTCCATCGCCTTCGTCACCGCCGACTGGCATACCACCGACCTCGGCCGGGGTGCCGCGTGCCGCTACGCCCAGGTCGAGATGTTCGGTTCGCGGCAGAGCATCTCGGTCGTCAGCTACCCCGCACGGCACTTCGCCACGCAGATCGTACAGCTCGACGGCAAGGGTGAAACCACGGGCCGCATGGGCGAAGCCGCCGACGCCACAGCAGCCATCAACGGCAGCTATTTCAACATGAAAACCTTTACGCCCATCACCTTCGTGATGGTCGACTGCCGGGTATTGGGCCGCACGACGCCCGGCGAACTCATGCGCACCAACGGCATCATCGCCATCCGGGACAAACAGGGGCACGACGTCGCCATTTTCGCCTGCGACACCACCCAATACCCCCACATAGCCCGCCGCTACCGCGCGGCGCTCGCAGCCGGGCCCCTGCTGGTCAGCGGAGGCAAGATCATCGAATACGACTCCGGCGACAGCTTCTATACCCACCGCCACCCGCGTTCGCTGATCGGCAAGCGCCCGAACGGCGAGGTGGTGATGGCCGTGATCGACGGCCGCGCCAAAGGCCAGGCTGCCGGCGCTACGATCGCCGAAACGGCTTACATCGCCCGCCTGCTGGGGCTCACGGACGCCCTCAACCTCGACGGCGGCGGCTCTTCGGCACTCTGGACGGCACAGGAAGGGGTGGTCAGCCACCCCAGCGACAACCGCCGCTTCGACCATGCCGGCGAACGCGCCGTACCAAACGGCATCGTCGCCCGTCCGCGGAAATAAAGGGGCAGTTCTGAAAAGGTGCCCGGCACAGCCCCCCCCGCAAACATCACAAAAAAAACAGCCCCCCTGATCCGGAGGGCTGTTTGCATATCCACGGCGAACCTATTCACCGACCATTTCGGCCACCCGCTCCGCAATCATGGCGGGCGTCACGGCATACAGGCAGCGGTAATCCCCGTAACGGCACGGCTTGTTCCCGAAGACCGAACAGGGACGGCATTCCATATCGGCCTGCAGGATGCCGCGCGGGTCGCAACCATAGCCGAAGAACCCCAGCCCGGGATGGGTAGCACCCCATACCGACACTACGGGCGTCGCCACAAGCGAGGCCATGTGCATGACGAGCGAATCCATCGCCACCACGCAGTCCAGGTTGGCAATCAGGTCTAATTCGCCGTCTATCCCGACCCGTCCGAACAGCGCCGTCACATTGGGGTACGCACGCTCCATTTCCCGCGCGAACTCCGCTTCGGCTCCGCCTCCGCTGTGTATGAACACCCGGTCGTAGCGTTCGGCCAACAGACGCACCGCCTCCCGCCCGAGCGCCGTGGGATAGGTTTTCCCCTGCTGCGCCGAAAACGGCGAGAAGCCGATCCAGGTACCCGTCTTCTCCCCCATCGGGTTGGGACGGCAGCGCCGCAGGGCCGGCACGGGGTCGTCGAACACGAACCCCAGTTTCCGGAACACGTCGCAATAGCGGACGACGGTATGCTTGGCGGGCTTCACGTCACGGCCACCTTTGCGGATAAACTCCTTTTTCTCCTCGCGCCCCTTCTCGATGGCCGCCACGGGGACTCCGCGCAGCCACAGGGCGGTGCGGAACATCACCGAGCGCAGCACGCCGTGCACGTCGGCCACGGCATCCACCCCCAGGCGCCGCGCATCGGCGGCCAGGCGCCACATTCCCCGCAGGGAGTGGTGCACACCCTTGATATCTACATCCATAAAACCGAGATCGAGCCCTGTAAAAAAGGCTCGAAACACGGGTCTTGTCGCTACCGTCACCCTCAGGTCGGGATAGGCCTCCTTCAAAGCCCGCAGCGCATGCGCCAGCATCGCCACATCCCCCATCGCCGAAGTCCGGAAAACGACCAGATGACGCGGAAGTCTCTTATTTTTTCTGCCCATAAAGCACCGGGTTCAACGCCGGGTCGTTATACATCTTCATCTGCTTATAGGTCTTCATATACTTGCGGCCGGCCTCGATGTCCCCGATCAGCTCTTCGATCGCCCCCGAAAGGTCGACCTGCTGCGCCAGCAACACGTCGAGCTTCTTCCGGCACGCCGCACGGTGGGCGTCACCGACGTCCGTACGCTCGGCTTCGCATGCCATGTGGTAAATCTTCAGCGCCAGGATCGACAGACGGTCGATCGCCCACGCCGGGGTCTCGGTATTGAGCCTGGCATCGGGCCGGGGTTCCACGTCCTTGTATTTGTCGAGCAAGTACGAATCGATATATTCCACCATATCGGTACGATCCTGGTTCGACTTGTCGATACGGCGCTTGATGGCCAGTGCGGCCACGGGGTCGATCTGCGGGTCGCGGATGATATCCTCCAGGTGCCACTGCACGGTGTCGATCCAGTTTTTATGGTATAACAGGTGTTCGAGCGAACCCGGCTCATAGGGATTTTCGATCGGATGATCCACATCGTCCCACCGATGGTAATCCCCGATGGCGCGGTTGAAGATCTTGTTTGCGGTTTCGGTAAACATAGCTCAGCAGTGCATTTTATATTGTAATTCTCGTGGGAAAATCATACCTTTGTCCGTAAAGATTAAACAAAGATAATGAATTTTTCCAAAAAAGCAATATCGCTCGCAGGAATCCTTTTGATAGTCGTACAAAGCCTCCCGGCACAGGTGCGGCAGACCCGCGAGGAATATATCGACCGCTACAAATCCATCGCCGTGGCCCACATGGAGCGGTACGGCATCCCCGCCAGCATCACCATGGCGCAGGGCATCCTAGAGTCCGACTGCGGCAACAGCTGGCTGTCGCTGCAATCGAACAACCATTTCGGCATCAAGTGCAAGCGCAACTGGACGGGCGACAAGGTCTATTACGACGACGACGCCAAGGGGGAGTGCTTCCGCAGCTACCCCTCGGTCGAGGCGTCGTACAGGGATCATGCCGAATTTCTCGATTCGCAGCCGCGCTACGACTCGCTGTTCGCCTACTCGTCCGACGATTACAAGAGCTGGGCGCGGGGGCTCAAAGCCGCCGGCTACGCCACGGCACCCGACTACGCGCAGCGGCTCACGCGCATCATCGAGGAGAACCAGCTTTACCTGCTCGACCGGCCCGACGGCGAGCGGCTCTACGCCTCGCGCATGGGACGCAAGGTAACCGACCCCGAAGGGTGGTTCGCCGACCAGAGCAGCGTCGAACCGGCCGCAGGAGCTTCGCCGGCCATCGACCCGGACAACTACCGGGTGACGATCAACGCCCACAACGGCTACAACGTCTACCAGACCAACGGCGTACACTACGTGCTGGCCAAGGAGGGCGACACGTTCGAGAATATCGGGCAGAAGTTCCGCATTTCGGCTCGCAACCTGCGTAAATTCAACGACCTGAAAGACAAGAAGGCACAGCCGCTGACCGGCGAGGTGGTCTACATCGAGCGCAAGAAGAAGCGCTGGGAGGGCAATGCCCACACCCACATCTGCCGCCAGGGCGAAACGGCCTATGCCGTAGGCCAGTCCTACGCCATCCGCACCCGTTCGATCGAAAAACTCAACCGCCTCAAGCCCGGCAGCACGCTCGAAAAGGGGCAACAGATACGCATAAAATAAAAACAGCATAGCATGGAAACGACACCGCTCAGGAGCAAGATCCTGGATACGATCATCCGCAAGTCGACCCTCAAGCAACGGGTCTTCGACAACACCTTCGCAGCCTTCAACGAACTGAAGGAAACGCTGTTCGAAATGGCATCGGAGATGGACGACGAACTCGACGGCAAGCTCGACCGCCGCGTCAGGCTCGAATACCGCGACCGCGGAAAATTCGAGGCGCAGCTGCAGGTGGCCAACGACATTCTCATTTTCCAGATGCACACCGACGTCTTCGAATTCGACGCCAACCACCTGATCTGGCAGAACCCCTACGTACAGTCCGACCGCGAAAATTCCTACTGCGGCCTGATCAACATCTACAATTTCCTCTCCGACTCGTTCAAGTTCAACCGCAACGCTGACGAAGGTTACCTCATCGGGCGTATCTTCATCAACCGCGAGCGCCGCTATTTCGTCGAGGGCAAACAGCAGACCTCGATGCGGGCGATGAACTTCGGCAAGGCCGAGATCGACCGCGAAGCCCTGATCGGCATCCTCGAACCGGCGATCTGGTTCGCCCTGAACTTCGACCTGCTGATGCCGCCCTACGAGGACAACAAACGCGTGACGGTCGACCAGTTCAACACCAAGATGGACAACTCGAAATTCGTCACGGGCAAACGCCTCGGCTACGATTTCGAAGTAGAGGACATTTAAACCCGATTCCCACGTGAAGGCACAACTTTTCACACTCCTCGCAGCCGCAGCGGTCGGCACAGGTACGGTACAGGCGCGGGGCGAATATGCCGAGATCGCACGCCTGCGCTCGATGAACGAAACCGTCCGTGGCATCCGCTCGATGGCCGACGGCGAACACTATACCATCCTCGAAGGCAACAACATCGTCCGTTACGGCTACGCCACGGCGGGGCAGGGCGAGCAGATGCTCCCCAAGCCGACGGCCAACCTCGTCGTCACGGACTACGCCTTCTCGCCCGACGAACGGCAGATACTCATCGCCTCGGGCGCCAGGCCGATCTACCGCCATTCCTACACGACCGATTATTTCCTGGCCTCGGGCAACAGCCTGATGCCCGTACTCCGCGAGGCCGAAGCCCCGCGCGACGCCTCGTTCTCGCCCGACGGCAAGCTGATCGCCTATTCCGACCGCAACGACCTCTATGTCTACGATACCGCGGGCAAGCGCACGCGCCGCATCACTGACGACGGGGCGTGGAACTCGGTCATCAACGGCACCACGGACTGGGTCTACGAGGAGGAGTTCGGCTTCACCAGAGCCTATGCCTTCTCGCCCGACAGCCGCCGCATCGCCTACCTGCGTTTCGACGAATCGGAAGTGCCCCTGATGGAAATGATGCGCTTCGACGGCAAGCTCTACAACCAGGCCTACTCCTTCAAATACCCCAAGGCCGGCGAGCGAAATTCGACGGTCGAAGTGTGGGTCTGCGACCTTGCAACCGGGACACGGGAGCGCATCGACACGGGCGGCGAGACCGACCAGTACATTCCCCGCATCGGCTGGACACCAGACGGACGGCTTTACTTTTTCCGCCTCAACCGCAGGCAGAACACCTTCGAGGTGATCCTCTGCGAACCCAACGGCGCCCAGCGCACGATCTACGACGAACGCTCGCAGCAATACGTCGAGCGCGTGGATGACAAGACCGTCACCTTCATCGACGGCGACCGCTTCCTCGTACGGCAGGAGGGACACACGGGCTACATGCACCTCTACCTTTACAGCATCCGCAAGGGTTTGCTCGCCCAGGTAACCAAAGGCGACTGGGAGGTGACCGACGTGGTCGGCACCGACGGCAAACGGGTCTGGTACCTCTCGACCGAAACCTCTCCGCTGCGCCGCAACCTGTACAGCGTACGGCTCGACGGCAAGGACAAGCGCCGTCTGACGACCGGCGAGGGCTACTACGCCATCGCCCCGAGTGCCGGGATGAAATACTACATCTCGACCTTCTCCAACGCCACGACCCCCAACCGGGTCGAAGTCTGCGACAACGAAGGCAACCCCATCCGCACGCTGGCCGACAGCCGCAAACTTCGCGAAGAGCTGGCGGCCGTACAGCGCCCCGTCCGGGAGTTCTTCACCTTCACGACCGAGCGCGGCGACACGCTCAACGCCTACATCGTCAAGCCCCGCGGCTTCGATGCATCGCAGCGTTACCCCGTGCTGCTGACCCAGTATTCGGGGCCCGGCTCGCAGTCGGTAAGCGACCGCTGGTCGCTCGACTGGGAGGATGCGCTCACGGACAAAGGCTACATCGTGGTCTGCGCCGACGGCCGGGGCACCGGGTTCCGGGGCGAGAAGTTCAAGAAATCGACCTACGGGCGCCTCGGGGCGCAGGAGGTCGAAGACCAGCTCTCGTTTGCCCGCTACATGGCTTCACAGCCCTACGTCGACCCTGCACGCATCGGCATCTACGGCTGGTCGTACGGCGGGTTCATGGCACTGGGCTGCGCGATGAAAGGCCACGGGCTATTCCGCATGGCGATTGCCGTGGCCCCCGTCACATCGTGGCGCTACTACGACTCGATCTACACCGAAATCTACAACAACCTGCCGCAGTACAACGCTGCGGGCTACGACGACAACTCCCCGATCAACTTCGCCCGGATGCTCGACGACACCAAGACCCGCCTGCTCATCATCCACGGCACGGCCGACGACAATGTCCACTTCCAGAACAGCGTGGAGATGGCACGTGCCCTGAACCGCTGCGGCAAGCAGTACGACATGATGGTCTATCCCGACCAGAACCATTCGATGCAGCCCGACGACACGGCCAATGTCCGGCAGAAGATGATCGAATACACGCTCGAACACCTTTAAACCGCCATACCCTGAATCGCCATCGTCATTCCCTGCCACCGCGTGGTTGGCAGCGGCGGCGCTTTGGTCGGCTATGCGGGCGGACTGGAGGCCAAGGCCTACCTGCTCGGCCTCGAACGGGAAACCGAGGGCTGAAAAACCGCCGCCCTGCAAACGGGAAGACGGGCGGCAAACTTCCCGACTTCGGAATGCACATTCCCAAAAGCACCGCGGAAGACCGCACGAATAAAGGAGGGGGCACTTGCTAAAGCAAGTGCCCCCTCCTTACCCATTCCCGTCCGGCTAAAGCCCGAACGAGAATACGTTGATACTGTCGTAAACCACGCTGAAGACACCCAGCAGCAAGACCCCTGCCATGCAGAGCGCAAGGCTGATGCGCGTATAGCGGTCGCTGCGCAGCGGTGCGATCGGCTCTTCGTTGGGCGTAATGTACATCGCCTTCACGACCAACAGGTAGTAATAGAGCGAAACCACCGTATTGACAAGCGCGATGAACACCAGCAGGTGGAAACCACCCTTGAATGCTGCAGCGAAGACGAAGAACTTCGAGAAGAACCCGGCAAAAGGCGGGATGCCTGCCAGCGAGAAGAGCGCCAGGGTCATCATCAAGGCCAATTTGGGGTTGGTACGGTAAAGCCCGTTGTAATCGGCCAGCCCGACCTTGCCGCCGCTATGCTGTTCGATGGTCGAAATGATGCCGAAGACGGCAAGGTTGGCCGCCATGTATACCAGCACGTAGAACACGAGCGAAGTCATTCCGATGGCGCTGCCGCCGATCACGGCCAGCATGATATAGCCGGCCTGCGAGATGGACGAGAAGGCCATGAAACGCTTCAGGTCGGTCTGCCGGATGGCGAAGAGGTTGGCAACCGTGATCGAAAGCACCGTCACGGCATAGAGCAATGTCTGCCACTGCCCGACCATCGGGCCGAAGACCTTCATCAGCACGGTCATCAGCACGAACGCCGCCGAGGCCTTCGACACGACCGAGAGGTAGGAAGTCACGGCCGTCGGCGCCCCCTGGTAGGTATCGGCCGTCCAGAGATGGAACGGCACGAGCGAAATCTTGAACCCCAGCCCGGCGAAGAAGAAGACCATCGCCATGACCTGCAACGGCGACCCCGTAATGCGCGCCGCCATATCGCCGAAGTAGAGCGTCCCCGTAGTCCCGTAGAAGAACGAGATGCCGTAGAGCATCAGACCGCTCGCGAACAAGGCGCAGAGGATGTATTTCGCACCCGCTTCGGCCGAATGGTGCTTGTACTTGTCGAACGCCACCAGGCAGGCCATCGGCACCGAAGCCAGTTCCATGCCCAGGAAGAAGAGCAGGAAATTGCCCGCCCCGACCATGAAATACATGCCCAGCAGCGTCGAAAGCAGCAGGATGTAGAATTCGCCCTGTTTGTGGGCCGTGTCGTCGCGCCGCAGCCACGTACCGGCCTGCAGGCAGACGATGAGCGCCCCGATGGCCAGCACGCTCTTGACGACGGTGTGCATCGGCACATAGCAGAACATGCCGCCGAATACCTCGCCCGCCGTCCCCGGAACGACATTGGCCAGCACCTGCACCGCGAGCAGCCCGCAGGCCACCGCCGAAAACCAGCGCCTTCCGCGCTCCCCGGCGATCAGGTCATAGAGGAACAGCAGGACGATCACCGCGATGAGCGTCACTTCGGCCTGCATGTACGAGAATATATTGCTGTAATCCATAGTCGCTTAATTCATTAAGTGTGTAATGATCTCCGAAACGCTGCCCCGGATCATGTCGCTCACCCACAGCGGCGCGAGCCCCATGCCGGCGATGGCGACGACGAGGCAGACGACCGACAGGCGTTCGTCCCACGTGGCGTCGGAGAGCCGGAGATGCGCTTCGTTGGTACAGGTGCCGTAGAGTATCTTCCCGACCACCCGCAGGATGTAGACCGCCGTGATGACGATCGACGTGCAGGCGATGATCGTCACCACACGGTGGAACGTGTCGTTGTCCATGAACGCGCCGTTGAAGATCGTCATCTCGGCGACGAACCCGCTCAGGCCGGGCAGGCCCAGGTTCGCCAGGCCCGCGATGACGTAGCCCACCGCCAGGAAGGGCATCACCTTCATCAGCCCGCTCAGTTCGCGCACGTCGCGCGTATGCGTGCGGCCGTAGATCATGCCGATCAGCGCGAAGAAGAGCGCCGTCATCAGGCCGTGGCTCAGCATCTGCAGGACAGCGCCCGTACCCGCCGTGGTATTCATCATCAGGATGGCGAACAGCACCAGTCCGCAGTGCGACACTGACGAGTAGGCGTTGATGTATTTGAGGTCGGTCTGCACGCAGGCCGCGAAGGCGCCGTACACAACCGAGATCGTCGTCAGTATGATGAATATCCAGCTCAGTTCGTGCGCCGCTTCGGGCATGAGGTACATCGCCACGCGGAAACAGCCGTAGCCGCCCAGCTTCATCAGCACGCCGGCATGGAGCATCGACACGGCCGTCGGGGCCGAAGCATGGCCGTCGGGGCTCCACGTATGGAAGGGGAACAGGGCGCCCAGCACGCCGAACCCGACGAAGACCAGCGGGAACCAGATATATTGCTGCGCCAGGGGAATGTTATGCAGCTGCGCGATCTCCAGGATATTCATCGTCGTGGCCCCGGCACCGAAGTAGATGCCCAGGATGCCGATCAGCAGCAGCGCCGAACCGCCCATGAGCATCAGTGTCAGTTTCATGGCGGCATACTCCTTGCGACCGCTGCCCCACACGCCGATCAAGAGATACATCGGAATCAGCGCCACCTCGTAGAACATGAACATCGTGAAGAGGTCGACCGAAACGAAGAACCCGAAGACGCCCACGCTCAGCAGGCAGAACCAGAGGAAATACTCCTTGACCTGCTCCTTCATCCGCCACGAGGCAAACGTCCCCGTAAACACGATGATGGCCGACAGCAGCAGCATGGCAACCGAAATGCCGTCTACCCCCACGGCATAGTGGATATTGAGCGGCGCATACCACACATGGCTTTCGGTAAAGAGCATGGCGGCCTGCTCGCCCGCCTCGCGCAGGCCGAGGTAGCGGAACACCAGCACCACCGCCAGCGCCAGCAGCAGCGAGGAACCCGCCACCATCACGGCACGCACCTGCCGCGCGGACTTCGAGAGCCAGAGCCCCAGCATCATCAGCACCGGGATGGCGGGAAACAGTGATAACATATTCATAACAGCTACAGTTTAGCAGATTAAAAGCAAGAAGATCGTAAGTCCCAGCGCACCGCCGAGGAACCAGATGCAGTAACGCTGCACGCTGCCGCTCTGCATGTCGCGGATCACGTATGCCGCGCCGTTGGTCGCCCGCGCCAGCATGTTCATCAGGCCGTCCACCACATGGCGGTCGAACCATGCGACCGGGGCTGAGATGCAGGCGAAGATCACCCGGTGGGTAACGAACTGGTAAACCTCGTCGATGTAGAAACGGTGGTAGGCCGCCTTATGCAGCCCTCTGAAGCGCGCTGCCAGGGCATTGGCCACCGTCTGGCGCTCGCGCAGGTACATCCACGTCGCCAACGCGATGGCAACGGCAGCCACACAGAGGCTCACGCCCGCCACGCTGCGGTCGATATGGATCGTGTAGGGCATCCCGTCGCTGCTGACCAGCTTCCCGAACGGAATGAACCCCGCCACGCAGGTCACTGCGGCCAGGAACACCAGCGGCAGGGTCATCGTCAGCGGCGCCTCGTGCGGCCTGTGCGCCGCATGCAGTTCCCGGTTCTCGCGTCCCCAGAAGATGTTATAGTAGAGGCGGAACATGTAGAACGCCGTCAGGCCGGCGATCCCGGTCATCACCCACCCCATCACGGGGCTGAAGGCGAAGCACGCCGTCAGGATCTCGTCCTTCGAGAAGAAACCGCTCAGGGGCCAGATGCCCGCGATGGCCAGGCAGGCCACGAGGAACGTCGCATGCGTCACGGGCATGTATCGGCGCAGGCCGCCCATGGCCGACATTTCGTTGGAGTGCACGGCATGGATGATGCACCCGGCGCCGAGGAACAGCAGCGCCTTGAACATGGCGTGCGTGAAGAGGTGGAACATCGAGGCCATGTACCCCAGCCCGCCCGTATGGGGATCAGCCGAGGTGCAGACGCCCAGCGCCACGATCATGAAGCCGATCTGCGAAATGGTACTGAACGCCAGCACACGCTTGATGTCGCTCTGCACGCAGGCCACGACGGCGGCGTACAGCGCCGTAAAGGCCCCGATATAGGCCGTCCAGTGCAGCACCTCGGGCGCATAGCCGACAAAGAGCGGGAACATGCGCGCCACGAGGTAGACGCCCGCCACGACCATCGTCGCGGCATGAATCAGCGCCGACACGGGCGTCGGGCCCTCCATGGCGTCGGGCAGCCAGATATGCAGCGGGAACATCGCGCTCTTGCCCGCGCCGCCGATGAACATCAGCCCCAGCGCCAGCGGGATCATCGCACCGGCGGCAGCCAGCAGCTGCACGTCGGGCGTGAAGGAGAACGTCCCGGCATAGTACCCGTAGAAGAGGATGCCGACGAGGAACCCCAGGTCGGCGAAGCGCGTCACGATAAACGCCTTCTTCGAGGCCGCGACGGCCTCCTTCTTCGTGTAATAGAAACCGATGAGCAGGTAGGAGCTTACGCCCACCAATTCCCAGAAGAGGTACATCTGGAAGATGTTGGTAGCCACCACCAGCCCCATCATGCTCATCGTGAACAACGACAGGAAAGCATAGTAACGCTGAACCCCCCGCTCGCCCTTCATGTAGCCCAGCGAGTAGACGTGTACCATCAGCGAGACGGTCGAGATCACCACGAGCATCATCACCGAAATCGGGTCGAGCAGGATGCCCAGGTCGATATGCAGCGTCCGGCTGATCGGCAGCCATACCGTGTTCCACGGCACGAGCGTGGGGAACACCCCCGAGGCGTCGCGCCCTGCGGAAAAATACTCGAACGCCGTACAATAGCTCAGCAACGCCACTACGGCCAGCACCGCCGTGCCTATGGCGCCCGCGACGACGGGCTTGAGCTTCATGCCGGCCAGCCCCAGGAAGAGGAAGCTCAGCAGCGGCAGCAGCAGGATAAGGATCGTATATTCCATAACAATCGTTTTTTCAGAATCGTTACCACTTCATCTCCCGCAGGCTCTTCACCCCGATGTTGCGCAGGTTCCGGTAGATGTTGATGATGATGGCGATTGCGACGGCCGTTTCGGCGGCGCTGATGCCGATGGCGAATAGCGTGAAGAAGAATCCCTCCAGCTGTTCGGGGAACAGGAAGCGGTTGAATACGACGAAATTGATGTCGACCGAATTGAGGATCAGCTCGACGGAGATCAGCATCGCGAGCAGGTTGCGGCGCGTCACGAACCCGTAGATTCCCACGAACATCATGATCGTGGAGAGGACGAGGTAATATTCCATGTGTATCATAGTCGTACTCTTTTTAGCGTTTGCGTGCGATGAGGATTCCGCCGACGATGCAGGCCAGCAACAGGATGCTGATGACCTCGAACGGCAGCACGTAGCCATATTTGCCGCTGCTCATCAGCGCGTGGCCGATCGTCTGCACGTCCAGTTCGCCGTGGACGAAATGCGACGGCATGAAATCGTGCCGGAGCGTCACGTAGAGGCATACCCCGAGGCTCAGCAGCGTCGCCGCCAGCCCCACGAACAGCTTGTAGCCCTTTATGTCCTCCGACTTGTCGCCCTGGCTCGAGGTCAGCAGAATCGAGAATACGTACAGCACCGTAATGCCGCCGGCATAGATCAGCAGCTGCACGGCACCCAGGAACGAATAGTTCAGCTGGAAATAGATGCCCGCCGTACCGAACAGCACGAACAACAGGTAGGTCGCCGCGCGCAGGATACGCTTGGTCGTCACGGCCAGCACGGCACTCACGGCCGTAAAGACCGCCAACACCGTAAAGACGATTAATTCGAGTGTTATCTCCATGGCTTATTGTTTGTTCAGGGTTTTGACCAGCTTCCCGCGCGTGTATACCGCGTGTTCGAAATCGGTCGAGAAACGGATGGCCCCCGTCGGGCAGGCGTTGACGCACAGATGGCAGAACATGCACGACCCCAGGTCGTACTGGTAAAGCACCAGGCGGCGTTTCGACTTGCCCGTCTCGGGATCGGTGACCATCTCGGTGGTGATACGGATGGTTTCGTTGGGACATGCCGACTGGCAGAGGCCGCAGGCGATGCACTTGTTCTTCCCCCCGGCATCGTGGGGCATGGTCAGCTCGCCGCAGAAACGGTCGAACATCTCGAGCGTGGCCCGGTTCTCGGGGTATTGCTCGGTGACCTTCTTGGTGAAGAACTCCTGCCCGGTCACCTTCATACCCGTCAGCAGGGTTCCCAACCCGTGGAAAAGTCCTTTAATATAGCTACTCATGACTAAAAATGCAGTTTAAATACGACGACGATGACCATCAGCAGCAGGTTTGCCAGCCCGATCGGCACCAGGTATTTCCATTCCAGCGTCAGTATCTGGTCGATACGCAGGCGCGGGAACGTCCACTTGATCCACATCAGCAGCCACACCACGAAGAACGCCTTGCCGAAGAACCAGACGAAGCCGGGGATGTAGTCCATGGCGGCATTGAAGCCCTCCCAGCCGGGGATGTGCAGCGGCATCCATCCCCCGAGGAAGATGGTGGCCGCAACGCCCGAAACGACGAACAGGTTGACGAACTCGGCGACGTAGAACAGGCCGAAGTGCATACCCGAATACTCGGTGTGGTACCCTGCCGTCAGCTCCGACTCGGCCTCCGGGAGGTCGAACGGCCCGCGGTTGACCTCGGCGTTGCCCGCGATCAGGTAGATCACGAAGGCGACCAGCGCCGGGACATGCCCCTTGAAGATGAACCAACCGTCGGCCTGGCGGGCGACGATCTCCGAGAACTGCATCGTATCGGTCAGCACGACGATCGTCAGGATCGACAGCCCGATCGACAGCTCGTACGAGATCATCTGCGCACCGCTTCGCATGGCGCCGATGAGCGAATACTTATTGTTGGAGCTCCACCCCGCCAGCAGGATGCCGACCACGCCGATCGACGAGGCCGCCATCAGGAAGAAGACGCCCACGTTGAAGTCCAGCACCTCGAGCCCCTTGTTCACAGGCAGGCAGGCGAAAGCCAGCACCGACGCCAGGATGACGATGTAGGGCGCGAGGTTGTAGAGGAACCTGTCCGAGCGGCGGATGGTGATGATCTCCTTGGTGAGCATCTTGAACACGTCGCAGATCACCTGCAACGTTCCCCACGGCCCCACGCGCACGGGCCCCAGGCGGCACTGGAACGCCGCGCAGACCTTACGCTCCATGAAGATCATCAGGATGGCGATCACCGCGTACATCAGCAGCAGGCAGACACCGACGATCACGCACTCCAGGAAGACCGCCAGCCCCACGGGCATCAGCGACGTGAGCAGCCCGTGAACCCAGCTCGTTACTATACTAAAATCAAACATATCTGTAAGTTTTTCCTTTTTTATCCCGCTCCCGCCTCAAGGGGAGGGGCTTATAAACCCGGAAGCGACATCCGGCTACCTGTCTATATCGGGCACGACGTAGTCCAGCGTACCGCCGATGGCGATCAGGTCGGCGATCTTCGTCCCCCGCGCAATGGTTTCTAGGCACGACACGAGCGGGAGCCCCGTCGAGCGGAACTTCATGCGGTAGGGCGACTTCTCCCCGCGGCTCTCGATGAACACCCCGAACTCCCCGCGGCTGCCCTCGACGGCGGCGTAGTAACTGCCTTCGGGTATGCGGATCACGGGCTTCATCTTCAACTGGTATTCGCCTTCCGGAATGTTGTCTATCAACTGTTCGATGATATTCATGCTCTGTTCGATCTCACGCATACGCACCATGTAACGGGCGAAACAGTCGCCCTCGTCGTAGAGTACCTCCTCGAAATCCACCTTGCCGTACATGGCGTAGGGGTGGCGCTTGCGCACGTCGCACGCCCAGCCCGAAGCCCGCCCCGTACCGCCCGTGGCACCGAACGAGACGGCGTCTTCGCGGGTCAGCACGCCGGTGCCTTTCAGGCGTTCCCGGGCGATGACGTTCCCCGTGAACACCTCGTGGTACTCGCGCAGCGTCGGGCGCATGTAGGCGATAAACTCCTTCACGCGCCGTACGAAATCGGGATGGATGTCTGCCTGCACGCCGCCGATCGTATTATAAGTCTGGATCAGGCGCCCGCCGGTGGTCTGCTCCAGAATGTCGAGCACCTTCTCACGGTCGCGGAACCCATAGAAAAAGGCCGTCAGGGCCCCCATATCCATGCAGAGGCAGGCAAAGAACAGCAGGTGCGAGTCGATACGCTGCAACTCGTCCATGATCGTGCGGATGTACTGCACGCGCTCGGACACCTCCACCCCCAACCCCTTCTCGATACACCTGCAGAGCGCATGGCGGTTCTGCGACGCCCCGAGGTAGTCGAGGCGGTCGGTAAGCGCCAGCGTCTGGGGGTAGGTCAGGCTTTCGCACATCTTCTCGATGCCGCGGTGGATGTAACCGCAATGCACGTCGAGCTTGCGGATGATCTCGCCTTCGAGCGACACGCGGAAACGCAGCACGCCGTGCGTGGCGGGGTGCTGCGGGCCGATGTTGATGACATATTCGTCCTCCTCGAACAAGACGTTGCGGTGGCGGATGAAGCTGCCGTCCGCCGTCAGTTCAAAGCTCGGGGCGCTGTCCTTCGACACTTCGTTGGTCATGCGCAACGGGTTGAGCCCCGGGTCGTAATCCTTACGCAGGGGGTACCCCACCCAGTCGTCGCGCAGGAACAGGCGCCGCATGTCGGGATGGTTCAGGAAACCGATGCCGAAATAGTCGAAGACTTCGCGCTCGTTGAGTTCCGCAGCCTTCCACAGGTCGCAGACCGAAGGAAGCCCGCACTTCTCGCGGCTGGGGGTCAGCGTCCGCAACACGACGTTCTCGCCCGTCGCGGTGGCTTCGAGGTGGTAGACCGCCCCGAACCCCTCTTCGCCCCAGTCCATGCCCGTCAGGCTGCGCAGGAAATCGAATCCCTCGGCCCTCAGGCGTGCAGCCAGGGCGTGGAATTTCTCCACCGGGACGGTGAACATCCCGTCCCCGGCCTCCGACCACACGGCGCCGGGTTCCCAGGCCGTTATTTTTTCGTTGATATTCATTGTTTTTCTCCTCCTTCCACGTTCAAATCGTTCTTTTCGGCCGTCAGATCCCGGCGAAGCAGCTCTTCGTACTCCTGCTTGCCGATCTGCTTGTTCACCCCACCGAAAAACCGCTGTAATTTCACTTTGCGCTGCAACTGCATCAGCCCGTAGAGCATCGCCTCGGGGCGCGGCGGGCACCCGGGGATATAGACATCGACCGGCAGTATCTTGTCCACGCCGTTCAGCACATGGTACGACTTCTTGAACGGGCCGCCGCTGATGGCGCATCCCCCCACGGCGATCACATACTTCGGGTCGGCCATCTGGTCGTAGAGGCGCTTCAGGACAGGGGCCATCTTGTGGGTGATCGTCCCGGCCACCATGATGAAATCGGCCTGGCGCGGGGAGGCGCGGGCCACTTCGAACCCGAACCGGGCAAAGTCGTAGCGGGCCGCCCCCACGGCCATGAACTCGATCCCGCAGCAGCTCGTGGCGAAAGTCAGCGGCCAGAGGCTGTTGCTGCGCCCCCACTCGATCAATTCGTCGAGGCACCCTACGATCACGTTCGTACCCTCGCGGCGCAGCTCGGCCGCCATCTTTTCGAGGTATTCGTTGTCATTGAAATCCTCGTATTTCATTGCCTTTATCTCCGGCTTCCTTATTTCCATTCCAAAGCTCCTTTCCGCCATGCGTATGCAAGGCCCAAAACCAGTACGACCAAAAAGAAGAGGATGCTCACCAGCCCGTAAATCCCCAGATCCTGGACGACCACCGCCCACGAAAAGAGAAAGACGGTCTCCACGTCGAACATCAGGAACAGGATCGCGAACAGGTAGTACCCCACCTTGAACTGCATCCACGACCGTCCGCGCGTCGGGATACCGCACTCGTACGCCTCGCCTTTCTGCGGGTTGTACGAGCGCGGCGATATGGCGCGGGCGATACCCAGCGCGACTGCGACCAGCGCAATAGCCGTCAGGATGACGACCACCAATAGCGTAAAATACATAACCTATCGTTTTTACGAATTTACTCGGAACACGAAAACACGAACGCATCTCCGGGAGAAAAAATCCTCATCCGGGAACATGCGGCAAAACGGGAACGGGAACAGCGGCTAAATCAGGATACGCCCCAGCGAAAAGACATAATAATCGACCGGCTTGGGATGCAGGTCGAAGCAGTCCGAATAAGCCGGACGGCAGGACAGCCCGCGGGCCGACGCCATGGCCCGGGCATCATGGCGCAGACGGACGATCGCCTTCTGGGCGGACGGTTGGACGGGATTTTCGATCGGAGCGTCGCAGGTGAAGACTGCCGCCGTGAAACAATTGTGTGCCGGAACCGGCGTCCGGAGAGTGGACTGGCAAATTCGGTCGGGCTGCGAAACTACCCTACCGGATTGAACCTGAGCGCCATCCAGGCTTCCTGCCAAGACAAAAAGCAAGATGAACAAAGCATATTGAATCCTCTCCAGCATTTCGACCTTACTATTTTCGTGCTGCGAAGATACACTCTTTCGCGCAGAAAACGGAATCCATGGACGAAAAAACGTACATAATGATGAATTTTGAGTACAAAAACACCCATAGCCGGATTCAGGTAATACTCCGGAAACAGGCCCGGCGGATAGCAACGAGCCCCGCCCGGTATATTCCGCCCCGGCAACTGCGAAAGGCCGTGCCCGAAAGGTTTGCCTGCAGCACAAAAGAAAATGCCGCCCCGAAAACCGGAGGCGGCATTTCCAACAGAAACAAACCCTTATTTCTTTTCGTAACGGTCTGCGACGACCTTCCAGTCGATGCGATCCCAGAGGGCGGCGACGGCGTCGGCGCGACGGTTGCGGTAGTCGATGTAGTAGGCATGCTCCCATACGTCGAAGCACATCAGCGGCTTCATGCCGTGGCACATCGGGTTGCCGGCGTTCTGCTCCGTGACGATGGCCAGCTTGCCCGATTTGTCCTCGGCGAGCCAGGCCCATCCCGAACCGAAAAGGCCGACGGCAGCCTTCTCCATCTGGGCCTTGAACTGCTCGAACGAACCGAAATCCGCGTCGATAGCCTTCAGCAACGCCCCTGTCGGACGCGCCTCGCCATCGGGCGAAAGCTGGTCGAAGAAGAACTCGTGGTTCCACATCTGCGCAGCGTTGTTGAAAATCGCGCCGTCGGCCGAAACGACGATGTCCTCCAGCGGCTGCTGGGCGTAAGGCGTATCGAGAATCAGCTCGTTGAGTTTATTCACATACCCCACGTAATGTTTGTCGTGGTGGAAGCGCAGCGTCTCTTCGGAGACCTGCGGTGCGAGAGCGTCGTAAGCATAAGGCAGCTCCTTGGGGGTAAACCGTGCCTGTGCTGCAATGTCTGTTGCCATAATAGGTAAAATTAAAAGTGAAACAATGAGGTTGAACTTAATCATAGCCATCCCGTTTTAGTTTGCTTCGAGCGGTTCGAATGCCCATTTGCCCTCGTTACAGACCGGGCATACCCAATCGTCGGGCAGGTCTTCGAAAGCCGTACCGGGGTCGATGCCGTTCTCCGGGTCACCCGACTCCGGGTCGTAAATGTATTCACAGACGGTGCAACGATACTTTTCCATGCGGTAAAAAAGTTTAAGAAAATCCACACCGGCCAACACAAATATAATACCGATATCAAATATCTCAAAATATTTTTATAATTTTGAGGGAAAGAACAACAATTTATAACCTAAAACGCTCTTTTCTATGACACTTCCGTATGCAGAACCTTACAAGATCAAGATGACCGAGGCCATCCGCACCTCCACCCGTGCGGAGCGCGAAGCATGGATCCGCGAAGCCCGCTACAACCTTTTCAAGCTGCGCAGCGACCAGGTCACGATCGACCTGCTGACCGACTCGGGCACAGGCTCGATGAGCGACCGCCAGTGGGCGGCCATGATGACCGGCGACGAAAGCTATGCCGGGGCCTCGTCCTATTTCCGGCTCAAGGAGACGATCGAAAGCATCTTCGGGATGCCCTATTTCCTGCCCACGCACCAGGGGCGTGCTGCGGAGAACGTGATCTTTTCGGCACTGCTCAAGGCGGGCGACATCGTCCCGGGCAACTCCCATTTCGACACCACCAAAGGGCACATCGAATTCCGCCGCTGCCACGCCGTGGACTGCACGATCGACGATGCGGCCGACACCCAGAAAGAGTTGCCGTTCAAGGGTGAGATGGACATCGCCAAGCTCGAAAAGCTCCTGCGCGAGAACCCGCGCGAGAAAGTCCCGTGCGTCGTGCTGACCATCACCAACAACACGGCCGGCGGCCAGCCCGTGTCGATGCGCAACATCCGCGAAACGGCCGAAGTCTGCCGCCGCTATGGCGTACCCCTGCTGCTCGACTCGGCCCGCTTCGCCGAGAATGCCTATTTCATCAAGACCCGCGAGGAGGGCTATGCCGACAAGACCATCAAGGAGATCGTCCGCGAAATCTACACCTATGCCGACATCATGACCATCTCGGCCAAGAAGGACGGTGTGGTGAACATGGGCGGGTTCGTGGCCATGCGCAGCGAAGAGCTCTACAGGCAGGCCATGACCTTCAGCATCATGTTCGAAGGCTACGTGACCTACGGCGGCATGTCGGGCCGCGACATGGATGCGCTGGCCGTGGGACTGGACGAAAATACCGAATACGAACAACTCGACGCCCGCATCCGCCAGGTGAAACTGCTGGGCGACCTGCTCGACGAATACGGCGTACCCTACCAGCGGCCGGCCGGCGGACACGCCATCTTCGTCGATGCGAAAAAAGTGCTCCCCAACCTGCCGAAGGAACAGTTTATCGCCCAGACGCTCGCCGTGGAGCTCTATTTGGAGGCGGGTATCCGAGGCGTAGAGATCGGCTCGATCCTCGCCGACCGCGACCCCGATACGCACGAGAACCGCTACCCGCGGCTGGAACTGCTGCGCCTGGCGATCCCGCGGCGGGTCTACTCGGACAACCACATCCGCGTGATCGCCGCGGCCTGCCGCAACATCTACGAGCGCCGCGCAGAGATCACCACCGGCTACCGCATCACCTTCGAAGCCCCGATCCTGCGGCATTTCACCGTGGAACTGGACAAAATCTGAACCCAAAGATGCGTCCGCCGCTCCACCGGACAGCATCCGCGGAATAGAATATAACGAACCGGGCAAGGAAAAACCCTGCCCGGTTTATTTTCGTCGGCCGCAACGGCCCGCCCCCGAAGTCCGCAACCCGAGTCCATCGCCCGGGAACAGAAACCCCCGACGGGCCCACAGCCGCAGCCCAGCCTCTATTGCAGCGATTCGGGAGCCGGAATCAGGAACAGCAGCCCGATCAGTGCGATCAGGCATACCACCACGATCAGGATCGTCTTTCCCCAGTTCCGCTTCTTCGTCCCCGGCACGACCGTCTCGTAGCCCGCAAAGGCTTTCGAATCCGCCTGTTGCGTCGCCGCGGGTTTCGCACCGCCCAGGCGCGCCATCTCCTGCTCCATGCGTTTGGAGCGGTCGGCCGACAGCTCGGCCTGCTTCCGGCGGAGGGCCTGCTCGGCGGCCTGGCGTTCGCGCTCCAGCTTCGCCTCGGCCTCGCGTGCCTCCTGTTCGCGCCTCGCCTCGGCCTCACGGGCTTCCTGCTCCTTGCGCGCCTGCTCGGCACAAAGGTATTCGATATACTTCCCGGCACGGAAAACATCCACGAAGACAAAAGTCTCCATCGGGGTGTATTTCTCCTCCAGCCGGATATTTTCGCGGACAAGCCGCTGCAAGGTATCGTAGACGGGCACCAACGGCTTGGAAAGATACTCCCGCCGCACCGACGAGGCAAGCTCTCCGGCACGTCCCAGCATCGAGGTCTCGAACGCATCGAATCCCCGGGCAAGGTAATAGATCGCCTCGGCCAGCCGGATGTCGTCCTCGCGCTGGCCGAACACTGACCTCAGGCGGTCGACCGCAGCCCCGCCCTTGGGCGACCCGGTGTTGCAGTAGCCCAGGAATCCCCAGTACCGCTGCCAGTAATCGTCGGTCAGCTCCTCTTCATAGGCCTTCACCGACTCCTCCGGGCAGACGACCGCCCGCGCGAGGAAATACCAGTAGCCGGCCTCGTAGTTCGACGAATTCTCGTGCAGCACGGTGAGGGCTTCGAGGCTTTTCTGCGCCGGTTCGGGCTCCGTCGCCGTGATCAGGCGCGACACGGCCGCTTCCAGTTCGGCACGCTGCACGGAGGTGAGCTCGGCAGATTTCCCGGCGGGCTTTTGCTGCCGCGCCCTGAGGATCGAAGCCTGCGTCGCGGCGTCTATCTGCAACCGCTGCGCTTCGGCATCCAACTGCTGCTTGCACGCCGCATCGAGCGGCCCGGCCCCCGTCGTCCGCACGACGAACGCACGGTACTCCTCGCGCGCCTGCTGCTCGCAGTTCTCGCAGCGCTTCGACGCCTCGACATAATATTCCAACGCCACCTGCTTGCCGCACTTCGGGCACACGACACTGTGATCTAAGTAGATACGCTTGCCGGAAACCGCACACACGATCGTCGTGTGCGAATGATCCTCGGTGATGTTGTTGTGGATCGTGATATTCGACGCCTCGTATTTCTCCTGCTTGCCGATGATCGTACTTTCATTGATCAGGTTCTTATCGCCGACGAGCGGCGCGGCTTCCGGCTCCTCGGCCGCCGGCGTGCGTTTCACCTGCACCGCAGCGCAGTCGCAACCGCACTTGTGGCAGAAGCGGGCAGTATCGGCGAGTTTATCGTAACCGCACTTGGGACATGTTTTCATGCTTGTTCGTTGTTTTCTTCGGTTTCACTATCAGCCTCATCCCCGGCAACGGCCTGCTCGACCGCCGAGGCGACCAGCCACCCGTGGCTCATGGTTCCCGTGACGACGACCTCCTGCCGGTCGAACGGCACGAAATAGGGGTCGTCGGCCGGCACCGCGCCTTCGCGGCAGAGCTTCACGACGCTCATGTCGTCGTCGCGCACCAGAAAGGCATAATGCCCTTCGGATTTCGACCCGGCATTCTGCAACCGGATCAGTATTACTCCCTGGTATCTCTCCATGGCCGTGCTCATTTGAGATCCCGCCCGCAGTTGGCGCAGAAACGCACGCCCTGCACGGCTACCGTACCGCAGTCGGGACATACCCGCCCGACGGACTGGGGAGCCTGCGCCTGGGGCTTCGCGGCCGCCTGCTGGTTGTTGCGCGTCGCATATTCGAGGGCACTGTCCTGCGTCTTGTCCACCCGGTCTTCCTGGCGTTCCATCCGTTCGCGGTAACGGTCGCGTTCGGCATCCTTGTTCTGGACGATGTGCCCGGTCATGGTCGTGGCCATATCCTTCATCTCGCGCATCATCTCCAGCATACGGTCTTCGTGGCGCTGCGAATCGGCGATACGGGCATCGGCGGCCTGCTGCACCTGTTCGGCGTTCTTTCCCGCCGAGAACGACTCGGCGAACTTCACCGCGGCCTGCGAATCGAGGTTCTCGCCCGCAGCCACGGCCATCAGCTGCTCGGCCGTCATCCGCGCCTTCTTGTCGAGGGCTTCCTGCTTCAGGCGCTCCATCTCGCGCTCGTGATCCAAATCCATCTTCTTGTCCTCGCGGTTGAGCTCCTTGACCTTGCGCAGGCGTTCGATCTGGGCATCCATCTCGGCATTGTCCAGTTCTATCTCCGACTGGCGGTCTGCCCGCTGCAACTCGCGCTCCCGGGCGCGGCGTTCGTCGGAATACTCGTCCTCGCGCTTGCGATGCGCGAGCGTCAGCTCCTGCAACTCCAGCCCCTGGCGCATCTGCTCCACGGCGACCTGCCCTTCGCCCGCCGTGCGGACTTTCTCGAACTCGATCCGGTCGCGCAACTGCATGAGCTTGATCGCCTCGCCCCGGCGGTAACGGCGTTCGGCGACGTCGATGCGCAGGTTGTCGACGTCCTCTTCGCGCAGCAGCCCGGTCTTTTCGATGTCGGCCAGTGCAGCCTCCACCTCGTCCTCGCTGCGGGCATCGCGGATCCGTTTCTCGCGCGAAAGCACGGTGTAGAACTTATCCAGCTCGTCGTCGGCCAGCAGGCGGTCTTTATTGACCTGCTGCAACCCCTCATAGAGCTGCATGTCACTGCGTGCATCGGCAATAGCCTGCGAATTGGTCTCCGCAGCCAGGCGGTTGCGGAAATCGTTGGTGCGGCGCAGGTAGTCGAGTTCCTGCTCCGAAAGGTAAAGTTCGCGGCTCAGGCTGCGCAGGCGTTCCAGGTCTTCGTTCGAAGCCACCACTTCGGCCACGCGCTCCAGCGCAAGGCCGTAGAACTGGTCGCCGGAAGCGGCAATCCTGGCCGTGATCGCCTCGGCGACCTCCGCCGGGATCGACGTGCCTTCGACCTGGCGATCCTGCATCACGGCCTGCACGGCATTCTGCATTACGGGCTGCAACTTCTCCGCAATCCTGCGGGTCGTGGCGACGGGCTCGTCCGTCAGGAAATATTCGGCGAAACGATTGAAATCTGCGATACGGAAAATCACGCGCAGACCGACCTGCAAGTCCAGCAGTTTCGTGCGCACGGACATCGGCCTGAACTCGGCCATATCCTCGGCCGTTCCCGAACCGAATACCAGCGAGAAACTCTTGTCGAGCTTGAGCAGCAGCGAGAAAGCCTCGTGCCGTTTCATGCTCTCGATCACGGCATCGAGCGAGCGCTGCCGTTCGGGAGCGTCCTTGTCGTCGAACTTGTCCTTCACGCGGCGTCCCAGCAGGGCGTTTATCAGGAAACGGCCGCTGCCGGCCATCAGCCCCGCAGCCCCGCCCGTACGGCTTTCGAGTACGCGCTTGAGCTCGTCGGGGTCTACGAAATCGTAGATGCCCCCGTGGATTTCGGCCAGCACCTTGCCGTTGGCCTTGATATAGGCCGTCGTGCCGTCGTTTACGATCAGCCCCTGCGCCGAATCGTAGCGGATAAACTCCGATTCATTGACCCGGCAGGCGACTTCGCCTTTCTGGATATTCCAGAAAATCTTCTGTTTCACCGTGGCGAGCTCGCCGCCTCCGGCAGCCTGCCCGTCCGGCGCCTGGGGCGCCTCTGCAGCGGCGGATTCGACCGCGGCGCCGCACGTCGTGCAGAATTTTGCATCCTCCAGCAGCGGGGCATTGCATTTCGGGCACACGGGGCCTGCGGACACAACGGCGACAGGCGTGCCGCACGTCGTGCAGAACTTCGCATCCTCCAGGAGTTCGGAATTACAATTCTGGCATTTCATAGTAGTCGTTCTATTTGGTTGATATGATTGATTTCACGTTTCCGTTCAGGTCGGCGGTCGCCGTATGGCAGCTCTTTATGGTACCGTCCGTCTGCAGGTAATTGAAGGCATAAAACTCGTCTCCGTTGCCGTATTTCATGCGGGTGACGGTCGACAGGCTGCGCGGTTCGACCCCCAGCTGTTCGTACAATTGCCGGTCGACAGCGGCGCGGATCAGCGACAGGTTGCGGTCGACGGCGCTGCGCACCCGGTCGAGCAACGAGGCCGGAGCGGCTTCATAGACGCACTTGCGTTCGACGACCGCGTTGACTGCGCCTTTCGCCAGTGCCTTCACCGCCCGGGGATGCGCCTTCGCCCCCTCCCGGCGCACGCCCACATGCAGGAACGGATCGCCGAAAAGGTTGAACTCGACGATCGTAAGTGCCTGGTGGGGCGTAAAGTAACCGTCGTTATAATCGAAGAAACTCTGCCGTGCCATGTAGAATGCCTCGCCGGCCGTATACCCCTCGAGCAATTTGGCCATATAGACGTTCGTCAGGCGGTCGGCATTGTCCAGGTCGGCCGCCGAACTACTCTTCGAAGCACCCCACGCGATGCGCGACGACCCCAGATAGAGCAGCGTCATGTCGCCCATCGCCGCGAGCAGCATCGTCTCGCCGCGGCCGTAATCCTGGAATTTTCCGCCATAGCACGCTTCGGTCACCACCACGTTCGGTTTCTCGGCGGACGCCAGCTGCCGGGGCGTGACTGCCTCGTAACATTGCTGCTGGTAGGAAGCATAGAAGCTGCATGCGGTCGGGGCATCGCTGCCGTGCAGGTTGAAATAGTAGAAGTCCGCACCCCGGTCGAAAACCTTGTCGACGATCGAACGCTCGACGCAGGGGCTGACAAAAAGGTTCTGCGTATAGATACGCTCATCGAGCCGCATGTCGCCCCGGAAGAGTCGGTTTCGGCGGAAAGGCTCGCTGACCGAAGCCGAGGCCGAAAGCCACGTGAGATCGGTCTGCCCGTAAGCCCTGCCCACGGCCATCGAACCGGGGGCTTTGGCCGCGCGGCGCAGGTATCCGGCCAGGTCGTCCAGCGACGCGTCATGCGCCAGCGGCAGGCGTCCCGTATGGAAATATTGTTCGTACTGGAAAATTTCGGCCGTCCCCAGCATGGGGTAAGTCCGCTCGCCCAGCAGGTAGGCATAAGGGATATCGGAGTCGATGTCCGTATCGCTGTAATCGGGATCGGAGATATACTGCGGCAGGACGGGCATGGGAATGACATCGGCGCCTCCGACGATGAACAGGTAGTTGGTTTCATCGTCGGCCGTGCTGCGCCCGAAACGGTAATAGTCCGCCAGCAGGTAACCGTGTTCGACCCACGAATCGGCCGGTGAAAGCGCCACGGCGCGGTTGCGCCCGGCCTCGGGGTTGAGAAAAACATAGTCGCCGGCATCGACGATGCGGTAACGGATGCCGTGTGCCGCCGATGCTTCGGCATAAGCGGCGAGCAACTTGCGCACCGCCGCGGCATCGGTTCCGAATTTGCGGGCCAGAGCCTGCAGGTTGGTGAAGATGACGCCCTCGGCCATAGGCCCCGCCGGCTCCTTCGAGCCCGCGGCCGCGCCGCTTCCGGCCCGGGCGGCTGCCCGGGCGCTTGCGGCGGATGCCGCCCCGCATCCCGAGGGGATTCCGGCGCCATGCGAGGCCGAAGCCGCCGGGGTATCGCCCGCAGCCCGGACAGCCGGGGCAACGGGTGCCGCATCTGCCGCCGGGGATGCCGTCACCGGGCGGGCGGGGAGCCTGGTGCCGCAGCCCCCGCAGAAAAGGTCGTTATCACCGCATTTCTTTCCACAATTGGGACAAAACATCGCGAATCGGTTTTAAAGGGTTAATCAATCCGGACGACTTGGGCCGGCGTACGCTTCAGGTCGGGCATCGCCTCGCCCACGCCGGCACCGATATAGGTCGCATCGCAGATTACATAGCGTTTGTTGCCGAGCTGCATGTAGTCGCCCTTCACCTCGCCTTTGAAGCATACCGCCGCGGCGATATGCGCCGGATAATAGAGCAGCACGACATCCAGCCCCAGCAGATCCTTGACCAGCCGCGCAAAGAGGATCGAACGGTCTTCGCAGTCGCTGTACGGATAGTAGTACATCTCCTCGGCGAAGAGTGTCCGCTCGATGCCGAACTGTGCTTCGTCGGTCTTGTAGGGGAAAGCCCTGTGCAGGTAGTGCAGCAGCAGTTCCGCCGCCTCGCGCTCGCCCTTCCCGGCCACTGCGGCGCGCAGCGGGGGATAGAGTTGCCCGCACACCGGGGCAGTAAGCGCCGTGGCCGCATAGACGCTCCAGTGACAGGGCGGATAATTCGTATAGAAATCCATCAGGTTGCGGTTTACCGTCACCGTCGTCGAAACCACGCCGTCGAAATTGCGGACGGCGGGCGCCGCGGGGTTCTGCGCGAAGAGGGGCGGCGCGGGCATCGCCAGCGACAAAGGCCGCTCCCCGGGGATCGTGAAATTGCAGATATTGTACGACGCGGCCCGCGGGACATCGTCCAGGATATAAAATACCTGGCCGTCGATATTGAAATAGGGACGGGCATAGACCTGCCCGTCGGTGGCCAGCAACAGGAACAGCCGGCCGCCGCCGCGCGCCATGCGCACTTTATAGCCCGCCTCGGCCATCAGGAACGATTGCAGGACGACCGATTCGTTCGTTTTGGGGCCGCAGAATCCGTCGGCGAGTGTCCGCACAAGGTCGTAATAGCCCCAGTCGTTGAGCCCCAGCGCCTTTTTCAGCGCCACGCACTCCGCCGCCACGGCATCGTATGCACCTCCCGAAACACCCTCCCAGGCATTGGCCACGCTGTTCTCCTGCACCGAGGCGAGGTTGAAGCGGTGTTTCGCAGCCAGCGATACGGAACAGCCCGTGCCGTAGAATGTGAACTTGAAGGGATGCGAAACGTCCACTGCCGGAGCCGCGTCGTCCGTCCCCGCGGCGGGCTTCCGCCCCTGCTGCGCACCGTTATCCCCGGCCCCCTTTTCCGCAGCGGGTTTGCCGCGCTGCACAGGTGTTTCCGCAATCCCGGGCGCATCGGGCTTCTCCGGAGCCGGCCCGGGCAGGCCGAACACCTTGTCGTAAGGCATCCTGTCCTGCGTCGGCGCGGAGGGCACATCCGGGTGTTTCATAACGGGGACATCGGGTTCCCGGCGTTCGGGCACGGGTACCGGAGCCTCGGCGCGGAAAGCCTCCCAGCGCTTGCGCATGAAGTCGGCGCACGCCTTGCGGTAGTTGTCCCGGAATTCGGTATAGGCCTGCCTGCGGCGCGCCTGGTATTCCAGCAACGCCTCCCGGCGGGACTGCGCCGGCAGGGGAAGCACGAAAAGCAGCGACAGCAACAGGGTCAGATAGCGTTTCATAGGCGGAGCGGTTACGGGTAAAAGACGGCGGCTTCCCTCGGCCGAGGGGAGCGCCGTCTCTCGATTGGACATGGTGCCGGCCAACAGGGCTACTGCTGCGAGAAAGCAGCCATCTGCTCCTCGAAGATCTTTTTGAACTGGGCGCGGTCGAATTCCAGGTTGAGTTTGGCATCCTTGGCGATCGCATCCTCGATGGCTGCCTCCAGGGCAGCCTTGGGAAGCTGCATGCAGACATAGTAACGGAACGAGCCGTTGTCCTGGCGGAACATCTTCTCCTCGACGACCTGCACGTCGCGCAACTGCTGGCCGACGGCCGTGTAAGCCAGTTCCTGATACTGCGACTTGTGCTCGGCAGCAACGCCCGTATCCTGGTTCTTCACATAGTTCTCGATGACGAGCTTCACATCGGCCTGGATGGCCGCGGCAAGATCCTGGCGGCAATTCTGCATGGCGATCTTCTGCGCCGTGCTGCGCTCGGTGCTCACGCCGTTCTGCACGGCACGGTAATATTCGGCATTGCTGCGGTACTGTGCGCCGCTGAGCGGAATAGCCTCTTCGACCATGCCCGCAGGGGCAGCGGGCCCGGAGGCCTTTTTCGACGAACTGCACGACACGGCGCCGGCAGCGAGCAGGAGAGCGATAGCTCCAATAAGGGTTCTTTTCATCTTTCGGATTATTTGGTTGTAAGTTTATAGTGCAATGTAAAATCGGCTTCGGAGGCCTTCCCGTCGGCGGAATTCCCGAATCCGATGCTTCCCCTGAGTACGTCCACCCCGTCGGTTGCGGGGCTTATCGAGCCTTGCGCCTCGAACGTTACGCTGCAATCGCCCCCGGCGAGCTGCGGGGGTTCGATCCTTTCAGCCACGATCCGGGCCCCGTCGGCCGGGTTGAACAGCACGATCCGCCGCACCTCGGCCGCCGTCCCGCTTACGCGCAGCTGCATCGTCCCGCGGATCACCCCGCCGGACTGTTCGATCCTGAGCGTGCCCTTGGGCCGGACTGAAACGGCGTCCCCGGCCGGATTGAAAAAGATCGTCTGCGACACGCGCGCACCGCCGAACAGGTAGAGCACTTCGATCTTGTTGATATCGGTCGGCGAAGCGTACTGCGGGTCATAGGAGAGCAGGTAGCGGCCGTCGCCATAGGGCTTGACGGCCATCTCCAGCACCGATTCGCTTTTCAGGCGCGGCTGCACGGCGGTCGTGGCCGGACGGCCGTCGAGCCGCAGGGAATAGACGCACTCGCCCGGCGCCTCGGACTCCACCTCGATCGACACGGCATTGTACAGTGCCCGGTAATTGCGCCGCAGGGTCTCGACATCGCCCTTGCGGGTGGCATCGAAGAAATAGTCGTACAACCCGTCCAGCTCGTTTACCGCCAGCCGGATACGGTCTATGTCCGTAATCGTGCCCAGTTCGCGCCGCAGCCGTTCATACTCGGCCTGCTTGGCGTCGTCGATGGCCACGAAAGCCTCGATCAGCTGCCGCCGCGTCTGCTCCGGAAAGGGGTACAGCACCGAATATTCATAGCGGTAGGTCTTGGTCTTCTTGCTGTATATCCGCTCCCAGTAGACCGCCTCGGCGTTCGAGAGGGTGATGTCGTTCAGGTAGGGCAGCTGTCCGGCCTCGGTCATCAGCGCCGACGAATAGTCGCTCATCGCCGTGACCAGCTGGTCGCGCGTGATCTGGCGCGTCGCCATCTTCTCGGCGGACGAGACATTCACGGCCACGGCATTGACGATATACTGCCGGATCGAGGCCATGCATTTCCCCGAGGCGGCGGCAAGGGTCTCCCCCACTTCCGTCACCGCAAAATGCGACCGGTCGGAACTGCCGATCCATGCCGGCTTCCGTTTGCTGCTCGCCTCGACGACCTTGTCCTTCTGGGCAAAAGCCGCCGTCGAGATGCAGAGTGCCGCCAAAAGCAGCGAAATAGGTAATAAACGCTTCATCGGGTCACTTCGTTAGGGATTTAACCTTTTGCGTATCGGAATCGTAGCGCAGCGACACCTTGCCGACAAAGGCGTCGAGCGCAACGGCATCCTTCTTCGCTTTGTAATGGCCGGCGATCAACATGGCGCAATCGGCATCCCCGACCTTGCCCTGGCAATGGGCGAAGAAAAAATCCTCGGCCGCAGCGCTCTGCCCGTCGGCGAGCATGGCACGCACGACGGCGATCCGCAGGTCTTTGCCCGCATATTCGTCGTCCCCGGCCGCGTCGGCGTAGCTGTCGCGCAACCTGACCCACTCGGGCTGCGCCGCATAGGCGGCCTGGGCCTTGCGGGCCGCATGGTTTCGCACGGCCAACGCCCCTGCACCCGCAGAGCAGCAAATCAGCACGACGGCCGCAATGACCGTCACCTTGCGGCGGTTTTGCGCATGCGCCGACGCCTGCCGTGCAAGGGCGTCATCCAGCCGCAGCTGCATGGCATCGAGCCGGGCCAGCACCTCGGCATCTCCGGCAAACCGCTCCCGCACGGAAGCGGCATCCTCGGCAAAGACCCGCGCTGCGGCCCTTACGACCACTTCGCCGGCACTCAACCGCAGTTTCCCCTGCATACGGGCAAGCAGCGACACGGCCAGCGGCACCAGCGCGACGGCGACCAGCAGGTAGAAGATATTGGCGCCCGTAGCGACCCCGGCGAGCAGGCAAAATACCAGCGCCGCAGCGCACAGCGCAGGGAGCATCTTACGGGCCGTATCGCCCAGGGCGGGCAGCGGCACGGCATCCAGCCCGGCAAGCCCCTCTTCGAGGCTCGCGAGCATCAGCCGGGAATCCGCCCCCGCACCGGAGGCAATATCGTTGACGACGGCCTCGACGTAGTCGGCGCCGCAATCCGGGCATAGGTGCTGCGAATCCTCCATTCTATTTCCGCAAACAGGACAGGTTTTCATCGTACTTCCAGATTAATCAGACAATCGTTCGGTCAGAGTCCGAAGAGCCATTCGCCCAGCGACTTGCCCTTCTTGGCAGAGGACTCGGCACGCTCGGCCTTGAGGCTCTGCGCCTCGACGGCAGCCTCCTGCTGCGTCCGCGCGCGCATTGCCTCGGCATCCATTTTCCGCAACTCCTGCTCCATCGCCGCGGCTTCGGCCGCCGCAGCCTGCGCATCGAGGCGGTTGAGGAACCGGATCACCTCACCGTAGTTCGGGCTCACGGGGTTGCACGCACGGCACAACTCCAGCGCCCCGTCGATATCGCCCTGGCGCACCAGAATATCGGCCTGGGCAACGGCACGGGTCACCTCGCCGGCGAGCAGTTTGTCGTAGACCTGCACCTTGAGATCCTCGACCGCCTCGTATTCGTCGACACTCTCGGGAATCACGGCCAGCGCCGCCATCGCATCCTCGTACTCCTCACGGGCGACGAGTGAGTTGACCTTGGCGAGTATCTTCGGCATCTGGCGCGTATAATAGTCGGCGATGCCCTGCTGCACGTCACCTATCAGCTTGGCGAAACGCGCGTCGTTGACGTTCACCTTGTTGATCAGCGACCGCATACAGGCTTCGATGCTTTTGCCGTTGGCCTGGAGCGATATGGTCTGGCTTCCGAAAACAGTATCTTCGAAAAGGTTTTTGACCGACAGGGTCAGGTCGGCACGCAGCACGTGCAGCGTGGTCATCCCCGTATCGACCGCCCCGTCGTCGGTGATCGTAAGCGTCGGCGTGACGACGAAAAGCCCCGCGGCATCGGCCATGCCGTTGCGGGTGATGATCTTGCTGATCTTGTTTTTGAGGGCCGCGGCGTTGTTGTCACCGAGCTGCGCGGCCGTCTCGTCGTCGATATAGGCCGAGAGGTCGATTACGGCCTGGGCCCGGAGCGACAGCGCGGCCAGCACGAACACCAGCGAGAACGATAGTTTACGAAGCAGATTCATGGTCTGTTGTTTAGTAGATGATTACGTCGATGGAATTACCCGTGATCGTACGCGACACGGAGAGGTTCAGCCCCTTGAGGTACTGGTAGAGCGCCAGCGCGAAATCATTGACGTCCGACTGCATACCGTCCTCCATGGAGTTGTCCACAAAAATATCGCTGAAGGCCAGCAGCGTGCTCGTGCGGCCCTGCGTATGGTACTTGCCGTTCTTGGCATGGCGCTTCACCCACGAAACGAGGATGTCCGACAACGGCATGATGTTGTTGATCTCGGTATCCATGTTGATGGCCGATCCGGGGTCGATCGTAAAGCGCACGGCCACGCTCTGCCCGGTCGAAATCTTGGTCGCCATGCGTGTGGATATCTGCTTCATGAAGTCGCCGACCATCGCCTGCGCCATCACGCCGCACAGCACGTCGGCCGTCGTGCGTTTGCGCCCCGAAATTTCGGATTTGGTGGCCAGCGTATTGCCCGTGGCGATCTCGATCGCCTGCAGGGTCAGCGACACGCGCACCCCGCCGTCGTTCACATCCTGGTTGATATCGACGCTCACCGAGACGTCGGCACCCGAGTTGATGAGGATCGCATCGTCGAGCGACATGCCGTCGCCCATGCGCACCTGGTAGGTGTTGGCGTTATTGAGCGACGTGAGCAGGTCTTTGGTCTCCACGCCCTGTTTGATGAAACCTTCGTTGACCTTCGAGATAGCCATGCGCATGTCCGAATTGTCGCGGATGGCCTCTTCGTAGGACTGGCCGCTCTTGCGGAAGGGCACGACCATCACCGTCGGCATGGCGATCATCTCCTGGGTTTCGGAGAGCGCTATATCGGCGGCATTGCGCCCGATGATACCGTTGTTGACCAGGTCGCGCTCGAGCGATTCGGTGTAGAGGTCGATCGTCGCAAAGACCTGGATGTCCTTGGCTGCGGTCTTGTTGGTCTTATCGGCGATGGTGCAGCTGCGGATGTAGTTGGCATAACGGGTCGTCCCGAGCAACTGTCCGACATACTGGGCCGCCCCGGCCGAGGGTTTGCTGCCCAACAGGGGTTTGTTGTCGTTCAGGCCGTCTATACCGTTATATAAATAAGTGTAGATCACCGATTTCTTAGCCATCTCGATCGCCTCCTTCTTCGTACGGGCGATCCCCGAACATTCCAGCGTAGCGATCTTTCCGGTCGTGCGTTTCAGGATGGCATCGGTCGTATAATTCTGTGCCGAGGCGGGGAAAAGCGCCGACAGGAGCACGACGATGACTGACAATACGGACTTCCTAAACATCTGATAATTATTTTAAGTTTGAACGGATAAAATCCCCGGGGTACCGTCGGCGACACCCCGGAGATCGTTTCCAGAAGAATTATATGCGGTAAATTTATGCACCGACGAGCCCTTTGAAGAAACCGCCCGCCGCCGTCCCCTGCTTGTCGAGGATGACGACCAGCTTGTCGCCGTTGTTGAATTTCTCCTTGATGGCATCCTCGCCCGAAGCGACCTGGCATTTGGTAACGCCGTCCATCACCTCGACAGCCACGATGGTGCCGATCTCCGACTTGGTTACCTTCGGGCCGATCTTACGCTCCAGGAACACCTTGAAACGGGTCTTTTTGGCAACGCCCATCTCCGTACCGCCCGAGATATAAAGCTCCTTGACACGGCCTTTCTTGTCGGCCTCGCCCAGCTCGAGGATATAGGTCTCGAACTTGAAATGCTTGTCCACGAACCCGACCATGCCCTTGCGGAGGTCTTTCATCGCGTCGTTGAACGCGCCGTCCTTCGAATCGGCGTCGATACCCGAAACCGAAAGGTCTTCCGAACCGATCATGGCGCCGTCGGCAATGTTATATACCTTCAGCGAATAGGTCACCTCGGCCTTGTTGTACATCTTGCCGTCGATATCCGACTTGAACTGCGAGAACGAAACGTTGTTGGCCTGTCCGATGACGACCTTCCTGGCACCCAACGCCTTGTAGGCGGCTTCGCTTTCGCTCTTCCAGTTGGCATCGTTCACCACGTCCTCGACGTTGCGGTCGGCATAGAGTTTCGACAGCGTACCGTCGGTCAGTGCGTCGACGATGTGGAAACGGCCGCGGTCGGCAAAACCCGACAGGACGGCCGCCCGGATGTTGTCACAGGCTGCCTGGCTGACAGCGGAGGTGTGCGTAAAAGGATTGATGATGACAGTCTCCTTCGAAGGATCGTCCTGGGCAGAGGCGCCCAGCCAAACAAGCACGGCCACAGCGGCCCAAACGGTTTTGAAACAGTTTTTCATAAATATAGCTGAGATTAAAAGGGTTAGGAATCGCATGCTTTATGATGGGACATAGCTCCTGCAGTCCCCCGCACCTGGGAACTAAGCAATAAATGTAAAATTAAAAAAAAAGGAAAGCGTGGTGCTGTAGCTATATTTCAGAGTGGGAAGGTTCTTGCAAAACCTCGAGAATAAAATAAGCAACAGTCCCACGCCTATATCCGTAAACGGATAAGACGCGGAGAAATGCCGGCTTATTCTCTTCTCAGTATTAATTTGCAAGATTTACCACTCGAGAATAAACTTACACTTTCCGTGTTAGTCAGTATGTATTACAAATATAGTGAATATATTCGAAAAATACAACTTCGGCACCTCTTTTTCGGGACTGTCGCGACCCTAAATTACAATAAAAAATTCTAATTCGCTAACTTCAGGCCCAAAATGTGCCATACGAAGACCCGGAAACGAGCCTTCTCCGATCGCCGGCAGAATAAAACGCACACGCCCGTGCCAAGGGCTCCGGCAGCACGCCCTACATCGCCAGCGCCAACACCACGACCATCAGGGCAACGCACCACAGAGGCAGGTCGCAGCGCTCCCCGGACATCGCGGCATCCAGCGCACGGGAGCGCTCCAGATAGAGCAGGAAGAGGAACCACAAGGCACCATATACGACATTCCGGGCAATGCCCCGGATAAACATTTCGGTACCTCCGTACAGATGCGGATCGTATCCGGAAAAGAGCAGCATGAGCAGCGCAGCGAAATGCAACACCACACGCAGCCCGGCATACCAGCGCGCCAGCGACAACCCGTAGGGGCTCCGGCCGACCAAGCCCCACAGCACGCAGACGGGCAGCGCCACGCCGGCCGCAGGGATCAGGAACATCAAAGCCGTGCCGCCGCCCAGCCGCCACGAGCCCGAAACGAACTGCATGAGCAGCCCGAACGCCCACTCCCCCAGCCGGGAAACGACATAAGCCCCGAACACCCACACCGGGCCGGGCAACTCAGCGATACGGGCTGAAAACTTGGATTCCATAGGGCACGAACTTTACGCCGGGAACAAAGGTATGAAAAAAAGGGAGACCCGCAGTCTCCCCTTTTCCTGTTTTTTAAATTTCCGGCCATCAGACCAGTGTCTCCAATATCTGCACGGCATTGAGCGCCGCCCCTTTTTTGATCTGATCGCTGACGCACCAGAACGTCAGGCCATTCTCGCAAGTCAGGTCTTTGCGGATACGCCCCACGTATACCGGCTCCTTGCCGGCGATAAACAGCGGCATCGGGTAAACTTTGCCCGCCGGGTCGTCCATCAGCACCACGCCCTGTGCCCTGGAGAAAGCCTCGCGGGCTTCGGCAACTGACACGGGACGTTCCGTCTCGAGCCATATGCTCTCCGAGTGGGCACGCATCACCGGCACGCGCACGCACGTCGCCGACACGGCGATGTCCGAATGCATGATCTTGCGCGTCTCGTGAAACATCTTCATCTCCTCCTTCGTGTAGTCGTTATCGGTGAACACGTCGATATGGGGAATTACGTTGTAGGCCAGCTGGAATGCGAACTTGCTGACCGTAGGCTGCCTGCCGGCGCCCAGCTCGGCATACTGCGCGACCAGTTCGTCCATCGCCGCGGCGCCTGCCCCGCTGGCCGACTGGTAGGTCGAAACGTGTACGCGGCGGATGTGCGAGAGATCCTCGATCGCCTTCAGCGCCACGACCATCTGGATCGTCGTGCAGTTGGGGTTGGCGATAATGCGGCGCGGAGCGTCCTTCGCATCGCCGGGATTGACCTCGGGCACCACCAGGGGCACATCGGCATCCATGCGGAAGGCGCTCGAATTGTCGATCATAATGGCTCCATGCCGGGTGATCGTCTCTGCAAACTCGCGCGATGTCCCGGCACCGGCCGACGTCAGGGCGAAATCCACCCCCTTGAAATCGTCGTTGTGCTGCAACAGCTTGACGGTAATATCTTCTCCGCGGAATTTGTACGTCCGTCCCGCACTGCGTTCCGAACCGAACAGCAACAGGGAGTCGATCCCCAGGTCGCGTTCCTCCAAAATTTTCAAAAATTCCTGGCCCACAGCCCCGCTGGCGCCCACAATCGCAATTTTCATGTTGATATCGTTAAAAAATGACCATCGTTCCCGCTCGGACGAACCGTACACGGAAACTCCGGAGGCAAATATAGCGATTTCGGGCCTAATAACAAAAAAGCGCGGCCCCGCCCCGCCGCGAAACGCGCGGCCGGCGCGATGAACAGCCACCTCAGGTTGTCTCGGCTTCCACTCCCGCCTCTGTGCCCGGCCCTGCATCCGTTTCCATCGCCTCACTGACTTTCTGTTCGCGGTACACCTTCGGCGTACATCCGAAACGGAGCACGAACCCCCGGAAGAAAGTACTACGATTCGAGAAACCCGATTTGTAAATGATCTCGTCAATCGACAGCCGGGTGGTCACCAGCAGCTGTTCGGCCAGACCGAGCCGGTATTCCCGGATGATGCAGGCCGGGGTTCGATCGGTCACGCCCCCCAGCCTGCGATAGAAGTTGGGCAGGCTCATCCCCATCCGGTCTGCGATGAACTGCGTGGAAAGCGACGTATCGAGGATATTGCCGTGGATGATCTCGAGCATCCTGTCCAGGAAAACCTTGTCTTCCTTGTGGAGCAGGTGCCCCTGCGCCAGGTCGAACGCGCTGTATGCCGAACGGCCGTAATCCTTCAGCGATTCATAACGGCGCAGCAACTGCCCCACGACGTTTCTCAGGTGCGCGATGTCGAAGGGGAAGGCCAGGCAGATGTCCACCTCCGACTCCAGTCCCTCGATCTTCATCCCGGAACGCGAGGCCGACGTCAGCAGGATGACCGGCACCTGTGCCATGTGCCTGCTCCTGCGGATATGCCGGATCACACCGGTCATGGCCGGATCGAGCGTCACCGCACTGCAAATGACGACCTGCGGCCGCAACGTCCCCAGTTGCTCCGCAGCCTGCCCGAGCTCTCCCATGACCTTAAGGTCATAGGCGCCGGCGAAGAGTTGCGCGAGGAACGAAGCCATGTCGGGGTCTTCGCACACCACGAGCATCGTCGGCAACGCATCGCGGGAGGTTACGGCGGAAACAGCCGGGGCGCCGGGCATCCCGAACTGCCGGTCGGAAGCCATGTCCACCTGCAGGACTGGCTGCGTTACCCGGGCGATCTCCAGTTCGGGAAACGACAACGTGACAGTCGTAACGTCGCCTTCCGATGCGATCCGGAACTCCCCGCCCAGCTTCGCTGCCAGGTTGTGGCAGATCGCCAGCTCCATATCCCCTTTCTGCGAAAGGCCGCCCTTACCGCGGCTTTCCAGATAGTCCAGCAGCCGGTAACGGTCGGAGAGGAACTCGATCTGCCCCAGATCTACGCCCTCCCCACGATTGGAAACCACAACCCGCAGCCTATCCTGTACAACGGATACACCGAAGAAAACCTCCCCGCCCGTCTCCGAGCGCCGGAAGGCATTGGACAGCACGATATTCAGCACCATGCTCAACGTACCGCGCGCCGAGGGGAAGAGCATACCTTCCCCCACCTCGGTACGGTAGCCTACCTTGTGTGTTTCGGCATACTCGGCAAAAGTCTGCACCAGTCCGTTGCACATCCGGGTGACATCGAGCAGCTCGACGTCGTCGGGACGATCCGCCGCCCCGGCCGCCCTGAGCTCATTAAGCAAACAGGTCAGATCTTTCAATTTCAGGGCATTGCGATGAATGAATCCCACCTGCCGGAGCACGAAGCCGTCGGAGGCCCCGCACTCCAGGATCTGCTGGCAGGAACCGTTGATAAGCGTCAGCGGCACCGAAAGTTCGTTGGTCAGGCTGGCAAACGAACGGATACGCGACTCGTAGAGCAGCTCTTTGGAGTGCTGGTCGTAAAGCGCCTGCCGCCTGTGCATGCGTTCACGGCGGCGGCGCTCCAGATAGCGCCCCGTGAACGCAACAAACACACACGCGGCCGTACCATACACCACCCATGCCCAAGCGGAAGCATAGGGCGGCGGCAACACCCGGATCGCCAGCCGGCCTACGGGACTCAGCTCCCCGGTCATATTGTTCCGGTAGCGGACGTTGAGCGAATAATTGCCGGGCGGAAGGTTGGCGAAAAGCAGCCGGTTGTTATGGCGGTTGTCATTCCACTGGCTGTCGAACCCCTCGAGGTTATACAGGTACGAATAGTTGCCGCCGTTGATATAGTCCAGCGCCACGATCGAAAGACCGAAAGCCCCTTGCCGGTGGGTAAGCACCAGTTTGCCCTTGCGCATCAGCTTCGAAATGCTGTGATCCGTGCCGTCGATGGTCACATCCCGAAACCGCACCGGGGGCATATACCCCCGGTGCAGCGACTCGCCGCCCGAGACCACGACCAAACCGTTGATGCCGCCGAACAGCAGCTTCCCGGCACGGCGGTCGTAAAAATAAGCACCGTCGCTGAACTCCACGACCTCCAGCCCGTACGAAGCGCCATAGGCCACCGAACGGTGCGCAGCCGGATTATAGCGGACAATCCCGGCATTCGTGGCGGCCCAGACATTGTCGAGCGAATCGGCCAGCAGTCCGTGAATCACCCCGGCCTGCAACTGGTCGTGGGCGAACTCGACGGCAACCGCCCCTTCCCCGGGGCGGTAACACCCCATGCCGCACCCCGTTCCGAACCAGAGCGTCCCGTCGGAACAGCGCACGGCGACCGTCACGTCGTTCGCGGCCAACCCACGGCGTCCGTCCAGCGGGATCACCTCGCCCCGGCGTGCGTATTTATGGTATCGCACCGCCCCGATGCCGTGGTTGCAGAACCACAACGTCGAATCGGACTCCTCGCAGAACGAGAAAAAGAAATTCCGGCTCCGCTCCCGGCTCCCCAGATCCACGGACTCGGCCAGCCGGGCAACGGGGGCGCCTGCGTGGCCTGCAAGCTCGATGCGGTATACTCCGCTACCGATCGTTGCCGCCCACAGCACCCCGGCAGCATCTTCGTGCAAGCCGTGTACATTCGCCAACTGCTCACAGCCCGCCAGGGCATGGATGCGTCCGTCGCCATAGGAATAATAGCACACCCCGCCGTCGCCCCCGATCCACAGCACACCGCGCCGGCTCGCGGCAAAGGCATAGACTGAATTCTTACGCAGGGCGGTATTCTCGGCTATAAAATTCCGGGTATTTTCCCGTCCGAACGCCCGCTGTGCATGGAAATCGCGGATGCACAGGATCCCGTCGTTCTTCGTCCCGACCCACAGGTTGCCGCGCTCGTCGACGAACAGCGCCTTGATCGGTTTGGTAAGCTTGTAAGGCAGCATGTCATAGGTTATGGAGCGTACCGCGATATCCCCGGCCGACTGGCGGAGCAGGCCGCTGCCGTCCGTCCCGATCCATACGATATCCTGGTTCCAATCCTTGAGCAGCGAGAAAACGCCGCAAGCGACATCTATCTCCCGCAGCGTATAGCCCCCGGATTCCGACCCGGAAGCATGGAGGCGCAACACCCCGCCCATTTCGAACGCCAATACATAGTCGTCCCCGTCGCGGATAACGGCCGCAAGCTCCCCGCGCCGTTCCAGTTCCTGCGCGAGCCCGCAGATGGCCGACGTCAACTGCCGCTCGGTATCGAAACGGCAGAGGCGGCCCGCACCGTCGACGAAATAGACCGTGCGGTCACCGTCATAGCGGACGAACGAAATACCGTTGCGCACCGGAATGTGTTTCCACGCCCCCAGCACCGCACGCCCCTCGGCGTCATAAACTACCGGAGCGCAGTCCATGCCGTCGCGCCGCACGAACCAGAGCACCCCGTCCGGGTCGAGGCAAATGCGCAATACATCGTCGGCATCGACTCCGCAGAGCGGTTCGAAACGCGACTCGGAGGCGACATACCCGTACAAACGCCCTTTATACAGGAAGAACGCCTCGTCACGGCTCCGTGCCGTATATTGGTAAACACGCGGGAAGTCGGCATGCAGTTCGGCGGTTCGGGCCCGTGCATCGACCCGGTCGACCCCATAGTTGGTGCGCACCCACAGGTAGCCGTCGTCCGTAGCGACGATCTCCTGCACCAGGTTACCGGAAAGCCGGAAGTTCCGGGCATAATGCCCGTCCCAAAGGTTCAGTCCGTCACAACTCCCGGCCCAGACATATCCGTCCGCATCCTGCGCAAGCGAGAGGATGGAACAATTCGAAAACCCCTCGCGGTGCGAGATACGGCAAATATTCTGGGACAACGCCGGTACCGCGACGCACACGGCGACCAGCAACAGATACCTCAGGTGCATAAGACGGTTAGATAAAAACATACTCCGTTTCCATGTAAAAATAGGGAAAAGAAAGCAAATCGGCAATAAATCAGGGCATAACAACCGCATTTCCGATATATAATCATACTATTTTCAGATGAATTCATACTCCACAAAGGATACAAAAACATAATTTTGTATAACCGGATATACTAAAAATTTACCGGCAGGACAGAACACCCATCAAAAATCTGGAAGCCATGAAAAATTTCTACTCGTTGCCGCTCCGCACGGGAGATTCGCGGAAAGTGATTAAGTGCCAGATTTGTCCGGCGGCACAGGCCGCCTTCCGTATTTTCGCCGGAAACAACCTTGTATATAAGGGACCTTTAATATAAAGGCAATAAAAGGGGAACACTCTCCGCCACGCCGAATCCTCCGGTATTCAACGGCCACAGTCGAACTGCCGACCATCCTGCTTCGCAAACACCCGGACGGTTCATTGCCCCGGATTCGGCACCCTCCATCAACTCTACGAATGTCTGCTTACGGAAACCTGCCCACACGGGCGATCCCGTAATTTGCGGCTCCCGGAAAATCCGTTTGCCACGGCAAACCGCCGCCAGCAACCTTTCCGGCACGCTACAATCCCCGCGAACCGTACACGGAACTCGCTCCCGTCTCCGTACAGGGAATGTTTGCTCGTTTTCAAACCCGGCCTGCAAAGGCCCCCATACTTAATCCTTTAATTAATAATTATTGCCTATGAGACGAAAGATTCTCCTATCGCTGATGGCAGTCTTCTTCATGGCGGCAGCGTCGGCCCAGACCAGAACGGTCAGGGGTAGCGTTGTCGACGAGAACGACACCCCGGTAATCGGGGCGACCGTGATCGTGAAAGACAGCCCGACACTCGGCACTTCGACCGATGTCAATGGTGAGTTTGTACTCAAAGACCTTCCCGCCGGAGGGGGGGGGAATTACAGGTTTCCTATGTGGGTTATAAGACCCGGACAATAGCCATCACCCCCAATGTCCGTATAAAGCTCGAACCCGATGCCCAGGCCGTGGAAGCAGTCGTGGTCACGGGTATGACCAAGACGGACAAGCGCCTCTTCACCGGGGCATCTGACCAGCTCGTCGCCGATGACGTGAAACTTTCCGGCATGGCCGACATCAGCCGCGGCCTCGAAGGCCGTTCGGCCGGCGTCTCCGTCCAGAATGTTTCCGGTACATTCGGTACCGCACCCAAGATCCGCGTCCGCGGTGCCACGTCGATCTTCGGAAGCTCGAAACCGCTGTGGGTCGTCGACGGCATCATTATGGAAGACGTGGTGGACATCGACGCCGATGCGCTCTCGTCGGGCGACGCCACGACACTGATCTCTTCGGCCATCGCAGGCCTGAATGCCGAGGATATCGAAAGTTTCAACATCCTCAAAGACGGTTCTGCCACCTCGATCTACGGCGCACGCGCCATGGCGGGCGTCATCGTCATCACCACCAAGAAAGGCCGTGCAGGCGTCAGCCGCATCAACTACACCGGTGAGTTCACCTACCGCATGATCCCCTCGTACAACGAATTCAACATCATGAATTCGCAGGATCAGATGGCCGTTTACGAAGAGATGCGCAAAAAGGGCTGGCTGAACCTCGCCGAAACGGCCAACCGTTCCGAGAGCGGCGTTTACGGCAGGATGTACAACCTGATCTCCGCCTCCCTGATGGAGAATACGCCCGAAGCGATCACAGGCTATCTGCGTTCGGCCGAATACCGCAATACGGACTGGTTCCAGGCGCTGTTCAACAACAATATCATGCACAGCCACTCGGTGAGCCTCACTTCCGGAACCGAGAAATCGTCCTACTACGCTTCGCTGAGCGCCCTGTACGACCCGGGATGGACGAAGACCAGCAAGGTTTCGCGCTACACGGCCAACCTCAACGCGACCTATAACATTCTGGACAACCTCACCCTCAACCTGATCTCGAATGCGTCCTACCGTAAACAGAAAGCGCCGGGAACGCTTTCCAGCACTACGGACGCCGTAACGGGCACCGTGAAGCGCGACTTCGACATCAACCCCTATTCGTACGCCATGAACACCTCGCGTACGCTGGACAAAGACGCCTATTACACGCGCAACTACGCCCCCTTCAACATCCTCCACGAACTGGATGCCAACTACATGGATCTGGACGTGGTGGACACGAAATTCCAGGCCGAACTGAAGTGGGAGCCCGTCAAGGGACTCGAGCTGGCTGCGCTGGCCGCCGTGAAATACAACGCGACGGTGCAGGAACACCACATTACCGACGAATCGAACCAGGCGACGGCCTACCGCACCGACTCCCCGACGACCGTGCGCAACAACAACCCGTTCCTCTATAAGGATCCCGACAACCCCTATGCCGTAAAAGAGGTCGTATTGCCGGTGGGCGGCATCTACGAACGTGACGACCGCAAGATGTACTCGTACGACTTCCGTCTTACGGCGACTTACAACACGACGATCAAGAACGCCCACATCATCAACCTGTTCGCGGGTATGGAGGTCAACTCGGCCGACCGCCACAACACCTGGTTCCGCGGCTGGGGCCTGCAATACGACATGGGCATGACGCCGTTCTACGACTACCGGATCTTCAAGAAGGGACAGGAAGAAGGGTCTAAATACTACACGCTGGGCGACACCTACTACCGCAACAACGCCTACTACTTCAACGGCACCTATTCCTACAAAGGGCGCTATACCGTAAACGGCACGTTCCGCTACGAAGGCACCAACAAGCTCGGCAAGTCGCGCAAGTCGCGCTGGCTGCCCACCTGGAATATTTCGGGCGCATGGAACCTGCACGAAGAGTCCTGGTTCCAGAAGGCACAGCCCGCGCTGTCGCACCTGTCGCTGAAGGCGTCCTATTCGCTCACTGCCGACCGCGGCCCGTCGACGGTGACCAACTCGCGCGTGGTGATCAACGCCTACACCCCCTGGAGGCCGTCGGCCGGCGACGGCGAATCGGGATTGAAGATCGAAGACCTCGAGAACTCGTCGCTCACCTACGAGAAGAAACACGAGCTCAACATCGGGGCCGACATGGGCTTTGCCAACAACCGCATCAACCTGGTAGTCGACTGGTACAAACGTAACAACTTCGACCTGATCGGCGACGTGACAACGCAGGGCATCGGCGGTATCATCAAGAAGAAGGGCAACGTCGCCGAGATGAAATCGAACGGCATCGAAATCAGCCTTTCGACCAAGAACATCAAAACCAAGAATTTCAGCTGGACGACCGATTTCATCTATTCGCACATCCACAACGAGGTGAGCAAACTCGAGACCTCAGTGCGCGTGATGGATCTGGTGGCGGGCAGCGGGTTCACGCTGGAAGGCTACCCCGTACGGTCGCTTTTCTCGATCCCCTTCATGGGGCTGAACGAGATCGGTCTCCCGACATTCCTCGACCAGAACGGCGACATCTCGACGACCGGCATCAACTTCCAGGAGCGTGAAAACCTCTCTTTTCTCCAGTACTCGGGTTCGGTCGACCCGACCGACATGGGATCGTTCGGCAATATATTTCAATGGAAAGGAATTAAACTGAACGTCTTCATCACCTACTCGTTCGGCAACGTGGTGCGCCTCAACCCCGTATTCAAGTCTTACTATTCGGATCTCACGGCTATGCCGCGCGAATTCAAGAACCGCTGGATGGTAACGGGCGACGAAAAGAAAACAAACATCCCGACGATCCTTTCCCAGCGCATGTACCACGACAACAACAACCTGTCGCGCGCTTACAGCGCCTACAACTATTCGACGGCTCGCATCGCCAAAGGCGACTTCATCCGCATGAAGGAGATATCGCTGACCTACGATTTCCCGAAAAAGCTGATCTCGAAGCTGAAGTTCCAGAGCCTCTCCGTAAAATTTCAGGCGACCAACCTCTTCCTGATCTACGCGGACAAGAAACTCAACGGCCAGGATCCGGAGTTCTTCAACACCGGAGGTGTCGCGGCACCGGTTCCCCGCCAGTTCACGCTGACCATCCGCATCGGCTTATAGTCCCTAACACTTCAAAGAGAACAACAAGATGAAAAAAAGCATATTCTATACGTTCGGCCTCGCGCTGGCTGCCATTGCCTTCGCGTCATGCGACGATTTCCTGGACAAGATGCCCGACAGCCGCGCCGAACTGGATACCGAAGAAAAGGTCGTCAAGATGCTGGTGTCGGCCTACCCGGACAATACTTATAACATGTGCGCCGAGTTCTCGTCGGACAACGTCGACGACTATGGTTCGATAAAGAGTTACAACCAACTTCAGGAAGAGCTCTACAACTGGCAGGAAGTAAGTTCGGTCGAAACCAATGAAAACCCCAACGCGGTATGGGGCGATGCCTATACGGCGATCGCCGCGGCCAACCAGGCGCTCGCGGCCATCGAGGAACTGGGCGGTGCCAAGACAGCCAAGCTCCAGGCCGCCAAAGGCGAGGCGCTCATCTGCCGCGCATACGCCCACTGGGTACTGGTCAACATGTTCTGCATGCATTACAACACCAACCACCCGGACGACCTCGGAGTACCCTATATGGAACACGCCGAAACCGAGCTGAACCCGAAATACAGCCGGGGAACGGTAGCCGGGGTCTACGAAAAGATGATCGAGGACATTGAAACCGGCATCCCGCTCATCGACGACGCGATCTACTCGGCTCCCAAGTACCATTTCAACTACAAGGCCGCCTGCTGCTTCGCATCGCGCGTCTTCCTGTTCCACGAGGACTGGGACAACGCCATCAAATACGCAAGCATGGCGCTCGGGTCAGATCCCAAATCGCAGCTCCGCGACCTCGATTACCTGGCCGCATTCCCGCGCAACCCGCTGAACGACATTTCGAAAGCGTACAACTCCACGTCGCTGAAAGCCAACTACCTTATCTCGACGGGACTTTCCAATGCCGGCGCGATTTTCTGCAACTACGGGAGCCAGAACCGTTACACGCACGGCAAGTCGATCGCCGCCTACGAGACGATCGAGACATCCGCGACCACGATGAGCCCCCTGGGCAGCAAGTACGGCTGGAAGCTCCGCACATGGGTATACGGGTCAGGGCGCTACCTGCTTCCGCGGGTGCCGTACCTCTTCGAATACTCCGACCCCGTGCAGGCCATCGGCTTCACCCACTCGCTGTTCGTGGTGGCCAGCGGCGACGAAGCGCTGCTCAACCGTGCCGAGGCCTATATCATGAAAAAGGACTATCCGGCCGCCCTGGCCGACATGAACATGTGGGCGCAGAACCAGCTCACCGCCTCTTACTACAAAGGACTGACCGAAGAGTCGATCAACAAATGGGCAGATGCCCTGGGCTACGACATGACGCCCAAGGATCCCGAAAAACCCGAGGACGACCTGAAGAACATGTATCGTACGGCCAAGAAAAAACTCAACCCGGGCTTCGTTATCGACCCCGGCACGCAGGAGAACATGATCCATGCGATTCTCTTCATGCGTCGCATCGAATTCATGCACCTGGGCATGCGCTGGTTCGACACCCGCCGCTACGGAATCACCCTTTACCGCCGCCTGATCGACCAGGACGAGGATACTCTGGTCAAGGTGACCGACACGATGACCGACGAAGGCGGCAACCGCGACCCGCGCCGCTGCCTGCAACTGCCGCCCGACGTCATCGCCGCCGGACTGACGGCCAACCCCCGGTAAAAACGATAAAAAAGATTTTCGATTATGAAAAAGAACCTCATATATTTCCTCGTATTGCTTCTCTTCCCCGCGGTACTCGCAGCCTGCTCGGAAGACGACCTGAGTTCCACGAGCGTGATCCAGCCGCCGCAAGTCGTGCAAAACGATTTCGACCGTTGGCTCGACAGGCATTACCTCGCGCCCTACAACATCGAATTCCAATACCGCTACACGGACATCGAGTCGAGCATGGGTTACTACCTGACGCCCGCCGATTACAACCAGTCGATCGCGCTGGCCAAGCTGGTCATCGCACTCTGCCTTGAGCCCTATGACGAAGTGACGGGCAGCCGGGACTTCATCCGTGCTTACTTCCCGAAGATCATCTTCCTCACCGGTTCGCCGGCCTACAAGAGCAACGGCTCGATCATCCTCGGCACGGCGGAAGGAGGCAAGAAGATCACGCTCTTCAATGTGGATGCCCTGCAAATAGCCTCGATCGACGCCAGCACGAACTACTTCAAGACGATCCACCACGAGTTCGGGCACATCCTCAACCAGACCAAGCCCTATACCACCGACTTCAAGGAGATCACCGGAACGCTCTATGTGGGCGATTCCTGCTGGGATACCTACAAAACGGACGCCTCGGCACTCCAGGTCGGGCTGATCAGCCGCTATGCAGGCTCCGAAGATACGGAAGACTTCGTCGAACTGATCTCGATCTACGTCACCCGCCCGCAGGAAGCCTGGGACAAACTGCTCACGACGGCCGGCGCCGACGGTGCGGCCATCATCAACCAGAAATTCGAGATCGTCCGCAACTACCTGCAAAACAGCTGGAACATCAACATCGACGAACTGCGCGAGTCGGTACTGCGCCGTGCGGACGAAGTCCCCGACATGGATCTGGAATCCCTCGACGACTAACTAAAAAAAACTGAGCCATGAAAAAATTAGCGATAATACTTCTGGGGCTGTTCCCCCTGGTGCTGAGTTCGTGCCTGAAAGAGGAGGAGGATTATTTTGACAAAAGCGCCAGCGCCCGGATCGAAGAGGCCGTCAAGAACGCCATCTCCGTGCTCGAAGGCGCGGAGAACGGCTGGGCCGTGAAATACTACCCCAACCCCACACAGACCTTCGGGGGGTTCAACCTTTTCTTCAAATTCGACGACGGCACGGTAACCGTCAGCTCGGAGATCGAAAGCGCGTCGACGACCGCCACCAGCCTCTATTCCGTAGGGCAGGAAGCGGGTCCCACGCTGGCGATCGACACGAAAAACGAGCTGATCAACTATTTCGCCCACCCGCGCAATCCGGACGGGTACGGGTCGAACTACAAGGGGCTGGAAGGCGACTACCTGTGGACTGTCCTGAGCGCAACACCCGAAAAGGTGATGCTGCGAGGTGTCAAATCGGGAAGCCTCTACACCCTCACGCCGCTGGAAACCAGCGACTGGGCATCCGAAATGCAGGCATACAAGAACGCTGCCTCGGACATGGAGTTCCCCTCTTATGTCTGCGTCGTCAAGGGCGACTCGCTGGAGTGTATCACCACCTCGGAGGGCAAGTTCCTCTACCGGAACCTCACGATCAGGCAGGAAACCGACAAAGGCATCGAAAGCTACGCCGCGCCGTTCATCTACACCAAGACCGGCATCGAGCTGTACGAACCGCTGACGATCAACGGGGTCACAGCCCAGAAGCTCGATCTGAAGGAGGAGTACTATTTTGCCAACGAGGACGATTCGTTCATCATTTCGGGCCCCAAACCCGTTACCTCGGACAATATCCTCACATACGGGGCGGTCGAAACGACCTTCAATACGGTCAAAGTGACTGTAACCCCATCCAATTCCGACACTTACTACGTGGCGGCGTTCCTGCCTTCAGAGATCGCAGGTTATACCGACAAGCAACTGCGGAACGCGATCTGCGACCTGCTTGCGGCCGGCGACCTCTACTCGGGTGAGAAAACACTCACGTTCAACTACCTGTACGACCAAGCGGAATATATCCTCGTCGGTTTCGGTATCGACGCAACGACCATGGCCTCAACGACCAAGATATTCCGCCAGAGCGTGACGACGGGCACACTGCCGGATACGATAGCCGACGGGTACAAGGCATGGCTGGGTACATGGACTGTCACATCGACCTCGTCCGAGAAATCGAAGACCGCGTACAGCTTCGACATCGAAATCCGTCCGAGGACGATCGACGGCACCTATCTCGTACGGGGATGGGGTTATACGGTCATCAAGGACGACTACGAAGTCGATGCGAATTACGTCAGTTCGACCAAAGGCTTCCAGTTGTTCAAACGCGAGGTCGGCACGCTCGGCGACGGCGGGGCACTGACGCTGCTCCCGCGTATCCTCAACCACCAGACAAACGCCTACGGGCTGCTCAACACGAGTGCGTACCTGCTCTACGCGAAACCGGACGGGGAAGGCAAGGGCAACATCACGGGCCGTGAGGGTTCGCTCTCCGGCGGCGGTACGTTCACGATCGTGTCCGCCGACTTCTGGAACGTCAAGAACGGGTCGAACTACTACTTGCAGGCCATGGATCCCTACACCTACCAGGATTTCTTCGTCGGGCCTTACACGATGGTACGCAAATCCACGGACTACGGGCCGTCGGGACGTTCGGTAGCCAACGCAATGGGCATCGAAGAACAGCAGGCCGCAACTGCCGTTACCATGCCCCACGACGTGAAGGTTCCCTTCCGGGCCGAAGAGTAACCCGGGGCAGGCTGCACGGCGGGACATCCCGTAAAGATGTCTCCCGGCAGGCTCCCCGCAGGAAAAAACGCGAAGGGGCGGATCTGAGATCCGCCCCTTCGCCATATCCATCGGCAACCCTGTCAATCGAAGAAATTGTCGTCCTCGGCGATCCCGGGCTCCGTAGGGCGTTCGTCGGGGTCGACCTCCTCGTCGCAGTCGTAGCGCGGCATCATCGCCGGACGGATGAACTGGTCGGCGCGGCTCACGCCGAGGCGCCCGTCGTCATAGACCCGTTTCATGAAGTCGCCCACGATCGGCAGCGCCATCACGCTGCCCTCGCCGCCCGCCACGAAATGCACTGCCTGGTCTTCGCCACCGACCCACGCGCCGGCCACCAGTTTGGGCGCTACGCACATGAACCATGCGTCGCGGTTCTTGTTCGAAGTGCCCGTCTTGCCGCCGATCTCCATGTCGTTGAGCCCGAACTGCCATTTCAGCCGCCCGGCCGTACCCGAGTTGACCACGTCCTGCAACATCGTCAGCATCGTATAGGCCGTGCGCTCGCTCACGGCATCCTGCGACTGGGGGATGAAGTTGGCGATGACGTTGCCCTGCCTGTCCTCGATGCGCGTCACGAAGATGGGATCGGTATGCACGCCCTCGTTGGCGAAGGTCGAGAAGGCGCTCACCAGCTCGAAGACGTTCGACTCCGAGGAACCGAGGCAGAGAGCCGGCACGGGGTCGATAAAGCTGCGTATGCCCATGTTATGGATAAAGTCGGCCACGGCGGCGGGCTGCTTGGCCTGCTTCATGATCCACGCCGAGTAGTTGTTGCGGCTGCGGGCGAGCCCCCAGCGCAGCGGGTGCATCACGCCGTCGTACTCGACCTTGCCCGCTTCCTTGGGCGACCAGGCCGTACCGTTGGCCGTCTCGATCGTCACGGGCAGGTTCGGCACCATCGTGCAGGGCGTCAGCCCCAGGTGGTCGATGGCGAACGTATAGACGAAGGGTTTGATGGTCGATCCGATCTGCCGCTTGCCCTGCTTGGCCATGTCGTACTTGAAATAGCGGAAGTTGGGCCCGCCGACATACGCCTTGACATACCCCGTGCGGGGATCGAGCGCCACGAACGACGCGCGCATGATCCGTTTGTGGTGCAGGATCGAATCGCGCGGGGTCATCAGCGTGTCGCGCTCGCCCCGGTACGTGAAGACCTTCATCGAACAGGGCTTGTCGAACGCCGCCATGATCTGCTTCGCGCTCGCCCCGGCATCCTCCATCTCGCGGTAGCGATCCGAATAACGGATGGCATGCCGCATGATCCGCTCCCTCTCCTCGCGCGTCGCGTCGATGAAGAGGGTCTTCGTATTGCGGTATTGCGCGTCCATACGGGGCTGGATCACGCTCTGCATCTGCTTCTGCACGGCTTGTTCGGCATATTTCTGCATCGTCGAGTTGACCGTCGTATAGATCTTCAGCCCGTCGCGGTAGATGTTGTAGGGCGTACCGTCGGCCTTGCGGTTTTTGCGGCACCAGCCGTAGAGCGGGTTCTCCTCGTACTCCTTCACGGCCTGGTCGTAATCCCATTCGGTGTAGAACTGGTTGCGCTTGGGGCGCTCGGCGTTCATCACAAGGCGCAGCATCTCGCGGAAATAGGTCGCCGTGCCCTCGTTATGCGACACGGGCTTGTAGTTGAGCACGATCGGCAGGGCGCTGATCGAGTCGCGCACCTTGCGTGTCAGCGCCCCGGCATCCTCCATGCGCGAAAGCACCAGGTTCCGCCGCGCGAGGGCGTTCTCGGGGTTGCGCACGGGCGAATAGCGCGTCGGGGCGTTCACCACCCCCACCAGCACGGCCGCCTCCTGCACGTTCAGTTCGTGCGGCTCCTTGTTGAAGAAGGTCTGCGCCGCCGACTTGATGCCATAGGCGTTCGAACCGTATTCGACCGTATTGAGGTACATGGCGGCGATCTCCTCCTTCGTATAGTTGTATTCGAGCTTCAGCGCCGTGATCCACTCCTTGAGTTTCGACACGACGAGTTTCGACGAACGGACGATACGCCCCCGGTTGCGCACCGTGTCGCGCGGAAAAAGGTTCTTGGCCAACTGCTGCGTGATGGTCGAACCGCCGCCCTGCGACGTATTCTGCAACAGTACGGTTTTCACCGCCACACGTGCCAGCGAAGGGATGTCGATCCCCGAATGGGTGCGGAAACGGGCATCTTCGGTTGCGATCAGCGCCGCGACGATCGGCGGCACGTCATGCCCGTCGAGCCGGATGTGGAATGCCGAATCGGCCGGGAAAAGGTCTTCGTACTGCACATAAGAACGGTTCTGCACGAAGAAGGAACCGATCACCTTGCCGTCCTCGGAGTAGATTTCGGTGGCCAGGTTGCTGCGCGGGTTCTCCAGCTCCTCGAACGAAGGCATGCGCCCGAACAGCCCCAGGGCCGTCAGCAGCAACATGACCGCCAGCAACGCAAAGGGTGCGAAGATCACCCCCCATATCCATTTTATCGTTTTCGGGCTGATGCCCGCCTTTTTCCTTTGTGCCATAGGCCTGAAATTTGCGCTAAAGATACAAAATTTATTACAATCAGAACGGCAGCCCCACGGCCGCGGCCCACCAGACGCCCCCGGTGCTGGGATGGTAGACCGACAGCTTGAAGGTCGACGTCGCCGACGCAGGCTGGCGGAAAGCATTGATATCGAACACGATGTCGCCGCCGACCGACCATATCCGCCGCCAATCCATGCCTTTGCCCGCAGGGCGGCGGAACTGCGCGTAATCGCCGCCTGCGTTGAACCGGATACGCTTGAAATAGAGCACCGACCCGATGCCGCCCTCGGGATACCACACCGGCAGCTGGTAATCGAGCGACACGGCCGTATAATTGTTCGACACGATGTCGGCCGACGAGAAGCCGCGCGGGATGAGCCGCGTCGACTTATAGCTCAGGGGCGCATAGCCCGCCGGGAACTTGTAGCCGCCGACCGAAGTCTGGTAGGTGGCCGCCACTTTCAGCGAGTTGTGGGCGGCCAGGCCGGGCAGGTAGGCCTGACCGAAGAACGAGATCAGGTCGCTGAAATGCACGTTCGCGGGGTTGAACGTATACAGCGTGCTGAGCGTATAGCCCCACCGGGGTGCAAAGTCGCGGTGCGCCATGCGCACCTGGTCGGAATAACCGAGCCCGAACGAGAGTTTGTGCAGTCCCTTGCGGAAACCGATGCGCTGGATATTGGTGATCTGCCCGCCGTCCCATTCGATCTTGTCGAGGTTGGCGACCATGCCGTTCGAATAGTTCCAGCCGGCAGACACCGACAGCTGGCGGGTGTGATACCCCCGCTGGAAATAGAGCGGCAGCGTCGCAGAGAGCCCTATGGAGTAGTATTTGTCGGGACTGGGACGCTTCTGGTAAATGGGGTCGCCCGTCTTCGGATCGTACGACACCAGCGAATAGAAGAGCTGGTTGCCGCCGTACGACGCATCCAAGTCGAGGTGCACGCCCAGCCCGAAGTAACGGACCCCGAGGTTGAAGAGCGAACCCTCGTTGCGGTTCCAGCCGTAGGAGGCATAGGCCTCGGTATTCGACAGCAGGTTCTGCGACAGGAGCGTAACGCCCAGATTGAGGTTGATATTATGCTCGTCCACGGCATCGAAGGGATTGAACGCCACGGGCATCCAGCTGTGTACGTTCACCAGGTTGGGCACCTTGCGGTAGCGCCTGGCGCGGAACGTGCCGCACTGGCGCAGCGAATCGGCCCCGGTGAACCGCACCGTGTCGAGGTTCACGACGTCCCAGCGCTTGCGTTCGGGGTTCACGACGTTGAGCGGCAGCTTCGAGGGGGCGACCGGGATCAGCGTACTGTCCGCGACCCGCTGTGCGGCGACGCGGTACCCCCTGCGGTCATACGTGGTCAGCAACACCCCTTCGCCGTCCGCGGCGTCGTGCCACGGCGCCGGGGAAAACGAACCGAAGGCCGACGTGGTGATGCGGTATTCGCGGCGGGCCATAAGGTCGTAGCAGTGGGCTTCGTCCCTGCCCGATGAGATCGAGCCGTAATAGAGCTTCCCGCCGCCCGCCCTGAGGTTGCTCAGCGTGATATAAGCCCCTTGGGTGACGGGGGACACTCCTTCGTCGTCGATGCGTCCGAGCCACATGCCCGCGTCGTCGGTCACGATGACATAGTAGGCCAGCGTCACGTCGTCCCACGCCAGCCCGTGTATCTCGGTATGGCGGGGCGTGCCGAAACGCCGCTCGGGCTGCCCGTCGCGCTGCACTACGACCGTATAAGTCCCGTCGGGATTATACTCGACCCAGGCCAGTTCCCCGGGTGCCGGCGTCGGATAGAGCGCATTGCGCCGCCCGGCGAAGGTACGTGCCACCCCCCGCTCCAGATCCATGTAGCAAAGCTGCGAGTTGACCCGCTGCTCGAAAAGCTTCGAACGGCGGTACTCCGTCCACCATACGCGCCCGCCGTACATCGCAGGGCGGGTCGAGACCAGCCCCGTATAACACACCGGCTCCTCGGCACCGGTACGGGTGTCGAGCCGTACGAAACGCGACGGACGGTCGTAATCGGTCTTGAGCACCAGCAGCGTCGTGTCGCTGAGCGGCAGCGGCCACTGGTAGGTCGTGTAGTTTCCTTCGGGCATCGCCACGAGCGGCGCGGCGCTGTCCCCGGTTCGGGGCAGCGAATCCCAATGACATTCCAACGCGTCGAAGGTCTCGCGAAAAAGTTTACGGACATTCGTGCCGTAATATTTTTCAAGCGCGATACGGGTCGTGGCCAGCATATAGGGGTTGCGCGAACCGAACCACGCCACCCTGTCCCACACGTTCTCGTCGTAACGCGCATAGGCATAAGAACATATCTGGTATCCCAGTTCGTAATGGTCGGGGATATAGTCGCGGTAGGATCCGCAGAACCACTTGTCGATGTTGCGGCGGTCGCGGCGCCCCTTGTAATCGCGCCCCACGCGTCCCATGGCACGGTAGCCCATCGAGAACGAAGGCTGCAACCCGCGGCCGAACGACGACATGGCGGTTTCCGACATCACGGCATCGCCCTCCATCGCCCATATCGGCATGCACAACAGGCCGATAGTCGAGCCCTGCTGCCCGAGGATATAGCTCAGGGCGCGTATCACGCCGCGATTCAGGTTGTTATACTGCACCGCATGGCGGTATTCGTGCGCCACGAGCTGTTTGTACCACGGCATGGAATAGCCGTCGATGGCCGGCGAAGTGAGGAACTCCACACGCTTGGGCAGGTACATCACCAGCCCGTTCGACTGAAAATTCTCGGGGTGCATGACGAAGGGGATGCGCATGGGGCCGTGGCGGAACCCGTACGAGATGTCGGGCTGCACGGTGCGGATGTAAAACAGCGTGCGGCGTGCCACACCCGACACGGTATCGGGATAGATCATCCGCACGTCGGGCGTGCGGATCGTGCTCCACTTCAGCCCCGTGGGGTCGGAACCCCACGTGTAATACTGCGCCCGGGCTTTCGGCGCGACGCCCAGGGCGCACAAGAACAGTGCGGTATACAGCAGCCTGCGCATCTCAGGAGCCGGCTTTTTTACAACGGTAGCCGCCCTTGGCGAGGATCTCCACAACGCGGTCGCGGTGGTCGCCCTGGATGATGATCTCCCCGTCCTTGGCCGTGCCGCCCACGCCGCACCGGGTTTTCAGCAGACGTGCCAGCTCCTGCAGGTCGGCGTCGCACCCGACAAATCCCCTGACGAGCGTCACGACCTTGCCCCCGCGTTGCTTGCGGTCGAGCCACACGCGCAGATCCTGCTGCGCCGGGGGCAATGTCACGGGCCCTTGGGCCGTGCCGGTGTCATATTGAAAATCGGGGTTGGTCGAGTAGACCATCCCGAGCCTCGCTTTCCAATCGTTGTCTGCCATATTGTTCGAATAGTAGGAATCGAACGTCCTTTTAGGACGTCTTATTTTGTGCAAAAATAATAAAATATTACCTTTGTTAGCGTATGGCGAAAAAGTTCCGCGAAAAACTGCGCAAATTAAACCCGTTCACGCGCCCGGCCACGCTCGAAGAGCTGCCCAAACCGCTGCCGGCCAACCCCGACCAGCGGCTCGTGAGGGTTTATGTCGAAGGCTACGAGGACGTGGCTTTCTGGCGCGGCATCTTCGACCACTTCCAGAACCCCTACATGCGTTTCGAAATCTCGGTTCCCAACCGCGCCGACCTGCCCAAGGGCAAGAAGGTGCTGATGGGCATGATCCCCCGCTCGTCGGACGAACTGATCCTGTGCGTCGACTCGGATTTCGACTTCCTGTTCGCCGACCGTACGGAGCAGTCGCGCGAGGTCAACAACGCCCGCTACATGTTCCACACCTACGCCTACGCCACCGAGAACTTCCTCTGCTACGCCCCCTCGCTGCACAACATCTGCGTCAAGGCCACCAAAAACGACACCCGCATCTTCGATTTCGTGCGTTTCATGCATGAATATTCCTGCACGATCTACCCGCTGTTCCTCTGGTACGCCTACTCAGCGCAGCTCTCCTCGGAGAACGTCTTTCCGCTCATCGACTTCAAGTCAGCGGTGCGCATCGGCTACCTCGACCTGGCGGACAACGGCGAAAAAACGCTCGAATGGCTCCGGCGCAACGTGGCCAAACGCGAGGAGATGCTCCGCAGGCGCAACCCGAAGATGATCGAGCCGATGAAGGAGTTCGAGGAGCAGCTCAAGGGCCGCGGCCTGACACCCGAGAACGCCTACCTGTTCATGCACGGGCACACGCTGATGGACAACGTGGTGATGATCCTGCTGAACTCCGTGTGCGAGAAGCTGCGGGCGATGTCGATCGCCAAGATCACGGCTTCGAAGAAGCAGGGCGTGGCGCTCAAGAACGAGATGGCGAACTACACCAACTCGCTGCGTTCGATCCGCGACGTACTGCTCGACAACGAGAACTACACCAAATGCCCGCTTTACAAGCGCCTCCAGCGCGACATCGAAAAATACATCGCCCGCACGATCTGGAACATGAAACGCAGCGGCGCGATCCGCGACGACTCGACCTGGACGGTGCTGCGCAACATGCGGCAAGGCTCGGAAATAAAATAGCGAACCGGAAGCGGCCCCGCAGGGCCGCTTCCGGTTTTATACAGGCACGGCGCATCCGCCGATCCCCGTCCGATCCCGCCGCTAACTGCGCTTGCGCACCACGCGCACGGTGGACTGCGTCGCCTGCCGCACGAAGACCTGCGGGCCGCGGGCGTATTTGCGCCACAGTTCGTCGGTATAGCCGCGCACGGTCAGCAACTCCATGTTCTCGGCCTTCATCACGTCGAAGCCCGCCTCGCGCAGCGCCTCGATCGCCTCGTCGATATGCCACGAATTATCGACGCACAGGCTCAGGTTCACGGCCGAGTTGTGGATCAGGTTGGTCTTGATGCGGAAACGCTCCAGCAGCGAGAAGATCGTGGCGAACTTCTCCTCCAGCACGAACGAAAAATCGCGGGAGCGGATCGTGAGCAGCACCTGGTCTTTCTTGAGAATCAGGATCGGCACGACGACCGGCGCCGACATGCCGCGGATCACGGTGCCCGGCTTGCGTTTGTCGCCGAAGGGACGCACGTAGAGCGGGATATTCTTGTTCTGCAACGGTTTGATCGTCTTGGGGTGGATGATCTGCGCGCCGCTGTATGCCAGTTCGATGGTATCGAGGTAGTTCAGCTCGGCAATCTGCTCGGCGTCGGGGAAAATCTTGGGGTCGGCATTCAGCACGCCGTCCACATCCTTCCATACCGACATCGACTCGGCGTCGAGGATGTTCGCCACCACGGCCGCCGAGTAGTCCGAGCCTTCGCGGCCGAGCGTCGTGGTCGTCCCGTCAGGTGCCCCGCCGATAAAGCCCTGCCCGATGAAGATGTTCTCGACGCACTCGGCCAGTGCGTTTTTCAGCAGCGGCTCCGAAGCCTCGAGGTCGACCCCCGCATCCTTGTGGCGCTGTTCCGTGAGGAAGCAGCGACGCATGTCGATCCAGCGGTTCGCCACCCCGGCATAATTGAGGTATTCCGAAATGATAGTCGTCGACACCAGCTCGCCGAACGCCACGATCGTATCGTACCACAGTTCGGCATCCCCGGGCTTGTAGACCGTACCGACAGCCACGCGCTCCAGTTCGTCGAACAGGGCATCGACCTTCTCCAGCTTCTTCGGGCCGTGCCACAGGTCGTTGATGATCCCGGCATGGTACTCGCGCAGTGCCGCGACATTCTCCAGCGAAAGATCCTTGTCGCCCTTCTGCACCCCCTCGAACACCTTTTCGAGCGCATTGGTCGTCTTGCCCATGGCCGAAACGATGATGAAGAGGTTTTGCTCATCGTCGATAATCTTGCGCAGGTTGCGCACCCCGTCGGCATTCCTCACCGACGCACCTCCGAATTTATAGACTTTCATTATACCTTATTTTACTAACCTGACTAAAAATCGGCCGGTGCCTTCCATGGCCAGTGAAGGCAGCCGGCAATATACCGAAAACTACTTCGCAACGGATTTATAAGGCACCCCGATGTTCTGGAACAGGAACGCATAGGTGTCCGCCTCCTCGTCGATACGCTTCGAAGTGGGTTTGCCTGCGCCGTGCCCGGCCTTCGACTCGATGCGGATCAGGATCGGGGCATCGCCCGCCTGGCAATGCTGCATCTGGGCGGTGAACTTGAACGAGTGCGCCGGGACGACGCGGTCGTCGTGGTCGGCGGTCGTCACGAGCGTCGCAGGGTACTGCACACCCTCGCGGATATTGTGCAGGGGCGAATACTTATAGATATAGTCGAACTGCTCCTCGTTTTCGCTCGATCCGTACTCCACGGCCCAACCCCAGCCGATCGTGAATTTGTGGTAACGCAGCATGTCCATCACACCGACAGCCGGCAGGCAGACGGCATAGAGGTCGGGGCGCTGCACCTCGCAGGCGCCGACCAGCAGTCCGCCGTTCGAACCGCCCGCGATGGCGAGTTTGTCCTTCGAGGTATACTTGTTGGCGATCAGGTACTCGGCCGCCGCGATGAAATCGTCGAAGACGTTCTGTTTGTTCTCCAGCATCCCGGCCTTGTGCCATGCCTCGCCGTACTCCGAGCCGCCGCGCAGGTTCGCTTCGCAGAAGACGCCGCCCTGCTCGACGAACATGATGGCCGAGGGACGGAAACCGGGCGTGCGGTTGATCTGGAACCCGCCGTAGGCATAGAGGTAGCACGGATTCTTGCCGTCGAGCTTCAGATCCTTGCGGTATGTGATGAACATCGGCACCTTCGTGCCGTCCTTCGAGGTGTAGAACACCTGCTCGGTGGTGAACAGCGCGGGATCGAAATTCACGTCCGGAGCCTTGAACAGCGTCGATTCGCCCGAGGCGACATCCAACTTATAGATCGTGGCGGGAGCCGTGTAGCCGGACACCGAATAATAGATTTCGGCTGCCTCGTCGTCGCCGTCGAAGCCTGCGGCGGTGCAGATGCCCGGCAGTTCGATGTCGCGCACCGGTTTGCCGTCGAAGCCGTACTGGACGACCTTGCTCTGCGCATCCTGCAGATAAGAGGCGAAGAAGTATCCCCCGGCGGCGGTCACATTTTCGAGCAGGCTCTTTTCATTTTCCGGAATGACCGCCGTTATGCTCGACGGGTCGTTCAGGTCGACCTTCATCAGCGCATTGTTCGCCGCATCCTTGTTCGTTATGTAATAGAGCCGGTCGTCACGGCACTCTACGAGCGCGTAATCGGCATCGAAGCCCGGCAGCAGCGTACGGAATTTCGGCTCGGAAACTTTCTTATAGAGTATCTCGGTTCCCGAGGTACCCTCCGAAGCGGAGATGAAGAGCCATTTGCCGTCCTTCGAGGGCCATGCCGAGAAGTAACGCAGCGGATGTTCGGCATCCATATAAATCAGCTTGTCGGCCGACTGCGGCGTGCCGAGGCGGTGGTAATAGACTTTCTGAAACTGGTTCTGCGACGAGAACACTCCTTTTTCAGGAGCGTCGTAAGCGCTGTAATAGAATCCTTTGGAATCGGGCGCCCACTCGGCGCCGGAGAACTTGACCCAGTTGATCTTATCGGTCGTGAACGTGCGGTCGGCGGTGTTCATCACACGAATCTCGACCCAGTCCGAGCCGGATTCGGCCACCGCGCAGGCGCAGTATTTCCCGTCCTTGGAAAAAGCCACCGACGAAAGCGCCACCGTCCCGTCGTCCGAGAGCGTATTGGGATTGAGGAACACCTCGCCTTGCGCACCGGGGGCCGTCGTACGGTAGAGCACCGACTGGTTCTGCAGCCCGTCGTTGTAGAAATAGTACCACGCATCGCCGTGTTTGGCCGGGATGCCCTCCTTGGGGTAATTCCACAACTGGGTCAGCCGCCCGCGGATCGCGTCGCGGAACGGAATCTGCGACAGGTAATCCTGCGTCACGGCATTCTGGGCCTTGACCCATGCCGCCGTCGCCTCCGAATTGTCGTCTTCCAGCCAACGGTAGGGATCGGCGACCTTCGTCCCGAAATAGTCGTCCGCCACGTCGGTGCGCTGCGTCTCGGGGTAGGGCATGTGTTTTATCTGCTTCATGTGGTTGCAACTTGCCATCATCGCCGCCGCCCCCGCGAGGGCCACGGCCTTGCGTATCAATTTCATCATAGCATTCCGGAGTTTGGGTGAATATCGTGGCAAAGTTAGGAAAAAATAAGAAACCACACACATTTTTCCCCTTACCGGCCTGCAAAAGGGTTATTTTTCACCCTACAAGCCGGGAAACCGAAGTTTTTGCGTAACTTTGGCTTGCAAAAACAACCGAAAATCATGTACAGCGAACTCAAAAAGATAATCGAACAGGCCTGGGAAAACCGGGAACTGCTCAGCGAAGAACCCGTACGGCAGGCCGTGCGGCAGGTGGTGGAACTGGTGGACAAAGGACAGCTGCGCACGGCGGAGCCCGTCGACCCGGCCAAAAGCGAATGGAAAGTCAACGAGTGGGTCAAAAAGGCCGTCATCCTCTATTTCCCGATCCAGCCCATGCGCAAGATGCAGGCCGGGGAACTGGAGTGGTACGACAAGATGGAGGTCAAGCACGGCTACGAGGAGCTGGGCGTGCGCGTCGTACCGCACGCCGTGGCGCGCTACGGCGCCTACATCGCCCCGGGTGCGATCCTCATGCCGTCGTACGTCAACATCGGCGCCTATGTCGACACGGGCACGATGGTCGACACGTGGGCCACGGTAGGCTCCTGCGCCCAGATCGGCAGGCACGTCCACCTATCGGGCGGCGTGGGCATCGGCGGCGTACTGGAACCCGTGCAGGCCGCCCCGGTCATCATCGAGGACAACTGCTTCATCGGCTCGCGTTCGATCGTGGTCGAGGGGGCGCATGTCTGCCGCGAGGCGGTGCTCGGCTCGAACACCGTCATCACCGGCTCGACGCACATCATCGACGTCACGGGGCCGGAGCCCGTCACCTACAAGGGTTACGTGCCGCCGCGTTCGGTGGTCGTCCCGGGCAGCTACCGCAAACAGTTCCCCGCGGGCGAATACAGCATCACCTGCGCGCTGATCATCGGCCAGCGCAAGGAGTCCACCGACAAGAAAACCTCGCTCAACGACGCCCTGCGCGACTTCGGCGTATCGGTATAACCCCCGGTCTGCGAACCGCCCTCCCATGAAAAAGACACTGTTCCTACTGACTGCCTCGGCACTGCTGTCCGGATGCCGCCCGACAGGCTTCCGCTATACCCTTACGGGACATATCGAGGGGCTGAACGACTCGGTCGCACTGGTCGAATCCGTCACGAAAGACACGCTCGCCGTGCTTCCCGCTCCCGACGGCTCGTTCCGTTACAAGGGGCGCTACGACGAACCGACGGCAGCCGCCCTCGTGCGTAAAAACGGACAAACCGCCGCGGTGCTCTATATCGAGCCGGGCAATATCCGCATCGAGGGACGCCTGAATGCCGAGGAGTCCAGCAACCACGACAAAATCGAGTACTATCCCTCCGGCACCCCGGCCAACGACGCTTTCGGGGCGCACCTGCGATTCGTGAACCGGGCGCTGCATGCCTACAATTTCGAAGACCACGACCAGGCCTACCGCGCCGCACTGCTCGACAGCCTGATCGGCTCCTCGGCGCGCAACCTCGCTGCCAACACCGACAATATCTTCGGAGTGGCGATGGTCGACGGCGTTATCCATTACGACAAGGACATTTCGCGGGCCCGGGTCGATTCGATCGTCAGCCTCTTCCCGCCTCACCTGCGCACCTGCCGGCTGATGAAACGCCCCCTCGAACATATCGAGCGCGTGCTCCGGTCGCGGGAACTCGCCCGATACGTGGATTTCACGGCGAACGACGCCGGCGGCAACCCGGTCACGTTAAGCCAGGTCATGAAACGCAGCCGCTACCTCCTGCTCGACTTCTGGTTCGCCGACTGTGTGCCCTGCCGCAGCGAGATGCCGCATATCAGGACTGCCTACGAGGCCTATCACGACAAGGGATTCGAAGTCGTCGGGCTGTCGACGGACAAAGACGCCGGGGCATGGAAAAAAGCCATCGCCGAAGACGGGATGGCGTGGATTAACCTGACGGACGCCGACAGGCGTGTCTGCGACCTCTACTCCGTCACCAAATTCCCGACCAACTACCTGATCGACTGTTCGACGGGCGAAGTCGTCGCCCGCGAACTGCGGGGCAAGGTGCTCGCAGAAACCCTCGGAGAACTTTTCAAGCAATAACATGATTTACCGCATCGCAGAAACCACCTCGACCAACGACGATGCCAAGCGGCCGGAATACCGTCACGGCGACATCGTCTGGGCCGAACGGCAGACCGCCGGGCGCGGGCAGCGGGGGCATTCGTGGACGAGCCCCGAAGGCGAGAACCTCACCTTCACGCTGGTGCTCGAACCCGTGTTCCTGCCCGTCGGCGAACAGTTCCTGCTCTCCGAAGCCGTCACGCTGGCGCTTACGGACACCTTCGCCGCCTTCGGCATCGACGCCCGCATCAAATGGACGAACGACATCTATGTCGGCGACAAAAAACTGGTCGGCATCCTCATCGAGCACAGCTATTCGGGCCCGACCCTCGCGCGGACGATCGCGGGCATCGGCATCAACGTCAACCAGCGTGCGTTCAACCCCGCACTGCCCAACCCCGTGTCGATGGCGGTCGCCAGCGGCCGCACGTTCGACCGCCGCGAGGTGCTCGAATCCTTTTATGCCTGCTGCATGGGCCGCTACGACCAGCTCGTACGGGGCGAAAAGGCAGCCTTGCAGGAAGAGTACCGGAAACGCATGTACCGGCTAGGCAAAACCCACCCTTACCGCCGCCCCGACGGCACGCTCGTCGAGGCCGTCCTCGAAGGCGTACGCCCCTCGGGCGAGCTGATCCTGCGCCACGCCGACGGCACGCGGCACGCATACCTCTTCCGGGAGATCGAATTCGTGATCGCCGGGAAAAGCTGAATTGCCATAATCATTAGAATCGATCGCAAAACTCCCGGAGGGCCGTACGCTCGAACAGGCAACGTCAATTCCACGGAGCAGGTTTCAACTCTTCATCCCCGGGATTGCGGGGCCCTGTCGGCACCGTCAAGTCCGGAATTTCAGGTTCCGATGACGGATATTGAAGGCGTATCTTCGAAAAGTTGACAAAACTCATCCCATGCATAAACTGCAATTTCCGGCCGAAAAGATTAACGTCCCATTTCACATATCGCTTGAGATTCTTTTCCAGCAATGCGAATTTGGATGGCGGAATAGCCAACATACAAGGAACATAATCTATTGTAAACGAAACTTCTTCCGTAACACCCGCTGGTGAAATGACATAACCTATTGTAAGAACGGCTTCTGCATCTGTTCGCAACAGTTCATAGTCCTCCCGTGTAAAAGTCTCTGTAAAAGCCTTTTCCACACATCCGGGGATCGTATTCGCAACGGCGTATTCTTCGAATTCCGGTTCGATAGGGCTGCCATCCTTATAAACTTCCGGTGCATTTTCCCGGGTATTGGTTATATTGGCCAAAGATAGAATTACGCCCTGGTAGACAGAAGCCAAAAATGTAATCCCGTCTGCAGTAATACGATCCCGGCCCGTATAGTAATCCTGAGCGGAAACAGTTGATCCAAGCCCCAAAATAATAATGATGCTAAACACTCTTTTCATATGTTATTCAATTTTATATTCCGGACAATCCTCCATCATTTTCATTAAAACATCGACGTTCACAGCATCCTCGGAAAAAGGATATAGCGTAACATCCGCGTATGAACGGCTCATACTCCTTAGCAAAGACGCGGCATTCCGATATTCTTCCCGAAAATTATCACTTTTTATATTTCCGGACATAATATATTTACTCAAAGTTCCAAATATCCGTCGCCCCTCGCCTTCACTGATATATTTACTGACTCCGTTCATATTCCCGATTTTCAACCGATACATATACCAGCACAGTTTGGCCTCGATCTCGTTATTGAGCCGCATGCCTCTGTACTCTTCGGGGGTTTTGCCCGAACATTGGTGCGTATGGAAAAGCTCTTCGAGCAAAGTGATATCGTCGAGCCGAGACCCCATCCTGATCTCGAAATCGTCCCATACGGCACCGCCTTCGAAAGTATAGGCAGTCGGAATCATCACCGAACTTCCGAAAAAACCGGTGCGGATCGTTACATTCCCCCGGATTGAACCGATAATCTTCCCGGCCATGCAATCCTGGCGCAACGAATCCAGCAACGGTTCCAGTTTTTCCCTGCTGTCGGAAGCAAGCATTATATTTTCGTTTTCCCGATAACGGGTGTTGGCCGGACTTCCCGGATTAGAGGAGGCACCGCCACCGCCGCCACCGCTGCCCGAAGGGCCCCGATCCTCTTCGGTAGGCTTGACGGGATCCGTATCCGGACGCTCATATTTGATATGGTTTACAGGGTGCTTGGCAGAAACCACAATCGCCTCTATACCGCCGCCGTCAACCGGCTCGCTTTTCTCCGCCTCCGCCTCCGCACGTGTCACCGCTGTTTCCCGGCTGCACACGACACTCAGGCCATCCAGCATTTCGCCCAGGCGGGCGGTATTTTCCGCCTGTGTCCGCGACTTATCGTAAAGGAACGCTTCAGCCTGGCATGCTCCTCCGGCATAACGAACCGCATGAACCGGAAATCCGTCGAGCGAGGTGTAAACCGCCAGCCCGGTGAAATCCCCCTTGGAGCCGCTGTTGAGCAGCCTGTCGTAGTCGTCGGCCGTGCGCCCCGCGGCATAGTCCGGATCGGGAACATAAAAACGCAGATAGCTGCTCATGACACCGCTGCGGGAATCCTTTACGACGACCAGTTTATGGTAGATCGGGGTAAAACGCGGTTCGCCGTACTCGTCGATCCGATAACGAAAATAGCGGAACTCGCCCCGGACAGGCACATCGGTACTGGAAAGCACTTCCCCGGCCGAGACCGTCGCCAGCGACCAGTCGGGCATATAAGTCCCGAGCGTCAGCGTCCCCTCTTCACCCCCGGCTCTGGTCGGTGCCGCAACACGCTCGAAATAACGGCGTGCCTCGGCCACGGACATAGTTTCCGGATTTCCGGCCTGCGCGGTATCATTCGCCGCATGATCGGAACAGGCCGAAAGGGCATACAGGACAACAGTACATCCTGCGGCAATCAAATAGGATCGTTTTTTCACAGGCTGTGGTTTCAGGGTTTCCGTCGTGACGTAAGTTGTTTTAAAATTAACAAATATTTACGACATCCCAAAAACTTCGGATACCCTTACGGTTATTGAGTTAAAAATATAACATAAATCCTTGCTGTTACGGAAATAACAGTTATATTTGCAATGAAAAAACCGCATTTGAATTTTAAACGATAACCACACCATGAACGTACCAGCAAATCTGAAATACTCGAACGACCACGAGTGGTGCCGCGTCGAGGGCGACACGGCCGTAATCGGCATCACCGACTTCGCACAGAGCCAATTGGGCGACATCGTCTTCGTAGACGTGCCGACCGTAGGCGAAACCCTCGCCGCGGGCGAAGTATTCGGCTCGATCGAAGCCGTAAAAACCGTGAGCGACGCATTCCTGCCCATCGGCGGCGAGATCCTCGAATTCAACGACGCCGTGGACGCCGACCCCGCCATCGTCAACAAGGACGCATACGGCGAAGGCTGGCTCGTCAAGGTCAGGATGTCCGACCCGGCCGAGTACGACGCACTGCTGAGCGCCGCGGATTACGAAAAGCTGATAGGCTAAACACAAAAAATAAAAAGCTATGTCTAAAGTTACAGTAGTAGGTGCAGGTGCCGTAGGCGCAACCTGCGCAAATGTGATGGCTTGCCGCGAAGTTGCGAGCGAAGTCGTCCTGATCGACATCAAGGAAGGTCTTTCGGAAGGCAAGATGCTGGACATGTACCAGTGCTCGACGCTGATGGATTTCGACACCAAGCTCGTGGGCGTCACCAACGACTATAAGCAGACCGCCAATTCGGACGTGGTAGTCATCACCTCGGGTATTCCCCGCAAGCCGGGCATGACGCGCGAGGAGCTGATAGGCACCAACGCCAACATCATGAAGGGCGTGATCGAGAACGTAGTGAAATATTCGCCCCGCGCCATTATCATCGTGGTAGCCAACCCGATGGATACGCTGACCTATCTGGCGCTCAAGGCTTCGGGACTTCCGAAGAACCGCATCATCGGCATGGGCGGCGCACTCGACTCGTCGCGTTTCAAGTGCTACCTGGCCAAGGCTACGGGCGCCAACATCAATAACGTCGACGGCATGGTCATCGGCGGCCACGGCGACACGACGATGATTCCGCTCGTCTCGAAGGCCACCGTCAACGGCGTACCCGTTTCGCAGTTCGCATCGAAGAAAAAACTCGATGAGGCCGTAGCCAACACGATGGTGGGTGGCGCAACGCTGACCAAACTCATCGGCACGTCGGCCTGGTATGCACCGGGAGCCGCTTCGGCCATGATGGTCGAGGCGATCCTCAACGACCAGAAGAAAATGATCCCCTGCTCGTGCTACCTCGAAGGTGAGTACGGACAGTCGGACATCTGCATCGGCGTACCCGCGATCATCGGCCGCAAAGGCATCGAGAAGATCGTGAAAATCGACCTTTCGAAAGAAGAGGCCGAGAAATTCGCAGCTTCGGCCGACGCCGTCCGCAAGACCAACAACGTGCTCCACGAGATCAAGGCGATTTAAACTGCGAATACACAACAGATTTCAAACCCGTCCCAAACAATCTGGGGCGGGTTTTTCATTGCCTAAACACCTCAGCACCCGCCAATTTCGAACCGCATTTGCTCACCAAACGGGCTGATTTGACATATTAAAGAATTTTGCATACTATGAATTATTGCCGACCTTTGCCGGCGCAATTATGAAGAATACGAGCCTACATAGCGCAAAAATGAACGCCGCCCCTATTCGTAATACGTTCGGGGGGGGGAATTTTGCCATGTAGTTGAGACAATCGACATATCCTTTCAACGAGAACCGTATCCGCAGTATGCGGATACGGTTCTCGTTTCATTTTTACGCGGAATCAATTTTCACTTTCAAATCAATTCATCCCATATGGAAAAAGCAACGTATGAAACTCCGGCAATAGAACTGCTGGAAATCCGCACCGAACAAGGCTTTGCGGTATCGGTCTCCACACCCGAAAACGGACACGACTCATTCTCCGAAGAAGATTATGAATGGTAAACCCACAAATGATGATGAGCATGAGAAGTATGAAAACAATTCTGGCCTGTGCCTGCGCCGTGCTGGCAGTCTCCTGCGCCGAAAAGAATGAAATCGCAAAACCCGCTCCCGAAACCCGTACCATTACCCTCAACGCAACGTCCGAAACAATCGCGTCGCAAGACAAAATCCGCACGGCACTGGATAAGGACGGTCTGAGCGTCGTCTGGAAGAAAGGTGACCTGATCCAACTGTGGTACCTCAAAAATGACGGGTCCTACGCAAAAGCAGGCGAACTTGCCGCCCTGTCCCAAGGCAATAGCACTACGTTCACCGGCGAATGCACTTTCACCGACGAAGCGGAAACACCCGATTATCTCGCAGTTTCATGCTATTGCGCCAATGGCCCCGAAGTACTCAACACGGTAAAATACGAAAACGGGAAATTCATATTCTCCAACCCCGGAGAGGCATCTGCCGTATTCAAACCATCGCTCAACTACCCTTCGCCCAACTCCTATGAGTTCGCAGTTCGTAACCCTGCCGTCGCCCACGGCACCGATCTGAACGCCATGACATTTAAAAATATATTCGGCGTCATGAAGTTGACGATCCAGACAAGACGCAGTGCACAATACCAGATTACCTTCCAAGCCACAGGTATGGCCCAAAGAAAGGACTTCACCGGAGAATATCATTACGACCCTGCGACCGGAACCGGAGAATTAATAAGAGATCATACCACCTCTCCGATCACCATCGAACCGCAAGGGCAGAATATCGGCGCAGAATTCGTGTATTATATCCCCGTCGCTCCCGGCACCTACAACGATTTCACCATGAAAGTTTACGATTTCGGAGAGGATTACTACGAACGAAAAGCGACCAAACCGCTCGAAATAAAGGCTGGTGTCATCACCAACCTCGGAAGATTCGTAGATAATTTACAATAATTCGAACCGCCCGACAACACAAACGTCCGAAGTCAGACTTCGGACGTTTGTCGTATTCAGCAGTCCCAAAAGGAGGGAATCAGAAACTGAACTTCGCGCCGACGAACCAGCTGCGGGGCAGCGACGGGCCGTAAATGTAGCCCGAGTCGCGGTCTACACCCTTGTCGAAGTCCTTCTGGTAGGCGTTGAACAGGTTCTGCACACCGCCATAGAGCTGCATGGTTATCTCCTTGTAGATACGCACGTCGTACGACAGGCGAATATTCATGTCGAAGAATGACGGGGTCGAGACGGCCACGTCCTGCGCGACGCCCGACCCGGCCATGTGCTGCACCAGCATCGACCCGGTGCAGGTTCCCGACAGGTCGGCCGTGAAATTCCGCACCGGTTTGAACGACGCGGTGAAATAGCCGTAGGTATCGGGCGTGCGGAACATCCGGCGCACGGGCGGCACCTCTGCGTCCTCGCTCCAGAATTCGGGCTCCTTGTAACGGCTCTGCTGAAGCGTCACGCCCGCCTGCAACTCGAACCAGCGGGTAAAGGCCGCGCGCCCCTCGACATTGAAGCCGCGCACCGTGGCCCCCGAACCGTTGTAGCGTTCCTTGACCTTGCCGCCGTCGGCCGCATCATCCATGTCGCGCAGGGCGAACACGTCGTCGAGGATCGTATAGAACCCCTCGACCAGCAGGTTGGTCTGCACTTTCCCGAACGTATGGTAAAGGTCGGCCGAGAGGCTCACGCTGTGCGAGCGCTCCTCCCTCAGGTCATCCGCCAGCCGGATGCGCACCCGCTTACCGCCCACGATGGCGATGTGCATATCCTCATCGAACGCCTGCGGGGCCCGGTAGCCCCCGGCGTAGCTCACGCGCAGGTTCACCGCTTCCGACGGGTTGAAACGCACGTTGACGCGCGGGCTGAAAATCACATGGTCTACGAGGTTGTGCTTGTCGAGGCGGCCGCCGACAAGCAGCGACCACTTCCTGGTCTTCCACTCGTTCTGCAGATAGGCACCCACGATATGCACCGTCTGGTCGGTGTGGATATCATAGCCGATCGAACGGTCGCCCAGGTCGTCGTAACTGTACTCCGTACCGAAGGTCAGTTCCGAGGGCATGAACAGCAGCTTCCTGAACTCGTGGATATACTGCATCCCCGCCGCTACGGTCAGGTCGTGCGTCGTCCCGTAGGCATCGGGATCCTGTTTGCTGCCGTAGTAGCTCTTGCGCGCCGTATTCTGAAACGAGGCATAGGCATTGAAGCGGTTGCGGCGGTCGGGCGACGAGATGTCGAACGAAAGGCTGCCCCCGTCGATCGAATGGTCGATCTGCTCGGCGATCAGCGCCTCGTGGGGCGGCCGGTCGAGCATGTCGCCCCCGCGGCGGAATTCGTTGATATGGTGGTACTGCGCCGTGATGCGCGAATAGGCGCCCGTACGGAAGAACGTACGCATGCCCACCGACTGGCTGTTGATGACGGGCACTTCGGTGAAGCCGTCGCCGTCGTGGTCGTAGCCCGAACGGTGGCGGCTCTGGCCGAAGACGCAAAGCCCCGCCCGGCCGCTCTCGGTGACGAGCGAAGCATTGAGCATCGTATTGTTGTCATAGGAATTGCTGCCGCCGATCGAAGTGAGCGTATGCGACATCTGCGCCGAATTGCGCGAAGGCTCCTTCGTAATGACGTTGATCGTGCCGCCGATGGCCGACGACCCGAACAGCGCCGAGCCGCCGCCGCGCAGCACCTCGACCCGCTCGATCATGTTGGCCGGGATCTGTTCCAGGCCGTATACGCCCGTCAGGGCCGAGAATACCGGGTGCGAATCGACCAGGATCTGCGAATAATGGCCGTCGAGGCCGTTGATGCGCACCTGCGTGAAGCCGCAGTTCTGGCAGTCGTCCTCGACACGCACGCCGGGCTGGAACGACAGCCCCTGTGCCAGGCACGAGGCATTGGTCTTCTCGAACAACCCGGCGTCCAGCACGCTCACCAGCGCAGGCGCCTCCCGGCGCAGCCGGGCGGAACGGCTGGCCGATACGACCACCTCGTCCATCGAAATGCCGCTCTGCACCACCTCGAAATTCAGTTCGGCCGTCTGCCCGCGCCTGAGTGTCACCTGCTGCGTCTGCGAGGCATAACCCAACGCGCGGACTTCGAGCGTCAGCGCGCCCTCGGGCAGGTTTTTCAGGAAATAATGCCCCGAAGCGTCGGTCGTGGTGCCGAATGCCGTGCCCGTCACGGCGATGGTCGCATAGGGAATATGTTCATGCGTGTCGCGGTCGACCACATGGCCGAAGATATTGGCGTCGGTACTTTTCTTCGGCGCCTCGACACCAAGTACCAGTACACACCGGCACATGACGAGTGCCAGCAAAATATATTTTTTCATTGCTTGTCAGATAATAAATAGTATGGGCCGGGCTGCATGCACCCGGAATATGAATCAGGAAAATGGAGGGGATCGCCGGTTACGCGACAGGGGGCGCACGCAGCGAAATGCCCGACGCCTGCTCATAGAGTTTGCAGCGGGTTGCCTCGGGCAGCAGCACGGCCAGCATCTCTGCATAGAACGAGTGCACGGTCGGCGCGATGTCGAGGTAGGGGAAGAAATAGAAATCGTCGATGATACACCTGTCGACGATGATCGTATGGGCACCGTTGTCGGGCACCAGATCGCCGCAGTGCGCGGAGAAATGCGCATGGTCTTCGTTGTAGATATGCACCTTCTGCCCCGCGTAGGCCGCGAGCAGAACCAACAGCAGCAAAGCCGCATAGAGTCTTTTGGGTGCGTAGCGTATCATCTTTCCGAGCCAAAGATAGCAATAAAAAAGGGCCGTTCAAAACGGCCCTGCAAAAATACCCTAAAATGGGGATATATGTCGTGTCCACGTACCCGGATGCCGGGAGGCGGACGATGGGCGCCGCCACCCTGCGGATCGGGCGCCTCAGATGCTGATGTCGAGGATCTCGAAATGGATCGTCCCGGCAGGCACCACCACGTCGACGCAGTCGCCTTTCTTGTGCCCCAGCAATGCCTTGGCGATGGGCGTACCGATCGCCAGCTTGCCTTCGCGCAGGTTCGCCTCGTGCTCGGCGACGATCGTGTAGGCCACCTCTTTCTTGGTGTTGTGGTTCAGCAGCGACACCTTGCTCAGTATCTGCACCTTGCTCTTGTCGATCTTCGACTCGTCGATCACGCGGGCATTGGCGAGCGAATCCTCCAGCTTGGCGATACGCATCTCCAGCAGACCCTGCGCCTCACGGGCGGCGTCGTACTCCGCGTTCTCCGAAAGGTCACCCTTGTCGCGCGCTTCGGCAATAGCCGCCGATATCGCCGGACGCTCGACGGAACGCATGTGGTCGAGCTCATCCTTGAGTTTTTTGTAACCTTCCGCTGTCAGATAAATAATCTCTTTTGCCATAATATTAAACGAGTCCGACGCACTTGAATTTCATAACGCTGCGAAAGATTCCGAACATGGGGCCCGTCGAACTCACATTAGGCATCCGCAGATGCCCGTCCCACATCCAAAATCCTCCTGTATTCCCCTTTGCAGCGGGGGAACCCTGTAAAACAAACAACGTAAAAAAATAAGAATCCTGACCGGTGAAGGCCAGAACCCTGTTTCCATTGTATACAGCAAAGATAAAAAGTTATTTTCTAATTTCCAAATCTTTTTTCGCGGCGCATGGCACGGAGTATGCGCCTCGCGCGGGATATGTATATCGTACTCCTGCTCCACTTAGCCTGGGCGCTCATGGCCGTCCCCGTCGTCACGCGCCAGCAACGCGTCCCCGCCTCGGCAGCGACCTGGCTGGCGCTGATCCTGCTGCTGCCCGTCGCCGGCACGCTGCTCTACATACTGGCCGGCTACCGCCGCAACGGCCCCGCGGCGGATTGCCCCGCCTGCCGCGGCGACCGCCTCGAACAGATCATCGCCCACGGATGCGGCACACGCCCCACCCGGTACAACCGCGTCGGGCTGCTCCACAACGGCAACAACGCCTTCACGGCACTGATCGCCTCGTTGCAACGGGCCACGCGCTCGATCCACATGGAGTACTACATCATCCGCGACGACCGCATCGGGCATACCATCGCCGAAATACTGATCCGCAAAGCCCGCGCGGGGCTCGAGGTGCGGGTGATCTACGATGCCGTCGGCTCGTGGCGCCTGAGCCGCAAGACACTGCGCCGCATGCACGACGCGGGGGTCGAGACTGCGGCTTTCGAACCGGTTCGCTTCCCGTGGTTCACCACGCGCGTCACGCACCGCAACCACCGCAAGATAGTGGTCACCGACGGCAAGGTCGCCTACCTGGGCGGCATAAACATCGCCAAATACTACCTCGACGGGGATTACATGGGTAAATGGCGCGACGAACACCTGCGCGTGGAGGGCGACGCCGTGGCCGACCTGCAACGGCTCTTCATCGCCGACTGGGCGCGCGTACGCGGCGAATACCTCGACAGCCGCCGCTACATCGCCCCGCACGGCATCCGGCGGCGGCTGCCGATCCAGCTGGCCTGGGCCGAGGAGGGGCCCTCGCGGCTGACCATCGCCGACGCCTTTGCCTCGGCCATCGTCCGGGCGCACCGCACCGTACGCATCTCCTCGCCCTATTTCCTGCCCCCTGCCATGTTGCTCGACGCGCTCCGGCTGGCAGCGCGCGGCGGGGTGCGGGTACAGGTGATGATCCCCTCGTGCAGCGACTCGCCGTTCACCGACCTGATTTCCGACTCCTACATCGGCGACCTGCTCGACGCCGGGGTCGAACTCTACCGCTACGACAACGGCTTCCTGCACGCCAAGCTGCTGATCGTCGACGAGGATACCGCCTCGGTCGGCACGGCGAACATGGATTACCGCAGCCTGCTGGACAACCTCGAAGTCACGGCTTTCATCCGCGACCGGAGCGTCGTGCGGGCGCTCTCGGCCACCTACGACGACGACCTGGCCTCGTGCCGCCGGATCGCGCGGGAAACATGGCGGCCCGCGGCGTGGCGGCGCACATTGGGTGACGCGCTGCGGCTGGTCTCGCCCCTGATGTAGCGCAAGCCGCGGATCGGCATTTCCGCACCGGGCCCGGCGCACCGTTCCCCTGATTTCCGTAATTTTCCCCTCTTCCCGCCTGCCTGTCCGCGCCGCCGGGGAGAGGCTCCCCTCCGCCCGCCATCGGCGCCGGAAGCGCCTTCGGCCACGGATTCGGATGCCGCCGTGCGGCATCCCGGGAGACCCGCGGGCCGCCCGCCCGGGCGGGAGCGGGAAATACGGCGCGGCACCTTATTGTTACGCACAATAATTTTTTTTGGAAATCGTTAATTTATGCGTAACTTTGCGCGATAAAGCGCCGTAAAAGATTTATCAATGAAGCAGACTTTTTTATACGCCGTGTGCGGGGTGATTCTGGTCACCGCATTTAGCGGATGCGCAGGCATCAACTCCCTGCTCAAAAGCGGACAACCCGAACTGATTTACAGCAAGGCGCTGGAGTACTACCAGAAAGAGAAGTGGTCGCGTGCCTCGACGCTCTTCGAGGGCGTCCAGCACTACTACATCGGCACGCCGCGCGAAGACAGCGTCTCGTTCTTCAACGCCCGCTGCAAGTTCAAGAACCGCGACTATGACACCGCCTCGGCCCTGTTCGACGATTTCCGCCGCAAGTTCGGCCGCAGCGCCTTCATCGAAGACGCCGAAGGCATGTACGCACTCTGCTTCTACTACCTCTCGCCCGGCCCCTCGCGCGACCAGACGATGACCGGGCAGGCACTGATCGCCATCAACGAGTTCATGTCGCGCTACCCCCACAGCGACCGCGTCGAGAATTTCAAGCAGATCAACGGCGAACTGACGCAGCGGCTGCACGACAAGTCCTACCTGAACGCCTACACCTACTATAAGATAGGCCGTTACAAATCGGCCATCGTATCGCTGAAGAATGCGCTCAAACAATTCCCGGACAGCAACCACCGCGAGGAGATCATGTACATGATCGTGGACGCCAGCTACCGCTTCGCCAACAACTCGATCGCCAACAAGCAGACCGACCGCTATCTCTCGATGCTCGACTCCTACCTCTCGTTCAAGGAGGAGTTCCCCGAATCGAAATACACCAAGGAGGTCGACCGCATGGCCAAGCACGCACGGGACTACCTCGACCGCAACAAGAAGGACGAAGACAAAGACAACAACATATAACAATGGAAATCAAGAAGAACATCCCCAACAACACCATCACGCGCAAGCTGGTGGATCTGGACAAGGAAACGGGCAACATCTACGAAACGGTGAACATCATCGCCCGCCGTGCCAACCAGATCTCGACCGAACTGAAGACCGAGCTCAGCCGCAAGCTCGCCGACTTCTCTTCGCCGACGGACACCATGGAGGAGACCTTCGAGAACCGCGAGCAGATCGAAATCTCGCGCTACTACGAACGCCTGCCCAAGCCTGCGATCATCGCCACCGAGGAGTTCCTCGACGGCGAACTCTTCTACAAAGAGAACAAAGAGGCCAAGGAGTCCTAACGATACCGCCATGAATTTGCAGGGAGGTGGCATACAGGGCCCCGGCGCAGGCACTGCCTGTCCGGCCGAAGGATTGGCCGGACGGCACATACTGCTGGGCATCACGGGAAGCATAGCGGCCTACAAGGCGGCTGTGCTCTGTCGTTTATTGAGGACGGCGGGCGCCGAGGTGCGTGTCGTGATGACCCCGCTGGCCAAGCAGTTCATCACCCCGCTGACGATGGCCACGCTCTCCAGGAACCCGATCCTCGTGGAGTTCTTCGACCCCGAGAACGGGGCCTGGAATTCCCATGTCTCGCTCGGCGAGTGGGCAGACTGCTACCTGATCGCCCCCGCCACGGCCAATACGCTGGCCAAAATGGCATGCGGCATCGCCGACAACCTGCTGCTGACGACCTACCTCTCGGCCCGCTGCCCGGTGGTCGTCGCCCCCGCCATGGATCTGGACATGTACGCCCACCCCACGACCCAGGAGAACCTGCGCCGGCTGGCCGGACACGGCGTGCGGATCGCCGAACCCGCCGAAGGGGAGCTCGCCAGCGGGCTCACGGGCAAGGGACGCATGGCCGAACCTGCGGAAATCGCCGCTTATGTCGGCACCCTCCTCGCCGCGGAAAACCCCGAAAAAAAAAAGCACCTGTCCGGTAAACGCTTCGTCGTAACGGCAGGCGCCACGATCGAAGCCATCGACCCCGTGCGGTTCATCTCGAACCACTCGTCGGGCAAAATGGGCTACGCCATCGCCGGAGCGCTGGCCGCGCGCGGTGCGCAGGTGACCCTCGTCACGGGGCGCACGTCGCTGCCGACACCTCCGGGCGTGGAGCGCGTGGACGTGCTCTCTGCCGCCGAGATGTACGACGCCGCGACCGGGGCTTTCGACGGCGCCGACGGCGCTGTCATGTGCGCCGCCGTGGCGGACTATACGCCCGACGCGGTTTCGCAGACCAAGCTCAAGAAGGGCGAGGGCGAAATGCACATCACCCTGCGCCGTACGCGCGACATCGCCGCAGAGCTGGGAGCCGCCAAAGGCGGCCGCCTGCTGGTCGGCTTTGCCCTCGAAACACACGACGAACAGGCCAACGCCGAGGCAAAGCTCGCGCGAAAGAACTTCGATTTCATCGTCCTCAACTCGCTGCGCGACGCCGGCGCGGGATTTCGCGGCGACACCAACAAGGTGACCTTCATCGACCGCAACGGCCGCGAGCCGCTGCCCCTGATGCCGAAGAGCGAAGTAGCCGGACGTATCGTCGACAAAATCGAATCACTGTTAAAATAAAGACCGCCATGTTACGCCGTCTGTCGGTTGAGAACTACGTGCTTATCGACAAGCTCGAAATGGAGCTGGATCCCCACCTGAACATCATCACGGGTGAAACGGGAGCCGGCAAATCCATCCTGCTCGGTGCCCTCGGCCTGCTGCTGGGCGCCAAGAACGACGGCTCGGCCATGAAGGACGCCGCACGCAACTGCGTGGTCGAAGGCACCTTCGACCTCTCGGGGCGCGACATGGAGGCTTTCTTCGCCGGGAACGACCTCGACTATGCGCCGGAGACTACCGTAACGCGCATGATAACCCCGACCGGCAAGAGCCGCGCCTTCATCAACGACCTCCCGGTGCAACTGGCCCAGCTGCGCGAATTCGGCACCCGCCTGATCGACATCCACTCGCAACATCAGAACCTGATCCTCTCCTCGGAAGAGTTCCGCACCTCGGCGCTCGACACCGTGGCCGGGAACGGGGAACTGCTCGCACAATATGCCGCGCAGTACACGCGGCTTACGGAACTGCGGCGCCGGCTCGCCGCCCTGCGCGAAGCCGCCGCCGACGGACGCCGCGACGAGGAGTGGCTCCGCTTCCAGAGCGAAGAACTCACGGCTGCCAACCTGCGCGAAGGGGAACAGGCCGCCATCGAGGAAGAACTGGCCGTACTGGAGAACGCCGACCGCATCGGCGAGGTGCTCACTACGCTCCGCAACGCCCTCGATGCCGACGAAACCGGGGTGCTCACGCTCCTGAAAAATTCCGAGAACGACCTGACACGCATCCGCGAACATTTCCCCGCGGCCGGGGAATACGCCGCACGCCTGCACTCCGTACTCGAGGAGCTGAAGGACATCGACAACGCCGTAGCCGCCGACAGCGAACGCCTCGACGCCGACCCCGAACGGCTGGCCAAACTCGCCGCACGCCTCGACGCCCTCTACGCCCTGCAACAAAAGCACCGCGTCGCCTCCGAAGCGGAGCTGATCGCAGCCCGCGACCGCTATGCCGCACAGCTCGCCGCCATCGTACACGGCGACGAAGAGATCGCAGCGGCTGAAAAAGAACTGGACGCAGCCGCACAGAAGGCCGGCTCGCTGGCCGACAGGCTGCACAAGGCACGCGCAAAAGCCGCCCCGGCCTTCGAAAAACAGATACTGGCGACGCTCGTGCAGCTGGGCATGCCCGAAACCGTATTCCGAGTAGCGCTCACCCCGCTCCCCGACCTCGGGCGCACGGGAGGCGACGGCGTGGCATTCCTCTTCTCGGCCAACCGCAACGCGACGCCCCAGAGTGTCGAGCGTATCGCTTCGGGCGGTGAGCTCTCGCGTGTCATGCTGGTGCTCAAGGCCCTGCTTGCCCGGCGGATGCAGTTGCCGACGGTCATCTTCGACGAGATCGACACGGGCGTCTCCGGGCGCATCGCCGACGCCATGGGCGAGATCATCGAATCACTCTCCGCGACGTTGCAGGTCGTGGACATCACCCACCTGCCGCAGGTGGCGTCGAAAGGCGCAGCCCATTTCGTGGTCTACAAACGCGACGGGCGCACCGGCATCACGCGCCTGACGGACGAGGAGCGCATCACCGAGATCGCCAAGATGCTCTCCGGCAGCCGCATCACCGATGCCGCCATAGCCCAGGCACGCATTCTGCTGGGCAAATAACCGCACACGCAACTACCCGCCGGCCGGAACGAACCTTTTGTCCGGCGCACTTTATGAACTCCGTATATTGACCCCGACATTTACCGCACAATGAATGAATTGACGAAGATTGCGGCCGCCAACCAGCAGCGCGCCCGCGAGGTTATCCGCGACTCCGGGCTCGAAGCCGCATGGCGCTCCGTCGGCGCCGAACCCAACCTGGTCGGGTCGCTCCGCACGGGACTGCTGATGACGCACCGCGACATCGACTTCCACATTTACTCCTCACCGCTGCGCCTTGCGGACAGCTTCGCCGCCATGGCACGCCTGGCCGAAAACAACCGCATCCGCAGCATCACCTTCAACAACCTGCTCGACGCCCCCGACCAATGCCTCGAATGGCATGCCTGGTATGCCGATGCCGACGACCAGTTATGGCAGATCGACATGATCCACATGCCGAAAGGTTCGGCCTACGACGGCTATTTCGAACGGGTAGCCGACCGCATCGCCGCCGTGCTGACCGACCGGACGCGCGAAACGATCCTCCGGCTCAAATACGAAACCCCGGAGGCGGAGAAGATCATGGGTATCGAATACTACCAGGCCGTACTGCGCGATGGCGTGGGTACCTATGCGGAATTCGAAGCCTGGCGCGCCGCCCACCCCGTGACGGGGATTCTGGAGTGGATGCCCTGACAAAAAGTGGAGCCCCGTCCTGCAAGGGAAGGATCGGAACCGGGAGCCGGGAACAGGGCCGGCAATGGCGCAACACACGCCGCCAGTATCGGGCATTCAACACCGTGCATCAGGCAATCCGGCATCCCCGGGGCACGCAGCGCATGACAACAAGCCCGCACATAAAAAAAAGCAACCCCGCAGGGTTGCTTTTTTCAATCGGCGACGGCACCGCAGCCCGCCTCGGCCGCTATCGGCACGGGCTCAGTCAGCCCGGTATTTCCTGTTGGTGACGTCGATCGTCCGGGCTTCGAACAGCCCCAGGTCAGCGGCAGGGCAAGCATTCGCAGGGACATTCCTGCCATCGTAAATATCGGCAAAATTATAGCTGTTGTCCGTAGTCAGCCAGTTCCACATCTCGGGATATACCTCCTTGATATGCACCGATTCGCGCGGATAGTTGAACCAGTCAAACCCGCAGAGGTAGCCGCCTTTCTCGTCGACATATTCCGTCCCCGTGGTGGTGATCACCAGTCCGTAGGGCAATTTGTCCTTGTCGAACGAATCGTTCAGGTAGGCAGTCGACAAGGCATAGAGTTCCACGCCGTTATCCACCTCGATATACCACTCAACGCGCATCACACCGTCCCCTTCGATCTTCGACACGTCCCAGTTGCGGATCGTCGACCCCAGGTACTCCCCGACCTTGATATTGGCCTTGTCGTAGGTGTTGAGCGTCCCTTCCATCGACTTGAAATACTGCGACCTGCAATCGGCACCGTCGGGGGTGATCAACCCCTTGAAGACACGCTTGCCGCCCTTGTAAACGACACATCCCAGTTTGATGGATTTCGTCGACCCCAACGCCACGGGCTGTACGCCGAACCCGAAGATATTCTGCCGGGTCTGGTACAACACATGGATGACCAGGTCGTTGTAATCGTAATCCCCGCGCCTGGAGTCCTCGAAACATACTACCTGGAACAACTGCGATTTGTTGCCTGCGAAATTGGGGTACTCATCGCGCGGGACGAACGTCGTCGTCAGCCCCTCGTCCGAACGGGTCAGGGTCATCCGCGGCACCCAGATCGTCATGGGGCTTTCGGCCTCGGCCAGCGTCACCCCGTATGCCTTCACTACGGTGATGCAACCTTCTTTCACGGGGACATCGTACGTGCGGGCCGTCTGGTAATGGTCGATGTCCACATCCAAGGGGCTGCCGGGACGGACATCGTTCTTCTCGATGCAGGAGACGGCCAGGAAGGCCAGCATTAAGATGGTAATTTTCTTCATTGTGGGTGTGTTAGATTAATAAAATGGTTCCGCATCTCCCGTTGCACCTCTTCCCCACTCCTGGGAACCGATTATTTTGCTCGGACAAAGTTAGATATTCCCGCCTCAAATACCAAACAAATCAGCCAAAAACGCACTCAATACAGCCCAATTTCATTTTCAAGGGCCGCCTGCCGCACCGGCAGGACCTGAGGCTGTAATTTTCGCATTCGGCCTGCCGGTCATGGCAATGGCCTATCGCATCGACGGCATTTCGGACTGCCACACACCCGGCTCATGGCTCCCGGGCGCATGAGCGACAAAGACGCAGCCGACACTACAAGCCCGGGCAATTCGCCGGGGCACAGATCGGCTCGGCCGGCATATGATAGATGCCGAACCGCAAATGTGCGGACAGGAATAGCCCTGCGGCCAACGAAGTACCCGCCGCCCCGGACGGAACCCCTCCCGGCCAACCGCCCGCGGCGCCGGAGAATGCCGCTTCGACCGCTTCGCGGCAAAACAAAAACCGGAGCCTCAGCGGAGGCTCCGGTTTTCCATATTGCGAACCGATGATTACATCATGCCGCCCATACCGCCTGCGGGCATAGCAGGCATGGCGGGAGCATCGGATTTCTTCTCCGCCAGCACGCATTCGGTGGTCAGGAACATCGAAGCGATCGAAGCGGCATTCTCCAGCGCAACGCGCGACACCTTCGTCGGGTCGATGATACCGGCCTTCAACAAGTCTTCATACTTGTCGTCGCGGGCGTTGTAACCGAAGGCATCCTTGCCCTCCTTCACCTTGTTGACAACGACCGAACCTTCGCCGCCGGCGTTCTCGACGATCTGGCGCAGCGGCTCCTCGATCGCACGTTTCACGATCTGGATACCGGTCGTCTGGTCTTCGTTGGCACCCTTCATCCCTTCGAGGGCCGCCGTAGCGCGGATGTAAGCCACACCGCCGCCCGGGACGATACCCTCTTCGACAGCGGCACGGGTCGCAGCCAGTGCGTCGTCCACGCGGTCTTTCTTCTCCTTCATCTCGACTTCGGTAGCGGCACCCACATAGAGTACGGCCACACCGCCGGCCAGTTTGGCCAGACGCTCCTGGAGCTTCTCCTTGTCGTAATCCGACGTAGCCTTGTCGATCGAGGAGCGGATCTGAGCCACGCGGGCTGCGATCTCCTCCTTCTTGCCGGCACCGTCGACGATCGTAGTGTTCTCCTTGTTGAGCGTCACCTTGTCGGCCGTACCGAGCATCGTAAGGTCGGTATCCTCCATCTTCATACCCTTGTCGGTCGAGATCACCGTAGCACCCGTCAGGATGGCGATATCCTCGAGCATCTCCTTGCGGCGGTCACCGAAGCCCGGAGCCTTGCAGGCGGCGATCTTCAGCGTACCGCGCAGCTTGTTGACCACGAGCGCCGACAGCGCCTCGCCGTCCACGTCCTCGGCGATGATCAGCAGCGAACGGCCGCTCTGCGCCACCGGCTCGAGCACGCCCATCAGCTCCTTCATCGTCGAAATCTTCTTGTCGGTAATCAGGATGTAAGGCTTCTCGAGCTGTGCCTCCATCTTCTCGGGATCGGTCATGAAGTAAGCCGAGATATAACCGCGGTCGAACTGCATACCCTCTACGACCTCCACATGGGTCTCGGTACCCTTGGCCTCCTCGACGGTGATCACGCCTTCGTTGTTGACCTTGGCCATCGCCTCGGCGATCAGCTTACCGATCGTCTCGTCGTTGTTGGCCGAAATAGTGGCCACCTGCTCGATCTTGTCGAAATCCGAGCCCACCTCCTGGCTCTGCTTGCGCAGGGACTCGACCACTTTGGCCACGGCCTTGTCGATGCCGCGTTTGAGATCCATCGGATTGGCACCGGCCGTCACGTTCTTCAGGCCTACGCCGATGATCGACTGTGCGAGCACCGTGGCGGTCGTCGTACCGTCGCCGGCATCGTCGTTGGTCTTCGAAGCGACCTCGCGTACCATCTGGGCGCCCATGTTGGCGAAAGCGTCTTCGAGCTCCACCTCCTTGGCCACCGTCACACCGTCCTTGGTGATCTGCGGCGCACCGAATTTCTTGTCGATGATCACATTACGGCCTTTGGGGCCCAGCGTCACCTTCACTGCGTTCGACAGCGCATCGACACCCTCCTTGAGCAGTTCGCGCGCCTCAACATTATATTTGATATCTTTTGCCATAACTTTATATTTTATATTCGTTCATAAGCTTATCCCCGGAGTCCCCCATTTCAAAGGGATTTTCAGAGGGAATGTAAAAATTTCGAGGTCATGACGACCGGTTATCGTCAGATAATCGCCAAAATATCGTTCTGCTTCATGATCAGGTAATCCACGCCGTCGACCTGGATCTCCTGCCCGGCATACTTGCCGTAAAGTACCTGGTCGCCGACCTTGACTTCCATTTTGACCTCCGAAGTACCGGGGCCCACAGCGACTACTTTACCTGCCAGCGGTTTCTCCTTCGCCGTGTCGGGGATGATCAGTCCGCCGGCCGTTTTCTCCTCCGCGGGATTCGGGAGGACGAGTACACGATCCGATAATGGTTTTACATTCATAGCTTTTCAGTTTTTAGTTTATTATTGAATAGTTTGTTGCGCGTTAGCACCCATAGTCCCATCAATAGATGTGCCAACCGTTTTTTGGCAGACGCCAGGTGACAAAGGTACAGTCCGGCCTGCCATTTTGTCACCCGGGGCATTTTCCCGAAGATTTTTCACCGTTTTTTTTGCACGGACAAAAAAAGTGTATTACATTTGCATCCCGATACGACCGTTCGACGGTCACACGGTGGATGTAGCTCAGTCGGTTAGAGCGTCGGATTGTGGTTCCGAAGGTCGTGGGTTCGAGCCCCATCTTCCACCCGAAAAGGTCTTCGAAAGAAGACCTTTTTTGTTGGCAGATAGCCGCAAATCAGCGCAAACAATCCTGTATATCAACGACATGCGGAATTATTTCGTTTTCAGGCCATTGATAAAACGCTCCGAACAGCTTATCGGACGGGAAATGCAGAAGATCGGCCAAGTGTTCGCCGCGGCAAACTGAACGGCGGTAAATAAGGAACCGGGCATCGGAGCAGTTAATGGCTCCGATGCCCGGTTGCCTATCAAAAATCTACTCCGCACTTTGGCTACAGCAGTTCGGTGCCGCAGGGAAAGACCTGCATGGGGTACGGTTCAGCAACCGTTTCATGCGACAACTATTTTTCCGGCGTTTTATATCCGATCAGCCGGGGCTGCTTGCGGGCCTGCGGGGTTTTGACAGACAGGGCGGCGATTGCCTGATAGATATTGTCCAATTCCCTGCGCATATCTTCCGAAAGGTCGTTTATCGCTTCGGCGTTGTCCTCGTCGGTACGCTCCAGCAGGGCCAGTTTCGCACGAATTTCAGCCAGTTCTGCCGTGACGGTCGTCGTCGTAGCGATGTAGTTGCGCATGGCGACAAAGGCTTTCATAATTGAAATACAGACTTGTATAGCTGGTTTACTGCGCAATACTGCGGACAACATGGCGACACCTTATTCGGTAAAAGCAAGCGGCAAAGATGATTTCGGACGCTTTGTCCGGGATGTCGTAACAAATTGTGATGAGATATGTTCCCATTCGCTTGCGGAAATACGAAACATAAATTCTTCCGGGAACCGCTCTGCATTACGTTTTACGGCCTGATTCATGGCACTCGTCGTAACCTGATACAGTGCCACCAGGTCGAAGTCGAGCATCACGCGCTGGCCGCGGATTTCGTAGATTTTATTTTGGATAAGGGTTATATCATTCATAAGTTCGGGTTGTGGGGGCTGATTCTGGTGTCGGCAGTTATTCGAATTTTTCTAATAACTCGATTTGCCGCCGACTTCCGGGCGTTATTTCTTGCTCTGCTGTTTGTAATAGTCGAATTGTTTCCGGCAAACATCCTCTACAATATTAAACAATAAATCCACTTTGGGGACAAGCGCGTCTACAACCTCCTTTGGAACAACAAATTTGTCGTTATAGCGGGCTTCGATATAGGAGCGTTCGAGCAATTCGAAAAGGTGTTTTTCTTCTTCGGTGTCTAATGGAAACACCTTTGCCAATTCCAACGTATAAGCCTTGCACTTTTCAATCAGGAATTTCAGAACATGTTTGCGCGGCATCTACGGGGCGGGCGGATTCTCCGGCCTGCTCCGGGGGGGGGCGGTTTCCGCGTTGAATTCTTCTATTGAGTGAAGTTGCGTCACTGTGTTCAGCGGAACCGCCCCTTTTTTCATGCCGATACTTCCGCATGCGAATCGGCAAAACGGCACACGCATTGATAAACAGAGCAATGACCGAAAAAGCCACGCACGGACGAAAACCAGCCGACAATACGAAAACCGCCACCGACCCATAAACGAACCCTAAAAACCGCTTCTGCCTATGACGCAATGAACAGACACCGGAATTTCCCCGTTGCACACCGGATCAGCCCGCCGACCCGAAACATCCGATTCAACCGAACACCTAATAAACCCATCATTTTATGAAAAAATACGCAATTATCCTTACCGCCGCGCTCTTCGTGTGCGCATTCTCCGGATGCGACGAAGAGGCACCCCTCCCCTACATCCCGGTCGAAAAACCGGACGACAACACGCCGCCCGAAGGAGACGACCCCGACACCTATACCGTCGCCTACCGGCTCGACAAGGTGCTGCTGTGCGCGCCCGAGAATCCGAACGGCACCGACATCTACGGCAAACTGGACTATTTCCCTTCGCTGCGCATGACGCTCAACGTGTCGCCGCTCGCAACCACCGTCACGTTCGACAACGGCGACATCCCTTTCGTACCGTTCCCCGAAGCGCTGTCCGAAGGCCCCATCCAGTGTGTGCTGGACAGCAACGTCATCCCCAACGTGCTGCGGGTCAAAGGTTCGGACACGATCATCGCCACCTTCGAGCAGGACGGCTTTACGACCCAGTTCCAACTGGACAGCAAACTCCTGACATACAAATACAAATTCAAGAGACTCTAATACCATCCGACCATGAAAAAACTCAACAGACATAAAATACTCTCCGCGGCGTGCATCGCCGCGCTGCCGCTGCTCGTAGTCGCCTGCCTCGAATTCGACGGCATCATCCAGCCGGGCCGGGCCCTGACCGACTCGGAAATCGAAGTGACGGCCCAGCTCCGGGTCTCGCCGGGCGAAGACGGCTCGGGAAAGGTCGTATTCGCCGTATTGGCCCCCAAGGCATGGAACCTCCGCGACAATGCCACGCTCTATTTGACCACCAAGGACTACAACGCGATCCAGCACCAGCCCGAAGTCGTGAACGAACAACTCACCCTGATGCCCGCAGAGGAGAAAGACCCCAAGAACGGTCTTTCGTGGGCGGACTCCTTCATGAGCGTCATCGGCCGCGGCGGCAACGACCCCCAAACGGCAATGGAGTGGGTCGTATGGCGTTCGTCGACCACCTTCATATTCGACGACAAGATCGAAGTGGACGGACAGGAGGTCGAGACGGCCGACGTGCATGCCGACGTCAGGATCAAAATGAAGACCGGCGCCGTTCCCCTGACCTGCGAACTGGGTTACTCGTATTGCTACGACACGTTCGGCCTCAAACGCGACGAACAGCGTTTCGCCGAGGCATTCAAGCCCATCGAAACCTACAACCAGGTGTTTACCACCACGCCCTCGGTATTCCGCTACGGCGACGTCTTCGGCATCACCTTCTCGCACGGAGGCACGGCACTGAAAGACGCCGGGGAGGTATATCTCTGCGGCACGGCAATCCATGACGGCGGGCAGAAAGCCGAGGTCTCGGCCGCAGTCCCGCGCAACCGCATGGAACTGATCAGCTCCCGTTTCGAGAAATACCTCTACCCGAAGGATTTCTTCGGCCTTCCGTCCGACGCCGTGATCGAAGAACTCTACTTCTATTTCATCAATGCCGACGGCAGCATCGTCGTCAAGGACGATGAAAACGGCGGGCAGGAGTTCTTCGTCGAACAGTCCGACGAATAACCGCCCGCCCGGGATACCACCCCTCAGAGACGCGAAGCCTGTGCCGCACCTTGCGACACAGGCTTCGCCCGTTTCCAGCCCTGAAAACGGCGGCGGAATCCCCCGTCCCCACGCCTAAGGGCAGCCCTGCCGCCCCACCTGACGGCGATCTGCCGGGACAAAAAAATCCCCGGGCGGCGATGCCACCCGGGGAAAATCATGCGGCACGAGCGGCCGCCCGTCGCAAATTACTTGCGGTAAATCTTCGTATAACCGTAGATAGCCTCGTCACCGAGCTCCTCTTCGATGCGCAGCAGCTGGTTGTACTTGGCCATACGATCCGAACGCGATGCCGAACCGGTCTTGATCTGACCCGAGTTGGTTGCCACGGCGATGTCTGCGATCGTCGAATCCTCGGTCTCGCCCGAACGGTGCGACGTAACCGACGTGTAACCTGCACGGTGAGCCATCTCGATGGCGTCGAGCGTCTCGGTCAGCGTACCGATCTGGTTTACCTTGATCAGGATCGAGTTGGCGCAACCGGTCTCGATACCCTTCTTCAGGAAATCTACGTTGGTCACGAACAGGTCGTCGCCCACGAGCTGGCATTTGTCGCCGATCTCGGCGGTCAGCAGCTGCCAGCCTTCCCAGTCGTTCTCCGACATACCGTCCTCGATCGAGTCGATGGGGTATTTCGCTACGAGCGACTTGAGGTACTCGACCTGCTCCTTCGAGCTGCGCTTGGCACCCTTCTCGCCTTCGAACTTGGTGTAGTCGTACACGCCGTCGGCGTAGAACTCCGACGAAGCGCAGTCCATGCCGATCGACACATCGCCGCCTTCGCATTTGCGGCCGGGCTTGTAACCGGCCATCTTGATTGCCTCGAGGATCGACTCGATAGCGTCCTCCGTACCGTTCAGCGCGGGAGCGAAACCGCCCTCGTCACCGACCGCCGTCGAAAGGTTGCGCTTGTGGAGCACCTTCTTCAGGTTGTGGAACACCTCGGCGCCCATGCGGATAGCCTCCTTGAACGAGGGGGCACCCACGGGACGGATCATGAACTCCTGGAATGCGATCGGGGCGTCCGAGTGCGAACCGCCGTTGATGATGTTCATCATCGGGACGGGCAGCGTCTTGGCGTTCGCGCCGCCGATATAGCGGTAGAGCGGCATGCCGAAATAGTCGGCAGCGGCACGTGCAACGGCCAGCGACACGCCGAGGATGGCGTTTGCGCCGAGCTTCGACTTGGTAGGCGTACCGTCGAGCGCGATCATGGCCTTGTCGATACCCACCTGGTCGGCAACGTTCATGCCGATGATGGCCGGGGCGATCACCTCGTTGACATTCTTGACGGCGTTCAGTACGCCCTTGCCCAGGTAACGGCCCTTATCGCCGTCGCGGAGCTCGAGCGCTTCGTGCTCGCCCGTCGATGCGCCGCTCGGAACGGCTGCGCGTCCGAATGCACCCGAAACGGTGCGAACTTCGACCTCGATGGTCGGATTGCCTCGCGAGTCGAGGATTTCCCTTGCGTGAATCTCTACAATCTGCATAGTTGTAAACGTTTGAATTTATGGTTTGAAATAATGACTTCCTTTTTTGCACCGCAAAGGTACAAAATAATTGTGAATTGAGGTTTCCTAATTGTTATTTTTTTCACGAACGGTGCCTCGGGTTTCGGGGGAATCCCATAAATTATTATCTTTGCCCCCGAATGCACCCCATATACCCCTAAACAACTATCAATTAATGCGAAAAGTCCTCTCCTTCTCCTTGTTCCTGATGCTGGGACTCGTCATCTCCCAACTCCTCCCGGGGGCGCTCGGTGCCGGATACGCAAGCTTCAAAGCCTGCTCCGACACCCTGCTTTACGTCTGCCTGGGGTTCATCATGATCAACGTGGGGCGCGAATTCGAGATCGACAAATCCCGCTGGCGCTCCTACACGGCCGACTACTTCATCGCCATGGCCACCGCGGCGCTGCCCTGGATACTCATCGTACTCTACTATATTTTCGTCCTGCTGCCGCCCCCGCTGTGGGGCAGCGGCGAAGCCTGGAAGGAAAACCTGCTGCTGAGCCGTTTCGCAGCCCCGACCTCGGCCGGCATCCTCTTCACGATGCTCGCGGCGCTGAGCCTCAAAAAAAGCTGGATATACAAAAAGATACAGGTGCTGGCGATTTTCGACGACCTGGACACCATCCTGCTGATGATCCCCCTGCAAATCCTGATGATCGGCCTCAAATGGCAGATGTTCGCCATCATCGCCATCGTCGTCGTGCTGCTGGCCGTCGGCTGGCGCTGGCAGGCGCGGTGGAACGTTCGGCAGGACTGGAAAACCATCCTCGGGCTGGCCGTCGTGGTCTGCGCCCTGACGCAGGCGGTCTACATCGCCACGGCGAAGCTCTACGGCCCCGAAAACAGCATCCATATCGAAGTGCTGCTCCCGGCTTTCGTCGTGGGTATGCTCATGAAACACAAGCACATCGACACACCGACGGAGCAACGCGTCTCCACCGGCATATCGTTCCTCTTCATGCTGCTCGTAGGACTGAGCATGCCGCTCGTCACGGGAGCCTCGGCCGATACCGCGGCCGCCGCCTCGGTCACGGGATCGCAACCCATGATGCCGTGGGGCACCCTCCTCCTGCATGTCGTGGCGGTATCCGTGCTTTCGAACCTGGGCAAGCTGGTGCCGCTCTTCTTCTACCGCGACCGTAAGGTCAGCGAGCGCCTGGCGCTCTCGATCGGCATGTTCACCCGCGGCGAAGTGGGCGCAGGCGTAATCTTCATCGCCCTCGGATACAGCCTCGGCGGCCCGGCGCTCATCATCTCGGTGCTCACGCTGGTGCTGAACCTCATCCTCACGGGCGGCTTCGTGGTCTGGGTCAAGAAACTCGCCCTGCGCAGCTACACCCCCGAACCGGAAGCATAACACGCCCTCCGGGGACGCCCCGAAAATACTACGGACTAAAAACGACGACGACTTTGATCGAAATTACAGACACGGCCCTGCAGGCGGCAGCCGCCGAAGGGATGGACGCGTTCCTCCGGGCCTTTACCGACAAATACCGCGAGGCTCTCGGCGGCGACCCCACGGCCGAGACAATCTCCCGGCTCAACGGCGAACAGCATTCGCTGCTTGCCTACCGGATCTTCCGCGACGAAGTGACCGAAGGCGGGTTCTGCCAGCTTATCCAGAACGGTTACGGGGCCTACATCTTCGGCAACCCGTTCGCCAGGGTAATGCGCCTGTGGGGCGCAGAACGGTTCTCGAAACTGGTATACGCCGCAAAAAAGATCTACGACGCCCACCGCGAAGACCTCGAAAGGGAACGCACCGACGAGGAGTTCATGGCCATGTACGAACAGTACGAAGCGTTCGACGAGCTGGAGGAGGAGTTCGGCGAGATGGAAGAGGAGGTGACCGAAACGCTCGCCCGCTATGTAGACGGGCACCCGGAACTGTTCGCCACAATAGTCGGATAGACACCCCCGCAGGCACCGCAGCTATGCCGCGGGCGCCGCACCGCCACATCGCTACATCGCTACATCGCCGCTCCGCCGCAAACGGAAGGCGGCAGGGACGTTTGAGGCGCTATTGTCCGATCCTTTTGCAGACATCCACCCACTCCGCACACCGGGAATAGCGTTCCAGCTCCTCGATGGTGAGTTCGATGGCGCTGTTGCTGCTCCCGCATGCCGGAAAGACGGTTCCGAACCTCCGGAGGGATTCGTCCAGATAGACCGCCACCCCGTCGTTCACCCCGAACGGGCAGACTCCGCCCACGGCATGGCCGATATGCTCCTCCACCTCCGGCGGGGTCAGCATCCGGGCCTTGGCATGGAATTTCGCCTTGTATTTCGCGTTGTCGATCTTACAGTCGCCGGCCGTCACGATCACGATATACCCCTCCCCGACGCCGAACGACAGGGATTTGGCGATCCGGCCGGGTTCGCACCCCAATGCCTTCGCCGCCAGCTCGACCGTGGCGCTCGACACGCCGAATTCCAGCACCCTGCCCGCAGCGCCGTATTGTTCCAGATAAGCCCTGACCCGTTCTATTGCCATATGATTCTCCGATTTGCTGTTTTCGTATATCCGTCCGCCCGCTGCCCTGCGCCCGTCAGCGCATCAGCACCGACGAGTCGCCGTAGCTCAGGAAGCGGAAATCATGCGAGAGCGCATAGTCGTAAATGCGCCGCCAGTCTTCGCCCGCGAATGCCGAGACCAGCAGTAGCAGCGTCGACTTCGGCTGGTGGAAATTGGTGATGATGTTGCGCACGATGCGGAACTCGTACCCCAGCGGCGCGATCATGATCTGCGTCGCAGCCTTGATCCGGTCGAGCCCCTTCGCATCCATATAAGCGAGCAGCTCCTCCAGCGCATCGCGCCCCGTGTAATCCGCCGGAATGTCGTACAACTCCCACTGCCCCACGGGGCCCGGGCCGTCGATCGGAACCCCCGTGTGGATACGCCACGCCAGCGCCGGGAGCGACTCGAGCGTCCGCACCGAGGTCGTCCCCACAGCCGTGACCGCGCCCAGCTTGGCGAGCAGCGCCACGACGGTCGCACGCCGCACCTCGAAATGCTCGGTGTGCATCGGATGCTTCGCGGCGTCCTCGTCCTTCACGGGCAGGAACGTCCCCGCCCCGACGTGCAGCGTCACCTCCTCGAATCCGAAGCCGCGCGCCTTCATCCCCTCGATCAGCTCCGGGGTAAAGTGCAGCCCCGCCGTAGGCGCCGCCACCGATCCCTCGAACTTGGAATAGACGGTCTGGTAGCGCGTATAGTCGATCTGCTCGCTCTCACGGTTCAGGTAGGGCGGGATCGGAATCCGGCCGAGGTGTTCGAGCAGTTGTCCGAAGGTCATCGCCGCCGACCATTCGAAACGCACGGTGTGTTCGCGGCCGCGGTTCTCTGCAATCCATGCCCGCAGATGCTCCGGACGGCCTTCGTGTTCGAAATTGATCTCCACATAGCCCTCCTTCCATTTCTTGAGGTTACCCACGATGCACGACCATTGGCAGGTTCCCGTGACGGCGAACGCCCGCTCATAGTCGGCCGGGTCGTGGGGCTCGAGGCAGAAAACCTCGATCCGCGCCCCCGAAGGCTTGTGCATGATAATCCGCGCCCGGATCACCTTCGTGTTGTTGAATACCAGCAACTGGCCGGCGGGCAGCACGTCGCCCATGTCGGCGAAATGCGCCTCCGAGATCTCCCCGCCCCGGTACACGAGCAGCTTCGAAGAGCTCCGCTCCGGAAGCGGGAATTTGGCGATCCGCCCGTCGGGCAGGTCGTAGTCGAATCGGTTTATGTCGATATGTCGTTCAATCATGGGCACAAATGTACGTTTTTTTTAAATCGGACGGACACCTGCGCCCGAAAAACCGCCCTTGCAAAACGACAGGGGCCGTACGAAAATACCGCACGGCCCCTGCCGAAACTTATCCGAACGCCCGGGCTATCTGTCCTGCCGGCCACCCGGGCAACGCCCCGAAGGCCGCACAGGTACGCCCCGAATGTCCCGGACACTGCGGCGGGCACCCGCCGCGATTATTCCACCACGACCTCGTCCACGAACAGGAATCCCTTGCTGCCGGCGCCCGGGTGCCAGGCCGGGATCGCAGCGGCATTCTGCGCGACCACCTTCAGGTAACGGGCCGACGTTTCGGGAAACTGCATCCGGTAACGCCCGATGCCGTCGGCATCCCCGGCCTTCGCTTCGGGCACCGAGACCGAGGCCACCTCGGTAAAATCCGTCCCGTTATCCGAAACCCACACCGTAACCGACGAGGGCGGGAATATCCAGTCGCCCTTCTCGGCGAGCGTCTCCAACTCCACCGACGAATAGGACTGCTCCCCGCCCATGTCGATGGTCACGTCGAGCGGCTCGTCCAGATACCCCAGCCAGGCACCGCTCGTAAAGACCGGACGGCTGTGGTAACCGTCGACCAGCAGCGAAGCCCCTTCGAAGGTATAGCTGTCGTTGGGCTTGGTATTGAGCACCGCAGGGTGCCCCGTCGACTTGCTGAATACGAACTCCCGCGAATAGGAAACGTTCTCCCCACCCTCGCGCAATGCCGTCGCCCTGAAGCGGGCGCTCTTGCCGATCTCGACCGGCTCCGTGTAACGCGGGCTGGCGGCCGTGGGTTCCGAGCCGTCGAGCGTATAGTGGATCGGAGCGTCGCCCTGCGTGGTGAGGGTCATCACCACGGCGCCCTTCTGCGGGTCTACGGCATACGATCCCTTGATACCGAAGATATGTTTGGCGAATGCGTACCCCATCTGCGAATAAATCCTGTCCATGCGGAACCCGTCGCGGAAACGCACCCAGTCCTTCACACCGGGCTGGCACCACTGCACCTCGCTCAGCGCCGCCAGACGGGGCAGGAGCATGTACTCCAGGTGGTCGTCAGAAGCGATGTACTCCGTCCAGAGGTTTGCCTGCACGCCGAGGATATGCGCCAGCTGCTCGGGTGTCAGATCGGCCATCGGGTCGAACGAATAGACTTTGTCGATGGTCACGCAGCCCCCGATTCCGAAGGGTTCGGCATCGGCGTCGGGTGACTGGTAGTAGTCGAAATAGAAATGCGAATTGGGAGTCATGATCACGTCGTGGCCGAGCTTCGCGGCCTTGATGCCGCCCGCGCTGCCGCGCCACGACATGACGATGGCGTCCGACGGCGCCTGTCCTTCGAGTATCTCGTCCCAACCGATGATGCGCCGGCCGCGTTCGGCCAGGTATTTCCCGATGCGGTCGGTCACGTACCCCTGCAGGTAGTGTTCGGCCGTATAGCCGTCCTTGTCCCTGAGCCCCAACTGGCGGATACGCGCCTGGCAGCGGGGGCATTTCTCCCAGCGCACCTTCGGGCACTCGTCGCCGCCGATATGGATCAGCTCCGACGGGAACAGGCCGACCACCTCGTCCAACACGTCCTCCAGAAATTCGAAGGTCTTCTCCTGCCCGGGGCACAGCACGTCGTCGGCCACGCCCCAACGGCCCCACACCTCATACGGGCCGCCCGTACAGCCTAACTCGGGGTAGGCGGTCAGCGCCGAAAGCATATGGCCCGGCAGGTCTATCTCGGGGATCACCGTAATGGCGCGGTCGGCCGCATACGCCACGATGTCGCGGATCTCGTCCTGCGTATAATAACCGCCGTAGGGCGTATTGTCGTAGTTGTCCCACTCCTTGCGGATCATGGTTTTCTTGCGGATGCTGCCCACGGTCGTCAGCTCGGGGTACTTTTTGATCTCGATGCGCCACCCCTGGTCGTCGGTCAGGTGCCAGTGGAAGCGGTTGAGTTTGTGGATCGACATCACGTCGAGGTAGCGTTTCACCTCTTCGACCGAAAAGAAATGGCGCGCCACGTCGAGGTGCATGCCCCGGTAAACGAAACGCGGGGCATCCTCGATGCTCACACACGGCAGCACCCACTCCTCGCCGGGCGCAGGCTCCGTCCCGTAAACCGCCGCGGGCAGCATCTGCCGCAGGCTCTGCACGGCGTAGAAAAAGCCGGGGAAACGCGACGCACGGACTTCGACGCCCTTCGGGGTGACATCGAGCCGGTACCCCTCTTCCGGCAGCGTTTGGTCGAGGACGAAGCGGATGCCCGAGGCGGGAAGCTCGTTGGCGACGGTCACGGGGTTCTCCCCGCCGGAAGTTTTCGCCAGCTGCGCGGCGAATTCCGCCACGGCGCGCTGCGTCCGCTCGTCGGCACGGCTGTCGCACACGACGCCTTCGCCCTTGACGGCGAACGTCCCGTGCCCGGGTTCGAGGTGGTTGGGATAAGGTACGATCGAGATTTTTGGATCGTGGGTGGCGCAGGCGGACAGACACACGCCTGCGGCAAAGGCCAGTAGCAATTTTTTCATAGAATAATCAGGGTTGTATCGTGACAAAAGTAGGAAAAAATCCGGATATGGCCCGCTGCGCAGGGAAATATAGCCGACAGAAACGGGCATCCCGGGGAGATCGCCCTGTTTTTGCACAGGTTTTTCCCGGCGGAAGACCCGATTACCGGGCATTTTTTATAACTTTGCGTCGCATAATTGCTCACAAAACTATGAAAACCGACTTTCTGGTTATCGGTTCCGGCGCAGCGGGGCTTTCGTTCGCGCTCAAGGCCGCGGCCCACGGACATGTCACGATCGTCACGAAGGGCGAAATGAACGAGTGCAATACCAACTACGCACAAGGCGGCATCTGCTCGGTGACCTATGCTCCCGACACCTTCGAAAAACATATCCGCGACACCCTGGTCTGCGGAGCCGGCAAATGCGACGAGGCAGCCGTCGAGCTGGTCGTGAAACGTGCTCCGGAGCTGATCCGCGACCTGATCGAATGGGGCACACGCTTCGACAAAACCCCCGACGGCCGATTCGAACTGAACCGCGAGGGCGGGCATACCGAACACCGCATCCTCCACCACGAAGACCTCACGGGCGCCGAGATCGAACGGGCGCTGGTCGAGTCGGTTCGCCGGCACCCCGGCATCACGGTGCTGGAACACCATTTCGCCATCGACCTCCTGACGCAGCACCACCTGGGCGAATTCGTCACGCGCCATACGCGCGGGCTGGCCTGCTTCGGCGCCTATGTGCTCAACCTCGCCACCAACGAGATCGAGACCATGCTCGCCAAGTTCACCGTCGTCGCCACGGGCGGCTGCGGCAATATCTACTCCACGACCTCCAACCCGGTCGTCGCCACGGGCGACGGCATCGCCATGTGCCACCGCGCCAAGGCCATCACCGAGAACATGGAGTTCATCCAGTTCCACCCCACGACGCTCTACAACCCCGGCGAGAAACCCAACTTCCTCATTACGGAAGCCATGCGCGGTTTCGGAGCCATCCTGCGCCTGCCTTCCGGCGAGGAGTTCATGGACAAATACCACCCGATGAAATCGCTGGCGCCGCGCGACGTGGTGGCCCGCGCCATCTACCGCGAAATGACCAAGCGGGGCTCGGACTTCGTCTACCTCGACGTCACGCACAAAGACCCCGGAGCCATCCGCAGTCACTTCCCCAACATCTACGAAAAATGCCTTTCGATCGGCATCGACATCACCCGCGACTGGATTCCCGTGACGCCCGCGGCGCACTACTGCTGCGGCGGGGTGAAAGTCGACACCAACGGCGAGACCTCGATCAGGCACCTCTACGCGCTGGGCGAAACCTCCTGCACGGGGCTGCACGGAGCCAACCGCCTCGCTTCCAACTCGCTGATCGAAGCGGTGGTCTATGCCGACCAGGCCGCACGCCACGCTGCGTCGCTGCTCCCCAAGGTCGACATCCAGGAGGGCATCCCCGACTGGGACTTCGAAGGCACGCAGCACACCGAGGAGATGCTGATGATCATCCAGTCCAAGCGCGAGATGCAGACCATCCTGTCCAACTACGTGGGCATCGTCCGCTCGAACCTCTCGCTCAAACGCGCCATGCGCCGCCTCGAGATACTCTGGCAGGAGACCGAGGAGCTCTATAACAAGACCAAGCCCAACCGCGAATTGTGCGAGCTGCGCAACATGATCGCCGTGGCCTACCTGGTAATCAAACAGGGCCGCGAGATCAAGGAGTCGGTCGGCTGCCACTACAACGCCGACTACCCGAACAAGGAAAAGGAAGTATAGATAATAAAGGAACTATAAATAACAGCGCCCTGTTCCGGCGTTCCGCCGGACAGAAGTCCCCGCCGAGGCGGGGATTTAGGGGTGGGTCAGACTTGTAAACACGGCCAAAGGCCGCGACGACAGCGCCCGGCAGCACCCCTGCGGTAACTATAAAAGAGACATTTCAGGTTCATGACATTACAGGAAGAAATCACACGCCGCCGCACCTTCGCGGTCATCGCCCACCCCGACGCGGGTAAAACCACCCTCACCGAAAAGCTGCTGCTCTTCGGCGGTGCCATCCACGTCGCCGGGGCGGTCAAAAGCAACAAGATCAAGAAAGGCGCCACGTCGGACTTCATGGAGATCGAGCGCCAGCGCGGCATCTCGGTCGCCACGGCCGTGATGGGCTTCGAATACAAGGGCACCAAGATCAATATCCTCGACACCCCGGGCCACGAGGACTTCGCCGAAGACACCTACCGCACGCTGACGGCCGTCGATTCGGTCATCATCGTCATCGACGGCGCCAAGGGCGTCGAGTCGCAGACCCGCAAACTGATGGAGGTGTGCCGTATGCGTTCGACGCCGGTGATCGTCTTCATCAACAAACTCGACCGCCCCTCCAAGGAGCCTTTCGACCTGCTGGACGAGGTGGAAAAGGAACTGCGCATCCGCGTGCGGCCGCTGGCCTTCCCCATTTCGAACGGCCCCACGTTCCGCGGGGTCTACAACCTCTACGAAAAGAACCTCTCGCTTTTCACGTCGGACGAAAAACTCACCGCCGACGCCCAGACCGCCGAGATTTCCGACCTCGCGTCGCCAGAGCTGGACAGCTACATCGGCGCGAAATTCGCCGAACAGCTGCGCTCGGACGTCGAGCTGGTCGAAGGTGTCTACGACGAGTTCGACCGCGAGGCCTACCTGCGCGGCGAGCTGGCCCCCGTGTTCTTCGGCTCGGCGGTCAACAACTTCGGCGTGCGCGAACTGCTCGAATGCTTCGTCCGCATCGCCCCCTCGCCGCGCCCGGCGCCCACCGCGACCCGCACCGTGGAGCCCGCCGAGCCGAAGATGACGGGCTTCGTGTTCAAGATCCACGCCAACATGGATCCCAACCACCGCGACCGCATCGCCTTCCTGAAAATCTGCTCCGGGACGTTCGAGCGCAACCATAACTACCTGCACGTACGCAGCGGCAAGCAGCTCAAGTTCTCCTCGCCGACGGCCTTCATGGCCGAAAAGAAATCGGTCATCGACTTCGCCTACCCGGGCGACATCGTCGGCCTGCACGATACGGGCAACTTCAAGATCGGCGACACCTTCACCGAGGGCGAGAAGCTCAAATTCACGGGCATCCCGTCGTTCGCCCCCGAGCAGTTCCGCTACATCGAGAACGCTGACCCGCTGAAATTCAAGCAGCTCGCCAAGGGCGTCGACCAACTGATGGACGAAGGCGTGGCGCAGCTGTTCGTATCCTCGCTCAACGGCCGCAAGATCATCGGCACGGTCGGGGCGCTCCAGTTCGAAGTCATCCAGTACCGACTCGAACACGAATACAACGCCGCCTGCCGCTGGGAGCCGATCTCGATCTACAAAGCCTGCTGGATCGAGAGCGACAACGCCGAGCAGCTGGCCGATTTCAAGCGCCGCAAGCACACCAACATGGCCGTCGACAAGCACGGCCGCGACGTCTTCCTCGCCGACACGAGCTACGGGCTCGCGCTCGCACAGGAGAACTTCAAGGATATCCGTTTCCACTTCACCTCGGAGTTCTGATCCGGGGGGGGGCTGTCCGATCCGTAAAAATCCCGGCAGGAACCCATGTGGGATCCCGCCGGGATTCTCTCTTCCTGCCGGCAATACGCCCGCCCCGCCCGCATCAACCGCAATGCCGCAGGCAGGTCGCAGACACGGACATCGCAGACAGGTCGCAGGCATGGACGCCGCACGCACGGACATCGCACGGCCTGCCAGCCGGGCTACTCGAAAACGGGAGCTTCGGCACTCCGGGCGGGTACGTGCCCGCGCACCTCGGGCCACCCGTCATTCCATTCTATCCGGTCGAGAATCAGGTAACGCGGCCCGCCCACCTCGAGCCGGGTATGGTACAGCATCCAGTCCTGCCCCTTATCATCGGTAACGAATTCCGCATTGTGCCCCGGGGCGACAAACCCGTTGCCGTTGCCCACGACCAGTTCGTGGTGCACGCCGAGCATGTCGCGTCCCGCACGATCGACATAAGGCCCCATCAGCGACCGGCTGCGGCCGACGACCACATGGTAATCCTTCATGAAATCGCCCGTCGAGACGATCAGGTAATAGTATCCGTCCCGCTTGTGGATGTAGGTGCCCTCGTACTGGTCGCCGGCGATCTTACGCTTCCCGGCCCCGGGTTTGAGCGATAACCCGTCGTCCGCAAGTTCAATCGCCCAGATGCCCCGGAAACTTCCCCAGAACATGTACTTGTGTCCGTCCTCCTCGATGTAGAACTGGTCGATCGAAATATCGACCCCGATCTCGTCGCTGCCGATCAGTTTCCCGTGGTCGGTAAAGGGCCCGACAGGCGAGGGGCCCGACGCCACGCCGATGGCGTGCTTGTTGTTCTCCCCCGGCTGGGAATAATACAGCACATACCTGTCGCCGATCTTGTTGATGTCCGGCGCCCAGAGGTTGGCCCCGGCCTTGTCGGTTATCTGCGGATGGTTCTCCGCCGTAAAGACCTCGCCGACCTTCGTCCAGTTCACCAGGTCGGACGAGCGCAGGATGGGGATGTTGTTCTTTCCGCTCTCGGTCGCATAGAGGTAAAAATTCCCGTCCTCGGCGCGTATTACCGTGGGGTCGGCCACGAGGAATTCCCGGAAAACCGGGTTCTTGTAGCTCTTTGCCCCGGGGTTCCCGGGCAGGGGATCCCCGTCCCCGCTGCGAGCGGGTTCGGGCGTGCCGCAGGCACAGACCACGGGCAGTAACACCGCCGTGAAGGCGAGTGCGACGAAATAATTTTTCATAGCGTATCTCATTTACGAATTCAACGATATTTTGCCGGAACCGGCAAACAAAGATACGAAAAATACACTGTCTTCGGCCGGGCGGAAGGGGATTTTCCGTTTCCGCCCGGCCGGTGCGGCACGGCAGCAATAAAAAAAGCCTGCTGGTTTCCAGCAGGCTTTCACCTATATATCCGCCCGTTAACGCATCGGCACCTCGATGACCAGCACCTGGGCGTCGGCCGAAGCCCTGATCCCGAAGCCGTCGGTATCCCAGACCCCCATGCCGTCGCGGCGGCCGAGCACTTCGCCGTCCACCTCGGCCAGCCCTTCGATCACGAAGACATAGGCCCCGTTCCCGGGCGTATGCATCCGGTATTCAACGTCATGCCCCTTGTCCAGGTCGAGCGTCGAGAACCAGGCATCCTGATGGAGCCAGCCCGTGTTTTCGCCACCGCGGCCTTCGGGAGCCACGATCGTCCTCAATTCGTTGCGCTTTGCCGGCGCCAGCCGGATCTGGTTGTAACGCGGCGTATGGTTCTCCGCATCGGTCAGCACCCATATCTGCAGGAATTTCACGGGCTCCGTGTCGCTGGCGTTCATCTCGCTGTGCGTAATGCCCGTCCCGGCCGACATGACCTGAATCTCCCCCGGACGCAGCTCCTGCATGTTCCCCATGCTGTCGCCGTGGCGGAGCGCACCTTCGAGCGCAATCGACACGATCTCCATGTTATCGTGGGGATGCGTCCCGAATCCTTCGCCCGGGGCGACCGTATCGTCGTTGAGCACCCGCAGGGCGCCGAAATGGATTCGCCGGGGGTCGTAATATCCGGCAAAACTGAACGTATGGTAGGTATCGAGCCAACCATGGTTGGCGTGTCCGCGCGTCTGTGCGCGGTGAATCGTCTTATTCATAGCAATGATTTTTTATTATACAATCGGTTGGGCGTGAAGCAAACTCCGCGCCAGCCGCGCCTGCGCGCAGCACCTGACGGAATCCGCAGGCTACACCTTCAGAAAGACGTTCTTTCTGTAAAGGAAATAGAGAAACAGCCAGCAGACGGCCACATAGCCGGCACTATTGACCACGGCGGCAAGCGCCTCCGGGCATTTCGACGCCACGCCCCCGAGGAAGAAATCGGATATACGCCCGAAGCCCACGATACGCTGGGCCAGATAGATCGTGATCGAATTGAGTCCCACGACGCGGAAGAAGAGCGTCCAGCGGCGCCATCCCCTGACGTCGATCAGGTAGTAGAACAGGGCGAACATCGCCAGCGAATAGGCAGCCACGACACATACGAACGTACTCGACCACAGCGATTTATTCACAGGCACCACCCCGTTGAAAGCCAGCCCTGCGACCAGCAGCGCCACGGCCGCCGCAATCATCCACGACGCCTTGCGGCCGCCCGACAAGTCCTGCCGCCGCACGAATTCCCCCGTAAACATGCCCAGCATGGCCGTCACCACGGCGGGCACCGTACTGAGCAGCCCCTCGGGGTCGAATGTCTTGCCGTACAGCTTACCCGGCAACAGCAGCCGGTCGACATACCCTGCCAGGCACCCCTCCCGGGTCAATGGCCCTGCGCCCGCGACGTCGGGTGCCGCCACCAGCGCCGACAACAGGCCGTAACCGACCAGTATGGCTGCGGCGATCGCAATGCGCGCCTTCACCCCGAAATTGAGGTACAGCACCGCGGCTATGCCCCATGCAAGGCCGATGCGCCCCAGTACGCTGGCAATACGCAGGTTTTCGAAATCAAGCCTGAACAACCCGTTGTAAATCACCCCCAACAACACCAGCGTCAGCGCGCGGCGGACGATTTTTGCATAGATCGTCCCGGTCGACAACCCCAGCGAACGCTGCTTGGAAAGCGAAAAGGGGAAGCTCACCCCGGCAATGAAGAGGAACAGCGGAAAGATCGTATCGTGGTGGGTGAAGCCGTCCCAGCTGGCATGCCCCATCTGGCTGGCAATGCTGTCGGTCACAGCGTTGGGCCACAGGCCGCACACGGCGACGACGAGCGAGGCGAACCCCATGATAAAGAGCATGTCGAACCCCCTCAGGGCATCGAGCGACTGCAATCGTTCGGACGGTTTCATAATTCGGGTGCTGTTCTTCCGGCCCGATCCTTGTCAGTGATCCTTCTTCGACCGGCCCTATTATACTTTACACAAAGATAATAAGAATTTCTGATATATCCAAATATATCGGGGCCCGGCGGAGCGCATCCGGCCGGGCCCCTGCTTTTTCCACCGGCAACTACTCCAGCTCCAGATTGCTCACCCGGTCGGTCACCCCGAACGGGAAGTCGGGGTAGACGTACAGCCCGAAACGCGGCTCGGTCTGACCGTGCGTGTAACCCCAGATGCTGGCGTAATCCTCCGCGTCCTCGCCCATCTTCTCCAACTGGCGCAGATAGGCCGCCACCGACTTGTTCTCCACGATGTAGATCTCGCCCATACGGTCGATGATCGGGCTGTGGCGGCGCGTACGGTCGTGGTCGAAACGCAGGATACGCTTCCCCTCGGCCGTGATGCCCACCAGCCGGAAGGTCATGCTCTTGCCGATGGCCGGCAGGTTCAGCACACTGCGGTCGGTGGCCAGGAACGGCAGCCGGTGTTTCTTCATGAAGCGGCGGATGCGCCCGGCCGTGTCGCCCTCGCCGGTCAGCGCCGCATCCAGTTCCGCGGTCTGCTCAGCGGTCATCCGCCCGAAGAGCTTCTCTTCCTGCTGCTCCTGCATCGAGCGGCTGTTGGGCGTGAAGACGGTGTAGTTTTCGCCGAAGCCCTTCACCGAGAAGGTATAGTAACAGACCACGCCCAGCGAGTTGAGCACCTGCCTCAGCCGGGTGGTATGCCCGCGGCGCGATGCCGCGACGGTATATACCAGCTGGTTGGTGATGAGCCACCCGGCGGAAAGTATCTTCCGGATAGCCTCCCGCGCCTCGGGCGTCACCTCCAGCGGCGACTGGAAATGCGTCTGGATGACGAACTGCTTCACGCCGACGGCCGAGGCCTTCTCCCGGAACTCCTTCAGCACCTCCACCAGCTGGTCGTCGATGCGCATCGGCAGGTAAGCCGGCAGGCGCGACCCCAGCCGCACGCGCTGCAACTCGGCATATTTTTCACCGTCGGGACGCGCCTGGTTGGCCTTGCGCTTGCGGCAGGCCATGCGGTAGACCGCCTCGAGGATATTGCGCAGCGTCTTGTTCTGGCTCATCAGGGCGTCGCCGCCCGTGATGAGGATGTCGCGCAGCTGCGTGTCCTCCTCGAAATAAGCCATCAGGCGGCGCAGTTTGTGATCCCAGCTCTCCTTGGGGCGCAGGCTCTCGAACTCGAAATTGAGCCGTTCGCTCTGAAAGTCGTACATCCGCTGGCACGAGGCGCACAACCCGCCGCAGGCACGCCCCATCGTATCGGGGATCAGGATCGCCACTTCGGGATAACGGCGGTGGATATTGTGCCCGTCGGGCAGCAGCCACCCGGCCGCATTGGGTTTTCCGGCCTCGACAACGTCCTCCTTCTCCCAGGCGCGGATATTCCCGTAGGTCTCGACCAGCTGCGGCGAATAGAGGATATAGCTGCGGATCGCCTCGTCGTCGTACGCTTTGCCGGTGATGTCCAGCAGCGAGAGGTAATAGGGCGTGGCGAAGAACGGCATCCCCTTTTTGCGGGCCTTCGACAGCAGGTACATGGTCTCCGCCGAGAGCGAGTTGCCCAGAAACCGGTTCAACTCCGAAGGGCTCTTCACGGCCATCGCCAGGTGGAACCGGAAATCGCCCCACCAGACGCCTACCTGACGGTATTTATCCTCGTAGGTCATCCCCTCCTCGAAACGGAACCGCGAAGGGGTCGACTTGCGGTTCTCGATCTTCTGCACCAAGAGGTGGAGCATACGCTCCCTGTTCTGGGCGCGCACCTCCGCCACCTCGGGATCGAGCCCCGTTGGCCAGCGATCGCTGCGGATACGGACGCGCTGCGGCGTGAGCGGCTGCAACTCCAGCCCCTCAAGGCGCTTGAACTGGAAAAACAGGTCGATGAACAGGTCGCAACGCATCTCCGGGTTCTCCAGCCGCCCCGTGAGGAACTGCCACAGCAATTCCAGCGTCCGCACGGGCATCTGCTCACCGGTCGAAAGTTCGCTCACCTCCCGCCCGTCGTAGCCGATCAGCAGGCGGATCTGTTCCGCCGCCTCGCCCTGCGCCGCCGCATGCCGGGCGACGAACTCTTCGAGCCGGGCCCGGAACTCCCCGGCATCGCGGCTCGCATCGGCCTGGGCAACAAGTCCCGGCAGCTCCTGGCGGAAAAACAGCCCGAGCTGGTAAAGCGTGAATGAAAGCATTTTCCTTTGTTTCATAAGCACTATCGTTTATTTTTTCGTTATAATTTTCGGATGCGGGCGGCAATGTCCCCGGTACGGTCGTCAGCGTACGATAAAAAGGGCACGGCGCAATAAAATCACAGATACACCCGGAACCGCAGGCTCCCCTGCAAATTCCTCCGCATTCGGACGATATTCCCGGGAAAAGGGCATTCCTCCGGGCAAATATCAAAAACTGCCGCCCACAGGCGAGCCGGCAAGAATCGGCGGCCTCACAGCAAAAAAACGACGGCCGCCATACGGAATCCGTCACAAAGATAGTAAAAAAATTGACATTTCCCGTCTGCGGTCAGCCGGGGTTCCCGCACCGCCCGCATCTTCCGCCCTTGTATATAAGAACGTATTTTCCCCGCAGAATCGTATTCCCCCGCCCGCACAGCCCTACCCGTACGAACAGATACAAAAACAAGAAAGCCTCGACAATCATCAGATTATCAAGGCTTTTCGAAAAGTCGGGGTGACAAGATTCGAACTTGCGACCACGCGCCCCCCAGAGGAGAAATTTATTTTTTCCGATAAAAGTAATTAACTTTATTTTAGTATATTTACATCACGTACAGAGAATTGCGATTTTGCCTTATTGTCATCTATTGCGATTTTTCTTGTACCACTTTTGTACCACCATCTATTTTACATCGGAAAATGGCCTACTCTGTTCGCATCGTTTTACGGAAATACAAACCCAATTCAATGGGGTATCACATTCTCCAATTATGCGTCACTAAAAACAGCAGTCGCAAGCGCATCAGTCTGAAATTATACGTCGATCCGGCCTATTGGGACAATTCGGCCGAACGACTTACCATCGAACGGAATCTGAAAGGCGAAAAGCAGCGGGAGGCCAATAAGAAACGAATTCAGGACAATGCTTTTTTGGACAAAGTCAAAGCCCGCGCCCGCGAGATTATCGAGAAATTCGAGATAGACGGCATCGACTGGACACTGAACCAATTTGAGGAAACATTTTTGAACCCCTCCAAGCAGGGAAAATTCTGCGCATACCTCGAAAATCACATCCAAACATTAAGGGATACCGGACATACGGGCAACGCCAAATGCTATTTCGAAACGCTTCGACTGCTCAAATATTACGACGGCAAACTGAGTCAACGGCTGTTTTCCGACATCGACCTGCGTTACGTGCGCAATTTCGATACGTTCCTGCAAAAGCGGGGTTGCAAGGGCAATACCCGCAAATATTATTTCAAGGCATTGCGGGCTATATTGAATCAAGCGAAACGAGAAGGTGTCGGTTCGGAAGCGACCTATCCTTTCGTCAAAGGCGGCTTCGAGATTGCCAAGTTGGAAGAAGCGACCGAGAAACGCTACCTCCCGCCTCAAGACTTGCAAAAACTCAAAGATACGCCCGCACAGAATCCCCAAAACGAATACGCCCGGCAACTCTTTCTTTTTTCTTACTACTGCTACGGAATGTCGTTCGTCGATATGGCCTACCTTACGACCGATCATATTCAACGGCTGGCTGACGGGAATTATATCGTTTACAAACGCAACAAAATCAAGCACCAAAAGAACGCAACTGCCATCCGAATCCACATTACGCCGGAGATTCAGGGATTGATCGAACAGCTGAAATCTGCCTCGCCAACCGTCGAAAATTATTTGTTACCGATCATCACTTGTTCCGGCTATACGGGCGAGAAGCTATACAACCACATCCGAAGCCGTTACGCCAAATATCAGAAATATTTGAAATCGTTGGCCGAAGAACTCGGCATCGATTATCATTTGACCAGCTATGTAAGCCGTCATACAATGGCAATGACCTTGCAATACAATAAAATCCCGCGCGAAATCATTTCGCAGATGCTCGGTCATGCCGACCTTGAGACGACCAACACCTACCTCGACAGCTTCGACAACAAGGTAATCAACGAGGCGGCAAAAGTTTTGTAATAAGCCGACAATGGTTTAATATTTTTTGTATAGTTGTACTATGAGTACAACACCACAAACAAAAATAAACCAACTATTGCAGGCTCTCCCATCCGGAGCAGTCTATTTGTCGTCTTGCATGAAACTCAAAACATCTCCAACGACTTACAGCACCGTTACATAAAATCCGCTTGGCTGACTCCCATAGGCACGGTGTAATGATCCGCACGGGCGATACGCCGACATTATACGGAGCCATATACAGCCTCAATACACAGGTTGACAAACATCTGACAATCGGAGCCATGTCAGCATTGGAGATACACGGATATTCGTACTACCTCCCGATGGGCAGGCCGACCATTTCGCTGTCTGCTCCGCAAAAGGAGTATTTACCGCTTTGGTTCAGAAAATATGACTGGGGTGTGACGCTCCGGCTGTTTACCACCGAAATATTCAATTCCGTCACAGGAATCACCACCACCCGACAAGGGGTTTTCGAGTTGCCGATCTCTACCCCGGAACGGGCGTTTATGGAGTGTCTGCACCTCGCACCGCAATATTATGACATTACCGACCTCTATTATGTGATGGAAATGCTGTCGATACTCCCGCCGAAGAATGTACAACGACTGTTGGAGGGGTGCCGTTCCGTCAAAGTGAAACGGCTGTTCCTCTTTATGGCCGAAAAGGCCCGTCATGCGTGGTTCGAGTCCCTCGACCTCGACCGGATAGACCTCGGCAGCGGCAAGCGGGTAATCGCCAAAGGAGGTGTTTATGATAAGAAGTACCAAATCACGATTCCGGCAGAACTGAAAAATGATTAATCAAGAGTACAAAGAGCGCGTGCGGCTGTTGCTCCGCATTATCCCGATTATTTCGGCGGAAGAATGTTTTGCCGTTCACGGCGGCACGGCAATCAATCTGTTCGTGCAAAATCTGCCGCGATATTCAGTAGACATCGACCTGACCTATATTCCCGTCGAGCCTCGGGAAGCAAGCCTCACCCATATCAAAGAACGGCTGAAAGCGGTAAAGGCAAAAATCGAGGCCGCGATACCGGGCATTGCAGTACGCGAAGTTCCCGACAAACTGATTTGCACTCATAACGGGCATTTCGTCAAAGTGGAGGTAAACGACGTGAAGCGAGGCATCATCGCACCGCCCGTCGAATTGCCCTTATGCGACCTCGCCCAAGAAGATTTCGGTGTATTCTGTAAAGCCCGCATCGTGCCACTGTCGCAACTCCACGGCGGCAAGATCACGGCTGCACTCGACCGCTAGCACCCGCGCGACCTGTTCGATGTAAACCTGATGCTCTATTATATCAAAGACTTCGACGCGATCAAGCGCGGGTTCATTTTCTGCCTGCTGGGAAGCGACCGCCCGATCTTGGAGTCGCTCAATCCCAATTTCAACGACCAGTGCGACGCCCTGACCAACCAATTCGAGGGCATGTCCTCGACGCCGTTCACCTATGAACAGTACGAAGTGACCCGTCGCCGACTGGTCGAGTATATCAACGACCATCTAACACCGACAGACAAGGCGTTTTTACTCGGATTCGAAGACGGGACGCCGGATTGGGACGCATCGGAATACCGGGATTTCCTGCATTATCCGTCGGTTCAATGGAAGCTACTCAACATTAGAAAGCTGAAAGAAAAGAATCCACAGAAGCACAAGGATAGCATAAGCAAACTACAAAAATATCTTGCCTTGTAATCCATTTTCTCCTGTATGGCCTACTATCCCAAACCATATGCTGAAATATTGAAATTATTTCCAACGGAGGAAAAGGTTTTCACTCTCATATTTCAGGCAAAAACGACTTACTGCGGTCATTGCGGCGGATTCAGCCACATACAGCAGTATCGTTCTAATTATCGCTATGTTATATGCAGAGATTGTAAAAAGACTACTTCAATTTTAAGGGAAACTTTTCTCGCAAAAGCCCACCTCGATCTGAGAATATGGGTTTATATTATATATGCAACATTATATGCTCGACATCCTACGTCCTATCGCTGGATCATGCAGGAGTTAAAGATCAATTCCTATAATACCATTTGGAGCGCAGCGCACAAAATAAAAGCCGTGTCACAACGGAAAGATAAATATGACGATGATGTAAAAATTCTACGTGCATTTAAGCCTTTTTTAGCACAAGTCTAAAATAGCACTCAAAAAAAGGATAAGTTAATAAAGTATTTTTTCCAAACCCCTCAAAAAAGCCCGAAAATCGGGATTTTTGGGCTTAATTATTTTTATTAAGCCCTGTTTTTCGTATAGAGAGTGTGCAAACATATCAAACAGCTATGGACGCACACAACAACATATCCAATTTCCCCGATGATTTCCCCATCGCGGGACTCACGGTAAAGCAATTTATCGAACTCTGCGTGAGCCTCGGCTTCGGCAACCGCCCCAACTCTTATCCCAATAAGCCGGAATCACCTCCACCAGAAATTATGGGCATCGATGATGTGATTAAACTTACAGGCTATTCCAAGGCCACGATCTACAAGTTCACGCATCAACGACTCATCCCATTTCATAGACCCGCCCACGGGGGACGGCGCTTGGTGTTCATCCGACATGAGATCGAAGACTGGATGAAAGAGAATTCAATCCCCACCGTCGGGCAATATTGCAAAGAACAATTCAAAAAAATCACTAATTAAAAAATTTATGAATAACGAATTTGATCCATTGAAGATGCTGTCCGACATTTCAGAAGATGAAATGAATGAATTTATTGAACAACAAAGGGAGGTAACCAAGAAGCACCGGAGACAGAAACCCCGAGAATCTTTTGTGTGTTTCATCTCATTCTACGAATCTATTAAATTAATGCCGGAGCGGCTCCATTTAAGAGCATTCAGAGTATTGATGGATTATGCATTCTATCGGGAGGAACCGCCCACAAAGACACCAGCACGTATTATGCAATCTTTCGTCAGTTGACGGAAGCAGGTGGACGTGAACTCGCAAAAATATGACAGAAAAGTCGAGAGTAATTGGGCGGGAAAGATGATGACGAGAAAGCGGATAATGACGGGACTTAAAACATCCCGTCTTATTTCTCAGAGCAATAACCGGACTGGGAATATACAAGAAACAGGCAACAAGTCAATATGCAATACACTGAATAACAAAATCATACCGACGCTCTTCGGATAAAATGATAATTTCAAACGCAATGAACCAAAACTATAAACTCATATTCTCAAGGACAAACACCGTTGTTAGGATTCCTGAAGGCATTGTTGGGCCCCAAGTTTCGCTCTTTGCAAACGTAGTTAGCACAATACCTGTCGCAACGGTCGATTTATGGACATTTTTATTAACGACCTCCTACCAAAATATAGTAGACGAATATCGAGGCACTAAAGATCCGGAAACACGCGCCAAAATTAAGAAATTCGAGATACCGTGCGTAACCGTTGCCGGTGTATTCGACACACGCGCCAAAAAGAGGCTTCAACATCTTCATAGTGGCTATATCTGCATTGACATTGATGGGAAACAGAACCCTCGTGTAAAAGGGCGATGGAACTTGGTCAAAAATATGTTGGAAGACAGAATCAGCAGTTTATGCTATGCTGGGCTATCTGTCGGAGGCGATGGTTTATGCTGCATCTTTCGAATAGCTTATCCAGAACGCCATAAAGCTCACTTTTATGCTCTCGTGGACGAAATACAAGAACGGACGCCACTAATCGTCGATGAAAGTGGCAGCGATGTCGTAAGGCTGCGTGTGGCCAGCTATGACCCTCAACCCTATTTCACCCCTGATGCTCCTCCGTACTTGTATTACAAGCCGAACAAATACAGTGCGCCGCGCAGGGTGAAGAAGGCTCGAAAAGCCGTAATGGATGTAGCCACAAAACAACGGGCATATTCACTGATAATAATAATTCAGAAAAAACAGATTGATATCACTGTTGGACGTGCCGTCTGGAAATCCATCGGACAAGCTCTCGCCAGTGAATTTGGGCCCGAAGAAGGGTTACGACTTTTCCACTTGGTAAGTAAATGGCATCCCGATTACGATCCTACTGAATGCGATGAAATGTTTGACTGGTGTATCAAAAATCACGATGATGTGGATATAGCCACTTTCTTTTATCATTGTCAAAGGTATAATATAACTTTCAAATAACCCCATCGTGCCGCGAGTGAAGCCGGAGCCTTAACAACAGACTCCGGCTTTTTTTATGATGGCCTCGGAACGTAGAGAATCCCGAAGCCGATTCCGCCGAAATTTATACGGCGATACCCCACTTCGAGTGTTGTTCGAGTGAAAATAATTTCTAACTTTGTCACTGTCGACGTCCGCAAGGACTGCGGCGGACATACTGGAAGTGTTTTTCGCACGCCTTTCAAAGAAAATGTGGCAATTTTCAATAGCAAAGGGCAACGAACAGCACTCATTCTTGTTTAGATCATGGCAGGGCGCATTCTGTGTGCCCGTTACCCCATATCTATCAAGTGTGGGGTATCGCGTCGTTTATTTTGCTATGGGTTCGCCACAACCTTCTTTGAGATGAACGAAACTGACTCCACACTTTCTTTTTACTACTAATTACTACTAACCCAGCCATACAGGAGTCGAATGGCAACATAAAACTTGTTGCTATGACCTATTACAAGGACACCTTACAGGCATTCTTGGATAATCACATCCACGAAATCCTCGGAAAGCTCGGCCGCGAGTTCGATTCCAACGATTTTATTACAGCATTCAGGCTGTTATTCCCCAATGAATATGCAACTGCGCTGCGAAGAAGCAGCTCTTATCGAGCCATCCATACTTGGATTGCCCGATGGTATCTTTCCGCCCGAACCGATTTACTCCAGAAAAGCGATATTCAGTCGAGAGAAAGCGTCAATCGGAATCCAACAAAAAATCACACATGGATTAAACTTTAACACTTCAACAATATGGGCAGAAAATTCATAATAGAGGAGGTCGAGGAAGAATCTAAGTTCGGTTGCGGCAGTATCGTAGCGACGATAATTATTGCTCTTGTCATCGGACTGTGCGGCGGATTCAAATCATGCAAGGAAGACAAAAAACCGAAAGCCGTCGAGAGCCGGACGGAACAACCGCAACGTTTGGATGAAGTAAAGGTACAATCACCGCCCTATGTCCCGAAAAGTTCGCATCCGAGTGTTTCCACACCGACTCCAACCACCGCATCCAAGCCGCAGAAAGAAGCCTCGGCCGAATCCATAACGGAGATAATTTTCGATGATGATATTGAGACGGAAAAGCCGGGTATTTCGACTACACCGACCGAGCCAGATAATAGCATCGTCACGGAAACTGATTCCGAAACGCCCGCTTTGACGAAAAAGGAACGCCGCAAGGCCGAACGTCAGGCCAAACGAGAGGCCCGACGTAGAGAGAAAGCGCAGAAAAACAATTAAAGTCTTAAAATCATGAAACGGATCATCGGATTGCTGTTCATTGTATTGTCTCTCTCTTGTTGCAGTAAAAGCGAAACAGACAAGGAGGAAGGAGGAAACTACGTTTTATCAATTGCTCCCCAAAATCTAAAATTTCCGGCGAATGACGATTCTCAAAATGTGATTGTCGCAAGTAACGGTCAATGGTCGCTATCCGGAGGCGACAGTTGGTGCACCCCCTCTATCACGTCAGGCGGGAACGGAGCCAACGTAACTTTTTCCGTTGAGAAAAACATGGAATTACAACCAAGAAATACGTCGTTTACATTCACGCTTGGCAATGAAAAGGCGACCCTTCATGTAACACAAGAAGCCGCGCCAAATTCCAATATTTCATTGAATCCGGGATCGGCGACTGTTTCAAGCAATTCAAATACGCAAAGCGTCATCGTGACTTGCAACGGAACATGGGCCTTATCCGGAGAAACCGTATCATGGTGTCGCCCCTCTAAAACCACAGGACAAAACAACGATGTCGTTACATTCAACATCGACGAAAACAACTTATCGGACGATCGGAATGCGACCTACACGTTTACTTGTGCAACGGAGTCCGCAAAATTCGTTCTTACTCAAAAAGGCAAAGATGCACTGACCGTTACAAAATCCAAATTTGAAGTCTCCGCACAAGGAGAACAAATCGCAGTCGAGGTTAATGCAAACATCTCGTTCGACTATGAAATCGCACAAGCGGACAAATCTTGGGTGTCTTATGTCGGATCGCGTGCAATGACAACATCGCGCCTTTTGTTTTCAATATCTCCCAATGAAGAGACCGCAACAAGGGAAGGTACGATTACGATCACAAGCGAAATCGGAAAAGAAACCATAAAAATTTACCAATTCGGAGCTTCTCCGGCACTTGTTCTTACTCAAAAAGAGTATATCGTTCCAAGTGACGGACAGACAATTAAAGTCGAATTGAACAGCAATGTCGATTACGAAGTCGCTATGCCTTCGGTCGATTGGATTACGGAATCCCCGACACGGGCCATATCGACCCATACGCATTATTATACGATAGCCTCCAATACCACTTGCGATAACCGATCTACCGAAATTCACTTCTATAATAAGGAGAATAATATCGACGAAATCGTTGAAATTACTCAATTACAAAAAGATGCGCTTATAATTGGTAAGACGGATTATCAAGTTCCCCAAGAAGGAGGAACAGTCGATGTTACACTGCAACATAATATTGATTTTGAAATTAAAATTAATGAAACCGATACGTGGATAACTCAAATAGAAACTCGTGCACTACAAGAAAATCAACTTCGATTTAATATCTCTGAAAATACGACAGGCGCCGAACGCATCGGCAAAATCATGATAGCCAATACCCAACAGAATATTTCACAGACTATCACTATTACTCAATCCGCCATACCGGTCTTAGACATACCCGATCCAAATTTCAAAGCTTATTTGGTTGCAAATTATGACCAAAATAGCGACAATGAAATATCCCGATTCGAAATCGAGAAGCTGAAATCTTTAATCGTATCAAGTCTGGGCATCGCGTCGCTGGAAGGAATTGAGCATTTTACAAACTTAGAAGGTCTAGCATGTGACAACAACTCTTTGACAGAGTTGGATTTGAGTAAAAACACACAACTAACCGAACTGACATGTGGTTACAATAAAATTTCAAAACTCATATTACCTCCCAACGCTGAAAAAATGACTTGGCTTAGTTGTGGTGACAATAAACTAACTGGCAAACTTGACTGCTCCAATTGGGTCAACCTTACCAATTTGAATTGTCATACCAATAATTTTACCGCCCTCGACCTGACCGGATGTTCGGAACTAATCGGCCTGTCTTGTGGCAACAACAATCTCACATCACTTAATGTTCAAGATTGTTCTAACTTAACCACTTTGCAATGTGACGGCAACAAACTCTCTTCTTTGGACATAAGCATGTGCCCCTATTTGCTTACTTTGAGTTGCGGAAACAACAACCTTGAAACTCTCGATCTAAGTAATTGCCATAACTTAGATCGTCTATTCTGTCAAGACAATAAACTATCATCTTTGGACATAAGCATGTGTTTGAAGCTAAGTTTATTATATTGCCAGAACAATATGCTTACATTACTGACATTAGGCAATGCTTCGACGTTACGAGACCTTGATTGTTCACAGAACCAACTATCATCGTTAATCGCGACAAGTTGCACAAGTTTAACCCAATTAACGTGTGATAACAATAATATCCGGATTCTTGATATTTCCAACTGTTATAATCTCGGAGACTTAATTTGGCACAATAACCCATTCGAAGAGATCAATTTAGGGGATGTTGCATCCATTACATTTCACAACTATGCTGCAATCTATGATCCAACTAAAACAACGGACTACCCATATCTGAGCTATGCATTGAACAATTCGACTAAACTTAAAATTACAAGTTCTCGATATTCAAGGTTAAATGTTTCAGGCAATCAATTGGAATCGCTTGACATTTCCCAATCTCCCAATATCCAAAAATTATATTGCAACAACAATAATTTAACCACATTAGATGTAACAAAGCATCGACAATTAGTCGAATTAAACTGCGAAGCCAATCACATGACAGAATTAAATCTCGAAACAAACAGCCTTTTGCAATATTTAAAGTGCAATTACAATCAACTAACTGCGCTAAAAACGACTAATAACCCGGAATTACGAACATTAGAAATAAAAAGCAATCAGATAGATGTGTTGGATTTATCCAACAACCAATATATCAACACTCTAAGATGCCAAGAGTGTCCTAATTTAAGAGAGATTTGGTTTCAGAGCCAAACACAACATGCACTTATTCCTACATGTGCCTTGGATTTAAGCATAACAAAACCCTGCTACAAGGAAAATGATGGGACATACGTCTTAATGAATTATTACAATGAAGCCGGTCTTGAAGGAATCATTTATTATCTTGATGCAGACAGGAAACATGGAAAAATTCTCTCATTAGACGAAGCCTTGCTGCCATGGTATAAGTGGAATAGTAGTAATAACAAGGCTTCTTATCCTGTTTCCGATTGGATCAATACAAAAAAGCAGTCAAATACCGCTTGGGAATTACCAACAATAGACGATTTAACAACCCTATTTTACTATCGTTTTGAGGTCAATGGCTCTTCGATTGGCAACAATGGAATGCCATTAAAATACGCATCGTCAGCCGGTGGCACTTACTGGTCTTCCGAAGAGGTGAACAATAATGGTTCATACCCTCGGTACATTAAATGTTTCAAGGGATACAGTGCTACCGGACAACCCATAGAGAGCAGTTGGGAAGCAACCCATTCTGTTCGAGCAATCGCATCATTTTAATGAAACGATGGAAATATTATGGTAACCTCTAACAGCAGGCTAAGCGCACGAGCGATTTTGGAGGAAATCGACATGCGGGATTTGGCGGCTTTGAGACAAGCCGTCGAGGGTACGGAATTCGATTCGCACGTTATCGACGAAATTATCGAAACACATTTCAATGACCAATATGACCGATTACGGATGTTATACGCTTATAAGCAAGACACCGAAGCGATAACTCATGAAGTCACAAAACGAATCGGATCATACTTATTTAAGTATGCCGATGAATTAAGAATCGAACAGATAATGTCTCGTGGAGAGCCGACTCGAAATTCAAACGGCAAAACAAGTCGCACGAGTAAATGGAGAAAAGTATGATATTGGCTCGTATATAATTCCGGTCGCGGATAAAGCACATAGTTATAAGTTGTTATCCAAATCCTTTCCGAGTTTTTATCCCGACCGTTCTTAGTTGTCCCGACCTGCCGCCACCCGGCAGGTCGCTTTGTTAAATCCCGACAGAAGATACTGCGGTGCGATTACGGCTCATGTAGTCGTGCTCTCGATAAAATTCATTAACCGCCTGTTTCAAGCCAGTGTATAGGGCTTAAATAAGCAAGCCGCAATGATGGTCTCCAGTACATAGCGGCTGAATTGACCTGCGTATTCACAGCCGGAATGTATTACCCCCAAAAACAAAATCACATGAAAAACAAAGAAGAAATCAGGCTTTACCTCGACACCCAATTCAGCCCATCGGAAGACGACATGGTGCAAATCGTCCGGAACGATTTCGACCGCATTTTGAATAGCGCGGCATCTTGCGCCCTAATTACGGTCGAGGGTGCAATGCCCGTCTTGGCGGAACAACTCCGCACCGAACTGGAAGCCCTACACACCGGAGCTAACCTCGACGTGATTGTAAAAGTAAACTATCATCCCGTTTCGGAAATAAGTTTCGATGACCTATGCAGCCTCTTAACCGTCATCCACGAATTTGCCCCGCAAGTAAAAATCGTCTGGGGCTGCGGCACGGATGCAAAACTGGCGGAAACCGACTATTTGATTCTGTTGCTGATCGGGACATCGGCAGAGTAAATTTGCAAGACCTGCCAAAAACATATTGGCAGGTCGCTTTGTTAAATTCCGATAGAAGATACTGCGACACGATTACAGCTCATATAGCCATGAACCCAATAAAATTCATTATCCGCCTGTTTGGAGCGACTGTATAGGCCCAAATACAGCAACTACCAAACAACCAAATACTTAACTACTTAGATTGAAATTTTCGGATAGCGGCCATTTATGTACCACTTGTGTACCACCGCCGCTTTTCAGACTATATACCAGAAAAGAAAAATCCTTGATATTCGATTGAATATCAAGGATTTTCCATCAGTCGGGGTGACAAGATTCGAACTTGCGACCACGCGCCCCCCAGACGCGTACTCTAACCGGGCTGAGCTACACCCCGTAGCGTTTCGGAGTGCAAATATAGTGTATTTTTCACAAATCGTCACATTTCTGCAAGATTTTTTTCTAATTTTGTCCTCAATGAAACGATTCGCACTTCTCATAGCGGTATTCTTCGGGTTCCTGGCCAGCGGCTGCGGAAGCTCCGCAACGCGCTCTGCCGCAGATTTCACAATCGAGGTCTACACACCCGAATATGCTTCGGGATTCGACATCCGCGGCCGGGACAAGGATGCCGCGACCCTGGTCACCGTCCGCAACCCCTGGCAGGGGGCCGGCAACGTCGAGCAGCACCTGCTCATCCTGCGCGAGGGGGCCAAAGCCCCGGCGGGCCTCGACGCCCAGGTCGTGAAAGCCCCCGTGCGGCACGTCGTCTGCATGTCTTCGAGCCACGTGGCCATGTTCGACGCCCTGGGCGAAGTGCGGCGCATCTCCGGTGTTTCGGGCATCGACTACATCAGCAACACCTACGTCAACGAACACCGCTACTGCGGCGAAGTGCGCGACGTGGGATACGACACCAACCTCAACTTCGAACTGCTGGCCTCCATGCGGCCCGACCTCGTCCTGCTCTACGGCGTGACGGGCGAAAACACCGTCGTCACGGGCAAGCTCCGCGAACTGGGCATTCCTTATATATATGTCGGGGACTATATGGAAGAGTCGCCTCTGGGCAAGGCCGAATGGCTGATGGTGGCCGCCGAACTGTGCAACGTCCGCGACAAGGGTGCCGAGACTTTCCGCGGAATCGCCGCACGCTACAACGCGCTCAAGACCCGAATCGCCGGGGCAGCCCGGAGCCCCCGCCCGAAAGTGATGCTCAACACGCCCTACCGCGACACCTGGTTCATGCCCTCGTCGCGGAGTTTCATGGTGCGCCTGATCGAAGACGCCGGCGGCGAATACGTCTACACGAAAAACGACTCGGACACCTCGGTCGCCGTCGACCTCGAGGAGGCCTACCTGCTGGCTTCGGCCGCAGACACGTGGATCAACGTCGGCCCGTGCAATACCCTGGCCGAACTCACGGCCCAGAACCCCAAGTTCGCGGACGTCCCCGCCGTTCGCAACCGGCAGGTCTTCAACAACAACCGCCGCCAGACCCCTGCCGGAGGCTCCGATTTCTGGGAGTCGGGCGTCATACGCCCCGACCTGGTGCTGCACGACCTGTGCGCCGTATTCAATCCCCAAGCCGCCGACACCGCGGAACTCTACTATTATAAACGGCTCGAATAATGAAGCGGCTCGCAATACTCCTCTCGGCCCTGCTCTGGCTGCAAACGGCGGCCTCGGGCGCGGAACCGTGGTTCCGCTACTTCTCGGACGGCCACGCTGTCATCAAACGGGGTTCGCTCTACGGCTTCGCAGACCGCAACGGCACCGAAGCCATTCCCTGCCGGTATACCAAGGCCTATCCTTTCAACGACGGCATCGCCATGGTGCGGCAGGGCTATGAAGTCTTCGCCATCGACACCCTGAAGAAATCCCCCAGGTGGACGTCCGGCACGGCCAACGGCGTCCCCGTCGACGTACGTTACGAAACCTCCTTCAAATTCCAGTACCGCTAAATGGCAGCCGGCAGAACCACATTCCTCTTCACGGCGCTTGCGCTGCTGACCGTGGTGCTCTTCACAGCCGACCTCCTGGTCGGCTCGGTCTCCGTGGCACCCGCCGACATCTGGGCGGCGCTCACGGGCGGCGACTGCGACCCCGCCATCCGGGACATCATCCTGCGGATACGGCTGCTCAAAGCCGTCACGGCACTCCTGGCCGGCGCGGCGCTCGCCGCCAGCGGCCTGCAAATGCAGACCCTTTTCCGCAACCCGCTGGCCGGGCCCTATGTGCTGGGCATCAGCTCGGGCGCCGGGCTGGGTGTAGCGCTGTTCCTGCTCGGAGCCCCGCTGCTGGGCGTCTCGGCGCACTCGTTCGTACAGTCGCTGGGCATCGCCGGCGCGGCATGGCTCGGCGCGGCACTCGTGCTGCTGGTTGTGATGGCGGTCAGCCGCCGCATCAAGGACATCATGGTCATCCTCATCCTGGGCATGATGTTCGGCTCGGGCATCAGTTCCATAGTCGAGATACTCCAATACCTGTCGAGCGAGGCGGCGCTCAAATCGTTCGTCATCTGGACGATGGGGTCGCTGGGCGACGTCACGGGCGGCAACCTCGCCCTGATGCTCCCCGTCGTCGCCGCGGGGCTCGTGCTCAGCGTCGCCGCCATCAAGCCGCTCAACCTGCTGCTGCTGGGCGAAAACTATGCCCGCACGATGGGGCTCAACGTGCAACGCACCCGTACGCTGCTGTTCCTCTCCACCGTACTGCTGGCCGGTACCGTCACCGCCTTCTGCGGCCCCGTGGGCTTCATCGGACTGGCCGTCCCGCACCTGGCACGCATGCTCTTCGCCAGCGCCGACCACCGCATCCTCATGCCGGGATCAATGCTCGCGGGCGCTGCCCTGCTGCTGGTCTGCGACCTCATTTCGAAAACCCTGGCGCTGCCGATCAACACCGTCACGGCCCTGATGGGCATCCCGGTGGTCATCATCGTCGTCGTCCGCAACCGTAACCTCTTCTAAGATGGCAGCCGACACCCTCCATACCCCCCGACTGCACACAGGCCCCGCACCCGGGACACCGGGCATCTCGCTGCACGGCCTCACCCTCGCCTACGGCCGCCGCGTCCTGTTACGCGACGCCGACGCCGTGCTCCCGCAAGGGTCGATCACGGCGCTCATAGGCCGCAACGGGACGGGCAAAAGCACCCTGCTGCGGGCGATCGCCGGGCTGGGCACGGCCACCGGCGAGATCCGGCTCTGCGGCAAGCCCCTCGCCGCACTCACCGCGCTGCAACGCGCCTCCACCGTCAGCTTCGTCACCACCGACAAGATACGCATCGCCAACTTAGCCTGCGAGGATGTCGTCGCCCTGGGCCGCGCGCCCTACACCAACTGGATCGGGCGCATGCAGCAGGCCGACCGCGACATCGTGTCACGCTCGCTCTCGCTGGTGGGCATGTCGTCGTTCGCCCGCAAGACCATGGATCGCATGTCCGACGGCGAATGCCAGCGCATCCTGATCGCACGCGCTCTGGCGCAGGACACCCCCGTGATCCTGCTCGACGAGCCCACGGCCTTCCTCGACCTTCCGAACCGCTACGAACTGGCGTCGCTGCTGCGCCGCCTGGCACACGAAGAGGGCAAATGCATCTTCTTCTCGACGCACGACCTCGACGTGGCGCTCGGGCTCTGCGACGCCACAGCGCTCATCGACACCCCCACACTGCACTGCATGTCGGCGGCCGACATGGCGGCGAGCGGCCATATCGAACGGCTTTTCGCCGGCGCAGGCATCTCGTTCGACCCTGCGACGCTGACCATCCGGCTCGCAAAAAAGTAGAATATCCAATATTTTTCCGCCAATTTTTTGTTAAACTCACTTTTTTATTTACCTTTGCACCGCTAAAGCCACCCTTTCGGGGGTATGCGATAGTGGTATTGGCCCATTCGTCTATCGGTTAGGACGCAAGATTTTCATTCTTGAAAGAGGAGTTCGACTCTCCTATGGGCTACGAACGAGGAGGGCTGCGGAGCGGCACGGAACCGGGGGGGGGCTCCCGACCGGCAACCGGAACCGCAAAAACGGCAGACCTCTACGGGTGAATACTTTTCAAGGAGCGGGCTTCAGGCCTATCCGCACACAGCCACGGCTGGAACCGATTTAGCAACTGAAAAAGTAAAAAATAAAAAACACAGAATTATGGCAAACCATAAGTCATCGAAAAAACGCATTCGCCAGACCGCGGCCAAGCGTGCCCACAACCGTCTGTACCACAAGACAGCACGTAATGCCGTAAAAGCACTGCGCAACACCTCGGAGAAGAGTGCCGCCGAAGCCCTGCTTCCCAAGGTAACCACCATGCTGGACAAGCTCGCCAAGCACAATATCGTGCACAAGAACAAGGCCGCAAACCTGAAGAGCGCCCTCCAGTTGCACGTGAACGCACTCTAAACCCCGGCCGGATGCAAAGCCAGAAGCTGCCCCTGTGGCAGCTTTTTTTATTCCCCTGCGCAAAACAACGGTATCAGCCACCGTCCCGCCCCGGACATAGCGCATACATACGCTCCGGCATACCGCCTGTACGACAAAGCCGCCCGCATCGCTGCGGACGGCTTCCGTTTTTCTCCGCCGGGGCATCCCCGCGCGGCACTACCCTTCCCGGGGATCCCCCTGATCCTCCGGCAGCCTCACTCCTTCCCGGAAAACCCGGATCCGTCCCCGGAATCACTCCTTTTCTGGAAAGCCTTGGGCCTTGAGGCGGATATCCGCGCCGTCGGGCGTCACCAGGTATACCCCCGTCGACTCGGGCGTTATATGGCCGATGACATCGACGCACCCCATGCGCATCACCTGCTCCTGCAACGCCAGCGGCACCGTGAACAGCAATTCGTGGTCTTCACCGCCGTTGAGCGCCGCCACGACCGGGTCGGCATTCATCTCTTCGGCCAAGGCATAGGTCTGCCTTGCGATAGGAATCCGGTCGAGGTATATGCGGGCCCCGCATTTCGACGCCTTGCAAATCTGCATCAGGTCGCTGGAAAGCCCGTCCGAAAGATCGATCATCGACGTCGGTACGATGCCCTCCTCGGCCAATGCCTCCACGATGTCCTTTCGCAGACGCGGCTTGAGATACTTCTCCAGCAGGTATTCGTACCCTGCGAACTTCGGTTCGGGGTCTTTCACGTCGGCAAGCACCCGCTTCTCACGCTCCAGCAGCCGCAGCCCCATGTACGCCGCACCGAGGTTGCCCGAAATACAGATCAGGTCGTTCTGCTGTGCGCCGCCGCGCGACACGACCTTCTCCTTCGGGGCATGTCCCAGCGCCGTGAGGCCCAGCACCAGTCCGGTCATCGAAGCCTTCGTATCGCCCCCCACGAGGTCGATCCCCTGCTCCCTGCATGCGAAGGCAATTCCCTCGTACAGCTCCTGCAACGCCTCCACCGACAGCTTGGACGACACACCGAGCGACACCATCAGTTGCGAGGGCAGTGCGTTCATCGCCAGGATATCGCTTGCGGCCACCGTCACGGCCTTGTATCCCAGGTGCCGGAGGGGGAAATAGGTCAGGTCGAAGTCTATGCCCTCCAGCAGTGCGTCCGTCGAACAGAGCACCGCCTCGCCCGACGGCGGCATGACGATCGCCGCATCGTCGCCCGCGGCGCGGAGCGTCGAAGCGTCCGCCGAGTCGAACCCTCTGGTCAACAGGTCTATCAGGCCGAATTCACCCAGCTCGGCGATTTCGGTGCGTCGTTTCTTTTCCATATTATAAATTTTTTTACAAAATTACGGATTCTTTACTCTTTCCCAAAAATTTAGCGTATTTTTGTCCGGTAAATCCCAAATTCGGCTTCTACATATGATAAACATCGTCTTATTCGGTGCGCCGGGCTGCGGCAAAGGCACGCAGGCACAACGGCTCAAAGCACACTACGGCATCGAGCATGTCTCGACGGGCGAGGTTATCCGCGACGAGATCCGCCGCGGCACGGAACTCGGACGCAGCATGGAATCCTACATCAAGGCAGGTAAACTGGCCCCCGACGAAATCGTCATCGGCATGGTCGCCAACTATGTCTCAGAGCACAAGCACGTCAAGGGCTGCATCTTCGACGGCTTCCCCCGCACCACGGTACAGGCCGAGGAGTTCGACAAGCTCCTTGCCCGGCACGGGCTCAAGGTCGACATCATGGTCGACATCCACGTCCCCGAAGAGGAGCTCGTCCAGCGCATCCTGCTCCGCGGCAAGGATTCGGGACGCGCCGACGACGCCTCCGAGGAGGTGATCCGCGGCCGCCTCGACGTCTACCGCCAGCAGACCGCCGTCGTCTCGGACTACTACGCCGCCCGGGGCAAATACGCCTCGGTCAACGGCACGGGTTCGATGGAGGAGGTCTTCTCGCGCATCACCGACGTGATCGACCAGTTGCAATAGGCCGCCGCCGGCCGACCGCCGAAACCCGGGGCAAATCCTGTTCCGGGCTCCATTTCCATCCCCTTTCCCGCAGCAGGGCGAGGGCCGGCACCGCCCGTTTCCGGCTCCGGAGGCAAACACGCCCCGGCACTTTCCCCGTCTTTGCGGCCGCTGTCCGTACACCCGGGACTGACCCCGGCGGCGGAATCGGCTCAAAGATACGGCGATAAAACCGAAAAAAAGGTGCGCGGCTTTGCTATTTTACAAATAATCCGTATATTTGCAACCCCATTGAGGGACAATTAACTAATTTTAAAACGTATTATGAACAATTACGAAACCGTTTTCATTGTCACGCCGGTTCTGTCCGATGCACAGGTGCAGGAGGTCGCTGACAAATTCCAGGGTGTCATCACCGAGAACGGCGGTCAGATTGTGAACAAGGAGTCGTGGGGCCTTCGCAAGCTCGCCTACCCTATTCAGAAGAAGACCACCGGTTTTTACTTCCTGGTCGAGTTCACGGGCGAAGGCTCGCTCATAGGCACGCTCGAAACGCAGTACCGCCGCGACGAGCGCATCATCCGTTTCCTTACTTTCAAGCAGGACAAGTTCGCCGTGGAATACTCGGAGAAGCGTCGTGCAAAACTTTCTAACAAACAGGAGGAGTAAACCATGGCACAGGAGAACAAGGCACAGTCTGAAATCCGTTACCTCAACCCGGTATCGGTCGACGTCAAGAAAAAGAAATACTGCCGCTTCAAGAAGCTCGGCATCAAATACGTGGATTACAAGGACGGGGAGTTCCTCAAGAAATTCCTTAACGAGCAGGGTAAGATCCTTCCCCGCCGCCTGACGGGTACTTCGCAGAAGTTCCAGAAGAAGGTGGCCCAGGCCGTGAAGCGTGCGCGCCACCTGGCCATCCTGCCCTTCGTAACCGATTGCATGAAATAATTAAAGGAGGAAGAGACAATGGAAGTTATTCTGATCAAAGATATGGAAAACCTGGGCTACGCCAACGACATCGTGACCGTAAAGCCCGGTTATGCGAACAACTACCTGATTCCCCAGGGTTACGCAAAGGCTGCCACCGCATCCGCCAAGAAGGTGCTCGCCGAGAACCTCCGCCAGCGCGCCCACAAGGATGCCAAGATCCTTGCCGACGCACAGGCACTCGCCGAGACCATCGCCAACCTGCCGCTCACGCTGGCCGTGAAGGCCGAGGAGGGCAAGCTCTTCGGTACGGTTACCGCCACCGACCTGGCCGAGGCACTGGCTGCCAAAGGCATCGAACTCGACCGCAAGCTGATCGCCGTAGAGGGCATCAAGACCGTCGGCGAGTACGAAGCGACCGCCAAACTCCACAAGGAGGTCAAGGCCGTCATCAAATTCTCGGTTACCGCCGCAGAATAATCCGCAGGAGGCTGCAAGGCTTTCCGCCCTGCAACTCACCGCACCATAAAAAAGGAGAGCCAAAGGCTCTCCTTTTTGCATTCAGGCAATACTCCGTCCCGATATTCGTTTCCCCCGAATTCGGAGACGGGCACGCCGCATGTCCTGCCAACCCGCATTCCGGACTGTTCGATCCCGCCGGATTCCCCGCCCCGGGTCAGTGCGGCGGCGCGGCCGGCGGATCGGGATGGCGGGGCGGCACGGAGTAGGAACGCAGCACGAGCCCCACGCCGACGAAGATCACCAGCGCGAAAACCACCGTATCGGCATGCAGCTTGTCCAGCCCCATCCCGACCGAAATGGCGATCGCCAGCACAGGCTGCAGGTAGGTATAGATGCTCGACACCGTGGCCGGCACACTCTTGAGCGCATAATTCAGCATCAGGTTCGGCAGGTAGGTCGGCACCGTCAGCACGAAGAGCGTCGGGAAAAGCGCATGGCCGGCTATGGCGGCATAGTCGGTGTGGATGATCTCCTTTAGCCCGAAGGGCAGCGCAACGACGGCCGCCACGCAATATACCCAGCGCAGCACGGTGGTGATGCGGTACCTGGCAACCAGGGCTTTGAACCAGACCATGTACAGCGCCGTGGCGCAGGCGCACAGCATGATCATCACGTTGCCCCAGACATGCGAATGCTGGTGCGACGACGAGGCGCCCGTCAGCACCACCGCCACGGCGCCCGCCATGCCGAGCAGCAGCCCCGCGACCTTGAGCTCCGTGAAGCGATCCATGCCCAGCAATACGGAGAGCAGCAGCACCAGCAGCGGGACGATGGTGTCGATGATCGATCCGTCGATGGGCGAAGTCATCGAAAGTCCGTACATGATGAATACCTTGCGCAGCACGCCGATCAGCAGCGCGGCGCCGATCAGCTTGCGGATGTCGGCGCGCGCGACCCGTTCGGCCTTCTGCCACAGCAGCGGCACGAGCGAAAAAAGCGCCGTGACGACCAGCGACCCCGCCACCATGGCCATCGGGTGGACATAGTGCGGCAATACGATGTTGTAAAACGGGTAGTCCATGGCCCATACGATATTGCATATCAGCAGGGCGATGTGGGGCTTGAATCTGCTCATTCCGTCTCGGAGTTTACCCTGCGGGAAACAAAAACAGTGCCTTTCCGTTCGGAAGGGCACTGCCGTTATAGCGGTGGCGGCCATTTCTCACCACCCGTCGCGCGGCACCTCGAACGAACCGGGCGACGCTCCCGGCAGCTCTTTCCCCCGGTAATAGACTTTCCATGCGTCTTTCCCGTATCCTTCCCCGAGTTCTTCGAACGTCTGTGCCGAGGCGCCCTTCACCGCTCCGCCCCTGTAAAATACCTTCCAGGCATCCTTTCCGTATCCGTTCCCGAGGCTCTCGAAGGTCATCGCCGACGCCCCGTCCACCTTCCGGCCGCGGTAATACACCGTCCAGCTGTCCTTCGAGTAACCGCCGCCCAGCCTTTCGCCCGACAACGCGCTCCCGTCATACCGCTCCCCGTAGTGGTAGGTATGCCAGTTGTCTTTCCCCATCCCGTTCCCGAGGCTCTCGAACGACGAGGCCGACGCCCCGTCCACCTTCCGGCCGCGGTAGAACACCGTCCAGTCGTCCTTACCGTACCCGCCGCCGAGATCCGTGAACGACGATGCCGAAGCGCCCTTCACCTTCCTGCCCTCGTAATACACCGTCCAGTTATCCTTCGAGTAAGCCCCGTGCCGCCTCTCCCGGTTGGGCTGCGACGCCCGAACCTCCTCGGAGGCAGGATTCCCCAGGCAGTGCGGGACACCCGCAAACACCGAAAACAGCGAAAACAGGGATAATATCAGCTTTTTCATAAGGCGCGGTATCCGTTCATGATTATATTTAGTTCCTGATTATATTTTACGATTCGGCCCGAAATATACGGAGTTATCGCCACGCGTCCAAGAAATCGGCGGCAAACTTTCCCGGAGTGGGGCGAAAAGCCCTGTCCTCCGCCTCAACCCGCCGCAGTCCTTCACCGCTCCCGGCCTATCCTTCGCCCAAGTCTACCCGCCCCCCGCCCCGCAATCCTTTTCCCAACCGCGACCAACTGCCCCTCCTTCCCCCGCGCCCACAAACGCGCCCACAAAAAAAGAACCGCAGGCGTAACGCCTGCGGTTCTTTCGATATATCGGCGGACGGCTGCACCGTCCCTCCGTACGGGGATTACTCCTCGGCCTTCTCTTCCTTGGCAGCCTTCTTGGCGTTCTTCGCCTCGGCAGCCTCCATGGCGCTCTTCAGCGCGGCCAGACCTGCGATGTCGCCCAGCGTCGTCTTCTCGACCGAAGCGTTGATCTTCTTCACGGTCGACTTCGTAGCATCGGCGGCGGCACGCTTCTCAGCCTTCTCGGCTGCCACTTCGGCACGCTTGGCCTCCTCGTACGTACGCAGGTGCGAAAGGGTGATACGCTTGGTAGCCTTCGAGAACTCGAGCACCTTGAAGTCGAGCTTGTCGCCCACCTTCGGCGTCGTGCCGTCCTCTTTGGTGAGCTGGCGTGCGGGGCAGAAGCCCTCCACGTTCTCGCCCAGTGCGACAACTGCGCCCTTGTCGGTCATCTCGGTGATCGTACCCTCGTGGATGCTGTCTACCGAGAACTGGTTCTCGAACTCGTTCCAGGGGTTCTCCTCGAGCTGCTTGTGGCCCAGCGACAGACGGCGGTTCTCCTTGTCGATCTCGAGCACCACGACGTCGATATCAGCGCCCACCGACGTGAATTCGCCGGGGTGCTTTACCTTCTTCGTCCAGCTCAGGTCGGAAATGTGGATCAGGCCGTCGATACCCTCCTCGATCTCGACGAAGATACCGAAGTTGGTAAAGTTGCGCACCTTGGCCGTGCACTTCGTGCCGACGGGATACTTGGTTTCGATATTTTCCCAGGGATCGGGCGTAAGCTGCTTGATGCCCAGCGACATCTTGCGCTCCTCGCGGTCGAGCGTCAGGATGACGGCCTCGACTTCGTCGCCGACCTTCATGAACTCCTGCGCCGAACGCAGGTGCTGGCTCCACGACATCTCCGACACGTGGATCAGTCCCTCAACACCGGGGGCGATCTCCACGAATGCACCGTAGTCGGCCATCACGACCACGCGGCCCTTGACCTTGTCGCCGACCTTGAGGTTCTGGTCGAGCGCCTCCCACGGATGCGGGGTGAGCTGCTTCAGGCCCAGTGCGATACGCTTCTTGGCGTCGTCGAAATCGAGGATGACGACCTGGATCTTCTGGTCGAGCGCCACGATCTCTTCGGGGTGGTTCACGCGGCCCCACGAGAGGTCGGTGATATGGATCAGGCCGTCCACACCGCCCAGGTCGACGAATACGCCGTACGAGGTGATGTTCTTGACGGTACCCTCGAGGATCTGGCCCTTCTCGAGTTTCGACATGATAACCTGCTTCTGCGCTTCGAGTTCGGCCTCGATGAGCGCCTTGTGCGAAACGACCACGTTGCGGAACTCCTGGTTGATTTTCACCACCTTGAACTCCATGGTCTTGTCCACGTATACGTCGTAGTCGCGGATGGGCTTCACGTCGATCTGCGAACCGGGCAGGAACGCCTCGATGCCGAATACGTCGACGATCATACCGCCCTTGGTGCGGCACTTGATGTAACCCTTGATGATTTCGTCCTTTTCGAGGGCCTCGTTCACACGATCCCACGATTTGAGCTGACGTGCCTTCTTGTGCGAAAGAACCAGCTGTCCGCCCTTGTCCTCGGCCGACTCGACATAGACCTCGATCTTATCGCCGACCTTCAGGTCGGGGTTGTAGCGGAACTCGGAAACGGGAATGACACCCTCGCTCTTGTAGCCGATGTTCACGAGAACCTCGCGCTTGGTAATGCCCGTAACGGTACCTTCCACGACCTCGCCGACGTTGACGTTCGAAAGCGTCTTGTCGTAAGCCTCTGCGATCTCCTCCTTGGGATGGTCATAGACCCCCAGGTCGTTCTCATACGCGTTCCAGTCGAAATTCTCGTTCGTGACTACATTTTTCGTTTCTTCCATGATGGAAATTCTTTTTGCGATACAATCGCTCGTTAAATGATTAATAATTAAACCCGTAGCCCCCACAGCGCGCCTTACGCGCATACGTGAGGGCTACAAAGGTAACGGTTTTTTGCGAATCTGCAAAAAATCAGGCGGTTATTTGCGTTCCGCGGACGACGCCCGGAGGCTTCCGCGGCGCCTATTTGCGCACCACCCGCTGCCGCGGGGTGTTGTCGATCTTCAGCGGGCTGTCGTCCCTGAGCTCTTCGAGCAGGATGTCGGCCACCTTCTCGACGGTGATTTCCCCGCCGGTATATTCCATATCCTTGTAATTCCGGTAAATGTAGTCGCTCACGGCAACCTTGTACTTCCGCCCCTCGCGCAGCTTCGGGAACTGCACGTCGAGGGCGTTGTCCGCCGCATCGGTGACGATCACATAGGGCGTGGTCGAAATCAGGTCGATACGGTGCGCCTCCTTGGCGTTCACCGGGTCGTTGTACTTCGACACGATCATGCGACGCATCTGGGCGGGCGTCATCTCCATCCGGGCCACCAGCGTCCCGAACGGCTCCAGCCCGTATACCTTCGCCGCGCTCACCCCGCCCGCGGGGATCGAATCGAGACGCACGCCGCCGATGTGGTAGAAACCGACGTCGGCATCGGCCTCGTCGGCTACCGCCGCAGCCATCCAGTTGGCAAGTCCCCACTTGTCGGCGGCATTGCCGAAGCGCCCGACGGGTTTGTTCAGCCCCGGGTCGGCATAGTAAGCCTCGACCTGCTTCTGGTAGAGGATATCGGGTTCGTAATCGGCCAGCGGGACGATCCGGTAATCGACCCCTGCCACCTTATGCCCCTTCATCCGTACGGTCGTCACGCCGATGTTCCGCAGGTCTTTGCCCGTCTGCGTCAGCAGCGTGCCGCCGATGAGCGTATCGACCTCTTCGTGCGTATGCCCGCCGATCACCACGTCGTACTGCGACTGCCCCTTGGCGAGCAGTTCCGCATCGCGGTCGTCGCCCATGTGCGACACGAGTACCAGCACGTCGCACTCGGGCCGCAGCTCCGCGGCATATTTCAGGGCCATCGCCTGCGGATCGGGAAACTCCAGCCCCGCGAAACTCGATTCATTGCCCGCCGGATGCCCCGGGCCCTCGTAGTTGGTCACCACGCCGACAAACCCGATCCGGATCCCGTCCCGGTCGACGATCGTGTAGGGCGGCAACTGCGGGAAGGTGCAGGTGTCGCTCACCACATTGGCGCAGACCACCTCGAAGTCCATGCTGTCGATCATCCGCCCCAGGAACGCCTGCCCGTGGTCGAATTCATGGTTGCCCAGCGTCGCCACGTCATACCCCAGTTCGTTCATCAGGGCGATCATCGGCATACCGGGCGTCGGCGCCATGTCCACATAGGCATTCCCCGTCCAGCGGTCGCCGGCATCGACCAGCACCACCAGCCGGGCCGTATCGCGGCACGCCTCGACGGCCGACGCCAGCCGCGGGAAGTTCTGTATCTTTGCGTGCATGTCGTTCGTCGACAGCAATACGAGCGTCCTTTCGCGGGGGGCGCAGGCCGCGGCGAGCGCCGCAACGGCGACCAGCCCCATCCTCAGCATTCCTTTCATAACACAGGTTTTAGTTTGTCAAAGTTATAAATTATTCATATCTTTACATGGTTTCAATCCTGAAAATCTATGACGAATATCATCGAAATCATATGCGAAAACCTCGGCGGCAAGGTCGAGGTGCCGATGGGCACCCCGCTTTCCGAGGTCGCAAAGCGGGTCGCACCGGGCCCCTACCCGTTCCTGGCCGCCCTGGTCAACAACCGCATCAAGGAGTTGTATTACAAAATATATACCCCGGTGAGCGTCCGCTTCGTGGACATCACCTCCTTCTCCGGCATCCGCGTCTACCAGCGGACGTCGTGGTTCATCCTGCAAAAGGCCGTACGCGACCTCTTTCCGGGCAAGACGCTCCACATCCGCCATTCGATGGGACAGAACGGCTTTTACTGCGAGGTCGAAGGCATCGACGAGTTCTCACACGAACAGGCCGCGGCACTCGAAGGGCGCATGCGCTACCTGGTGGCGCAAGACCTGCCGATCAGCCGCATGAAGATCCTCACGAGCGAAGTCCGCGCCCGCTATGCGGCCCAGGGGCTCACCGACAAGATCGCCCTGCTGGACACCCGCCCGCGGCTTTACAGCGACCTCTATACGCTCGGCGACACCGACGGTTATTTCTACGGCGCGCTGGCGCCCTCAACGGGCTTCATCGACCGGTTCGGCATCGAACCCTACTACAACGGGTTCTACCTCGCCCTGCCGCTGCGCACGGCGCCCGACCGGCTCAACACGAACGTCGAGCAGGAAAAGATGTTCGGCATCTTCCAGGAATACCAGTCCTGGGTGCGGATCATGGGCGTGCCCACCGTGGGCGCCGTCAACTCCAAGGTGCTCGCGGGCGACGCGGGCGGGATGATCAAACTGGCCGAGGCATTCCACGAACGCAAGTTCGCGTGGGTCGCCGACACGATCTACGACGCCAACATCTCGCGCGGCGTGCGCATGGTGCTCATCTCGGGCCCCTCGTCGAGCGGCAAGACCACCTCGGCCAAACGGCTGGGCATCCAGCTCGGCGTGCTGGGGCTGCACCCGGTATTGATCTCGCTCGACGACTACTTCGTCGACCGCGAAAAGACCCCGCGCGACGCCGACGGCAATTACGACTACGAGGCACTCGAAGCCATCGACCTCGGCCTGTTCAACGACCACCTCTGCCGCCTGATGCGCGGCGAAAGCGTCGACATCCCGCGCTACGACTTCATCACGGGGCGCCGCACGTGGCACAAGAACCCGCTGACGCTCGACGAACGCTCGATCCTGATCGTCGAAGGCATCCACGGGCTCAACCCGCGCCTCACCCCGAGCGTCCCCGAAGCGCAGAAATTCCGCATCTACATCTCGTGCTTCACGTCGGTGGCGATGGACAACCTCTCGCGCATCGCCACGACCGACAACCGCCTGCTGCGCCGCCTCACGCGCGACTATACGCAACGCGGCGCCGATGCCGTGGCGACGCTTTCGCGCTGGGGCTCCGTCCGCCGCGGCGAGGAGAAGCACATCTTCCCCTACCAGGAAAACGCCGACGTCATGCTCAACTCGTCGCTCTTCTACGAAATCTCGGTGTTGCGCCCCTATGCCGAAAAGATCCTCCGCGAGGTTCCCGACACGGTACCCGAGTACGACGAGGCGCGGCGCATGCTGAAGTTCCTGAAAAACTTCACCCCCATCCCGCCCGACGAGATCCCGCCCACGTCTATCATCCGGGAGTTCATCGGCGGCAGCAGTTTCAAGTACTGACTCCGGCAAGCCCCGCCGGACAGACGCCCTCGCCTGCCGCCCCACGGGTGTCCGCCGCAACTCCCCGTTTCGCGGCCTGCGGGTGCCAGCGCGGCCGGCTACGACCGACGGAGGCGTATCCCTGCGCCACGGGGAAAATATAAACCCGGCAGACGCTTGCGGTCTTCGTAAAAATAGTATTTTTGCATGGAGATTACGCGCCGCCCGGCGCATCCGACCACAATAACCAATTGATGACAAATATGTTCGACAAGTTTTCCGAACGCCACATCGGCGTCAGCAACGAAAAAGACCTCAAAGCCATGCTCGAAGTGATCGGCGCAAAGTCGGTCGACGAACTGATCTCGCAGGTCATCCCCCAGTCCATCCGGCTCAAGAAGCCGCTCGCGCTGCCGGCCGAAGGGATGAGCGAATACGAATTCGCCGCCCACATCCGTTCGCTGGCCGACCGCAACCGCTGCCTCAGATCGTTCATCGGCATGGGCTACTACCCCTGCGCCGTCCCGGCCGCCATCGTGCGCAACGTCTTCGAGAACCCCGCCTGGTACACCTCCTACACGCCCTACCAGGCCGAGATCTCGCAGGGCCGTCTCGAGGCGCTGCTGAACTTCCAGACCGCCGTGATCTCGCTCACGGGCATGGAGATCGGCAACTGCTCGCTCCTGGACGAGGGCACGGCCGCCGCCGAGGCCATGCTGATGATGTTCGCGCTGCGCCCGCGCGAAGCGGTCAGGGAGGGTCGCAACCAGCTCTTCGTCGACCGCAACATTTTCCCGCAGACGCTCGACGTGCTGCTCACGCGCAGCGAACCGTTCGGCATCGAACTGATCGTCGACGAATACGACGAATACAGCTTCACGGGCAAGGAGTTCGGCGCCATCGTCCAGTACCCGGCCGCCAACGGCGCCGTACGCGACTATACGGACTTCACGGCCGCGGCACATGCCAAGGGCGTGCTGGTCACGGCCGCCGCCGACCTGCTTTCGCTGGCGCTGCTCAAATCCCCCGGCGAGTGGGGTGCCGACATCGCCGTCGGCTCGACGCAACGCCTGGGCACCCCGATGGGCTTCGGCGGCCCCGGCGCAGGCTACATGGCCACGCGCGAGGCCTACAAGCGCAACATGCCCGGCCGCATCATTGGCGTCTCGGTCGACCGCCTCGGCAACAAGGCGCTGCGCATGGCGCTCCAGATGCGCGAACAGCATATCAAGCGCGAACGCGCCACGTCGAACATCTGTACCGCCTCGGCGCTGATGGCCTCGATGGCAGGCTTCTACTGCGTCTACAACGGCCCCGAGGGGCTGAAACGCGCCGCCGACACGGCCCACCTGGCCGCCGCAACGGTCGCCGACGCACTCCAGGCGATGGATTACAAACTCGCCGCCGCAGACTTCTTCGACACGCTCGAAGTCTCGGCCGAAGCCGCCGTCGTGCAGTCGCTGGCACTCGAAAGCGGCATCAACTTCTACTACCCCACCGAAGGCTCCGTGCGCATGTCGTTCGACGAGGTGACCACCCCCGAAGAGGTCGCCGAGGTAATACGCATCTTCGCCGCCGCCAAAGGCAGGAAAGCCAAGGCCGTAAAGCCCGTCACCGAAAGCCGCGTGCCGGCCGCCCTGCGCCGCCGCACGGCCTACCTCTCGGAGGCGGTCTTCAACACCTACCGCTCGGAAAGCGACCTGATGCGCTACATCAAGAAGCTCGAACTGAGGGACATCTCGCTCGCCAATTCGATGATCTCTTTAGGTTCGTGCACCATGAAGCTCAACGCCGCGGCGCTCATGCAGCCGCTCTCGCTGGCGGGCTTCCAGATGATGCACCCCTTCGCCCCGGCCGACCAGGCCGAAGGTTACATGCAGTTAATCACGGAGTTGGAAAACGACCTGGCGACGATCACGGGCTTCGCGGCCTGCTCCCTGCAACCCAATTCGGGCGCCGCGGGCGAATACGCCGGGCTGATGGTGATCCGCGCCTACCACCAGAGCCGCGGACAGGGCTACCGCAACGTGGTGCTGATCCCGGCCTCGGCCCACGGCACCAACCCCGCGTCGGCCGCCATGGCCGGCATGAAGATCGTCACGGTAGCCTGTGACGACAAGGGCAACATCGATGTCGAAGACCTCAAGGCCAAGGCCGGGGAATACAGTTCGGAGCTGTGCGGGCTGATGGTCACCTACCCCTCGACGCACGGCGTGTTCGAGAGCCGCATCCGCGAGATCGTGGACGCCGTGCACGACGCAGGCGGGCAAGTCTACATGGACGGCGCCAACATGAACGCACAGGTGGGGCTGACCAACCCCGGCTACATCGGCGCCGACGTCTGCCACCTCAACCTGCACAAGACCTTCGCCATGCCCCACGGGGGCGGCGGCCCGGGCGTGGGCCCGATCTGCGTAGCCGAGCACCTCAGGGCATTCCTCCCCTCGCATCCGGTTATGCCGACGGGCGGCGACGAGGGCATCACGGCCGTGGCGTCGGCCCCCTGGGGCTCCGCCATGCTGCTGCCCATAACCTATGGTTATATCAAGATGCTGGGTGAAAACGGGCTGCGCCGCGCCACCGAAATGGCGATCGTCAACGCCAACTACATGTCCTCGGCGCTGGCGCCGGAATACCGCACCTATTATTCGGGCGAGACCGGCCGCGTGGGACACGAGATGATCCTCGACCTGACCTCTTTCAAGAAGGACTACGGCGTCGACTGCGGCGACATCGCCCACCGCCTGATGGACTACGGGTTCCATGCCCCGACGCTCTCGTTCCCCGTGCACGAGACGCTGATGGTCGAACCGACCGAATCGGAACCGAAGGCCGAGATGGATCGCTTCATCGAAGCGCTAGTGAGCATCAAGCGCGAATGCGAAGCCGCCGCGGGACAGGCCGACAACGTGGTCGCCAACGCGCCGCACACCGCCGCCGAGATCGCCGGCGAATGGACGCATCCCTACACCCGCGCCGAGGCGGCATTCCCGCTCGCATGGGTGCGCGAAGCGAAGTTCTTCCCCTACGTGACCAAGATCGACAACGGCTACGGCGACCGCAACCTCTGCTGCCGCAACTGCGAATAGGCTCTCCCGAACCGGCAACTACGTACCAAAAACGCGGGCACGCACGCCGGCACCGCAAGCCATACAATAATGATCCCCGGAATCCGCTGCGTATTCCGGGGATTTTTCCGACAGCCCGCATCCGTAAAACCGGCGATACGGAAGACGGGGACGCGCAGGCTTCCGCCGAGGCACCCCGCGAAAAACAGCCCTGCCGGCACCGTAAGCATCGCGGCACGTATCCGGCCCCGGCATTTCACCCGGACAGACCCGACGAAACGGGCCGAAAGCAACAGAAGCGGAAAATAATTTTTTTTTGCACGATTTTAGCATAATAGGGAGATAAGCTTCCATAAAACCAGATAAATTCCGCAGTAATTGCAAATCCGGAACTTAATTTCTATCTTTGCCAATCAATTACATGCAATAAATCCTAATCAGATTACAATGAAAGTAGAACAGAACAAAATGGTCGGCGTGGACTACAAGCTCACTGTCGACGGACAAATCGCAGACCAGTCGCGCCCGGGACAGCCGCTCGAATTCATCTTCGGGACAGGCATGCTGCTTCCCAAATTCGAGGAGGCAATCCTGGGCAAGGAGATCGGCGAGGCCGTCTCGTTCACCCTCGAGCCCAAGGACGGCTACGGCGAGCTGATCGCCGATGCCGTGGTAGACCTGCCGAAAAATATATTCATGGTCGACGGCAAACTGGCCGAAGACATCCTCTTCGTGGGTTCGCAGGTGCCGATGAGCGACAACCAGGGCAACCGCATGATGGGTATCGTCAAGGAGGTCGGCGACGAAACCGTGAAGATGGACTTCAACCACCCGATGGCGGGCAAGACGCTCAATTTCGACGTCGAGGTCGTATCAGTGCGCGACGTAACGCCCGAAGACTTGCAGGGCGGCTGTTCATGCGGCGACTGCGGGGATGACTGCGGCGGCGGGTGCGACCATGGGGACGGCCACTGCGACTGCCACTGACGAACACGAAGCGGGACTGGAAAGCCCCGCTTTTTTAAACCCGGATACCGTATTACTGTATTATGTGGCCCTGGCCCAACTTGCCACGGTGGCCGACAGCGGTACTTTTCACGACCTGCCGGGACTGGAGGTGAAAGACGCGGATTCCACAGGCGCCGCAGGCAGCAGGGAACCTTCGCCCAGGCCGGGAGGCGGCTCCGCTTTCGCCGCCCCACCCTGCAAACCGGAATCTTCGGTTCCAACCCCGGCAACAAGACAACCAATAAACCGTGTTCACGCTGCGACAATACCTCACGACACTGGCCGACACCCACGGATTGACGAAAACCCTGGGCGGCATGGAGGTATGCCGTGACAGCCGGGGCCGCATGTGCTACACCGTAGGCAACAGCGCCATCGTCTTCCGTGTCCGCCACGAAGGGCATATCCGCTCGCTGCGGTGCTACATGCATCCGCCGCGCCACCTGGCGGAGATTTACGGCGAACGGCTGCTGCCGCAGGAGCTGTACCTCTACGACTCGCCCCGGAGCGGGGTTTGGGTCGACGTCGTACTGGGCGACTGGATCGAAGGCGCGACGCTCCACGAAGCCGTCGCAGAGGCGGCCGCGGCAGAAGACGCAACACGGTTGGGGCAACTGGCCGCGGCGTTCGACCGCCTGGCCGCAAGGCTTACGTCGGACGACTGGGCACACGGAGACCTCAAACCCGAAAATATCGTCGTGGATTCCTCGGGGCGGCTGCACCTGATCGACCTCGATGCCATGTACCTGCCCGCATTCGCCGGGGAGGCGAGCCCCGAACTGGGTACCGCGGCCTTCCAACACCCGGCACGGACGATCCGCGACTTCAATGCCTCGCTCGACGACTACCCCGCGGCGCTGATCTCGACGGCCCTTCATGCGCTGGCGCTCGACCCCACCTTGTACGTACGCTACCCCGATGCCGACGGGCTGCTCTTCTCCCCGCAGCAGATCCGCACCGACGAGGCGCTCCGCGAGGCCATCGCGCTTTTCGAACGCGAAGGGCTGGCCGTGCAGTACCGCATCGCACGGTTGCTGTATGCACCCACGCCCCGTTTGTTCGGGCTGCCGGAGTTGCTGGCATGGGCCGCACGCACTGGCGGGCCCCCGTGCGGCGGGAGAGAAGGCGAAGAGACAACCGGGAATACGGGCGGGGACAAAAGCGGGGACACGGACGGCGGCGCAGAGAGGTATCCAGCCGGAAATACAGGGTGCGGCGCGGACAAGCACACAGGCGGAGGCACAAGAGGTATAACCGGGAATACAGGGTACGGCAGGGACAAGCACACAGACGGGGACACAAGCGGCGGAGAGTTGTTTGCGGGCAAAGACGGAGACGTACGGAACGACGGCGGCGCAGTTTCGCCGGAGCTGTTCGTCGGGAACGGCCTGTGGGGTTACAGGACACCGGAGCGGATCGTCATACCGCCGCTCTACGACTGCGGATTCGACTTTACCGAAGGGCTTGCCGCCGTCAGGGTGGGCCAGGCTTGGCACTACATCGACATCGAAGGGCGCACCCGGATACGATGTGCGGGGTACGAAGCCGTAAAACCCTTCCGCAACGGCCGTGCGGAGGTCATCCGTGACGGCAGGCGGCTGGAAATCGACCGCGCAGGGCGCGAGTTTGAAATTTAGCCGCAATTCGTTATATTTGCATCTGCTAAATACGATTGTGATGCCCCAATTCAGAAATATGACACCGGCGGAAATCGCCGCGGTCGAGTCGCTCGGCTCCTCGGCCGAAGCGTGGTCGCAGGTCTCGGTCGCCGACGATTTCACCCCCTTCCAGTTGCTGCAAAGCCACCTGGAAGGCAAGGTCGTGGTCGGCTCCGGAGCGCGCATCATCCGCTCACGGGTGTGCAACTACCACATCGGCGAAGGGGCGCTCGTCGAAGGGGTCACGGCACTCGAATGCCGCCGCAGGAGCACGTTCGGGAACGGCGTGGGCGTGGCGACGATGAACGAATGCGGCGGGCGCACGGTGAAGATCTACGACCGCCTTTCGGCACAGGCAGCCTACCTGATGGCCGTCTACCGTCACCGCCCGCAGACCATGGCGGCCCTGGAAAAGATGGTCGACGACTATGCCGAAGCCCGCGCCTCGCAGACGGGGAGCGTCGGCAAAGGCAGCCGCATCGTCGGCGCCAGGTTCATCCGCGAAGTCCGCATCGGCGACAACGTCACCGTAGACGGCTGTTCGATACTGGAAAACGGCACGGTCTGCGACGGCGCGCACATCGGCGTGGACGTCAAGGCCTACGACTTCATCGCCGCGGAAAACGCCCGGATCGACAACGGCTCGATCGTCGAACGCTGTTTCGTGGGCGAAAGCTGCCGGCTGGACAAGGCCTTCACGGCGGCCGAATCGCTGTTCTTCGCCAACTCGCACTGCGAGAACGGCGAGGCCGCCTCGATCTTCGCGGGGCCCTACACCGTCTCGCACCACAAGTCGTCGCTGCTCATCGCGGGCATGTTCTCGTTTTTCAACGCGGGCAGCGGCTCGAACCAGAGCAACCACCTGTTCAAGAGCGGCGCCGTGCACCAGGCGGTGCACCTCAGGGGCTGCAAGTTCGCCAGCGGCGCCTACATCATGTCCCCAGCGCTGGAAGGGGCTTTCACGATGATCATGGGGCACCACTCGTTCCACCACGACACGTCGGCCTTCCCCTACTCCTACCTGGTCGAAAAGGAGGGGCGTTCGGTGCTCATGCCCGGGGCGAACCTCACCAGCTACGGCGCCGTGCGCGACATCGAGAAATGGCCTGCACGCGACCGCCGCACCATACGGCGCGACGTCATCAACTTCGAAGAATACAACCCTTATATCACCTCGGGAATGCTCAGGGCCGTGGATACGCTCCACGCGATCGCAGAGGAAGACCCCGACGCCCCGACGTACGTCCACCAGAAGGCGATCATCCGCGCGGCGGCCCTCAAACGGGGCATCGGACTCTACAACCGTTTCATCGTGGCGGCGCTGGGCGCGATGCTCGACCGGGGGGAATCGGCGGAACGCTACGACGGCAGCGGCCGCTGGCTCGACATCGCCGGACAGTATATCACCAAACGCGAAGTCGAGGCCATCCTCGACGCCATAGACCACGGCGAACTGGCCTCGCCCGAAGAGGTGGACAACCGGTTCAGGGTCTTTTCCGTCCACTACGACGACTACGCCCACAGCTGGGCCGAAGGGGTCTACGCATCGCTGCTGGGACACATCCCGACCGTGGCGGAGATAGAAGAGGCCATCGCGGCGGGGCGCAACGCCCGCGCGACGATGCGCCGTACGACCGACGCCGACCGCGACCGCGACTGCTCGCTCGACATGGCGGTCAGCTACGGCCTCGACAGCGACGACGAAGGGGAAGTACGCGACGACTACTACTCCGTCCGGGGACTTAAATAGACGCAACATGTATACACAGAGCATCACACGCAACCACCGCACGGCATTCATCCTGGCCATAGACGGCTCGGGGTCGATGGCCGAAAGCATCCTCTTCCGGGGACGCTGCATGACCAAGGCCGAAGCGGTTGCAACCATCACCAACGACCTGCTGTTCGAGCTCGTCGAACGGGCACGCCGCAGCGACGGCGTACGCGACTATTACGACATCGCCGTGGTCGGCTATTCGGGCGACGACGAGGTACGCTCGCTGCTGCCCGGAGGCGAGGATCTGGTGCCTGTCAGCGCCCTGGCGGCACAGGAGATGCCGGTGCACACGGAGGTGATCGAACACCGGCTTCCCGACGGCAGCATCGCCCTACGGGAGATTCCCGCACCTGCGTGGATCAAGCCCCTGTCGGCCGGGCAGACGCCGATGTGCGAGGCACTGCGCCGCGTGAGGGACATAGCCGCAGGCTGGACTTCCCGCACGGCCAACGCCGAAAGTTTCCCGCCCGTGGTCTTCAACATCACCGACGGCGAGGCCACGGACTGCGACAACGAGGAGCTGCGCGCGGTCTGCGACCAGATCAAGGCGCTGGGCACCGTCGACGGCAACGTCCTGCTGATCAACATCCATATCGCCGCCGGGGATACCGAACGGCCGGTATTCTTCCCCGAGGCGCACGAAGCCCGGTACACCAACCGGTATGCCTCGCTGCTCTACGACTGCTCGAGCGAAATGCCCGCGGTCTTCAACGAGGCCATCCGCGAAGCCAAGGGCCCGGGTGCGATCCCGCCCTTCCGCGGCATGAGCTACAACGCCTCGGCGGCCCAGTTGGTCGCCATGCTCAACATAGGTTCCATCAGCGTCAAAACCGAATAGAGATGATAGTGACCCTGCAACATTTCACCCGGGCACTGCTGACGCCCGACCTGTCGCTGGCGACGCTCGCCGACGCCCGCCCCGTTACGGAACCCAACGGCATGCCGCGCCTGGTGCGCACGACGCGCTTCGCCGAGGCGGAAGTCGAATGGCATGGCGAGCGGTGGCTCGTCGCCATGCCCCTCAACCCGTCGGCCATGCCCCGGATCGAACGCACGGTCTCGGCACTGCGCAAACTCAACACCGGCTACCTGGCCGAATGCCGCATACTGCCGGGCGAGATGCGCTGGCACGACGCGACGGGCACGGAACGGCACACAGACCTGGTATTGCAACACCTGCCTGCCGGGCGGGAGTTCGCCGAAGCGCTGCTCGCCGAGGATAAGGCGACGCTGCTCGCGGCGCTCGACACATTGCAGGCGGCGCTCGGGGAGCTGGAATTCACACACAACAACCTCAAGGAAACGAACCTCCGCTGGCACCGGGGACGGTTCGTCCCGATACGCTATTACGATGCCCGCATCGGCATGGCGGAGCCCGGCACGGGTGACAGGGAGGCATTCGCCGCACTCCGGCACAGGATCGCCGAGGCACCCGCACCCCGCCAGACGGCCAACGACGTCACGGCGCCCTACAACCCGCTGCGCAGTCTGACCGGACACCGGTGGACGAGCCACGTATTCGAAGGGCTGGTGTGCGTGGAGGACGACAACGGATTCGGGTTCGTGGATACGGACAACAACCCGGTGATCCCGGCGCAGTTCGTCTGGGCGGGCGATTTCCGCGAAGGCCGCGCCGAGGTACAGACGCAGACGGGGATGGGGCTGATCGACCGCCGGGGCTGTTACGTCATACCTCCCGAATACGAAATCGTCGACTACGACCCCGCCGCCAGCGTGGTGCATGTGCGCAACAACGGGCACTGGGCGCTGTTCGACTACCTGGGACGCCGCCTCACGGAGTTCCGGACGGAAGTCCCGGAGCCCTGCGGGCCTGAAATTTGCAGGTGACAACGGCAATATCAGATATTTCGCCGTTATCGGTGCCTTCCGGCTGCATTGGCAAACCCGGCCCGGAGGGGCGCTGCCCGGCACAACCGGAAAAGGCGACCGGCGGGACTTCGGAGCATATAATCACGATAACAAATACAAAAAATTACAAGTCATGGAAGAAACGATCAAATGCCTGATTATCGGCAGCGGCCCCGCAGGATACACGGCCGCCATCTATACGTCGCGTGCAAACCTCCAGCCCGTGCTCTACGAGGGCATCGAACCGGGCGGGCAGCTCACGACGACGACCGACGTGGAGAATTTCCCGGGCTACCCCGACGGGGTCAGCGGCCAGCAGATGATGGCCGACATGCGGCGTCAGGCCGAGCGCTTCGGCACCGAGATCCGCACGGGCACAGCCACCCGCGTAGACCTCGCGTCGCGGCCGTTCCACGTGGTGATCGACGGCGAGAAGGAGATCAGGGCCGAAAGCCTGATCATTGCCACGGGCGCCTCGGCCAGATACCTGGGGCTCCCCTCGGAGACGAAATTCCGCGGCATGGGCGTGAGTGCCTGCGCCACCTGCGACGGCTTCTTCTACCGTAAAAAGGACGTGGCCGTGGTCGGCGGCGGCGACACCGCCTGCGAGGAGGCCACCTACCTCGCCTCGATCTGCCGCAAGGTCTACATGATCGTGCGCAAACCCCACCTGCGCGCCTCGAAGGCGATGCAGCAGCGCGTGTTCAGCACCCCCAACATCGAGGTGATATTCAACCACAACACCGCCGAGGTACTGGGCGACGAGTCGGGCGTGACGGGCGCACTGCTGCGCTGCAACGACGGCAAGGAGGTGAAGATCGACATCTCGGGCTTCTTCCTGGCCATCGGACACCATCCCAACACGGAGTTGTTCCGCGACCAGTTGCAGCTCGACGCCGAAGGCTACATCAAGGTCGAACCGGGCACGTCGATAACCAACATCGAAGGCGTCTTCGCCGCGGGCGACGTCCGCGACCCGCACTACCGGCAGGCCGTCACGGCGGCCGCTTCGGGCTGCATCGCGGCCATCGACTGCGAGCGTTTCCTGTTAAGCCGGGCCAACTAAAAACGCATGAGTTTCAGCGTCACCATACTGGGGTCTTCCTCCGCGAAGCCCACCCTGAGCCGGCATCCGTCGGCGCAGGTGGTCAACGTGCACGAGCAGTACTACCTGGTCGATGCGGGCGAAGGGGTACAGCAACAGTTGATCCGTTACGGCATCAACCCGCTCAGGCTACGTGCCGTGTTCATCTCGCACCTGCACGGCGACCATGTATTCGGGCTGTTCCCGCTGATCTCGACGCTGGCGCTCTACGGCCGCAAGACCCCGCTGCGGGTATTCGCCCCGGCACCGATGGGCGAGATTCTGGCCTGCCACCTCAAATATTTCGACAGCGAACTGCCCTACCCGGTCGTATGGACGGAGGTCGACACGACCAAGCATGCGCTGCTGATGGAAAACCGTACGCTGGAGGTGTGGAGCATACCGCTGCGCCACCGCGTGCCGACGGCGGGGTTCCTTTTCCGCGAAAAGGAGCCGGCGCTGAACGTCGACAAGTTCAAGATTACGAAATACGGGCTTTCGGTCGCACAGATCACCGCCGCAAAGCGGGGCGAGGACGTCACGCTCTCCACGGGGGAGGTGATCCCCAACGGGGAACTGACCTACCGTCCCTACGCCCCTCGGTCGTACGCTTACTTGTCGGACACCAACTTTTCGGCCAAGGCCGCAGCACTGGCAGCAGGCGCCGACCTGATGTACCACGAGGCGACCTACGCCGCAGCGGAGCAGAAGGCGGCGCGGGAGCGCGGGCACTCGACGACGACCGACGCGGCCAAGGCTGCCCTGAAAGCCGGGGCGAAACGGCTGGTGATCGGGCATTACTCGTCGCGCTACAAGGATGAAAACATGCTGGTCGAAGAGGCCCGTGCGATCTTCCCCGAAACCTACCCCGCCACCGAAGGGGTGACGTTCACCTTAGAAAAACAACGATGACAAAAGCCGACATACAACTCGTCCGCGCGCTGGCCGACAAACGCGGGCGCACGGAGCACGGACTGTTCGTCGCCGAAGGGGAGAAACTCATCGGCGAGCTGCGTACGTCGCACCTCGGGGTACGCAAGATATTCGCCCTGGAAGGGCTGTTTTCAGGGCCGGAAGTCGAGGTCGTCGGCACGAAGGAGATGGAGCGGCTGTCGCTGCTGAAAACAGCCTCCAACTCGCTGGCGCTGGTCGAAATACCGCATTACGGACTGGATATGCGGGCTCTCGCGGGACGGCTGACGCTGGCGCTCGACGACGTGCAGAACCCGGGCAATCTGGGCACGATCGTCCGGCTGGCCGACTGGTTCGGCATCACGGACATCGTCTGCTCGGAGGCCTCGGCCGACTGTTTCAACCCCAAGGTCGTGCAGGCCACGATGGGCGCCATACTCCGCGTGAGGGTGCACTACACCGACCTGGGAGGGTTCCTGCGCCGAGCCGCGGACGCCGGGCTGCCGGTGTGCGGGACTTTCCTGGAGGGGGAGAACATCTACGGGGCATCGCTCCCGGAGGCGGGGATCGTCGTCATGGGCAACGAGGGGCGCGGCCTTTCGGACGCCGCGGCCGCGACCGTCACCCGCAAATTGTTCATCCCGCCTTACCCGGCCGACCGGCGGGGTTCGGAATCGCTCAATGTGGCGATGGCGACGGGGATCGTCTGCGCCGAATTCCGGCGGCAGGCAGGCACCGGGGGCCCGGGACAGGCCCGAAGGGGTAAAAAATAGGCAGGGAGAAGCCGCAAACAGGCGGCGGGAAGGCGTGCCAGCCCGGTTTCATCATCGTATTTCAGCTGTTATCCGCCGAATAAAGTCGATTACACCCGCTTACCGGAGCATGACACCGGAAGCAACGGGCAGGAGGTCGCCGCACTCACACCGGGCCGGCACACCGTTCACGCAGCCCGGCAACCATGCGGCGCACGGCTTCCAGGGCTTCGGCACACCGCTCGGGCGACAGGAGGCGCGCCGCATCGAGCCGTTCGATGCTCCGCAGGAGGCACTCCACGGCATAGCGCATTTCGTCCAGCTCGCCCCCCGAGGCGGCCGCAAGGTCGGTAGCAGCCAGCCGTATCACCGCGGAGCGGGCGCAGAGTTCGAAATCCACGACCAGGGCATTGCATTTGCGGCGGTCGTAGAGCGGAATCCAAAGGGTCTCGAACATCAGCCGGAAAACCGCGGCGACCAGGGCCGGGTTGTTTTTCCGCGTAATTTTTTTTGCGCAAGGTTCCATCTTTCAGAGCTGTTGCTCCGGAAAAAAGCGCGGGCAAAGATACCGAATCCACCATCGAGGTATTGGACGACCTGTAACGTAGAATGCGGCCAATGCCCACGCCGAAAAACAGCGAGAGCATCAACCTTCGTTCCTTACGCTACACGAAAGTGTCCAATTTCCGATGGTAAGAAAAAAGCCGATGCGCCTTTATCCGAATATGTCAGCAACCCTAACAGGCTGCATAAGACAAAGGTAGGAAAAATAAGCCCATCCGCAAAACATTCCGGGCCGCAGGAATGCAAAATTTCATTTAAATTCGATCCGGCGCATTGCCAATTCTGAATAATATGTATCTTTGTAAGTTGAAATATATGTATCTATGTCCGAATGCAAACTCAAAATAGGCATCACGCAGGGAGATCCGAACGGCATCGGCTGGGAGGTGATCCTCAAGGCCCTTTCCGACCCGCGCATGACGGAGCTCTTCACGCCCGTCGTCTACGGTTCGCCCGCGGCGGCGGCCTATTACCGAAATACGCTGGGCGACACCGAACCGGTGGCGTTCAACACCGTGCCCGCGGCACGCGACGCCCGCCGCGGCAAGGCCAACCTGGTCGTATGCGGGGAGGCCGGGCAGCCGGAGCCGGGCAAGGCTTCGCCCCAGGCCGGACGCGCTGCGGTCGAAGCGCTGCGCACGGCGACGCAGGATTTGAAAGAGGGGACGCTCGACGCCATCGTCACGGCGCCCTTCAACAAGGAGAACGTGCAGGGCGACGATTTCAGCTACACGGGCCACACCGAATTCTTCGGGGCAGAACTGGGCGGGGAGCCGATGATGATCCTGTGCAGCGACGTGCTGCGCGTGGGGCTGGTCACCAAGCATATCCCCGTGTCGGAGATCAGCCGCAGCATTTCCAGGGAGAAGATCGTGCACGACCTGCACACGCTGCGCCGCTCGCTCATCGAGGATTTCGGCATCGTCGAGCCGCGCATCGCCGTGATGGCGCTCAACCCCCACGCCGGGGACGGCGGGCTGCTCGGACACGAGGAACAGGAGATCATCCGCCCGGCCATCGTCGAGGCATTCAGACAAGGCGTGCTGGCATTCGGCCCCTTTGCGGCCGACGGGCTGTTCGCCGGGGGCGGATACGCCAAGTACGACGGCATCCTGGCCATGTACCACGACCAGGGGCTGGCGCCCTTCAAGACGCTCTCGCCCGATGGCGTGAACTTCACGGCGGGGCTCGCCAAGGTACGCACGTCGCCCGACCACGGCACGGCCTACGACATCGCGGGGCAGGACAAGGCCGATGCGCAGTCGATGAGGTCGGCGATCTACGCCGCCATCGACATCGTGGAGCACCGCCGCGCCTGGACGGAATGGAGCCGCAACCCGTTGCAGCGCGCCGAGCGCGAGAAAGGCGGACGCGACATCTCGGTCAAAGACCTGCCGCAGACCGAACGGGAGGATTAGTTATGACGCCGCAGAAAAAGATCCGCGTCGGGGCCGGGTTCGTGGCCATATGGGTATTGCTCGGAGGAGCATGGCTCTGCGATTACTTTTTCGGCGGCACGGAGTTCTGGAAGCTGGCATCCGGGGAACTGACCGTACTGCTGGGTATCGGCGCCGGGACGGCGATGCTCCGGGAAGGGCGCCGCGGGCAGGAGGCAGTAAACGCTGCGGCCAAAGATGCGGGAGCCGGGAAACAGGCGGCCGAAGAAACACGAACCGGAGAGACACAGACCGGGAACACGGCGGCCAAAGACGCGGGGATTGCAGGGCCGGCGGTCGGAGAAACACAGGCCGGAGAAACACAGGCCGGAAACACGACGGGCAAAGGCACGGCAGCACGCACGGCGCGGCAGCCGGAAGAGAAAAAACGATAAACACCGGGCAACCCGGAAGCGTATTCCGTCTCGTAATTGTGGAAGCGCCGAAGGCCCCGAAAACTTAACTTTATAATTTTTTTATGATCAAAATCACTTTTCCCGACGGTTCGGTGAGGGAGTTCGCCAAAGGGACGACTGCCTTCCAAATCGCAGAGAGCATCAGCCCTCGTTTAGCTGCTGACTCTCTGGCGGCCTCGGTAAACGGCGCAACCGTGGACATGATGCGCCCGATCGAGGAGGACGCCTCGGTCAAATTCTACAAATGGGAGGACGAAGAGGGCAAGCACGCCTTCTGGCACACCTCGTCCCACCTGCTGGCCGAAGCCCTCGAGGCGCTCTATCCGGGCATCAAGTTCGGTATCGGCCCGGCCATCGAAAACGGCTTCTACTACGACGTCGATTCGCCGACGCCGATCACCGAGGCCGACCTGCCCAAAATCGAGCAGAAGATGCAGGAGCTTTCCCGCAACAAGGAACAGCTCATCCGCCGCGAAGTCCCCAAGGCCGAAGCACTCAAGACCTTCACCGAGAAGGGCGACCAGTACAAGGTAGAACTGATTACGGACTTGCAGGACGGCACCATCTCATTCTATACCAACGGTGCGTTCACCGACCTCTGCCGGGGGCCGCACATCCCCAACACGGGCTACATCAAGGCCCTGAAACTGACTTCGGTAGCCGGGGCATACTGGCGCGGCAACGAGAAGAACAAGATGCTGACCCGCATCTACGGCATCTCGTTCCCCAAGAAGTCGATGCTCGACGAATACCTCGTGATGATGGAGGAGGCCAAGAAGCGCGACCACCGCAAGCTGGGCAAAGACCTCGAACTGTTCTGTTTCTCGCAGCGCGTGGGACAGGGCCTGCCCCTGTGGCTGCCCAAGGGCGCCGCACTGCGCGACCGTCTGGAGCAGTTCCTGCGGGGCGTGCAGAAGGAGTACGGCTACCAGCAGGTGATTACTCCCCATATCGGCAACAAGGAATTGTACGTGACCTCGGGCCACTACGCCAAGTACGGCAAGGACTCGTTCCAGCCGATCCACACCCCGATCGAAGGCGAGGAATACCTGCTCAAGCCGATGAACTGCCCGCACCACTGCGAGATCTACCGTTCGAAGCCCCGCTCGTACAAGGAGCTGCCCGTCCGCCTGGCGGAGTTCGGGACCGTCTACCGCTACGAGCAGTCGGGCGAGCTGCACGGGCTGACGCGCGTGCGCGGGTTCACGCAGGACGACGCGCACCTGTTCGTACGTCCCGACCAGCTGCTCGAAGAGTTCGAGCGCGTGATCGACATCGTGCTTTACATCTTCAAGACGCTGAAGTTCGACAACTATACGGCACAGATTTCGCTCCGCGACCCCAATAACAAGGAGAAGTACATCGGTTCGGACGAGAACTGGGAGAAGGCTGAAAGCGCCATCATGCAGGCAGCCAGGGAGAAAGGGCTCACGACCGTCGTGGAGCTGGGCGAAGCCGCATTCTACGGCCCGAAGCTGGACTTCATGGTCAAGGACGCCATCGGCCGCAAATGGCAGCTGGGCACCATCCAGGTGGACTACAACCTGCCGGAGCGTTTCGACCTGACGTACAAGGGCGCCGACGACAAACTGCACCGCCCGATCATGATCCACCGCGCGCCGTTCGGCTCGATGGAGCGTTTCGTGGCCGTACTGCTCGAGCACACGGGCGGCAAATTCCCGCTGTGGCTCTCGCCCCAGCAGGTCGTGGTACTCCCGATCTCGGAGAAGTTCAACGATTATGCGCAGAAAGTGGCCGAATACCTGAACCGCAACGACGTCCGCACCGAAGTCGACGACCGCAACGAGAAGATCGGCCGCAAGATCCGCGACAACGAGCTGAAACGCATCCCCTACCTGCTGATCGTCGGCGAGAAGGAAGAGGCCGAGGGCCTCGTATCCGTCCGTGCACAAGGCGAGGGCGACAAGGGCCAGATGACGATGGAAGCGTTCCGCGACCTGATCACCGGGCTGGTCAAAGAGGAGATCGACGCCAACAAACTGGAAAAGAAATAAAAGAACACATTATTAACTTAACTAATACGTACAACTATCGCAGCACCGAAACCATTCCCGCCGAGGCCGTTTACCCCCGGGAATAACAGACCGAAACCGGCAGCCAATGCCAACAACCGCTTCGGGCGCCGTCCGCCCGTCAAGGAGAACCCCCACCGGATCAACAACGAGATCACGGCTCCGGAAGTGCGTGTGGTCGGCGACAACGTCGGCCAGCCGCAGGTTCTGCCGATCCGCGATGCGCTCAAACTCGCCGACGAACTGGAACTCGACCTGATCGAGATCTCTCCGAAGGCCGAGCCCCCCGTATGCCGCATCGACGATTACCAGAAATTCCTTTACCAGCAAAAGAAGAAAGCCAAGGAACTGAAGGCCAATCAGACGAAAGTGGTCGTGAAGGAGATCCGCTTCGGGCCCCAGACCGACGACCACGACTACAATTTCAAACTCAAGCACGCGCAGAACTTCCTCAAGGAGGGGGCCAAAGTCAAGGCTTACGTCTTCTTCCGCGGCCGTTCGATCGTCTTCAAGGAGCAGGGCGAAATCCTGCTGCTGCGCTTTGCCACCGATCTCGAAGAGTTCGCCAAAGTGGAGGCGATGCCCCGGCTCGACGGCAAGAAGATGAACATGATGCTCGCGCCGAAAGTGAAAAAGTAACAAATGACAAGCGGCCGCAGGCCACGTAATACCCGTGAAAACAACGACGGCGGAACGGAGATATCCGGGCCGCAGGTTGTTGTTTTCGCATTTACAGGAATGGGCAGCCCGGATCATGTCGTTCTGCTCCGGCGCCCAGCTCCTCTATCTCCTGGAACATATCCCGCAAGATAACTTTATGAGCGTTTTGGATAACCGAATATCGAAAACTATTCCCGATCTTTATCCGATAAATGATTAAACTGAAAAAAATGATGAAGAAATGGTTATTATCCGGATGTCTGCTGACTTTGATGGCCTGCGGACAAGTGCCGCAGGAGCGGATCGATTCACTGAAGGAGACCATCGCCGATTATGAAGAGAACGGCGCAGGAGCCGAAATGCCGGAAGAATTCCGTGCATTGCAGGAATCGTTTGCCGAGGTGGAGAGATCGGTGGAAGCCGAAAAAGAAAAAATGTTCAGCAGCTACTCCGCAGTCGAACAGAAGATGGCACAGATCGAAAAACAGTTGGACGACATGGCGTTTACCATCAACGCGCGGAGTGACCGATTTCAGAAGGTGTATAAAAAATTTGCGAGGGAGGTCAGCCTGGGGCTCCTCATGTACGCAAGCCTGCCCAAAGACAAAGCCCGGAGCCTGCCCAAAGAGATGAAGGACGATTTGCAGCGCGCCCTGCAGCCTGCACTCCTGCTGAGAGAACTCATGAAAGCCGAAACCTATGCGCAAAAACATGAGATACTGGATCCGCACGTCGAAAAAATGGAGAAATTGAACCAAACGATGAAGCCCTGGCTTTCGGAGCAGAAATACGACGAGATCCTGAAAAAAGTCGAAGCCCAGCTGAAAAAGACAAATCTCAGCGACGACGGCCAGATCGGGTTCGGGGCGTTTTAAACATCCCGGCCTTTATCCCGCACGGAATCGGACGCAATCCGGTCTTGAACCCGTCCGACTTTTGCGTGTCTTTTGCATCCACAAAAGCGTGAAAAACTGAATACAAGAAATGTTTCGTAAATGAAGGAACTTATCAACTTTTTGACAGATTGGGGCGATATAAGTGTTGGAGTGGTTTTTGTCCTGATACCATTTTCGGCTTTTGTGGCACTTTTTCATCATGTTATTTTAGGCGGAATATACGGTTGGGACTATAAACCTAAATGGCTTCTCTTTGTTCTGGAACCAACTCTTGTATGCTTCTTAGGGGTTATTAAACCGGGCTTTGGCTTGTGTGCGTTGGTGCTTCTTTTTGTACTTACTTTTGTGTTGGCTATTGTCGGCCTTATCATAATGCCTTTGGTGAGGAGATTAAGAAAAGTCAAAGCTGAATACCGGAAAACCGGAAAAAAAGTTTCCGTCTTCACTGCGGGCAAAGTAACGGGAACTTATATATCGGGGATTATTGGAATGCTCGTTATTATGTTTATTATGGAAGTCTCGTTGCCGCTAATATTTTTGGTGGTATTTATTATCCTTCCTCTTTTCGCGCTGAAAAATCCCGGGGGTGACCGTCATTTTATGCGTTTACAGGCAATATTGCCCACCTCTCCTATACGTTCTGTGGCTATGGGGCTTGCCGAAGTGGAAGGAATAGTTGTTCCCGGAGGAAAACTCATTGCTCCTATCGGTGACACGGAGTGTATTGCATACGAATACGAAATAGAAGATATAGACCACGACAGCGAAGGACGAACTTCGTATACCACCGTTCACAGCGAGAATAAATGCAACGCATTCTCCATACAGGACGAAACGGGCATATTGGACGTTACACCCGAAAAGCTGAATCTTTTGTGTCTGCCCATAAACAAGCGGTATCAAAAAGAAGGAAAGCGATACACGCAGCGGTTGTTGTTGCCCGGCGATAAAGTACTGCTTATAGGAATGGCAGATACACGAGGAGGCAAAACGGTTTTCCGGTACGAAGAAACGAAGAAGGTATATACGCTCATGCCTTCACAAACACTCAACAAATACAACAGGGCAAAGCCGCTTATCAATAGTCTGATCTGTTATACCTCCGTTTTGGGTATTATCGCTTCACTGATACTGCTTTGTCACATCGAATACAGTGACGGAGAGTTGCAAATAAACCTGCCTTTCGGCAACAAGGGTATTTCATCCGGTCAGTATGGATATATACTCCCTTCCAATCAAGAAAAAACAATCATCTTTAAGCATCAGTGAATATGGGAATTATTATTGCCTTCGTTATTTTGGGAGTTATCATTGTCGGCATTGTCTCCGGAGGCGTTGCCATTTACAACCGGTTGGTTATGCTGAAGTACAATGTAGATAAAAATTTTGCCAATATCGATGTAATATTAAAGCAGCGTGTAGATGAAATACCCAACCTTATTGCTGTGGTAAAAAAGACACAGGGATACGAAGAATCGCTGTTAAATCAGCTTACAGAGCTACGAACCGCTTTTCTTTCCTCTCGCTCTACCGATGAAAAAGTACAACTGGCTAATGAAGTCGGCAAACTGCTAAATTCCTTTTTCGCCGTTTCGGAAAACTATCCCGAGCTGAAAGCTGTGGAGAGTTTCCGCACCCTCCAACTTCGGGTGTCGGATTTGGAAGATATGCTTTCCGACCGCCGCGAACTCTACAATGAAAGCGTGAATATGTATAATATCGGTATTCACGAAATGCCCGCCTTGTTGTTTGCCCGTCCAATGGGTTATACTGACAAACCGTTGTTGCACATATCTGAAGAGGAGAAAAAATATGACGGAATTCGTTTCTGATATTCTAAATTATCTGCAAAATAACGAGAATGCCCAGGGAGTTGTAGTTGCATTGGCTGCGTTTGGCGTACCTTTATTCTCGTTCCTCTTGTATCTCTTGTTTCGAATACTGCGGATCAAGGTGGGGGCGATGGCAAGCAGAGCTTTGGCGGCATTAGCCACGGGGTATACGCTTTTCGGGTTTATTACGCAAATAATTCTCCTTTTCAGCGGTGTGCCTGCTCTTAAAATGGCACTCATTTGGCTTGCCATGATAATTGTTTACGGAGTGTTTGTCCTTTTTAATCGTAGAATGATATACAAAATATTGTCTACTTTTAACGAAACAAAGAACAGCGGACAAGAGTCATTAGAATCATAATACATATCCGTATTATTTCTTTGCTTTCCCTCCAATTTTCACATGCACCTTTTTTGTCTCCGCTCTGGTTACGGGCCAGACCACGACCACAATACAACTTACAGTCCTTAGGGAAATGCACGATGCCCTTGCCATAGACTTCAGCGGATTCCTTAAAGCCTTTGAGATCGTCTTTTTTCGTGCTGTCTCTTCCGCCTTCCGAAAATTCGGTTACATTTATAGATGAAACAGCCTTTGAAAGCGTGTAAATCAGCTCTTTGAAAACCATCTGAAACTTTTCCGCCAGCTCAAAAAAGTAACAGGATAGTAACGTAATTCCGGTTTGAGTTGGCTTTTTGATGGTTTTACTTGGCTGCGCCCGTTTGTCCAATCTTCGTCTAAATCGCTATTCGACAGTCTTATCACACCGGTTTGCTCTCACTTTCATTTTTATTTCCTATCTTTACACTCGATGAGCACACCCGACGACATATTCCGCATCGCGGACGAGGCGGCTTTCGAAGCGGCGGCGCTGGAGGTATTCCGGCGCCAGGCTGCGGAATGCGCGCCCTACCGCGAGTATCTGTCTCTGATCGGCGTACGACCCGGGGAGGTGCGGACGGCGGATAAGATCCCCTACCTGCCGATCGGGCTGTTCAAGACCCACGAAGTGTATTGCGGCGGCACGGAGCCCGAAGCGGTCTTCACCTCGTCGGCCACCACCGGCATGACCCCGTCGCGCCACCCGATGCGCTCGCTGGCGCTCTACGAACAAGCGTTCCGCGCTTCGTTCCGGACGTTCTACGGCGAACCGGCACGGTGGAGCCTCTATGCACTGCTGCCCAACTACCTGCGGCGCAAAGGCTCGTCGCTGGTCTACATGGCCGACCGGCTTTTGTCCGACTGCGGCTCGGGCGGCTTTTACCTCGACGACCACGAAGCCCTGCTGGGGGCGATGCGCCGCGACCCCAAGCCCAAGATCCTGCTGGGCGTGAGCTATGCGCTCTGGGATTTGGCGGAGCGTTACGCCCCGAAGCTGGACGACACAATCGTCATGGAGACGGGCGGCATGAAGGGATACCGCGAGGAGATCCCCAAAGCGGAATTCCACAAAATCCTGTGCGACGCATTCGGAGTAGACAGGATACACTCCGAATACGGCATGGCGGAACTCACGTCGCAGGCCTACTCGCAGGGCGGGAACATCTTCCGCTGCCCGGCCTGGATGCGGGTCGCGGCACGCGACGTGAACGATCCGTTCGACCGCCTACCGGCAGGCTCCCGCGGCGGGCTGGACATCGCCGACCTGGCTTCATGGTGGTCGTGCGCCTTCATCCAGACCCAGGACGTGGGGCGCGTGGCTGCCGACGGGGCGTTCGAGGTAGAAGGGCGCATCGACCACAGCGACATCAGGGGTTGCAACCTGCTGGTGCAATAATTTACCTACAAAGCTCCCGGCCACAGTCCGCGGGCCGGTGTCCTTCGCGGGACTCCGGCAGCAGCGACCGACAAGAGGGGGGGGCATTGACATAGACCGACAAAAAAGAGAGATAGCGATGAAAACAGTAGCATTCGTCCCCTTACGCCTCAACAGCCAGCGGGTAGCGGGCAAAAACCTCCGCCTGCTGGGCGGCGAACCGCTGATGTGCCATATCCTGCGGACGCTCGCCGGCATCGGGGAGATCGACGAGGTGTACGCCTATTGCAGCGACGAACGCATCTGCGAATACCTCCCCCGAGGCGTGCGTTTCCTGCGCCGCAGCCCCGGCCTCGACCGCGACACGACGCTCGGGCGAGAGATCTACGACAGTTTCACGGCCGACGTCGAGGCCGACCTCTACGTGCTGGCGCACGCCACCTCGCCGTTCATCCGCGCGGAGACCGTGGCGGACGCCCTGCGGCACGTGCGGTCGGGGGAGTACGATTCGGCGTTCAGCGCCGAGAAGATCCAGACCTTCGCCTGGTTCGAAGGCCGGCCGCTCAACTATGCGCTGGACGACATCCCCCGCACGCAGACCATAGAGCCGGTCTATATCGAAACCAGCGCATTTTTCATTTTCCCGCGCACGCTCTGGTGCGGCCGCGGACGCCGCATCGGGGAAAAACCCTACATGGCTGTCGTAGACCGCATCGAAGGGCTGGACATCGACAACCCCGAGGATTTCACGATGGCCGAGATCATCGCGGCAAGCCGGCGGCTGGGGTAGGGAACGGGAATCCGAGATGAGCATAAAAAAGCGACCTTTTCCAGGTCGCTTCCTTTATTTCAAAAAGGCGGCGTTACTCCGCCCCGCGTTCGTAGGCGTCGATCATCGAGCCGCGGGTGCGGTTGACGATCCGCGCACCGAGCGACGCGGCATAGTCGCGCAGCACCTCGTGCCCGCGGAAGAGTTCGGCGACCTCGGCCAGGTATACCGACATCGTATAGGGCACATGCGGCACCTTCATGTAGATAGGCTGCGGCGCCCGGGGCCCGGCATCGTAATAGTGGCGGTCAGCACGGCACAGGCGGTTCGCGTCGTCGACGCATAGCCCGTCGAGCAACGTATGATCCACCCCGTAGAGCTCGATCTGCCGGTAACCCAATAACAGGGCGACGTATTCGCCCACCTGCACGACCGTGCCGAAATTGGCGCTGCCGAGGCCGTGACGGAAAAGCCAGAAGCCGACGCTGCCAAAACCGCGGTAGACCTGCGTATGGAAGCGAACGATGCGGATACGGGGGTTGGGAAGTGCGGCGCGGTAGTCGAACTTTTCGGGATTATAGAACTGTACGTAGAGCGTCATCGGCCACGTGACCTTGCTATCGAGCGTGCGGTAGAGCGCGGCCACGCGGTCGCGGCACTCGCTGTCGCGGAAGAACATCGGGTCGGAAAGGACGTAATAACCCGGCCTGACCACCTCGAAGCGGTCGTCCTCGGCAAAAAAGTTGACCGCCATGAAATCCCTGGCCTCGTATTCGCGGCGCGCGATCAATCGCGGCAGGTCTTCGGCCAGCGAAGGACCGTTGCCGAGAATGACCATCCCGCGCGACGGGTCGCCCGTCGGGCCCGCACGGCGGATATAGTTGCGGAAATTCTCCTTGACGGCCATCACGGCGAAGTAAAGCGCCGTGTCGAACGTATTGCGGATAAATGCGATGAGCTTCTCGGATGCGGTCATGAACAGGGTTTTATTTGCAAATGTAGCAAAAGATCGGTATCTTCGCAAGAAACCAAACCGCAACAAATGGCATCGGCAACCATCTCGGTCATCATACCCCTCTACAACAAGGAGCGCGAAATCGGCGACACCCTACGCTCGGTACTCGCACAGACTTTGCAGCCCACGGAGATCGTCGTCGTGGACGACGGATCGACGGACGGGAGTGCAGACGCCGTGCGTGCCATCGCATCGCCGCTCGTGAAGCTCGTCACGCAAGCGAACGCCGGGGTCTGCGCGGCACGCAACCGCGCCATCGCCGAGTCGGCAGGCGACCTGATCGCCCTGCTCGACGCCGACGACACGTGGGAACCGGGATTCCTGGAGGAGATCGCTTCGATGGCGGCCGAATTCCCGGGCTGCGGGATTTATTCGACAGCCTTCAACATCGTCAGCCATGACGGACGGTTCCCCGCCCCCACCCCCACGGAGCGCGGCGTGGTCGCCGACTTCTTCCGCGACTCGGCGCACCGTTATATCTCGATCCCGTCGGCCAGCGCCGTCCCGCGCGCGGTATTCGAATCAGTGGGCGGATTCCCCGAGGGAATGAAGATCGGCGAGGATCTCTACATGTGGATCAAGATCGCCCGGCGCTACAAGGTCTGCTTTTCGCCCAAGCCGCTGGCAAACTATTCGAAGGTGGCCTCGAACCGTTCGTCGGCCATCTACACGCCCGAGCGGACGCGCTACTCGTTCGAGGAGCTTTACGACCCGGCGGCGGCAGACGGATACAACGAGTTCGTGGCCCGCGCAGCCCTGGGAAAAGCGCTCATCATCAGTGCAAAGGGGGGCACGAAGGATGCGGCGAGGGCGATCCGGTTCTTCGGCTACACGAAGACCTACCGCCGCACGCTGCGCAAGGTACGCATCCTCAACGCCCTGCCCCGCAGCTGGCGGGGGCCGCTGATCGGGCTTTACAACAGCCTGGCATGGCGCATCGCCCGGAAAGGACTCTGAGCCCCGAAAATTCCGACAGCATGAAATACCTTTCGAACCCCTCCGTCGTAAAGGGTCTTTTTACGGCACTCCTCCTGCTGGCGTCATCCGTCGCCCGGCCCCAATCCGCAAATCCGGACACCCCTTCCTACACGATGCGTTCAGGCGGTACCGAACGCTCGTACAAACTCCACCTGCCCCAGGGGCTGCCCCAAGGCGCCCCGCTAGTGGTCGTCCTGCACGGTTACGGCGCGAACAACGACCCGGGCCGCTTCGGGATGAATGCCGCGGCCGACCGCCACGGCTTTGCCGTCTGCTACCCGCAGGGCGCGAAGGACGGCCGGGGCAAGACGTGCTGGAACGTGGGCTACCCGTTCCAGGCCGACATGGCCATCGACGACGTGGAGTTTATCACGCAACTGGTACGGCATTTACAGAAAAAGCACGGGCTGAGCCGCCGCAACGTCTTTTGCACGGGCATGTCGAACGGCGGGGAGATGTGCTACCAGCTTGCGGCGCAGCGCCCCCGCCTGTTCGCGGCCGTGGCACCCGTATCGGGGCTGATGCTCGAATGGCTCTACAAGGCCGACACATCGGATGTGCCCGTGCCCCTGTTCGAAATACACGGCACGGCCGACCGCACGTCGGCGTGGGAGGGCGACCTCGACAATAAAGGCGGCTGGGGCGCCTACGTCGCCGTACCGATGGCCGTGCATTACTGGGCAGCCAAGAACAAATGCACCGGCATGCAGACGGACACGATTCCCGGGCGCACGCCGGAAAACGGCCGCAAGGTCATCGCCCACCGCTTCACGGGCGGCACGGGCGGCAGCGAAGTCTGGCTCTACGAGATCGTCGGCGGGAAACATTCGTGGGGCGAACAGGACATCGACACGGGCGAGGAGCTCTGGAAATTTTTCAGCAAGTTCGTGAAATAGACGGGACGACAGCCGGCAGGGGTAAGGGGACTGTGCAACACCTCGCAGAAGGAGATGGTCTACATATGTATCCAATCCCGGGAAAATTCGCTGGAAGAACACACCTACGACGACGGAACCCGGGTCGCATGCACTCCCGGGTGGGAAATCCGCTAAAAAAACACCCGGCTTTACGTCCATGCGTAAAGCCGGGTGCCGGGTTACCTCTCCCCACCCCTCACGGGGCCGGGTCGTTGCAGATCAGTTCGCGAAGGTCAGCCCCTTGTCGTCGGCGTCGATGCGGATCGGCTGCTCACGGTTGACGTCGCCCGCAAGGATGCGCTTCGACAGGTCGTTGACCACATAGCGCTGGATGGTACGCTTCACGGGACGCGCACCGTAGAGCGGGTCGTAACCGGCGGCAGCGATCCATTCGCGTGCCTTCTCGCTGTATTCGAGGCGGATGCCGTTTTCGGCAAGCATCCTGCGCACGACACCGAGCTGGATGTCCACGATGCGTTCGATATCCTTGCGCGTCAGCGGCTCGAACATCACGATCTCGTCGATACGGTTGAGGAACTCGGGCTTGAGCTGCTGCTTGAGCAGGTCGATCACATCCCGGCGGGTCTTCTCGACCACTTCGGGGGCGAGTTTCTCACCGTTGAACGCCTCCGCGAAATTCTCCTGGATGACCTGCGAACCCATATTCGAGGTCATGATGATGATCGTATTGCGGAAATCCACCGTACGGCCCTTGTTATCGGTCAGACGGCCGTCGTCGAGCACCTGCAACAGGATGTTGAAAACGTCGGGATGGGCCTTCTCGATCTCGTCGAGCAGCACGACCGAATAGGGCTTGCGGCGCACGGCCTCGGTGAGCTGGCCGCCCTCGTCGTAACCGACATATCCCGGAGGCGCCCCGACCAGACGCGACACGCTGTGACGCTCCTGGTATTCGCTCATGTCGATACGCGTCATCATCGAGTCGTCGTTGAAGAGGAACTCGGCCAATGCCTTGGCCAGCTCGGTCTTGCCGACGCCGGTGGTGCCGAGGAAGATGAACGAGCCGATCGGTTTGCGGGGGTCGTTCAGTCCGGCACGCGAGCGGCGCACGGCGTCGGAGATGGCGGCGATGGCCTGCTCCTGCCCGATGACGCGCTTGTGCAGCTCGTCCTCCATGTGCAGCAGTTTTTCGCGCTCGGAAGCCAGCATGCGCGTCACGGGGATGCCCGTCCAGCGCGACACCACCTCGGCGACGTCCTGCGCATCGACCTCCTCCTTGATCATCGAGCCGTTGGCCGACGCCAGTTTGTATTCCTCCTGGAACGCGGCGATCTCCTTTTCCGCCTCCTGGATCTTGCCGTAGCGGATTTCGGCCACCTTGCCGTAATCGCCCTGGCGCTCGGCCTGCTGCGCCTCGATCTTCAGGGCTTCTATCTTGTCTTTGTTCGACTGGATCTTTTTCAGGAGATCGCGCTGCCCCTGCCACTTGGCACGCATCTCGGCGTCACGGGCCTTGAGCTCCTCGATCTCCTTGGTGAGGTGCTCGACGCGCTCCTTGTCCTTCTCGCGGCGGATCGCTTCGCGTTCGATCTCCAGCTGGCGCACACGCCGGTCGAGGGTGTCGATCTCCTCGGGCACGGAGTTCATTTCCAGCCGCAGCCGCGAGGCCGCCTCGTCCACCAGGTCGATGGCCTTGTCGGGCAGGAACCGCGAGGTGATGTAACGCGTCGACAACTCGACGGCAGCCACGATCGCCTCGTCCCTGATCCGCACCTGATGGTGGTTTTCGTAACGATCCTTCAGGCCGCGGAGGATCGAAATGGCATCCTCGGGGCTCGGTTCGTCGACCATGACCTTCTGGAAACGGCGTTCGAGGGCCTTGTCCTGCTCGAAATACTTCTGGAACTCGTCGAGCGTCGTGGCGCCGATCGTCCGCAGCTCACCCCGCGCAAGGGCGGGCTTGAGGATGTTGGCGGCGTCCATCGCACCCGACGACTTGCCGGCGCCCACGAGGGTGTGGATTTCGTCGATGAACAGCAGGATGTCGCCGTCGCTGGCCACAACTTCCTGCACAACGGCTTTCAGGCGTTCCTCGAATTCGCCCTGATACTTGGCACCCGCGATCAGGGCACCCATGTCGAGCGAGTAGATCACCTTCGATTTGAGGTTCTCGGGCACGTCGCCGTCGACGATCCGGTGTGCGATACCCTCGGCGATGGCGGTCTTGCCGACACCCGCCTCTCCCACGAGGATCGGGTTGTTCTTGGTACGCCGCGAGAGGATTTGCAACACGCGGCGGATCTCCTCGTCACGGCCGATCACCGGATCGAGTTTGCCCGAACGGGCCTGTTCGTTGAGGTTGATGGCATACTTGCCCAGCGCATCGAACTGCTGCTCGGAGGTCTGGGAATCGACCGTAGCCCCCTTGCGGAAGGTGCGGATCGCCTCCAGGAGTTCCTTCTCGGTGGCACCGCTACGCTTGAGGATGTCGGCGGCCTGCCCGCGCTCGGCGACGAGCCCCAGCAGCAGGTGCTCGACCGACGCGTATTTGTCGCCGAAGTTCCGGGTAAAGTCCACGGCGCGCTGGATCACCTTCGAGGAGTCCTGCGAAAAGAACTGGTCGCCGCCGCCCTCGACCCTCGGCAGGGACGCGACGGCCCGGCCGGCCTCGTCGCGCAGGCCGCGGACATTCACCCCGACACGCCCCAGGAGGAACGTGGCGAGCGAATCGTCCTCGCGGACAAGCACGCTCAGAATATGGAGCGGCTCGACAGCCTGCTGTCCGCGCTCCCGGGCAAGAGACAATGCACTTTGCAGAGCCTCCTGCGCTTTTACAGTTAACGTATTGATGTTCATATCTCTGATAATTTGTTTTTCAAACTTTCGTATACTACACCCGCAAAACGCCTGCCAACCCGGCTTTCCGGCCAATGTGTCATCCTTTGTCACACACGGGACTGACACGAGGTGCCAAAACGGCAGCCTTATTGCGGAAGAATCACACAATACGGCATAAAACAGCAGAACATCGCCCGAAATGTATTATCTTCGCCACACCTAACTCTCACTCTTCACGTTCATGACATACCGTAAACCCCCGTTCCTGCTGCGCAAATGGCAGCGGTTGCAGATGCGCTACTATGCGTACCGTAACCCGGAAAAACTGGTCAGGATACGCTACCGGCAACGATTCGGCACCGACCCCGACCTCGAAAACCCCCGAACCTTCAACGAAAAAGTCCTCTGGATGATGCTCCATGCCGACACCACCCGCTGGTCGCAACTGGCCGACAAGTACCGCGTCCGCGAGTATGTCGAGCAATGCGGGCTGGGATGGATGCTCAACGAATTATACGGTGTATGGGAATCCGCAGAGGAGATAGACTTCAGCGGGAGGGGGAATCTCCCCGACACGTTCGTGCTGAAAACCAACAACGGCTACGGACAAGTTATCATCGTGAACGACAGGCAAAAAGCCGATATCCGGTCGATCCGCCGTACACTCAACCACACCCTGCGAAAGAAATTCGGCCGCATGACGGCCGAACACCACTATTTTGGTATTAAACCCCGCATTATCGCCGAACGCCTCCTTCCCTCAGAACCAGCATTCGGCAATTCGCTCATCGACTATAAATTCTACTGTTTCGATGGCAACCCCTATTGTTGCATGGTCTGCTACAACCGTAAATCGCCATCCGACGTCAAAACAGGATTGTACGATGCCAGGACATGGAAAAACATAGGTCATTACGTCACCGGAAAATATTACGACCCACATCAGTGTGATATCCCGCGTCCGGCATCCCTCGACCGGATGCTCGATGCGGCCAAACGGCTCTCATCAGGATTCCCCCAAGTACGGGTCGACCTTTACGAAGTCGCCGGAAACCCCGTATTCGGGGAACTGACATTCACCTCATCTGCAGGTATGGATACGGGATTCAGCCAGGAGTTTCAGGAATTGATGGGATCGCAAATCTCCCTGCCGCCCGCCAAGCGGACGCAACCGTCGCACCCGGGACTGCTCGGGCTCCTCGGACTGCGGAAGGCCGCCGCCAAATAAAAACGGCAGGCAGCCCGGAGGGGCGGGTGCAACAGGCTGCCCGGCCCGCCAGGCACAGCCCTTTGCCCGGGTATGGGGAGAGGGCTGTCATTTTGTAGGCGGGTTTCATTTTTAATTTAATTCTTAATTCGTATCTTTGCGCTACTATGAGTGATTTTATCGTCAGCGCACGGAAATACCGCCCCGCGACCTTCGCCTCGGTCGTCGGACAAAAACATATCACCTCCACGCTCAAAAATGCGATCGAGCGCGGGCAGTTGGCACATGCCTATCTGTTCTGCGGCCCCCGCGGCGTGGGAAAGACCACTTGTGCCCGCATCTTCGCAAAGGCCATCAACTGCCTGAACCCCAACGGATCGGAGGCCTGCAACGAATGCGAATCGTGCCGTTCGTTCAACGAAGGGCGCTCGCTGAACATCCACGAGCTGGACGCCGCGTCGAACAACTCGGTGGAAGATATCCGCACGCTGATCGAACAGGTGCGCATCATCCCGCAGGTAGGGCGCTACTCGGTATTCATCATCGACGAGGTGCACATGCTCTCGGCGGCGGCGTTCAACGCCTTCCTCAAGACGCTCGAAGAGCCGCCCGCACATGCGATCTTCATTCTCGCGACGACCGAAAAACACAAGATCATCCCGACCATCCTCTCGCGGTGCCAAATCTACGATTTCAACCGCATCCGCGTCGAGGACGGCGTCGAATACCTCAAATACATCGCCTCGCAGGAGGGCATCGCAGCCGACGAAGAGTCGCTCAACCTCATTGCCCAGAAAGCCGACGGGGGTATGCGCGACGCCCTGTCGATGTTCGACAAGGCCGTGTCGTTCTGCGGCAAGGCGCTCGATTACCGCAACGTCGCCCAGACGCTCAACGTCCTGGACTACGACACCTACTTCAGCGTCACGGAGATGCTGCTCGCGGGCAACTATGTCGATACGCTGGTGACCTTCGACAGCGTGCTGTCGCGGGGTTTCTCGGGGCAGACCTTCATGGCGGGGCTGAACCGCCACATGCGCGACCTGCTGATGGCCAAGCGCCCCGAAACGCTGCGGCTGATCGAAATGACCGGGACGCTGCTCGAACGATACCGGACGCAGGCGGGCGCCTGCAGTGTCGAGTTCCTGTTCGGGGCCATCTCCTGCCTGACGGAGCTCGACGGGAAGATCCGGCAATCGTCCAACCAACGGTTGCTCGTCGAGCTGGGCCTGATGAAGATCGCAGGGCTCGGCCAAAAAAAAAATGACTCTCTAACATCTTCCGGGGAATATCCCCTTCCTACCCTCACCCCCCGCACGGCGGGCCCCGCATCTGCGGCGGCTCCGGCAGCGGCCGGGCAGCCGGCAGCCGCAACGGCACAATCGGCAGGGATTACCGCGACCGGCAATCCGGCAACGAACGCCCCGGCGACAAGCGCCTCCGGCAACCCCGCAGCCCCGGCAAGCGCAACGGCACAACCGGCAGCGCAAGCAGCAGGAGCCGCAACGGCACCCCCTTCCGCAGCGACGTCTGCAGCAATGCCTGCCGCGTCCCCGGCCGGAAGGCCGGCAGCGGGTACCTCCGCCGGCCCGGCTGCACAGGGAACACTCCCGGTACAGCCTGCACCGGGGATGATGCGGCGGCCGCTGATTTCGGGCGCGTCGCTCTCGGAGCTGCTCGCCTCGGCAGGCGGCGACCCCGACGAGGAGCTGTCGGACGGCGAAACGCCCGACGAACCCGAAACCGTGCGCATCGACCCGGACTGTGCCGAAAAACTGGAGCACGCCCGAGGCAGGATACTGAACCTCATCAAGGAGAAACGCCCGCGCTTCGTGCCGGCTTTCGAGCTGATGACGTTCCGCGACAACACGATCTCGGTGAGCGTACCGACGACGGAGCTGCGCGAGGAGATCCTGCGCAGCAAGACCGGGATGCTGATGCGCATCGCCGAACTGGCGGGCATCGAGGGTATGATCGAACTGGAGGTCACGGTCAATGAAGAGATCCGGGCGGCACGCCCGATCAAGCTCGAAGACCGCGTCCGCTACATCACGGAGAAGAACCCGCTCGTCGCGGAACTCCGCAAAGCACTGGACTTGGAAGTAGAATAAAAAGAACGAACAATAAAAATGGCAACAAAGAATTTCATCGAAGAACTCGAATGGCGCGGGATGATCCACACGATCATGCCCGGCGCGAAGGAACAACTCGAAAAAGAGATGACGACGGCCTACCTGGGCATCGACCCCACGGCCGACTCGCTGCATATCGGCCACCTGGTGGGCGTAATGATCCTCAAGCATTTCCAGATGTGCGGGCACCGTCCGCTGGCACTCATCGGCGGTGCGACGGGCATGATCGGCGACCCTTCGGGCAAGTCGCAGGAGCGCAACCTGCTCGACGAGCCCACGCTGCGCCACAACCAGGAGGCGATCAAGCGCCAGCTGGCCAAACTGCTCGACTTCGAGTCGGACGCCCCGAATGCGGCCGTGCTGGTGAACAACTACGACTGGATGAAGGACATCTCGTTCCTGGAATTCATCCGCGACATCGGCAAGTGCATCACCGTCAACTACATGATGGCCAAAGACTCGGTCAAGAAACGGTTCAGCGGCGAGGGCGACGGCATGTCGTTCACCGAGTTCACCTACCAGCTGGTACAGGGCTTCGACTTCCTGCACCTCTACCAGACGATGAACTGCAAGGTGCAGCTGGGCGGCGCCGACCAGTGGGGCAACATCACCACCGGAACGGAGCTGATCCGCCGCAAACTGGGCAACGAGGCCGAAGCATTCGCCATCACCTGCCCGCTCATCACCAAGGCCGACGGTACGAAATTCGGCAAGACCGAGAGCGGCAACGTATGGCTCGATGCGCGCTATACCTCGCCCTACAAGTTCTACCAGTTCTGGCTCAACGTCAGCGACGAGGACGCCAAGCGTTACATCCGCATCTTCACGCTGTTAGACCGTGAAACCGTCGAGGCGCTGACCGCCGAACACGAGGCGGCGCCCCACCTGCGCGTACTGCAAAAGCGGCTGGCACAGGAGATCACCACGATGATCCACTCCAGGGAGGAGTACGAAAAGGCGGTCGAAGCCTCGGCGATCCTCTTCGGCGGCTCGACGTCGGAGGCGCTGCGCAAAATAGACGAAGAGACCCTGTTGCAGGTGTTCGAGGGCGTGCCGCAGTTCCGCATCGCCCGTGCCGAGCTGGGCCTGCCGTTCGTCGATCTGTGCGCCGAAAAAACGCAGGTGTTTCCCTCGAAGGGCGAATGCCGCAAGATGGTGCAGGGCGGCGGCGTGTCGCTCAACAAGGAGAAGGTCGCCGACCCGGCACGTACGGTGGGCGAGGCCGACCTGATCGCCGGCAAATACCTGCTCGTACAGAGGGGTAAGAAGAACTACTACCTCGTAATCGCCGAGTAGCATGGAATACCGCATCGTCCTGACGCGCATGGAATTCCACGCGCTGCACGGCTGCTACGAGCTGGAACGCAAGGTAGGCAACCGCTTCACGGTCGACCTGGAACTGACGGCCGAACTGGGCCATGCGGCCACGGACGACGACGTGCGCAAGACGGTCAACTACCTGACGGCCTACGAAGTCGTCGAGATGCAGATGCGAATCACGCAGCACACCATCGAGCGGGTGGCGACGAACATCATCGAGGCGATTTACGCCACCTTCCCGCAGGTGCGGCACGTAAAATGCACCGTCTCGAAACTGGCGCCGCCGCTGGGCGGAAAGCTCGAGAAGGTGAGCGTCGTGCTGGAGAAATAGGGCGGGTGTGCGCATGCATGCGCACACCCGTTCGCGATAATAAACAGGTTAGGTTATGCATCACAAGGAGAGTCGCGCCACCTTGGGTGGCAAATTGAGCGCTGTGCTGGTCGCCGCGGGAAGTTCCGTGGGGCTGGGTAACATCTGGCGCTTCCCCTATGTAGCCGGGGACAACGGCGGCGGGGCATTTCTGATAATCTACATCCTTTGCGTCCTGCTGCTGGGGCTGCCGCTCATGATCGCGGAGTTCACCGTGGGGCGTGCTTCGCACCGCAATGCCGTGGGTGCCTACCGGGCACTGAACCCACGGTGGAGTTTTCTGGGTTACAACGGCGTGCTGGCCGCATTCCTGATCCTGGGGTTCTACTTCGTAGTATCGGGATGGACGGCCGAATACATGGTACACTCGGTGACGGGCAGCATCGCCCGTTTCTCGACCGCCGAGCAGTACAAGAGTCTCTTCGAGAACTTTATCAGCAATCCCTGGAGGCCGGTCGTCTACACCTGCCTGTTCGTCCTCGCAACCCATTTCGTGATCGCCATGGGCGTGCAGAAAGGCATCGAACGCTCGGCTAAAATCCTCATGCCGCTGCTGTTCCTGATTCTGATCGTACTGTCGGTACATTCGCTGTTGATGCCGGGCGGGGAAGCCGGGCTGAAGTTCCTCTTCGCCCCCGACTTCTCGAAGGTGACGCCCACGACCGTGCTCGTTGCACTGGGGCAGGCATTCTTCTCGCTTTCGATCGGCATCGGCACGATGGTGACCTACGCCTCGTATTTCAAACCGGACACGAACCTGCGCCACACGGCGCTCAACGTCACCATCCTCGACACACTGGTGGCCATACTGGCCGGCGTGGTGATCTTCCCGGCGGTATTCAGCGTAGGCATCGAGCCTTCGTCGGGGCCGTCGCTCGTATTCATCACCCTGCCGAGTATCTTCAACGGCATGCCGCTGAGCATGGTGTGGTCGTCTATCTTCTTCCTGCTGCTGGTCGTCGCGGCGCTCACCTCGACCATCTCGCTGCACGAGGTGGTCACGGTCTACCTGCACGAGGAGTGGCACCTGAGCCGCAAGGCTGCGGCATGGCTGACGACCGCCGCCACGGCCGCCCTGGCGTCGCTGGCATCGCTGTCGCTGGGTGCGTTGGGCAGTTGGAAGATCGCCGGGCTCTCACTTTTCGATTCGCTCGACTTCCTGACGGCCAACATCCTGCTGCTGGCAGGCGGGCTTTTCACCTGCATCTTCGTGGGCTGGAAGCTCGACCACCACATCCTCAAGGCACAGATCACCAACGACGGAGAGCTGAAATTCCGCATCTACGGCCTGTTCAGCTTCCTGCTCCGCTACGTCTGCCCGGCCGTGCTGCTGCTGATCTTCCTCGACAACCTCGGCGTATTCTGACACGGCCGACACGCGTTTCCCCGACCCCGGACTTCGGAAAGTCCGGGGATTTTTATTTCCGCGGCCAGGACGGAATGGAGGGCGCACATTTCGATTCAAAACCACTCTTTCTCAAAAAAGCAGACATTTCGCCCAGTTTTTTTGTGTTTTATTTTGGAAAATAAAATTAAAGATTTATTTTTGTTTCATAATGAAATTAAAAATATTACACATCACAATAAAAAACACAAATACAACCGAAAAACCCAAAAAAGGTAAAAAGCGGCACGAGATCCAATCACGACCGTAAAAGGCAAACCGCGGGCAGCACCCGCGGCCTGCATCCGTCTCAGAGACAAGCTTTCGCAGCGGCAGCCGATTGCCAGGGTATGAAAAAAGGATTACATTCCGGTGACAACGACGCACGAAGCCAATTATTAAAATATTTTTGCAGCCGGAGCGACACAGGCTCCCACTTATAATATAAAGAAACCATTCGAAAAGACCCGGCCATGAAAAACCTGTTACTTTTCCTGCTGGCCTGCAGCCTCGGCGCCGCAGCCGCAGCCCGCCCGATACGGGGATCGGTCAAATGCGGCGGAAAGCCGATGAGCGGCGTGGCCGTAACCGACAGTTATACGTTCACGCAAAGCGATGAGCAGGGCATATTCACGCTCGATGCCGACGACCAGGCGCTGTTCATCAGTCTGGTGACCCCGTCCGGCTACCTGGCTCCGCTCGATGGGGGCATCCCGCAATTCTACCGCGCATACGACCCGGCGGCCAAACGCTACGACTTCGAATTGCAGCCGTGGCCCGGCTCGGGCGAATGCTACGAACTGCTGGCGATCGCCGACCCGCAGCCCAAGACCGAAGAGCACTTCCGGCGGTTGCGGAGCGAAGTCATGCCCGCATTGCAGGCGGCAACCGCTGACGGGAAAACGCGGGGTGCGAACCAGGCCGCAATCCTGCTCGGGGACATCGTATGGGACTCCCCGGAACTCTTCGCAGGCGTGAAAGCGGAGTTCGCCGGGCTCGGGGTACCCGTATACGGCGTGATCGGCAACCACGACCACGACCTGAACAAATACACCGACCGCGAGGCGACGGAGAACTACCGCCGCCATTTCGGCCCCACCTATTATGCCTTCGACATGGGGCGCACGCACTATATCGTACTCGACGACATCGTTTACCACGGCGCGAAGAAATACGAGGAGCAGATCGACACAATGCAACTGCGCTGGGCCGCCGCCTATGCGGAACGCCTGCCTGCAGGGTCGCGCGTCTGCATCGCGATGCATGCCCCGGCCATGAAATCGTGGCTCGGGAACCGCGTCATGGAGTCGGCCGAGAGGCTGATGGACGCCTTCGCCGGGCACGAACTGCACTTCATCACCGGGCATACGCACCTCAACTCGAATTACGACATCCGCGAGGGGGTCACGGAGCACAACGTAGCGCAGGTCTGCGGCAACCTCTGGTGGGATCCGATCAACTGGGACGGTACGCCCAAGGGCTTCCAGCTGTTCCGCGAATGCGGCGGGGAATTCTCGTGGGAATACCGGAGCCTGGGCGAGTCCCCGGCACGGCAGATCCGCGTATGGCACCCCGGCCAGGTGGCCAAGCACCCGGCCAGCATCGTGGCAAAGGTGTGGAACTGGGATTCGTACTGGACGGTCGTATGGTATGAGGACGGCCGTTACCGCGGCGCCATGCAGCGTACGACGCTCGACGACCCAGATTATACCGCACACATCGACTCGCTGAAGGCCGCCGGGAGGAAAATCTCCAAAGTCCAGCGCCCACGCCCGACGAACTTCTATTTCACGGCACGCCCCTCGGCATCGGCCCGCGAGGTGGAGGTGGTCGCCACCGACCGATTCGGCCGCCGCTACTCGGAGCGCATCGCACTCGGGCACACAGACTGACGTACAGGACACCAACACCAAAATCATCAATAGCCTATGAAAAAACTGATTACTTTAATCGCCGGGTTGCTGCTCGTCGCCCTGCCGGTCGGACTGGCCGGTTGTGACGACAGCGACAAGGAGATCTACAACGATGGCCGGCTGGTCACCGATGTAGTTATTCCGACCTCGATGACCGTCTACCGCGGGATGGAGGTTTCCGTTTCCGGCTACGGCTTCGCCCAAGGCGACGCCATCGCGTTACGCGCCGGCGAGGATCTCCCGGCAGCGACCACGGTAGCATCGGAAAAACTGCTGACGTTTGTCATACCCGACGGCGCGGCAGACCAGACCGTCTATAAGGTCGTGCTCAACCGGGCACAGGACTACCAGGTGCTCGGATCGAGCAAGATGACCGTACAACTGGCCATCGACGTCGACCTGGGCAAGACCATCTCGGGCAACTGGGGCGGCGACGCCGTGATCCGCGGCCGCGGTTTCATGGCTACGGACAAACTCCTATTGGAGCAAGGGGGGGGGAAGTTCGAAGCGCCGGTCAAGGGTGCTGACGATTCTTCGCTGACCTTCACCATTCCCCAGAACGCCGCCGACGGCGACTGCGAATTCACCCTGCAGCGCGGCGCAGAAGAGCAGGCACTGGGCTCCGCCAAACTCAACCTCTCCCTGGGCGGCGTCACCGTACCGGACAAGGAGGGCGCGACGATCAAGGGTATCGTCCACCTGGCAGGACAAGGCATCGCCGACGTCCTTGTCTCGGACGGCGACCTGATCACCAAGACCGACGCCAACGGTTTCTATTGGCTCAATTCCGAAAAACGCAACGAACTCGCCTTCGTCATCCTGCCTGCGGGCTATGACGTCCCCACCGTCAAGGCGATGCCCCAGTTCTGGCAGCCCTGCACGCTCGACGCAAACACCGTCGAACAACTCGACTTCCAGCTGCTCAGGGCCGACAACGACTCCCACACCATGCTCGTGGCCACGGACATGCACCTGGCCAACCGCAACACCCCGAAAGATTACGTTCAGTTCGCCGACGGCTTCGTCAAGGAGTTGACATCGGCCTACAACTCCGCCGCACCCGGAAAGGTATACTGCCTCAACCTGGGCGACTTCTCGTGGGACGGCTACTGGTACGACAACAAGTGGGCGCTGCCCGAATGCAAGCAGACCGTCGAGGATTTCAATTTCCAGATGTGGTCGGTGATGGGCAACCACGACAACGACCCCTATGTAGCCTCCGATTTCGGCGCCGAAGGCCCCTACCGCCAACACATGGGCCCGGTTTACTACGCCATGAACATCGGCCGGATACACTACATCATGCTCGACAACACCGAGTACCTCAACACGGGCGGCTCGCAGGGTACGGTCGGTTCGCGCAATTACAACCGCCGCTTCGACGACCGGCAGCTGGCATGGCTCAAGGAGGAACTCACCCATGTCGACAAATCGACCCCGATCGTCGTGGGATGCCACTGCCCGCTTTACTCGTACAGCGGAAGCGGCGGCGTGAGCGTAGCGCTCCAGACCCAGGCCGACATCGACAAAATCCTGAGCTGCTTCGCCGGCTTCAGCAACGTGACTTTCGTCACGGGGCACACGCACGTGAACCGCAATATCCAGTCGCCGACCTATGCGAACGTCTACGAGCAGAACATCGCGGCGGTCTGCGGCACCTGGTGGTGGACGCAGCAGTACGGCAACAACAACGTCTGCACCGACGGTTCGCCCGCGGGTTACAAGATCTTCACGGTCGACGGAACCGACCTCAAATGGCAGTACAAAGCCACGGGGCTTCCCATCGAAAAGCAATTCATCACCTACGACATGAACGAGGTCAAGGAGTACTGGGCCACCGACGCCACGGCACTCAAGGCCTTCGCCGCAGGCAACGACATGCGAAACCGCGACAAGGATTATTCGACGGTGGGCGAAAATGCCGTCTACATCAACGTCTGGGCCTACGAGCCGGGCTGGACGGTCACCGTGACGGAGAACGGAACCCCGCTCGACGTGAAACAGGTCTGGAGCAAGAAAGACCCGCTGCACAGCATTTCGTACGACATCCCGCGCGGCGCGGCCAACAACGGCACGCTCACCTTCCCCTCGACCTCCTGCATGCATATGTTCGAGGTTACGGCCTCCTCGGCGTCTTCCACGCTGGAGATATCGGTTACCGACCGCTTCGGCAACGTCAGCACGGAGTCGATGACCCGGCCCAAGGCGCTCACGACCGACGTGACCAAATAACCCTCAAAAAACCTTAAGACAATGAAGCGTATAATGAACAAATGGTTGTGGTCGTTATTATGCGTCACGCTCCTGGGAGCCGCGGCGTGCAGCGACGACGACACCGAAGGGGATTCGGGGAACCCCATTCCCCCGGCACTCTCCACCGAAAACCTGCCCGATGCAGGACTGAAGTTCCTCTATTCGGCACTGACCCCGCATACATTCACCATGAACGTCGACGCGCCCTGGGAGATCACCAAGACCGCAGGCTGGTTCGTCGTCACCCCGAACAAGGGCGAGGCGGGCCAGAATATCCAGGTCACCGTCACCCCGGCCCTGAACCAGGGCGAGGCGCGCGACGGCGAATTCACCATCCGCGCCAACAGCGGCAACAACCTCCATCCCTGCCTGACGGAGAAGAGCATCCCGCTTTCACAGGACGCCTACCTGGCGGCCGGCATCGTGATAACGGGGCTCGACGAACGCCTGCTGGCATTCGAAGCCGAAGATACGGATCCGGTGGTCTTCACCGTCGAGACATCCTACGACTGGACGCTCACGGTGGAGAACGAGACCTGGCTGACGGTAGCGCCCAAGAGCGGCAAGGCCGGCTCTGCGGCCCAAGTCACCATCACGCCCAAGGCCAACACCACCGACGAACGCCACGAGTCGAAAATCACGATCACGGCCGGTGACGCCGAATTCGGCGAGAACACCGCCGAAGAGATCATCGAGCTGGTTCAGGCGCCCTACATGCCCAAGGACACGCATGCCGAGGGATACGTCTTCTTCAGCGACGACTTCCAGTGGATTCCCGACAACTGGGTGAGCCCCTACACCAAGTACGGCTGGCCGAGCGTATCGATCGACGGCACGAACGGCAACGAGTTCGCCCTTTCGACCGACGGGATGAAAGAGGCCGTAGCGGCCAAGGGCTACACCTACACCCCCTCGGTATATGCCCGTTACGAAGGCCATGTCAAGCTGGGTAAGACCGCCAACATGGGCGCCATCACGATTCCCGCGCTCACGGGCATCGACGCCGGCAAGGCCGCGACGCTGCTCGTGCAGTTCGACGCAGCCGCCTATTCGTCGGCAGGCGGCACGGTGGACAACGGCGACGACCACATGGACGTCACGATCGAAGGCCCCGGCACGATCGGCGACCTGGTGGAAACCTCCGCGCTGGTCGAAGTGAAGAACGTCTGGGAGTGGACACGCTACTCGCTGATCGTCTACGGCGCTACGAACGAAACCCGCATCACCTTCGGCAGCGAGCGCGAAGTGAAGTGCCGCCTCTACCTGGACAACATCACCGTGACGCGCGCCAAGGACGAGAACCCCGAAGCCCCGGCACCGGAGGCACTCGTCACCCCGTTAGACAAGGAGATCGTCAATACCTCCGATCCGAGTCTCTTCGATGCCAACAGCATGGTGGTTGCCGAAGGCGGCACGCTGACCTGCTCGGTGCGCGTCAACAAGGCCTGGACGGCAGAGACCGACTGCGACTGGCTGACGATCACCACCGTACGCTGCGGCGACGCAGACCCGTCGACGGTAACGGGCGCCAACAACGGCGCATCGCTCTCGAACGGCGTGGCGACCGTCAAGGCCACGGGGCTGCCCTACATCACCACCAAGGTGGAAGTAGGCAGGAACTCCGGAGGCGAAAGCCGCACGGGCCATATCATCATCAAGTCGGAAGGCGCAGAGATCGAGAAGGTTGCTGTCACGCAGGCTTCCGGGGCACAGATCACCATCGAAGGGCTAACGGACAATACGCTGGAGCTCAGCGACAACCCCACAGAATCGGGTGCCGAGGTGAAATTCACGGTCAACGCCCCCTATCCCTGGACGATCGCCCCATCGGGCGCTGCGGCATGGTACGAGGTGAGCCCCGGGCAGGGTGCCGCCAACACCGACGTGGAGGTAACGGTCAAGGCGCTTGAGCAGAACCTCTCGTTCCGCCGCTTCGGCGAGTTTACGATCACGGCGGCCGAGGGCGATGCAACCCTTACCGAGAAGATCGCGCTTTCGCAGCAGCCCGTATCGCCCGGAACGGTGAAATGGAACTTGGCGTCTCCCGTACAATGGTCGTTCTCGGAAGAGGATATGGGCAACTACGCCCAGGACTTCAAGGGCGGGCCCGACAGCCCGTACAACACGGTGCTGGCCCAATCGGGGCCGGGGTACCTCTCCTATACGCACACGGCACCGAGCGATCCCGACAAGAAATGCGAACGCATCGTCGGCAGTACGGGCCATCCGTACATCACGGGCGGCTGGCCGGGCGACTACTGGACGTTCGCCGTCCCGGTGACGAACCTCGACGCAGGCACCAAAGTCCGCTTCACGGCGATCACCCGCACCTCGGCCACCGGCCACAAATTCTGGCGGATGGAGTACAACGACGGCGGCACCTGGAAACCCGCCGCGGCATTACAAACGACCACGGAAACGGGGGAAGAGGTCTCCTACACCCACGCCATGAAAGCCGACGGGACGACCTACATCACGGTCGACGTGACGGTCACCTATGCCAATGCGATCTCCGGCGGCAACATCGAATTCCGGTTCGTCTGCGCAGCCAACTGGCAGGCCAACGGCAAGGGCGCACTCACCAAGCCCAACGGCGGAACGATACGCTGGGGCGGAGCCGGAACAGCCGACAGCCCGAGAATACAGATCGTACCCTAAACCGACCTTGACGGCTGCGGCCGCCCGCAGGACGACCGCAGCCGTTCGACAAAAAAACCCGAATTAAAAAAATCAACAATATGAAGCTTAAAACATACATACGGAATGCTTTGGCAACCGCGGTAATGTTGCTGGTCGCTTCGGCCGCCTGGGCCCAAAGCCGCAACATCACGGGCATCGTGTTCGACACGGACGGCAAAAGCCCGCTCGTCGGGGCCACCGTCATCCTGAAGGGGACTGCGACAGGCACGATTTCGAACGCAGACGGAACCTATACGATCCATGTCGGCAGCGACAACGACGTGCTGGTCTTCCAGTCGCTGGGTTATGACCCGCAGGAGGTCACGGTCGGAAGCCGCACCACGATCAACGTCACGCTGAAAGAATCGGCGCAGAAGATCGACGAAGTGGTCGTCACGGCACTCGGCCTGACCCGCTCGGAGAAATCGGTCGGCTATGCCGTTTCGAAAGTCTCGGGCGACGAACTCACCAAATCCATATCGAGCAACTGGGTGACGGGGCTCAACGGCAAGGTCGCCGGTATGTCGATGTCCTCGGCGGGCACCGGCCCCGGCGGTACGGTACGTGTGACGCTGCGCGGCGACACGTCGCTCAACTACGGCGCCAACGAAGCGCTGTTCGTCATCGACGGTATCCCGATGAGCAACGGCACGGTAGCCTCCGGTTCGGGCGCCAACTATGCCAACAGCAACGCCCCGGTGGACTTCGGTAACCCGATCTCCGACCTCAACCCCGACGACATCGAGAACGTCTCCGTCCTCAAAGGCCCCGCCGCAGCCGCGCTTTACGGTTCGATGGGCCAGAACGGCGTGGTGCTCATCACCACCAAGTCGGGCCGCGAACAGCGTGGTATCGGCGTTACCTACAACGGTTCGGTGACCTTCGAGACCGCAGGCTTCTGGCCCGAATTCCAGGAGGAATACGGCCCCTCGGCCGTCACCACGTCGCTCACCAACCGCGTCGCATCGGCATGGGGCCTTCCCGGCACGATGACCTACGACGGGCAGCCCGTCCGCCAGCAGATCTCGCGCTACACGTACGGCGAGCATTTCGACTCCAGCAAGCTGCGCTATCTCTACATGTCGAAGAACTGGGAGACCGGGGAGTTCACCCCCCTGCCGTGGGTATACGCCGACGACTGGTTCACCGGCCTCTTCGAAACGGGCGTTACGTGGAGCAACTCGGTGACCATCGACGGTTCGACGGGCAAGGGTACGAGCACGCGCTTCTCATTCACCGACCTGCGCAACGACTGGATCACGCCCAACTCGGGCTACGAACAGCAGACCTTCGCACTGGCCCTGAACCAGAAGATCAGCAAGGCCATCAAACTGGCGGCAAAAGTCAACTACATCCGCAAGAACAGCGACAACATGCCCATGTCGGGTTACAGCCAGGGTTCGCCCATGTACGGCCTGATCTGGGGCTACAACACCAACCCCATCTCGGCTTACCGCGACGAGTACATGCAGGGCCGTTATACCTATGCCAACTACCTGGCAGGCAGCGGCGAAGACAAATACAACACCACTTCGGGGCTTATCTACAACAGCCTCGAGGGCCACAACCCCTACCGCACGCTGTACGAGGAGCTGAACAAACTGGATCGTGACCGTTTCTTCGGCAACGTGAGCATCGACTTCACGATCCTGCCCGAGCTGACCTTCACGCTGCGCGGCGGCTTCGACGCCAATATCGAATGGCGCTCGCAGCAGAAACCCTTCATGTCGCTCGACAACCGCTACGGCATGTACCGCGAGAAGACCATCCGCCGCTACGACTACAACTCGGACTTCCTGCTCAAGTACAACAAGCTGTGGGATCGCTTCGGCGTCACGGCGGCATTCGGCGGCAGCGTCCTGCGCAACAAATACTACTCGACCACCATCACCGCCTCGCAGCTGAGCAGCGAAGGCCCCGGCATGTATTCGTTCGCCAACGCCGCGGTAGCCCTCGACACGTCGCCCTACCGCAGCAACCGGCAGACCAACAGCCTTTACGGCTTTGTCAACCTGTCGTGGGACGACACCTACTTCCTCGACGTCACGGCCCGCAACGACTGGTCGTCGACGCTGGCTCCCTCCAACTGGAGCTATTTCTACCCGTCGGTATCGGCCAGTATCCTGCTCGACAAGGCGTTCAAGATCAACTCCCCTCATGTCAACATGATCAAGCTGCGCGGTTCGTGGGCACAGGTGGGTAACGACACTTCGGTCTTCTCGCTCTACGACGACTACTCGACCACGGACTATCCGGGCGGCGTCACGCTGCCTACGGCCAGCAACTACCCGTACATCCTCCCGGAAAAGACCAGCAGCTGGGAAGTCGGCCTGGAAACCAAGTTCCTGGGCAACCGGCTCAATGTCGACGTGGCGCTCTACAAGACCAGCACCCGCAACCAGATCATCAGCGCCGAAACGAGCGCCGAAACCGGCAGTACGTCCCGCAAGATGAACGCCGGCCTGATTACCAACAAGGGTGTCGAGGTCACGTTCCGCATGGTTCCCGTCCGCACGAAGGACATCAACTGGGAGATCAACGGCAACTGGTCGCTCAACAAGAACAAACTCAACGAGCTGCAGAACGGATGGGATCCCGCAACGCCGTTGCAGACCTCGACCTCGACGACCATCGGCAGCCGTATATTCGTCTACTCGTACGTGGGTAAGTCCATGCACCAGCTCTATTCGGCCAGCCACTACGAGTACGCGCCGGAGGGTTCGACCTACACGGACGAAAACGGCAACCAGGTCGACTGCTCGGGCATGCAGATCATCAACGCCAAGACCGGCTACCCGCTGCTGACCAAGGAGACCGACTCCAAGAAGTTCGAGCACCTGGGCAGCGTAATCCCCGACTGGAAGGCAGGCTTCGGCACGACGTTCCGCTACAAGAACCTCTCGCTGAGCGCGCAGTTCACGGCGCAGGTCGGCGGCGTGGCCTACTCGGTGACCAACTTCGCACTCTCGTACCAGGGCAAACTGAAGAACTCGCTCGCCGGACGTGACGACGGCCTGGTTCTGCAGGGCGTCAACGCCGTGGACAACGGCGACGGCACGGTTTCCTACCAGAAGAACACCGCCGTCACGGAGAACATCTACACCTACTACCAGTCCTACAAATGGGTGCGCGACAACGGCCGTGAAAACACGTTCAGCACCGACTTCCTCAAGTTCAAGGAGCTGCGCATCGACTACCAGCTGCCGAAGCACCTGATGGCCAAGACCCGTTTCCTGCAGGGCGCGTCGATCGGGTTCTTCGCCACCAACCTCTTCTGCATCACCGACTGGCCGCAGTTCGACCCCGAGGCGGCAGGTCTGGTCAACGGTACGAACATTTACCCCGGTATCGAAACCGTCACCTTCCCGATGACGCGTACCTACGGTATCAACATCAAACTTCAGTTCTAAAACTGCGAACGCCATGAAATACGCAAAATATATCCTGATACTCGCGCTGCTCGCCGCATCGGGCGCATGTACGAAAGATTTCGAGGATTACAACACCAATCCGAACAAACAATCGGAAGGGTCCGTAGCCCCCATCGCGCTGCTCGAACCGCTGATTTACAGCTCCACGAACAGCTATTCGTCCTACATGCTGAGCATCGCCAACGAGATTTCGCAGGTCACCGTGGCCAAGTCGACACCGCGCCGCGAACACTGCTACAACCTTGCCGACGGCAATTTCAAGGCCATCTGGAACCTCGGGTACAAATGGGCCGGCAATGCCAAGCACATGTACGACCTGGCCGTGGCGCAGAACCAGCCCAACTTCCAGGCCATCGGCCTGACGCTGAAGGTCTATAACATGTCGATCCTCACCGACATGTTCGGTTCGATCGCCTACCGCGAGGCGCTCAAGGGCGGCGAGGGCATCAACACCCCGCATATCGACTCGCAGCAGGAGGTCTATACGGCCATGCTGGAGGAACTCGAGCTGGCCAACTCGCTCTACAACGCCAGCCTGGGGCTGGACGACCCCACCAAGGACGGCATCTACGGCGGCGACATCGCCAAGTGGCAGAAATTCACCAACACGCTGCGCCTGCGTCTGCTGATGCGCGTGAGCGGCCGTAACAACGCCTTCACCCCCACGGTCGGCGAGCAGATCAACCAGATCATCTCCAACCCGGGCAAATACCCCGTCTTCGAGTCGAACGACGACAACGCCACCGTGAAGTTCTCCGGCAGCGCGGAGTATTACAAGACCTATTTCAACTCCAGTTCGTTCCCCGACGACAAGAGCCTGTCGAGCGACCACCACATCGCCGCACAGCTGCTCGACCTGCTCTACGACGCTTCGGACGGCTTCGTCGACCCGCGCCTGCGCATCTGGATCAAGCCCCGTTACGTCCAGTATCCCAGTGCGACCGAGCCCGATGTGATCCGCGAAATGATCGGCGCCGTCTCGGGCTGTACGATCAACTACAACGGCATCACCTCCATCAGCGAACGCGAACCCTACCTGCATTACGAAACGCTGGTGGGCGACACGCGCCCCAACCACATGCTCGACTACGACGAGCTGCTCTTCATCAAGGCCGAAGCAGCGATGAACGGCTGGATATCGGGCTCCGCCAAGGAGTATTACGAAGCGGCGATCACCGCGTCGTGCCAGAAATGGGGCGAATACGGCATTTACGCCTCCTACCCCGAACTCAACGCGTCGAACAAGATCGAACTGAAAACCGTAGCCATCACGCAGAAGAACATCGCCGCACTGCTGGCGAGCGACCACGTAAAATGGAATAATACCCAGCAGCGCCTCGCCGAGCAGAAATGGCTCTCGCTGTTCTGGGTCATCGGCTTCCAGATGTACCACGAAATGCGCCGCACGGGGTATCCCGAGTGCAAGACCGGCATGGGAACGATCGAGCTGAACGCCACGGGCGGCAAGTTCATCGCCCGCTATCCCTATCCGTCGATCGCGATCGCCAACAACCGTGCGAACTATACGGCCGCATTCGAGGCACAGGGCGGTACCATCAACGACAACACCATGGTCTTCCCGATCTGGTGGAGCGGCCAGGCCGTCGCCAAGGATGCCGGGCAGCCGTGGGAACACTCGTTCCGCAAGAATGTCATCGCCGAAGAGAACTTATAATCTAAAAACGAACGCACTATGAACGCGAAAAACATATTCCGCAACATAAGGGGCCTGGCCATGTCGGCGCTGCTCCTGATCCCGGCGGCCTTCGTCTCGTGCAGCGACGACGACACGGAGGGCGGCAGCCCCTACTTCCGGCTGGAGAATACCGTCGTATCGAGCAAGCTGGTGACCGCCTCCTCCGACCTGGGTTTCGACGCCGAGGCCATCATCGGCGACGCCACGCTCGAACTGATCCGTTACGACATCCGTTCGAACTGCAACTGGAGTGTCGAATGCAACTCCACGGACGGAGACTGGATCAAATTCTACCCCAAGACAGGCCAGGGCGACGGCAAGGTACGCTTCTGCCTGGACGATAACGACGCCAACACCCCGCGTTCGGCGACGGTCGTATTCCGCTATGCGGACGGCAGGCAGACCGAAACGACCCTCGTCGTCAACCAGAGCGCCAACGAACCTTACATCCGGTTCGTCGTCAACAACATCGAGACGAACGAGATCGTAGCGGGACGTTATGCCGCCCATTACGACATCAGGGTCGCGTCGAACGTGACGCCGTTCTACGAACCCGAAAAAGCCGAATGGGCAACCTTCACCGAGACGGGCAACGGGACTTTCACGCTCGACATCGAGGAGTATCCCGAGCAGCCGGCATCCCTGAGCCGTGATTTCAGCATCGCCTTCAAGGGCAGCGGCCAGTACAAGGACATCAGAGCCGACCTAAACATCCTGCAGGACATCACGCCGCAGATCGAGATTACGAGCGAGGACATCGGCGACGACCTGGCACTGCCCCCGTTCCCGGCCTACCAGCCCAATGCATTCACCTTCAAGGTGAAATCCAACTGGGACTGGACGATTTCGGTTGCCGAGAACGCATGGATCGAGGTCACGCCCTCGGCCGGCGAAGCGGACAAGGAGTATGTCATGACGGTGAAAGCGACCAGCAACCTCTCGCTCGACGAACGCTCCGCTTCGTTCTCGATCATCTCGGACGAGGTGCTCGGCACCAAAGCCGTCAAGGAGATCTTCGTGACACAGGAAAGCCTGGCGGAAGGCGGGCCGCTGGAAGGTCTGGACGCTCCGGTAAAGTGGTTCTTCAACGGTGCATCGGGCACGGACTACACGGTTCCGAAAGAGCAGTTCGAGCAGAACAACAAGCTCATGGCCTCGTCGGGCGTAGGTTATATCTCCTACTTCCACACCTTCAACTCCGACGGCAGCCTGCACCCCAACAGCACGCGCATGATCGGCGGCACGGGACAACCCTACGTCACGGGAGCATGGAAGGGCGACTACTGGTTATTCGAAGTTCCGGTCAAGAACTTCAAGTCGGGAACGAAGGTTCGTTTTACGGGTCTCACACGTATCTCCGGCACCGGACAGAAGTACTGGAGCCTGCAATATATGGACGGTACGAGCTGGAAACCGGCGACCGACACGCAGACCGCAACCGTCAACGGGGAACAGATCACCTACACGCATCTGGTACCGACGGCCAACATGCAGATCGACGAGACAATGACCTTCGCACGCGGTATCAGCGACGGCAGCGTCAAGATCCGGTTCTATTGCGAAGCCAACACCACGGGCGGCACGGAACCCAACGGCGGTACGATCCGCTGGGCAAGCTCCGCCGATAACGGGTACAACGACAGTCCGGTCATTCAGGTTGTCGAATAACACCGTTCGATCCCCATACCGAAGAGGGAGGCCTGAAGGCCTCCCTCTTCTTTTATTCCGCCCCGGGTGGCAACGGCGATGGCGGTGGTACAGGCCTCCGAAGGCCGGGCCCGCCGGGCCCGAGGCACATGCCTTTCCGTCCAAGCCGTGAATGGCGCCCCGGAGCATATCAGGCGGCGGAGAGGGACGCACGGGCGCCGACACGGACACACAACTCGCGGGCACACGAGTTCAAGACGCACAGCACACGGTTCACGGAGCACGGTTCCCAGAGCACAGGACACGGATCATAGGTCATGACACACGGACGCAACTGATAACCGCTACGCACCGCCGGAAACGCCGCAAAAAAGGGAGCCTATGAAAGGCTCCCTTTAATATCTGTACCAAAGTCGTCAGTTGATGTTCCGCCGGTCGGGTTCGTGGTCGGGGGAAGCGGCTTCCATGTCGATCTGCAACTTGACCATGTTGATGGCTGTCGCAGCCGCTTCATCGCCCTTGTTGCCGTGGCGGCCGCCGCAGCGGTCGAGCGCCTGCTGCATGTCGTTGACGGTCAGCACACCGAATGCGATCGGCATGTTCCACTGGATCTGCAGCTGGGTGATACCCTGCGTCACGCCCTGGCAAATGAAATCGAAATGGCGCGTATCGCCCTGGATGACACACCCGAGCGCGATCACCGCGTCGACATCGGTATATTCGGCGAAAAACTGTGCGCCGAGCGCCAGTTCGAACGTCCCGGGGACATATTTGATCTGGATGTTCAGGTCGGGGCATCCGGCGGCACGCAACGTGCGCACGGCGCCTTCGAGAAGGGCTTCGGTGACCTCGCGGTTCCACTCGGCCACGACGATGCCGAACCGCATCTCGGCGGCCGAAGGCAGGGGTGAATCGAATTGGGAAAGGTTATGCTTCTTGGTCGCCATAGTCTCCGGTTATTTTATGCTGCCGAGAAGTTTCTCCGCGTCGCGTGCGTCCATCGACGCCGGGTACGAAGTCAGTATCTGCTCGTAGTATGCGGCCGCTTTCGCGCCGTTGCCCTGGGCCTGCTCGGCCAGGCCGGCTTTGCGGAGGTACATCGGAGCGGTGAGGTTGTTGTCGGCAGCCGCTACGGCTTTGTCGTAGAATTTCACAGCCTTGGCATAGTCCTTCTGCTCGACGGCGATGTCACCCTGCAACCCGTAGTTCTGGGCGTTGATCAATGCGCCCGGGATACCCTTTACGGGCGAATACCTGGCCAGGAATTTGGCGGCATTCTCCAGGTCGCCGGCCTTCAGGTAACAGATGCCGGCGTAGTGTTTGGCAAGGTTGCCCGAAGGGGTCGAGCCGTACTTCTCGATCACCTCGAGGAATCCGGCGCCGTTGGCATCGCCTTCGAGTGCCAGCGCATAGTCCGCATTCTGATCCTCGAAACGGTACTGCGCCTCGGCGATCATTTCGGCGGCCTTCTCGGCACGCGGCGACACGATCAGTGCGCGGTAGCCGAAAACGAGGGCTGCGAGCACCAGCAATCCGAGGAAAACATACGACAACATACGGCCGTTCTTCTCGAAGAAAAACTCAGTTTTGTTCATTGCTTCGCCAAGGGTTTCCTGCTCGGCGACATGCTGTTTTGCCATAAAAATCTATCTTGTTTAGTTTATAATTCCGTACGTTAGGCAGCAAAGATACAAAACTATTCACAATGTACAATGCCGCATCCCGATTTTTTGCAACTCGGGATACATGCGACGGGCGCAATGCCCAAATAAATTTGGCATTGCGCTCGGCTTGCACTATCTTTACAGAACACAGGCGGCGCCTTGGCAATGCCCAAATAAATTTGGCATTGCGCTCGGCTTGCACTATCTTTGAACCATGTATCTGAAGAAAATATCGCTGCTCAACTTCAAGAATATCGCACAGGAGGAACTCGCCCTGTGCCCCGGCATCAACTGCCTGGTGGGCGACAACGGGGCGGGCAAGACCAATGTCATCGACGCGGTCTATTACCTCTCGATGTGCAAGTCGTCGCTGACGATGACCGACGGGCAGAGCGTCCGCCACGGCGCGGATTTCTTCCTCGCCGAAGGACAGTACCTCACCGATGCGGGCAAGACGGAGAGCGTCGTGTGCTCGTTCTCGCGCAAGGGCGGCAAGGTGCTCAAACGCAACGGAAAGGAGTACGAACGGCTGTCGGATCACGTGGGGCTGATTCCAGCCGTGATCGTGTCGCCGGCCGACAGTGCGCTCATCAGCGACGCCGCGGACGAACGCCGCCGCTACCTCAACGGCTTCATCTCGCAGCTCGACCGCACCTACCTGGCCGCCGTAATGCGTTACAACGGCGTGCTGGCCGAACGCAACCGCCTGCTCAAGAACATGCCCGACGAAACGATGCTCCGCATTTACGACCTGCAACTCGTCGAGCAGGGCAACCGAATACACGCCCTGCGGCGGGAGTTCACGCAACGGCTGCAACCCGTCGTCGCGGACTATTACCGCACCCTCTCGGGCGACCGCGAGCAGGTCGAACTGCACTACAAGTCGGAGCTGAACGACCGGCCGTTCGACGAACTGCTCCTCGCGGCACGGCAGAAAGACCTCGCCAACGAATTCACCACGGCAGGCATCCACCGCGACGACCTGGTGCTGAAAATCGGCGGCTACCCCCTGCGCAAATACGGGTCGCAGGGACAGCAGAAATCGTTCCTGATAGCCCTCAAACTGGCGCAATACACCATCGTCGCCCGGGAAAAGGGCGAAAAACCGATCCTGCTGCTGGACGACCTCTTCGACAAGCTCGACGCCGGGCGCGTGGAGCAGTTGATCCGCCTCGTGTCCGAAGATTCGTTCGGGCAGATCTTGATCACCGACTGCAACCCCACACGGCTGCGTACGATCCTCGACAAGGCGGGCGGCGAATATGCGCTTTTCACGGTCGGGAACGGGGCGGTGACGCAGGGGAATGCAACGGCAACGGCTGCCGCGGCAGACCCGGACAAAGGATCGGCCGGAAGCCGGCCCGGGAATGCGGTAACGGACGGGGCTGCGGAACCGATGGAGGAAAAAACACCGGGACAGACCGGGACTGCGGCCGCGGATCGGACAGAAGGGCAAGCCGGGGAATCGCCGGCGGGAGAACCCGCGCGGCGGCCTTCGGAACCAGTCCCGGCACCGGAGCCTGCCGAAGAACCGGCAGCAGAACCCGACGGCAACGGGGCACGCCCCGGGGATGCAGCATCGGAAGGAGGACGGCCATGAGACGGACGAAGACCATGCTGATGGGCGACCTGCTGGAGGAGTTTTTCAAACGCCCCTATGTTGCGGCGAAAGTCGCCGAAGGGAAACTGCCCGACACCTGGCGCGAGATCGTGGGCGACCGCGCCGCGGAGATTACGACCGAGCTGAAAATCGAAAACCACATCCTCTATGCCCGCATCCAGTCGAGCGTGCTCCGCTCGGAGCTTTTCTACCAGCGCGAGGCGCTCAAGGAGGAGATCAACCGCCGCTCGGGCGTGCGGCTGGTCAATGCCGTGATTATCCGGTAAAACACACAGCCGCCACCACCCGGCAAACACAGGGCTGCCGCAAGACGGGCGGTCAAATACAGGGCCGCCGAACTCCGGGCCGCAGGAAACAGAGCTGCCGGAAACAGGCTCCCGAATCAGTACCTTCGGAGTCAGGGCTGCCGAAAACCGGGAGCCGGACGCCGCGGGCAAATCCCCGGCCAACGCCTGTGAATCTCCGGCCAAGCAACTCCCGGCCACGACAGGCGAAGCCCCGGAAACTGCAGCCCCGGAAATCAGGACAAAAAAAGGTGCAGGACAATCCTGCACCTTTTTCTTTTCTACTTCGGGGGAAGCCCGCAGCCTCGCTCCCGATTACTGGATAATCGCGGCACGGTTGGCGGCCTGAACCTTCTTGAACGGATCGGGCGAGTTGCCCTTGCCCTCGTAATTCAGCTGCTTGGGGTTGACGCCCTTCGATACGAGGAAGTCGAATACCCGCTTGGCACGGTGCTCGGCGACGCGCTTGTTTCCGGCCTTGGTTCCCGTCTGCTGGTCGGCATGGCCCACGATCTGGTAAACCATGTCCTGCGGGCCGTTCTTGATCTTCTCGGCCACCAGCTCGAGGCGGGTCTTCTCCTGCGGGGTCAGCCACGACATGCTGTAATCGAAGAGGATGATCGAAGTATCGGCTGCAACCTGCTCCTCGGCGGCAACGACGGTAGCGGCCGCGGCGGCAGTAGCTGCCGCAGCTGCGGCATCGGCCGTGGCGGCGAGCTCGGCCTGCGAGGCGGCAAGCTGCTGTGCCAGCTGGGCATTCTCGACCTCCATGGCGGCGGCAGCGGCCATGCTGGCGGCTACGGCGTCCTGGAAAGCCTGGATGTCCGCAACGGTATAGCCCGCAACACCGCGCTGCCAGCCGCGCTTGTTAAAGCGGTAGGTGAAACCTGCCGTAGCGCTGAAGCCGAACAGGTAGGAGCCGTCCATCGCAACGGGGCTGACCCGCGAAGGCGCTATCAGCCCTTTGAGTTCGATATTGAAATCGAACGACGGCGAAATGCGGAACTTGTTGAGCCAGCCCAAAGTGAACGCGAACGACTGGTGCGTACCCGAACCGTTGTTCTCGTGGCTCTTGTCGGTGAAGTTCGAGGCCATATATCCGAAACCGGCGAACGGCACGGCATAGTAGGCTCTGTCTTCACGATAACCCCCTGCCCAGTTGGAGAAGTTGAGCATGAAATCGGCATGCACGAACAAATAGGGCCATTTCGCCTTGCCCAGCACATCGTCGAAATTGGCGAACCGGCCGCCCTGCAACTGGAGGCGCATACCGGTCACCGGATGGAACCATTTGGTAAGGCCGAAGTTGGCCTCGAAATTAATACGGTCGCCGAAACTCCCCTGGTTGGTACCATTGGAAAGGGCCGTACCGGCACCGCCCCCAAGCGTAATTTCCCAGTTATCCCAGAAACCGTTCGACACGAAACCGGCGAAGCTCGGTTTTTTGGGCGTGTCCTGCGCCCACACAGACGTAGCCAATGCCACGGCTGCCAACAATAGAATAAGTTTTTTCATGGTCAATAATATTTAATCCCAATAATAAAGTTTCTCTTTTCCCGAAACCGTTAATTGACAGGTCATAGCACAAAAACAGCGCCGAACCCGCACAAAAAAGGCTGGAAACGTGTGTTTCCAGCCTTTTAAGCTCAGGATTAAATCTTTACAGAATCAACCGCACTTCGAATAACCGCACGACATGCACGTAAGACAGCCATTCTGGTAGGCCATATTCTCCTGTCCGCAGCTCGGGCACTTGCCTTTCGACTTGGTGCCGTCGACGATATACTGCTTCAGGGCGCGGCAGACGCCCGTCTTCCACGTGTTGATCGACTCGCTGTTCAGGTGGAGCGATTCGATCAGCGAGACAGTCTTTTCGATCGGCATACCGTGGCGCAGGACACCCGAGATCAGTTTGGCATAGTTCCAGAACTCCTCGTCGAACAGACGCGAGATACCGCCGATGGTATTCGTATAGCCGTAGCGGTCAGTATACTGGAAGTCGTAACGCTTGGTGCCGTCCTCCTCGCGTACCTTTATAATATAGCCCTTGTCGATCTTGCGGGGGATATACATGGCATCCTCCTCGATCTTACCGGTGAAGACCTCGTAGGGGCGACCGTCCTGCAGACCCACGAAGGCGATCCAGTCCTCGGTGCCGTTCTTGAAACGCACGATGTCGGCCGGGATCGACTTGGGACGCTTGGGCACCTGTCCGGGATGCTCCTCGCACTTCTGCTTCTTTTTGGAGCCCTTTTCGAGCAGCACACCGTCGCGGCAGCCATCGCGGTAAACCGTGACGCCCTTGCAGCCGCATTCCCAGGCCGTGCGGTAAACCTGCGCTACGAGCCCCTCCGAAACATTGTTCGGCAGGTTGACGGTCACCGAGATCGAGTGGTCGACCCATTTCTGGATCGCACCCTGCATCTTGACCTTGGCCACCCAGTCGATGTCGTTGGCCGTAGCCCCGTGGTAGGGCGAAGCGGCCACCCACTCCCCGAGCTCCTCGTCGGAGATCGTCGCGAGCTTCGACGTGTCGTATCCGTTCGCCTCGAGCCACTTCACGAAGTTGTGGTGGTAGACGTTGTATTCCTGGAACTTTTCGCCCGTTTCATCCTCATAGTCCACATGCGTGTCCTTGTCGGAGGGGTTGATCTTGCGGCGGCGTTTGTAGACCGTGCGGAACACCGGCTCGATGCCCGACGTGGTCTGCGACATGAGCGACGTGGTACCCGTGGGGGCGATGGTCAGCATGGCGATGTTGCGGCGGCCGACCTTCTCCATCTCGGCGTAGAGTTCCGGATCGGCCTCGCGGATGCGGGCGATCATCGGATTGTCCTTCTCCTTGGCTGCGTCGTAGACCGGGAAGGCACCGCGCTCGGCGGCCATCTTCACCGAAGCCCGGTAAGCCTCGACAGCCAGCGTCTTCTGCACCTCGACGGCGAATGCGATCGCCTCCTCGGAACCGTATACCAGTCCCAGTGCGGCGAGCATGTCGCCTTCGGCCGTGATGCCGAGGCCCGTACGGCGGCCCTTCTGCGCCATGCCGAGGATCTTCTTCCACAGCTCCAGTTCCACGCGGCGCACGTCCTCGTCCTCGGGGTCGGCGGCGATCTTCCCGATGATCTGCTCGACTTTTTCCAGTTCGAGGTCGATGATGTCGTCCATCATGCGCATGGCCATGGCCACGTGCGACCGGAACTTATCGAAATTGAACTTCGCATCCTTCTTGAACGGGTTGTCCACATAGCTCAGCAGATTGAGCGCCAGCAGGCGGCACGAATCGTAGGGGCAGAGCGGGATCTCGCCGCAGGGGTTGGTCGAAACCGTCACGAAGCCCTCGTCGGCATAGCAGTCGGGCACGCTTTCGCGGATGATCGTATCCCAGAACAGTACGCCCGGCTCGGCCGACTTCCAGGCATTGTGGATGATCTTGTCCCAGAGCTTCCGGGCGTCGATATCCTGCTCGTATCGGGGGTTGTCCGAATTGATCGGGAATTGCTGGTGGTATTTCTTGCCGGCGATGGCGGCACGCATGAACTCGTCGTCGATCTTGATCGAAACGTTGGCGCCCGTGACCTTGCCCGTGTCGACCTTGGCGTCGATGAAACGCTCGGCATCGGGGTGCTTGATCGACAGCGAGAGCATCAGCGCACCGCGGCGGCCGTCCTGCGCCACCTCGCGCGTCGAGTTGGAATAGCGCTCCATGAAAGGCACGATACCCGTCGACGTGAGCGCCGAGTTGAGCACCGGGCTGCCCGTGGGACGGATGTGCGAGAGGTCATGCCCCACGCCCCCGCGGCGTTTCATCAGTTGCACCTGCTCCTCGTCCATGCGGAAGATGCCGCCGTAGGAGTCGGCCGGATGCTTGTGCCCGATCACGAAACAGTTCGAGAGCGAGGCCACCTGGAAATTGTTGCCGATACCCGTCATCGGGCCACCCTGGGGAATCACATACCGGAAATGATCCAGCAGGCCGAAGACCTCCTCGCGCGACATCGGATTGGGATACTTGCGCTCGATGCGCTCGATCTCGGCTGCGATACGCTCGTGCATCTGTCGGGGTGACGTTTCATAGATATTGCCGAAAGAGTCTTTCAGGGCATATTTGCTGACCCATACCGTCGCGGCAAGGTCGTCCCCGTCGAAATACTTTTTCGACTCGGCAACCGCATCGTTGTAATCGACTTTCTGCGGCGCTTCGGGTTTTACGGCTTTAGACATAACTGTTATTGCTTTTATTTCAGATTTTTAGCGTCGATCCGGGCGAAACCCGGTTCTACAAAATTCATTCTTTTCTATGGAATAACCCAATGCACGGCACCAAACTTATCCACAAATTATTTACAAAAAGGCAAAACATGCGCCCCACATTTATGGGGCGCACATTTGCTGCGGACGGGATGTCCGGCAACGGCTATTTCGCCGCGACGGCGTCGATCTCGACCAGCGCCCCCATCGGGAGTGCGGCGACCTGGTAGCATACGCGCGCGGGCATTCCCGAGGTGAAGAACCCGGCGTAAACGGCATTCATCGCGGCAAAGTCGCCGATGTCCTGCAACAGGACGGTCGTCTTGGCCACGTCGCCGAGCGTATAGCCGGCCTCTTCGAGGATATGGCGCAGGTTGGTGAGCGACTGCCGCGTCTGGGCCTCGATGCCTTCGGCCATCTTTTGGGTCGCGCCGTCGATGGGGAGCTGTCCCGAAACATAGAGCGCTCCGCCGGCCTCCACGGCCTGCGAATAAGGGCCCACGGCCTTGGGGGCGTGGGGCGATGCGATAATCTTCTTCATAGCGGGGTGTTTTTCAAATTCCACACAAAGATAAGATATATTCCGTATATTTGCACAACACATTTAAGAATATGCTATGAAGATTTTGCTGAGAATCGCAGTTATCGCAGCCGTAGCGGCACTCGCCGCGGGTTGCTGCAAATGCCGTTCCTACCAGAAGAAAAACCGCCGGCCGCTCATCGGCACCGAATGGCAGCTCATACAGTTGGACGGCAGGGCCGTCAAACCCGAAGAGGGCAAGTTCTATGTAATGTTCCTCGCCGAAGAGAACCGCTTTGCGGGGGTCGGGGCCTGCAACCGCCTGATGGGCAAATACGAAACCACCGACAAGGGCGCGCTCAGGATCGGGCCGATCGCCTCGACGATGATGGCCTGCCCGGGCATGGAACAGGAGGACGCCTTCACCAAGGCGCTCGAAGCCACCACGCACTACGATATGGACGGGCCGATGCTGCTGCTGCTCGGCGACGGCGAGCTGAAAGCCGTATTCCAGGCCAAACCCTGAAACAGCGGTCGGAGAAAATCGGAAACAGGGGCCGGTTCAAATGAACCGGCCCCTGCCGTAACAAGATGCATCCGCCGCCTATTTCAGGTGCGGGTTCAGGCCGCGCCACTTTTCGACGGGCGGGATGATCCCCATCGAGATCACCTCGTCGCGCAGTTTGCAGAGGTGCCCGTAGCTGTCGGCAAGAGCCTTGTTCTCCTCGGCCGTACCCTGCACGTTTTTGTAGCTGATACCGTCCTTCGTGATTTCGGTCTCCATCGCCATCAGGATATGCTTGAACCGGTCGTTGTGTACGAACACGCCGGCCGGATAGCCGAACGGCCTGCCGCCCATTGCCGCGGCAATCATGCAGATCGACAGGTAGGCCGGGCTCTGGAACGACGAACGTCCGCGCAGGTCGATGATATGTTTGCCGCCCTGGATCACCCGCTGTTGCAGGTCGTGCCAGTCGCCTTCGGGCATCTCGCGGCCGATCAGCTCCGACAGGGGGCGTCCGGCAACGAGCGTCGTCGAAGCGAAGACCGCCATCTGCTCGCCGTGGCCGCCGTAGGTGCGGCAGTTGCGGATCTCGTCGGGCGAAATCCTGAAATATTTGGCCAGTTCGCTCCGCAGGCGCGTGGAGTCTAGCGCCGCGAGGGTCGAAAGCTGCGACGGGCGGATACCCGCATAGATGAGCGTCACCAGCCCCGTGATGTCGGCCGGGTTGAAGACCACAACGACGTGTTTCACGTCGGGGCAGTAAGCCTTGATGTCCTTGCCGAACTGTGCGGCGATCTCGGCATTGCCCTTGAGCAGGTCTTCGCGCGTCATGCCGGCCTTGCGGGCCGCGCCGCCCGACGAAACGACATAGGCCGCTCCCGAGAGCGCCTCCTTGACATCGCTCGTCCAGGTGATGTTCACCCCTTCGAACGCACAGTGGTAAAGCTCCTCGGCCACGCCCTCGAGCGCCGGAGCATAGGGATCGTAAAGGCAGATGTTGGGCGTAAGGCGCATCATCAGCGCCGTCTGGGCCATGTTCGAGCCGATCATGCCGGCCGCGCCCACGATCGTGAGCTTGTCGTTTGTCAGAAATTCCATAACAGAAATATTTTACATTGGTACAATCCTGTACCCGGGTCTTGCTTGCAAAAAAACGGGCGACAGTTCCGGCCGTATTCCGGCATATGTCGTGCCGCAACCGGGGATGCCCCGGAATGCGCCCCGGCCGCAGGTCATTCGACCTCGCGGCGGTTCAGCAGGGCGTGCGTGATGGTCAGCTCGTCGACATATTCCAGTTCGTCGCCGAAGCCGATGCCGCGGGCAATGGAGGTGACTTTCAATTCCGGGAACTGCCGGAGGCGGTTCATCAGGTAGAAGAGCGTGGTTTCGCCCTCGACCGAGGTGGAGATGGCGAGGATCACCTCCTTCACGCCGCCGCGGGCGATGCGTTCGGTCAGCAGGTCGATCTTCAGGTCGGAGGGCGAAATACCCTGCATGGGCGAAATAACGCCGCCCAGCACATGGTACAACCCCTTGTACTGCCGCGTGTTCTCGACCGACAGCACGTCGGCCACCTGTTCGACGACGCAGATCGTCGTATGGTCGCGCTCGTCGTCGGCGCAGATCGGGCAGACATCCTCGTCGGAGAGGTTGTTGCACTGCGTGCAATATTTGACCTCGTTGCGGAAACGGTCGATGCTTTCCGTCATTTCGGCGACCGATTCGCGCTCCATCCGAAGGATGTGGATGGCCAGGCGCAGTGCCGTACGGCGCCCTATGCCCGGGAGTTTCGACAGCTCGCCGACAACGTCCTGTAAAAGCCTCGACATTCAGATGATTTCGATTTTGCGTCCTTCGACCCAACCCTTCTTGCCGTCGGCGATTACGACCTCGCACCACCCGTCGAGGCGGTCGGTGATCGTCACGACCGTACCCTCGTGCAGCACGAAGAGGTCGGTCGACGACTTGTCGGGCGAACTCTTCACCGCCGTGGAGGCGGTCATCACCACGGCCGAGGTGTCGTCGAGCATCTCACGGCGTTCCCCCACGGCGAACCACGTGGTCAGCATGAACAGCAGCGCCGCGACGACCGTGCCGTAGAAACCCGCCTTGCGCAGCGAAATGCGCTGTGCCAGCAGGTAGACCAAAAACAGCCCCAGCATACAGGCCAGCAATGCGAGCGAAAGCAGGCTCCACGCCGTGCATCCCATCATGTGGCGGATGTCGCGCATCCACGTGACGAAGAAGAACTCGGGGATATCTTCGATGTTGTCTTTGGTGCGGGCCTCGGCGACGCTGAGGTTGTAACGGATGTCGTCGTTGCCCGGCGCAAGGCGCAACGCCCGGTTGTAATAGAGGATGGCCTTGCCGATACGGTCATCCTTGAAATAGGCATTGCCCAGGTTATAATAGAGTTTCATGGAGCTCACCCCGCGCGAAAGCAACTCTTCGTAGGTATCGGCGGCCGCATGGAAATCGCCGTTGATATAGGCCGTATTGGCTTTGTTCCACAACTGCTCCGCAGTCTGCTCCCCGGAGGCCTGCGCCTCGGCAGGGGCTTCCCGGGAAACCCGTTGCAAGCTGTCGGCAGGCTCCTGCGCAAAGGATACCGCGGCCAGGGCCAGCGACAACAGAAAACACAAGATCATTCGTTTCATGGCGTTCTTATCTTTTTATCACCGCTTCGATCCGGGAAATGATGTCCACGCCCTCGGCGTACACCTCGCTCATCTGTGCCGATGCAGCAGGCGAATACTGCGCCTCGTCGCACTTGGTGATGATGGACGTGAAGCGCTGCGACTCCTCGGCCGACACGCCGCGCTTGTGCAGCTCCTCGCGGACGTTCTCCTTGGTGAGGTTGGCCACCGGGATGTTGAACTTGTCGCCCATGTACCCCCACAGTGCCCGGAGCATCTCCTCGTAGAACGCATGGCGGTTCTGCTCCTCCATATAACGCTTGGCGACCCTGAAACGCTGCACGGCGACCTTGTTGGCACGCTTGCCCCGCACCAGGGCGGCGTTCTGCGATTCGCGGATCTGCTTGCGCAGCGCCACGTAGACCGCCGTGAAGAGCGCCAGAATTCCCACCAGCAGCCCCCAGTAGGCAGCCCCGAAAAGGAACGGCTCGCGCACCGGGCGCAACTGGGCATTGCCCAGCTTGATGAAACGGATGTCCTGCCCGAGCATCTTGACCTCCTCCTTGGACATGCCGCGTCCCTGCACGACATAGGCGTCGCCCCCGCCGCCCTTGGCATCGGGCGTGATCTCCAGTTCGAGCGGACGCGAGCGCAGCGTCATGTACTGCATGCGCGCCGGGTCGAAATAGCTGAATTCAACGGGCTCGACGTCGTACGTGCCTTCGGCGCGTGCGATAAAGGGGTATTCGAACTGGCGGTAGCCGGAAATCCCGGCCGCCGAGGCGTTGATCGACTCGGTCGTCTTGACGTTATACTGCTCAAACGAGGCGGGCAGCGTCAGCTTGGGTGCCTGCACGAACGTGAGGTTGCCCGTACCCGAGATCTTCACCGTATAGGTCGCCGCAGAATTGGCTGCCAGCCGGTCGGGCGGCAGCACCGCATCCATCGCAAAACTGCCTACGGCGCCGCTGAAGCTGGCAGGAGCGCCCGCCGGCAGCGGTTTGACCGTGACGTTTATCCGCGGGCTCTGCACCTTGCGGGGTACGTTCACGAAATCGTGCCCGCTCCCGAAGAAGGGGTCGAGGCTGCGCCGGCTCTGGATGACGACCTGCGCCACGGCGGTGATCTCGGCAGGCTCGATGACGAGCGTACCGGCCTGCTGCGGATAGAGCAGGTACTCCTTGGCCACGAGCGTCTCGTAGACTTTTCCGTTGAAGGTTTCGCGTTCGCGGCGGGCGTTCTCCGTATTGAGTTCCTGCGCCCAGAAGCCGTTGAACGAAGGGAATTTCACATCGTTATACCCCACTATAGGAACCCGCTCGTAGAGTTTGAAGGTCACGCGCAGCGGCTCGCCTTTGAAAACCGAAGTCCGCGACACGATGGCCCGCAACAGGATGTCGTCCTTGGCGACCCGGCTCTGCGCCGCACTCTCAGAGGAGGCTTCCTCGCGGCGCTGCGGCTGCCCGCCGGCGGCGGAACCGCCGCCTCCCGGCGCCTTGCCCTCATCCACCACCTCGATCGCCAGCGGCTTGGTACGGTAGGTAGTCCCCTCGACCGTCACCTCGGCCGCACCGACGGTAACGTTCCCAGCGCCCTGCGGCACGAGCACGTAGGTGATCGTGTAGTTGATAACCCGCGTCATCGAATTGTTCACGATCTGGATCGACTGTCCCTGCGCTTCGGCCGGGCCGGCGATCACGTCGAACCCTTCGAACGAAGGAGCTTTGAACGAGCCCGGCTCGGGCTGCGCGTTCAGTGCGAACTCCACGCGGAACGGCTCGCCGACAGCGACCGTCAGCGGAGAATTAGCCTCAAAAGTGACCTTCTCGGCAGCCGATGCCGAGAAGATCGCCAGCACGAAGAGTGCCGTCAGGGATATTTTCGCAATGAAATCTCTCATTGAGCTTTACAATAAAACCTTCTTTCAGATTTTACAACGTAAACTTTTGCCCGTTAGTATATCCGCGGGCCGGTTTTTAATGCTTGAAATCGGCAAAAAAATCGTTGCCTTTGTCATCGACGATGATGAACGCCGGGAAATCCTCGACGTAGATCTTGCGGACGGCCTCCATACCCAGCTCGGGGAAGTCCACGACCTCGACCGATTTGATGGAATTCTTGGCCAGGATCGCCGCCGGGCCGCCGATCGAACCAAGGTAGAAACCGCCGTACTTCTTGCAGGCGTCGGTCACCTGCTGCGTGCGGTTGCCCTTGGCCACCATCACCAGCGAACCGCCCAGCGACTGGAACAGGTCGACGTAGGGATCCATACGCCCGGCCGTCGTGGGGCCGAACGATCCCGAGGCCATGCCGTCCGGGGTCTTGGCAGGCCCGGCATAGTATACCGGGTGTTTCTTGAAATATTCGGGCATCGGCTTGCCCTCGTCGATCATCTGCTTGATGCGCGCATGGGCGATGTCGCGGGCCACGATGAGCGTGCCTTTCAGGTTCAAGCGCGTCTTGATCGGGTATTTCGAAAGGATTTCACGCACCTTGTCCATGCCTTCGTCGAGGTCGATGTCCACGGCGGGCGACATGCCTGGCGCCTCCTTGGGCAGGAAACGCGCGGGATTCTTCTCCAGCTGCTCGAGGAAGATGCCCTCCGGGGTGATCTTGGCCTTGATATTACGGTCTGCCGAGCAGCTCACGCCGATGGCCACGGGGCACGAAGCCGCATGGCGCGGGGCGCGAATCACGCGCACGTCGTGCACGAGGTATTTGCCGCCGAACTGGGCGCCGACACCGCTCTGCTGGCAGATCTTGAGCACCTTCTCCTCCCACTCCAGGTCGCGGAAGCAGCGGCCGCCCTCGTTACCCGAGGTGGGCAGCTCGTCGAGATAGCCGGCCGAAGCCTTCTTCACGGTCGAGAGGCACATCTCGGCCGACGTACCGCCGATGCAAATGGCCAGGTGGTAGGGCGGGCAGGCCGACGTACCGAGGTCGAAGATATGGGTCTTGATGAAATCGGTCAGCGATTTCTCGTTCAGCAGCGCCTTGGTCTGCTGGTAGAGGAAGGTCTTGTTGGCCGAACCGCCGCCCTTGGTAATGAAGAGGAATTCATACTCCATGCCGGGGTGGCCGCCGTAAATGTCGATCTGCGCCGGGAGGTTCGTACCGGAATTCTTCTCCTCGGTCATCGTGAAAGGCACGACCTGCGAATAGCGCAGGTTGCGGTCTTTGTAGGTCTCGTACACGCCTTTGGCAATGTATTTCGCATCGTCGGCGCCCGTATAGACGTCCTCGCCCTTGTGGCCGATGCAGATGGCCGTGCCGGTGTCCTGGCACGTGGGGAGTTCGCCCTCGGCCGCAACGACCTGGTTGAGCAGCATGGTGTAAGCCACGAACTTGTCGTTGTCGGTGGCCTCGGGATCGTCGAGGATGTTGCGCAACTTCTGCAGGTGGGCGGCACGCAGGTAGAACGACACGTCGCTGTAAGCGGCTTTGGACAAGAGTTCGAGGCCAGCGGGGTCGACCTTGAGGATCTTGCGGCCGTCGCATTCGACGACTTTCACGTAATCCTTCGTCAACAGACGGTACTGGGTTTTGTCTTCCCCGACGGGGAACGGCTCCTGATAAATGAAATCAGCCATAATCGTGATATGTTTTGTGTTTGTTAATGTCCGTTTGTCCCGTGCCCGGCATGCCGCGCGGCGCTTTTCCGCAGGCAGCCCCTGCAGCCGGAAGGCATCCTGCGCCACCCTGCCGCCCGCAATCAACCGCATGCAGGCCGCACCGGGCATACCCTGCCCGCACACCGGGGCTTAAGGCCATGCAAAAATACAAAAAACTATCCGGATTGCACAACAATTTCCCGCCGACTGTTATTATTTTCACAAAAAGAGAATAAAATAGCCGGATCGGACGCAATTAATTAGAATTTTTATTAAATTTGTGCGGTTTTTCGAGACAAACAATTCACTGCATAAATTAAATTATTATGGTATCGTACAAAGAATTGGGACTTGTGAACACCCGTGAGATGTTCGCAAAAGCCATCAAGGGCGGTTATGCCATCCCGGCATTCAACTTCAACAACATGGAGCAGATGCAGGCCATCATCTCGGCTTGCGTGGAGGCTTCGTCGCCGGTCATCCTCCAGGTTTCGTCGGGCGCACGCAAATACGCCAACCAGACGCTGCTGCGCTACATGGCACAGGGCGCCGTCGAGTATGCCAAGGAGCTGGGCAAAAACATTCCCATCTGCCTGCACCTCGACCACGGCAACTCGTTCGAACTGTGTAAGAGCTGCATCGACATGGGCTTTTCGTCGGTGATGATCGACGGTTCGCACCTGCCCTACGACGAAAACGTAGCCCTCACCAAGCAGGTCGTAGACTACGCACACCAGTTCGACGTAACGGTCGAGGGTGAGCTGGGCGTGCTGGCCGGCGTGGAGGACGAGGTTTCGGCCGAGCACCACACCTATACCGACCCCGCTGACGTGATCGACTTCGTTTCAAAGACCGGCGTAGACTCGCTGGCCATCTCAATCGGCACGTCGCACGGCGCCAACAAGTTCAAGCCCGAGCAGTGCACCCGCAACGCCGAGGGCATCCTCGTTCCGCCCGAACTGCGTTTCGACATCTTGGCCGAGATCGAGAAGAAGCTTCCCGGCTTCCCCATCGTGCTGCACGGATCGTCGTCCGTACCGCAGGAGTACGTGAAGATCATCAACACGCACGGCGGTGCGCTCAAGGATGCCGTAGGTATTCCTGAGGAGCAGCTTCGCCGCGCCGCCAAGAGCGCAGTCTGCAAGATCAACATCGACTCGGACGGCCGTCTGGCCATGACCGCAGCCATCCGCAAGATCTTCGTAGACCAGCCCGCAGAGTTCGACCCCCGCAAATACCTGGGCCCGGCCCGCGACGAGCTGAAGAAGCTCTACATGCACAAATGCGAAAGCGTCCTGGGTTCGGCCGGACAGGCTTAATCCGAAATTCCGTTACCTAAAAATCCCGGGCCGTTGCGGCCCGGGATTTTTAGGTAACGGAATGTGTATAAAAGAGTAAGCATCATGATTTCAGACATTTAACATTTTATTCTACATGTGCTCCGAGCAATAAAAATGCAATTTCGGGCCGGTTTAACGGTGCGTTTCGTTACTTATCCGTTACCTGCCCGAAATGCTTTATTTCGCATTAAGTCGCTCGTTTTCAGCATCTTGTGCCGAATCGCCGCCTGGCAAATAACTTAACATTACGTTTAACCCATCCAAAAAGTTAAGTTATTATGCAACGCAGTACTTTCAAAGTCCTTTTCTATGTAAAAAGGCAGTCCGAAAATCCGATCAGGTTCCCGTCATGGGCCGTAACCATCAACGGCACGATGTCGCAGTTCAGTTGCAAACTCACCATTCGTTCTTCCCCCTGGGATACCAAAGCCAACAAAGCCTCCGGCAAAAGTCTCGAATCGCAGCGCATCAACGAGAAGCTGGAAAATATCAAGACCAATATCAGCAAGCAGTACCAACGTCTTTGCGACCGGGACTCGTATGTCACTGCCGAAAAGGTTCGCAATGCCTTTTGATGATTGCCGGCTACTATTACAGACTTTCGACGAATACCTCGTAGGCTTCCTCAAACGTGTGGGCAAAGACCGCACCTATTCTACCTATGAGGATTACTGCCTGCGGCGCAGGCGTCTTGCCGCTTTGCACGAATACGAATACCATGTCAAGAACATTTCGTTCAAAGAGCAGAAACGTGATTTCATCGAAAAAATCGTCGTTTACCTCTCCACGGTAAAAGGCCTTGCTTCCGGAACGATCTGTGCCGGGGGCAAGAAACTGCGTCTGATGACCTATACGGCGTATAAGAACGGGTAGATTCCCGCCGATCCTTTCGCCGGGTTCCATGTCAGGCCCAAATACGCCGAACGGCGTTATTTGTCCGCTTCGGAATTGCAGGCCGTCATGGACGCAGAATTACCCAACTACAAAACAGGTATCAACCGGGATGTCTTCGTCTTCTGCGCTTTTACGGGCCTGAGCCATTCGGACGTAGCAAAGCTGCCCCACACAGATATCCATACGGACGACAACAGGGATCGTTGGATCATCGACAAGGATCGGAAAACGGGTACGCAATTTCGGGTAAAACTTCTTCCCGTCGCTGAAATGATCAACGACCGTTATAAAGACCTACATCTGGAAGGTAATAAAGTCTTTCCAATCAAATCCTACTATCGGACGATGAATATGTCGCTGCGTCAAGTGGCCAGACACGCCGGATTACCGTTCAACCCGACAATGCACATGGCGCGGCATACCTTCGCCATGACAGTCACGCTTGCGCAGGAAGTACCTCTGGAAACCGTAAGCAAATGCTGGAACATAAACATATCACCACGACCTAAATCTACGCCCAAATTACCAATGACAAGATCGGCCGGGATATGGCGGCGTTGAGCGAGAAACTCGACAGCATCTTCAGGGGCGCGCAGTAAGCCGGCGCGATCCCGGAATAGCGCATATCTAATATCCTCGGAATTTATTTCCACAGGCCGGTAATTTATCGCCGGAGATGGAAATACGCAAGGCCATGCGAATCGCCCTAGGGGCGAGCCTTGCATATTTCCATCCCCGGCGTTTTGCTGGACACTACCGTCGGAAAAGGCGGCTTTCTGCGGCTCGGACGCTACCCAACGGGCGGGCTGCTCCACAGCACGCATATCTGAACTCTGATAGTCGCAGTCTACGACAAGCATGTCATGCTGCAAAGTGTAATGCAGGTAACTGGCGAGTGTACCGTGAAAGTCGATTTTCCGACGCTGCCTTTCTGATTGCAGACGGCAATGTTTATAGGGGTGATGTTCATAATACAGTTAAAAGATTTAACAACTTGCGTTTGGGGATAGCCATTCTGTCAAATTTTGCACTTTTGCTGCATTCAGAAATGCACTCTTTCAGAAATTCAGAGTTTATGAATATCCTTTATTCCGAAAGAGGGAAAAAACAATTTTAACAACGAATTTCGCCCCGGAACAATCGCCATCGCGCCGACACGATATCCTTTTAGGATGATTCGATTTCATGGCTCACAAACGCTTTCTTTTATTCCTGCCGTAATATACAACAGGATAAAACGCTTCGGTTTCGATGTCCGCTCACGACCGCTTCAGTCCGCACCGAGGGCTTATTTTGGCGCCCGCACGGTTGTAATATTGCACATGGAAAAGACCCGTCTTCGGGAGCTGTAGCGGAGGTTTTTCAAAGTTTTCACAAAAAAAAATTTCGCCGCGGATTCTTACCCTCGCCAGAGGGTAGCGAGCTATACCGTCGTCCGACAAATTAGCATTTGTCCGACAAAGGTGCTCGCTCTGCGAGGCCGGAGTCGTTCCCGAGACTCAACCCTTTTTTAAGCCATATATGGATACCATCCGGAAAGCCCCCCCTCCGAAATGCTCCGAAACCGAAAACTGCGAGTTACAAGTACTCTTTCCGGCTCAATGAAGAGAAAAATATCCGTTTCAATGAGTTGCTTTGTAAGGCAGGACTGGAGCATAATCGCAGCCGGTTTATCGTAAAACGCATCTTCGCCGAGGAGTTCGTAGTCGTCAAACGCGACCCGTCGAAAGTGCAATTCGTCGCCCGGCTGAACGACTTTTATTTCCAAATTCAAAAACGGAGAAACAACAAGATTGTAAAGGCTATCAATACGCACTTATCCAACGTTGCGATTCCGCATCAGATCGCCGCATTGGAACAACGCACACGCGAGTTGAAAGCCCAAAGTCACGAGATTCTGAACCTTGAAAACAAGCTAAAGAATGGTTGCGAATATAAGGTCGGGCTCCTCGCCCGGCGGAGCCTTGTACTACAACAAGGAGAAAGTAGATAAAGACGAGGCAGAAGTACTCTTCCAGCAGAAGATGCTGGAACTATACGATAAACGCGGTGCCTTGATATTGCTGCCTGCATGGATAGTTTCCGGTTCAACCTCGAAGCCAACCGCAGGACTACGAACACGGTTTTCCATGCTTCACTGAATCCTTCGCCGGCGGACAAACAGACCGACGAAGGACTCCGGGACATCGCCCGCGAGTATCTCCATATCGTATCGCTGCGGGGCGGTGAGAACGGTCGGAAGATCCGCAACCCGCATGATTATGACCGTTCCATGTCCGTATTGCAGGAGTTGAAACGGAAATACAATTTGCATCCGAGCGTCAAAGGTCAGGAATTAACGGACACCCCCGGACTTCGAAAGGTGAACTATAAGGCGGGGAACGTCAAACAACAAATTTCGTCCGTCGTGCAATCATGCCTGCGAAATTACAAATGCTCCTCCCACGGTGAGTTGCGCACGCTGCTGGAGCAGTTCAACGTCTCGGCCGAGGAGCACACGGGAACCGTCGACGGGCGAAGTTGTGCCGGAATCGTCGCCAACGGTTCACTGCAGGGCAGGGAGTTCACGACCAATGTCTTCGACACATTGCATCCGGCGCCGAAAAAAGTGCATAACATAAAACAGCAGCGGATTCGGCAACGAAAGAGACGACAAAAACGCCGAACGCTGTAATTTTCAATTATAAGATAAAATCATTTATCCGGCGGTTTGACTGTATCGAATGTCGTCCCATAATGCTGGGGCTTCTCTTCGTTCCATTCCGATAAGTTTGCTTATGGCATAGAGATCGCAATAGTAAATATACTTAGAGGTTCGTCGAAGGATTCAACCAAATCAGCGTATCTTGAAGCCTTTATGTGCTATTTGCGACACGGGCGTGAAAACAAGAAAATGCAGATACAGGGAGCGGTTCATTCTCCGTGACGGACCTCCGGTCATGCCTTCGGAGGATATGTAGGGATTGTTTCCTGAGGCGATGTTTTCGGGTTTTCGCAGCCTGTGTCCGGTCTTCCTATAAACCGATTTAAGTATAACCGAATGAAAACGACATCGATCACAGCCCGGCTCAATTACCGCGCCGACAGCGAGGGCTGTCATGCACTTATTATTCAGGTGATCCACCGCCGTCGCCGCAGTATCCTGACCACTCCGTACCGGTTGCGTCCCGAGGAGTTCGACGCGCAAAGGGGGCGCGCCGTGGCAGTGAACCGCACTAAATCCCGCCGCACGCTGATCCGCGAGGCGAACGAATGCGTTGCACTTTGCACGGAAGAGCTACGTGCTGTCTGCGCGCGTCTGGCAGCCTCCGGAAAACCCTATACGGCATCGGACATCACGGGAGCATACAGGTCGGGCAACGACAACCGCTACGTGGAAGCTTTCGCGAAACAGCTGGCATCCGATCTCGAAGAGGCAGGGCGCTTTGGCACAGCCCGCTCATACCGTTCTCTTGCGAGTGCATGGAGTAAATTCGCGGCACAGTCCCGTTATCGTTTTTCTCAACTCGACGAACACACGGTCTTTGCCTTCGGAGAATACCTCAAACGGCGCGGCAACCGTCGCAATACCGTTTCGTTCTATCTGCGCACCCTGCACGCCCTTTATAATCGAGCCCGGCGGTGCGGCTATGCTCCGACACACCGTAACCCCTTCCGGGAGGTATCGTTCAAACCGGCCCGAACCCCGAAACTGGCCGTACCCCGAAGCCTGCTGCGAACCCTTGCCGGCAGGGATTTCGGGGAGAGCGAACTGAACGAAGCCCGCGATATGTTTCTGTTCAGTTTTTATGCCCGGGGGATGTCCTTCGTGGATATGTGTTACCTGCGAAAAACGAAGGTTTGGAACGAAGCGCTGCACTACGAACGCCAAAAAACGCATCAGGTGTTCAGCGTAGCCCTTACGCCGCAGCTCCGGGAGATCATCTTCCGTTACGACGATCCGGGCTCCCCGTGGGTGCTGCCCTGCATGCAGCGCGGAATGCTCTCTTCGGCAAACAAACAGGAAGATATGAACGGCGACGTGCCGCCTGCGTCACTGTATAATTTCTACTGTATGGCTCTCCATTATTACCTCATTTTGCTCAAAGAGATTTCCCGGCGGTTGGGCTGCCGGAATCTGACCTTCAATGTGGCGCGCCATACATGGGCCACCGAGGCTCGGAGTATGGGCGTTCCCACACCGCATATCAGCGAAGGACTGGGCCACACTTCGGAACGCACCACGCGCATTTATCTGGCAAGTCTCGACAGACAGACCGTGGACGAAGTGAACGAAAGGGTTACGAAACTGTAATGGGAAAAATAAATTGCCCGACCGATATAAGCCTTAATTCGCTATGCAAAGCGAAATAATCGAGGAATTATCGAATGGAGTAAGCTGATTTACAGCATATATAATCATCGGATTTGTTTTATCGGAGCGAACCGGTTTTTCACAGATAGCTGATACGGAGGCAAGATGTTGGCTGTAAACCCGATTGCAGTGCAACAATATGCTGGAAACAGTAAAGCATTCGTTCTCTGTCCGTGCAGGATTCGGCAAAAAGAAGCCCCGGAACCGTTTGTAATATGTTCTAGGGCGGATAGATCTTCGGCAAATGTGCGTTTTGACATTTCAGGCAGAACATGATACGATAAAACAGCAATAGCGTGAAAAATGGCTTTACAATCATAAAAGACATCCTACATAGAGCGTATAAAAGATTATTTCTGATGATATTTCTTGCACAAGATGCAGATAATCCATATTTTTGCATCGGAAAATGAGGGACGCAAACCGACCGAGGAATAGAAATAGAATAATCCTGCTTACACGCCCGTATAAGGCGTGTTTTTGTTTTATCCGAAGTTTTGCAAATGTACCGATTTTCCTTGAAAAAAGTTGTACCTTATTTGTACCTCATCGCAGTATCTACGCTATTTTCCATATATTTGGGACAACTAAGGCACTTATTGCTACTTAAATGCACTTAACGCTACCTATTTCGACTTAAATGGGCTCCAACATTTACCTGCAAAAAATCTGCGAACAATGCGGCAAGGAATTCACCGCCCGAACGACTGTCACGCGGTTTTGCTCCCATACGTGCAGCAGTCGGGCATACAAGGATCGCACCCGAAAAGACAAGGTAGAAAAAATTAAGACCGACACTATCCGGATCAAAACCAAGGAGATCAGGGAAATTCAGGCGCGGGATGTACTGACCGTATCGGAAGTGGCGGCATTAGTCGGCTGTTCGCGGCGCACAGCATACAGATTGGCCGCAACAGGAACGATCAAGAGTGCCAACTTGGGCCAGCGGCTCACGCGCATCAGACGCTCAGAGGTGGATTCGTTCCTGTCGCTCCCGGCAAAACCCGCCCCGCAAGAGAAAGAGTACGAAATTTCAGAATGCTACACCGTCGGCGAAGCCCTGCGAACATTCGGTATATCGGACAAGACTCTCCGTGACATCCTAAAGCGGAACGGCATCCCGAAGTTTCAGCGGGGCAAGTTCGTTTACATTCCTAAAAAGTTACTGAATGAAATTTTTAACTAAATTCGCATATGGCTGTCAAAGTTAAACTTCTGCAAAAGAAGATTTCGGGAGGGCGCAAAACCCTCTACCTCGATTTCTACCCCGCAATCATCAGTCTCAAAACCGGGAAGGAGACGCGCAGGGAGTTCCTCGGCCTGTATATCCACGAGAAGCCGAAAAACGCCATCGAGAAGCAATACAACGCCGAACAGCTGAAACTCGCCGAGGCGATTCGTCAACAGAAAGAGAACACTCACAACAAGCCGGAGATATACAACGAATACGAAAAGGAGCGGCTCCGGAAAAAGGAGCTGGGCGACCGCGATTTCGTCGAATATTTCCGCAGGACGGCAGGCAAACGTTCCGGCTCCAACCACAACAACTGGATGTCCGCACTAACCTATCTGGAACAATTCACAGGCGGCAGGGTGAAATTCGCCGACCTCAGCGAGCAGTATCTGGAAGAGTTCAAAGAATATCTGCTGACCACCCAGAGCGTCAAGAGCAAACGGAAAAAGGAGCCGCTGTCGCAAAACTCCGCCCTCTCCTATTTCAACAAGGTCAAGGCCACTTTGAAGCAGGCATACAAGGAGGGAATTTTACAAACCGATCTGAATGCGCGTGTGGATTCCATAAAAGCGGCCGAAACGCGCAGGGAATACCTCACCTCGGAAGAATTGAATAAATTGGCTAAAACGCCTTGCAAGGATGATCTGCTGAAACGTGCCGCCCTCTTCTCCGGATTGACCGGACTGCGTTTCTCGGACATTGAAAAACTGACTTGGGGCGAGATCGGGCAGGACGAGTCGAAAGGCTACACCATTAATTTTCAGCAGAAAAAGACCAAAGGCATCGAAACGATGCCTATATCCGAACAGGCGTTCAGCCTCCTCGGAGAGCAGCAGAAGCCGGAAAGCCGGATATTCGGAGGACTGCGTTCGGCATCCTACCACAGCAAAGACCTGCGGGACTGGCTGAAAGCGGCAGGAATAACGAAGCACATCACGTTCCATTGCTTCCGGCACACGTTCGCAACGTTGCAGCTATTCTATGGCACAGACATATATACTGTATCGAAACTACTCGGACACAGAGAGTTGAAAACAACACAGATATATACCAAGGTCGTTGATGATGCTAAACGCAGAGCCGTCAATAAAATAACCATAGAATTAGAATAGTTATAGATATTTCAGAAATGGATGCATTTCATCCAACATACAGAGAAACTATCATTGCTTACTAAGACGATACCCATGCTTGAAAAGAAATATTATCTCAATTTTTGTCCTTACAGAGAAATCGAAAGATACCTATTCGGATATGTTGATTTCTGCAATGTTATGTAAATAATAGGAGACAATAATAGTAGAGTTATGAAGGCAGATATAGAACGAGAAAAAATGTGCTTTATCTTGGAATTGAGAAAGATCACAGCAAGTAATATGGAATCAATCTACAACGAAAAGCTACATCGGTTTTGTTATTATAAAAGTTCAAAAGCGACGGTTGACGGAAAAGAAATTCCACAAGGATTCGATCGGTTCCTTGCGACCATCACACCCGAAAACAAAGGAAAAACAGCCACTCTCAACTTAAAAACATACAACGAGTTCGACATATCGGAAACGGATTTTATCGAAGATGAAATTTTAAGAGTGGAACGGCTGCTCAACCTATATCAGACAGAAATAGAGTACCCTCAACGAAAAGCGGGTGCAATGTATCTGGAATTTCTGCGAAATCAGCTCGAAGCAATCGGTAAAAATGAAGGCAAGAAAAGCCACGACAATTTACAGGAACTAATCAACAGCGAAACCATCTACCAATCCATAATGGATTTGCTTGCCGATAAGAAAAAAGTGGACGGACAAACCCACAAATGGAGCGACGAGAGCAAAGGAAATAAAAAGGTGCTCATCGTAATTCTGAAACAATTAGAGTTAAAAGGATATTTCAACATCAAACGTAAACTAACTGCGGCCGAAATCCAAGCAATTTGCAGAAATACTTTCGGCCATGAAGTTAGTATCGATTTAATTAAGAAAACTGCTCATGACGACTATAACATCGGTTTTGAAATACCCCGTCCAACAGATTTGACACAGAATTAACTACACAAAGTGCACTCGTGTATTTTGTGTAGTTAATATATTGTATATCAATATTTTATATCTATATTTTCGCAGCTGTAATTAAATTTTACAGCTATGAAAAATATAGGTTTTTCTTTCGACGATCTGCCTATGGCAGTGAGTCAGCTTACCGACAAGGTAAATTCGATCTATTCCATGTTGGCCCGGCATTCCATGCCGCAGGAATCACCCCAAACCGAGGATAAGCTCTTGTCCGTTCGTGAGGCCTCCACGCTACTGCGGTTGACCGTCCCCACCATTTACAGCAAAGTGTCGAGGGGCGAACTGCCGTGCATGAAGCAGGGCAACCGGCTCTATTTCTCGCTGGCCGAGATCACTGCACACCTCAGATCGGGCAAAAAACGATCCGCCGCAGAGCTGACCGCCCAAGCCGAGGAATTCTGCAACCGCAAGGAAGGAGGGCGTTATGGAAAATAACCGCACTGACCGACAGCCCCGCACCGTTGATTTTTCATTATTCGACCAAATCGAGACTGCCGTCCCCGCATACGATCTGGACAAAGCCATTCAAAAGAGGGATTACCGAATCGACCTGACACAGCATTACGCCGATGCAGAGTATCTGCTAACTGTCGATGGAATCGGGATGCTCGCCAAAGGCGACATCCAAGCCGTGAAAGGCAAGGCGAAACAAGGCAAAACATTTTTCATCACGGCATTGGTCGCGGCCGTACTGAACGGAAAGTTCGGGGCGTTAAAGGTCTCCGGCGAGGACTATCGCGTTCTGATCGTGGACACGGAGCAGAACATGAAAAACGTGGCAAGGAACGCCCGGAAAATACACCGCTTGTGCGGGTGGCCGGAAAATGAAAATCATCCCCGATTCAGCGCGGTCGCTCTGCGCGGGTACAACACCGACGAACGGCGGGAGATACTGGAGGGCGAAATCGCATTGCTCAAGCCCGATCTAGTGATACTGGACGGAATCAAAGACCTGTGTCGCAACATTATGGACAACCCCGAAAGTACTGACGTTTTGGATTTGCTGTCGCGGCTCAGCCAAGACAATAACACGGCAATCTGCTGTATCCTGCACGAAAACAAGAGTTCGGCAGACAGCAATATGCGGGGACATCTTGGGACGGAACTCATCAACAAATGCACCGAAGAGTACCAAGTGACCAAAAAGGACAATGTGATCACCATAGAGCAGACGGTGAGCCGGGATGCGCCACTTTACGACAAATTGGAATTTACGATCGAAGAGGACGGAATGCCATCGGAAATTGCTATTGCAATGAAAACACACAAAAATTCGATCCAAAAAACAATCGCCAAGACCGATTACTGGCGGCAGTTTTTCATTAACCAAAGCAGTTACACCAGAAAAGAGCTGCACCGTGTCATTATGGAGAGCGGAGAGAAAAACCGCACCAATGCCTATGCGAAAATCAGAGCCGGACTCAACGAGGGCAAATTGACCATCGACGAAAAACAAATCATCACGCTCACACAAAAAGAGGATTCGATTTGAGTGTGGGCATTGTGTTGTGTATGCGCCTATATAGGCGCTTATACACAAATCACAATTTTATGCAGGAGAAACCGCCCCTTCTGGCTGTATTTCCACCTATAACCATAAAAACAGCAGACAATTATGAAAAACAGATTGGATGTAAAAGTTAGTTTATTTCAGAACTGCAAAGCCAGCGGAATGCCCGTTAGCGAAATTTCCCTGTGCGACTTCTTATCCGGCTCCACGTTTCGCGGGAAATACAAAACAACCGTAGACAGGTATCGGGCCGCTGGTGACGAGGACAAAAACCGTTTAAAAACGAGTCTCCCTGCCGTTACGGTAAGCGGAACATTCAGCAAGCGGAACAGTGCGGGGTTGATCGCCCACAGCGGTCTGATCTGCATTGACATCGACGAAAAAGACAATCCGGATGTCGCGGAGTTCGACCGTCTGAACGAACTGATCCGCATCATTCCCTATGTGGTCTACTGCGGACACTCCATAGGTGGAAAAGGCTATTTCGTCATTATCCCTATAGCCTCTCCGGAGAAGCATAAGGAGCATTTCGAGGCTCTCCGACAGGATTTCGCCCGATGCGGCATAACGATAGACAAGAGCGGCAAAGATGTAACTCGCCTGCGGATTTATTCCTACGACAATACAGCTTACATCAATCCTTCCGCCGCCACTTACGAACGAACAGCAACCGTCCGCACCATACACGTGGCAACCGACTATAATAAGCCTCGCATTTCTACACCGAAAGAAAAAATCCCGAACGCCCGGAAAATCGCATCGCGGATTGCAGACCTCATCAGAAATGGAACAGACCCCACAGCGGTTTATGAAAACTGGTTCGAAATCGCCTGCGCCCTAATCAGCGAGTTCGGAGAGAGTGGGAGGACGCTATACCATATGGTCAGCCAAAATTACCCGGACTACGATCCGGATAAGGCCGACCGGCAGTTCGATGCGGCCCTGAAAAAGGACGGCTACTCGTATCACATCGGAACATTTTTCCATCTCACAAATGGGAAATGACTGTATTCCAAATAAATACGGGATTGCATATAACCACCCTTATTTCAATTTGGGACCATTCCATATGGATTTATTATGGCATTAAAGATTAGGTGCGGCAGATTGAATGAAAACACCCTTTACGCGCACAATCTGCCCCCCCCCAAATGATAACCGAGGTTTAATAACCTCGGTTTTTCATTGCCTACTCTTCGCCGCATTTCAGGCGTGTGCTCTCCGCGCGTAAATTCACGACAGGATCGAAGATGATCCACACACTTTCCACATCCCGGAATATTTCCTATCTTTGAGGTCGAAAACATATTGAATAGCGTTTTGCTATTGTTACTGAGCTGAGAAAACGACCAAATTTCATAGCACTCTGAGAACAATAGGTAGAATGCTCACGTTTAGGCGTGGGCTATACTTATTTGGAGTGCGGGTGCTTGGTCGTACCTCTCAGCCGATAAGCTATGACCCGCGCCATTTTTGTAGGCGGGGTCAGGAAAATAGACTGACCTATGGAGTACAACAAAAACGGGCAGATTCTACGCGAGTTCTATGCCCGGCACGACCTGACCGATTGTTTTGAACGCGACAACGCCTACCTCGAATCGGCATTCGACGAGATCAATCGAATCTGGTTCGACAACCTCTGCAAAATAGACGAGGTTAACTACCTGATGATTGCCGAAGCTCCGCTGTGGGGCAAGTCCAAAAGCTACATTTACAATCCTGCTACACCATTCACCCAGTTCTTTCAAAAGAGCGATCTAGAATATGTTCTAAACACGAAAATCCGCGACAAGGCGGAGTTTATCGACCGTTGCAACCAAATCGGTCTGCTAATTATTGACATCTCCCCATTCGCCCTCAACACCGAGGATACGATCATCAACTACCGCGGGAAATCCAAACAGAATCCTTATGGTATCACCAAACGCGAATACCGTCTACTGATTCAGGAAACCCTGCCGACATTCTTCGACTGCAAAATAGAGAAAATCGCTCCGAAGGCATCGTGCGACATCAGAGTATTTTTCCGCTATGCACGGGTGGAAAACACATTTCGGGATATTATCGCAGACTCCTTGATCAAGTACAATCTGCTTGCATCGGCAAACGACCTTCCGGAAATCTCAAATCCAGCCGGAGGGATAGATCGAAATAAAATTAAGACGATAATTAATTTGGCTGTCATCTATATATTTACTTACTTTGTAGAAATGTGAATATTAAAACGACAATAACTGAGAAATTTGAAGAAATAATCGTTATTTTGACGAGGTTGACAACAGATATACGGATCAATTGAAGAAAGACAATATTCCTATTTTATAAACGGAAACCCGGAAGGCATACAATCCGTTTACAAGTATCAAAATAAATAAAAATAATCTTGTACAGAATAAAATTACTATGGTCTATAAATATATCAAAAATAAGGGGCGAGGTGGATTTGGCGTTGTAGATATTTATGAGGACGAACAGGGAAATCAAATAGCAAAAAAACTTTTGATATCGACCCTAGGATGAAAGGCATCGAAGAACAAGCACGTAAACGCTTTGTAAAAGAAGCCAAATATCAACAACAGATTGAACATCCTAATATCGTTAAAATAATAGATGTCGATACAGATAAAGAACCTCCATTTTATACAATGCCAGTAGCAGATGCTTCTCTCGAAGAAGATATAGCCAATGGAATAGTAAATAGCAGTAATTTTCTGAAATGTTTTTACGATATTATGGCTGGTTTAGAAGAGATCCATTCATACAGCATATATCATAGAGACCTAAAGCCCGGAAATGTATTAAGATTTGGAAAAGAATATGCGATCGGAGACTTTGGACTAATGTCTATAGATCAAACCGGAGTAACATCCCTAACAACTCCGGGTATGCATAAAACATCAGATTCGTACACAGCACCAGAAATCACACAAGATTTGCGAAAGGCAAGTATCCAATCAGATATTTACTCTTTGGGATGCATTTTGCATGACTTCGTGGGTCAAACGTGCCGAATACCATGTAATGAAATATCCGAATCATCAGAATATGGAGATGTATTATTGGGAGCAACAAGAATGGATCCATCAAGACGCTTTTCAAGTGTTGCAAGTTTCAGAGAAGCCCTTAATTCCATTATACAAAACACAGAAAGAGTAAAAACTCAATATGCGGAAAAAGTTTTAGAAACCTTAAAAAAAGATATTGATACGTATAATGAGGATGATATTTCAATACTATCCGATTTCTTAAGTTCCAATGTCGTACAAGAAGAAAAAAACGTAATCCTTGGTGAGCTAACTATAAATCACCTCAATAAAATAATTAAAATACCTCGGCATTTTGATTTCATTGCGAAAGTCTATTGTAAATATGTCAGAGACCATGCCTTTGAATGGAGTTTTTGCGATACATTAGCAAATAGAATAGTCATTATCATTGAAAATGGGAATATAGACATCAAGTCTGACGGTATCTTTGCATTGCTATATATGGGTACATCCCACAATAGATGGTATGTCGAGCGGATAGTATTAAATTATTTACGGAAAAGTAATATTGAAGATAGGCTATTGAAGCGAATGATTATGGAGATGCGAATAGATGGAAAGAAATTCTGTCGAGCTATTGATCATTTACATTTATCTTTAGGGGTAAGTCGAGAATTCTTAAATCCAGAAATAAAAAAGATTATAAACGTAATTTGTTAATGAAATATTTCACATACACCAATATCGGTCCAAGGGACATCAATGAGGATTCTTTCTTTGCAACGATTAAGGACGGAACCCTATATGCTTGCATTGCAGATGGTGTGGGTGGAATGGACTATGGAGATATTGTTAGTAAATTTGCAACTAAGCTATTCAGTGAAGAACTGATTCGCTTTAGAAATAATCAATTACAGGTTTCAAACGACATCAATGAAAGATTAACAAAATATATAAACGATGAATTAACTGGTGCTAATGCTGCAACGACATTTACAGCAGGAGTCATTTACAATTATGAACTGTACGGTTCTCATGTAGGAGATAGCAGAATATGCATCTTACGAGGAAACGGTATAAAACAATTGACTGAAGAACATAATGAAGCGGGACGGCTCATTCGAGAAGGAAAACTAACAAGCGAGGATAAAAAATTTTATCCAAGAAAAAATATAATAGAACATATTATGGGGAATATGAATTTGTATGCCCCACAAAAAGTATATTTCCAATTGAATCCTTCTGATAGATTAATTTTTTCAACCGATGGGTTTCATGATACAATATCGAAAAGAGAACTTAGAGATATATCTACAGTAAACTCCTCTTTTGAACAATTCAACAAGCAATTGGTCATCGAAATTGAGAACAGAGTTTTAAAAGACAATACAACATTTATTACAGTTGAAATCTGAATAATTCATCCTTTTGTACCCTATTTGTACCTTAAAATACATAATATATTAGTTACAAACTAATTATATTTTCTGCATCGTAATTTCGAAATAGTCCGATTTTGTCTGTTTGTTGACGGCAAGTATATGAAATCAGACGTAATTCGCTTTGCATAGCGAATTGCAGTACAGGCAGGCAATCTGCCTTTCGTTACGTTGCGGAGTGTAAGGCATAATCGGGCTGTTCCCAAGACCCGGTCAAGCCTGTAAATGAAGAGAAAACCGCATATCCTGTACATTGTTTTCTGCCTGTGCTTCATAGGTACGGGAGTGTTTCGTACCGCTCATGCACAGCATGCGGGTATCAAAACCAACCTGCTGTATTGGGCGACTACTACACCCAACGTCGGGCTGGAATGGCGGCTTGCCCCGCGATATACGCTGTCCGCCACCGTAGGCTACAACGCCTTCAATTTCCCGAACCACACCGATGCCAACGGCGTCGCTGTCAACCCTAAGCTGCACCACTGGCTCGTCATGCCCGAAGCCAAATACTGGTTCTGCCGGGTTTTCGAGCGCCACTACATAGGTTTTCACGCCCTTTACGGCCAGTACAACGCCGGAGGTATGAAGTTCCCGAAATTCCTCGAAGACGCCCGTTACGACGGCTGGGCTGCGGGCGCAGGCCTGAGCTACGGCTATCAGTGGGCTCTCGGCAAACGATGGGGGCTGGAAGCATCCATCGGCGCGGGCTATATCTACCTGCGTTACTACAAATACGATTGCGGAGCCTGCGGCGACAAACAGGGCAATTACCGCCAGCATTGGTTCGGGCCTACGAAAGCCGCGGTATCATTCATCTATTACATCCGGTAGCCATGAAACATTTGACGATCATAATCGGGCTGTTGTTTTTCAGCCTGTTCGCTACGATGCAACGTGCCGGAGCGCAGAGACAGGACTCCGCAGCAGCCGAACAGAAAGACCGCCCTTATCCGTCGGTGCACTATTTGGCTGAGCCCTGCGCCCGGTGGCGGGGCGACAGCCTCGAAGTGCGTTTTTCGGGCGAGGTGGCCGGGCGGCTCAAAGGTTCGGAATCGCTGCATCTCATTCCCATATATATTTCGGGCGGCGATACCATCCGCTATCCGGAAGTCGGATATTTTACCTCTTCGGAAGCGAAATACTACAAACGACGGGAGGCCTTGTCGGATACGAAAACGGACGGGACTGTTCGCGTTCTCGACCGCAAGGGGCATAGCGAAGTCGACTACCGGGAGAGTATGCTCGTCCCGCAAACTTTTGCGGGGCGCGTACAACTGCAACAGCTCCTGCATACCTGCTGCGAAGAGCACCTGCTGGCTTCGGAAGCAATCGCCGTTCCGGAGCGTGCCGTCACGGTGCCCGATACGGTCTATACGACCGTTGCGGGCATGCTGCCATTTCCGGTAGCCGCCGTGAGCGTGCCGCTGTTCGAGACGAACGTGACCTTCGTCCGGCCCAAGCCGGAGGCGGTCAAGGAGCGCACGGCCACGGCCACCGTCCGTATTACCTACCCGGTGAACGATTGGAGGGTCTATCCCGACTTCGAGAACAACCGGCAGGAGTTGTCGCGTATCGACAAAATCCTGTCGCCCGTGGCCACCGATACGGCGACCTACCGCATCCTTTCCGCCTCGATTACGGGTTATGCTTCGCCGGAGGATACCTACAAGCATAACATGGTGCTCTCCGAGCAGCGTGCCGGCGGTATGCGCGACTATCTGCACGGGCGCTACGGTCTTCCGACCGAAAAAGTCACGGCCGAGGGCAAGGGCGAGGACTGGGAGGGTCTGCGCGAAGCGGTCGGACGGAGCGACATGAAGGCTAAAGACGAAGTGTTGGACATCATCGACACTTACGACATTTTCGACGGGCGTGAAAAGCTCCTGATGGATCTCCGCGGCGGCGATCCTTACCGATATATGCTGGAACATATTTTCCCGCCGCTGCGGCGTATGGAGATGCGGATCGACTACCGCGTGCGGGCCTTCGATCCGGAGGAAGCCGGGGAGCTGATCGGCCGTCGTCCGCAGGATTTGAGCCTGCAGGAGATGTACGAGGTGGCGCAGGCCGAAAACGACGACCGCACGATCGTAAGACAGCGCGATGCTTATGGCCGTGAGTACGACATCGCCGTGCGCTATTTCCCGGATGACGACATTGCCAACATCAACGCCTCGTCGGCAGCCCTCGTGCGGGGGGATCTGGAACTGGCGTGGGTGTGTCTGGGCCGCGTCAGGGAGAATCCGCTGGCGGCCAATAACCTCGGTGTGTACCATTGGCTGTGCGGGAAGATCGGGGAGGCCGAAGCCTACTTCGAAAAGGCCCGGGCGACCGATCCTCAGCGGGCCGCCTACAACCTCGAACAGCTCCGCAAGTGGAAAGAGGAATTCGGGGATGAGGCCGAAGCAGGAATAGATAACGTAAGCGAATAAAGGGATGCGGGCCCGGGATGAGAACGGGGCCGGACGCAGCATAACGACAGGAACAGACGCAGACACGGGAACAGCCGGGCGATGCGGAGGCGACAGATCACAGCGACGCACGGCAGGCTGAAAAACGATGAGATGGACGGCACGACATATCATACACCGCAGGGCGGCGATGCTGGCAGGTTCCGTTGCGGGGCTCTGCCTGCTGTTGTGTGCCTGCTCTCTGGAGGACGACCGGGATATCTGCTGCGGGAATATTCGCATGGAGATCAGATACGTCCCCTACGGCGTCGAAGAGCTCGCGACCTATATCCGCTCGCTGCGTCACTTCGTCTTCGATGCCGGGGGCCGTTTCGTGCGGGAGATTCCCTCCGGAGAGCCGATCCGGATGTTGCGTTTTTCGCTTCCCGACGGCGACTACACGCTGCTGACGCTGGGCAACGCCGAAAGTCCGCTGGCGTTCGAAGCCGGCGACCGGACGCTCGCGACACTCGAAATGGAACTGGCGGGCCTCACGCCCTCGGGCGAATACCTCGATGCCGACGAATTGTATTGGGGCGTGTGCCGCATGCATGTGGACGGATCGCGACAGCAGACGTTTACGACCTACATGAACAATATCCACTGCCACCTGCATGTCAAGGTCATGTGGCACAATATGCCGGAAGATGTCGGAGCGTACCGTATGGAAATCGGGCAGGTTCCCGTGGGCTATTCGCTCTGCCCCGACCGCTGTCATACGGTGGGCGACAAACTCATTCCCGCAGGCAACGGAAAGTTGGCGACCCATGTGGAGCGCACGCCCCTCAAGGCGCAGGAGTTGCGCGGGGAGTTCGTCACGATGCGCTATACCGCGGAGCATATTCCTGTCTTCCGGCTTTGGTTCGGCGACAAGGCCGTTACGGAGCCTATCGACCTGCGACGGGCTTTCCGGACGTGGGGCTGGAATCCCGACGCTGCGGCCGTACAGGAATACCGCATCCAGCTCACGCTTTTTGCCGACGGCAGCGTGGAGGTGCGCCCGTGGATCGACGCCGATGTCGAAGACTGGCAGGACGGAGGAACATTCAACTGACCGGGGCGGATGAATACGATAATGATTGATACGATAATTTTTTAATGATTTTTATGTTAAGAGTAATGAAACGAATCTGTTTGCAGGCTTTTATCGGAATGATAACGGCCTGGACGGCCGTGTCGTGTTCCTCGGAGCCCGCGGCCTGCGGATGTGGAGACGACGGAAGCACCATTCCCGTGAGCTTCACGATGAACACCCCGGCGGGGGAAGCCGTCCCCTACGGCACTACGCGCGCCACGCACGACGAGGCCGAGTGGACGATCCACCGCCTTACGCTTTATGTCTATTCGGTCGATGACGCCGGCAGGGGGACTTTCCTGCGCCGCTATGCCACGGATGCGTCGGGCGATCAGGCCATCAGCATCGTCTCGAACGGCGCCGGAACCTACAATTTCACATTGAAGGCCCCGGTGAGCGACCTGAAAGCCCGCCAGCGTTTCGTCTTCGTGGCCAATGACGCCTTTGACGAACCGTCTCCCGGAGAGTCGCAGGACGAGCTGGAAAACAAACTGGCAGGCATCACCCTCGAAGAGGGGCATTCGGCCGACAAGCTCGCTGCCAAAGGCACGGGCATCGCCATGTCGGGCATCGCACGAAGCAATTCGAGCGACGTCGTGACCATCACGCCCGGCGTGAAGTGCGAGGTGTCCCTCCGGCGTATCGTGGCCCGCGTGGATGTGCAGAACAACACGCCGAATCTGGTCATCAGCTCCATCGAGCTGTTGAATGCCGCGCCCCGGGGCTACCTCTTTCCGCACGATCCGGTCGCCGCTGCCAGCGAAAGCTACATTACCGAGGCGATGAACGCCGAGGTCGCTCTCGGTACGACTTACGACGAACAGAAGGATCTCAAAAAGGTGTTCTACCTCTACGAGCGGCATAACGAAGACGGCAACGGCGCCGAAATCAAGATTACCTACACCGTCAACAGCAGCAAGGGCGAGGTCGTAGTACCGTTCCGCAAGACTTCCGACACCAGGGAGTTCGTGGATGTCGAGCGCAATACGCTCTATACCGTCGTGCTCGGAAACGGCGATCCCGTGACGACCAACGAAGTGAAGTTCTCGCTCAGGATCGAGGATTGGAACGTCGTGGATATGGACGAAGCGGTGGATCCCGACGAGGACGAGCAGATGAAACGCAATAAGGCGTTAAAGGTCAATATGTTCACCCCGTTCAACGCCAAGAGCGTGGATCTGGGAGCGAAAAAGATCAATGCGTTCTACGACAAGCTGGACGTCGCGGTGCCCGCCAACCCGAAGGACGTGTACTTTACCTACACGGAATTACAGGATGCCGGGCTGACGGCCGCCGATGCGGTGCTGACCGACGACAGCGGCAACGAATACCGCCTGCCTACCAAGGGCGAGCTGAATCTCTTATTGCCCATGTGGACGGAAGAAGCCGACCGGGCTACTGTCAATAAAGAAAAGGATGGTATGTATAATCCGTATTGGAACGACAATCCCTCGGTCAATACATACCCATACGTGACTGTTGAAACTCCTTTTACCGAAACGATCTACCTGAAAAACGGCGAGGGCAATCTGCCCGATCAAACGCATCCCGACGATACCGACAGCGAATATACGCTCAAAGGCCAGTCGCAGATGAAAGTCGGAGCGCTGAGCGAAACGGTGCACTATTACACGGAGGAGCCGGATGATCCGCAGAAAGGCAATTACAACATCCGGCCCGTTTACGGCCTGCGGTTCAAAGGTACGAGCCAGTACGCGGCCTACCGCTGGGAAACATGCCAGATCGCAGACAATCCGTTGGAGCGTTATCTTTCGATCAAGATCAAGGCGTTGGAAAAGGACGATACGCAGACTACGATCGACCAAGTGGCACAGGAGGCGTTTTGGAAGGACGGTTTTATTGAATTTAAGTTCCCCGCTTCAGGCTACTATTCGCAGGCGAATGCAGGTAATCCTACCTCTGAAAATATCACGAGCCACGGAGTCTATGGCTATTACTGGTCCTCGTCGCTATGGACGGGAGGTTCGGACATCCGCGGCTTGGGTTTCCACCTCCATAATGCGTACGTGTTCCACTACGCTGTTGGTAATAGGTTCTCTCTTCGCTTTGTAAAAGTATCGGAGTAGCCCTGTCTCCGCCCGAATAACAGCAAACAGAAAAAACGAAATAACGCCATGAAAACAAGATTCATAACCGCACTCTTCGCTGCCGCCTCGCTGCTGGCCGGATGCAGCAAGGAGACGACCGGTCCGGGCGATACGGACGACAGCCGTATTCCCATCACCTTTACCCTCGCCACGCCCGGCAGCGAAGGGGTGATTTACCCCCGCAGCGCCACGCGGGCCACGCACGACGCAGCGGAATACGCCGTCCGTCAGCTGACACTGCTGGTTTACGACGCGACCGATACCTCCGCGCCCAAATTCCTGCGCAAGCACGACATGACGAGCGACATCACGCTCTACGACAACGGCAACGGCACCTACACCTTCTCGCTCGAAGCGCCGATTTCCGATATGAACGCCAAGCGCAAATTCGTCTTCGTCGTAAATGACGATGCCGCCGTGGCTGCGACGGCAGCGGGTTCGGCCGAAGCCGATCTGCACGAGACCGCGGCCACCGTCGAGCTCGCCGACGGCGATACGGCCGACAAGCTCGCCGAAGCCGATGCGGGCATCGCCATGTCGGGCACGGCGACCGCAGACGGGCAGAACGAGGTGATTACCATCGTGCCGGGCGTGAAGTGCGAGGTCAAGCTCACGCGTATCGTTGCCCGTGTGGATGTGCAGAACAACACGCCGAACATGACGCTCGAAAGCGCCGTACTCGTCGGTGCCGCCACCCGAGGCTACCTTTTCGCGCAAGCCCCGCTCTCGGCTCCGGTCGCCGACCGGATCGTGCTGGGCAGCAACGCGACGGTGGATCTTACCGAAGAGCATCCCGCACTCAAACCGGGCGAGGTGTTCGCTCCGAAGACCTTCCGAAAGACGTTCTACGCCTATGAACGCCCCAACACGGCCGGAGACTACGCTGCGGTGCGGATCACCTACCGCGTGAACGACAGCAAAGGTACGGTCGAAGTGCCCTTCATCCGCACCGAAGCCGGCGGCGCACAGACGCCCGTCGATATCGAGCGCAACCACCTTTACACCGTGGTGCTGGGCAACGGGAAGCCTGTGACGACCAACGAAGTGCAGTTCACGTTCAAAGTCGAGGACTGGAACACGGTCGAGATGCCCGAAGAGATCGGCCCCGGCGATCCGCTCGATCCCAAGTCGCAGCAAAAGCTCAACGCTGCGCTCAAGGTCAATATGTTCACCCCGTTCAACGCCAAGAGTGTGGATCTGGGGACGAAAAAGATCAATTCGTTCTTCGATAAACTGACCGTTTCGGCGGACGACTGCCCGACCGACTCCTATTTCACCTATACGGAGTTGAAGGACGCCGGGCTGACGGCCGCCGATGCGGTGCTGACCGACGGCGAGGGTAACGAATACCGTCTGCCGACCGAGGGCGAGCTGAACCTGCTGCTGCCCATGTGGACGGAAGAGGCCGACCGGGCTACTGTCAATAAGGAAAAGGACGGTATGTATTATCCGTATTGGAATGATAACTCCTCGACTAACACCTTCCCTTATGTGACCGTAGAAACGCCCTTTACCGAGACAATCTACCTGAAGAACGGCACGGACAATTTGCCGGACGAAACCCATCCGGCCGATCCCGAATATACGCTCAAAGGCGAGTCGCAGCTGAAGGTCGGTACACAGACGGAACAAATTGCCTATCCTGCTGACCTGGTAACGAATGTTTACAATATTCGTCCCGTTTACGGTCTGCGGTTCAAGGGTACGAACCAGTACGCCGCTTACCGCTGGGAAACGTGCAAGATCGCTTCCGACCCGTTGGAGCGTTACCTCTCGATCAGGATCAAGGCCCTGCATCCGCAGGACAATGCGACGACCATCGACGACGTGGCCGACGAGACGTTCTGGCAGGATGGCTTTATCGAGTTCCAGTTCCCTGCTTCGGGGTACTATTCGCCGGAGAATGCAGGTAATCCTACCCCTGAGAATATCACGCACCGCGGAGTCTATGGCTATTGCTGGGTCTCGTCGCTGTGGACGGGAGACTCGGACTCGGGCGCTCGCTTCCTGGGCTTCTACCTCAATGATGCACACGTGGGCCACAGCGTTCCCGGCAGCAGGTTCCCGCTCCGCCTCGTAAAGGTATCGGAGTAGTCCCGTAGCTGCCCGAATAACAGAAAACAGAAAAACGAAATAACGCAATGAAAACAAGCTTCATAACCGCACTCCTCGCTGCCGCGGCGCTGCTGGCCGGATGCAGCAAGGACGCTCCGGACGGCGGCCCGCAGCCGTCGGACGGCAACCGCGTGGTCTTCACGCTGGGCGGAGCGACCCGCGCCGCAGGCGACAACGACGCCTCCGCGCCGCTGGCCGCTACCGACGAAGAAAAGAAAATCGACGGTCTGCTGGCCGTAGCCTTCACCGACGACGGCAACTATTACAAAACGTTCGACGCCGCCTACGATGCGGATTCGCAGACCGCTTCGTTCGACGTGGAAAAGAACGGAACCTACGATATTTGGTTCGTGGCCAATGCCGACGAAACGCTTGCCGCGGCGCTGCTGGCCCTGACCGACCGAAACTCCGATTCCCGCGTTACGGAGGACGACCTCGCGACGCTGCTCGTAACGCAGCAGGTCGGCAGGAAAGACGGCGAAGAGGCATGGCATCCGTTCGTGATGTTTTCGACGGAAGCCCGGCGCATCGTCTCCAAACACGGGGTGGTAACGAACGGCGGCGTCGTGACGATGCGCCGTCTGGCCGTGCGTATCGACCTCGTCAATGCCGCTACGGGCGTCACGGTCAATTCCGTGAAGTTCGTCAACCGCACGAAGCAGAGCCGTCTGGGCGCTTCGAACGACATGACGTTCTCCACCCCGCAGGATCTCTACGAAGAGAAATCCTACGAGGGAATTGACCTCGCAGGCGATTTCACCAAGCCAACCGAATACAAGGCTTCGATCTACTCCTATGAAAACGTGGATGTCACGCCCGACGGAGAGCATCTGCCCGCGCTGGAGGTCAAATACACGATGGACGGACTGAAATTCACCCATACGGTAAAATTCTTCGATTCGACCGACCCCGCCGGAAAAACTCCGCTGGCGCTCAAACGCAACTACCTCTACCGCATCGTGCTGACCAAGCAGCTCGACGTGTCTTTCGACATTACCGTCGAAGACTGGAACACCGCCGGGGCTTTCCAGATCGAGGACATCCCGTTCGACAAGCACGACCAGGCGGCGCTCAACGCTGCGCTCAAGGTCAATATGTTCACCGAATTCAACGTCAAGAGCGTGGATTTGAATTCGAAAACGGTCAACGCGTTCTACGACAAGCTGGCCGTTTCGGCGGACGAATGCCCGACCGACTCCTATTTCACCTACACGGAGTTGAAGGATGCCGGAGCGACGGCCGCCGATGCGGTCTTCACCGGTCCCGACGGCAAGAAATACCGCCTGCCGACCGAGGGCGAGCTGAATCTGCTGATGCCCATGTATACCGAAGAGGCCGATCAGCCTGATATCGACGGGAAAAAAGGTCGGTATCATCCGTGGTGGAATGACAATGCTTCGACCAACACGACCTATGTGATGGTTACGAATGAGTTTACCGAGACGATCTACCTGAAAAACGGCGTGGACAATCTGCCCGACCAAACGCATTCCGACGATACCGACAGCGAATATACGCTCAAAGGCCAGTCGCAGTTGAAGCTCGGAGCGCTGAGCGAAACGGTGCACTATTACACGGCGGAGCCGGATGATCCGCAGAAAGGCAATTACAACATCCATCCTGTTTATGCGGTTCGGTTCAAGGGTACGAGCCAGTACGCGGCCTACCGTTGGGAAACGTGTCAAATCAACGGCAATCCGTTGGAGCGCTATCTCTCGATCAAGATCAAGGCGCTGCCGGCGGATTCCGAACTGACGGTGGACGATGTGGCGGACAACGCCTCCTTCTGGCGCGACGGATTCATCGAGTTCAAGTTCCCCGCTTCGGGCTATTATTCGCCGGAAAATGCAGGTAATCCCCTCCCTGAGAATATCACGGGCCGCGGAGTCAATGGCTTTTGCTGGTCCTCGTCGCTGTGGACGGGAGGCTCGAACGCCCGCTCCCTGGCCTTCAACCTCGATGATACGCTCGTGGGCCGCTACGTTCCCGGCCACAGGTTCCCGCTGCGCCTCGTAAAGGTTGCGGAGTAGCCGTATCTGTATAACAGCAAACAGAAAAAACGAAATAACGCAATGAAAACACGAATCATATCGACCCTTGCGCTGATGGCCGGAGTACTGCTGAGCGGCTGTACGCGCGAGGATATGCCCGAGGGCGGCGCTCCGGGCGACGGCAACCGCGTGGTTTTCACGCTGGCCGGCATCACGCCGCAGCAACAGAACGGCAGAACCCGCGCCGCAGGCGACAGCGGAGCGGCGAAACCCGACGCTTCGGCCGCTACCGATGCCGAGAAGAAAGTAACCTCGCTCCTCGCCGCGGCCTATGAAAAACAGCCTTCGGGCGGGATGGGCTTCTACCGGGCCTTCGACGTGACGGTTACGGACGACGGCTGCTCGTTCGACATCGCCAAGGACGGCCGCTTCGACCTCTATCTGGTGGCCAATGCCGATCCGACGCTGGAGGGCGCCGTCAAGGCCCTCGGTGCCGGATCGCCCGTGACCGATCTGGAGGAACTGCTCGTGGAGCAGGCCCCCGACGCCGACAACGCCTTCGTCATGACCACCCCCGAAGTGCTGAAGATCATTTCGTACAGCGGCGAGGTGGCCGACTGCGGCGAGGTGTCGCTGCGCCGTCTTTCGATGCGCATCGACCTGCTGAACAAGGCCGAAGGACTGACCATCACGAAGGTGACGTTCCGCAACCGCGCCGTGAAAAGCCGGCTTTTCACGCCCAACGCCATGCTTGCGGAACCCGGAGCGGTCGAGGACAAGGAGTACCCGGATCTGAACCTCGTGGGCAGCTTCGACGTGCCGGCCGAATACAAATCGAAGATCTACGGCTACGAGAACCTGAGCCGCCGCGGCGAGGCGACCGTGCCGACGCTCGACATCGAGTACACCTACCTCGACCAGCCCTACACCCATACGGTCGAGTTCCTCGACCGGAACGACCCCGAGGGGCTGGCGCCGCTGGCTCTCAAACGCAACTACCTCTACCGTATCACGGTGGGCCGGAAGGTCGAACCCGAATTCGGCATCGAAGTGGTGGACTGGACGAACGAGAAGTCGTTCAACGTCGATGACATCACGTTCCAGGCTGAGATGAACGCCAAACTGGCCATCAACCATTTCGCCGGAGCCAACGTAAAGACGATAGACGAGGCGCAGGGAACGGTCGCCTTCACGACTGCCGACCCGAACAACACCTCGGCCTATGTCGCCTGGAATGAGAAGTGGGCGACGGCCGTCTACTACAACGAGACCGACGGAACCTATTACCGCGTGCCGACCAAGGACGAAATGTATCTGCTTTTCCCCGACGAAACGAACCATGTCCGTTTCGACGAAGCGATGGACGGGACTTCGGAGATCACCGAGACCCTGCCCGAAAAGCTGTTCGGCAGCAAGGAGACGAACGGCGGCGAGGGCAAGTCGTGGTTCAAAAATGCTGCCGTAGTCGGTGGGAGTGGCAGTCCGGCCTATCCGATCGTCTATGCCATCCGTTTCAAAGGTACGGCGCAGTGCGCGGCCTACCGCTATGAGAACAAAAACAGCGGTGACGCTGCGAACGGCGAGCTGGAGATCCGTATCAAGGCTTTGCAGGCAAACTCGCTGCTGACCATCGGCGAAGTGGCCGACGAAACGTACTGGGGCAATCCCGCTGACGGCGATACCGATGCCGAGAACCAGCTTGTCTATCATATCGCCGCTACGGGATATAAACAGCCTGGTCATGAGGATATTGGAAGCCAAGGAAGCAATTCTTTTTTCTGGACATCGACCGAAGCAGACGAATCGAAAGCACATAGTGCAGGCCATAATGTAAACGAAATCCTGATGACTTCTTATCCTAAAGTTGCTGCCGGCACCCTGCGTCTGGTGAAGGCTTCGGCCGAAGAATTCGCTGCAATAGACCAACAGCGCCGCAATGCCGCGCTGAAGGTCAATATGTTCACCCCGTTCAATGTCAGTTCGCTCAACAAGGCGCAGAAAAAGGTGGCTTTCTTCGACAAGCTGGCCGTTGCATTTGCAGAGTGCCCGACCGACTCCTATTTCACCTATACACAGTTGAAGGACGCCGGAGTGACGGTTGCCGATGCGGTGCTGACCGACAGTGAGGGGAACAAGTACCGTCTGCCGACTGCAGGCGAGCTGAATCTGCTGATACCTAGATGGACGGACGTAGCAATGCGAGATGACTTGGGTAACAGGCATTGGGGATTTTATCATCCGTGGTGGAACGACAATCTTTCTACCAACGATCCTTCGAATGCCAATGCTGATACATACGTAATGTCCGACAAAGTGTCTACGACCGGTTGGACTGAGACAGTCTACCTAAAAAACGGTGTGGACAATCTGCCCGATAAGACGACGAATGCCGGGGAGACCGACGGGGATTATATCGTTTCAGGCAAAAGCTGGATGAAGAAAGGTGCACAGAGCGAGATGGTGCATTATTACAAGGCCGAGCCGGATGTAGAGGAAAAGGGCAATTACAACATCGCTCCTGTCTATGGTCTGCGTTTTCAAGGGACAAGCCAGTACGCCGCCTATCGCTGGGAAACGTGCCAGATCGGCGGTAATCCGCTGGAACGCTATTTCTCGATCAAGATCAAGGCGTTGAAAAAGGATGATACGCAGACTACGATCGACGACGTTGCCGACGAGGCTTTTTGGATCGACGGTTTTATCGAGTTCAAATTCCCAGCTTCGGGTCATTATGATTCGAAAGTAACGCCCGATACTGAAATTGACAATATCTCTTATCGGGGAGTTAATGGCTCTTGCTGGGCCTCCACGCTCTTGGAAGTGAGTGGCGGCTCACAAGCTTACGGTATGCACTTCTACCTTCACAATGCGTTCTTGGGATACAAAGTTATTGGTTCCGGCTTTCCGTTGCGCCTGGTTCGCATTCAGAAATGACCTATACGGAGTATATTCCGAATGTATCGCCAAGGGCTCTTTGAGAGCCCTTGGCTCTATTGCCGGGCTCCCGAGGCCGGGTAGCTCCGGCACAACATCCGGAGAAAAATGAAGACCATGACCAGCAAAAGATATCCGAACCTGCCGGCGGACGTGCCGTATTGCGGCACAGCATGGAGAAATATGCCGAGGCAGTACCCCTGTACGGAACGACGGACGAGAACCTGCAAACCATAGCGCAGCATTTGGAGCTGGTATGCGACAATCTGGGAGGCTTTATGTGCCGCCCCTCTTCCCGGAACAGCTCGCCCGGCATAAAAAGACAAGGGCGACGGACGGAAAGGATAATGAACGGCTTTTGACTACTTATTTAATTACTCAATATTTATAATTGCTAAAATCAATATACGGACAATGGAAGATGTGTTCGAAATGGCCGCACCGGAGGTGAATTTTCTTGTATTGCTGCTCTGGGTGGCGATGGCGGCCTTGCTGATTGTCTTGATCGTCATGGGGGTCAAAAACCGGCGTCGGAGGCGCCTGTGCGATCCGCGCAAGGATCACTATCGCCGGGAACCGGATACCCGAAGTTCCCGATAGTGCAGGTGCGCGCATCCATGATGTGTAAGTAAGTCTGCCTCCTCTAAAATAACGCGCAACACACTCATCTCAGCACCTTGATCGCAGGCCGTCCCTGCCAGATACGCCGCCACGTGCTGCGATCGGCGGTGCGATGTGCGCATACTCCGGGGAGCCTCGCCGCCATAAGGCAGCGAGGCTCCTTCGCTTTCGATGCCGCACGCCGAGGTATATCCCGGAGCGGGCGTGTGCCGGGGAGATTCACGCCGACGGACTTGATGGAGTTCGTTGCCCGGCTGAACGTTCCTATTTCACCGTTAGGCCATAGTCATAACCAATTGGCTGAAGATACTTGAAGCATTCAGCATAGAGAAATTTGGTTGGTGAAAGACCTCAACAAGGTATTCGGGCAGTATCTAACAAAAAGAGACTTCCGAGTAATGATATACCCGGAAGTCCTTTTTACGGTTGTCTTTGCACAGATTAAACCTGCGGTATCATCAAGCAGGATAAGAATATTGCTACCAAACTATTTCGAGCCTTCGATCGCGCCCGGTGAAGCAGTTTTTCAGCATCATCGGCTGCGGGGTTTTCATCGTGAAACGGATGGTGGAATTGGGCGCAATGTCGTAACAGGCCTCGCCGACCAAAAGTTCAAACGGCAGTTCCGACGTATTGGTGATTTCATAACGCCCTTCGGCCGGACAAACCGGATGCCATGTAAGGCACGCCTTGACGAACTGCGTGAGCAAATCGGCGCGTCCGACCAATATACCATTAAAATAGGCCAGCGTCCGGCTCGCTTCGATTGCTTCGCGCACCCCAGCGAGAGTATGTTCGCGGCAGAAAAGAATTGTCATCGGCCGCAGGCCCCGCCCCACACCGTAGCGGTCGGCGATCGGCTGGTGGATGTCGGAATTGGACATATAGGCCACTCCGCGTTCGCTGATAAGGTCTGCCGCATTAGGATAGGCCTCAAGCCAGTTGTAAATCTCAATGGCATGGAATCGTTTCTCATCGAACCACCGGCGTTGGATGTCGCTCAATTTAAAATGATCATCGGGCCAACCGGGATGATTGAGCATCACCACAGCGTTCTGCCGCCGAGCCTCGTCCATCGCCTGCTGCGGCTCGTCGCACAGCATTGGATTGGCATCCTCGATGAAAAGTGCATTGATATGTCCCACCGGCTTTTGGCGGGTAATCTCACAGCCCGGGATCACAAGGATTCCCAGTTGTTCGCCGCGCTTGGCGGCAATACGATAAGGCTCGTTCAGATCGCCTTCGATCTTCTTGCCGTGCGGGCGGTATTCGAGGTGGTCGGTGACGGCAATGACATCGAGCCCGTCGCGCCATGCTTCGTTGACCCGCACGTCGGGCCACACTTTGCCGTCGGAGAACACTGTGTGGATGTGAAAATCCCCCGTGAGAGTTTCATACCCCGCAATGTCGGGCAAACGGAGTTCATTGCGGGTGTAGAAGGCATCCCGCTCGGGGAATTTGTAAACATGTTCGTTACGGATTTGAGCCGCTGCAACCATGGCAGCAGCGGACAGCAAAATTGTCAACAGGATTTTTTTCATCGTTTCAGGTCTATGTATAACGGTAAATGGTCGGAAAGCATTGCGGCGTCGCCTTCGCGCAGAATCCGCCCATCGAGGGCATGTGCCCGGAGATCGCGACTCAGATAGACGTAATCGAGACGGCATGTTACGGGGTCAGGATTGCCCGCGGCACGCGCCGGACTGGGATAAGAGGCGACGTATTCAGAATGAAACAATTTGAAGGCGTCGCAGAAACCCGCGTCAAGCAACGCCTGCTGGGTCGTGAAGTCCAATTCTCCATCCACAAGGTTCTGCCGTTTACCGCCCACGCGGGGATCGTCACCCCGGCGATTTAGCGCTTGCAGGCGACCGTCGGCATATCCTTCGCGGTCGAGCGGCGAATAGGAGTTCAGGTCGCCCAGTACAATCCAGCGCCGGCATTCTCCAAAGGCTTCGATCCAGGCCAGAATCGTCGCCACCTCCTGTTGCCGTTTACACCAATTGAAAGGCGAGAGGTGCGCCACGACGATGTTGTAACCGCCCGTGCTGGCAATCAGGAATCCGTGGTGCATATTATCCGTCACCCGTTTCGCTACGATCGGGTATTTCGATGTAAGGGCCACGGGATACCCTGTATCCTTGAGCAATACGGCATAAGAATGACCGTAGTCTGCTGCAAGTTTCTCCAAACGCGCTTGCGTGAATCCATTCATCTCCTGCAAGGCAGCCATGTCGGGATCGAGTTCGCGCATCCAAGCGACAAATCGTTCCTTCAAAGCCGTCGTATCCATTTTCAACCCCTCACAAACATTGTAGGTGAGCACCCGCACAAAAGATCGTTTCTGCGCCGAAGCGCCTGCCGCCGCAATGAGCGCGAACAATAGGAACAACTTGCGCATGGTTTATTCGATTTGGGATTTATACTTCGCATAGAGCATTCCAGCAACGGGTTTCACTGCGGAATGTTCCGCGTTCAGGCCGTTTTTATCCGTGGAATTGACCCATGCCCATTCGAAATCCTTGCACCGCTCGGTGAAAGCGGCTTCGTCGAACGGCTCGTCCGATTCCACGGCTTCAAGGACGGCATCGCAGAACAACTCCCAGCGGGGTTTGTAGTAGGTAGCAACCAATCCGGCCCATGTGCGGTTGGCATAATCGTTAAGGCTCTGATCGCGGTCGCCCCAGGTGGTGAGGATATTGCGGGCATTTCGTTCGTAATAGTCGCTCTCGGCTCCGGACATGCCGACGGCGCGCGCCGCCTCGATCCATCGGGAAAGCGAGAATGTCGGATGGCAAGCCAGCAGTTTGTCCAGATCGTCCAGCAGAGCCATCATCTCCGCTTTCCGGGTACGCATAGCCAGCACATCACGCCGTTCATATGCAGCCGTGAAGGCATCGCGCAGGACTGCAAAATGGTTGCCGAGAACCTGACGGCCCACGTTCACCAGATCGAAGTCGTACATCGCACCGTGTCCTTCGGCACGAAGCATCCGTCCCCAGGCACGGCACAACCCGGCGTTGTCGTAGGAGTTTCCGGGCTGTGTCCAGCGGATCACACCCCGCAGCGACGGCCGCGAGTTGGTTACCGTCCCCTGCCCCAGCCGCGCACAGTCGACATAGACAGAGTCGAGCATCCAGCGCCATGCGCCCCGAAAATCGGCATCCTCGCATCCGGCGTGACTGTCAGCATAGGCGTCGATCCACGTCGCATCGTCACCGGTATGCCGCCAAGCCTTATCGAAGAGGTATTCATACATCAGCGGATTGACATCCAACGCTTCGAGCGTCGAACCCACTCCGCAGAGGTTGTCACCTCCTGCGGCAAAAGCCTGCTCGATACGGCGTCCCGTTTCGCGAAGGTTGCCTTTGAGCATCGTATTGCCGCCGAAGTTTCCCAAATAGCACCAGATATAGGGCTTGCCGTAATAACAGTCGGTCATACGCCAGACCTCGGTATTTTCGCAGTAATAGTCCAGCGATACGAGGCGGTCGCCGGGCACGGCACGCATGAACGCTTCACGCAAAGCGTCGGTCCACTCTTTGTCGTAGTAGAAATGCCAGGTCATCTGCAGCCACACAGCTTCGGAATCGACCGAGGCGAGCGAACTGTAAATATGCCCGGCCACCGAAGCGAGGTATTCGGCATCCCAGCGCGGCAGCTGCACCTCGTTGAGCGGATCGGCCCCATAAATGTGGTCGGTGCCGTACAAACGGGTCTGCTCGGCGAGAAATTCACGCTGAATTTCGGCGAACAGCGGATCCGTCGGGCTGAGGAATGAACAGCGGTATTTGTCCTCGAACCCGCCCCACGAACTCATGGTCATAATATCCGCTTCGGGATACCGGACCTTCAGCGCAGCGGGAACATGCCCGGCAAAAGCAGGGAGCACGGGCGTCATACCCAACGACCGTTCGCGTTCAAGGATACGTTTCTGCAATGTTTCCTGCCCGTCGATCCATCCCTGCGGCAGCGGGCCACCCCAGCCGTCGACATTCGACATACGATGCCACGGAAGATGTGCGGGGCCGGTAAAGTAGGCGCTGATTTGTTCGTCGGTCAGGCCCATCCGTCGCCACACTCGCTGCCACACGGCTTCCTGTCCCGTAATGGCCAGAGGCATATTCACTCCGTTGAGCGCCATCCAGTCGATCAGGCGTTCCCACTCCGGCCAACCCCACCACGGCATCGTGTAACCGAATGTGCAATAGTTCAGAAAAAAACGCCGGTCGCATCGTGCCTCGGCCGCCAGTTTCCCAGCAACGGCCGGAAGGTGTTCGGGCAGCGAGACCGTATCATGGGCAAACCATGACACAGAGGCGTGGCAGACGTTTTTCAGGTATTGATTCAGGCCGACAGCCATCGCGCCAGCATCGTTGCCGCGGATAACGACAGCCCCCTCGGCTCCTTCGACCTCGTAAAAGTCCGTTTCGGACGGCGTGTCGATTTTCTCGAAGCGAACCTGTCCGGCCCGCTCACCCAGTACCCGGGAAGCCAGTTCCCGGGCCGCGCGCACGTCCGGATCGGTACATGCCCCGAGCAGGAGCAAAGCCGTGAGTCCCGCGAGCAAATTACGGTATAGATTCATTTTTTAACGGTTATAGTAGTTTTCAACAGGTTTCGGTCAGCCGACGACGAGCCGGCCATGATTTCGTAGTCGCCCGCTTCGACGGTGAAGCGCATGTTCTCGTCCAATGCACCGAGACGCTCGACGGGCAGTGTGAACTCCACACGCTTGCGTTCGCCCGGAGCCAGTGCAACGCGGCGGAAATCCCGCAGTTCTTTGATCGGCCGGGTCACAACACTATACAGGTCGTGGATATAGAGCTGTACAACCTCTTCTCCTGCACGGTCGCCCGTGTTGGCTACGTCGACCGACACTTTCAACACATCGTCGACACACACCGAGGTTTTGTCGATCGTCAGCGCGTCGTAAGCGAACGTCGTATAGCTCAGCCCGTAGCCGAATTCCCAAAGCGGCTGGTTGTCACCCTCGACGTATCCGGCCCAGAGACTCGACAACTTGCGGTTGTAGTTGACCATCTGTTGTCCCACATGTTTGGGGAACGACATCGGGAGTTTCCCCGAAGGGTTTACTTTGCCCGCAAGCATCTCGGCGACAGCCTGACCGCCCATGCAGCCCGGTTCCCATGCTTCGACGACGGCCGGAATGTGTGCCTTGATCCACGGCAAAGCTAACGGACGCCCGTTTATGAGCACCACAACAGTCGGCGTTCCCGTGGCCGCCACACGTTCGACCAGCTCCTGCTGGAGCCCGTAAAGGCCCAGATCCCAGCGGTCGACGTTCTCGCCGCAGGTCTTGGCGCTGCGGTCATAACGCAGGCCGTTTTCACCCACGACCAATACGGCGAGATCCGACGTACGCGCCGCCGCAACGGCACGGTCGACATCCGCCGCCTGCATTGTTTTGGGGTTATTGCCGAAGCAGACTTCACGGAACGCACAGTCGGGAGCGATCTGCTTCAAACCAGCGAGTACGGTAACGATGTTTTCAGCCGGCTGCGGCAACGCCCAGTCACCCAGAACGGCATGACTGTCGGCATTCGGCCCCGCCACGAGAATCCGTCGGTATTTCGAAAAATCGAGCGGCAGAAGCCCGTCGTTTTTCAGCAGGACGATCGACTTGCGGGCCGCTTCGAGCGCCGTGGCGCGGTGCTCGGAGGTATTGCAAAGCTCGGCAGTTTGCGCGGCATCGACAAACGGATTTTCGAAAAGGCCGAGCCGGAACTTTGCTTCCAGAATTCCGCGGCAGGCTTCGTCGATCCTTTTTTCGGAGATCACGCCCTGCTCCACGGCCCGCTGGATCACGTCGATAAAGACCGGACCGTGCATGCGCATGTCCATCCCGCAGGCGACGCTGCGGATAAAAGCCTCCTCCTCGGTGGCGACCTGCGCATGTTTGTCCACCAGCCGTTCGACGTCCTTCCAGTCGCTAACGATAAAGCCCTTGAAGCCCATCTCTCCGCGCAGCAGGTCGGTCAGCAGCCATTTGCTACCGTGAGCCGGATGACCGTTGACCTCGTTATGTGCAGCCATCACACTGTGTACGCCCGCTTCGATGCACGCCCGGAACGGCGGCAGGAAAACTTCCCGCAGCGTGCGTTCCGAGGCGTCGAACGGTGCGCCGTTGATACCGTTGACAGGCTGCGAGCCGCCTACAAAATGCTTGGCGCAGGCGATGACGCGATCCGTTCCGGTGAAATCAGCCCCTTGATAACCGCGGACAGATGCGGCGCCCATTCTGCCGACCAGCAGCGGGTCTTCGCCGAACGACTCCCCGCAGCGTCCCCAGCGGGCGTCACGCGCTACCTCGACATTGGGGTTGAAGGTCCACTGGGCGCCCATGGCCCGCATTTCGAGCGCCGTTTCACGGCAGAGGCGTTCCACCAGTGCGGGATCGAACGTCGCGGCCTGTCCGATCGAGGTCGGATAAATCGTCGCACCGCTATAAAGACCGTTGCCGTGGATGGCGTCGATACCGATCAGAAGCGGAATCTGCAAGCGGCTTTTTTGCGCCAAGCCTTGCAGGTAATTGGCCTCTTCGGGGGTTACGACATGGAAAAACGAGCTGGCCTCGCCCGCCTCGGCCATCCGCAGAATGTCGGTCGAGTGGTAGCCTGGGTAATATCCTTGGGCGTGCCCGTCGCGAATCTCCTCGGGCGTGGCGTTCTGCTCAGCCATGCGCAGGTGTTCCAGTCCCACGAATTGGCACATCTGCCCGATCTTTTCACGCAGGGTCATGCGGCCCATCAAGTCGTCGATACGCCGTTCGACAGGTTGCGAAACATCTTTGTAGAGCGGCTCAGAACTGTCGGAACAGCATGCACTCCCCAGAACGGCCACCGCCAGCAGCGGCCGTCCAAACAATCTTCTTTTCATTCGTTCGAAAAAAGCTGAATTACTGAATTATGGAAAAAGAAGCGCCGCTTCCGACCGGCGCAAGCGGCACTCCTTTTTCGTTGAGACTCTGTTTTCGCGACGCTATTCCTGTACTTCGACTTTCAGATCGTCGATGGCCAGTCCGGGATTCCAGTCCGCCGCATTATAACGATACCACCAGCGTAACAGGATCAGCTCATTGGGAGCGAGATCGACTTCCAGATCACCTTCGATCAGCGTCCGGTTGGCATCGGCATGTCCGTCGAGCGCACCGATGCCTTTCCCGTCAGAACGCACGGGAGTCGTGTCGGCATTCGCCGTGCGCGGATAAGAGAGATAGCCGATACGGTTGGGGCCTTGAGACAGATCGACCGTCGGAGGCATCGCCTCTTCGGTGAAAGAGAAGGGGTCGGCAAAAATTTCGGGATTCTTTACATAGCTGAAGCGCAGTTGATGCAGGTCAGTCGAATCTTTCGATTTATCGAAGGCTATGTTGCTGCCTGAACGCCATACCTCGCCGTAATAGGATATGCGAATCTTTTTAATCGTCTTCCCGGTGTTGTTTTTGAGAAGGACACCCCACAGCACCTCGCGGATCGATCCCGAAGTCAGTGCACCCAATGCGCGATCGGAGCTCCCGATCTGACCGAAATTCTTGAATGCTCCCGCCGCAGCCGAGCCGTCCTGCGATTGATAGACCATCGAACTGCCGCTCTTGAGGACACAATCCATTCGCCAACCCTTGATTGTCGAGCCGTCGGTCCACGGGAATGCCGCGGTGGCTGTGGCCGGAGCCGGAAGCGTGTTGAAATCCTCAGAATACAGCCATTTGCCTTCGAACTGTTCGAACATGGCCGTCGGAACGACTACTTGGCCGGGCGTTCCGGCATCGGCGATTTCTGCCGTATAGGTTTTGCCGAAAAGGTTGTTGGTCGCCTCGATACGCACCTTGGCATGCGGTTGCGGCTTGCAGAGGAACATGTGGTCGGAAACCTTGGCGAACGCGGCATCACCGAGATAATAGTTGTAGACGTCGGGATCCTCGATGTTGGACAGACTCGGAGCGAGCGCACCCTTGTCCACCCCGTTCTCATACCATTTCACCGTCCATGTTCCGGGGTCCCAGTCCCAGATGTTGACTTGCAGGTTGCTCGCCACCCGGGATTCGTTCATCGAATAGATCTTCATCTGATAGTCGCGTTCCCGTCCCAAGCTCTTATAGTAGTAATCCGAAAAATGCTTTGCCTGCGTCGGATCGACGAGGGCCACGCCGTAACCGCAGGGCGTTCCGTCGTGATTGGCACGATTTTGACTCCAGAACGTTCCGCACAGGCCTCCGAGTGTACGCTCGTAGATGTCCGGACGGATTTGGTCGCTGAAATTGGCATGGGCATGGGCCGAAAAGATCTCCACCTGATAACCCGCCAGCAAATCGTACAGTTCCGTCATTTCACCCAACCCCTTGTTCATGCGCTGACGGGTGGCGATGTGCAGGCAAACCACCAATTTCTTGCTTTTGGGGACTAATGCGAGGTCTTTTTTGATCCATTCGATCTGGTTGCCGGTGAGTTTCTTTTCGAACGTACCGCCCTTTTTCGACATGTACACATTGTCGAGCATCAGGAAGTGCATGCCTGCCAGATCGAACGAATAGTAGGTCGGACCGATGAAACTTTCGTAATCGTCATCGGCCGCAGGATCCTGCAATTCGGGTTCATCTACAGCATCTACGGCATTTTTGTCGTGATCATGGTTGCCGATGATATGGAAAAGCGGGATGCCCAGTTCCGAAAGCGATTTCACATAAGCGTCGTACATGCCCATCTGGTCGTAAACCAAATCACCCAATATCAGGGCGAAATAGCGTTTCGAAGCATCCGCAGCCATCAGCTTCCGCATATCGGCAATACCTTCTTCCCGGAAATAGCCGACCTGTTCGTTATTCTTGACCTGCGGGTCGCCGACGGCCAGCATCACCCACGGTTTCGAACCATCCAGTTTCTCAAGCGTGAAATCGCACGTCTGCGTCGTTTCGAACGAACCGAGCGCCCGGAAAAATCGGGAATCCCCGACTCTTTCAACGGGGCCATATAGCCTTCGGGAGCAGAAACCCAGACAAATGCGGCACAGCGGGGCGCCGTAATCTCATAACGTCCTTCCGCGTCGGTTTGCGTTACGGTATAACCGTCCGAAACGACGACCCCTTCCATCGGTGCGCCATCCGTATCGACGACGCATCCGTTCACGGCCAGCGGCTCCTCGGGCAGACGCACGCCGAAATCATCGACCACCGGGGCCTCGCAGGAAACAAGGATCAGGCACAGGGCCGACCAAATCAAATATTCAATCCGTTTCATCGTACCAATTATTTAAGAAGCCACATGACACAATTCTCATTATCCAGCCCGTCATACTGACGTGCGATTGCCTCCATGACATTAGCGTTGTTGCGGTCGTATTCGGTCTGAGGATACATCCAGCGCACGAGCATCTTCGACGGGTCGGTGTTCATATTGGTCGAAGGGTTGACCGGCAATTCGGGGACTCCCGTCCGACGGCATTCGAAGAATGCATCCCACTCATGCTGGAGAAAATAGAGTATGTACTTCTGTTTGTAAATCCGGTTCAGATTCTCAGTTGCCGAAGCGCCGAACTTCACCTGCGGCCCCTCCAGATAGGAGGCGATATAGGCATCGTCGATCTTCACGCCGTGCTGATACTTGACCGGCGTGTTGGCTGCCGTGAATTCCATCGCAGCGCGGATGCCCGACTTGTAATAGCCCTCGGCACCTTCACCCGTAATCCATTTGCGCAGGGCTGCTTCGGCAAGAATGAACTGCAGTTCCGCATAGCCGATGCGTATGAACGGCTCTCCGACCTCGGTTTCCAGATACCGATTATTGAGTTTCGAGCAGCTGCCGCGCATATAGGCGTTCACGATCTCAGAACTCTCGGCTACCGGATCCACGCCTTCATAGGCCTCGTATGTATCCTCTCCGGCCGAAAGCAGCGTCTGGGCCGGTTCGGCATAATAGAACAACCGACGGTCTTCATGCTCTTTGAGCATCTCCACAAGCGTCGAGGAAACCAGCATGTACATACTGAACTTGGGATACTGGTTGAAAGGATACATCTGATCGGGACGCGAAGAGTAGACCAACTGGAAATTGTCCGCGTTCGACGCGAGCAGTTTGCCGCGCCCGAAGACCGTGGCAAACCGGGCGGCAGCGTCGATCTCCGCATCCTTCGCCGCACAATACATCAGCACCTTCAATTCGAACGAGTTGACCACGCGCATCCACTTGTCGGGCTTGCCGCCGAAGACGAAGTCACCTGCGAAAGCCGACGCCTGCGAGAACAGTTCATAAGCCTCGTCCAACTCGTCAAGCACTCCCGCGATCACATCTTTCTGCGTATCGTAACGGGGTGTAAAGTTGCCTTTCTCTCCGCCCAGAGCTTCCGAATAGGGAATGTCACCTACGCGCATTGTAAGATAGAAAAGGTTGTAGGCCCGGACGAAATGCGCCAGAGCACGGTAAGCCGGCTTCTCGACCTCGGCAGCGCATTCAACCATTTTTTCCGCTTCAATGAGCGATGTATAGGCGCCGAATCCTGTCCGGCCGATACGGTTGTAGGCATAGTCGCGGATCTTCTCGCCACAGGCAATATGTTTGGAGAGCATGCAGTGATTGGCAAAACCCTCGGAGGAGTTGCTGCGTGAGTCCATCATGCTGAAGAGAATCTGCGTGGCGAGCATCCCCGGCGTGGGACGGTTGGTCTTATCGGGATCGACGTTGATTTCGTCGAAACCCATGCAGGCGGTCATCATCGACGCCACGATGAGACTCCAGACCGTATGTTTGAGAAATTTCATGGTATTTCCGGTTAGAAGTTGAGTTTGAGATTATAACCGATCAGGCGGAGCGACGGTGACGAGAGGTTCTCTTCTCCGGTCGAAAGGTCGATGGAGTCGGGATCGCTGTACTTGAATCCCTTGGTCCACATCAGTAGATTCTGGCCGATAAACGAAAGCGACGCGGATTTCAGGCCCAGTTTCGCACACCACGGCTGCGGAATGTTCCAAGTCAGCGAAACATCTCTCAACTTGATAAATGACTGATCGAAATAGTTCTGCCAGCGAGGACGATAGGCTGTCGGGTTGTACTCCTTGACGTAAGCCTCGTAAGAGACCACCCGGTCGTTCGGCGCAAAAACCCGGTCGTCGCGCAGGATACGTCCGTAAGCGTCGTAGTCCACGCTGCCCGAAATGACTTTCACACCGCGGCCCACGAAGGTCTTGCGACCGTTCACAACCTCGTCGTAACGGAACTGGTTGGCTGATTTGGGGTGTGAACCGCCGTTCCACAGCGCTTGGTCGGTCGTCGAGAAACCGATGCCGCCTACACGGCCGTCGAACGAGAATGAAAGCGTAAAGTTCTTCCACTTGACGGTGTTGGTCCAGCCCCATATCCAGTCGGGGGTATAGACACCGCGCTTGGACTTGTACTGGCTCAGCACCGGAAGTCCGTTGCTGCCGTGGACGATATTGCCGTCGGGATCGCGCTCCCAATCCTGAATGGCGATCCAGTCCCAACGCGCTCCTTCGTACACCCACGGCGAAGCGTTCGAATATTCGGGATCGAGCTTGTGATAATAATAGCGGTCGAGCGACCAGTTGACGCCCGTGTCCCACCGCCAGTCCTTCGTTTTGACGGGCGTCGCAGAAAGCATCACTTCCGCGCCGCGGCGCAGCAGCTCCTCCTTCGTATTGATCTTCTTGTGCGTGAAACCCGAAGCGTTGCTGACCGTGCCGTCCTTCACGAAATCATAGCTCAAAGTCTGGTAATAGGTTACGTCGGCACGCAGGCGATTGCCGAAGAAAATACCTGCAACGCCGATTTCATAGGCGTCTTTGGTCTCGGGATTGACCGAGCCGCGGATCTTGTCGGGATAGTCCGCCCCGGACATGCCGCCCCAGCGGTCGGCCGAGATCGTATAGCTGCGGTCTATGTCATACACGCCGAGATCCATCTTGGTTCGGGTCCACGAACCACGTACCTTCAGCAGATCGACACCCCGCATCTTCGGGAGCACCTCCGTAAGGATGAAGCTGCCGGCGACTGACGGGTAGAAGTAGGAACGCGACTCGGCCGGAAGCGTCGAGGACCAGTCGTTGCGGGCCGTCACGTCGACATAGGCCATGCTCTTCCACGAAAGAGTCGCCTTGCCGTAGAGCGACATCGATCTTCGGCGCGACATCGTGCTCGAGGCCAGGGCCGGATTGACCGATGCTTTGAGCGAATAATAGCCGGGAATCGAAAGTCCGCCCTGCGTATAGCCGCTCAACGTGTCCCAGCTGCGGTAAAAAGCATTCATGCCGACCATGGCATTCAGCCCGAAGCCGCCCCAGGTCTTATCAGCAGTGAACATCACGTCCTGATTGATACTGAATCCCGTGCGCTTCTGAATCTCATAATAGCCTTTCTTGTGGCTCTCGCCCGAACGGGGAGCGGCCGCTGAGCTCCATGCCTCACGCCACTCTTGACGGCCGTTCTTGGCATCTACGCCTGTACGGGCCGTCAACTTGAGCCACGATGTGAGATCGTACCCCAGCGTCAGGTAACCGCTCACCAAATGCTGCTTGTCGCCGTGCGTGTTCTCATTAGCCAGAAAATAGGGATTGTCGTACCACGAGCCGTTGACCACCCAGTTCTGCTGCTCGTCGGGCTTGACCCAGTAGTTGCGGAAGTCGCGGATATCGTACTCCGTACCTTGGAAGATCACAAGGTTGTAAATGTAACTGCCCTTACCGTAGCCCGTACCATAATTGTTCGGATAGGTAGCATAGTTGTAGGTCAGACCCGCCGAGAGCGAAAATCGCTTGTATTTCAGATCGCCGTTGAGACTGTAATTGGTCTTGTTAAGTTTCGTATTGGGATACTGGCCGCGGTTGTAGATGTGGTTGACGGAGGTACGGAAACTGCCCAGCTTACCCTTGTAGGCGATACTGACCGTATTGTTGGCCACGAAACTCGTCTGCAGGAAGTTTTCGAAATTGTTCCGCCCCCGCGATACGAGCGGCTGATCCGGTTCGTTTTCATAGGTATAGGGGTTGTAGAGCGTCGCCGTGCGACCGATGTCGAGTTTGTCGCCCCACACAGCATCATTCAGGAGATATTTGCCACCCGCGCCGGAGCTGTACTGGGTCTGCACGTCGGGAAATGCCAGAAATCCCACATCGGCCATCAGACTGCTGTTGACGCTGACATCGAATCCCTCCTTCTTTGCTTTCTTGGTCGTCACCATGACAGCGCCGGAACCGCCCTTGGCACCGTAGAGCGCCGAGGCCGAAGCACCTTTCAGCACGTCGATCGACTCGATGTCATCGGCCACCAGTTCCGAAAGGGCTACATACTCGTAAGGGACGCCGTCGACCACCAACAGCGGCGATTCTCCGCGGATACGCAGCGTCGGAGCCGATCCGAACTCCGTGCTGTTACGCACCTGAAGACCGGCGACCTTGCCCGTGAGAGCCGTTCCGACAAAGGTAGTCTTCACCGTTCCCAACTCGTCGCCGGAAACTTTCTGTACGGCATATCCCAGCGCTTTCTCCTCGCGTTTCACACCGAGGGCGGTTACAACCACCGCATCAACCAGTTGGGTATCTTCCTCCAGACGGATATTCAATTGCGAAGCGCCTGCTACGGCGACTTCGACAGGTTTCATACCGATAAATGAGATTTGCAGCACAGCGTCCGCACCGGCATTTTTCAGGTCGAGCGAGAACGAGCCGTCGCCGACGGTCGTCGTTCCGTTCGGGGTTCCCTTGACGATCACCGTGGCGCCGGCCACACCGGTGCCCGAAACGTCCGTCACGCGGCCCGAAATCATTTTTCGATCCGGTTCGGCAGCAGGTTTCTCCTTGATCGGAGAGAGCATGATGTTCTTGCCTTTGAGTTCATAACCCACGCCTCGTCCCGCAAAGAGTTGGTCGAGTATCTCACGGATCGTTTTCTTTTGAGCATCGATATGCACCGGACGCTTCACGTCCACCTGTGCGTTAACCACGAAAAGATAGTCGGTCTGCGACTCGATTTCATGGAGGATCTGTTTTACCGTACCGCTTTTCGAGATCGTTACCACGGCATCCTGCGCGTGGAGCGGTCCGGCAAAAAGAAGCATCACGAACGCCGCGATTCCTGCTGCCATCCTTGCCGGACGCACGCGCCGGGAAGCGGGAGTTGTGGCTTCCGAATGTAAATATGGATTCATAAATTTGGAGTTTATAAGATGATTAAGCAGTTTTCCGGGCTGCCGAATCTGCCAAACGATCCGGTTCCGGGAGGTTTGTTTGTCGTGTACTGATTTTTCCAGGTTTGAAGTTCTTTTTTAAGGTTAGATTTCGGTTATTTGATAATTATCAGCTGATTTTTGTCATCGAAAACATAGTCGAATCCGGCGTCTGAAGCCAGCACGCGCAGGGCATGCTCCACACCGTCGGCCTGGCGGAACTTACCCATGGCCGAGTAACCCGCCATGCGTCGGTTGTCTACCCGGATTTTTACGCCGTAGAATTGCTCGAAGCGTTTCATAAGCTCTATAAAGGGTGTTTCGGCGAAACTCAGGATACCGTCACGCCAAAGGAATTCGTCGTTGTCGGCAATCTCCGAGATCACGAACGTCCCGTTATGCAGCGTCGCTGACTCGTTGGGTTTGAGCACCGTCCACGCATCGCCCGCCTCGATACGTACCGAACCTTCGACCAGCGAGGTGCGGAAATCACCCGTCGAGCGTGAAACCGCCAAATCGAACTCTGTGCCGAGCACCTCGACTGCGGCACAGGCCGTTTCAATACGGAAAGGATGTCTGGCATCTTTCGTTACTTTGAAATAGCCCTCGCCGTCGAGCGTTACCCGGCGGTCGCTCTTCGAAAAAGTCGTGGAATAGGTGAATTCGCTGCCTGAATTGAGCCAGACATCGGTTCCGTCGGCCAATTGCAGATTCACACGCTGACCCATCGGAACCACGATGCGCTGCATAAGCCCCTCTTCAGAACGGGTATTGAAATACTGGAACAAAATGCCCAGTACAAAAACTGCAGCGGCAGCAGCGGTCATTCGCCCAAGGCGCATTAGGCGCACTTTGAGCGGGCGGCGCACCTCATGCGGCGAGAGCAGCAGCGAGGCGTCGAAGAGTTTACGTTCGCGGATATATTCGTCGTAGTGGTCGGCGGACGCTTCGACCCACGTGCGAATGGCTTTACGCTCCGAGGGCGATGCGTCTCCTTTGAAATACTTGTATAGCAGACTCTTGTCCATAGTTTCAGGTTCTTTGCGCAACGGACTTTGAGTACCCGTTACATAAGAATAACAAGAAACCCGGGGCGAACCCTAAACGAAAATGCGTTTTTTTGAAAAATTTTGTATCCGGGAACTTCGAATCGCAAGAGATCTTACCGACCGAGGTAGAAGATTAGCGCAGCGACATAACCTGCAAGGTCGGCGCGCAACGTACGCAAAGCGATGTTCATATAATACTCGACGCTTTTGACACTCAATCCGAGTTCGACTGCGATTTCACGATGAGAACGTCCTTCGAGACGGCTCATTGTAAAAACTTTCTGTGCTTTGGGCGGAAGTTTACGCAACGAACGTCGCACCAGTTCTTCCATTTCAGCCGTGAAGATTTCCTCGGGATCACAGGCCCGCAATGATGCCAGTTGCATTCTTAATTCCCACTGAGCGTCTGTCTGAGACGATGCGACGAACTTCTCGTGCACCTTGCGGTGTTCGAGTTCATTGATACACTTGTTTTTAACGATGGTGAGAATATAGGCGGGAGCGTTTATTTCGGCAGGAGGAGACTGCCGGAATGCCTCCCAATAGGCCATGAAAGCATCGGTCACAATGTCCTCGGCCAACTGCATATCGTGAATGTAGCTGTCGGCAAAGAGCGTAAACCGACGTTTATACTCCATGAAAAGGGCATCAAACTGTAGCATAGCCGTAGTAAATTCCTCTGTAGCTTCGTATGCCGGACGGCGGAACGTTCCGCCAGTACAAATAACAACCACCTCCGAGGGATTTCCCGAAGGTACGGATCGTTTGGCAAACAAAGAAAGGAAAAAAATTCCGGAAAATGAAATCACAGGGCATTTATTCCGAAAAACATACTTTTTCATTACTATCCTTGACCACGTCTCATTAAGGCAGATACAATGAAAAAATGGGCTTTGGATAGGACGGCTGATGGCGAAAGGAGGGGCTTTAGTGACAAATTATTAGCAATGCAATTCATTCTACAAAAAAATGCAATAACCTGACAAATCAAGCCGTTACATCATTTCGACTCCGCGCACACCGGCCGGAAGTTTAGCGATGCCCTCCTTCAGAATCCGGTAGAAGGACTTGACTTGCTGTTGATTATCGTTTTCCATAGTATGTTTCATATATCAAGAGGGGCATACTCCGAACCGGCAGAAGCGCCCGGAAGCCGCCCCGGGCCCTTTTCAAGCGGGCCCGATATATTTTCCGACGAACTCCCCGACGCGGCGCGTGTATTCCTCCCGGTTGTCGCGGTAGGAAGCGGCATGTCCGGCACCCGGCACGAGCCACAGCTCCTTGTCGCCCGGCTTCGCCTCGAAAAGCGGGCGAACCATCCAGGTGGGGACATAATCGTCGGCATCGCCGTGGATGAAAAGCATCGGCAGGCGGCATTTTGCGACCTGTGCCAGCGACGAGGCCTCGCGGAAATTCCACCCGTATTTCAGGTCGCACAGCCAGCTGGCCGTATACAGCAACGGGAATGCCGGCAGCCCGAACGACGACTTCAGTTCCTTGGAGAACTCGTCCCAGACGCCCGTATAGCCGCAATCCTCGACAAAACACCTGACGTAGGGCCGTTGGGGCTCGCCCGAGGCCATCATCGTCGTAGCAGCCCCCATCGAGATGCCATGCACGACCATCCGCGTATCGCCGCCGAAAATCCCGTCGGCAATCTCCATCCAGCGCAGCAGATCGAAGCGGTCGAGCCACCCCATGCGGATTGCCCGCCCTTCGCTCTGTCCGTGGTAATACAGATCCGGCAGCAGGATGTTATACCCCAGGTCATGGTTATAGAGGTAGCCGATCATCAGCATCCGCACGGCGCAGTCCGTATAACCGTGGACGATGACCGCCGTGCGGTCGGTCGGCACGGGAGCCGCCGCGTAGAGGGCGTGCAGCCGGACACCCTGCGGATCGGCGATCACGGTGTCGCGCAACGCCCCGGCCGTCTGCAAACTGTCCACCCACGGGCGCAGGAATGGGTATTCGGCATACATATATTCATAGGCCGTGGCATTCTTTTCCCGCATCCTGGCGTCGGGACGCAGCGAGAACGCGAGCATATAGAAACTCCCGCCGATAACCGCAGCTACCAGCAACAGGATAAAACCGGTAATGATTCGCGCAATTCGTCTCGTCGTCATAACTTCTGGTTATAGGTCTGCACGCTCGGAAAGCGACATGCCCTGTGTTCCGGCATAAAACATCACCAGCTCCAGCTCCCCGTCGCCCCGGTTCTCGCCGTAATGGCGCGTACCGACCAGCTCCACGATGCCCTCTCCGGCCCGGAACATCCGTTGGGCACCGGTTTCGGCAATGACGGTCAGCTCGCCCCGCAGGATCACCCCCGCATTGACCAGGGCGTGCGTATGCATCGCCAGCGCAGTATGCGGCGGCACCGTTGCCCGGAGTATCGTCACCCGCGGCGCACCCCGCGGATAGGAGGGCAGCGGCGCCCCGTCCCAACTGGCCGCGGTTTCGACGACACGGGATATGGCAACGCCATCGTCCCCCGGATTCACTTCGCGGCGACTTTGGCACGGATATGCTCCAGCATATCGTCCGTCATGCGCGAGAGATCCCATTCGGGTTTCCACCCCCACTCCTCGCGGGCGCAGGTATCGTCGAGCGAGTTGGGCCAGCTCTCGGCGATCTCCTTCTTCACGGGGTCGACGTCGTAGTCCATCGTGAAGCCGGGCATCCGCTTTTGGATTTCGGCGCAGATAATCTCCGGCGTGAAGCTCATCGACGCGATGTTGAAACTGTTGCGGTGCACGAGCTTCGCGGGGTCGGCCTCCATCAGTTCGACGCAGGCCCGCAGCGCATCGGGCATGTAGATCATGTCCATATAGACGTCCGACGGTACGGGGCAGGTGAATTTACCCGACTTTACAGCCTCGTAATAAATCTCCACGGCATAGTCCGTCGTACCGCCGCCCGGCAGCGTGACGTTCGAGATAATGCCCGGAAAACGCACCGAACGGGTATCCACACCGTACTTATGGTGGTAGTAATTCCCCAGCATCTCGCCCGTGACCTTACAGATGCCGTAGATGGTCGTGGGCTGCATGATCGTGTCCTGTGGGGTCTTGTCCTTGGGGGACGAGGGCCCGAAGGCGCCGATCGAACTGGGCGTGAAGAGGGCGCAATGGTGCTGGCGCGCCACCTCGAGCGAATTGTTGAGCGCCCCCATATTGACGTTCCAGGCCATCTGCGGATTACGTTCGCCCACAGCCGAGAGCAAAGCGACCAGGTTGAAGATCGTATCGATGTGGTAACGCGCCACGACCGACGCCATCGCCGTCGCATCGAGCGCATTGAGCACTTCGAAAGGGCCGGCCTCGCCGAGGGCCTTGCATTCGCGCATGTCGGTAGCCACGACATTGTGGTCACCGTAAATTTTGCGCAGATAGACTGTCAGCTCGGAACCAATCTGGCCTCCGGCACCTACTATTAGTATACGTTTCATGTGCATGGGTTATAATTCAAAAGTAAAGATAGAAAATAATTATGAATTATTCACAATTTTTTGGTCTTTTCATTTTTCTTATGTACTTTTGCACCACTCGAACGGGAAATGTTGCTGTTGTAGCTCAGTGGTAGAGCACTTCCTTGGTAAGGAAGAGGTCACGAGTTCAATCCTCGTCAACAGCTCTCGAAATCAAGCGGTTGCCAAAACAAGGCAGCCGCTTTTTTCGTGCATATATGGCAAAAAAGGCATGATTCGGAGCGGTTTTTCACCCGCATTTTTACCCGAATCCGACGGGTAAACGGCGAAATAGAAACGCGCGCTGCAAATAACGTAAAGCTATGAATATCACCGTTAACGTTGTTTGTCGCAAGGATAAGGCAAACAAAAACGGAACTACTCCCATCCATCTGCGATTTACCCGAGGCTCGAAAATTCGCTGTGTCAGCACCGGAACAGCAATCGTTCCTACGGCTTGGGATGCCCAAAACCGCCGTATCATCATTCAGAACGAGGAGCCGCAGGAAATCCAATACCGCATCGACAGCCTGCTTGCAGAATACCACAAACGCCTGAAACGACTTGAGATTTTGGAAGCAGACATCACGCTCGATAATCTTCTCGAAAGAAACGGGCGGAAAAACGACGGTACGACAGCCGAATATTTTGCACAAGCAATAACCCGGCAACAAGAACAGGGCAAGATAAACACAGCCACCAAATACCGTTTCACGCTGGTATCATTGCAGAAAGTCCTGCCCCCTACTCAAATTCGACGAACTGACACTTTCGCGCCTGCATAATCCGGAGCAAAAGCTCCACGAAATGGGCTGTTCCGCTAACAACACAGCGGCTAAGATTAGCGTATTGAAAGTCGTTTACAAACGACAAAACCGACAATCGGCAGGCCCTTTTCCATCTATTTCACCAATATTATTCCCAAACAGAACTATGCGGAAACCGTGTTTGCCGTAACTTTGTGTTGTAAACGGACTCACATATGAAAATAACGATCAACCCCGCAATACGGCATGTGCAGCCATTCATCGAGCGGCTCCCGGAGGTTTTTCCCGTCTCGGGCGAAGTGCTCCACGAAGGGCGCAACCAGATACGGGCTTTCGACATCGGGGGCGAAAGCCTGGTCGTCAAACGCTACAAACGCCCCCATCTGTTCAACAGGGTCATGTATTCGTTCTTCCGCAAGAACAAGGCCCGCCGCGCCTACGAGCACGCCCTGCGCCTGCGCGGGATGGGTTTCGACACCCCGGAACCGGTGGCATGGAGCGAATACCGCAAGGACGGCCTGATCGCCGACACCTATTTCGTCTCCCGCCGGTCGGAGCTCACCCCGCTCCCGCAGACCATGCGACGCTTCCCGGCGCCGGACACGCTGCCCGTGCTCGAAGCCTTCGCCCGCTTCACCGTCCGCCTCCATGAGCAAGGAATCTGCCACGAGGATTTCAACCAGACCAACATCCTCTGGGAATACGACGGCACGGCAGGCAACTACCGCTTCCAGCTGATCGACATCAACCGCATGAGATTCCACGCACGGCCGCTGCGCCCCGACGAATGCATGATCAACCTGCGGCGGCTGAGCTGCCCGGCCGTCCCGTTCCTGTACATATTGGATCGCTATGCCGACATACGCGGGTGGGACATCAACGACACGCTGCTGCGGGGGACTTTCTTCCGCCTGCTCTTCGGCCGCCGGCAGCAGTTCAAAAAGCGGTTCCGGGAACGGAAATCGGCCGCAGCAGGCAAAAAACAGGGCTGAGAATTTGGATTCCGCAAATATTTTACTACATTTGTCGCTGTTAATCCCCACAAGAGATGAGACTTTACGGTTTTGCATATTACTTTTTTTACTTTTTCTTTTATAGCAGGAGGAAGAGCGGGGTTATATGCAATTAGCTGTATGATACGATAGAGTGAAAACACGAAGGATCCCGTTCTGCAAAGAGCGGGATTTTTTAATGCCTAAAATTCGATTATGAAACGCATCACCATACAGGGACAACCCGGATGTTTCCACGAGACCGCAGCCCGGTGCAGTTTCCCCGGCGAGCAGGTCGAAATCCTGCCCTGCGACAGCTTCGACCAGCAATTCGCCCGCATGGCCGCCGACCCGACGCTGCTGGGCATCGCGGCCATCGAGAACACCATCGCCGGCAGCCTGCTTCCCAACCACGAGCTGCTGCGGCGCAGTTCGCTGGCCGTCATCGGAGAATACAAACTCCGCATCTCGCACGTACTGGCGGCACTGCCGGGGGAGGCGCCCTGCGACATCGGCGAGGTACACTCGCACCCGATCGCCCTGATGCAGTGCGGCGACTACCTGAAAGCCCATCCGGCGATGAAAGTCGTCGAACGCGACGACACGGCGGGCAGCGCCCGCGAAATCGCCGAGCAACGACTCCGCGGCACGGCCGCCATCTGCGGCGCCGGGGCGGCGGAGCTCTACGGGCTCGAAATCCTGGAACGGGGCATCGAGACCAACAAACACAACTTCACGCGCTTCCTCCTGCTGGCCGACCGCAGCCGCGCCGCAGGGTTCACCGACCCGGCCCGCACGAACAAGGCATCGCTGGTCTTCTCGCTGCCCCACACCCAGGGAAGCCTCTCCAAGGTGCTCTCCCTACTCTCCTTTTACGAAATCAACCTCTCGAAAATACAGTCGCTGCCGATCATCGGCCGCGAGTGGGAATACCGCTTCTACGTGGATGTCACCTTCGACGACCCGGTGCGTTACCGGCAAGCCATCGAAGCGGCGAGGCCGTTGACAAGCGACTTCCGCATCCTGGGCGAATACGCCGAATGTCCCAACCCGGCAATCTGACAAGGCACAAACGATAAAAACGAAAAACATAAAACCATGAACGACTTACAACCCATCAATTTCCCGGGGCTCGACCCCCGCCGGCCGCTGGTCATCGCGGGGCCGTGCAGCGCCGAAACCGAAGAGCAGGTAATCGAAACAGCCCGCGAACTGGCCGCGGAAGGCTTCAAGCTATTCCGCGCCGGACTGTGGAAACCACGCACCAAACCGGGCGGGTTCGAGGGCGTAGGCGTCGACGGCATAGCCTGGCTGCAACGCGTAAAACGCGAAACGGGGATGTACACAGCCACGGAGGTCGCTACGCGCAAGCACGTCCTGGCGGCGTTAGAAGGCGACATCGACATGATCTGGATCGGGGCCCGCACGACAGCTAACCCGTTCGCCATGCAGGAGATCGCCGACGCGCTGCGCGGGCACGATATCCCGGTGCTGGTGAAAAACCCCGTGAGTCCCGACCTCGAATTGTGGATCGGCGGCGTGGAACGCATCTACAACGCCGGCATCCGCCGCCTGGGTGTCATCCACCGCGGGTTCACGTCGATCGACAAAAGCCTCTACCGCAACCACCCGATGTGGTCGATCCCCATCGAGCTGCACCGCCGCCTCCCGGGGCTGCAGATATTCTGCGACCCGAGCCATATCGGCGGGCGCCGCGAGCTGATCGCCCCCCTCTCGCAGCAGGCCATGGATCTGGGGCTCGACGGACTGATCGTCGAGGCACACTGCTCGCCCGACTGCGCATGGAGCGACAAGGCACAGCAGGTGACGCCGCAGGGACTGGCCTACATCTGCCGCAACCTCGTGATCCGTGAAACCAACGCCACGACCGAAAGCCTGACCGAACTGCGGTCGCAAATCGACAAGCTGGACGACGAACTGCTCGAACTGCTCTCGCGGCGTATGCGCGTCTCGCGCGATATCGGGCAGTACAAGAAAGAGCACAACATGCCCGTGTTGCAGGCGCAGCGCTACGGGGAACTGCTGACCCGGCGGGCGGATCAGGCCGTCCGGATGGGTATGGACCGGGAATTCATGCGTTCCGTCCTGCAGGCCATCCACGAGGAGTCGATCCGGCAGCAGATGGCCGTGCTGGGTGAGTGAGAGTCTGTTACATTTCGGTTAAATATGCGGCACGGGAGGTGCAAAAAGCGGTTTGTTACGTACTTTTGAGCCGGATTCCAATCCGTAACAGTTATGACAAAGTACAAAATCCTGGTAGTCGACGACGAAGAATCGCTGTGTGAGATTCTGCAGTTCAACCTCGAGGTCGAGGGCTATGAGGTTGACGTGGCTTACAGCGCCGAACAGGCACTCGACATGCACCCCGAACGTTATTCGCTGATCCTGCTCGACGTCATGATGGGCGAAACGAGCGGATTCAAGATGGCGCGGCAGCTCAAGTCGCGCCCCGAGACTGCCGGTGTGCCGATCATTTTCTGCACGGCCAGGGACACCGAGGACGACACGGTGGCAGGACTCAACATCGGGGCCGACGACTACATCGCCAAGCCCTTTTCCATCCGCGAGGTGCTCGCACGCGTACGCAGCGTGCTGCGCCGCACGGCACAGCCGGCCGCAGAAGAGAAGGCCGTGGCGTTCGAAGGGCTGCGGATGGATCTCACGCGCAAGGTCTGCACGATCGACGGGGAGCCGCTGGCGCTGACCAAAAAAGAGTTTGAAATCCTGGCGCTGCTGCTCTCCTCGCGCGGCAAGATCTTCTCGCGCGAAGAGATCCTGCGGCAGGTGTGGAGCGACGAGGTAATCGTGCTCGACCGCACCATCGACGTGAACATCACGCGCCTGCGCCGCAAGATCGGCCCTTATGGGGAACACATCGTAACACGCCTGGGCTATGGCTACGGTTTTGAGGAGTAGGTTTTCCTACCACAGGCGGCTGTTCCTGCTGCTGCTCGCCTTTTCGTGGGCGCTGGTGGCCTGCTTCGTCACCTTCCAGTACAGCCGCGAAAAGCGTTTCAAGGCCGAGCGGCTCGATGCCCGGCTGCAACTCTTCAACCTGCGGCTGCTCGACGCGCTCGGCGAGGGCACCGCACCCGGGGCATTCCTCGCCGATCATCCCCTTCCTTATGGCGACCTGCGCGTAACGGTCATCGACGACGACGGGGGCGTCCTGTTCGACAACTCGGCCGACTCGCTGCCCGCAGCCAACCACCTCGGGCGCCCCGAAGTCACCGAGGCGCTCGCCCATGACACCGGTTACACCATCCACCGCCACTCGGAAAGCACCGACCGATACTATTTCTATTCGGCCATGAAGGGCGACGGGATCATCGTCCGCTCGGCCGTTCCCTACTCCGTTTCGCTGCGCGAAGTACTCGCGGCCGACTGGGAATTCCTGTGGTTCATGCTGGGCGTCACGCTGCTGATGAGCATTGCGGCTTACTTCACGACCCGCCGCCTGGGGCACAACATCACACGCCTGAACGAATTTGCCGAGCGCGCCGAGCGGGGCGAGCGGATCGACGAGCGGGAGACCTTCCCCCACGACGAGCTGGGCGACATCTCGAACCACATCATCCGCCTCTACGCCCGCCTGCAACGCACGACGGCCGACCGCGACCGGGAACATGCCCTGGCGCTGCACGAGGAGCAGGAGAAGATCCGTATCAAGAAACAGCTCACCAACAACATCAACCACGAGCTGAAGACCCCCGTGGCCGCGATTCAGGGTTATCTGGAAACGCTGCTGGCCAACCCCTGCCTGACGGCGGAGAAACGCACGGCGTTCCTCGAAAAGAGCTGTGCGCAGGTCGAACGGCTGCGGCACCTGCTCTCCGACGTCTCGACCATCACGCGCATGGACGAGGGCAGGGAGCTCATCGGCAAGGAACCCGTGGTGCTGAACGACCTGATCGACGAGGTCAGGGCCGACATGGAGCTGCGCCCCGAGGGGCAGCGGCTGCGCGTGAACTGCGATTTCCGAGGCCCGGTCGAGGTCGAGGGCAACCCCTCGCTGCTGAGTTCCGTCTTCCGCAACCTGGCGGACAACGCCGCGGCCTACTCGGGCGGGCGCGACATCTTCATCCGCCTGCTTTCGGACACGGCAGAGGCATGCACGATACTTTTCGCCGACAACGGCATCGGCGTCGACGAAGAACACCTCCCGCACCTCTTCGAGCGGTTCTACCGTATCGACAAGGGGCGCTCGCGCAAGCTGGGCGGCACGGGACTCGGGCTTTCGATCGTCAAAAACGCCGTCGTGATCCACGGCGGGACGATCACCGTACGCAACGGCGAACGCGGCGGACTGGAATTCGTCTTCACCCTGCGCAAACATTCATAAGGGCGCAACCGGACTGTAACGTTTTTGTAATATTTGTTTCAGACCTTTACGGCGGAAAAATCCAGAAACAAAACAAACCATGAGTCCCCTATTCACTTGTATCGTAATCATCATGGGCCTGCTGGCCGTGATGGGCATCGTCGTGGGCGTGGCCAACGACGCGGTCAATTTCCTCAACTCGGCCCTGGGGTCGAAAGTCGCCCCGCGGCGCGTCATACTTTGGATCGCGGCCGCAGGCATCCTCGTCGGGACGCTCACGTCGAGCGGCATGATGGAGGTCGCCCGAAGCGGCGTATTCTACCCCGGGCAATTCTCCTTCCAGGAGATCATGATGCTCTTCCTGGGCATGATGCTCGGCAACATCCTGCTGTTAGACCTCTACAACACGCTCGGGCTGCCGACGTCGACCACCGTGTCGATGGTCTTCGGGTTGCTGGGCGCCGGGGTCGCGGCGGCGCTGTTCCATATTTGGGGCGACGCCGGGGCTTCCATAGCCGACCTTTCGCAATACATCAACACGGGCAAGGCCATGGCCATCATCGCGGCCATCCTGCTCTCCGTGGCGCTGGCATTCGCCGCCGGGTCGCTGTTCATGTACGTCTCGCGGCTGATCTTCTCGTTCCGCTTCGCACCGGTGTTCCGCCGCTGGGGAGCCGTATGGTGCGGCATCTCGCTGGCGGGCATCCTCTATTTCGCCCTGTTCAAGGGACTGAAAAGCTCGGGGCTGATCCCCACGTCGGTGGCGGACTACGTCGGGGAACACGTGCTGGTAACGCTGCTGGCATTCTGGGCCGCATCGTCGGTGGTGCTGTGGCTCCTCCAGCGCATGCGGCTCAACATCATGCGCATCACGATCCTTTCGGGCACTTTCGCGCTGGCGCTGGCATTCGCGGGGAACGACCTGGTGAACTTCATCGGTGTGCCGCTGGCCAGCTACGACGCATGGCAGATCGCCCGCGAGGCCGGCAGCGAGTCGATCATGATGGGCGAACTGGCCGAACCGGCACGCGCCAATTTCCTGCTGCTGCTGGCATCGGGGCTGGTGATGGTGCTGACACTGTTCTTCTCGAAGAAATCGCAGCATGTCACCGAGACCGAGCTGTCGCTCGCCTCGCAGCACGAGGGTGAAGAGCGCTTCGGCTCGACGTTCATTTCGCGCAGCCTGGTACGCGCCACGCTGGTGCTCAACACGATGTGGACGGGGCTGATCCCCGTCCGCATGCAGAAGGCCATCGACCGGAGGTTCGAGCCGCTGCCCGCAGAGGAGCGTTCGTCGGCACCGTACGACATGATCCGCGCCGTCGTGAACCTCACGGCCGCATCGATCCTGATCGCCATCGGCACTTCGTACCAGCTGCCGCTGTCGACGACCTATGTGGTATTCATGGTGGCCATGGGTTCGTCGCTGGCCGACCGCACCTGGGGACGCGAGAGCGCCGTATACCGCATTACGGGCGTGATGGCCGTCATCTCGGGCTGGTTCATCACGGCGCTCGGCGGATTCCTGATCGCCTTCGGCGTGACACTGCTCCTGCTGTGGGGCGGCTGGATCGCAGTGACGGTGCTCGTCGCACTCTGCGCATGGCTGCTGGTTCGCAGCCACCGCAACGTCGAGCAGATCAAGGCCGCCGAAACCAAGGAATCGCCCGTCGTCAGGGCCGAGACCCCGGACGAGGTGCTCTGCGTCTGCATCGGCGAGGTCTGCACGACGATGGAGCACGTGACGCGCATCTACAACCGTACGCTGGTGGCGGTATTCAAGGAGAACCGCAAGGTGCTCAAGGAGATGGTACAGTCGTCGGACAAGCTCTTCGAAGAGGCGCGCGACCGCAAGTACGGCATCATGCCTACGCTGCGGCGCCTGCAACAGTGCGACATCGACACGGGACATTTCTACGTACAGGTGGTGGATTACCTCTCGGAGGTGACCAAGGCGCTGATCCACATAACACGCCCGGCATACGAACACATCAACAACAACCACGAGGGGCTCACGAAGGAGCAGATCGTAGACCTGATGCGCGTGAACGACCAGGTGGAAGCGATCTTCGACAAGATCAACGACATGCTGCGCACCAAGGATTTCTCCGACCTGGACATGGTGCTGGAGATGCGCGACAAACTCTTCGACACGATCGTCGAGGCCATCAAGAGCCAGCTGCGCCGCATCAACGGCGACGAGACGGTGAGCACACGCGCCAGCGTCCTCTACCTGACGATCCTCAACGAAACCAAAACGATGATCCTGCAGGCCCGCAACCTGCTCAAGTCGCAGCATTATTTTTTGGAGCACAAAAAATAGCACGGGGCTCCTATACGGACACCACCCGAACCCTCCTTTTCGAAGGAGGGTTTTTTGAACTCCCCGGCAAACGCAGCCGGAATACGACAGGCCGCCCGGCAAAAGCGGCACCCGCAAAAAGCGGCCGGCAATCGGCCCCGCCGGAGGATTTTCCCGGACAGGGCGGCATTTGTCGCCGGAACGTAACGGGGCCGTCATTCCCCCGTAACGACGGCCCCGTATCTTTGCAACGCGGGAACCGGAAGAAGGTTTCCAAGTTGGTTTTAGGTTACATAAGTAGGTTAGTGGGAGATGCAGTGACGGGATGTCGCGGCATCTTCGTTTTTTCAGCGTTATGGCATGGGAAGCGGAACCGCCGCAGTCATAGCCCGGCATCTCCCTGTGGAAAGGGAGGCCGGCGCGCGACCGGACAAGACCGGCGAATTACTTCTCCATGTCGTGCAGGTGGATCTCCAGCGCACGCACCGAAATCTGGATTTCCCAAATCGACACGCCGAGCGACCCGATCAGCAGCAACAGCGCCGCACCGAAGACATAGGCGGAAAGGAGGATCAGGCCGATGTAGAGAAGGAACATCGTCACCACGCACAGGAACAGGCTCGTGACGCCCAGGATCTGCATCGTACGCGTGAGGTGCAGGCGGCGGCGCAGGTTGTCGATCTGCGCACGGGTGACTTTCGAGGGGTGTTGCAGGTGTTGTTCCTTGAGCGTGCGAACCAATTGGGCATAAGAAAGAAACCGGTTGGTATAGGCCAGCAGGATCAGCGAAACGGCGGAGAACAGCAGCGCCGGGGTGGTAAGTGTCAGCTCTTCCATAACGGGGATATTTTTACTCCCGCAAAACTACGCAATAATCCCGCCCCGTGCAAACCCGCGGGCGGAAGCTCCCTATTGTTAGGTATTTTTTAAGTTTTTTTAAGAAAATACTCCGAAGATTTCGGTATTGTGATAAAAATAACATACCTTTGTGGCTCCCAAATACGACAATTTTAATCTCATTTTGAATAACATTCTATGGAATTGAACAAAACCTTTATCGACGGGCTTTGGAGCAAGGAAATCAACGTCACGAGTTTCGTGCAGACGAACATCACCCCCTACCTGGGCGACGCGTCTTTCCTGCAGGGCCCGACCGAACGTACCAAGCACATCTGGAACCTCTGCCTCAAGGCACTCGAAGAGGAGCGCGCCAACAACGGCGTCCGCTCGCTGGACAACGCCACCGTCTCGACCATCACCTCGCACAAGGCGGGTTATATCGACAGGGAACAGGAGCTGATCGTGGGCTTGCAGACCGACGAGCTGCTCAAGCGGGCCATCAAGCCCTTCGGCGGCATCAACGTCGTATCGCGCGCCTGCAAGGAGAACGGCGTGGACGTGGACGAGAAGGTCAGGGATATTTTCACCCATTACCGCAAGACGCATAACGACGGCGTGTTCGACGTCTACACCGAGGAGATTCGCTCGTTCCGTTCGCTGGGCTTCCTGACGGGCCTGCCCGACAACTACGCCCGCGGCCGCATCATCGGCGACTACCGCCGCCTGGCGCTCTACGGCACCGACCGCCTGATCGAAGCCAAGCAGCAGGATTTACGCAACCTGACCGGCCCGATGACCGACGCCCGCATCCGCCTGCGCGAAGAGGTCGCCGAGCAGATCAAGGCGCTGAAGGAGATCCGCACGATGGGCGAATACTACGGGCTCGACCTGAGCCGCCCGGCGCATTCGGCACAGGAGGCCGTGCAGTGGGTTTACATGGCTTACCTCGCAGCCGTGAAGGAACAGGACGGCGCCGCGATGTCGCTGGGCAACGTGTCGTCGTTCCTCGACATCTTCATCGAATACGACCTGGCGCACGGCAACATCGACGAGGTGTTCGCACAGGAGCTCATCGACCAGTTCGTCATCAAGCTGCGCATGGTACGCCACCTGAGGATGCAATCCTACAACGACATCTTCGCCGGCGACCCCACGTGGGTGACCGAAGCCATCGGCGGACGCTTCAACGACGGCCGCACGAAGGTGACCAAGACCTCGTTCCGTTTCCTGCAGACGCTCTACAACCTCGGCCCGTCGCCCGAGCCCAACCTCACGATCCTGTGGAGCCCCGACCTGCCGCAGGGATTCAAGGATTTCTGCGCCAAGGTTTCGGCCGACACCAGCTCGATCCAGTACGAGAACGACGAGCTGATGCGCGAAGTGCGCCATTCGGACGACTACGGCATCGCCTGCTGCGTATCGTACCAGGACATCGGCCGCCAGATCCAGTTCTTCGGCGCGCGCTGCAACTTGGCCAAGGCGCTGCTGCTGGCCATCAACGGCGGCCGCTGCGAGAATACCGGCACGCTGATGGTCAAGGGCATCCCCGCCCTTTCGGAGGGCCCGCTGCGCTTCGAGGAGGTGATGCGCAACTACAAAATGGTGCTGACCGAAATCGCCCGCGTCTACAACGAGGCGATGAACATCATCCATTACATGCACGACAAGTACTACTACGAGAAGGCGCAGATGGCCTTCGTCGACACCGACCCGCGCATCAACCTCGCCTACGGCGTAGCGGGGCTTTCGATCGCCCTCGACTCGCTCTCGGCCATCAAATATGCCAAGGTGACCACCCGCCGCAACGCCGAGGGGCTCAGCGAAGGCTTCGACATTCAGGGCGAATTCCCCTGCTTCGGCAACAACGACGACCGCGTAGACCACCTGGGCGTAGACCTCGTGTACTTCTTCAGCGAGGAGCTCAAGAAACTGCCCGTCTACAAGAACGCCCGCCCGACGCTTTCGCTGCTGACCATCACCTCGAACGTGATGTACGGCAAGAAAACCGGCGCGACGCCCGACGGACGTGCCAAGGGCGTGGCCTTCGCACCGGGTGCCAACCCGATGCACGGACGCGACAAGAGCGGTGCCATCGCCTCGCTCGCCTCGGTGGCCAAGCTCCGTTACCGCGACTCGCAGGACGGCATCTCGAATACCTTCTCGATCGTCCCCAAATCGCTGGGCCCGACCGAAGAGGAGCGGATCGAGAACCTGGTGACGATGCTCGACGGTTACTTTACGAAGGGCGCACACCACCTGAACGTCAACGTGCTGAACCGCGCGATGCTCGAAGACGCCATGGAGCATCCCGAGAACTATCCGCAGCTGACGATCCGCGTATCGGGCTATGCCGTGAACTTCACCAAGCTGAGCCGCGAACACCAGTTGGAGGTCATCAGCCGCAGCTTCCACGAGAGGATGTAAATTTTCAGCCGACACTGCCGCGCCACACCACGCCGGATTTCCGCCGCAGGCGGACACAAGCCCCTCCCAAGGGAGGGGTGCGGAGTGGGGTCGGATTTATAAATTGCGGCCTGCAGGCCGCAGATTATGCCGACCAACCGCGAGCAGGGCGACAATATTCAGATTATGCTTCGAATACATTCCTACGAATCGATGGGAACTTTCGACGGGCCGGGACTCCGGCTCGTCGTTTTCCTGCAAGGCTGCAATTTCCGCTGCCTCTACTGTGCCAACCCCGATACGATCGACGCCTGCGGGGGAAAGCCCACGCCTGCGGAAGAGATCCTGCGCATGGCCACAGACCAGAAACCGTTCTTCGGACGGCGCGGCGGGGTGACCTTCTCGGGCGGCGAGCCGACGTTCCAGGCCGCGGCGCTGGTGCCGCTCGTACGGCAGCTGCACGGGGCGGGCATCCACGTCTGCCTCGACTCGAACGGCGGCGTCTGGAACCCGGCGGTCGAGGAGCTGCTGGGGCTGGTCGACCTGGTGCTGCTCGACATCAAGCAGGCCGATCCGGAGCGCCACCGCACGCTCACGGGGCGCGACAATGCCCAGACGCTCCGCACGGCGGCATGGCTCGAAGAACACGGCAAGCCGTTCTGGCTGCGCTACGTACTAGTGCCGGGTTACAGCGACGCCGAGGCCGACATCCGCGCGCTGGGCGAACGGCTGGGCGGCTACAAACAGGTAGAGCGGGTAGAGATACTGCCCTATCACACGCTCGGCGTTCACAAATACGAAGCAATGGGCAAAGAGTACAGGCTCGCAGGCGTACAGGAGAACACCCCGGAACAGTCGGAACGTGCCGCGGCGCTTTTCCGCGAATATTTCCCGACGGTCGTCGTGAACTGACCGGCAGGCGGCGCCGGGCGCGGCGAACCGTGCGTCCCGGCACAAAAAACGGCGCACTGCTGCGAAAAAAAATCGTGGCGGCGCGCTTTTTTTCGTATCTTCGCAAAAATCCGATTAACCCCGACAAACAGATGGAGAACCGACTTCCCAACCCGAACGCCCCGGCCCGCGAACGCATCGGCTGGGTAGACCTGTTGCGCGTGACCGCCTGCTTCCTGGTGGTCTTTTCGCACTGCTGCGACCCCTTCGTCGGCCAGTTCGACAACGACCGCGCCGCATTCCTCACAGGAGCCTTTTCGGGCAGTTTCGTGCGCTGCTGCGTGCCGCTGTTCGTCATGATGACGGGCGTGTTGCTGCTCCCGGTGAAAACCGGCCTCGCCGGCTTCTACCGCAAGCGCATCGGACGTATCCTCGCAGCACTCGTTTTCTGGTCGGTCGTGCTGCCGCTGCTTTATTACGTCTACCTCAATTACGTCACCGCAAGCCAGAGCCCGGCGATCGACCCCGAAAATTTCACCTGGGGCGCCACGCTGCACAAACTCTGGACATTCGTATTCAATTTCACGTTCGACACTACGCCGTTGTGGTACCTCTACATGCTCGCAGGGCTGTATTTGATCATGCCCGTGATCAGCGCATGGCTCGAAAGGGCCTCGCGCAGCGAACTCAAAACGTTGCTCGGCGTATGGGGCGTGACCCTGCTGCTGCCCTACGCCAAGATGTTCGCGCCGATGCTGGGCTACACGGGGAATTTCGGAAACATGGGGCTCTACGGCGTCTGCGACTGGAACGAATTCGGGACGTTCTACTACGTCTCGGGCTTCGCGGGTTACCTAGTGCTGGCATACTACCTGGTGAAATTCCCGCCCGCATGGGACTGGCGCCGGACACTGGCCGTCTGCATCCCGATGTTCATTGCGGGCTACCTGATCACGGCCTTCGGATACGTCGCCCTGCAAAACCACTTCCCGGGCAACTACGCGTACCTTGAGATCGTATGGTATTTCGCGGGCATCAACGTCTTCATGATGACCTACCCGGTCTTCGTGATCGTGCGCAAGCTGGACTTCAAGCCCCGCGCATGGCTCTCGCGGCTGGCAGGCGCGACGTTCGGCATTTACCTCTGCCACTTCATCCTCGTGCAGGCCGGCTATGACCTCGTCGCCCGGATTCCGGCTCTGCCGACGCTCCTGCGCATCCTGCTGATCGCATGCCTCGCCTTCGCCGCCAGTTACCTCGTGGTGGCGGCCATGCAGCGATTCCGCGTGACACGGCGGTTCGTGCAATAGATCGTTTCCGCAGCAAGGTATACGGGGCGGGGTGCTACCAGCACTCCGCCTTGTCTTCAAGCGAGGGAATACGGTCGCGGGTATAGACCGGGTTTTTGATGCCGCGGCGCCGCTGGCCCACGTAGTCGGCCAGCAACAGGAACGCCTGGCGCCCGAGAAGGACGATCGCCACGAGGTTGATGAGGGTCATGAAGGCCATCGTGATGTCGGCCAGGCTCCAGGCCAGGTCAAGCGTGGCGAGCGCCCCGAACAGCACCATCGCACCGACCAGCACCCGGTAAAGGGTCAGTACCCAGGGGCGGCGGGTGATGAACCGGACATTGGCCTCGCCGTAGTAGTAATTCCCGATAATGCTGCTGAAAGCGAAGAGGAAGATCGCCACAGCGACGAAGACACTGCCCGCAGGGCCGATTTCACCGACCAGCGCCGCTTGCGTAAGCCGTATGCCCGACAGCGAGGCGTCGGGGACTCCGCCGAAAAGGATGATGAAGGCCGTACAGGTGCAGATCACGAGCGTATCGGTAAAGACCCCGAGGGTTTGGATCAGCCCCTGCTTGACCGGATGCGACACATGGGCCGTTGCGGCTACGTTCGGCGCCGAGCCCATGCCTGCCTCGTTGCTGAACAGGCCGCGCCTGATGCCCTGCATGAGCGCTGCGCCGGCACCGCCGCCCATCGCCTGCTCCCAACCGAAGGCATTGGCGACGATCAGCTCCACGACCTCGGGCAACCGCCGGAAATTGAAGAGCACGACGCCCAGCGCAAGGACGATATACCCCAGTGCCATGACCGGGACGACCACCCCGCTCACCCGGGCGATACGGTGGATGCCTCCGAAGATGACCAGCAGCGTGAGCAGCGTCAGGCCGGCGCCGACCCAATGGTGGGCGAAGCCGAAAGCACCCTCCCAGGCCGCGCAGATCGTGTTGCTCTGCACCGAGTTGAAGGCGAAACCGAATGTCACGGAGATCAGCACGGCGAAGAGGACGCCCATCCAGCGTTTGCCCAGTCCGCGTTCCATGTAGTAGGCCGGGCCGCCGATATAGGAGTCCCGCCCCTTGCGTTTGTAGAGTTGGGCGAGGGTCGATTCGACGAAGGCACTCGACGCACCCAGCAGGGCGATGACCCACATCCAGAACACGGCGCCCGGCCCGCCGACGGCGATCGCCGTGGCGACACCCGCCAGATTCCCCGTGCCGACGCGGCTGGCCAGCGACACGGCGAATGCCTGGAACGACGAGACATGCTTCTCGCCCCGGGGGCCGCTTCCGGCCGACTCGCCCAGCACGCGCACCATCTCGCCCAGCATACGGAACTGCACGCCGCGCGTACGCAACGTGAACCAGACGGCGCACCCCAGCAGGAGTGCGACCAGCAGGTATGACCACAGCACGTCGTTGATGCCGTCGATCCATCGATAGAGGATTTCCATGGGAGGCCGTTTCCGGCAAAGGTAGCAAAGACGGTGCTAAAAATGAAAAAAAGGCCGGATAATCCGGCCTTTTTCCGTAGTGCGTTATTTCGTCCCGTCCACGCGGATCGTCGTCCCCGTGCGTCTGCTGCGCTCGGCGTCGTAGCAGATACGGTGGCTTTCGATCGAATCCTCGATGGTCGTCAGGAACGGATAGCCCGGATCGCGAAGCGCCCGGATGAAATCCCCGATCAGGTGCAGGTCGGCACCGGCATGGAACGGCTGCCCCACGATATCCGAGAAATCGTAAGTCCGCTCGTCGCCGCCGCGGAACCTGCGCACGCGCAGCGTCCTCTCGTCGCCATCGATCTCGCCGCCCGTCAGGCGGACGTGCGTCTTGCGGAAATCGTCGGCCGTGAACATCTCCATCGAAAGGCTCACGGTCACCTCGCCCTCCATCTCCATCGCAAGCAGCTGGTGGTCGACCACATCGTTGTCGCAGTGGTAGACGCAACGGCCGTACATCCCGGTGCGAAGCTCCTCGAGGATGGTCTCATCGAGGGTCTTGCCTTCGGGGACATCGAAGTTCGCCACCCAGTCGCGGCGGACATAATAGAGGTCGCGTGCCGAAAAAGGACAGGCGGACTCTATCGCGCAGTCGAGGCAGCGGCGGCCCGCACCCGCGGGGGCATTCTCCGCACGGAACCAGCGCAGCGAGCCGAAGGACGACAGGCTGCGGCAATGCGCGCCGGTGAGCCACAGCAGGAAGTCGATGTCGTGGCAGCATTTGGCCAGCAGGATCGGATTCGACTCCCGCTCGCGGCGGAAAATTCCGCGCACGTAGCTGTGCGTGGCACGGTCGAGACCGACAGAGGCGGTATGGTTGACCGAGACGACCTGCCCCAGCTCGCCCGAGGCGACGATCTCGCGGATTTTGGCAAAATAGGGATGGTAGCGCAACACATGGCACACACCGACCATCACGCCCCGTTCGCGGGCACGGCGGGCGATTTCGCGGCACTCTTCGAGGTGCTGGGCGATCGGCTTTTCGAGCAGGATGTGGTATCCCGCGTCGATGGCCTTGACCGCCGGGTCGAAATGGACGTTCTCGGGGGTCGAGATCAGCACCATGTCGGCTTCGACGCCATCGGCGAAGAAGTCGTCGTAATGCGCATAGCTCCTGCAGGCAGGCAGTCCGAAATCCCGCGCGAAGGCATGGCGGCGCAGGTCGTTTACATCGACGACGGCGACGGGCTGCAGCCGGTCGGGATACCGGCGGGCATATTCGAGGTACTTATTGGCCCGGTTCCCGGCTCCTATCACCACAATCCGCACGGGGCGGGAAACGGTCGGTTCGTTTTTCATCGGAATCCTCCAAAAGGTTATATCGGGCGGCGCCGCAATTCGCACGGCCGGGGCTCAATCTCCGTCCGCGGCGGATCCGCTGCGGCGCGGCACGCCCGACAGGTTACAAGTTTCGGGATCGGGTGCGGAGCGTTCCCGCGCCGTCCCCCGGGGGTCGCCCGTCCGGAAAGAGATCCGGACGGGAGGCGGCCCCGGCGGTTGTTATTTGCGGCCCGCGCCCAGATCCAGCACACGCAGGTTGCGGAACTGGATGCCGGCACCATGGCCCAGCAGGCCGATATGGCCCGACTTATTGAAAAGCCCCGGGTGGTTGCGGTGGTCGACCGTATAGGGATTGACCTTCGAACCGTCCTCGGAAACATTATGCCCCCGGCAGGCTTCGCGGATATTGCCGTCGAGGATCACCCGACCGTTGACCGTGACCGTAATGCGGTCGCCCACGGCACGGATCTCCTCGGTATTCCACTCACCCAGCTCGCCGAACTTCACGCGGTCGGCCGCGATGACGCCGTAAACAGAACCGTGCTGCTGGTAATCGCTGATGTCCTTGTAGATCGGCGCATCGTGGTCGAGAATCTGGATCTCCATCCCGTGGAACGCGGCATCGACACCCATCGGCGTACGGATACCGATGCCGTTGTTGACGCCCTCGGTGAGGAACCGGAACTCGAAGCGCAGGATGAAATCGCCGTATTCCCCGACGGTGTAAAGGTTCCCCGAACCGCCGTAGGTGGCCGTCACGTCGATCGTACCGTCCAGCGGCACATAATTGGTCGTATTGCCCGTCCACTTGTAGAGCGAACGCCCGTCGAAGAGCACCTCGTAGCCCGCGGCAGCCTCGTCGGCCGGGAGGGAGAAAACGGGTGTCGACGGCAATTCGTTGATCCAGAGGTTCCGGAAGGCCACAAGAGCACCCTGTCCGGCCAGTTCGATACGGCCTTGTGCATAAACCGGCTCGCCGGGCGCGCAGAGGTTCGTCATCACGGCATTTTCGGCAACTTTCACGCCATTCTCCACCAGCGTGATGCGATCGTCCACGACCTTAACATAGAGCGTATTCCACGTCCCCGGAGCGTTGTCGGCAACGGTTCGGGCGGCCTTGCCGTCCGCGAGCCCCGTCCCGGCGGCACCGCCCAGGCGGATCAGCGGCATCGAGCGCACGGCCATGCCGGCCTCGCCCTCGGAACGCCATTCGATCCAGAGTTCGAAATTCTCGTATTCCTTTTCAGTCCCGATCGTCGCGGGAGTCTCGGCGGCAAATTCGAGCAGGCCGTCCGCAGCGCCCCAGTTGGCAGCCACCGCCTCGCCGGCGGCTTTGCGGAGCTTCGCCACCTGACGGGCAGGCAGCCTCTTCGCCTCGGCAGGATTCACGGCCACGGCCGTCCATCCCGCGAGCCCGTCGGCCGGCAGCACGGCGAATCCGTCCGCCGGAATCTTACCGAGCAGTCCCGTGAGCTCATCCACGGCATACCCGGCGTCGGCGTCGGATTTGGCGAGTTCCTTATAGACCTCATGCGCCCGCTCCAAGGCCTTGCAGACAGCCTCGCCGCCGGGCATCGGGTTGCACTTGGCAACGATGGTCTTCACGGCCGCGGCGGCCGGGGCGGCAGTCTGCGCATCGTCGAGGTATTCGGCGGCCAGCATCAGTGCCGGGAGGGCGTATACGCCCGAAAGGTAGCCGAGCAATTTGGCCTGCACGGCGGCCGAAGGCCTGAGAGCGAGAGCCTGTCTGTAAAGCTGGTAGCGGCGGATCGGGGTCACGGCGGCCTGCGAAGCCAGGTCGGCATAGCGCATCAGGGCGCGGTCGGTGAGCATCGGATTTTCGGCAGCGATCCCGTAAAGGATATCGGTCATGGCAGGATTTTCGACCGTCAGCAGGGCGGCGAAAGCCGCGTCGCGGTTCCCGGAGCGGAACCCGTCGAGCAGGCTGGCGACAGCCTCCTGCGTGCCGCTCTGCGCCAGCACGGGATAGTAACGCGCAGGGGTTTCCGAGGCCTTCATATAACCTGCGACGGCGCTGTACCGCCTGTCGGCAGGGAGTTGCCCCGAGGTGCGGATCAGCGCCGACTGGATCGCGGCCGTGTGGGCCTCATCGGAAGCGTCGAGCAATGCGGAGAGCCGATCCATGTGCTGCGGCTGGGCGACGAAGGGAAGCGCCCCGTAAGCGGCGGCACGAACCTCCGCGTCGGAGGAGCCGAGCAATGCGAACACCCGGTCTGCGGCTGCGGACATGCGGCGTGCGGCAGCCAGTTTGAGCGCGGGAACAAGTACCCCGGCATCATCCTTCGCAAGCAGCCGTTCCACTTCGGGGTTGATCTGTCCGTTGAATGCAAGGAGGGCTTTCATCGCGGCACCGGCATGGGGGCCTTCGAGCGCCCCGGCCAATGCCCGTAGCGCCTTTTCGCCGCCGATACGGCCCGAGGCGGCAATTGCGGCCTCGGCCACGCGGTCGTCGGGCGACGCTACGGCGGCCGTAATCACATCGGCCTGCGACACGGCGCCGCACTCCCCGAGCCATCCGATAACGGCGGCCTGCGCGGCGGCATCGTAGCGCGGCATGCCGGCTGCAACCTGTGCGAAAAGTTTGTCGTCGCCTTTGCCGAGCGATTGCAGGGCGGCATAACGGTATTCGGCAGGCCCCTCCTCGACGGCCTTCAGCACGTAAGGCATCGCCTTCCCGGCACCGAGGGCATCGACCAGAATCGCGAGCGCACCGCCGCGGATGTACTGGAGGTCGCATTTGAGCAATCCCCTGGCGGCCTTTACGGCCCGGGCGTCGCCTGCGGCGGCAAGCCTTGCGAGCAGGCGCAGGTAAGCGTCCGCAGCGCCGGCATCGTTCCATGCGCAGCCGGTCTTGGCAGCGGCAGCGGCCAGCGGCTTGACCGAGGCCTGCGAACCGCAGGCGGCCAATGCGTTATAGATCTGCTCCGCAGTCTGCGCATCGGCACCTTCGAGCCATGTCAGGAGAAACGGTTCGGCAGCGGCAAGCCGCTTTTCAGCGAAAGCGTAGGCGAGCGCCTGTTTGCGGGCGGCGGTAAGGTCGTCCTTGCCGGCCTCGGCGAGCAGCAGTGCTTCCGTACCCGGGGTCGAGACCAGCGCCCGGAGGGCATAGTCGGCCAGGTAGGGGTCGTCCAGATAACGGGCCATGGCGGCGGCATCGGCGGCCGTCGAACAGAATTGCAGCTGCGAGAAAAGGAAAGCCCGGTTGGCGTCGTCGCCGCAACGGTCGATAGCTGCCAGCAGGCCCTTGCGGACATCGTCACGCAGCGCTTCGTGCGCCGGGTCGGTCACATAGGCCACCACGCCGTTAAGGGCGTATTCGAACGTGGCGTTCTTGCCCTTGTCGGCAGGGACGAGCATGGCGGCGATCATCTCGACACCCTTGCTTCCGGTGGCGGCCAGTTCGCCCATCACCTGGTTGAAAACCTTGGCATCGGCTGCGGGAAGCTGTGCGAGTCCGTCGGCGACGATGGTTTCCGTCGTGCGCTGGCGGGCATCCGATTGCTGGGCGGCGGCTCCTGCGGGCAGCAGGGCGGCCAATGCTCCCAGCATAAAAAGTCGTATGATTATCTTTTTCATGGTAACTGGTGCTTAAATATGCCACGGGCCGCGCATCGGCTGGTCGATCAGTCGGTTGGCGGCATCGTCGCCGATGAAGAGTTGTTTGTCGGGGTCGAAATGCAACGTTCGGTTCAAACGCAGGGCGCAGGCACCCAGATTCACGAGCGTCGAGCTGCGGTGACCGATCTGTTCGTCGAGCGCAAACCTGCTCCGCGTGCGGACGCATTCCAAAAAGTCGGTGTTCTGCGGCGCAGGGTCGGGCATCTCGGCCAGTTTCTCCATGATGTCGGGGATCGTGCAGCGGAACCCTTTATAGACCTTGCCCAGCGGGCCTTCGATATAAGGCGTGTCGCCGCCGCTTTCGAAGCCTTCGCCTTCGAGGACGATCTGGCAGCCGTCATCGTAGGTATAGACGATCTTACGCCAGATACCCACGGCGTCGGGGTGCTGCTCGGGGGCGTCGACCTCGACCTTCACGGGCGAAGTTTCGTCCTTGCCCAGCAGGTACTGCACGGGATCCATGTAGTGTTGCCCCATGTCCGTCAGGCCGCCGCCGTCGTAGTCCCAGTAACCGCGGAAAGTCTGGTGCACACGGTGTTCGTTGTAAGGCTTGTAGGGGGCCGGGCCGAGCCACATGTCGTAGTCGAGATTCGACGGAACCCTCTGCGGGACGAGGTTCTCCTTGCCCACCCAGAAGAATTTCCAGGTGAAGCCGGTGGTGCCCGAGATGGTCACCTTGAGCGGCCATCCCAGCAGGCCGCTGTCGATCAGCTTCTTGAGCGGCTCGACGGTGGTGCCCAGGCCATAGAAGGTATCCGTGAAACGGAACCACGTATTGAGGCGGAAGATGCGGTTGTTGCGCTTGACGGCCTCCACGACGCGCTTGCCCTCGCCGATGGTACGGGTCATCGGTTTCTCGCACCAGATGTCCTTGCCGGCCTTGGCGGCCTCAACGGCCATGATGCCGTGCCAGTGCGGGGGCGTGGCGATATGGACGATGTCGACATTGGGGTCGGCGATCAGGCGGCGGAAATCGCGATAGGACTGCAACGTCTCGTTGAAACGCTTTTTGCCCAGGTCGAGCGCGCTTTGGAGATGCTTGCTGTCGACGTCGCAGACCGCCACCAGACGGCACTCCTTGGTGCTGGTGAAATGGTAGCTGCTCTTGCCGATGCCGCCGACGCCGATGATGCCTTTGGTGAGCTGGTCGCTCGGCGCCACGTGTTTCGGGCCGCCGAGCACATGGCGCGGGACGACCGTCAGCAGTGCCATGCCGCTCAGTGTTTTCAGAAAATTCCTGCGGGTACTCATATCGTGTTCAGGTTAGTGGTAATTATAAGGTTGTCAGACGGAAATTGCGCCAGAGCACCTTGATCCCGCCGCCGTCGTGGATCTGCAGGGCGATGCGCCCCTGTGCGGCGCCGATCCTGGCATCGGTGATGTCGACCATCTCTTCGCCGTTGAGCCACGTCTGCACGCGGTCGCCCTGGACTTTCAGGCGCAGCGTATTCCACTCGCCCTCCCGCAGGATGTTCTCCTTCTGGTCGGGAATCTGAACCAGCCAGCCGCGGCCGTAGGACTCGTAGATACCGGCCGTGTCGAAGCCCTTGGGAGCCACTTCGCACTGCCAGCCGTGGACTTTCACGGGAGGCTCGACAAACGAGCGGAAAAAGACGCCCGAGTTACCGTTGGCCAGCTGCTTGAATTCGAGCGTCAGGTCGAAATCGTTATAATATTCGCGCGTGGCGAGGTAGCCGTACTCCTTGTCGGGGCCGCTCTCGCAAACCATGTTGCCGTCCTTGTCGACATACCACTTCTCCGTGCCGTAGGCCTCCCAGCCCGTCAGGTCTTTGCCGTTGAACAGCTCGACCTCGCGGCCGGCCTTGCGGGGCAGCTCCTTGATCTTCAGGTTGCGGAACGAAGCGGGCGAACCGTGATCCTGCAGGCAGATCACACCGCGGCGCGCAAGGCCGTATTCGGGTGCGGTCTCCCATTTGCCGCTGTGCTTGCGGGCGAACCAGTCGTCCGTCCAGGCTTCGAATTCGAGGATCTTGTGGCCGTTGAGCCAGTGCTCGACATGGCCGTTGTCGAAGACGATGCGCGACGAGTTCCACTCGCCCTGCGGGTTGACGAACAGCGAATCGGGATCGGGCAGGTGCATGGCGTAGTCCACGCCCAGTTTCTGCCACTCTTCGAGTTTGTTGGGGGCATTGACTTCTTCCCAGCCCTCGTTGTCGATCAGCTGGTATTCGGGGCCGGTTACGTAGGGTACCTTGAAATAGGGGTCTTCGACCACGTGGTAGATCATACCGCTGTTCCCTCCGTGGGAGAGTTTCCAGTCCCAGTCGAGGATGAAGTTTTCGTACTGTTTCTTCGTAACGATGTAGCCTGCCAGGTCGCTGCCGTCACCCTTGGCCTGGATGCAGCCGTCGACGACATGCCACGGCATGGTCAGCTCTTCGCCGTTGTAGTCCTTCCACTGGTCGAGCGTCTTGCCGTCGAACAACAGCTGCCAGCCGTCGGCAATCTCCTCTTTGGTCAGCACATTCTGTTGTGGCGCACATGCAGCGGCAGCGCAGAGCACGAGTCCCAGCCCGCACGCTTGCGCGAGCTTTCTGCGAAAATAAGTTTTAGTCAGCATAATTTATGATTGGTTAAATGGTTCCGTGGCCGGGGTTAGGACAAAAATACCTATTATTTATGATTATTCCAGCGCACGTATAGAACTATATAGAGGTTTGACAATCTATATAGCATTACATATCAGGGTTTTAAAAACCGAATCCACACCCCGGATTATATAGACTATCCGAAAGATCAGAGACCGATCCGCGACACCTGCTGCTCGAAATTGTCCCGATCCAGCGCCGCATTGCGGAGTTTGGTGCGGTAGGTATAGACCGTCGCCGAGGCACAGTTGAGCAGCGAAGCGATGTGTCCGCTGTCGGTAATCCCGAGCCGGATGGCCGCCAGAATCCGCAGCTCGGTGGTCAGCGATGCGTCGGCGCGGGGCGCAAAATGCGACTCGGGCTGCAGGAGGGCATTGACCTGTTCGATGAATTGCGGGAAGATGTCGAGGAACGAGGAATCGAACGACTGGTAGAACTTCGCATATTCGCCGCTGACGGCCTGCGAGGTGTTCAGCCAGCGCACCAGTTCGTCGACGCCCTTGTTGCGGGCGACGCGGCAGACCTCGCGGCGGAAAGTGTCAATCTGCTTGATGTAATGGACGGAAAGGTCGATATAGTGGCAGACGTAACGGTCTTTGATCCGGTTGGAGTCGACCAGCGCGCCGTTGATCTCGCGGATATGGTCGTTCTTGGCCTGCATCTCGTCGTTCTTCGCCTGTAACTGGGCGCTCATGTCAATCAGCTGCCGGTGGTTGCCGCGCAGGCGGCGGTGCTGCCACAGCACGTACCAGAGGATACCGATGAGGACGACCAGGAAGACACCGGCCAACCAGATCGTCGTGGTCATCATGGCCTGCCTTTGGGCGATGTTCGAGGAGATGGCCTCGCTGATCTTGACGGCCGCGGAAGAGGAGACCGGTATGCGCACCATCGACCGGCAGTGCATGGCGTCATCGGACGCGCTGCCCATATAGGCTGCCGCACGGTCGTAATCCTTGCGGTCGAACAGCAGCAGCGCAAGGTCGTACAGCGAGGCATAGGAACGGGTGCCGGCACGCAGGTCGGCGACGGACGATTCGGCCAGGTAATAAAGCCGCAGGTCGTCGTCGCCCCACGCCCGCGCGATGCCTGCGAGGCCGTAATAGAGAAGCGCCAGCTCCTGGTAGTCGGGATTCCGGGCCGTATAGGGCTCGAGCAACTGTACGGCCTCAGCGAAGCGGCCGCTGTCGCGCAGAGCGGCAGCGGCGATCCGCGCCTGCGTCCACTCCGACTGCCCGGGCACGGATATGTGCCTGACTCGCACCACCGTATCGCGCCATGCCGACCGCACGGCTCCGTCCTCGGCTTCGGCCGCACGCCGGGCGGCGATCGAGGAGTAGCGCGAATGCCATGCGGCATACTCCGCAGAGGACATGCCGGCCGTATCTATCCTGCGGAAAAGTTCTTCGGCAAGCCCCAGCTGCCCGCGGCCCAGCCAGACGTCGATGTCGGCAAGCAGGGCGATGCGGCGGATATCCTCCGACCCGGCAGAGGCGGCCAGCCGGTAAAGGCGGTCGACGTAATAAGCCGCCGAATCCAGCTGGTAGGTCACGTAATTCTGCGACACGGCGAACAGGCGCCACGCCCGGTCGCCGGCGTTGCGGGCACGCGCCACCTCCCGGCGCAGGCTGTCGTTCTGCGCCTGCCGCCACTGCTGGTAACGATCCTTGCGGGAAAGTTCCGCATCCAGCCGTTCCAGCGCCGCTTCGGTCTGAAGCGAGTATTTTGGGTGCCGCGTACATCCTGCGAGGGAAATGCACGCCAGAAGCACCCACAGGAAGCCGGATCGGGCGGGAAGGGTTCGCAGCATCATGGTTTCGGGTTTTGTGTCAGACAAAAATAAGACAAAAGCCGTTCAATACAAACTTTCCGGGCATAATTCGTCCGCCCTGTCGTCGGAAACCGTCCCGGCAGGACAAACCGAATGCCGCGAAAATTACGGCCAAATGCCTCACGCCATGTTGAAAAACACCGCGCAAGCGGAAAAATATCGAGCAAAACCGTTAACTTCGCAGCAAACGCAAACGACAATGAATACCGAAGCAAACCGAAAGACAGAGTGGGTCGTCGGGATCGGCGAAGCACTCTGGGACATACTGCCCGAAGGGCGGAAGATCGGCGGCGCTCCCGCGAACTTCGCCTACCACATGTCGCAGTTCGGGCTGCGCAGCTGCGCGGTCAGCGCCGTCGGCGACGACGAGGCGGGACGCGAACTCCGCAACCAGCTCCGCGAAAAAGGGGTGGGACATATGCTGGAAACGGTGCCGTTCCCGACCGGGACGGTCGAAGTCACGCTCGACGGGGCGGGCATCCCCAGCTACGAGATCCGGCAGGGCGTAGCCTGGGACAACATACCGTTCACCCCGCAGATCGAGGAGCTCGCCCGGCACACCCGTGCAGCCTGCTTCGGGTCGCTGGCACAGCGCAGCCCCGTATCGCACCGCACGATCGGGCGTTTCCTGGAAACGATGCCCGACGGCGAGGGACAATACAAGGTCTTCGACATCAACCTGCGGCAGCACTTCTACACGCAGCAGGTGGTCGAAGAGTCGCTGCGGAAGTGCAACATCTTGAAGATAAACGACGAAGAACTGGCCGTGGTCGGCAGCATGTTCGGCTTGGAGGGGATGCAGCCCGGGGAGCAGTGCCGCACGCTGCTCGACAGGTACGGGTTGCGGATCGTGATCCTCACCTGCGGCGCCGCCGGGAGTTCGGTATTCGCCCCCGACACCCGGTCATATATCCCCACGCCGCGCGTCGAAGTAGCCGACACGGTCGGTGCAGGGGACTCGTTCACGGCATCGTTCCTGGCCGCCCTGCTCTCGGGGCTCGGCATCGGGGAAGCACACAGGCTGGCCGTGGATGTCGCGGCCCACGTCTGCTCGCAGCACGGCGCCATGCCCCGGCTGCCCGAACGGTTTACCGCTCGGCTGCGCAATGACGGCCCCGCCATACGATAGGGACGACCGGGACGCACGAAAGGGGCATCCCGCCCCGGGCCGCCGCTCCCCTATCCGGCATAGCTGTGCATGCCGCCCAACAGGAAATTGACCCCGAAATAGGTGACCAGCACAGAGAGGAACGCCGCGATGCAGAACCAATGGAAAAACAACGGCCGGCGGAACCACGGCAGGGAACCGGCATGCAGGGGCAGCGCATAAACCAGCAGCGTGACGAGCGCCCATACCTCCTTGGGATCCCAGCCCCAGTAGCGTCCCCACGACACATTGGCCCAGATGGCACCGACAAAAATACCGGCGGCGAGGCAGAAGACGGCCGGATAGAGCATCAGCCGGCTGACGGCCTGCAGCTGCGCGGCCACCCCGCGGGCGCGGCGGTGCAGGACGACCCCTGCCACGCCGCCGAACATGACGAACGCCAGCAACGCATAGGCCACCATGACCAGCATCACATGGATGCAGAGCAGCGGCGAGTCGAGAACCGGCATCAGCTGCGTGATCTGAGGGTTCGACTCCCCCATCATCGAAACCATCAGCGACAGCCCGGCGATCAGGTAACCGAAAGGCAGCAGGAACAGGAAGCGGCGGGCGAAGAGCAGCGTGAGCAGCAGCGTACACCATGCCATGAAGCGCATCGTTTCATAGCCGTTCGAAACAGGCCAGTGGCCGCTGACATAGCCCCGCAGCGCCAGCATCAGCGTAAGATACAGTCCTCCGGCGGCAACGCCCGCAAGGAGCCAGCCCCGGGTTTTCGCCCCGAAAGCCCGCCCGCGCACCATCCGGCGGCAGGCATCGAGGAATCCTCCGATCCCGGTCAGGATGAATGCCGCGGCGAGCGGCAGCGACCAATCGAGCCGGTTATAAAGTTTTTCGGCACGGAAACGCAGCCCGGAAGGCATATGCGCCCCGCCCTCCTTCTGCTGGTAGCTGCGGATCTTGCGCAACACCCCTGCGACCCCCGCCCAATCCCGTTTTACGACCAGTTCGCTGACGTAGTTCATCGCCCGGCCGATAAAGAGCGCCTGCCCGTGAGGCAGCTCCCGCGGCAGGCCGTCGACCTGCGACGCCCAGCGCAACAGGCTGTCCGAAGGGTCGGTATAGGGAAAAATCCGCAGCATACTGCCCGTGCAGACCATCCCGATGATGTTGAATTTCTCATCGGCCTCGCCCGCCGGACGCCCGGCAGCCCCTTCGAGCCGGTATTCGTTGACCCGGTTGCGGAAATCCGACAGCCGCGCATAACGCCCGCCGACCTCCAGCAGGCGGCGTGCCCCGGCACTCCTGATGCGGATCATCGGTTCGCGTTTCCAGTCGTCGTAATAGAACAGCCAGCCGGAAAGCACCTGCTCGGGCGTAAGTCCCCGGTAGCGGCTCTTCCCGCAGAGTTTCACCGTAAAATCCTTAGCCAGAGTCTGCAACGGACAGATACGGTCGTTGTAGTAGACATACAGGTCGCCCAATTCCGCGGCGACCTCGCGCGGAAGCGTCTGCGGCAAGGTGTCAGCCGCCCGGGCACCCTGTACGGCCGCCGTACAGAGGACAAGGCACAGCGCCGCCTTGCGGAGCGCAGGGCTGCGCAGCAACCGCCTGAAACCCCCGCGCCTGTCGCACAGGAACGCCAGCATGGAAACGAGCAGCAGCCCGTACCCGGCATAGGTGATGCCGATGCCCCACGGATCATACGAAACGGAGAGGGTCGTACCCCGTCCGTCCTCGTCATAGGCGGACTGGTAAAACCGGTAATTCCGGAAAACCAGGATGCGGTTCATGCCGACTTCACCGTGCAGCGACCCGTCGTCGGCCGTCAGGGTGAGAAGGCTGACGAAATCCATCGGCGCACGGGTGCCGGCATAATACTCGATGCGGAAATCGTCCAGCCGGGCCCGGAAGGGCAGTATTTGCTCCGAACCGTCACGGCCGGCGAATGCGGTCGCCCCGGGATCGCCCGTGCGCAGGTGCAACGTCCCCTGCCGGCCGAAGAGCCATGTCACGGAAGCCCCCGCGAGGATGACCGCGAAAGAGAGGTGCAGCAACAGGACGGCGGGCCTGCGCCACAATTTCCGGCGGAACAGGCAGGCCAGCGCCGCGAGGGTGAGGACACCCCAAAGCGCGGCGAACCAGCCCGCGCCGTAGATATGCGCAGCGGCGAAATCCGTACCGTATATCTTTTCAAGTACCGTTGCCGTAACGAGCACCGCCATCACGGCTCCGAGCAGCCCAAAGGCAAGGCGTTTCAACAGTTTCATCCGTTCGTTCGTGTGTGAATGCATCGTCCGGACACGGCAAAGGCCGATGCACGGGGCACCGGCGCTTCGCACATATCCGGGAAGGGTTAGATGGATTCGATGAATTCGACCACCGCGTCGCGGTCGTCCTTGCTCAGCGTGCGGAACTTCTCGACCGACCAGCGGGCGTCGCTCTGCGCCGCGCCATGCCACATGATAGCCTCGATGACCGTCCGCGCACGGCAATCGTGCAGGCGGTCGCTGGCGCCCGTGCACTTCTCGCTCAGGCCACGGCCCCAGAGCGGCGTCGTACGGCACCAGCCCGTGCGGATGTCGTTCACCATGAAGAGCCGGTGCTGCACCATGTCGGAGTAGGGCCAAATCTTCTGGTTAGGATAACGCGGCAGGCGGCTGTCGCCGTCGGCAAAGAAACCGTTGGGGTCGGTAAAGACATCGTCGCCCGTCGTCCAGGTCGGACGGTGGCAGGTGGCACAGCCGATCTCGGTGAAGAGCGCCTTGCCGCGTTTGACGTCCGCATCGTCGAGGTTACGCGCCGCCGGTACGGCCAGACCGCGGTGCCAGACCATGAAGTCGACATAGTCCTCATCGCTCATCTCGACAGGCAGTTCCTTGTTCATCAGATAGTTGTAAATATCCTGCGCAACGTCGCCCGTCTTGTTCCACGCCGGGAAAAGCGTGTAGAAATCCCGCTGCACATCGGCGTCCTTCGACGCTACTTCGGCATAAGCAGCGGTCATGTAGTGGTAACGGCGGTCAGAGCGGGTCACGTTGGTGATGTTCCAGATGGCATTGGCACCCGCCGCATCCTGCAACGGGCCGCGACTCAGGGCATAGGTATAGCGCAGCGGATGGGTGGTCGTCCCATAGGTCTTGACCCACTCGCCGTTCCTGAAGATCGCGGGATTGAGCGGCACGCCGTTCTGCTCCTGGCGAACGTACTCGGCTTTCAGGTCGCTGTCCGAAATGGCATCCAGCAAGCCCGTACCGTAGATGCCGATGGTCGATTCGAGGCGCACGCGCACCTTGGCATAGGGCACCTCGCCCTTGGCGCCGATCAGCGGCACGTAATAGGCGTCCTCGGGGATCGTCACTTCGGGATAGATCAGGCTGTAAGACTCGCCGTCGGGAAACTTATTGCCCCACTCGTCGGTATACTCCTGCCAGCCGATCATGATCTTCGATTCGTCGATCGGGGCTTTGAACGGCGCCACGGCCCGCGTTTGCGGCATACCGGTGAGCGATGTCAGGTAATTGTCGTCCTCGTCGGTGATGACCAGCAGATAGCCGTTGCCGATCTGGTTGGTGTTGAACGCGCCTTCGATACGCTTGCCGTGGCCGTAGCCCGGGTGGCAGTGCAGGCACGAGGTGCGGATATAGAGCGGCCCGAGGCCGTAGCGCACACCCGACGAGTTGGCCGTGAAGGGTTTTTCGAACAGCGCCTCGCCGTTCAGGAAACGCTGCGTCATCGCGGCGTCGTCATCGACGACCGGCGTAGGCTGCTCGTAGGCCACCGACGTAGTGTTGAAAGCCGTGCCGAGCTTGCCGCCGGCGTAATACTCCTCGGGAACGGGGTCGGGATTCGGATCGGGGGCGGGATCCGTCCCCTTGTCATCAGCGCACGCGGCAGCCATCAGGGCTGCCGACATGCACAGGCTGTAAATCAAGTGCTTTTTCATTGCTGAAAATGGTTATTTTTCGACCGACAGTGCCGTCAGCGCCTTCGTAAGCGCGTTCACAAGGTCGTTATTGCAATAGGTGGCGGCATCCTTCCATGCCTGTGCCGTACGGTTGTCGACGAACGGGGCCGGGCAGGCCTCGATCTTTTCGATCGCCGTGGAAATCGCATTGCGAACCTCCGTATCGAGGACGGGGTCGACCACCTCGATCCAGTCGCTCACCGAAGCGTCGCCGGAGGTCATGCCCTGATAGGTGTTCCGGATGCTGATGATGTTGTCGATGAAATCGGTCTTCGAATTCTGGCTGTAAGGCGACTCGATGTAATTGATATCCTCGGAGCTGGTTCCGTTGGCCGGACGGCCGATCTTCTGCGAGCCGACCTCCGTGGCGATGTCGATGCAGCCCTGGATGATCTCCTCGGCGGCATCCTTATAGTTGCGGTACTTGCTGCCGCCCTTCCCCGAATTGCGCATCGAAGCGCCGTAGTCGAAAGTCGGCTCCAGTTCGGCATCGCCCAGGATCGTCTGCTTCTCTTCGGTGACATTGTCCAGCCCCGCCCACGAAGCTTCGAGGCGTACGCACATGTTGCACAGATCGTTGGCCACACCGACCAGGTATACCAGCTGGGGACGGGTGTATTTGCCGAGGGCGCGGGGGCCCGCATTCTCGAAAAGCATGTATTCCAACGCATGGAACCCGAGCAGGCCGTAACCCAGATTGGCGCTGACATAATCGGGATTCCTCTCGATCTCGGCCATCATACTGTTGTTGTTCAGCAGGTTCTGAAGCGCCGTGCCGTCCAGCGGCCAGGAGTCGATATGCGGGTCGATGTCGTAATCGGCCGCAGCGCCGTAAAGGTAGGCCTCGCTGAGCTCCCAGTGCTTGCGCGTGGTGATCCAGTCGTTGCAGGCGGCCTGCACCAGCGGGGTCGTAAGGGTTCCCGCGTCGAAAGCCTCCAGCATGGCCTCGCAATCCTCCTGCAAGGCGATGCTCCCGTCGGCCAGGGCCTTATAGGTCGGAATCACGTTATTGTCGACGAAATCTACGGCAGCATTCTTGAGCGCCTCTTCACGCTCGTCGGCAAACGTGTAATCGCCGTCGCTGTCGCTGCACGATGCGGCCCCGAGCGCCAGGACGAGTGCCGCGGCTGCATAAACGGAATTTTTGAACAGATTTTTCATATTCTCATTATGATTTGGTTAACGTCTGAAAAAGCCGGAATAGGCGATCCCCAGCGAAAGGGAGGGCTCGTTTTTGAAACGCCCCGTGCGGGTCTCCCCGGTGGCGGAGTCGGTGTAGTCGTACGACCGGAGCAGGCCGATGCCGTACTCGGCCTTGATGACAATGTTCTTGATCGGATAATAATTGAACCCGACGGCTACCCGCTGGCGGCCGCACCAGTCCTGGCGGATCACCGACTTGGCGGTATCGAACATCGAATCGTAGAACTCATAACGGCCGAAGACGTAGAAGCGGTGTCCCCTCTCCTTGAGCTTGCGTATCTGCGAGAAGATGTCGTAACCGGCTTCCACCCCCGTGGCGATGGCGTCCGAACCCACATATTGCTTGGGCGAGGGCGATGCGTTGGGCATATCGCGGTTGAACTGGGAAATCTTGTCCGAATTGGTCAGGTGCCCGTAGTCGAAGTTACCGCGAACGATCCAGTTATGGGCATCGTAGAGGAAATCGAAGGCGCCGATCATCACCGTACCCTTCACGTCCTTGTATCTGTCCGCACCGGTACGGTTGGCACTCAGGGTATTGCTGAAACTGTTGCCAGCATAACCGCTCAGGCTCAGGCGCAAGCCCGGGACGGAGTAGTTGTCGATGCGGAACGCCCCGGCATAGGCATTGGCGATCTTGAATTCGTAGGGGCTTCCGGCACCGCCGCTGACCCAACCGTTGTCGCCGAACCGGTCGGAATCCAGTCCCGGCAGGAACATCACCTCGTAACGCCAGTCACCGGCACGTCCCCAGAGGCTGATGCCCGTTTCGTGCCATGTGCAGGGCAGGATCGTATTCTCGCCCTCGGGACGGTAGACCCCGAAGAACTCGGTGGGCATGTGGTGCTGGTTGGTTCCGCCGACAGGCACGATCATATGCCCCAGGCGCAGGTTGAAGGCCGGGCTGAAGCTTTTCTGGAGCCAGAACTGTTCGAGGGCGACCTCGCCGCCGCGTTCGATCTCCGACTCATACTCGCCGCCCTCCTCGAATTCGGTTTCGAAGGCGCTCTCCGTGCCGCCGTGCTCGAATTCGATCTCGGTGCCCATCGACCAGCCGCGCCCGAAATCGTAGCCCAGGTAGATGACCACATGCGGGAGGTCGAAGCGGCCGTGGCTTTTGTCATTCTTGTACTTGTCAGGGCTGATATAACGCAGGTAGTTGTCGCTGAAGAAATTGCGCGTCATGACGGCCTCGCCGTACCCGCCCACGGTCAGCCGTGAGGGTTTGTCGGCCTCTTTGCTGACGGCGGTCTTCACTTCGGAAGAGAGCTCGGCCCGGATCTCCGACAGGAGTTCGGCTTTCAGCTGTGCCTTCAGCTCGGCATTGGCAGCCGAATCGGCCGCGGCCGCAGGTTCGGGGGCGTTCACGGCTTCCTGCGCATGCAGGGTAACACCCGCCAGTAAGAAAATAGGGGTAAACAGTAAAATTCCAAGACGCATAGGCTCTCCGTTTATTTTGTTTGCGGTGGCAAAGTTAAGGTGCCCGCCAAGCCCGGACAATTCCCTGTTTTAGGTAATTTTCGGGACAGAATAATAACATGTAGGTATTGCTCCCAACGGTAGGGGAATGCGGCGGGTGCCGGTCGTTTCGCCGGCGTTTTTTGCCGTTTCGCCGGAAACGGGCATACACGAACCCGCAACCGGCCCCGTTTTTACGACAAACGGGTGCAATTATACCTTCCGGCAGCGGAAGCATAGCGGGTTTTTTCGTATCTTTGCACATCCCTCATTAAAGACAACCTCTCCGGTATGAAAAAAAAGAAATGGATCATCACGTCCGTCATCCTCGTAGTATTCTGTGCAGGGCTGTTCGTTTACAACCACTACCGCGGCAGTTCGTCCGCCGCCGACCCGGCGGAAATCAGCATACCCCGGAAAAATAGTGTCCTGAACGTCAACGGGCTCGTCGTGCGGCCGCAAACCCTCACGGACGGCATCACCTCGGTGGGCAGCCTGCTCCCCGACGAGGAGGTAGACCTCTCGTTCGAAACCTCGGGCAAGATCGTCTCGATCAACTTCCAGGAAGGCTCGACCGTCCGCAAGGGGGAACTGCTGGCCAAAGTCAACGACAAACCGCTGCTGGCCCAACTGTCGCGCTACGAAGCGCAGCTCAAACTGGCCGAAGACCGTGTATACCGCCAGAGCGCCCTGCTCGAAAAGGACGCCGTCAGCCAGGAAGCCTACGAACAGGCCCGCACCGAACTGGCGATGCTCAACGCCGACATCGACATCGTGCGTTCGAACATCGCGCTCACGGAGCTGCACGCCCCGTTCGACGGCGTGATCGGCCTGCGCAACGTCAGCGAAGGCGCCTATGCCTCGCCGAGCGTCGTGGTGGCCAAGCTGACCAAAATCAAGCCGCTGAAGATCGACCTCTCCGTCCCGGAGCGCTACGCCAGCCAGATAAAACCCGGGACGCGCCTCACGTTCACGGTCGAGGGGTACAACGAGACGTTTCACGCCGAGGTATACGCCACCGAATCGAAGATCGACCCCAATACCCACTACTTCTCGGTACGTGCGCACTACCCCAACACGCGGGGCAGGCTGCTACCCGGACGCTTCGTAAGCGTAAAGATCCGCATGCACGACATCCCCGACGCCATTGCCATCCCGACGCAGGCCGTCGTCCCCGAAATGGGCGTGGACAAGGTATTCCTCTATAAGGGCGGCAAGGCCCACGCCGTAGCCATAAAAACCGGGCTGAGGACAGAATCGCGGATACAGGTCGTCGAGGGGCTGTCCCCGGGCGACACGCTGATCGTCTCCGGCACGCTCCAGCTGCGTGAAGGTCTCCCCGTAAAACTCGACACCGTCGAATAAAACCGCCGCCGCATGAATATTTCCGAACTGAGCATCCGGCGGCCGGTAATGGCATCGGTGCTGACGATCATCATCCTGCTATTCGGGTTCATCGGGTACAGCTACCTCGGCGTACGCGAATACCCGAGTGTCGACAATCCCATCATCTCGGTGACGTGCTCCTATCCGGGAGCCAATGCCGATGTGATCGAGAACCAGATCACCGAGCCGCTCGAACAGAACATAAACGGCATCCCGGGCATCCGCTCGATGTCGAGCGTCAGCAGCCAGGGACAGAGCCGCATCACGGTCGAATTCGAACTCTCGGTAGACCTGGAAACCGCGGCCAACGACGTGCGCGACAAGGTGTCGCGCGCCCAGCGCTACCTGCCCCGCGACTGCGACCCTCCGACGGTCACCAAAGCCGATGCCGACGCCACGCCGATCCTGATGGTAACCATCCAGAGCGACAAACGTTCGCTGCTGGAACTGAGCGAGATCGCCGACCTGACGGTCAAGGAGCAGCTGCAGACGATCAACAACGTCAGCGGCGTGCAGATATGGGGTGAGAAACGCTACTCGATGCGCCTGTGGCTCGACCCGGCCAAGATGGCCGGATACGGCATTACGCCCGTGGACATCAAGAACGCCCTCGACCGCGAAAACGTAGAGCTTCCCTCGGGCAGCATCGAAGGCAACACCACCGAGCTGACGATCCGCACGATGGGGCTGATGCACACCACGCAGGAGTTCAACGACCTGGTCGTACGCGAAGCCTCCAACCGCATCATCCGCCTGAGCGACGTGGGACGCGCCGAACTGGGCCCCCAGGATACGCGCAGCTACATGAAAATGAACGGTATCCCGATGGTGGGCGTCGTGGTGATCCCCCAGCCGGGAGCCAACCACATCGACATCGCCGATGCGGTTTACCAGCGCATGGAGACGATGAAGAAAGACCTGCCGGACGACGTGGTGACCTCCTACGGGTTCGACAACACGCGCTTCATCCGCGCCTCGATCGACGAGGTGAGACAGACCGTCTACGAGGCCTTCGTCCTTGTCATCATCATCATCTTCCTCTTCCTGCGCAACTGGCGCGTGACGCTCATCCCGTGCATCGTGATCCCGGTCTCGCTCATCGGCACGTTCTTCCTGATGTACGTCGCCGGGTTCTCGATCAACGTGCTGTCGATGCTGGCCGTGGTGCTCTCGGTCGGGCTGGTGGTCGACGACGCCATCGTGATGACCGAGAACATCTACATCCGCATCGAACGCGGCATGACGCCCAAGGAGGCCGGCATCGAAGGCGCCAAGGAGATCTTCTTCGCCGTCATCTCGACGTCGGTCACGCTGATCGCCGTGTTCTTCCCGATCGTCTTCATGGAGGGCATGACCGGCCGCCTGTTCCGCGAATTCAGCATGGTGATCTCGGGCGCGGTGGTCATCTCGACCTTCGCTGCGCTGACCATCACCCCGATGCTGGCGACCAAACTGCTGGTGCGGCAGGAGCGCAAGAGCTGGTTTTACAGCAAGACCGAGCCCTTCTTCGTGGGAATGAACAACTTTTACCAGCGCACGCTGGCCGGGTTCCTGCGGCGGCGCTGGGTGGCATTGCCGCTCATCGCCCTGATGGTCGGACTGATCGGCTGGCTGTGGCGGGCCATCCCGGCGGAAATGGCGCCGCTCGAAGACCGCTCGCAGATTTCGATCAACACCCGCGGGTCGGAAGGCGCCACCTACGAATACCTGCGCGACTACACCGAGGACATCAACCGCCTGGTCGATTCGCTCGTGCCGGAGGCAAAATCGGTCACGGCACGCGTATCGAGCGGTTCGGGTAACGTTCGCATCGCTCTGACGGACATCGCGGAGCGCAAACGTTCGCAGATGGAGATCGCCGAGGAGCTTTCGGCGGCCGTGCGTACCAAGACCAAGGCCCGCGCCTTCGTGCAGCAGCAGAGCACCTTCGGCGGCCGCCGCGGCAACATGCCCGTGCAGTACGTCCTGCAGGCCACCGGCATCGAACGGTTGCAGGAGGTGCTGCCCGAATTCATGCGCAAGGTCTACGAAAGCCCCGTGTTCCAGATGGCCGACGTCGACCTGAAATTCAGCAAGCCCGAGGCGCGCATCATCATCAACCGCGACAAATCGAACCTGCTGGGCGTCTCGACGCGCGACATCGCCCAGACGCTCCAGTATGGCTTGAGCGGCCAGCGTATGGGCTACTTCTACATGAACGGCAAGCAATACGAGATACTGGCCGAAATCAACCGCCAGCAACGCAACAAGCCCGCCGACCTGCGGTCGATCTACGTACGCAGCGACAAGGGCGAGATGATCCAGCTGGACAACCTGATCGCACTGGAAGAGAACGTCGCCCCGCCGCAATTGTACCACTACAACCGGTTCCTCTCGGCGACCGTATCGGCCGGGCTGGCGAAGGGCAAGACCATCGGACAGGGGCTCGACGAGATGGATCGCATCGCCGCCGAAACGCTCGGCGACGATTTCCGCACGGCGCTGGCCGGCGACTCGAAGGAGTTCCGTGAAAGTTCGTCGAGCCTGATGTTCGCCTTCCTGCTGGCCATCCTGCTGATCTACCTGATCCTCGCGGCGCAGTTCGAGAGCTTCAAAGACCCGCTGGTCATCATGCTCACCGTGCCGCTGGCCATTGCGGGGGCACTGGTATTCATGGCCGCCAACGGGCAGACGATGAACATCTTCAGCCAGATCGGCATCATCATGCTCATCGGCCTGGTGGCCAAGAACGGCATCCTCATCGTGGAGTTCGCCAACCAGAAGCAGGAAGCGGGAATCGACAAACTGCACGCCATCGAGGAAGCCTCGCTGCAACGCCTGCGCCCGATCCTGATGACGAGCGCCTCGACCATACTCGGCCTGCTGCCGCTGACCGTCGCCACGGGCGAAGGTGCCAACGGACGTATCGCCATGGGTATCGCCGTAGTGGGCGGTATGGTGGTATCCACCCTGCTGACGCTCTACATCGTCCCGGCAATATACAGCTACGTATCGACAGACCGGAGTAAGAAATAGAAATAAGGAAGCCCAATGAAACGAGTGATTTTATCGGCCCTGGCCGCGGGGATTTTCGCAACGGCGGCGGCACAGGAGGAGCTGACCCTCCGCAAGTGCCTGGAAATAGGGTTGGAAAACAACTACGACATACGCATCGTGCGCAATGGGGAGCGCATCAGCGACAACAATGCCACGGCGGCAAATGCCGGCATGGTGCCGACGATCGACTTCGAGGCGGGTTATTCGGGGGCGCTGGACAACGAGCGCACCACACCGCGCGAAGGGGACGCATGGTCGGACAACGGCATCTACGACCAGACGTTCAACGCCGGGATCAACCTCAACTGGACGATTTTCGACGGATTCCGCATCCGTACCAACTACAAAAAGCTCAAAGAGATGCAGGAGATGGGCACTGTCCGCACCCGCATCACGATCGAGGACTTCGTAGCCAGCCTGACGGCCGAATACTACAATTACGTCCAGCAAACGCTGCGCCTGCAGAATTTCCGCTATGCCGTGGCGCTTTCGCGCGAGCGGCTGCGCATCACCGAAGCGCGGGTCAGCGTCGGCAATTTCTCGCGCCTCGACCTGTTGCAGGCACGCGTGGACTTCAATGCCGACAGTTCGAAATATATGTCCCAGCAGGAGCTGGTTTCGGCTTCGCGCATCCGCATCAACGAACTGCTGGCCAACAAGGACGTCAACGAAATGCTCTGTATCCGCGACTCGGTGATCGAGGTCAACGGCGAGCTCAAATGGGAGGAGCTGCTGGCACAGACGCTCGACACGAATGCCTCTCTGCTGCTGGCAGGGCATGACAATGTGCTGGCCGAACTCGACCTGAAAACCGTGCAGGCGCGCAACTACCCCTATCTGAACCTGACGACGGGATACGGCTACACCTACAACCGTTTCGGGAACGGGACGACCCAGTCGCGCGGGACGCTGGGACTGAACGCCGGGGTGAAACTCGGCATTACGATCTTCGACGGCAACCGCCGCCGGGAGCAGCGCAACGCTCGCATCGACGTGGAAAATGCGCAGCTCACGCGCGAAAGGCTCGAGCAGTCGCTGCGTGCCAACCTGTCGAACTTCTGGCAGGCCTACCGCAATAACCTCGAGGTGATCCAATTGGAAAAAGAGAACCTGATCGCCGCCAAGGAGAACTACGAGATCGCCATGGAGCGTTACCTGCTGGGCGACCTGCCGGGCATCGAGATGCGCGAAGCGCAGAAGAGCCTGCTCGATGCCGAAGAGCGCATCCTCACGGCGAAATACAATACGAAGGTTTGCGAAATATCGTTGCAGCAGATCAGCGGCAACGTCATGACTTACATGGAATAAACCCGCGGTTCATTATTTCTCGCCTTGGGGCATCGGAGAACGGGCGGAGAGGAAATCGCAGAACGGCTGCCTGTAATTCCCGCAGACAGGGATATACTCCTTGCGAAGACGATGCGGTTGCGGCCGATCACGCGGATTCCGGCGGGCAAGTCCCCCTCGCAAAACAAGGGTGCCCGGCGTGCGTTACGCCGGGCACCCTCTCCTACCCAACCTGTCCGGGCCCTGCCCGGACATCGTTACCCGTTACAAATCAATACGCTTGCAGGACGCACCCGCCACCTCGAAGGGCTTGTCCACGCCGGGTAACGAAACCTTATGTTTTTTTTCATCCATATTGACAACGATATAGACCTTGCGGCCGTCCGGCTTCCGCCACTCGGCGGCCAGCACCGACGCGTCATCGCCGAACCCGGGGATCTTCACGATGGGATTGTCGCCCGCCGGGGTGAGCTCGCGGATGAAGAGGCCGCCGTACACGACATCGTGCAGGCTGCGGCGGAAATCCATGAGCGTCTTCATGAAACGCGCCTCGCTGACGGCCTGTTCCGACATCAGCGGGACGGGGTCGACCCACCCGATCTGCGAACCCCACAACAATGCCTTCGCCAGTTCGTAACGGAAGTCGCCCAGCGACATCTTATCCGCCTCGCTCGGCGTATAGGTGAAGGCGCTGGTGACGGCACGGTCGGAATAGACCATCGGGAACACCGGCCGGATGATGCAGTTGTCCTCCTCATGGGGCGTATTGACGACCAGCAGCATGTCGAACAGGTCGATATAGCACTCGGCATTCTCCTCGCTGGTCAGGATCCTGTCCTCGAGCAGGTGGTGTGCGCGGATCTCGCCGATAAGCCTGCGGTAGCCGTCGTACCAGAAATCACCGCCCCCGACCGGGTGGCCGTGCGCCTCGTTCCAACAGGGTTCGGGCGCCGCCGCAGCGATCTGGTCGATATAGATTCCGTTCACCCCGATCGCGTGTTGCAGGCTGTCCACCAGCCCGATGATCTTCCGGTGCCAGATATCCGTCGAGGGGCAGGTCACCGTATTGAGGACTTTCGACGTGGGGTAAATCTCGGTATAGAGCGAACCGTCGGGTTTACGGCACGACGCGTCGTAACCGCGGTCGCGCTTATAGCTGTCGGCCGCCGGATCCCAGAGCCGGCCGTTGATATAAGGCGTCACACGCGCCCCCAGAAGCTGGGCGTCACGCACCATCCCTGCAAAACGCTCCTGTGCGGGCAGGTAATCGGGATAGTGGGTATCGTAGGGGTAATGATGCCAGAAATACCAGTGCACACCCAGCCCTTGCCCGAAATACCGGGCGGCACGCCGGACGGCATCGTACGTCTGGTCGGTCACATGCTTGGCACGCACCCACGCGTCGGCATCGTAACACCACTGCGGGATATTGCGCGAGGCGAGCGGCTTGCTGCCCCATTCGGTCGTGAAGGTAAACGGACGGTACCACCTGACAACGGCATCTTCCCAACCCTTCGGCGTGAAACCCGTGACCGAGACCCACGGCAGGCGGAACGTCCCGTCCGCGATCCATCCGGCCGAAGCGGGAATGGCATCGCTCAATGCAACCGTCGTCGGCGTACACTGCGCCGAATAGGTCTTTCCGCAGCCGCGGCGGTCTTCCGTCCCGTAATAGAACGCACCCTCGGCATTGTGTACCACGAGGAACTGCATGGCGGAGGCATGCGACGGGTAACGGGCTTCGAACGTAGCGATGTCGAGCGGCTTCTCGACGCCCCAGCCTTCGGTGGTGATGATCCTGCCGTCTTCGGGGCGTTCGATCACGACATTGGGGAATTTCAGATCCGTGACCAGCCACCCGGCGGGCAGGTCGGCCTCTATGTTCCATTGCAGCAGCTCGCCGCCGTCGGGAAGCGTCACGTACATCCGCACGGGATATTTCACCGGCGAGTAGTCCAACGTCAGCTCCCACGTGAACACCAAAGTTTTGGCTCGGGCGTCATCGCGGACTTGCACCCCGCGGTAAACGGCATGTTCGGGTTTCAACTCCGGGTTTTCTCCCTGGAAACCTTTGTATATCAGGATCCACGGCGTTTCGTTCTTGCCTGCTCCGACGACCTGTTTCCCGTTGAGCACCAGTTTCTCGATGTCGAAGCTTCCGCTCCCGCTGAAAACGGCCTCGACCGCACCGTTCGACAGGGTGTAGTCTTCGCCGGTACGGCTTGCGGCCGTTTTATCCTGTGCGAATATTTGCGTGTGTAGCAGGAGGCCCGCCACCAGCATACAACAATTTCTAATCATCATTTATTCCGGGTATTTTATTGAATTTTCAACTCAGCGCAGTTCCATGCGGTGCGGCCGGCGTAGCCGGATGCGGGCATAAACGGCAAATATAATATACATAGGTATACCCTGTTAGCCGGTAAGCCCGAAAGTTTACAGGGCAAAAATAAGCAAAAATATTTTACTTACAAACCCAAAAACAGTAAAAAACTTTTCGAATCATTGAAGCGGCAAAAATCAGGGGAGGCAACTATTTCCCGGCAGGAATGATTCGAGAAGAGATGAAACATAAAAATATAAGATATTGTATTACACAATTTTAACAGCCAAGACCATCTTAATCCGTTAGCCCAAAGCCAAGTAGCTGATAAAAAGGACATTACTTTTTCACAAATATTTCACAGCCCTAAAAACACCAACAATATATTGAAAATCAATATATTATACACACAAATCCAAGGACATGCAAATCGTACCGCACCCCTTTAAAGTAAAAAAAACTTATCAAAAATAGTAATGATAATAATTTTATTGTTATATTTATTACCGGATAATGAATACTTTTAACTGAATTTCACAGAAAAAAAAGTACCACACAGGCCGTATGTTGTCGTATATCAAGTTCTTTCGGCATTGACGGCCATATCGGCAGACGAATTATACAACCGACTAATTATTCACCATACCTAAAAACTAAAACGTGCCTATGGTAAAACAGACGAGACCCGAACTATTGACTTCCTGAAAAACACTAATCCAAAGTGCTTCTAGCCAAGCAAGGATCAATCCAACACGTACGGGCCCGGGGCGCCCGACCGACGCCCGAACCGTACAAATCTACATTAAGTAATTATAAATGAGGAAATATGACAATGACTATACAAAAGCTCTTTTGTAAAATAATGCTCCGGTCATTCGTGTTGATACTGGGGCTTATATCGGTTACGGAATTGAGCGCAAATCCCGAATTTGCGTATTCCGCAAGCAGCCTGGAATCGTCTGTTACCGCCCCGCAAGGGGGGGGGGAACGTCAAGATGACCGGACGCGTCCTGGACGAGACCAAGGCGGGTGTACCGGGAGCCACCGTGATCGTCAAGGGCAGTACCCGCGGTGTCATCACGGGTAATGACGGTACCTTCTCGATCGACGTAAAGCCGACCGATGTAATCGAGATTTCGTACCTGGGTTATGAAACCCAGAGCATTCCCGTCGGAACGAAGACCAACATCGTGACCGAGCTGGTGCGCAAGGTTTCCGAACTGGAGGCGGTAACCGTAGTCGCATACGGTAAACAGCGCAAGGAGAGTATCATCGGCGCCATCAACACCATCGACGCCGGCGAACTGGAAGTGGCAAGCGGCTCGCTCTCCTCGAACCTCGCCGGCAAACTGGCGGGTATCGTCGTGATGCAGCGTACGGGCGAACCCGGATCGAGCGCCGAGTTCTGGATCCGCGGACAGAGTACGTTCGGTGCCAAAACCACCCCGCTGGTGCTCGTCGACGGTATCGAGCGCGACATGGACTTTGTCGACGCGGACGACATCGCCACGTTCTCCATCCTGAAGGACGCAACGGCGACCGCCCTCTACGGTGTGCGCGGTGCGAACGGCATCATCCTGATCACCACCAAACGAGGCACCGAAATGACGGCGCCCCAGATCCGCGTCAAGGCCGAATTCGGCATTACGCAGCCTGTCCAGCTGCCCGAGCTGGCGAACGCTTCGCAGTGGATCGACTACTACAACGAACTCTACCGCGACAGCGGCAGCACCGAGATGCCGATTTCGGACTATGCCCGCCAGATGTACCTGAGCGGCCGCGACCCCGACCTCTATCCGAACGTCGACTGGGTCAACACCATCTTCAAGGACTTGGCCATGACCGGCCGCGTACACGCGAGCGTCACGGGCGGCTCCCCGAAAATCCGTTACTACGTTTCGGCATCCTACTACACGGAAGGCGGTATGTTCAATGTCGCTGACAACGACCGTTACAATGCCCAGATGAACTTCAACAAGTACAGCTTCCGCTCGAACATCGACATCGACATTACCAAGTCGACGCAGCTGGGCCTTTCGCTCTCCACGCAGTATACGACCAAAAACGCTCCCTGCACGACCACGAACGACCTGTACGCCTACACGATGTACGTTACCCCCGTGGCTACGCCGACCGTATTTTCGAACGGCATGCTGGCAATCCCGCAGGAGTCGGGCTCGGTCAACCCCTACAACATGCTGAACAACACCGGCTACCGGCGTTACAACACCATGGTGGCGCAGTCCCTGCTGTCGCTGACGCAGGATTTCTCGGACATCATCACCCCCGGCCTGAAAGCCAATGTAAAATTCGCATGGGATGCACAGAACGCAACCCTCCTGGAGCGTGCAATGTTCCCCGTGACCTACTATGCCACCGGGCGCGACGAAAACGGCGAACTGATGCTGACCGCTGCCAACCCCAACGGCAGCAACTACATGCGCCTCGCGACATCGGACTCGTCGGGTACGACGGCCATCAATTTCGAGGGCTCGCTTATCTATGAGCGCCTCTTCGCGGAAGACCACCGCGTAAGCGGCATGTTCCTCTACTCGGTACGCAGCAAATCCAAGAACAGGCCCGTCAATTACATCGACGCCTACCCGACAAAGAACATGGGTATCGCCGGGCGTTTCACCTACGCCTTCCGCGACAAGTATTTCGCCGAGTTCAACTTCGGTTACAACGGTTCAGAGAACTTCGCCCCCGGCAAGCGCTACGGCTTCTTCCCCTCGTACGCCGTAGGATACATGATCAGCAACGAAAAATTCTGGGAGCCGCTGCGCGATAAGGTCAACATCCTGAAAATCCGCGCCTCGTACGGTAAGATCGGTAACGACGAGATCGGCGGCAGCCGCCGTTTCGCCTACAATACGACCATGAACACCAATGCCGGCGGGTTCACTTTCGGCGACCTGGGACAGACCAACCTGCCCGGCTATTCGACCGGCGAGTACGGCAACCCGGACGTTGCCTGGGAAGAGGCGACGAAGGCCGACGTCGGTATCGAGCTGGGGCTGTTCAACAAGATCAAGATCCAGGCGGACTACTTCTATGAGAAACGCGAAGGCATCTTCATCCAGCGCGAATCCACCCCGTCGGTGGTCGGCACGAAAACGGCGCAGTGGGTCAACCTCGGCCGCATGAAGAACCAGGGTTTCGACATGTCGCTCGAATTCGACCACAGCTTCAACAAGGATTTCAGCATATCGGCACGCGGTAACTTCACCTACAACCGCAACAAGAAACTCTACGACGACAAACCCGACCAGATCTGGAAATACCAGAACCTCGCCGGCTTTGCCAACAACCAGCAGTTCGGCCTGATTGCCGAAGGACTGTTCGAGTCGGAAGAGGATATCGCCAACTGGCCCAAGCAGGATTTCGGTACCGTACGCCCGGGTGACATCAAGTACCGCGACGTCAACGGCGACGGCGTGGTCAACACCTTCGACAAGGTGGCCATCGGCTATACGCTCGTACCGGAGATCAACTACGGTTTCGGCGCCAGCCTCAAATGGAAAGGCATCGACGTATCGGTATTCTTCTCGGGCGTGGGCCACGTGACCCGCATCATCCAGGGCCAGAACCTCTTCGGCGCTTCGTCGACGATCCTCCGCATGGGACAGATTTTCGAGGATGTGGCCAAGAACCGCTGGACGCTCGACAACCAGAATCCCAACGCACCCTACCCCCGTCTGTCGCTCAACAAGGTGGACAACAACCAGCAACTTTCGACCTACTGGCAGCGCGACATGAGTTTCCTGCGTCTGAAAGACGCGGAGATCGGCTATACACTACCCGAAAGCATGACCAAGAAATGGGGCCTGTCCAAGATCAGGTTCTATATCCAGGGAAAGAACCTGATTACATTCAGCGATTTCAAGCTCTGGGATCCTGAGGTAAATGCGAATTACGGTAATGTATACCCCCTTATACGTACCTTTGCAATCGGTGCAAACGTCAACTTCTAAAAAAGGATAAGCTATGAAAAAAATACGAATATTCGCAACCGCCCTCTTACTGGCCTTTACGCTGTCCTCCTGCGAGTCGTTCTTCGACGTGGAACTGGACGACCAGGCCAAGATCGAGGATATTTTCCGGCAAAAAACCGAAGTCCAGAAATACCTGAGCCACCTTTACTCCTACATTCCCCAGGAAGAAGAGGTCGTAGGCATGCACGGCTGGACGGTAGGACGCTCCGACGAAGCGCTCTTCTCGTGGTACCAGTGGGTCTACTACACCCAGTTCAGAACCGGTAATTACAGTAGCGCCACGACCAACTTCAATTACTGGCCGGATTACTACATCGGCATCAACCAGTGCTCCATCTTCCTGAAATATATCGACCTCGACAAGGAAGACACCCCGACGACAGTTGCCTATATGAAGGCCGAGGCCCGCTTCCTGCGCGCCTACTACTACTTCCTGCTGTTCCGCCAATACGGCCCGGTATTCATCTGGGGCGACCAGATCGCCGACGAGACGATCGACGCCAAGAGCGTAGACCGCCACACCGTACAGGAGAACATCGACTTCATGGTCGGGGAGCTCGACGCGATCAAAAACGACCTGCCGGTACGTACCGACGACATCGGTATCGACGGCAAACAGTGGGCCGGCCGTGTTACGCGCGGTGCAGCCTTGGCGCTGAAATCGCGCATACTGCTTTACGCAGCATCGCCGTTATACAACGGGTGCGACCTTTACAAAGGCCAGATGCAGAACATTCGCGGGGAATTCCTCTTCCCGCAGAGCAAGGACGAGACCAAATGGGAGGCAGCCGCACAGGCAGCCTGGGATGTGATCGAGTTGGCAGAGACCGGTTTGTACGATCTCTACAAGGATACGGAACAGACCGATGAGTTCACGCGTTACATGTCCTCTTATCAGGGCGTAAGGCTGAAGCCCTGGAACAAGGAGACCATCTGGGGCTGGTGGAGCCGCTCGGGCGGTTATTCGTGGCTTGGCGGCACCGGAGGTCTGCTGGCAGGCGCCATGCCCGGCATGACAAGCGGCGGCGCATCGGGTGTCGTTTACCAGGGATACGGCGGTATCCAACCTTCGCTGAAATTGGTAGACAGCTATCCCATGTACACGACCGGACGCTATCCCGTGACAGGCTACCAGGGTGAGAACGACATGTCGAAACCCATCGTCGACCCGCAATCGGGTTATCAGGCCACCGGCTTCACCGAAGGGTACAAACAGCCCGGTATCGACTGGGGCGACGGCATCAAGGCCCACAACAGTTGTATCAACCGCGATCCCCGTTATTACGCCTGCCTCGTACCCAACGGTTTCTGGTGGCCCAACAAGACGGAGAATATCAAGTTCACCTGCTACAACAACGATGCTTGCACCAATAAGTGGAATGCTGGTGAAGGCGGCGGTATCACCCGCGTAGGCTATGTATGGCGCCGTTTGCTCGAAACCAACAAGTCGCTGCGCGAAGCCAAGGATTACACTTCGATGCAAACGGTTTATCCGGCCTTCCGCCTGGCGGAAATCTATCTCAACTACGCCGAGGCCTGCAACGAAAAGCCCCAGCGCGACGAGACCGCAGCGCTCGAATACCTGAACAAGGTGCGCGCACGTGTCGGACTGAAAAAGATCGAGGTCGCTTACCCCGAAATCAAAGGGAACAAGGAGCTGCTCCGCTGGTGCATCCAGAAAGAACGCATGGTAGAGTTCGGACTGGAAGCGATGCGCCACTACGACGCCTGTCGCTGGATGATCGCCAAGGAAGAATACCCGAGCGAGAACTGGACGCTGCACGTAAGCGCCACCACGTACGAAGAGTCCTACGAACGCGTACACACCGACTACGTCGGCGCCCCGGCCGTATTCCGCGACAAGGACTATCTCCACCCGATCAATGCGGCACAGATGGCCGAAATGACCAATATGACCCAGAATTACGGACATTAATAAATGCTCGAACCTATGAAAATAAATATGTGGAAACTGTTGATTGCAGGACTGTTTGCTTCGGCCGCCCTGGCCGGCTGCGAGGACAATCGCAACAACTTCATGGTAGACGATAGTATTTCGTTCCTCGGCACTGCGGATGACCTGCAAAATATAATGACGGTATCGGTATATACTGAAGAGTACGAACTACCTGTCGTGAAAAACGGCAAGGGCCTCTCTGAGGCAACCGCCCATATAGAGGTTTCGGAAACCGCCCTCAGAGACTATAATACGGCTAACGGAACCGATTATACGCTATTACCGTCGAATTGCTACGAATTCACCCCGTCGCTTCATTTCGGGGAGAAGGATATACGTAAATTCGTCGGTCTCAAATGGGATTCCGAAACGGTCAATGCCCTCGATCCGGACATCACCTATGTGATTCCCTTCGAACTTTCCGGAAACGGAGTGCCCGTGGCAGAAGGCCGGAACCGAATTTTCCTCCGGCTCGAAAGCGCGACAGCTTCGATGACGCTTACGTCCAACGCACTGGCAGGCTCCGAATATGTCTTCGACGGGGAGATCACGCTCAACATGCCGGTTCCCGGCAGCGAAGTGACGATAAACTACGACGTCGACTGTGACCAGAACCTGGTAGACGCATACAACGCGGCCAACGGCACCGCCTACAAGGTGATCCCGCAAGGAACCGTCACAACGGAAAAGATCGCAAAAATTGCCGTCGATAAAGTTTCGGCAGCATTTTCCTGTAAAATCGGCATAGACAAAATGACCGGTCTTTTCGCAGGTCAAAACAACGATTACCTGATACCGGTACGCATCACCTCGACGACCGACGGCGTAAAATTCGGGGAAACACTCTACCTCCCGCTCGCCCCGGCTGAGTTCAGAGGTACCAAAACAGCTCCTTGGCCCATTCTCGAAGGCGAAGACATCTGTTATGCGAAAGATCCGAACAGAGGAAGCGGAGCCTGGATTGACAACTATGTGACCAGCAATCTGTTCAACGGAGCTTCAACCGGAGGCGACTCCTGGATTCCCTGGTGGATAACCCCCAACGTCTATCCGATCACCATTGTCGGCGATATGGGCAAACGCCAGGCTATCACCAAGTTCAGAATCGAGGATACGACAGACAGCCAAGGTGCGTACTTGGATTACGAAATTTACCTGGCCGATGAGTACGATGGAGAAAACACCCAATGGACACTCGTCGCCAGCGGCATGCGCGAATGGGACGGTATCTATACCCCCCCTGGAACGGTCGGGGCAGTAAAAGCCTATGATTATCCGGTTCAAAAAGTTACCACAGGCCGCTACCTGAAATTCGTGATCGTCAAATGCGAATCGGTCGCCCTCGAAAACCGGGGTAAACTGGGAGACGTATGGTGCTTCGGACTCGAATAATGACTACACGCTGATTAACAAACGATTAATCCCGTTGTGAGTTCATTCTCTTTCACAACGGGATTAATTTTAATTTTACGAATTACGACTTACCGACTACGATGCTCAAATTCCTGAAAAATATCGTTCCGTTCGCTGCGGCCGCAGGATGCCTGCTTCTCGCGGGCGGTTGTTCCCGGACTATGTACCCGCAGGGGCAGCACCGCAGAGACCTGCCCCCCACGGATGCCGTGTTATGTTACGGCGGCAGCCACCACCGCACCCCTTTCCTGTGGGATAAGGAGCGGCTGGCACCCTATGTCACCTATGTCGATAAAGAGGGCACAGAGCAGTGGCTCTTCGACGGGTTCATCTTCCTGGAATTCCAGGACACGAACCGTCCCGACGCAGAACTCTACGCATTCGAGACGGGGCATCTGCGTGACACGGGCGAATCGGCCGGCAAAGCGCAATGGCAGGAGCTGATCGACTATTATTTCACGGACGGCAACGGGGTCGAGGCCCTCGAAGAGGCCGTGAAGGAGGCCGCCGCGCGGTTGGGCAAAGCCCCGCAGAAGCGCAAGGTCATCATGGTACTCCCCGACCCGGTGATTCACCGGCACTATATCGACACGACGTCGAGTACGACCTATTGGGGTGCGCTGGATGGCCAGCAGCTGGATTTCAGCAGGAACGAAGACCGCATAGCCGCCTGCAAATGGTATATCGACCGGGTACGGGAGCGGTTCGCCCAGGGCAACTACGAACATGTCGAGCTGGCGGGATTCTACTGGCTGCGCGAGATCGTCACCCGGCCGGTGGACACACAGTACAGCTACCATCTGACCCGCTCGGACATCATGCTCCCGCATATCGCCGATTACCTCCACAAGCTGGATTATACGTTCAGCTGGATACCCTACTACGGCTCGCGCGGATACGACGTATGGCAGCAGTTCGGGTTCGACCAGGTCTACCTGCAACCCAACTATTACTGGAAGCCGCAGAACGACATGGATGAGGTTTGCAGACAGATCGACAGCCTGGGCATCGGCATGGAAATAGAGTTCGAACCCACGCTGCTCGACGCACGCGAAGGCAGCGGAACATTCCGTGCGCGGCTGCGCGATTACATCGACTACGCCAAACGACGCAACATCTACGGCAAACGGCCGTTCGCATATTACCATGGCACCAACGGGTTCTACGACCTCTATGCCTCGGACGACGAGGCCGACCGGGAGTTGTTCGACGAGCTTTGCCGGTTCATCATAAACAATCCCTTACGGGCTCAACAACCGAAAACGGGCAAGGAATAACCCATAAACCGGATATATTGCCCCCGGACGGAAAAGCCTGCTCCGGGGTCGGATAAAAACGACAAGACATGACTCGCAGACTTTTTACAGTAGCAATTGCAGTGGTAACAGCCTTGGTTTTCACGCTCCCGACCGGCACCGCAGGCCCGAAGGACAAGCTGTACCCGTGGGAGAGGAAACACAAGAGTCCGGCGACCACGACCGATGCCGTATTATGCTACGGTGCCAGCCATCACCGCAATCCCTTCCTGTGGGACAAGGAGCGCTTCGCCCCCTATGTCACCTACGTCGACCCCGACGGGAAGGAACAATGGCTATTCGACGGCTTCATCTTCCTGGAATCGCAGGATGTCGACCGCCCCGACAGCGGCGCCTACTCGTTTATGACGGGCGTGCTGCGCGACACGGGCGTATCGGCCGGCAAGGAGCAGTGGCAGGAGCTGATCGACTACTATTTCACAAAGGGCAACTGTGCCGACGCCCTGGAACAGGCCGTCAAGGAGGCCACCGCCCGGTTGGGCAAAGCGCCCTGCAAACGCCGCGTGATCATGATGATCCCCGATCCGATCATCCACCGACACTACATCGACACGACCACCACGACGACCTACTGGGGAGAACTCGGCGGGCGCCGGTTGGATTTCAACAGCAACGAAGACCGCGTAGCGGCCTGCAGGTGGTACATCGACCAGGTGCGGGCGCGGTTCGCCCAAGGCGATTACAAATACATCGACCTGGCCGGATTCTACTGGATCCGCGAGATCGCCGCCCAGCCGCACGACACGGAGTACAGCTACCATCTGACCCGTTCGGACATCCTGCTCCCCGAGATCGCGGACTACCTCCACCGGCTCAACTACACGTTCAGCTGGATTCCGTTCTACGACGCCCGCGGCCATGACGACTGGCGCAAATTCGGCTTCGACCAGGTCTACATGCAGCCTAACCACTACTGGAAGCCGGAAAACGACCTGGATTCCGCCTGCATGAAGATCAACCGTGCCGGGACGAGCATCGAGTTCGAATTCGAGGCTTCGATCCTCAGCGCGGATCCGCACAGCGACATATGCCGGGCACGGATGCGCAAATACATGGAATACGCAAAGAAACACGGCATCTACGGCACCCGCCCGCTGGCCTATTACCAGGGGAGCAATGCCCTCTACGACCTCTCGGTCTCCACGGACGAAACGGACAGGGAGTTCTTCCACGAATTCTGCCGTTTCGTCGTGAACAACCCGGTACGGACGCAACACTCCGGAAAGGGAAACAAATAAAAAAACCGACATCCCATGACGAATTACCGAATCATTTTCACGCTTCTCTGCTGCCTGTCGTTCATCGGCTGCGGGGACGGGGACGACGAACCCTCCGGGGGCCCGAAACCGGCCCTGAGCATGACGATCGCATCGTCGGGCGCCAACTCGGTGACGCTGAACATGAAGCGCACGAACGCCACGTCCGTCAAAATCATATACAAGGCCACGGGGGTCATTACGTCCGAAACGGCTCAGAGCGTCGCCCAGAACGGCACGCAATACACCGGGACGACGGTCGAGATCGACGGCCTGGCGGCGCAGACGACCTACACAGTCTTCGCCGTGGCCTGCAACGACTCGGGCGAATACAGCCAGATGCAGTATGTCCGGTTCACCACCGACGCCCCCGGCCCGCAGATGTACCCGTGGGAACAAAGCCGCAACGGGATACTCTCCTATACGGACATGGTGCTGTGCTATGGCGGCAGCCACCACCGCACCCCGTACCGCTGGGACAAGGAGCGTTTCGCCCCGAGCGTGAGCTACGTGGACGAACAGGGCAAGGAACATTGGCTGTTCGACAGCTTCCTGTTCATCGAATTCCAGGACAGCAGCCGTCCCGACGGCGGTTATTACGCCTACATGGTTGGGCTGATGAAGGACTACGGGTTCTCGGCCGGAAAGACGCAATGGAAAGAGCTGATCGACTATTGGTTCGCCGGCGGCAGCGGCATGGATGCCCTCGAAGGAGCCGTGAAGGACGCTTCGGCACGCCTGGGCGCACCCCCGTCCAAACGCAAGGTCATCATGGTACTTCCCGACCCGATCATCTACAAGGTTTACGACGGCAAGGGCAACGGCAAGGGCGACCCCGGCTCCACGGTTTACTGGGGCGAGCTGAACGGCCGCAAAATGGACTTTTCGACGGCCGAAGACCGCATCGCGGCCTACAAGTGGTATGTCGACGAGGTACGCAGGCGTTTCGACCTGGGCAACTACCAGTATATCGACCTGGCGGGGTTCTACATCATCTCCGAGGAACTCGTCACGCCGGGCGACGGCTGGAACCACGAACTGAAGAAATCGGACGAGATCATCCCTCCGCTCGCGGAATACCTGCATGCGATCAACCAATCCCTGAACTGGATCCCGTACAACCGCGCCGCAGGGTATAAGAAATGGCAGCAGCTGGGCGTAGACTACGCCTATATGCAGCCCAACTACTTCTGGGAGGGACAAAAATCGCTGTCGCAGTTCTTCTCCGACGTCAAGGCCAACGGCCTGGGCATGGAATTCGAGTTCGACGAGGCGCTCCTCGAGGGCAATCCCGACTGCGACACCTACAAGAAGCGTTTCCGCGAATACATGTCCGGAGCCAGGCTGAACAATGTCTACGGCACAAAGCCGCTGAGCTACTACCACGGCACCAACGCCTTATACGACCTGTCGAAATCGACGGCAGCCAAAGACAGGGAGTTCTACCACGAATTCTGCCGTTTCGTACTCGACAACCCGATGCGCAAATAACGATTAACGACCCGTAAACAGATGAAAAAACTCAAGACCTTCGCATTTTGCACCCTCTTAGCGGCATTGGCCGCAAACCATACGCCCGCCACAGCGGCGAACGGCCCCACGGGCGACGCGGCCCCGGCAACCCGCGATTCCGAACCGAAAATGTACGCCTGGGAACAGGAACGCGACGCGATACCGTCCTATACCGACCTGGTGTTGTGCTACGGTGGCAGCCACCACCGCACCCCGTACCGCTGGGACAAGGAGCGTTTCACCCCGTTCGTGACCTATGTGGACGAAGAGGGCAGGGAGCACTGGCTCTTCGACGGGTTCCTCTTCCTCGAATTCCAGGACAGCAGCCGCCCCGACGGGGGTAAATACGCCTACATGGTAGGCGTGCTGCGGGGCCAGGGCATTTCGGCCGGCAAACAGCAGTGGAAGGAGCTGATCGACTACTGGTTCGACGGCGACAACGGCGTGAACGCCCTCGAAGCGGCCGTAAAGGAGGCTTCACAGCGGCTGGGCACGCCCCCGGCCAAGCGCAAGGTCGTCATGGTAATGCCCGACCCGATCATCTACCAGAAGTACGACGACACGAGCGAGTCGACGACCTACTGGGGTTCGCTCGACGGGCGGCGGATGGATTTCGCCAAGGGTGCCGACCGCGTTGCGGCCTGCAAATGGTATATCGACCAGGTGCGCAGGCGCTTCGACGAGGGGAATTACCAGTACGTCGAACTGGCGGGGTTCTACCCCATCTCCGAGGAGATCGTGACGCCGGGCGACGGCTACTGCCACGAACTGAAAAAGTCGGAAGAGGTCATCCCCCAGGTTGCGGAATACCTGCATTCGATCAACCAGAGTTTCTGCTGGATACCCTACAACCGTGCCGCAGGCTACACCAAATGGAAGGAGATGGGCATCGACTACGCCTACATGCAGCCCAACCACTATTGGGACGACAAGGGCGCAAGGCCGCTGTCACGCTATTTCTCCGACATCAAGGCGCACGACCTGGCGATGGAATTCGAATTCGACGAGAACATCCTCGAGGGGGAGCAGAACTCCGACGTCTACAAAAAAAGGTTCCGCGAGTATATGGAAGGAGCGAAAAAACACGGCGTATACGGAAGCAAGCCGCTGAGCTATTACCACGGCACCAACCGTTTTTACGATCTGTGGGCATCGACGGCCGCAAAGGACAAAGAACTGTTCCATGAATTCTGCCGGTTCGTGATCGGCAACCCGCTGCGGCAACAGCCCGCCGCGTCCGGCAAACCCGCCGCCGAGCAGGGCTACCGGACGACCGGAATTCAGGATTTGGCTCTGATCTACCAGGGCGGCAGCCACCGGCTGGACTGGACGGTCGATGAATTCCGGCCCTATGTCGTACACCGGTTTGCCGACGGCTCGAAAGACTGGCTCTTCGACGGCTTCCTGTTCCTCGAGTTCAAGGACGGCTCGGGACGCAACTACACCGTGGGCTACGAGAAACTCAACGCCCGCAGGACAGAATGGGAGTGGCTGCTGGATCGGATTTTCGAGCAGGGCAAGTCGCTTTCGGCACTCGACCGGTGCATCGGACAGGAGATAAAAGAGCTCGGAAAGCCCGCCTTCAGGCATCAAATCGTACTGGGGCTTCCCGAAGCGATCCGCGGCCAGAAGGACTGGGGCGAGATTGACGGCCGGGAGATGGATTTCTCGAAAGAGGAGGATCAGATCGCCGCGACCAAATGGTACATCGGGGAGCTGGTCGAACGTTTCAAGGCCGCCAAATTCAAGCACCTGGAACTCTCGGGCTTCTACTGGGTCGCTGAGGACACCCACCACTGCGCGGAGCTCACCATTCCGCTGAGCGAATACATCCACTCCGAAGGCAAGCTTTTCTACTGGATTCCCTACTGGCAGGCCAAAGGCCATGAGGAGTGGAAACGCCTGGGCTTCGACGTGGCCTACCAGCAGCCCAACCACTTCTTCAACCACTCGATCCCCGACAGCCGCCTCGACGAGGCCTGTGCCACGGCCCGCCGCCACGGGATGGCCATGGAGTTCGAATTCGACGAGAAGGCCACGGCGGCGATCCCCAACTCGTCGCACGACCGGATGGCGGCCTATATCAACCACTTCGAAAAGAACGACGTCTTCAACTCTTCGGCCGTCGCCTACTACTGCGGAAACCGCGGCGTACTGACCCTCGACGAGTCGGACAACCCGAAAGACAAGGCCCTGATGGATCGCCTGGCCCGGATCATCCAGGCACGCCGCTACCTGAAATACGGCATCCCGATGAAGAACAAGACCCGCGTGGTCGCACACCGGGGCTTCTGGCACACCGACGGCTCGGCACAGAATTCGATCGCCTCGCTCCTCAAGGCCGACCAGCTGGGCGTGTACGGCGTGGAATTTGACGTATGGATGGCCTCGGACGGCGTTCCGGTGCTCAACCACGACAGCTGGCACGACGGATACGAGGTACAGAGCACCCCTTCGACCGTGCTGACGACGCTCAAGCTCGAAAACGGGGAGCCGATGCCCACGCTGGCGCAATACCTCGAGGCCGCTAAGGATACGAAGGTACACCTCGTTCTGGAACTCAAGCCCCACGCCACCCCCGAGGCGGAAACCGCAGCGGCCGAGGCCGTGGTGAAGATGGTCGGCCGGTACGGGCTCTCGAAACGCGTGACCTACATCTCGTTCTCGCTCCACGTAATGAAAGAGCTGGCACGGCTGGCTCCCGCCAAAACGCAACTGATGTACCTGGGAGGCGGCACGTTGCCCAAAGACCTGAAGGCGATGGGGCTGACGGGCTGCGATTTCAACTACGGCGTATACCTGAACAACCCGACGTGGCTCAACGACATCAAGGCGTTGAAGATGGCCTCGAACGTCTGGACGGTAAACAACCCGGCCGACATGATATGGGCCATCGAAAACCGGGTCGACTTCATCACCACAGACCGTCCCGACCTCTTCCTGAAGCTCACCCGCAAGTAAGCGGGCCGGGCATCGGATACCCCGGTATACAGGCGATGCACCCGGGACGCGCCCGGATGCATCGCTTCCCTACAAAAACGCAACGATGAAACATTTGAAAATCATGACCTGCCTGCTGTTGCTGGGCAGCATGGCGCCCACAACGGCGCTCTGTACCGGCAAGGATGCCTCCAAGCGCGGCAAGGAAAAAGGATGCGACCGCCCCTATTCCGAAGCGATGTATGTCAAACGCCAGGGCGGCGACCTCTATATTTCGGCCAAGCTGGACGAACGGACGGATATCACCTATTGGTTCAGGCGGTGCATGTTCAACGAGCTCTACACGTTCTACCGCGTAGGCATCACGCGCAACAGGACGGCGCTTCCCACCACGCAGCCCGAGGCCGAACCCGCCGTCCTGCTCAACTCGACGTACAGCGACAACATCGGGCCTTTCGCCATCCCCGGATGCGGGTGGTGCGGGGGCAACCACAAATACAGGGAACGCACGGCGCGCACGGCACGCAGCGAGGGTTACACCCTGCTAGCCGACGGCAACCGCATCGAGGGCGACACGACGCTATGGGCAAATCGGGTGACGGTCGAGGCCGAAAACGTAATCCTCGACCCGACACGCCCCTACCGGAACGCCGCGGGCGGAGAAGAACTGCGCGACACCCTGTGCCGGGAATCGGTGACATACACTGTCCGCCGCAACAACATCGAGGTCACGGCCTCGCACCGGTTCTGCAACGCCGCGCCCGTAACCATCGCCATCTATTACGGGATGCAGTCGATGTTCGAAGGCGAGACGCACGTACTCACCCCGGGCGGGGCCTACACGGACTGGACGGAAGTGGCGAAGGCATCGACGTTCACCAAACAGGAGCACCCCCTTTTCCGGCGCTACGTCGAAAAGAACAGACAGGGGTACCAATCGACCTGGCTGCTGCCCGACGGGCTGGGAGACCACGCGCTGCTGGACGGGCAGGACGACATCTTCATCTATGCGCCCTACGGCAAGAGCTACCACAAGCTCATCGGAAACAAACGGATGGAGAACGGCGACAAGACCTGCTGGCGGGGTGTCTACACCTGGTTCGAGACGCCTATCGCCGACGATGCCGACCTGTTGTGCTACGAAGGCAGCGTCGGGGGACATACGGCCGTGTTCATCGACTGCAAGCGGGCTTGCAAGAGGACGCTGGCACTGCCCGGATACCTCGACCTGCGGCATTTCGGAACGGCCGAACAGAACAGCGGCATCCGTATTTCGGCCGCCGGGCGGAATAAACTGAAGATAAAGGCCGGCGCACCGGGCAGCTGTGTATTGCTGCTCCGGGAATAAGGTCACGGGGGCAAAATAACGGAAGGCCGCTGCGATCTGCCTGCAAGAATAAGAGGGCCGGGGAAATAAGCATTCCCCGGCCCTCTTATAATTCTGCCCCTGCCGGCTATTAACGCCGCCGATACTTTTTCGGATTCTTCAGCACCGCGTCGACGACGGGCGGCAGAATCTTCTCCATCACGTCGTACCCCGCGGCCGTGGGATGGACTTCGTCGTAGGTATAGGCCGCTACCATGCCTCCGTCCGGTTCGGACATCGCCGCGTGGTAATCCACAAAGGGGATATTCTCCCTGCGGGCATACTCGCGGATCATGGCGTTCAGCTCGATGATCCGGGGCGCGGGTTCAAGCTCCTTGCGCCAGCCGAATTCACGCGCGGGCAACAACGAGCACAGCACGGGGGCGATGCCGTTGGCACGTGCCAGCTCGACCATCGACACGAGGTTGCCCAGGATATGCGGCAACGATATGTAACCGGTATTTTGCGCTATGTCGTTCGTCCCGCCGCAGATGACAACCACCTGCGGGTGCAAGTCCAGCACGTCGGCCCGGAAGCGTACGAGCATCTGCGAGGTGGTCTGCCCGCTGATGCCGCGGCTCACATAACCGTGTGCCGTAAAAAAATCGGGATGCGTCTTGATCCACAGTTCGGTGATCGAGTTGCCCATGAGGACGACCTTCGGATTGCGCACCTCGTCGTTGGCCTGTTCGAAACGGCCGAAGTTCGCCCAGTCCTGGGTTTGCGCAGCAGCGCAGAGGAAACCCGCAAGGGCAAGGGCGGTAAAAAATAGTTTTTTCATCGTTCCAATAGTTATTGAATGACCTCTACCGGCATCTCCCACCCCATGATCGTCGCGATGTAGGGGATGACCGCAGCGGCGAACTTCCGGTGTCCGCGGTGGTTGGGGTGGTACCCGGCTCCCAGGTCGTCGCCCAGGTTGGTGATGCCGGTAAAATGCATGATGCAATGCAGGTCGCTATCCTCCAGACCGGCCATAACGGACTGCATATAGGGATAGAACGCCTCCGCACCGTCGGGGATGACGTAAAGGATCGGCACGGAGTCGTAGTGTTCGCGCAGGGCGCCGTAAAGCTCGCGGAAAGCCTTGCCGAAGGCGGCCTCGGAGGGTGTAATGCCCGTGCTGCAATCGTTCGTGCCCAGTTTTATCACCACGATGTCGGGCTTGTAGCCCCGGAAATCCCACCGCGGCGAGTCGGTCATGTCGAATGTCCGCAGGATGCGCTGGCGCATAGTCAGGTCGGAGGTTTCCTTTTCATCGGCCCAGTTACGGACGATCCCCTGCCCCGAATGGGCCGTGAGCACGTAATCGGCATCGAAACAGCGCGCCACGATGCAGCCCCATGCCAGGTCGCAGTTCTCGGTCTCGGGGGTGAAAGGCTCCGAGACGGTTTTCCCCTCGGTACCGTAGCCGCACGTGTGCGAGTCGCCGATGAACTCGATCAGCCGCGACGGGGCGGGCGGCAGGTCGAGCAGGGCACCGTCGGCCTCGATGCCGTAGAGCGTCGTGCGCCCCTGCTCGGCTTCGGTGCGTTTCTGCACCGTCACGGTATGCGGCCCCCGCGCAAGCCCTTCGGCGAGGGGCACGCACGACGAGGCTCCCTCGACGGTCGCCTTGCCGTACAGGCGCCCGTCGACGAATACGTTGTAGTAGTTACGCCCGGTATCCGCAGCACGCATCGCACAGCGACTGCCGTCGAAACGGAACGTGAAATGACAGCCGCTCCAGTCGAACGACAGGCTGCCGTCGCCGTTTTCGGCGGCGCGGCCGGTAAAGCGGATCTTGTCCGAACGGGCTTCATAGAAGCGCATGTCGCCGCCGACCATGCAGGCCCCCGACGCCGCGCACAATGCCAGCGCGAAAAACAGACGTTTCATCCGGGCAGCTTATTTGACGTAGGGCCTGATCTTCTCGATCCACACGGCATAACCCGCCGCCTTGAGGTGGATGCCGTCGAACGTGTACTCTTCGGGCAGTTCCCCGTTGCGCTGCATAGCGCTCCAGATGTCGATGAAGGTCAGCCCGCGGCGTTCGGCCATGGCACGCAGCAGTGCGTTGAACTCGGCGAAACGGGCATTCTTGCCCTTCATGAAGGCTTCGTTATGCGCCTCGTTGAGCGGCAGCAGGCTCTGGATATAGACCCTCGTGCGGGGTGTCCCCCGGGCGATGATGTCAAGCAGGCGTTCGTATTGCTGCAGGAGTTTCTCGTTCGAAATCTTCGAGAAAAGCAGGTCGTTGGCGCCGCCCATGATGAAGATGGCCTTCGGTCGTCCGTCGACGATCGGCTGCACGCGGTTGATCATGCCCGATATGCAGTCGCCGCCGATGCCGCGGTTGAGCACGCGTTTCCCCTGGAAATACTCCGCCCAGAAACCGCGCTCGGTAAGGCTGTTGCCCAGCATCACGATATTTTGCCCGGTGACCGGCACCAGCTCCTCGACATTGCGTTTGGAGAAATAATAGTCGTTGTTGAAGGTCAGCGTATCGCGCTGCGCCTGTGCGGCTGCGGTCGTCGCGACGGCAGCGGCCAGCAGCAGGAGGATGAGTTTCTTCATGGTTCGTTATTTTATCAGGTTTCCTTCGAAATCGACGTCGCGGTCGAACGGATGCAGCGCTTCGTCCGTCATCCGCGCCGCTTCGCGCCGCGTCAGGGGCTCCGTACCGTCGGCAGCGACGGCAGCACCGGCCTTGCGGAGCATGGCGGCAGCCGACGACGCCGTAAGCGGCGCGGGGTCGTCGGACACTTCGACCTGCGGCGCATAGTCGTGCAGGCCGCGGCTGAACTCACCGACGGAGATCCCGCGCTCGGGATAGAACCACGTGCGGTTCGCCCACTGGAACGGCTCGCCCGTCATACGCAGGATGCCCGTCGCTGCGATGCGCTGCAACATCGCGAAGTCGGGGTCGCCGGGTTTCACGTCGTACAACGGCGCGATATACGCATCCTGCGCCAGCAGGGCGGCCTGCAACCTGCGCACCGGAACTTCGCGGGGCGTACACCCTTCCCGGGCGGCGATGGCCGCCAACGTCCCTGCCGCCTGTCCCGTGAGCAGGACTACCGGCTGCAGGCGCGTCGAACCGTTGATAAGGTTCGAAACCGATATAGCCTTGTCCGAAACCACCAGGTTGTCCGTCCCGGCAGGGATCATCACCCCCATCGGCACCGAAAACGACGGCACGGGCGGGAAGGGTATCTTCCCGATCTGAGGACGGCAATCATGGTGGTGGTCGACGGGATAGTCGCCGACCGAAATGCCGGTACGGTAAAGTGCCGACGGGCGGCCGTAACGATCCGCCACGTCATCGAGCGTCAGGCGGATCACCCCGTCCAGGCGCCGCCCCTCGCGGTGGTAAGGCAGGTATGCCAATCCGTCTGCGGTGCCGAACTCGTCATCGGCGATCCCCAGGTGGCTGAAACCCAGTTCGTGCTGGATATAGTAGATGAACCGCAGGGTCTTCTCGCGGGCGGGGCGCAGCGCGGCGTCACGCCGGGCATAGGGCACCTCGACGATATTCATGTAGACGTCGTTGCCGTTGACCGGCCAGTTGAGCATGTATTTGCCATTGGGCAGGCGGCCGTAGTTGAGCATCGCCTCCGCCGGGATCGGCTGCCCCGCAGCGGTCTGGCAGGCCGCAGCGAACTCCGCAGGATCGTACCCTTCGGGGCGGGGGATGGTCTTGTCGGAACCCTTGCCGTAATCCTTGAGGATGGCGACGAAAGTCAGGTCTTGCACGATGTCGTTCGCCTCGGCAGGCGCCAGCGCCTCGCCCGTATCGGCACGGGCGTCCATGCCGATGCGGTAGGGCGTACCGCTCATGGGCAGCGCATCGCCCAGGTCGGTGGCATCGACCGTAATACGAGCCGAGACCTCGAGCCTGTCGCCCCCGCTACGCGAGAAACGGGCGCCCGTCACGCAGTTGCCGCGCTTGTATACCTTATCGAGCACATACCCGTGCAGGACTTCGAGCCGCGGCTCGGCCGCAGCCATCGCCCTGAAGATGCTGTCCGCCACATGGGGCTCGAAGAGCGTGTTGCTCACCCAGCCCGTGGCAAGCGCTTCGGCCCCGCCGTAATGGGCGCGCAAAGCCTCGCGAAATTCGTTCCACAGCCCCGAGGGCAGGTGGTGGTTACCGTCGGCAGCCGGGACGCCCTGCGCCGAGAACATCCCCCCGAGCATGGGCGTGGGTTCGACGATCAGCGTGGCCGCCCCCTGACGCGCCGCGGCGATGGCCGCCGAAGTGCCCGAAGTCGTGCCGCCGATAACCAGCACGTCGACCGTGCGGCGTATCGTTTTGGCTTGTGCGGGACGTACGTGCCCGATTGCGAGGGACAACACCGCCGAAAGTAAGAATCCTATACGTGTCATGCTTGTTTCGTTTCTTTTAAATATCACGGCACCGTTTGAGGCCGGCAAATCGTTTATCAGGCATCGGGAACGAGCCGCCTATTTGCATTGTTCGAGGATCTGCCATATCTGGTAAAGTCCGCGCGGAACATGGAAACACCCCTTCCACTTGCCGCCCTTGAGCGGGAGGAGTACCTCCCCGCGGCGGTTGAGGTAACCGAACCATTCGGGATATTTCGGATCTTTGAAGTGCGTCCACATGTAATCGTGCAGTTTCTGGAACCACGCGAGGCACTCCTTGTTGCCCGTCAGCTGGTAGCCCTTGATCATCGTAATCGCGGATTCGATATGCACCCACCACAGTTTCTGATCCCATTCGAGCTGCTGCTGCGGACGCCCGAGGCGATCCATGAAATAGAATATGCCGCCGTACTGTTTGTCCCAGCCGTATTCAATGGTCGAAAGCGCAATCTTCACGGCTTTGTCGATCAGTTCGGGACGACCGAGCCGCTTGCCCAAGTCCATGATGAACCACATCGCCTCGAGCGAATGCCCCGGGTTGACCGAGCGTCCCTCGAAGGAGTCGACCAGCGAATTGTCTTCCGCCGAGACATTCTCGACGATAAGCCCGAGGTCTTTCTGGTAAAAGACCTCCATCACCTCGTGCAGGCATGTTTCGATCGTTTGGTCGATGAGTTGCTTGTCGATGAGCTGCTCGATTTCGAGCGACAGGTTGCACAGGATCATCGGCAGCGCGAAATCCTTGATCGGACGCGTCCCCGGATGTGCCTTGCACCACTTGCCCTTGGGGTTCGAACGCTTCTCGAGCACCCGGTCGAAAGTCTTTTTGGCGATGGCGGCATACCCGGCGTCGTCCGAGGCGATGGCCAGCTGCGCGAAGGCCATCGTGGCGAACGTATACGAGAAAATGTTGTAGGGGTCGACCAGCGGCCGGCCGTCGCGCGTAAGCGAGAAATACCAGTTGTAATTGCCATCATGGCCGTATTTCTTCAGGAACTCCGCACCCTGCAAAGCACACTCGAGCCACTCGGGGCGTTTTTCCACCTTGTTATAGAGCATCGAGAAAAGCCACACCTCGCGGCCTTGCAGCCAGATGAACTTGTCGGTGTCGTAGACGCTGCCGTCGCGTTCGAGGCAGGTGAAATACCCCCCGTATTGTTTATCCTGGGAGTGTTCGAGCCAAAACGGCAGGACGCTGTCCAGCAGCTCCGACTTATACTCGCCGGCCAGTTTCTGAAAATCCATAGTGTCGGTTGTTAAATTGATGTCCCGGAGGTGATCCAGACGACGGAGGTCTCCGGCCTGAATGCGCACAGCACCGGATTCATTATTCGTGTTATTCATTTTTTTGCCAGTATTTCTCTATTTCTTCAAGCGAGCGCCCCGTGGTTTCGGGAACGGCACGCCAGATAATCAACATATAGGGGACGCACATCGCCGCGAAGAGGAAGAACGTGCCGGCGGGCGTAAGGTTTTCGAGCATCCAGGGCGTCAGCTGCCCGATGAGGTAGGTGCCCACCCACAGCGCAAGCCCGGCGATCGACATCGCCAGCCCGCGCACCCGGGTGGGGTACATCTCCGAGAGCAGCACCCACACCACGGCGCAGATAGAAACGGCGCAGCAGAAAATATAGGCCAGGAAGAACACCAGCAGGAATACGCTGGGCAATCCCAGCGCCGCGCCGCACATGAAATAGAACCCGATGCAGAGCAGCGAAACGATCATGCCCGACACACCCCAGTAGACCAGTTGTTTGCGTCCCACGCGGTCGATGATGACAAGCGCCAGCACCGAGGTCAGCATGTTGACCACACCCACGAGCACCTGCGAGAAGAGCGAATCGCCGCTCGACAGCCCTGCATTTTCGAAGATCGTCGGGCCGTAGTACAGCACGGCGTTCACGCCCATGAACTGCCCCAGGATGGCGATGAAAACGCCTATGACGACCGCCTTGCGGATACCCGGCTCGAACAGCACGCGCCATTCGGACTTCGACGAAGCGGAAGCCGTGCCGTGAACGGCAGCGATCTCCTCGTCGGCGGCTTCCGACGAACGGTAGATACGCTGCAAAACGGCATGCGCACGCACGTCGCGGCCGCGCAGCACGAGCCAGCGGGGGCTTTCGGGAATGAAGAATATAACGGTGAAGAAGAGCAACGCAGGCAGCGTTTCGGCACCGAACATGCCGCGCCACAACTCCGTAACCCATATCTTCTGCATCCACGGGGAGGCGTAGGCGGCCGTTTCGGCCGATTTGAGTATCTGGAAGTTCACGAGGTAGGCCGCCAGGAACCCGACCGTGATGGCCAGCTGGTAAAGCGACACGAGTGTCCCGCGCCAGCGTGCCACGGCGACCTCGGAAATATACATCGGCGAAACGATCGACACCACGCCGATGCCCACACCACCCACGATGCGGTAAACGACCAGTTGGATGAAGTCGGCACTGACGGCACAGCCGACGGCCGAAACGGTGAACAGCACGGCCGACAGCAACATCGTCAGCTTGCGCCCGAAACGGTCGCTCAGCACACCGGCCACGGCCACGCCGCCGATCGAACCGACGAGCGCACACCCGACGAACCATCCCTGCTGCATGGCGTCCAGCGAGAACTGCGAGGCCACACCGGATATCGTACCCGAAATGACCGCCGTGTCGTACCCGAACAAAATCCCGCCTATGGCGGCTACCAGTGACAGGAATGCCACATATCCCGTATTCGTCTGTGATTTCATCGGCTAACGGAGGTTAAAGTATTCCTTGTAACGGTCGAAGAGATGCCCGGCCTGCAGGTATGCAGACTGGGGGCTCATGAAATGCGAAAATTCGAACGTGATGGCCTTGTCGTAGCCCGCACGCATGGCGGCTTCGAGCTTCATGCGCAGCTTGTCGAACTTGATGGGCAGGAACTTGATGGGCATGTCGCGGTCGAACGACTCGGCGTTGGTCCAGCATTGCATGCCGTACTTGTCGGCCAGGCGTTTGTTGACCGCGAAGAACGCGTCCAGCTCGTCGTAGTCGATATGCCCGTCCTGAAACGCACAGGCATCCACCACATCGTGAATCCCGTCGAATATCTCGTCCCACTCGCGTTCGTGCTGCTCGACGGAAACAGCCTGCTCCTTGGTCAGTTTGCTCCCGCTGGCCATCACCGCCTTCTTGCCGTCGATCCACGGCGAGATGAAGGTGGGCAGCCCGCCCGAAACTTCCTTGCACTGTTTGCCCAGGGCATGGAACGTCCCGATGGCACCCTTGGTGGCACGGCTGATCTCGCCGCTCAGGTACCAGCCGCCGAAACTCTCGTATTTGCGGCCGTACATGTTCCACACCTCGTCGATTACATATTTATTATGCTCCACCTCATGCGACATGTCGCCCGTGTCCCAGTATTCGCCCGAGTCGTAAAGCCCGAAGTAAAACTTCATGCCGTACTTGCCGGCCAGGCGCAGGAACAGATCGAGCAGGTCGACCGACGGCATGTAACACCCTTTTTTGAGCAGGTAGGGCGAAGGGTAGGTGATGAACTTGCGGTAGCCCGAGCGAATCCCGATCACCGTGTCGATGCCGATCGACTTCATATGGCGGAAATCTGCGTCCCACTCCTTCTCGCCCCAGTTCTGGTGCGGGATGTCGTGCGAAATTTCGTCGAGGAACGTACCCGTGATGCGCAGCCCCTCCCCCTTGGGGACGATCAGCCCGCCATACCCCGGAGCGGATGCGGCCAGGGCATCGTCCGTGCCCGTACCGCCGAATTCCGAGGCCGCTTTGACCAGTCCGGGGACGGCAACTGCCGAAGCCGCAGTCACAGCCACTTTTTTAAGAAAATTCCTTCGGTTCGAGGTTTTCATATCAGACTGGATTTTATAGTTTGCATAAAATAAAGTAAATTTTATCGTTTTTCTATGCAAATATAATAAATAAATTTACAATGAAGCAATATTATAGTCTTTTTTATTCTAATCGACCAAAAAAAAGATTTTGCGGCTGGTAATATCGGGTAATAACGGGTACAAAAAAAAGTCCGTAGGGCTACGGACTTCTCTTTATGGCTATTTTATCGGTCCGGGCTACATCAGCCCCAGCATCTTGCTACGGCTCAACATACAGGCGCCCACGGCCCCGGCTTTTTCACCCAACTTGCTGAGTTTTATGGTAGTATCCTTATTCACGAGTTGCAGCGAATATTTGTTGATGGCGCTCTTGAGCGGCAACATGATATAATCCTTGGCCACGGCCAGCGTCCCGCCCAGCACGATGAGGTCGGGATTGAAGAGGTTGATGAGCCCGGCCATGGCCTTGCCGAGCGTATGCCCGACGGTTTCCATGACTTCGATGGCAAGCACGTCTTCCTGCCCCAGCGCTTCGAGAATATCCTCCAACAGGATCTGCTCGCCGCGATTGTACTTGTCGGAAAGCATCGAAACACGTTTCTGCGCCAGCTTCTCCATGAATATACGGTGTACGGCCGAGCCCGAAGCGCCGGTTTCGAGGCAGCCGCGCTTGCCGCACCGGCAGATCACCTCGTTGTCGAGCAGCGGGAAATGGCCGAACTCGCCCGAGAATCCCGACCGGCCGTAGAACAGTTTGCGGTCGATGACCAGCCCGACGCCCAAACCCCAGCTGGCATTGACGAATATCATCGTATCCTCGTTGTTGCCCACGCCGCACATGTACTCCCCGTAGGTCATCGCCCGGGTATCGTTCTCGACATAGACCTTGCAGCCCAGGCGTTTCTCCAGCAGCATCGTGAGCGGCTCCTCCTCGACGAAGAAATAGCTGTAACTGTACCCCGTCTTGGAATTGACCCGCCCCGAGAGGTTGAAGCCGACCGAAAAGATCTTGGTCCGGTCGATCTTGCTCTTGGCGATGAACCCGTTGACCACGTCGCACAGCCGGTCGAGCGCCTGTACCGAATTTTCCATGACGAACGGCACGCAATCGCGCATGTCGACGACCTGTCCCTTGAAATTGATGATCGCCAGGGTGATGATGTCTTTCTTGATGTCGACACCGACAAAATAACCCGCATAGGGGTTGAGCCCGTAGATGTTGGGCCGGCGCCCCCCGGCAGTACCCTGTTTCCCGAAGTCGTGCACGAAGCCGTCTTCGATCAGTTCGCTGACCAGTTTGGTGACCGTCGGCACCGACAGATTCATTTCATGGCTCAGATCCGTGATGCTGAAATCCCCACCCATGATGTAGTGCCCGATCAACTGCAGTTTGAGCAGAGCGGTTTTGTTGCCTTCCTCGGCTTGTCCCAAAAAAGAATCGACCATAATTCGAAATGATTATTTGGTGCTGTACTCCTGCAAAGATAATAATTTTTACTTTAAACAAGCGTTTTTCTACGGTATTTAGCCGTCTGAAATAGGCAAAATAAATAAATACGGAGAAAGCCGGGGAAAATGCGAATTTTATTTCTTTTCGACAGCCGCCTGCCGCCGCCAGACCGGACATTTCCGTCCGGGTAAACAAAAACGCTGGAAGCCGCAGGCACGACGCCTGCGGCTTCCAGCACCGCGGGGGTGGGCATTCCGGCAGGATGCTATGCCGGCAAGAGGATCGAAAAGCGGCTTCCCCTGCCGATCCCGCTTTCGACCGAGATCGTGCCGCCGTGCGCCTCGACGAACTCCTTGGAGATGGCCAGCCCCAACCCGCTGCCCTGGACCTTCGTACCCGGCACGCGGAAATAACGCTCGAAAATGCTCTTATGGTAACGCGGGTCGATGCCCCAGCCGAAATCCTGCACGAAGATCTCGACCGCCTTTTCATGCTGCACGGCCCCGACGATGATGCGCGAATTCTCGGGGGAATGGTGGATGGCGTTGGAGAGGAGGTTGGTAATGACCCATGCGATCTTTTCGTTGTCGACGAACAGTTTCGAAATCTTCTCGGGGTATTCCACCTCGACGAAGCAGCGGAAACGCTCGGCCAACACCTGCGTCGCCTTGACGGCATAGTCGATCAGTTCGACAGGCTTCACGACCTTGGGCATGAGCCTGAGTTTTCCGGACTCGACCTGCGTCATGTTGAGCAATTCGCCCGTGATATTGAGCAGGCGGTCGCTGCTCTCGCGGATGCTGCCCACGAGCTGTTTCTGTTCTTCGTTGAGCTGCCCGAGACGGTTGTCGCCGAGCAGTTGCAGGCTCATCAGGATCGACGAGATGGGGGTTTTCATCTCGTGCGAAACCGTCGAGATGAAATTGGTCTTGGCAGAGTCCAGCTCCTTGTATTTGGTGATGTTGTTCAGGACGATCAGGTTGCCGACGAACTGTTGCTCCCGGCTGCCGACCGGCATGATGTAGAGCGGCGTATCTTCCATCTGGAAATAGCTCTCCTTGTTGTCGGCATAGATCTTCAGCGGCTCCTGCCCGGCGTTCTTCTTCTCGCCGTAAAGCTCGCGCAGCAGGCGCCGGAGCAGGTCGTTGGCAAGCGCCACCTCGGCGGCATCGCGCCCGATGACGGTCTCGGGCAGGTTGAGCACCGACAGCGCCTCGCGGTTCATGAAGAGGATGGTCTTCCGGGGATCGAGCCCGATGATCGGTTCGTGGAGCGAATTGACGATCGCCTCGATCCGCGTCTTGGCCGTCATCAGGTCGTCGAGCGAACTGCGGCGGTACTCGTCGAGCTTGGCCGCCATGTTGTTGAACGACTCGGCAACGGATTCGAACTCACGGTTGCCCGTGAAGTCGAGCCGCTTCCCGTAATTATGGCTGGCAATCTCCTTGATCCCCTTCTTCAGCTCGTCGATCGGGCGCAGCACCATCCGCGGGAACCACACCAGCACGGCGCCCGCGACAAGGGCGCACAGGGCGGCCACGACGATCAGCCACCACATGACATAGTCGGCACGCTCCTCGACCTGCGAGCTCTTGGCCCGGATAGCCGCCATGTTCACCTCCATAATGCGGTAGAGGTCGGCACGCACGGTCTGTATCTCGGCCTCGGTGACGGGGTCGCTCAGGCTGGCGACATGCTGCTGCAAGGCCGCCGTAAGCTCCTTTTCGCTGACTTCGGTGATGTTCTGCTGCTGGAGCGCCAGGCTCTGGCGCAGGGCGTGCCGCGAGACGGAATCCTGGCCGATGTCGTTCAGCGAACGGAGCATGTCCCCGGCGTATTGCAGCGAATTATAGTTGTCGGCCAGGATGGTGCCCGTAGCGCGCGAAAGCTGGCGGACATAGCTGACCGACTGGATGCCGAGCAACAGGATCATGGCGAACAGCACGCCGATGCCCAGGGTAAGCCTCCCTTGTATCTTCATAGTCATGACATAATAAAAAGGTCGATGTTCATACGCGACAGGCGGCCGATCAGGCTACGCAGCACGATCGCGTTCTTCAGCAGCGAAAATAATGAAAATTCGGGCCGCCCGACGCAGACGATACTGATTTTTTGTTCCCGGCAGGTTTCGAGGATCGCCTCGACCGGACGGTTGGAATGCACCCGGCGGATTTCGCCGCCGAGCTCCGTGGCGAGGTTCAGGTTGTTGATCAGGTAACGCTGGTTGGCCAGCGGGATCCGGTCGGCGGCCTCGCGGTCGCCCTGCACGTAGAGCACGACGAACGAGGTGTTGATGTGCGTGGCCATGCGCGCCGTCTTGCGGATCACGCGGCGCGACCGCTTTTCCGAGGAGTCGATGACGGCCAGCAACCTGTCGTGGCGGCACTTGTCGCCTGCGGCGACCTCGTTCTCGACCTTCTTCTCCACGCGCAGCGCCACCTCCTTGAGCGCCAGTTCGCGCAGTTGGAGGATGTTCTCCTGCGTGAAGAAATTGTTGAGTGCCGCAGCGACCTTGTCGGGTTTATAGATTTTGCCTGCCTTCAGGCGGTCGATCAGTTCGTCGGCCGTGAGGTCGATGTTCACCACTTCGTCGGCCATGGCCAGCACGCTGTCCGGCACGCGCTCGTGCACCTCGACGCCCGTAATCTCCTGCACGGACTCGTTCAGCCCCTCGATATGCTGGATGTTGACCGCCGTGATGACGCTGATCCCCGCATCGAGCAGTTGCATCACGTCCTGCCAGCGCTTGGGATTGCCGCTGCCTTCGATATTGGTGTGCGCCAGTTCGTCCACGACCACGATCTCGGGATGCAGGTTCAGGATGGCCTGCGTGTCCATCTCCTCGAGTTCCTTGCCTTTGTAGAAGAGCCTGCGGCGCGGCACGAGGGGAAGCCCTGCGACGAGGGCTTCCGTTTCGGCACGGCCGTGCGTTTCGATATATCCGATGCAGACGTCCACGCCTGCGTCGAGCAACTGATGCGCTTCCTGCAACATGCAGTAGCTCTTACCCACCCCGGCACTCATGCCGATGTAGATTTTGAACTTGCCCCGGTGCGAGCGGCGGATCAGATCCAGGAACCGCTGAACACTGCCTTCCTTGTCCATAATCACATGCGGAACGATATTCCGCCCACGAAATTAACGTCCTCGGCCGCCGGGTTCCAGCTCAGCGAAGTGAAAAGTCCCAGTTGCAACGACCCCGCTACCGTCCAGCTCTTCGCTGCATTGACGAAGACGTTTTGCACATAGAAATCGCGGTCGATGCCGTAGGTACCGACGGCGTTCCACGGCACGACACCCACGCCGGCCTTCATATCTATGCCCTTCACGGCAAAAGGATAGGATGCCTCGATGTAGGTGGCATAGGCACGGTCGCCGGTGGCATCGACATCCGCGGCTCCGAACAGCACCGTGTTCCATGCCAGGGTCAGGGGCACTCGGGGCGAGATGCACCAGGCGATCCCGGCCTCGACACGGTGCGGGGAGTCGGCACCGAAACGGAAATAGTTACGACTGATTGTGCCCCGGTCACCGGCGCCGCCTTCCCAGTAAAGGTCGGCCAGCGAGAAAGTCACGGGGCCGAGGGCATAAGCCATCGTCAAGTCCATCTCCTTGTAGGAGGTCGCCGCAAAATCGACCGAACCCCAGGCGGCCACCGAAAAATTCCCGGCAGCCAGTGCCAGCGTGGGCTGAAGGCTCACGCCCGCTTCCCAGACACCGCGCCATACATAGCCGCTCACGAGGTCGGTGCCACCCGAAATTTCCACACCGCGCTGCCTATCCTGCGCACAGAGGTCGACGGTGAGCATTACCGCCATGGCGGTTAGCAGAATTACGATCCAGCGTTTCATATATTTATCCTTTTCAGTTTTCTTTTCCATATCCGTTTCATGTAGTTTCCATTAGTTTTCCGGGGATACATCCTCCCCGCACCCGCCGGCCTGCCGGACACCGGCCGAGGCCGTGACGTTCGGTTGCAGGGTTTCCAGCGCGATATTCAGGCGCAGGACGTTGACCTTCGCCGTGCCGAAAAGCCCCAGCCACGGTTTTTGCGTCAGCGAGTCGACCAGCCGCTGCACGACGGCCTCGTCGAGCCCGCGGGCCGCGGCGACGCGGCGCACCTGCACCTGCGCCCCGCGGGGCGAGATGTCGGGATCGAGGCCCGAACCGCTGGCTGTCACCATTTCCGAAGGCACCTCTCCGCGGGAGAGGTAAGGATGCGCCGCGAGGAAATCCTGCACGCGCTGCTCCACATCGGCCAGGTATTCGGGATTGGTCGTAGCCTTGTTGCTGCCGCCCGAGCCGCCGCCGTTGTAATCCACGGACGAGGGACGCCCCCAGAAATAGCGCCCGCCGGTGAACTGCTGGCCTACGTTCGCGGCGCCGACGACCCGGCCATCGAGCGTAAGTGTTTCGGCCTGCCCGCCGTTGGGGCCCGCAAGGGCCGAAACCCCGCGCAGCACGAGTACATATCCCACGCCGAGCAACAGGCACATTGCCAGCGTTATCTTCACTGAAATCCAAAGGTTTTTCATAATTGCAACACGTTAAAAGAATACACTTACCAACATATCTATCAGTTTGATGCCCACGAACGGCACGATGACACCTCCGAGCCCGTAGATGAAGAGGTTGCGGCGCAGCAGGGCCGAAGCCCCGATCGGCTTGTACGTCACGCCGCGCAGCGCCAGCGGGATCAGCAACGGGATGATGACCGCGTTGAAAATCACGGCCGACAGGATAGCGCTTTCGGGCGAATCGAGGTGCATGATGTTCAGAGCCTGCAACGAAGGGATGGAGGCGATGAACAGCGCCGGGACGATGGCGAAATACTTGGCCACGTCGTTGGCGATCGAGAAGGTGGTCAGCGTGCCGCGCGTCATCAGGAGCTGCTTGCCGATCTCGACGATCTCGATCAGTTTCGTGGGGTCATTGTCCAGGTCGACCATGTTGCCGGCCTCCTTGGCGGCCTGCGTACCGCTGTTCATCGCCACGCCCACGTCGGCCTGCGCCAGCGCCGGGGCATCGTTCGTGCCGTCGCCCATCATGGCGACCAGTTTACCGGCTCGCTGCTCGCGGCGGATGTATTCGAGTTTATCCTCGGGGCGGGCTTCGGCGATGAAGTCGTCGACGCCTGCCTGTTCGGCAATGTATTTTGCCGTCAGCGGGTTGTCGCCCGTCACCATCACGGTTTTCACGCCCATCTTGCGCAGACGCTCGAAACGCTCGCGGATACCCGTCTTGATGATGTCCTGCAATTCGACCACCCCCCTGATCCGCTCGTCCTCGCAGACGATGAGCGGCGTTCCGCCGTTCTCGGAGATACGGCGCACGGTGGCTTCGATACCTGCGGGGCATTCGTGCCCCGCCTCGGCACACATGCGCAGGATCGCTTCCGAAGCGCCCTTGCGGATACGGCGGCCGTCGGGCATGTCCACACCCGAGCACTTGGTCTCGGCGGTGAACTTCACCATGTGCACGCCGACCAGTTGCAGGGGATCGGTCTTGATGCCCTGCTCGGCACCCAGTTCGACGATGGACTTGCCTTCGGGCGTCGGATCGGACACCGACGAGAGGACGCACAGCCGGACAAACTCCCGGGCACCGAACCCGTCGACCGGATAGAAGCCCGTGGCCTTGCGGTTACCGATGGTGATCGTACCGGTCTTGTCGAGCAGCAGTGTGTCGATGTCGCCGGCAGTCTCGACGGCCTTGCCCGACTTGGTGATGACGTTGGCGCGGAGCGCACGATCCATACCGGCGATGCCGATGGCCGAAAGCAGGCCGCCGATGGTGGTCGGGATCAGGCAGACGAACAGCGAGATGAACGCCGCGACGGTGATGTTGGCGCCGACGTAATCGGCAAAGGGCTTGAGCGTCGCGCAGACGATGACGAACACGATCGTAAAGCCTGCCAGCAGGATGGTCAGGGCGATTTCGTTGGGCGTCTTCTGGCGCGAGGAGCCTTCCACGAGGGCGATCATCTTGTCGAGGAAACTTTCGCCCGGACGCGCCGTAACCTTCACCAGGATGCGGTCGGAAAGCACTTTGGTACCACCCGTGACGGAACTTTTGTCACCGCCCGCCTCGCGGATCACAGGGGCGGACTCGCCCGTGATGGCGCTCTCGTCGATCGAAGCGAGCCCCTCGACGATCTCGCCGTCGGCGGCGACCGTGTCACCGGCGACGCATTCGAAGAGGTCACCCTGCCTGAGGTCGGAACTGCTCACGATATGCGACTGTCCGTCGGGGTCGATCCGCTTGGCAGGGGTTTCCTCACGGGTCTTGCGCAGCGAGTCGGCCTGCGCCTTGCCGCGCGCCTCGGCAATGGCCTCGGCGAAGTTGGCGAAGAGCACCGTGGCGAAAAGCACCAGGAAGACCACGACGTTATAGAGCAGCGACCCCTGCGAGGTATTGCCCGTCACGGCAATCCACACGATCAGCAGCAACATGACGAAGGTGACGGCTTCGACGGTGAACATGATGGGGTTCTTGACCATCTTGCGCGGGTCGAGCTTCTGGAACGAGGCGCGCAGGCTCTGGCGCAGCAGGGTACGGTCGAACAAGGAATTATTTCTGTTTCGTTTCATAGTCGTAACATTTTAGAAAGTCAGGTAATCGGCGATCGGGCCCAGTGCCAGCGCAGGGAAGAACGAGAGCGCAGCGACGATGATGATGACGGCGAAAGTCATCAGCGAGAAGGTTCCCGTATCGGTCTTGAGCGTACCGGCACTTTCGGGGATATATTTCTTCGAAGCGAGCAGCCCGGCGATGGCGACCTGCCCCACGATCGGGAAATAACGCCCCATGATCAGCGCAATGCCGGTCGAAATATTCCAGAACGGCGTATTGTCGGCCAGCCCCTCGAAACCCGAACCGTTGTTGGCGGCCGAGGAGGTGTACTCGTAGAGCATTTCGCTCAGGCCGTGGAACGAGGGGTTGTTGAGCCAGCCGATCTCCGGGTCGGCAGCGGCTACGGCGGCTGAAATTCCCGTGCCGACGAGGATCAGGAAGGGGTGCATCAGCACGACCAGCGTGGCGATCTTCATCTCTCGCGCCTCGACCTTCTTGCCAAGGAACTCGGGGGTACGGCCCACCATCAGGCCGCTGATGAAGACCGCGATAATAAGAAATGCGAAGTAGTTCATCCATCCCACGCCGACACCGCCGAACCAGCAGTTGATCTGCATGTTGAGCATTTGCAGCATACCGCTCAGCGGGGTCTGCGAATCGTGCATCGAGTCGACCGACCCGTTCGAGGTGACGGTCGTCGTCATGCCCCACATGGCCGAAGCCGCCGAACCGATGCGGATCTCCTTGCCCTCCATCGAACCGAGCTCCTGCGCGATACCCATCCGGTCGATCTGCCGGCTGCCGCCCGTCTCCTGCCATACCGAAAAGACGACGCCCGCGGTATAGGCGAAGAGCATCACGGCGAAAATCCATGCGGCGAGCCTACGGCGGCGCGTATAGAAGCCGAACGCGAAGGCCATCGCCATCGGAAGGATCAGGATCGACCAGCACTCGAGGATGTTGGTAAAGGCATTGGGGTTTTCGAGCGGGTGAGCCGAGTTAGTGCCGAAATAGCCGCCGCCGTTGGTGCCCAGTTGTTTGATAGGCACAATGGCCGCTGTAGGGCCCTGCGAGATGACCTGCTCCTGGCCTTCGAGCGTAGTGATGGTCTGTTTGCCGTCGAACGACATCGGGGTTCCGTTGATGACGAGCAGGATACCCACGACGAGCGACAACGGCATTAGAATACGGGTTACGCTCTTGGTAAGGAACACCCAGAAGTTGCCGATGGTCTTCGTGGTCTTGGCAGCCAGCGCCTTCATGACACCTGCCATGGCCGCCATGCCGCAGGCTGCGGTGACGAACTGGAAGAGCATGATGACGAACAGCTGGGTGAAATAGCTCAACCCCGTCTCGCCGCTGTAATGTTGCAGGTTGCAGTTGACCATGAACGAGATACAGGTGTTGAACGCCAGATCGGGCGACTGCCCGGGGTTGCCGTCGGGGTTGAGCGGCAGCCAGCCCTGGAAAACCAGCAGCAGCATGCCCCAGAAGAACCAGAAGAGGTTGACCATCAGCAGCGCCTTGAGAAACTGTTTCCAGTCCATCTCCTGCGCGGGGTCGATACCGCACACGCGGTAGACGAACCGTTCGACGGGAGCCATGAAGTCGAGCCACGTGCGCTCACCTCGGTATACTTTGGCAATGTAGCGTCCCAGCGGATAGCAAAGCACCACCAGAGCCACCCATTGCAGGATAACGCCTAAAATTTCGGTATTCATTTATTTGCGTTTTTTCGGGGTCAGACAATCAGAATCTTTCGGGTTTTACGAGCACGTACATCAGATAGACGAATCCGACGATGCTCAGAATAAGCAGTCCTGTAAACATTTTTCATCAGATTTTTTCAAACCAATCCACACATTTCGAATAAAACCAATAACACAGCGACCCGAGGGCGCACAGCAACAGGAACAACACAGTTCCATTCATCTTCGTTCTTTTTTTGAGTTAGACAACAATTTTGTAAAACCGCAAAGCATCCGGCACAGCAGCAGCATTGCGCCGCAGAATATCAGGATCAGGATCACGATTACCATGTCGATTTCTTCTTTCGGTTTGTGTCCAAAGGAATACGAAGGGAGTGCCAAAACAGGAATTTCGGCACTATGCGACTAATTGTCAAACAGATGCGACTTTGGCATACCTGCCAAAAAGAACGGCCGCCCTATCAAAATGATAAGGCGGCCGTCTCAGAATGATATGCCTGGCGCCGGCGTCAGGGCTTCATGCCGTAACTTTCCAGCTTGCGGTAAAGCGTGGCGATGCCGATGCCCAGCAGGCGGGCGGCCTCGGCCTTGTTGCCTTTCGTGTATTCGAGTACCCTAAGGATGTGGTGCCGTTCGAGGGCGTCGAGCGCCATCGAGTCGGGCACGGAGCCGTCGCACGACGCGGCATGGAATTCGGGGGAGAGGCAGCCGACGGTGAGGGCGTTGCCTTCGGCCATGATCAGACTGCGCTCCACGACGTTGCGCAGTTCGCGGACGTTGCCGTGCCAGGCATGGCGTTCCAGTGCGGCGATATATCCCTTGTCGATCGTGTCGATCCGGCGCCCCATCCTGTCGGCGAACTGCGCCGCAAAGAACCGGGCATATTCGGCGATATCGCCCGGCCGTTCGCGCAGCGACGGCAGGTGGATGCGGAAAACAGAAAGTCGGAAGAAGAGGTCTTCGCGGAAATTCCCGGAAACGATCTCCTTTTCGAGGTCGCGGTTCGTGGCGGCGATGATCCGCAGGTCGACCTTGGTCGGGCGGGTCTCGCCGATTTTGATGAACTCGCCGCATTCGAGCACGCGCAGCAGCTTGGCCTGCAGCTCGACGGGCATCTCGCCGATCTCGTCGAGAAAAAGCGTCCCCTTGTCGGCCTCCTCGAACAACCCTTTCTTATCCTTGGTGGCACCCGTGAAGCTGCCGGCACGGTGGCCGAACAATTCGCTTTCGAGCAGTTCCTTGGAGAAAGCCGAACAGTTGACGGCGACGAACGCCCCCTTCGCGCGCGGGCTGGCGTGGTGGATGGCCTGCGCAAAAACCTCCTTGCCGGTTCCGGTTTCACCCGTGAGCAGCACCGAGGTATCCGTGACGGCGACCTTGCGTGCCAGCGCGACCGCACTGCGGAGGGATTCCGACGAACCGATGATGCGGTCGAACGAATGCTCTTCGGAGAGTTTGTCCTCGAGACGAGCCAGCCGGCGCTGCATCTGCGCTTTCTCGGTGGCACGGCTCAGCAGCGGCAGTATCTTGTTGTTGTCGTCGCCCTTGGTTATGTAATCGAATGCCCCGTTCTTGATGGCCTGCACGCCGTCGGGGATATTGCCGTAGGCCGTCAGCAGGATGACCTCGGCCGAAGGCATGGCCTGCTTGATCCGTCCAACCATCTCGACACCGTTGCCGTCGGGCAGCTTGACGTCGCACAGCACGACATCGGGTTCATAGCGGCGGAGCATCCTGAGCCCCCCGGCACAATCGGCGGCCTCGGCCACCTCGTAACCTTCCAGAGCGATGATGCGGGCCAGCAGCTTGCGCAACTGTTCCTCGTCGTCGATAATAAGAATCTTTGCCATTCGGTTCGTTCATTCTTTTCGGCAAAGGTAACACAATAATTCCACATATCGTTCCGGCAGCCCCATACAACACGGAGCCCCCGCGATGCAGGGGCGCCGTGCGAACCGGCAATACCGGGTCTATTTCACGGAGTTCTTATACCACTCCTTGTGTTTTTCGCCACGGCTCTTCACCCAACCGGCGAAATCGGGATAGAAGACGTCGATCTTCACCATCTCGTCCGGGATCCGGTAATCGGTAACGGGCAGGTCGATGGCAAAAGGATACAACTCGGAAGTCGCATAATAATAGGGCCCGATGGGATTCCCCGCCTTGTCCAGCGAGCTCTTGTCATCGTTGCGGCCGAAAGGATAGGGGTCGGCCAGCGACGTGGGCGGATAGTTGGTCAAGTGTATTTCCTTGCGGACGGCCCCGGGAACAAACCCTTTGTCGCTCACGCAGATGAACGGGTTGTAGAGCGACTTGCGGGTCACCTTGTCCATCGACAGGCTCCCGTCCAGTTCGATCTCGACGCTAACGGGCCCCCGGGCCACGGCCTGCTCGATGTCGTCGAAGAGTATCACCACGGCTTTATCCTGGTTCTTTTCGAGTCCGGCCGTCGAAGACCCGTTTTCGATCTTCACGCCTTTGACGGCGGTTACGGGAATGTCGAGCTGGTAACCGAAGGCGCTCCGGAGTTTACCGCCGCTGTGCAACGGAGTGACGACATCCCGGATCGCCACGATCCGGTTGTCTTTGTCGACCGTGAAGGTCGTGCTGTACCCGACCACCACGTCGTTCATGTCGTAATCGCCCTGGCTCGGCCACAGATCCTCGAAAGCCAGCGTGCCGACCACAGGGTCGCCCGCCACGTCGGGATACTTCTCGTCACCGGGGTCGGTCGTCGGGCGGTCGGGGTCGTAAATGGCATCGGCAGGATCGGAGTCCACATAGAAAAGCACGTCCTTATAGTCGTTGTCGCCGCCATCCTCGAAGCCGAGCACGGTCTTGCCGCTCACTTTGTCGTAAAGGCTGACCATATAGCGGCCGTTCCCCGCATTGAACTCATTGTTCGAATAGCGCGCCGGGTGTTTAGAACCGGTGATATCGAGTTTTCCGGTATAGTCATAAGCCGAAATTTCATACGCATCGGGCAGCATGAACCAGCCCACGGTCGTACCGGCTGGAAAAATGTCAGTAGCCTTGCCTCCCCTGAAACAGGTCAGCCGCAGCTGTTCGCCGAAAAACAGGGGTGCCGTCCAATCGCCGCCGCCCGACCCCAAATCATCCGGGTCGTCGAAATTGGTCGTAAAGGAAGAGCAGTTGGGGAAGGCCACGTACTTGGGCAGCGCATCGAACTCGGTTTGCGTCCGGGGAGGGTTCTGCGTATCATAATAATAATAACCGATGGCATTGCGCCATGCTGCCAGTTCTGCGGCGAACACCAGCGTCAGATGGGCATCCTTCGTCACATTGAGGTTGACCACCCCGGTCGGCATGGCGTATTTCGAATTGTCGACGCCCGGCATCAGTACGTTCTGAATGCGGTTCATCAGCCCCGCAGGTGTCTGTGCGTAATCGGGTGCGATATTCAGGTAGGGTTTCTGACCATACACTGTACCGAGGATGTAGAGCGGTTTGCCTTCCCAAGTCCAGTCGCCGAGCTGCTGCACGTTATAAGGATTGGCCGCATCGGCACGGGTCGCCGCAACCCGGTCGGCAACCGCGGCGCCGGAGACCTTCCCGGCCGCCTTTTCGTAGAACTGCCGCACGTTGCACGAAATACCGCCGGCAGTCACGTCGGCCTCGATACAGGCGGGGAAACCGTAGGATTCGCTATACACGTACACCTTGCCTACGGCAGTCGGGAGGTTGACCACTCCCGAATATTTACCGTCGTTATCGGTATAGGCCCTGAGCAAGGCTTTTACGCCGGGTTTCAGGGTAAACGCACCGTCCACGGCATTCACAGGGTTCTGGGCATAAATTTCAAACAGCGCCTTGCTGCCCCTGCGGGCATAGTCCAGATTAAGAGGAATATCCCGCGTCGTGGCGTAATCGTATTTATTTCCGCCCTGGGCCGTGTCATCCGGGCCGGGAACTTCATCCGGCCGTTCGATACAGCCGGTCGGTAACATGGTGCATACTGCGAGGGCACACAGCAGGCACAGGTATCGTAAATTTTTCATATGAGAAAAAATTGGTTTATCACATCCTTTTCCGACAGCCATCCGCACCTACCGTTCCGCCCTGCGAAAGTATAGTTCCGCAGAAGCCCGCATTTCTGTCTTGGCAAATGTAAAAAGAAACCTTATTTCGCCCAAATTCGGGCGACAATCGCATGTTATTGGTGAAATACACACCAAAATCGCAACAAATACGACTAAGACACAAAACATTTCAGCCCTCTTATCCAACAAAAAAAGAAGCCGGGCTTCCGCCCGGCTTAAAGCTCAGAAATGAATATTCTTCCGATACCGGGACGGGGACATGCCCGTGTACCTGCGGAAAAAGCGGCTCAGGGTAGACTGGTCGGGAAAATTGACACGCGCCACGATCGTCTTCAAGTCCATCGCTGATTCCCGGAGCAGCGCCTTGATCTCGAAAATCGTGAAGTAGACGATCCAGTCCCGTGCCGACTGCCCGCTGATCTCGTTCATCAGGTTGGTCAGATACTTCGGAGTGATCCCGAGCCTCTCGGCGAAATACGCCACGTCCCTGTTGGGAGAATGTTCCTCGACGATCGTCTGCATGAAACGGAACGCCAGTTCCTCCTTGTGGGTATAGGCTGTCTTCTCGGCCTGCGGATCATTGAGATAGATGGCGTAGATGTCCCAATAGAACACCCGCAAAAGCTGCATCACCGACTCGCGGCAGCAGATGGCGGGGGCATTTTCGGCGCGATAGGCCAGCAAGTCGCAGAAATTCAGGAACCGCCCGACATACTCTTCGCGCGGCTCCGAGGCGACATGCGTGCGCATGTAAAAAAAGAAACCGGGCCTGGGTCTCCACAGGGAGCTGAGGGTGTCGGTAAACATATCGTGCGATATGCGGAAAAACCTGATCCCGAAATCGTCGCTTACCTCCTTGATGGAAATTAACTGCCAGGGAAACAGGGCAAGCACCATCCCGCGCACGATCCGGAAACGGTGGCCGAAAACCTGTACCGTAGCCGTACCCGACAGGCAGATGCCTCCGACCCCCTTCATAAGGTATACCGGACAACCGGATACCGGCAATTCGTCAAGCTCTGTATAGATACCGAACTCCCCCGGCTCAAGCGGCCTGAAAAGTCTCGTATCGTCTTCATCTATATTCATTATTACAAAATTAGATATTTGTCCGTTCTGAAAACACCCCGTTCTTCACCAATAACATGCAAAAATTGCCGCACATGAAAAATCGCCACTTGCACCCGCTTTTCTCAGCTATCGGCCGGTGCAAAAATTGCCGGGCCTTTTTCCGCACGCAAAAGATCCCGGAAAACTTTGCCGGTTCGGAATTAATGCCTACCTTCGCGCAAAACATCAGATGATATGATGAAAACCGGATCGAACATGCAACTCAGCAAGAAATCGCTAGCCGAAGAGCTGGCCGGCCGGTTGCAGGGACAATTCATGTCCGGAAAATTCGAGGTGGGCGAAAAACTGCCGCCCGAACCGGAGTTGATGCAGATTTTCGGGGTTGGCCGCTCGACCGTGCGCGAAGCAGTCAGGATCCTGTCCAACATGGGGTTCCTGAAGGTACGGCAAGGTGCCGGAACATTTGTCGAACGCCTCACGCCCCCGGACGAACCGATGGAGCGGCGCCTCGGACGCGCCGACCTGCACGATCTGGACGAAGTGCGGAAAATACTGGAAGCCGCGATCGCCGAAAAAGCCGCCGAACGGCGAACGGCACACGACGCCGCAGTCCTCGAAAAACACCTCACAGAGCGGGGAGCGACCGCGGCTGCCGGGGCATTGCAGGCCTGTATCGAAGCCGACGTCAACTTCCACATCGCCCTGGCCGAGGCCACGCACAACGAAATCCTGTGCGAACTGTACCGCTCGACGGCCGTCCACCTGAAAAAAAGGTTCAGCAATATATACAGGGACACGGAGTGCCTGCTCGCCTCCCAGCCCACGCACAGGCAGTTACTCGGATACATCCTTGCCGGGGACGTGCGGAATGCCCGGGAGGCGATCACGCGGATACTCGAAGAACCATAGCCCGCAGCAATGGAGACGCTTACAAAACCCACGGACACACGCCTGCGGCGCTTCACGGAGACCGGAACAGTCTACCCGATACTGTTCATGATCAGCATCACCCACCTGCTGAACGACATGATGCAGTCGGTGATCCCGGCCGTCTACCCGCTCCTGAAGGAGAAATTCGGCTTCACGTTCGCCCAGATCGGAATCATCACGCTGGTTTTCCAGATGACCTCGTCGCTGCTGCAACCCTTCATCGGACTCTATGCAGACCGCCATCCGCGCCCCTACTCGCTCGCCGCGGGGATGTGCTTCACGCTGCTCGGGCTGTTCACCCTCTCCGTCGCCCCGGGCTTCGTACCCATCCTGCTGGCGGTAGGGCTGATCGGCTGCGGCTCTTCGGTCTTCCACCCCGAATCCTCCCGGGTGGCGCAACTCGCTTCGGGAGGCCGGAAAGGACTGGCACAGTCGATATTCCAGGTCGGCGGCAACGCCGGGGGCGCCATGGGGCCGCTGCTGGCCGCGCTGGTCGTCATTCCCTTCGGGCAGGCCTCGATCGGCTGGTTCGCTTTGGCCGCGATCCTCGCCATCCTCATCCTCACGAGAATCGGGAACTGGTATAAACTTCGCCTCACCGTCACCGCAAACCACCCCGCAGCAGCCGCAGCGGCCCCGGCACACCACTTGGGAAAACGCAAAATCCGCCTCGCCCTGGGCATCCTGGGCGTGCTGGTATTCTCGAAATACTTTTACATCGCCAGCATGACCAACTACTTCACATTCTTCCTGATGGATAAATTCGGGATCTCGGTGCAGGGGTCGCAGTACTGCCTCTTCGCATTCCTCGGGGCATCGGCTGTCGGCACGGTCGCCGGCGGGCCGCTGGGCGACCGTTTCGGGCGTAAATACGTGATCTGGGGCTCCATCCTCGGGGCTGCGCCCTTCACCCTGCTGCTGCCCTATGCGAACCTGACCTGCACGATCGCGCTCGCCGTCATCATCGGACTCGTCATCTCCTCGGCATTCTCCGCCATCCTGGTCTACGCCACCGACCTGATGCCCGGCAAGGTCGGGATGGTCGCCGGGATCTTTTTCGGGCTGATGTTCGGCCTCGGCGGCCTCGGCTCGGCCTTCTTCGGCTGGCTGGCCGACAAGACCAGCATCGAATTCATCTTTCGGATCAGCACCCTGCTGCCCCTGTTGGGGATAATCACGGGTTTCCTGCCGAATATCGAAGGCAGAACGACAAACCCATAACCGATGAAACCATGCCAAATGTAATCGTACTACGCCCCCGGGCTGTTGCACGATAGCTTCGAGAGAAGAAGCCCCGGAAGATTCCAACCTTTACTTTAACCGATAACACCATGCAGTACATTTGTAAATACCAGTCGCCCCTCGGCGGGATAACGGTCTCCGCCGACGGCAACAGCCTGACCGGACTCTGGTTCGACGGGCAAAAATACTTTGCCGCCACACTGCCGGCAGCACACGAAGAGAAGCAGCTCCCCGTATTCGACCAGACACAGCGGTGGCTGGACTGCTACTTTAGCGGGAAAAACCCGGGATTTACACCCCCGCTGCGCCCCGAAGGGTCGCCCTTCCGGCAGGCCGTATGGAAAATATTACTGCAAATACCGTATGGGGAAACAATTACCTACAAGGATATTGCGGAAGAAATCGCACGGCAACAGGGAAAGCAAACCATGTCGGCGCAGGCCATAGGCGGTGCCGTAGGGCACAATCCGATCAGCATTATCATCCCCTGCCATAGGGTCGTGGGCAGCGACGGCAGCCTGACGGGATACGCCGGCGGCATTCCTAAAAAGGTCGGGCTCCTCACCCTCGAACAGGCGAACATGTCCGGGCTGTTCATCCCGAAAAGGTAACTCCCCGGGCGGGCGCAAAAGACCCGCCGACGGGCATAAAAGAAAAATCCTCACAACTCGCTGATTCGCTTGTCGCAAGGATTTAATTGTCTGTTTGGAGCGGAAAACGAAAGTCTAACCTTCTTTTTCCTTATGTCCTTTTATTCAAGTAATTCCCTCTGATTCCATCGGCCTCTTTTTATCGAGGAGTACGCCGATGGGGATCAATTTCAGAAGCTCATTCCCCGAACCTAAAATCCCTTTCGGAACTGTTGTCTTCGGTTTACTTTACAAATATAGTGATTTTTATTTCTGTTGTTTAGATTTCTATTTTACCCGTTCAACTTTCTTTGATCATTTCTTTTTAGTGGAGTTTTGCCGATGATGATCGATCAAGTCCTGCCTACGGTCATCGGTACTCTTTATCAGGTGATCTGTTAGCAATCTCTTGATTTGACCGATTTGGTAGTAATATTTCCCGCCCAGACAGGAATAAGTGATCTTGCCGTTAGTTCTTAATCGTTGTAATGTCCGGTCACTGATTTTCAAAAAGCGGCAGATTTCGTTGCTGACCACCCAGCTCTCGTCGTCTCTTTCCCCCGGATGCTCTATCAATTGTAAATGTTCCGAAATAGCATCAAGTTTCTCTACTAGCTGTTTAAAAGCTCCAGATTCAATAGTTATTACTTCCATCGTTCAGAAATTTATTGGTTAAAAACACTTGCATCAACATTGGTTCGTTGGTGTTAGTTGTCTATAATTAAGAATAGAGATTGTCATTTAGATTCGGTTAAACGAACCGGACTTTTTAAGAAAAAAACGTCCCGATAATGAATCAGCAACTTGTTTCTAGGTTCTTACTTATATTTGTAGTATAAAGGAGATGTCGTATGCCAACTATGAGCGTTAAAGAAGTATGGTTTGCCGATGATCGTATTTTCATCGAAACCTATAATGGAGAAAAGTTGAGCCAGTCTCTCAAATGGTATCCACGATTGGCAGGTGCCACAGAGGTTCAACGCACCGCGTTTAGACTTTCGTCGATAGGAATTCATTGGGAACAACTAGATGAGGATGTCAGTTTCGAGAGTTTCAGATACAAGAATGAATAACTGATAGAGACCGGTTAACGAGAGGTTTATCTTCTAAACTATCGCAAATAAAAGTTTGAAGGATATACCGGATTGCTCGGAGGAAAGTGAATTTACTCCTAACACCATTTATTTTACAACTATCTGTATATGATTATTTATAATAGTTTCGATACCTATAAAAAATTTCTCGTTTGTGGGGATATCCACGGCGAGTTCAAAACCTTGCTATACGAACTAAAGCGCAAGCAAATAGAGGATGCTGTTGTGTTGGTTGCCGGCGACTGCGGCATAGGTTTCGAGAAACCGGCTTATTACGAGCAACTTTACAAAAAGCTGGAGCTGACTCTGGTTAAATTGAACTGCATGCTGATTCTGATGCGTGGCAATCACGACAATCCTGATTATTTCGAAAATCGACTAATCGACTACCCTCGTATGAAGACTATTCCGGATTATTGCGTCATACAGTTTTCCGGAAACAATATACTATGTATCGGCGGCGCTGTTTCGATAGACCGGGAGTACCGGGAAACCCAAATGGGGCTGGCAAAACTGAAAAATAGAACGGTTACTTACTATTGGAAGGACGAAATTCCAGTATATGCTCCGGAGAAGTTGTCTGAAATTAAAACCGACGGACTTAAAATAAATACCGTAATAACACATACTGCCCCGTCCTTTTGTTTTCCAACAACCAAATCCGGCATTGAGGGTTGGCTCGAACAAGACAATACCCTTTCAGCCGATCTTGATTATGAGGGCAAAGTTATGGATGAAATATACGAACACCTCAAAGTCGATAACCATCCATTGTCTACGTGGTTTTATGCTCATTTCCATGCCTCTAAAGTGGAATACATTTCCGGAATTAGATTTCAGTTGTTAAACATTCTGGAATTAATGCAAGTAAGGTAGTTCCAGTTGCTTTAAAATCCCGATTTATGTCAAGGTCATGGGTTGACTGACCGGCTTGCTTCTTAGCTATTTTTGATCTTCTGCCGTTTTTCCCAGACTACGGTTGGGTTTTCAGTCAGGCCCTTCCTTTTGAATTTTATAGTATCCTTGCGGGCGAATTCCGCACCGAACCATAAAAGGCACTTATCTGCCGAATCACAGCCGTTAATTTAATTTCTTGCTTTTGCAGAATTCCCATTTTATCATCATTTTATTTCTGTAATGATGCAATTATGGTGCATTACGGAAATAAAAGCGAAATAGTAGACCATTTTTTTAATCTTCTATCGTATATGTCTCATCATAGATGTCGCGAAGATTTTTCCCTTCATACTCCCAATAAGAAGTGGGTTGAAGTTCATAAGAGATTCCTAAGAGCTTTTTTGTTACAGCCGTTAATGATGACTCTTCTCCATCTAGCGACACTTTCCGATCCCCAACTACAATTACTTGGATAGTCGGATCTTTAACGAACGTTAAAAGCGAATTTAATTCTATCCCCATTTCTCTGTAATTCATCGGAGGACGACGAGTGTATTTAATCTTTTCACTTGCAACCTTGTCGTCGATAGTTAAATCATTTTCGATTTCAGCACTAACCTCGCTCGTAATGTCTTTCCGATCAAAGAGCTCAAGTATGGCTGTCGCTTGCTCCGGTTTAATACTAAAAAACTCTCGATTCGCATTAATCCTATTCGATCCCAAAGCAGTATGCAGGGCCTTTTCAATTTTGGCACAATCGGAAACCTTGACCTCACATGCGTATGAACAATCAAAAGGAACAGGCACGCCGGTGCTGTAAAGCTCCTTCATCATGGCATCAATGCTATCACGTGTTGTCATGCCGATTTTAACCAAGCCAGGCATTGCTGAATTAGTTAGAACGTAGACAATTCCCCTGTTGTTATCGATTTTCATTATCTGATTTTTTAAGATTCTAGTATTTACGTGCCCAATAATACCCGATTATGCTTGGCATATGTCATTATAACAATGGTAAATATACCTTATTCAATATCAAAACCGCCCATAAAAATAAATCGCCGAAGAATATTATCTATCTTCATTTGAATTTTATGTGGTGGAATCGTTGTATTTTCGATTCTTTCGAAGTAAACCTTTGCTATATTTCGATCAACAGATGTTTTAAGTTCATCAAATCGACCAAATTCGTTGATATTATCTTCGGTTACGTGGAGATTCAGGAATGTCCTGAGCATCGCTTCATCGACACCGACTGCTGTTGCAAATTTCCGAATCCGGTCATTTTTTGCATTCTCCTGATACTCTGCAATGTAATCTCGCAGTGTTTTCTTACTATCTAGTACTGTTACATCGCCACGCTCCACATCGTGGAGGAATATATTGGCATATTTTTGTTCTTCTTGTGTTAGTGTCGCAAAAGTTTTGTGTAGGTCGGCGAGGAGTTTTTTCTTGACATCTTCCGTTGCTTCGTCAGAGTGAAGTGACTTGAGCCACTTGTCAAAGCGAGAGTTCATATAGTTCACATCTATAGCTCCCGTATTGATCTCTGTCAGGTGGGTATCGATGTCATAGGGCACATCCCCAACTCTTACTCCTCCACCGGGACTATTAAACAATTCTTTATAACGAAGTGCAAGTATTAGATATGTATTTTTATCCAGTGTAGGACGCACCGTTCTTTTTGTGCCATCCTCATGTTTAAAAGTGTAAACTTTCTTATTCCAATCGAAGCCTTGTATTTTTGCAGCCTCGAGGAAGTCATTGAACTGTTTGAACAGTTTTGCAAATTGAGCCTTTTCTGCATCTGTATCAGGAAGTTTCTCGAAATTCTCGACTCCCGCCGCCTCAAAAAGTTCAACAATATCTTGGTAGATGGAGTTCATCGTTCGGATATTCTTTTCGAGTTTATCGGCAAAAAGGCGGTTTATCGCCTGAGTATAATTTGAAAGCACTTTCTATGTTTCGTGCCATCGTGTGAGGCTTGCGGTAGTAACGGATCGTGCCAAACGGTTTTTCGGGACCAAACAGACGGTTCGTTCTTGAAAAAGCTTGTATTATACCTTCATTCTGCATTAACTTATCCAGATATAGGGTGTTAACCCATTTAGAGTCGAAACCTGTCAGCATCTGATCCACAACAACAAGTAGATCTAACTGCTTTTCGGGAGTATTCTCAATGTGTTTATATGGATCCTTGTGTGCAAGACGAAGCGCGACATCCTTTTTATACTTTCTGAAAGTAGGTATGGTAAATGTTTTACCGTATCTTTTGTTATAATCCGTAAGCATCTCGACTATTGCATCTTCTTTGATCGTGCCGCTTCCATTATTATCAATGCTTTGGTCAAATAGAGCCGCTACCTTGAAATCAGGTTTCAAGCTCTTAATCAGTTTGTAGTATTCGATGGCTTCAGGAATACTGCTTGTGGCAAATATGGCGTGAAACTTTCCTCCGCGACTAATTGTAGTCCAGTTCTCAAAGATGTCATTTACTACCGCACTTCGGTACTCTTCGGTTTCGTATTGCGAGGTAGGGATATAATCTTCGATGCCTTTCGTGTAGTTGCCTGCACTGTCAGTTGAGCCGGCCATCGGCACGTCATTCATAAATTTATAATAGACCTTACTCTTTTTAGGATCGGCAATAGCTTCTGCCTCAGTAGTGGCTTTGGCTTTCTCCAATGCTACTACTCGATGCAGGTCTTTATCTTTGTATGTAAGAACCTTGTAGGGGTCAAATCCCAATACGTTTTTATCCCTGATGCCATCGGCGACGCTGTATTTATGTAATTCGTTGCCGAAAATTGTGGCGGTTGTATTTTTCTTTTTCTCGTTCTCTTTCTGAATAGGCGTTCCCGTGAAACCGAAGAATATGGCTGCAGGGAATGTCTTTTTAATGGTTATCAGCATATCGCCAAACGTAGAGCGGTGTGCTTCGTCAATAATGAAGACAATTCGTTTTTTGTTGATCAGGGCTATGTCGTGGTCGTTGCGTGAGCCATCCTCCTGGATGTTGCTCATCTTTTGAATAGAGGTAACAATCAGCGTGTCGCTAGCTGCATTGCTTTTAAGTTTAGTTATCAGCACTTCGGTATTCTCGGTCTCTTGCACTGAATCGCTATCGTCGGCAAAACCTCTGTACTCAATGAGTGATTGTGTCCCCAGCTCAATACGATCCATCAGAAAGATTACTTTATCGGCATCCTTAGAGTTGGCAATAAGTTGGGCAGACTTAAAACTGGTCATTGTTTTACCCGATCCAGTGGTATGCCACACATAACCACCGTAGATGTTTTTATCAGCCCATCGTGTACTTGCTACTTTATCCGATATGGCGCTCGCCGCATAGTATTGATAGCTACGCATTACTTTCAGTACTCCATCGGTGTCGTCGGCAACCGTATAGAAACCTATCAACTGGTGAGCCATAGGGATAGAGAGAAGACAGTCGGCTATTTTGTTCCATTCGTTTATGGGTTCGTTGTTAAAGTCACACCAGTGGAAAAAATAATCGGGATTGAATTTGCCGTCCGCGCCTGGATTGGCAAAGTATAGCGTCTCTTCAGGATTCATCGCCACAAATATCTGCACTAGCGAGAACAAACCTTGCGAGAAAATACCCGCATTAGCATATTTCTCGATTTGGTTACAGGCTTGACTGATGGGAATACCGCTCTTTTTGAGTTCAATGTGAAAAAGCGGCATGCCGTTGATAAGCAGCATCAGGTCTCCACGGCGATCGCTCTTTAGTGGCGATGAAGTAGGGAACTTGGGTTGCTTTGCTATTTGGTAGCGGCTTTGCCCTGCGGCAATCTCATGGCGATCGTATATCTTCAGGCTCACCTCCTTGCCCAAATGCTGGGTATCGTTGGGGTTATCTCGTTTTATAGATACTGTTTTGCCGTTGATAAAGCCATTTAAGCGCAAGGGAGTACGCAACGTGTTTATTTGTTCTATAATCTGCTGCATTTCGCCATTTGTCAATGGGTATTCCCCCAGACGGTCGACACTTCTGTTATTTTCAAAAAGTATCTTCGCCCAATTAGCGATTAGCTGCTCTTCAGTCGGATTTACGAGCACCTCTTTTTCCCAACCGTATCTTGTGTGTAGCAGCTCAATGAGAGCCGCCTCAAATTTCAATTCGTTGTCAAATGATGTCATAAGTTAATCCTCCCCGGTTACAAACATCTTATCAAGGCATGCCTTTTTGATGTTTTTGAGTTTATTGATTTGCTTGTCTATCTTGACAATTATGTCATCTAGGTTTTCGAAAAAAACACCTATTATTTGTTGTTCAGTATAACCTGCTGTGTTAATGACAATAGAATTAATAGCTACTTTGGATAAACTAGGGACTCCTGTTGATTCATCCTTCTTTCGCCAATCAACTTGCTGAAACAAATTATATATAAAGTTTAAGTCATTGTTTTTTCTTGGTACAGCATAAAATAATGTATCTACAGTCCAAAACGGGGCATATAGAATATATGGTTTATCTATGGTTCCTTTTCTTCCAATCCCTACAGCATTCTCGTCATATGACAGGGCGGCATTAACGCTTAACATATAGCCACCTGTTCCATATACAGGTATATTACCGTCAACTAAGTGTTTGTAATCTCTTCCACTTCTAACATCAACAATATCTTCCAGCTTCTTCTCTTTCCACGTTTTCTTGAAACCCTTAAATCGAAGTTCTGGAGTATTTGATCCCTTGCGTGAAAACATCTTTTCAAGACATGCCTTCTTGATATTTTTTAGCTTGTCAAGTTTCGTCTGACTTGTATTTATAAGCTTATCAATATCCTGAAAATAATTGCCTATTGCCCTCTGCTCGTCTGCATCCTCTGGAAAAGAAACACATGTATCTTTTATTGCTGTTTTTGAAATCCCTACCACTTTTGTCCCCTGCATCAGTGGTAATAATTGATTGTGATATGCAGATGAGTTCAAGAAATAGCCAAGATAGCTCGTTGAGAACGGGAATAAAGGACGACACGGTATAGTATGAAGTCCTGATATAATAGGCTGTTGTTGTACGTTAAACAACTCTGTACATTTACCTGCCGTAGCATCTTCCGCTGTGTCCGCAAATACAATATCACCATCTTGTAGTCGTGAAGTTATATATTTATCTGCTATTTTATCATCTGAGATATATGGGATATCCTCACGAGTAACATCTGTGTATTCTCCGAATTTAATAAGAACATCACCATAGTGTACGTTCTTTGTGGAGCCTTTCTCGTAGCTCAAAGCTGCACGAGATAATGTGTTATTGCAAAGCATCGAAAAAGTTTTATCAAACCTCTTCGATCTCCAGTTGCCAGTAAACCGTTTAAATCGGATAGCAGGAGCGCTTTTCTTATTTTCCATTGTCATCCGCTCCTAATAATTTTTGAAATTCACGAAGACCAAGCATATCGAACTCATTGCCCTCTAAATCGTCAATAAGTGCAGAGAGAGCCTTTTCCGATTCCCGAATTTGGGACTCTAACTCGACATAAGTAACTGCATATTTCTCCGCAAGAACCTTCGTGCGCCCAACCAAGTCGTTGATAACTCCTACAGGAAGCACTGCCAATGAGCTACACAACGGCTGAATCCATTTAAGGTCGAGGAGCATAAGTACATTTTCGTCTGAAAGTCCTTCGATAGTCTCCTTGGTCAGCATATGCAATGCCCAGGTCTTTTCCTTAACCTCTTTTCTCAGTTTCTTCTCTTTTTCGATAAGCGTATGTACACGCTTTATCTTCGTAGTAAGCTCATTATCATACCCGAAGATATTAGCATCTTTACAGTAAGCTTTTACCTTGGCAGGAACAAAAGCGGTATTATCATCGTTCAGATAGTCACCCTCTTTCTCCTCCTCACTCATCTCGTCTATGATTTCGGGGTATTGAGCAACAACGGCCTCCAGTTCTGCCTCCTTTTGCTTGAGTTCATCCAGTTCTTTTTTTCAATAAAGTTTGCTGTACCAACTCAAACGGAATCACGCGCCCAATCCATCCATCTTGCACCTCGACATCCTTACCGTCTTTTTTCTTAATCACCATATTGGGATCTACTTTGCGAGTAGCCTCAAAACCTTCGGTCTGGATAACTTCCAAATCGGTTGCTGTTTTAGACCATTGGTCATCTAACACTTGGTAAGCTTGGTATTTGTCAATCAAAGGTATATTAGTCAAGCAACGGAAAATATCCTCACTAATCTGGTTTTCTTCTTGTGCTACCTTGACCGTCAACATATTTTCGATCAACTCACGATATAGGTATGACGAAAAATCAGAGAACGCACCATTGAATTGGCTGATAAAACTTTTCACATCGACATTGTCGGTGATTGTCTGTTTTATATCTTCTACGGCCAAGGACGAATAAGGCGTATCATCGCTCTTAAATATTTGATTTCTCAACGATGGGAATGCGTCCCAAAATTTAGACAATCCATCAATTTCCGAATTCGGAATACCTCCGAACATCGAAGCATAGATATCCCACGACTCCGCATCGTCCGAAGAGTCTACATAACGAGGAATGTTTAGATTGTATTCATTCTTTCGTATCTCATCACGTTCTACTTTGCGAGAAAACTTCGGCTCGTCCGTACGATTAATCACCGCATCGGTTATTTTTTTAATATCGCGAGCACGCAGCCTATTGTTCTTGCCCTCCTTCACGAAACCCTTTGATGCATCTACAATCAATACATCTGTATTCTCTCGCTTTTGGCGCAGGATCATAATGATAGTTGGGATGCCCGTGCCAAAGAATATATTTGCAGGAAGCCCAATAATCGCATCAATATGGTTTTCCTCAATCAAGTTTCTGCGGATTTTTTCCTCCTCTCCACCACGAAACAGCACCCCATGAGGTAAAATGATGGCCATTATTCCATTCGGCTTGACGTGGTACAGGTCATGTAACAAAAATGCGTAATCAGCCTTACCTTTTGGCGCTAACCCAAAGCGTTCATATCGCGGGTCAAATTCTTTATTTTCAGAATCCCAGTTCTGAGAATAAGGCGGATTAGAAACCACAGCGTCTACATAAACTAGATTATAAGTTCTCTCAGGGTCTGTGTCGTCGAAATATGGCCAGTCTTCTTCGAGCGTGTCGGCATTTCGTGTTAGGATATTATCCGGCAAAATGTTACGCATCACCAGATTCATACGGGTCAAATTGTATGTATTCTCCTTAAGCTCCTGTGCGTAATATTTGATATTATCTTTATTGCTAATATGTTTTGCAACTGACCGGCCGATATTGATAAGTAACGACCCAGAACCACTCGTAGGGTCATATATCTCAATTTTTTCTTTGTCTTTAAGATGGTTAGCTACTATCTCTGACATCAAAATCGCCACTTCGTGCGGCGTATAGAATTCCCCGGCTTTCTTTCCGGCATTGGCGGCAAAGTTGCCAATCAAATATTCATAGATAAAGCCTAAAACATCATAGTCTTGATTACCATTGGTAGGTATATCTTTAATTAACTGAATCAAATCATTAATGGCCTTGGTTTGGGAGCCTGCACTATCCCCTAATTTACTAAGGCCGGTCTGGAGAGTATCGAAGATATTTTCAAAAATTTGTTTGTAGTTTTCACTAATCAGACGGTTAAATGCCGAGATCGCATCACGCACGTTAGCAACACCAAAGTCTTTGCCCTTGCCTAACCAAGTAGAGAATAGATTTTCGTATGAAATAAAGTAACCCAAGTTCTTTTGGCAAAACTCGATCGCATCCGCATCTTCTTCCGTCAGCTTCTTCAATGCCTCTTCTGTCCAATCGTTACTTTTTAAATAAGCCTCCTCTTTGTCGGACAAAAATTTATAGAAAATAAAACCAAGAATGTAGTCTTTATAATCATTCGCCTCTATTTTAGAGCGCATCTTATTTGCAGATGCCCAAATCTTTGATGCAAGTTGTTGTTTATTCATATGGATTATTTATTCATCGTTCGGAATGTCACAATGCGAAATTTCATTATTTAACCTCACTAGCAATTAAATCCTTCACATCTACTTGTAGTAACCTAGCTATTTCGAATAGCAATTCCAGGCTGGGTTGGCGTCGGTTACATACGTACGCATTTACGATACTGAAACTTTTGCCCAACCGTTCGGCTAGCCATGTTTGTTTAATCCCTTTTTCTTCAAGCACTTCCTTTATTCTGTTCATGGTGGCGTGCGTTAAAACGAAATATTTTGAACGTAAAGATATGAAATATTATGCTATATAAATATGTTCAAACCGCTAATAGGTAAGTTTGTCGAGATTGATTTCGTACTCTGCCATTAGTGAATAGAAGATATCCTCGATATATTCCATCGTGTCGTAATCAAGCTCAATCTCTTTATATTCGGTCGCTCCCCGAGGTTTAAACCGGACTTTATTACCTTCTTCGTATTTAAAATACTTTCGAAGGACATCGGTTTTAAAATTAAAGAGTACAGAGATGTAATCGTCAACATTAAGCATTCTTTTCAATTTCTTTTCCGCTTCGGGATCTTCCAGATCAAATGAGATTGTTGCGTAATGGCTGCTATGGGGTAAATTGTTGTCCATAGATAAGTTTGTTTTGAATTATGTAAATACAAAAAACGGGGATATCCGATGACATCCCCGTTTCGATAAGTTCAGAATTGGGTATATCAAGTCATACACACCTTAATAATGAGATGCATACAGACTGATTGTTCGATGTATAGTGTTTTCATTGGCAGGGACAAAATTAACAAATATTTTCACCCACACCGTCGATTTTTATTTTTTGAGGGTGAACATTACCGATGTTGCTTGATCAGTCGTTGCAGCGTCCGCTCGCTAATCATCATAAACTGGCAGACCTCTTGGCTACTTAAGATAACTTTTTGCATTTCAAACTTCTGTTTCTTGGTTGCAAAGTGGACTTATTTTCGCTAGATTGTCACATATAACCTATCTTTCAATCCTCATCATAATGATGGGGATTTTATTTTGCGGGATATCCGAAGTAAATAATGTTTATGTGTGTAAAAAGAAAGTATGATATGCGAAAGCAGTAGGGCTATATCAATTGGGTAAGAATCAGTTCACTTAAGGAGAAAGAAAGTGTCAAAATACGCTGCCATTTTAGATGCTGCAACCCGTACTACCAAACAGCATATAACTTTCGCTAAATAAGTGCTTTATGGTGGTGGCTGCTATATATATTAAAAAGGAAGTTCTTACGGGACTTATCTTTTTATTATTAAAACGCTGACTGAAAATGAACTCCAGTTTTATAATTGAATTAAAATAAATCAAAAAATGAGAGAAAAAAGGGTCAAGAACAAAGGTCGAATATATATAGCCTTTAGGGAAAACATTAAAAAAATTTGGAAGGACCCTGTGATGGGCAACGTGATCGCAATGGTTATATTCGCACTCTTGACATGGTTGTTTTGCAGGTCATAATATTCATCTTATAATACGGTTCATGCAGATCGCACAAGCCCAAACGGGAAGAAATAAAGCAGACTAAAAACAGTCAAGCTGTGTCTGATGGATTAACAACCGGACACGGCTTTTGTTTCTGATGCTCTTTAGTAAAAAATCTGCCGCGAAACTCTATTTGTCACTATTTGTATGTCGGTTATACCTGCGAAGCGCATATATTCCGGATGTCTTCCAATCGCTGTGTGAGCGTTGGATCCCTCCGAGCAGTCTGCAAATTATAGCGGGTCTGCATATCAACCAACGCCTCCGGCTCAAGGCCTAACGCAGCTTCGAGCAATAGAGCGATTTCGCTACTTACTGGACGTTTGCAATTCAGTATTTCATTGAGTTGAGTATGAGAAACGCCGATCCTGTCAGCCAGCTTACGCTGCGAAATACCTCGGAACTCTAATTCGTCTTTGATTATCTCCCCCGGATGAATCGGATAGTAAGGATCAATTTTATTGGCTGTTGTTGTCATAACAATACAAAAATTGTGATTATTATATGATGTTCGCAAAAAAGTGAATATCTTTTGTTTTCGCTCAAAACCCTTCCGGCTATATTCTGAGTTGCTTTGTTATGGGTATAACTAAAACTCAGAGATTATGTTTTTCCTGTATTCAAAAAAAGTGCAATCCATAACAGGCCGATATAATCGGATGCGATACGTCACAGCGTCGGTTAACGAAACACTCAAGAAAGTTTGCTCCAGGTTAGGGATCGAAGATAAGATCCGGGTAATAGTTTGCGAAGATGGCTGGATGTAGTGTTTTGTGTAACCGGAGAGGAAAAATTAGAACTATACACTCATAGCTCCATGTACAACGATACTCGGAGCAGAGTTGGTTTGGGTTATAATATCAATGTGTTAAATGGTGAATTAATAGCGTCATTTAAAATACCACTGGCTGCTGCACTAAAAAACCTTATTCATATTCTGCCGTAGTTTTTCTTTATTTGTATGGGAATAGTAGAACCTGTGGATCGTTTGCGGACTGTTACCGGTCTATTCTGCTATTTGCAACGGCTGATATCCTTCATCAACCATTTTTGATATGAAATATGACCTTGCCATATTCCATTTAACACTCTCTTTAATCCCAAGATTCTCACAAATACAGGCTAGAGTATTATTAACATTATGAGATAACCTACGCACTCTTCCCTGCATCTTTTTTGTAGTATTGTGTTTACGGGTAAATACAGGAAATATATATTCTGACTTGGGGTTCCGGTATTTTTCAATAATCACTTTAGCTTTGTCTAATAGTACAGGCCGGGCTATCTTGTCGCATTTGATGCGCTCATAGACAATCACATCTTCTTTTATGCAACGGTGTCTCAGGAAACAAATATCGACGGGGGACATGCCGCCCGCATATAAGCTGAACAGAAAAAGATCCCTGTCTATCATTTGTTTCTATGATAACCATGACGTATCCATTTGCTCTATCGTGTTAACAGTCTTATGGGAAATGGTTTTGGGAATAACAGGCTGCCGTTTGAGTTTCTTTCTGACAGGATCGAAAGCCGACATTCTCACGTTTAACACACCTTGTCGCCTGGCAAAGGTAAAAGTGGCATGCAGGGTTTTGAGTTTTTCAGATATTCCGCCTGCATTACCATTCAACGAAGCCCTTTTCTTAAGATATTGCACAAAGTCCGTAAGAAATACTTCGTTTATATCCCTAAAATGGTATTTACTGAATTTCTTTCGATAAACTTTCTGGGTAAATTCACAAAGAATATTTTTAAGGCACTTATATTTGTTAGCAGTGGAATAGCTTGTTAACACATGTCCATTTTTATATCTCTCTTGGCAGCAAAACTGCTGAACTATGTTATCAAGCATATCCGAAACCGTAATATAATGAATTGATTTTTTGCTGTCTTGTTCATAATAATGAGATAGCTCCTTGGGAATCCAGTCTTTGCCATCCGACTCCCATTTCTCTGCAATTTTCCGGTATTTAAATTTTTCTTTCAAGATAAGCTGATTGCGCTCATATATATCCTTTGTATTTCCGTCAAACAACTGTCGTTTAGGGTTCCAATCATCATACCGCCCGGATATCGGGATAATTTTTGGAACCCGGGCATAGCCGGTTTTAAAGAAGATTAGTTTGAGTTTGACCATCTCCAGGTCACGGGGATTCCGATATCCTTTAACATTAATTGTAAACATAGCATTGATTTTTAGTTTGACATTATTTTACCATAAGTTTACTTCAGGTTCCAATGACATATGTTCACAAAAAAAGCGGTGTAACAGAATCTGCTCACCGCTTCTAATCTGATATATCAAATTAAATTGCTTTGTTCCCAAATGACATATAAAAACTGAAGTTTGCTTATTCGACTAAAATATGTCTAATCACTCAAACTGCCAAAATCACCTATTTTAATTCACTAATTTTCTGTTTGTTTCTGCAGAACTATAGTGAAGTGCATTCGAAACTTGCTTTAATACCGTAAAATATGGCTGAATTCGGTTCTCATAATAGTCATATGCCCTTATTGCATAACCTCCGGCAAATTTAAGGGCCTCCGGAAATGAAATTCCTTCCTGCGCACAGAGCAGGAGGTAGCTGTAACGGGCAGACCGGAATGTTACCTTTACATCCAACCCGAGTATACTTACTGCTTTTTGTAGAGTCTTGTTGATTTCGCTGGCTATGGCGTTAATACGATTCTTCCATCCTTTAACTGATGTTTTTATTGCATCGTCCACAGGAAAGATGAACCCATCGTCATCAGTATCAGTCAATGCGTATTTGTTCAGAATACCCATATGTCTGTGATCAAACTCTATTCCATCGCATAAAGGATAAAGGAACCGAGTACACTCCAATATATCGCCATCGTCGATATCAAACCATTCGAGAGATGCTAGATTTGTTAGTGACATGCCTCCTGTGTAATAACTCATATGGAAAAGGTCGAGATGTAATTCCTCTCTTTTGTCGAATAAACTCCGGTCTATATCCCGGATCATATTAATAACCTCGGGAGAAACAATTTGCTGTGTTGCTTTAGTCTTAGCCATAATAAATGGATTTAGATGTTAGTAATGTAGTACGGTAATTCGAACCGTTTCATATTAATAATAGAGAGGGTGCGTGACAAAAGTTTGAAAAAGATAGAAAAAAATCAGACGGCAGAGCTGTTGTCTTTCTCTGCCGTCTGCAATTAACCTATAGAAGTACACGTTACATTACATCTTAAGAATAGTAATCCGTAGATTATTTAGTTTGAGAACCCATACTAAATTTCGTGTTGTTTAGCGTTCGAGCAAGTTTATCCATCTCGTCGCTGATGATTTTGTCGACAATCCTGGCATAGATCTGGGTCGTACTGATCTTGGTATGGCCGAGCATTTTGCTGATCGATTCGATGGACACTCCGTTAGCGTAAGTAACCGTCGTGGCAAAAGTGTGCCTCGCGAGGTGCGAGGTCACGTTCTTCTGAATTCCGCACAGTTCGGCGATCTCTTTCAGGTAGAGATTGTACTTGGCGTTGCTCATTACCGGCAACAAGTAATTTCCGTCTCGCTTTAGTTCATACTTTCTGAGGATCGACAACGGAATGTCGAGTAGTTTGATTTTCGACGGCGTTCCGGTTTTCACCCGGTGCGTTTCGATCCATATATCGCCTTCGTCGTCTTGTGCTATATTCTTATCGGTTAATGTAGCGGTCGTGGAGTAATCGAAACCGGTGAAGCAGCAGAATACGAAAATATCACGAACCTTTTCGAGTCGTTTGTTGTCCGGTTCGAAATCGATAATGCGTTCCAATTCTGCTTTAGTCAGATAGCCCCTGTCTTTTTTAACCTTTTTAAGTTTGTAGTTACAGAACGGATCCCGGGACATTTTCCCATCCTTAAAACACATTGTCGTAATACGCTTGAAGATGCGCATCAGTTTTTCTGACGAGTTCGTATCGAGTTTCTATTCAGTCTTCAGGTAGGTCTCAAAATCCATCACGAAATTTCTGTCCACCTGACTAAGTAAAATGTCGTTCTTCCGTTTCTTGACCTTTAAGAATTCCTGTAATCTCCGGTAAGTAAGGTCGTATTTATTAAAGGTTGACTGGGCGATATCTATTCCGATTAGTTTCTCCTGCCGGTCGTTGAACTCTTCGAATATCCCCAATAAAGTATTGGTTCTGATGTCATATCCGAGGAAGGCGTCTTTTATCATCGCGGCGGTTACAACCTCATTAGCCTCGACAAGCCTGTGGTAATGCGAGATCAACCGACCTTTGATACTGTCGAGATACATGTTTAACTGAATGGCCTCTTTGGAATGACCGACAGCCTTTCCTGCCTTGGGTTCCCAAATGTCCGGTGAAATGTCAGTTTTGAGACTGAATTTTACTTTCTCACCATCGAGGGTGATCCGCGCCAAAAGAGGAACTTTCCGGTTCTCTTTTTTCTTTTCCCATCGTGCGAAGAAAAGAATCCTGAATGTACTTCTCATAAGTTTACCTGTCTTTGATTAAGATTAGGTAAACCGCAGATAAACAGTTTAAAATAGTTCGAACTGTACCCCCTTAAATTGTCAAGTGTACCCCCTCGAGGGTTCAAATTGCCGCTGGATACAGTAACGGATTTCAGGGATGGCAAAGGGGGCTCCTTTTGGTGTTTGCCAAAAAGAATGAAAAAACCCTCTGAAATGAATGTTTCAGAGGGTTTGACTTGATTCGTCGTTTTATTACTTTAGACGCCTGGAGCGGAAAACGGTAGTCTGACCTTCGCCTTCCTTATATGTTGCTCGTCAAGGACTTCCCTTTGATTTGCCGGGTTGTTTTCCCAAACTGGGACGCCGGCGGGGACATTTTTGCAAACCAGTTCCTGATAGGATTTTACCCTTCTGGAAACTGCTTTTCTTCGGTTTACTAATGTGTGATGTGCTATCAAATCCTGTAAACATTCGTCGTTACTCTTTAGGATATGTGCCCGGAGCAACTTCTTAATCTGACCAATCTGGTAATAATATTTCCCACTCATGCAAGAGTAAGTAATCTTACCGTTTGCTCGCAGTCGTTGTAATGTTCGTTCGCTGATCTTCAGAAACTGGCAGATTTCCTGACTCCCTACCCAATTTTCATCTTCGTTCTCGACAGGACGCTCCATCGAGTAAACATACTCCGTTAACGCATCCAGTTTTTCGACAAGCAACTTAAATGCCCTCGATTCGATTGTTATAACCTCCATAACCAAATTGCTTATCCGATTTTGTATTAGAATAGGCTAGGGTTCCTTAAAAAGGTTAAGCCTTATATCAAGGATTCAAAAACCGTCTTTGCGTTATTCCAAAAAAGAGATGTTAATTCTTTACGCCTATTGGAAGATATAGTGGCAGCTTCCTTCTTTGCCTCTAATCCTTTCCTCAGAGCATAATCTGTAATTGATACCTCAAAAATTTTTGGGTGACCTTTAAATTCTGCTCGCAATTGAATTATCTCAGAAGATGTCTTATTCTCGATCTCATAGGTCATTGCGGTAAAAATACATCCTCCTTGCTCATACTGAGCAACAAAAGGATCATTCCTCAAATCGCGACCTTCCAAAATAGCTTGTCGAATTCCTGTTAGTTCTTCCATGCCCGCCTCTTGATCTTCATCATCTTCGTCCTCAACAATATTCCCTCGTTTGAACGCAAGGTATTTTATATCAAGGAATCTCCAATCGGCCCCAAGTCCAGACGTTGCCAATTCATCAAAAAATGCAATTGTGTCTTTCTGTTTAAGAGCGTCAATATATATATTGCTAATACTTTCCGTCTTACCGATTGATCCTAAGAATAGACGTTGTACTTCTTTGCCATCAGCAGACTTTGAGCCATCTACTTCAACTTGCCATTCTCCTGTTGCTGTTTCGAAAAAAGAAAATTCAGCATATCCGGTTTCTTCTTCTAAAAATTCTATTCTTCCAGGCTTTTTCTTCTTATATTCTATACGTCCTTTATAAGTAGGCTTTTGACCTTGCCGATCTTCTTTACATAAAGCACCCAAAGAATAACCTTTTGAGGCCAACTCTCCTTTTTCGCGGATATTATCATATAATCGCTCTAAACTGAAAAATTGGTCACTGGACTTAACCGTGAATCCACTTAAGGTATGTTTTGCGACAGCTTGATATGCAAAAGCTCTCAATGTTTCTATCTCACTTTCTTCATATAAGAAATATGATAAATCCCGCGCAATTTCCTCATGTTTAGCATTTAGAAAGAATACACCCCGCTCCCGGGCGAATAAATCAACGAATGCTCTTTTTGTATAGCTACTTAAAACTTCTTGGAGCTCATATGGTGATGGGTATAGGTTCTTATTCATGGCCGATAGTTTTAACTTCTCCTGGCAGGTCACTCAAATTGTCCATGAACTTAATCGTGAACTCAACTTCATTAAAAACCTTTTCAATATCTGGCTTTATCTTTCTAAACTCATTATCTGTATTATATAGATATAAAATGATTTTCTTTTCTTTATCCATGAAACCACACTTACTTAAGAGATTTTTTAATGGATAGGCAAAAGAAGATGATTGTAAGTCACCAAAATAGAAAACCACATTTTCGCCCTTGCCATCCTGGCCTTTAGATTCAGCTAAAATGACTTTTGAAAAAATATATTCTGGAGTAAGGACTTTACTTCTAACAATTGGTTTATCATTCATTAAGAATGATGGATAATAGAATTGTAATAGGCTCCTTGCCTCTTGGTTATGCTTAGCGATTGCATTCTGCAATGAACATAGTTTTAAAATCTGGGCATTATCAAGAAGTAGTATACGATGATATCCTTCGCTTTGCTTAGGTCTGTTGGATGTCTTGATACTTTTTAGGATCTCGACAAATTTTGGTCGGAATGATTTATAGTTGTCTAAGTCATGAAACCAAATAGCAATTATTCCAAGGTCTAATGTCGCGCATTCTGTAAGGGCAGGATATTTTTCTTGGGCTTTTTCAGAGTATTTAAGTTTTGATAATTTCTTATCTAACCGATCAATCCAATCTTGCACAATAGACTTAGATACATTGCTGGTTTGATAACTTTTAGCTTCTAAGATAACACATGGGGGTAAGTGCTTTACAGGAGACTCAAATTTAAGAAAAGTATCTACTCCATACTTCTGCTCATCATCGCCGAGGACATCCATATCTATATCCCCAATAGTCTCCCACCCAAACCATGATAGAATATAATTGGCTTCTTTATTCCAAATTGTGCCGTTTACACCTTGATCTTCTGCCATGACTATTTTATGATTTTTTTAATAGTGTCGATAATCCCATAAAAATCATCTTCATCGCTTTTTACCGCCAAGGTATTATTTGTCGAGATTGTCAAGGAGAAGTCTTCAAACTGATTCGATGTAACATCGATGGTTATTTTCTGAATTTCATCAGAATAATCTTCCAGTAGCTTTTCTCCAACTTGGGAATCCATAATCTTTGCTACATATCGACCATAAGCACCCTGTTCATATACAAATTTCCTGATAGCAATTTCCTTAATGGAGCACTCAAAATCGCTATCAGACAAATCGTCAACCAACATTATAGGACTGAGCTCTAAATTGGTATAAGCGATATTATTTTGCAGGAACTCTCTTAATGCAACTTTTATTTTATTTAACTTACCCGAGGAAAAGAAAGTGTAAATCAGGTTGTTCGTAAAATCGATGCAGAAAGAGATGTCTTCAAAGATAAAGATGTCTCTCTCTATAAACTCTCCTGATGCAGGATCATAATCGACTATTGAAGTAGGGGTTCGCTTAAGCAATGTCGCTTCTAAAACATTATCGATAATCTCGACCTTAGTAAATCCTAAACCATCATTATCTCTGTATGGTCTCTTTTGAAATATTTCAGACAGATACTTAACATCTATTTCTTGCTGAAATGTAATCCGATTAAATGTTATGATACCCCTTTTTTGCATAGTCATAGCTATTTGATTTACAAATATAATGAAATTAGTAATTATTCAATAGAATTGAATATATAATTACTCAACCGACATGAATGCGTAGCACTTGACTACTACCAAAAATGTAGTATATCTGGATATCGGATGGCAATCTAGTTACCTGTAATTTTAAAATTTGGAATTTATTAGAAAATAGGCCCTATTTAAGCCTCTTTTTTCTTGATCCACCAACCTTCTGATTATGAGTCCGGCCGTTTTTATTGAGCCTACTTGTATGTAATTTGTTTGTATTAATTCACTCCAAACTATCCTTTCTCGAATTCACAATTTGAGTTGATTTTATTTGTCTTCGCCTATACATAGTTTGACAAAAGTTGTATGTCAATTTTATGTCAGGTGCCAAAATATTTTCATAGAAATTACGAAAAAATCACACACAATTTAAACACTTGTCCACTTTGATCTCTATACTTTTTTAAAGAGGGAAAATCTCTCACACATAAACTTAAAAGTAGAAGAAATGTATTCATGGAAACAAGATGGCATTAGTGTCAAGGTGGTATTGGATAAAAGGTATTTGCGCAATAACGGTGCATATCCCATCCGCATAAGGGTGATCTACAAACGGATCCTAAAAGAATTTAATACAGGAATAGAGGCTACTCCATTAGAGTGGGAGAAAATAAAATCCAGTAAAGCCAAAGCATTTCTGGGAATCCAACAGCATATCAAAGAACGATTCGAGATGATTGTGCAAATTACGGAGCGGCTGTCAGAAAAGCAAGAATTTTCTATTGCTGCCTTGAAATCTCTTTTTTACGAAGTAACTTGCCCTTCTTTGAAGGTGGATAAGGGACAATAATCTGAATAATTACAATAAGAGACTATATAAAAAATAGCCTCTTATTTGTTGATTTTCACAATATTTTTTTCTCTATCTATTGGTCATATCTGGTTGTATTCTTTTCGGCCCATATCAAAAGTTCATTCTTTCGAAAAACTAATCTGTTCCCATACTTGCCATGCGGGATTTTCTTATTGGATGTTAATCTATATAGCTGAGTCTTAGATGTTGGAAAGCCAATGTGAGTAAGAAAATCAACAGCAGCATCTATTGTCAACGAATTCGAGTATTCTTGTTCTTTCTCAAGTTTTTTATCTTTATAATAGTTCTCCAAAACTTCATATATCAATGCTTTCAGCTCTTCCTGGGTAACCAATATAATCTTATCCATAATTCGTTTGATTATTATGTCGTAAATATAATGAGATTAAAGTTTGCAGCAAAGAAAAAACGAAAATAAGAATATTTATATAATTGTTTTTCAGCACATTGCCCTCTGATCTAATAGTCAGAGGGTAATGTATCGTAATCGATTTATCAGTAAAGGGACCCCACACTAAATCGAGTGCTTTCAAGTTTTGTTGCCAATTTATCCATCTCATTACTCACCGTCTTATCGACGATACGAGCATAGATTTGTGTCGTACTGAGCTTCGTATGGCCGAGCATCTTGCTGATGGATTCAATGGAAACTCCGTTGGCATAAGTAACGGTAGTAGCGAATGTGTGCCGAGCCAGATGTGAGGTGACGCGTTTCTCGATTCCACAGATTGAGGCGATCTCCTTGAGGTACAGATTGTATTTCGCATTGCTCATTACAGGCAGTAGAAAGTTACCATCACGTTTGAGTGCATACTTCTTAATAATGCTCAGTGGGATTTCAAGAAGTTTTACTTTTGAAGGTGTTCCGGTCTTGATACGGTGAGTTTCAATCCACAGAGAACCTTCGTCATCCGTAACGATATTCTTTTCCGTCAGGGCAGCAGTCGTGGAATAATCAAAGCCGGTGAAGCAACAGAACAGAAATATATCGCGGACCTTTTCGAGCCGTTTACTGTCGGGTTTGAAATCGATAAACTTTTCCAGTTCGGACTTCGTGAGGTAGCCGCGGTCTTTCTTTACCTTTTTGAGTTTGTGTTCGCAGAACGGGTCTTTAGGCATCTGCCCGTTCTTGAAACACATGGTCGTAATGCGTTTGAATATCCGCATCAATTTTTCAGAGGAGTTCGTATCGAGTTTATATTCGATTTTCAGCCATGCCTCGAAGTCCATTACGAAGTTTCGATCTACCTGACATAGTAAGATGTCGTTCTTTCGCATTTTAGTTTTAAGGAACTCCTTCAGCCGGCGGTATGTTAGATCATACTTATTAAAGGTGGATTGGGCAATGTCGATGCCGATAAGTTTCTCCTGCCGGTCATTGAACGCTTCGAATACCGTCAGCAGCGTATTGTTTTTGATATTCGTGCCGAGAAACGCATCACGCAGCATCGAGGCAGTCACGATCTCGTTGGCTTCCGATAGGCTGTGATAATGCGTTATCATCTGCCCTTTGATACTGTCGAGATAGCGGTTGAGTTGGAGGGCTTCTTTTGTCTGTCCTTTGGCCCGGCCGGACTTGGGATCCCAGATCGCTGAGGATACCTCGGATTTAAGGCTGAATTTAACTTTTTCGCCGTCGATTGTGATTCGGGCGCAGAGCGGCACTCTGCCGTCTTTTTTCTTCAATTCCCACCTCGCAAGGAATAGGATTCTGAAAGTACTTTTCATAACTGTTTACCTGTCTTTTAATTAAGATTAGGTAAACCGGAGACAAACAGTTTAGTTTTGGTAACGATTTATCCGTCAGCGAGTAACAGGCGTAGTGTCCCGCCTCTTCACTCCAAAGTGTCCCACTTTCAGGTTGCACCACGCGAGTGGGACACTTTTGGGACACTAACCTGTCCGGAAATGGCTTTTCGATGTCCTGCGATGTCTTGAAAGAAGGCATGAAAAAACCCTCTGAAACATCGTTTCAAAGGGTTTTCTTGATTTTTGGCTTAACGCTGTCGGGCGTTGTCTGAACCGTCAGAGCGGAAAACGAGACTCGAACTCGCGACCCCAACCTTGGCAAGGTTGTGCTCTACCAACTGAGCTATTTCCGCAATATGTTTTCGTCCTGCGAAAAGGCTTTCACCCCTCCTCTTGGCATCCGAAACTCGCGTTTCGGGATTGCAAATATAAACTGAAAAATCTATTCTGCAAAATTTTCCGGCAAATTTTGTCGCAAAACGATGTCCCCGGCCTTCGGAAAAGCCGGGGACACCGTATGGGAAACCCTTATATCCGGGCGGCGGAATGATCCGTCCTGCCGGGAAGCGGGGAATTAACGAACCAGGAATCCTTCGTCGGCACGTACCGGGATGGGCAGTTTGGCGTAAATACCATCCTGGAGCTTGCTGCGTACGGCCTTGAACGCCTCGATGGTGACATTCACGTCCTCGAGGGTATGGACTGCGGTCGGGATGATGCGCAAGATGATCTCGCCTTTCGGGATTACGGGGTAAACGACCATCGAACAGAAGATGCCGTGGTTCTCACGCAGGTCGACGACCAGATTCGTAGCCTCGGGGATGCCGCCCTTCAGGAAAACGGGCGTCACGGGCGAATTGGTCACGCCGATCTCGAAGCCGTTCTCTTTGAGGCTGCTTTGCAACACGCGTACGATCTCCCAGAGTTTCTGCTGGTATTCGGGGTGGTTGCGGATCAGCTCCAGGCGTTTCAGGGCACCGATAACCATCGGCATCGGGAGCGACTTGGCGTAAAGCTGCGAACGCATGTTGTAACGCAGCAGGTTGATCAGCCAGCGGGGGCCGCAGACGAATGCACCGATACCGGCCATCGACTTGGCAAAGGTGTTGAACAGCACGTCTACGCCGTCCACTACGCCGAAATGCGACGCCGTACCGCGGCCGCCCTCACCCATCGTACCGAAGCCGTGGGCATCGTCGACCAGCAGACGGAACTGGAAATCCTTTTTCAGGGCCACGATCTCGTCGAGCTTACCCAGGTCGCCCTTCATGCCGAAGACACCCTCGGTGATTACGAGTACGCCGCCGTTCTGCTCTTCGGCCAGGTCGGTGGCATGCTGCAATTGCAGGCGCAGCGACTCCATGTCGTTGTGGCCGTATACGAAACGCTTGCCCTTGTGCAGGCGCAGGCCGTCGATGATGCAGGCATGCGCTTCGGCATCGTAGACCACCACGTCGCGCGGCGTCAGCAGGCAGTCGATGATCGAAATCATGCCCTGATAACCGAAGTTCAGCAGGAAGGCGTCCTCCTTGCCGACGAACTCGGCCAGTTCGCGCTCGAGACGCTCGTGGTAGACGGTCTGGCCGCTCATCATGCGGGCGCCCATCGGGGCCGCCATGCCGAACTGCGCGGCACCCTCGGCGTCGGCCTTGCGGACTTCGGGGTGGTTGGCCAGCCCGAGGTAATTGTTCAGACTCCAGTTGAGCATCTTCTTGCCCCGGAAAGTCATGTGGGGGCCGATATCGCCTTCCAGTTTAGGGAACGCGTAATAACCGTGGGCGTACGACATGTACTGACCGATGGGGCCACCTGCATTTTTCTCCAGGCGTGCAAAAATATCAACCATAAAATATTGTAATTTAATGTTTAAGTTTCCGTTTCGGACGCGCAAAAGTACAAAAAAACCTTTTAGCCATCAAAATTAGCCGTTTTTTATTCGGCAAGGGTACGCATTTATACTTATTTCCGGATATTTAATATGGAAAAAGGCCGCTTTCGGCGGCCCGGGGAAGAACTTTGTTCGGTTTTTCATTTTTTCGATCGGCGGTCTATCGCATCGACGATCACCGCGACGGCACCGTCGCCCGTCACGTTGGTCGCCGTGCCGAAGCTGTCCATGGCGATGTAGGTGGCGATCATCAGCCCCGCGAGCGTCTCGTCGAACCCGAGCATCGACTCGAGCAATCCCAGCGCCGCCATGATCGCGCCGCCCGGCACCCCCGGTGCGGCGATCATCGTCACGCCCAGCAGCAGAATGAACCCCGCAAAAGTCCCCGCCGGGATATCCAGCCCGCCCAGCATCGAAACGGCCAATGCACAGGCCACGATCTTCATCATCGACCCCGAGAGGTGGATCGTGGCACAGAGCGGTATGACGAACGACGCCAATTCGGGACGCACGCCCAGCCGGAGGGTCTGCGCCAGCGTCACGGGGATGGTGGCGGCCGACGATTGCGTGCCGAGCGCCGTGACATAGGCCGTAAGCATCGTACGGAGCATCCGCAGCGGGTTTTTGCGGGCAACGAGCCCGGCAACGGAGAACTGTGCGAGCAGCAGCACGACGGTCATGAAGAAGATCACCACGATCAGCTTCACGAAGACGCCCAGCACCCCGGCCACCTGCCCGGACTGGGTCATCGAAAGGAAGATTCCGAAGATATAGAAGGGCAGCAGCGGGATGATGACGCCCGCGATCACGCGGTCGATGATCGACTTGAAATCGTCCATCACCCCTTTGAGTTTCACGCTGTGCGTATAGGCCATCCCAAGCCCGAGTACGAAGGCCAGTACCAGCGCCGACATGACACCGAACAGGGGTGGCATCCCGACCGTGAAATAGGGTGCGGGGGCCGTTGCGGCCGCGTCGGGCAGCACGGCTGCGGCGCCTTCGAGCAATGCGGGGAACAGCGCCTGCCCCGTGAGGTAGGTGCCGAAGCCCGAGAAAAGGGTGAAGGCATAGGCCAGCGCCGCCGTGAGGGCCAGCAGGCGCCCGGCGTTGCGTCCCAGGTCGGCGATGCCCGGCGCCACCAGCCCGAGGATGAGCAACGGGATGACGAACGAAAGGAACTGGCCGAAAATATCATTGAACGTAAGGGCGATACGCGTCGCCCACACAGGGAAGAAAAAGCCGCAGCCGCCCCCGAGGCCGATGGCCAGCACGACGCGCGGCAACAGTCCGAACCTGAATTTCATAAGGAATGGTTTTTGTAAAGGTAGAAAAATATTTCCGTTTTAGCTATCTTCGGCTTTGCCTCAGGCAGGCGCGGCGCGGCAAAATGCAAGTAAACTTGCTTTTGCCCCCGGCATATACTATCTTTGTGGTATGACTTCATTATTCCATGACATCATCTTCGGCCCGGTACATTCGCGGCGGCTGGGACTCTCGCTGGGGGTCAACCTCCTGCCCACCGAGTCGAAACTCTGCTCGTTCGACTGCATCTACTGCGAATGCGGCTGGAATGCCGAGCATCCCGGCGCGCGGCGCTTCAACACCCGCGAAGACGTCCGCACGCAGCTCGCAACGACGCTGCGGCGCATGGTGGCCGACGGCACCCCGCCCGACGTCATCACCTTCGCCGGCAACGGCGAGCCGACGATGCACCCCGAATTCGAAGCCGTGATCGGCGACACGATCGCCCTGCGCGACGAGCTGTGCCCCTCGGCCAGGGTTTCCGTGCTCTCGAACGCCACGCAGCTCCACCGCGATGGCGTGCGCCGGGCCCTTCGCAGCGTGGACAACAACATCCTCAAGCTCGATTCGGCCTTCGACGCCACGGCACGCCTGATAAACAATCCCCAGAGCCCGGTCTATTCCGTACGCAGGGTCGTCGATCAGATGAAAGGCTTCGACGGGCACCTGACCGTGCAGACGATGTTCCTGCGCGGGGAGTTCGACCGGCAGCGGGTCGACAACACCACCGAAGAGGAGGTCGCGGCATGGCTGCGCCTGATCGGCGAAATCCGCCCGCGGCAGGTCATGGTCTACTCGCTTGACCGCGACACCCCGTGCCGGACGCTCGAAAAGGTGCCGCGCGAGGAGTTGCAGGCCATCGCCACCCGCGTCGAGGCGCTCGGCATCCCCTGTTCCGTAGCATAAACCGCACCGCACCATGAAACACCTCCTGCTGCTCCTGTCGCTTGCGGCCGGCTGTACGGCCGCCGCACAGAAGCGCCCCGCAACGGGCGGACTGTCCGCTTTACAGGACAGCATCTGGCAGTGGGCGGCAGACAACAAGGCTACCGATCCGGTCGCAAACGCCATCTACGCATCGGCGGTCAACGAACCGGACGGGGTCATAGACGTACACATGATCCGTGCCGACACGGCGATGAAAGCCCGCTTCCGCCGCCGCGTGCACGACAGCCCCCTGATCCGGCTCCACGGGTTCGACCCCGACACGACACCCTATCCGCCCGCACCCGAAGGGGCTGCCCCGCCGGATGGGCTCACGATGGAGGCCAAATACGCATTTTATCCCGCCGGCACCGAACATATCCGGCTCACGATCCGCCACAAAGGCGATTCGACGGTATATTTCGGGAGCGACTACACCGTCTGCCGCTTCCAGCACGGACGGTGGGAAACGCTGCCCGTCGTCAATGCGTGGAACTCACTGCTGACCGGCATCGGGCCAAACAACCTGTCCCGCACCGAAGTACCGCATCCGGCACCGGCCGCCGAATACACCTACGGGTTCACAGCCCGGCTCGCACCCCGTGTCTACCCGGCCCGGTATGCGCGTTACCGTATCTGCAAACAGGTGTACAAGACCTGCCCATACCGTCCATACCTGCTCACGGCCGAGTTCACGGTGACGCCGTTCGTCCCGTTCACCCGCTTTGCGGAGCCGGCAGAGGGGCAGGACATCCAATTTTGATCCACAGCCATGCAAATACTCCTTTCCTGCGCCAAAACGATGGCCGAAAACAATCCGGCCGAAATCCCCCGAACGACCCTGCCGCGTTACGCCCGCGAGGCCGCGGAGCTGGCCCTGCAGCTGGCGACGCTCACCACCGAAGAGCTGGAACGCATGCTGCGCACCAACCGGCAGATCGCCGCGACCAACCGCCGGCGTTACCGGCAGTTCCACGGCGAAGAGGCCCTCCCCGCGCTGCTGGCCTACACGGGCGTCGTATTCAGGCATATCGCCCCGGAGCGATTCACCCCCGGGGATTTCGAATACGCACAGCAGCACCTCAACATCACGTCGTTCCTCTACGGGCTGCTCCGGCCGCTGGACGCAATCCGCCGCTACCGGCTGGAAGGGGACGCCGTATTGCCGGGGCACGACGACCAAACGATGTTCGGGTACTGGCAGGGACGGCTGACGGAGGCCTTCCTCGAAAAAATCCATGCCGACGACGGCATCCTGGTCAACCTCGCCAGCAGCGAGATGAAGCGCCTGTTCGACTGGAAACGCATCCGCCGCGAAGCGCGTATCATCACGCCCGAATTCCGCATCCGTGAAGGCGACCGTCTGAAAACCATCGTGGTCTACACGAAAATGTGCCGCGGAGAGATGACGCGCCACCTCATCAGAAACCGGATTGCGGATCCGGAAATGCTCAAAGAATTCGAATGGGAAGGGTTCCGGTTCGACGCCGCGCTCAGCCGGGGCGACGACTGGACGTTCACGATGTAACACGGCCGCAGGAAACCGAAGAAGAACCCTCCGGCTCAGTTTCATTGCCCCTGGTCGACGAACAGGAGCCTGTCCGTCCGGTAACCGCGTCGTTCGGCCAGCCCCCGTTCGAACGGATGGTCGTAGCGGGCGACCTCCTGCCAAGAGCCCATGTAGCACGCCTGATCGAACGACGGCACCGGAGTGCGGTCGGTACGGTCGGCGGCACGGCCGTATGCCACGCCGATGACAAGCAGCGCGGAGGCCAATAATACGATCGCGATTTTCACTTCCCGAACGGTTTTCAGGGAGCATGTGACAGATTTTATGCCGCAGCACGGCAAACAGGGCTGGACGGTTTTATTTCCCCGCGGCGAGCAGCGCCCGCAGGATACCCTCCTCGTCGTAACCGCAGAGGGCGTAGAGCTGAGCCGGGGTTCCGTGCTCGACCCACTCGTCGCCGATGCCCAGCGAGTGTACGGCCACCTCGCAGCCGCGGGCATTGAAAAATGCCGTGACGGCCTCGCCGACGCCCCCGCGCAGGGAACCGTCCTCGACCGTGACCACATGGCGGAACTCGGCACCGACCCCGGCCAGCAGGGCCTCGTCGAGCGGTTTGGCGAAGCGCAGGTCGTAATGCGCCACGCTCACGCCCTTCGCCGCGGCGCGTTCCGCGGCACGGGCGGCAGCGTTGCCGACCGTCCCGACCGTCACCAGCGCCACGTCCGTACCTTCGCGGAGCCTCCGTCCCCGGCCGACGGGCAGCGCCTCGAAGGGAACGCCCCGCCACAGACGTCCCGCACCGTTGCCGCGCGGGTAGCGGATCATGAAGGGATGGCCGTATTGCAGACCGGTATACATCATGTTGCGGAGTTCCAGTTCATCCATCGGCGCAGCGATCGTAAGTCCCGGCACGGCACCGAATGCAGCCATGTCGAAGACCCCGTGGTGGGTCACGCCGTCCTCGCCCACGATGCCGCCCCGGTCGAGGCACATCACCACGGGCAGATCCTGGATCGCGACGTCGTGGATCACATTGTCGTAAGCCCGCTGCATGAAAGACGAATAGATGTTGCAGAAAGGCACCATGCCCGCAGCGGCCATCCCGGCCGAGAAGGTCACGGCATGGCCCTCGGCGATACCCACGTCGAAGCAACGCGACGGCATGGCGTGCATGAGCATGTTCATCGAACAACCCGACGGCATGGCAGGCGTGACGCCCACGACCCGCGGGTCGAGCCCGGCCAGTTCGACGAGCGTCTCGCCGAAGACATCCTGGTAACGCGCCGCAGCGCCCGGCGAGGCGATCCGCTCGCCCGTATCGGGATTGAAACGTCCGGGGGCATGCCACGTGGACTGGTCGTGCTCGGCAGGCAGGTAGCCCTTGCCCTTCACGGTCATGACATGCAGCAACTTGGGCCCTTCGATGTCGCGCAATGCCTGAAGCGTGCGCACCAACTCCTTGAGGTTGTGGCCGTCGACGGGGCCGAAATAGCGGAAATTGAAGCTCTCGAAGAGGTTGCTCTTGTTCAGCACCCCCTGTTTCACGGCGTTGCCCGCCTTCTGGCAGAGGCGCAGCAGGCGCGGCGTATGCGAAAGGATGCCCCACAACTGCTGCTTGAAACGGTTGTAATGCACCGATGTGGAGATTTTGAGCAGGTAGTTCTTCAATGCGCCGGTGGCCTGGTCGATGGCCATGTTGTTGTCATTGAGAATCACCAGGATATTGGTGCGTTTGCTGGCCCCGGCGTTGTTGAGCCCTTCGAACGCGAGGCCGCCGGTCATCGAACCGTCGCCGATGACAGCCACGACCTGATGCCTCTCGCCCCGCATCTCGGCAGCCTTGGCCATGCCGAACGCCGCCGAAATCGACACCGAGGCATGCCCGCCCCCGAAAGCGTCGTAGGGGCTCTCGGACATGCGCGGGAAACCGCTGATGCCGCCCAGCAGGCGTTTGGTCTTGAACGCCTCGCGGCGCCCGGTGATAATCTTGTGGGCATAGGTCTGGTGCCCTACGTCCCAGACGATCTTGTCCGCGGGCGTATCGAAAACGTAGTGGAGTGCGGCGGCGAGTTCCACGCAGCCGAGGCTCGACGCCAGGTGCCCGGGATTTACCGAGCACTCGTCGATGATATAGCTGCGCAGCTCGTCGCAGTAGGTACGCAGTTCCTCCGCCGAGAGTTGCTTGAGGTCGCGGGGAGAATTTATTTTTCGGAGTAATTTGTATTCATCCAACGTCATGGCAGCACAAAGATAGCGCAAGGAGCGCGACAAACCAAACTTGTTTGAGTTTGTCCGAACCGCAGCCTATCTGAAACGAGGTTAAAGATAGCACAAGCCGAGCACAATGCCAAATTTATTCGGACATTGCCAAGGCGAAGCCTGTGTTCCGTAAAACAGCTCAGACCGGACATGGCGCCGTTTTTTCCCGGCATAGCCGCCATACCGCCTATTTTCTGTAAAGATAGTCATTCTTGCGTTTTTTTCAATAAAAATTTTTATCTTCGCGTTACGGTAAACCCCATCGTACAATGAAATACAAGCGAATACTACTGAAACTGAGCGGCGAATCGCTGCAAGGTTCGCAGAAATACGGGCTCTCCCCCGAAGTACTCCAGTCCTACGCCGAACAAATCAGGGCGGCTGCGGCCACAGGCGTCCAGATCGGCATCGTCATCGGCGGAGGCAACATTTTCCGCGGCCTCACGGGCGCAAAGAAAGGCTTCGACCGCGTGAAAGGCGACCAGATGGGCATGCTCGCCACGATCATTAACTCGCTGGCCCTGCAATCGGCCCTGGAGGACAACGGCGTGAAGGCCAAAGTCCTGACCTCGATCCGCATGGAGCCCATCGGCGAATACTACTCCAAGGCGCGTGCCATCGAATACCTCGAGGCGGGGTATGTGGTCATCATCGGCGGAGGCACGTCGAACCCCTATTTCACGACCGACTCGGCTTCGGCGCTGCGCGGCATCGAAATCGAGGCGGACGTGATGCTGAAGGGCACCCGCGTGGACGGCGTATACACGGCCGACCCCGAAAAAGACCCTGCGGCCGTCAAATTCGACGAAATAAGCTTCGAAGAGGTGCTCGACCGCCGGCTGAAAGTCATGGATCTCACGGCATTCACGCTCTGCCGCGAGAACGGACTGCAGATCATTGTCTTCGACATGGACACGCCGGGCAACCTCGGCAAGGTGCTTGCCGGGGAGAGGATCGGGACACTTGTAAAAAAATAAGATTATGGCCACAAAAAAGAGCAACAAGCAGCTATGGATCATGCTGGCGCTGATCGCAGTGATCATCGCCGCAATCCTGTTACTGCCCTCGTGCGGCAGCCGCGGCGGCAAAGCCGAGGCGGATACCGAATCGACCACGCTGGTCAAGGCGGGCGACAAAGCCCCCGACTTCACCGTAGAGATGTTCGACGGCACAAAAACCTCCCTCGCAGAACTCAAAGGCAAAGTCGTGTTACTGAACTTTTGGGCCACCTGGTGCCCGCCCTGCCGGCAGGAACTGACCCGCGTGCAGAAGGACATCATCGACCGTTTCGCCGGCCGCAACTTCGTATTCCTGCCCATATCGCGCGGCGAAAAGCGGGAAGACGTGGCGGCGTTCCGCGAAAAGACGGGCTATACGTTCCCGATGGGCCTCGACCCCTCGCAGGCCATTTACGACCGTTATGCCTCGAATTATATCCCGCGGAATTTCCTGATCGGCGCCGATGGTAAAGTCGTGCTGGCAACAGTAGGTTACGACGCCGAAGAGTTCGACGAAATGATCAAAACCATCGAAAAAATACTCGAATAATATGGATACCAAGACGATTCTCAACGATGCCTCCGGCCGTATGCAGAAGGCCATCGACCACCTCGAAGAGGAACTTTTGAACGTGCGCGCGGGAAAAGCGTCGCCCAATGCCCTGAACGGCGTAATGGTCGATTATTTCGGCTCGCAGGTGCCCGTATCGGGCGCCGCCAGCGTCACCGTACCCGACGCCAAGACGATCCTGATCCAGCCGTGGGACAAGAACATGCTGCGTGCGATCGAAAAGGCCATCATCGACTCGAACATCGGGCTGACGCCTTCGAACAACGGCGAGCAGATCCGCCTGTCGATCCCGCCCCTGACCGAGGAGCGCCGCAAGGAGTTGGTGAAACAAATCCGCAACGAGGCAGAAACCGCCCGCATCAGCCTGCGCAATGCCCGCCGCGACGCGGTCGAGGCATTCAAGAAAGCCCAAAAAGAAGGTATGCCCGAGGATGAGTCGAAGGACGGCGAAGCACAGGCCCAGAAATTGCTGGAGAAATTCACCAAGACCCTCGACGAGGCGCTCCAGAAAAAGGAGAAGGAGATCATGACGGTATAAATCCGTCCAGCACATAGTTAAAATCCGGCCAGCACAGTATGTTGGCCGGATTTTTTCATATCTTTGTCCGTTGTAACGATCCGCCTATGAAAAACATCCGCTTCGGGCTCTGCATCCCGGCATGCCTGTTCGCACTGTTCTGCTCGCAGCAGGCATCCCCGCAGGGATATGTCAAGCTCAATGTCCCCTATGCTCTGGTGGGCGTGGTGAATCCCGCCGTGGAGTTCGCCATCTCGCCCAAATCGACCTTGCAGACCGACATCGTCATCTCGCCATGGAAGTCGATCAACGAAAAGCACATGCTCTTCGCCATCTTCATGGGCGAATACCGCCGCTATTTCAAGGAGCATAACCGGGGCTGGTACCTGGGGGCAAACATCGGCATGATGGCCTTCGACATGTCGAAACCTTACATCGAAGGGTGGAAACTGAAATTCGAAGACCGTTACTGCAAAGGATACGGCATGATGATCGGCCTCTGCGTGGGTTATGAATACCAGTTCGGGAAACGCTGGCTGCTCGACGCTTTCCTGGGTTGGGCATGGATGGACAGCCATTACAACGGGTACAGTTTCGACGGCCAGGTCGACATGTACCCCCACCGCCCCGTACAACCCGAACACCCCGACCCGTTCAACGGCTCTTCGGAGTGGTATCCCAACAAGATCGGCGTCTCGATCGGGTATCGCATCTTCACGCCCCGCAACAAACAGCGGACAGCGGACGTGCGCTAAACAGCAGTTGCAGACTGCGGCAGGCAGCCATGCACGGAAAGTCCGCAACTCCGGAACCAAAGGGAGCAGTACTCCCGGAATGCGGGCAACCGGAAACAGCGGCCGGCCCGGGAACCTAAACCCGGGGTAAATTGCAGCGGGCCCTTCCGAGGCACACCCGCCACAACCCCGCCCCGGTCAGGCGACAACCCGGAATCGCGGCAGGCAGCAACCCGCCCCGCGGGAAACAGGATCCGAGCCCTTCCGAGGATACGGAAGCCCCTCCCATCGCAGCATACGCAATGCCGCAAAATAAAGAACCCCGCACCTTCCGGCGCGGGGTTCTACCATTCAAAACTTTATTCAGAGATTATTTCACTTTCGGGCCGGCGGCTACGAGCTTCTTACCCTCTTCGTTACCCGTGAACTTCACGAAATTCTTCACGAAGCGGTTGGCGAGGTCTTCGGCCTTGACGTCCCAATCCTTGGCGTTCTTGTAGGTATCGCGCGGGTCGAGGATCTTGGTATCTACGCCCGGCAGCTCCGTCGGGATCGTGAAGTCGAAGATAGGCAGCGTCTTGGTCGGAGCCTTGTCGATCGAACCGTCGAGGATGGCGTCGATAATACCGCGCGTATCCTTGATCGAGATACGTTTGCCGGTACCGTTCCAGCCCGTGTTCACCAGGTATGCCTTGGCACCGGCCTTCTTCATCTTCTTCACCAGTTCCTCACCGTACTTGGTGGGGTGCAGCGAAAGGAATGCCGCGCCGAAGCATGCCGAGAAAGTCGGGGTCGGCTCGGTGATACCGCGCTCGGTACCCGCCAGCTTGGCGGTGAAGCCCGACAGGAAATAGTATTTGGTCTGCTCGGCATTGAGGATCGAAACCGGGGGCAGCACGCCGAATGCGTCGGCCGAAAGGAAGATCACCTTCTTGGCAGCCGGGGCTTTCGATACGGGTTTCACGATATTCTCGATGTGGAAGATCGGGTACGAAACGCGGGTGTTCTCGGTTACCGACTTGTCGGCATAGTCGATCTTGCCCTTCTTGTCTACCGTCACGTTCTCCAGCAGCGCGTTGCGGCGGATGGCGTTCCAGATGTCGGGCTCGTTCTCCTGCGAGAGGTTGATGACCTTGGCGTAGCAGCCACCCTCGAAGTTGAATACGCCGTCGTCGTCCCAGCCGTGCTCGTCGTCGCCGATCAGCTGACGCTTCGGGTCGGTCGAAAGCGTGGTCTTGCCGGTGCCCGACAGGCCGAAGAAGATAGCGGTCTCGCCCTTGGCATTGGTGTTGGCCGAGCAGTGCATCGAAGCCATGCCCTTGAGCGGAAGCAGGTAGTTCATGTAGGAGAACATACCCTTCTTCATCTCGCCGCCGTACCAGGTGTTGAGGATAACCTGCATTTTCTCGGTGAGGTTGAAAACGACGGCCGTCTCGGAGTTCAGGCCGAGTTTCTTATAGTTCTTAACCTTGGCCTTCGAAGCGTTGAGCACCACGAAATCGGGCTCGCCGTATTTCTCCAGTTCGGCGTCGGTCGGACGGATGAACATGTTCTTTACGAAATGGGCCTGCCATGCGACCTCCATGATGAAACGGATCTTGAGGCGCGAATTCTCGTTGGCGCCGCAGAACGTGTCCACGACATAGAGTTTCTTGCCCGACAACTCCTGGGTAGCGAGTTTCTTCAGCTCCTTCCAGGCAGCCTTCGTAACAGGCTTGTTGTCGTTCTTATATTCATCGGAAGTCCACCAGATCGTATCCTTGGTGGTCTCGTCCATTACGAAGAACTTGTCCTTGGGCGAACGGCCGGTATAAACGCCGGTCATCACGTTCACGGCACCGGTCTCGGTCAGCTGGCCTTTTTCGAAACCGCGGAGTCCCTTCTTGGTCTCCTCGCGGAAAAGTTCGTCGTACGACGGATTGTACACGATCTCGGTCACGCCCGTGATCCCGTACTTTTTCAAATCCATTTTGTCCATAATAATTGCTATTTTAATAAAACATCAAATCCTGATTTACCTAACTCAAATCCGAATGACCGGACTTTAACCGCACAAAGGTAGAAAAACTTTTACACTTGTGAAAAAACTAACAGTAAAAAAAGCAAAAAAAATCCATTATTTTTTCCGATAAGCGTATATGATTCATTTATAAGCAGGTACCGCATCCCGGACAGTCGCACGGAAAGCCGGCTCGATACCCTACCACAAACATACGGCCGGAATCCGCAGCGGCGCTTCGCAGGATGGAATTCGAGGCGGACGCATAGGCCCCGCTTCGGTCGAAACACTCATCGACGGCGCACGGCATGCCCGCCCGACGAAACACCGCCGGACATAAGCAATGACGGGAGCGGCGTCTGCGGGGCAACCGCATCGCAATCAGGGAACTGGAAGTATTTTCCGACAATCCGCCCGGCAGCCGGAATGAACCCGACGCACGAACTCCGAAAAAACCGGAACGAAAGGGGACGATATACCGGAATTTTTTCTATCTTTGATAAGTCAGCCCTATAAAAACATCGTTACTCGTTCCGAATAATGCGCCCGATAAAAATACGCCACGACAGGATCTGCCTGAAACCGTTTTCGATCGAATGGATAAACTACCATAGTTTCTCCATCGTGTTGGTTATTTCCGGGACATTCTTCTGCTGTTATTTCGTCTCCGACCTCATTCACGGATTCTGGGATCGGTACTGGCTCGCCGCGCTTCTGCTATTCGGCGCCGGCTTTGCCCTCTATACGATCCAATGCCGGAAACTGAAATTCAAGAGTATCCCGCTCTCCGGGCAACACGACGGACTGAAAGAGCAGATACGGAAACTGCTGGCCGACGGGGGATGGAGGATCGAATACGACAATCAGCGTTATTTGCAGGCCGTAAACCGAAAGGGCATCCCCTTTCTGGACTGCGACCTGCTGATCTTGGGGTGGAGAAGCGACGAAATCCGGTGGGCCCTGGTCTACGACCCGTGGTATAACATGGCGGGGGGAATATTTACGTTCAACAGATACGGACGGAAAACCGTAAAGGCGATAAAGGCACTCGCCGGCAATTCGGCGGAAGCTCCTGCTCCCCGGAAACTCGGATAGACCATGGCCGGGCTTTATTTCCACATACCGTTCTGCAAACGCATCTGCGCCTACTGCGACTTCTACAAGAGCGTCCGGCTGGAGCAGATGGACGGCGTAACGGCCGCCATGCACCGCGAACTGGACGAACGGCAGGATTACCTGCGCGGCGAAGCGGTCACGACCCGCTATTTCGGCGGCGGCACGCCTTCGCTCTACGCACCCGCCGCGCTGAAAGGGCTGCTGAATCATGCCGCGCAGTTGTTCGACTGCTCCGGCGCCGCGGAAACCACCCTCGAGGCCAACCCCGACGACCTGACGGGGGATTACCTCGCCGGGCTGCGCGAAGCGGGCATAGACCGGCTGTCGATCGGCATCCAGTCTTTCGACGACGACTGCCTGAAGCTGATGAACCGCCGCCATACGGCGGCACAGGCCATCGGTGCGGTGCGGGCGGCACAACGCGCCGGGTTCGGAAACATCACCGCCGACCTGATCTTCGGCATTCCCGGCTTCGGCGGGGATTCGCTGAAAAGATCGCTCGACGGGGTGCTGTCGCTCGGCGTACAGCACATTTCGGCATACCATTTGACCGTCGAACCCGATACGGCCTTCGGCCGCCGTGCGGCACGGGGCGAGTTCCGCGTCGTGGAGGAAGAGGTCAGCGAGGAGGAGTTCCTCACGGTGCACCAGACGCTTACCGCCGCCGGATTCGAGCATTACGAGGTTTCGAACTACGCCCTGCCGGGTTTTCGCGCCCGCCACAACGCCTCCTACTGGCATGGGACGAAATACCTCGGCATCGGGCCCGCAGCCCACTCGTTCGACGGCGAGGAGAGACACTGGAATGCCTGTTCGGTGGAAAAATACATAGCAGGCGCTCCCGCCGGGAAGGAAGTGCTGACCCAACGCGACCGGTTCAACGAATACGTCATGACGGCGCTCCGGACGGCCGAAGGGATCGATCTGGAAGAGGCCGCGGCACGTTTCGGAGCAAAACGGCTGGCACGGATGCAGGAAGAGGCTGCACCGTTCCTCCGTTCGGGCACGCTCCGCATAGACCGGGGGCGGATGGCCCTCCCTCCGGAAAAATTTCTGATCTCGGATGCCGTGATCGGAGCGCTTTTCGAAACATAACACGACATGCAACGATGTGAAACAGAAATGTTAAGTTATTATTAAATATTTTTACTAACTAACCAGACAAGGTTGTTTTATATAAATATAAGTATTACCTTTGCAGCGGTTTTCAACCGATTCATCGAGTAAATTACAAACAAGCACGACAAATATGAGTAATGCAAAACTGACTCCCGACTACCTTTTCGAGGTGAGCTGGGAGGTCTGCAATAAGGTCGGCGGCATCCATACCGTCATCTCGACCAAAGCACAGACCGTAACCCGTAAATTCGCCGACCGCTATATCCTCATCGGGCCCGACCTCCAGCACGAGGGGGCGAACCCCGAATTCGAGGAAGACCCCGACATGCTGAAGGCATGGCGCCAGAGCGTATACAGCGACGGCCTCCGGATCCGCGTGGGACACTGGAAGATCAAGGGCGAGCCGACGGTGATCCTGGTGGACTTTACTTCGCTGATCCCCCGCAAGGACGAAATACTCAAGAAACTCTGGGAGACGTACCACGTGGATTCGCTCTCGGGACAGTGGGACTACATCGAGCCCGTGCTCTTCGGCTATGCCGCGGGCATGGTCATCGCCTCGTATGTCGACAATTTCTGCAACGCGACGGACAAGATCGCCGCGCATTTCCACGAGTGGATGACCGCCGCAGGCGGACTCCACCTGCGCAAACACGCCCCCTATGTGGCCACGCTCTTCACGACGCACGCCACGGTCATGGGGCGCTGCATCGCCGGCAACGGCCTGCCGCTCTACAACGACCTGGCCAAGTTCAATGCCGACGAACTGGCCCGGCAGTTCAACGTCGTGGCCAAACACTCGATCGAGAAGATGGCCGCCACATACCACGACGCCTTCCTCACGGTCAGCGACATCACGGCCAACGAATGCAAATACCTGCTGGGGCGTGAACCGGACGGCATCACCCCCAACGGGTTCGAAAACGACTTCGTATGGACGGGCGAGGAGTACGACGCCAAACGTGCCGAAGCCCGCACGGCGATGATCTCGGTAGCCGAAGCCTGCCTCGGGCACAAGTTCCGGAAGGAACCGCTGATCGTCGGCACCAGCGGCCGCTACGAATTCCGCAACAAGGGGCTCGACGTATTCATCGAGTCGCTCAAAAAGCTGGCCGCCTCCGACCGTCTCAAACGCGAAGTCCTGGCCTATGTCACCGTTCCGGCCGCCAACCGCGGCCCGCGTGCGGACTTGCAGGCACACCTGGCCGACCCGGCCAGCCCGATCGACGGCGGACAATACAAGTATTCGACCCATTACCTCGAATACCAGAACAGCGACCCGATCGTGAACGCCCTGAACGGCAGCATCCTCACGACCGACGATTCGAAGGTGAAGGTGATCTTCGTGCCGACCTACCTGAACAAGGCCGACGGCATCTTCAACAAGGATTACTACGAACTGCTCGTCGGTATGGACATCACGGTATTCCCCTCCTACTACGAACCGTGGGGCTATACGCCGCTCGAATCGGTGGCATTCTCGGTGCCGACCATCACCACGACCCTCGCAGGGTTCGGGCTGTGGGTCGACAAGCAACGCGAGCACCTGGGCGTGGAGGTCATCCGACGCGACGACTACAACGACAAGGAGGTCGAGGAGAAGATCGCCGACTCGCTGCTGCGCTTCAGCGCGCTGGACGAGAAACATGTCTCCGAGATGCGCGTTTCGGCCTACGAGATATCGGAAACTGCGCTCTGGGAGCACCTTTTCGCCGCCTACGAACAGGCCTACTCCGAGGCTGTCGAAAGTTCGGTGATCCGTACCAACCGCGCCGTGCTCGACGAGAGCAACGCCCGCAACGAACAGATCAATTTCGTACGCCAGCAGCTCTTCGCCGAGAAGCCCAACTGGAACCGCATGATGGTCGACAAAACCCTGCCCAAGCGCCTGCATGCCCTGGAAGAACTTTCGCGCAACCTCTGGTGGTGCTGGAACCCCGGGCCCCGCGACCTGTTCGAAGGCATCGACCCGGCACTCTGGGCCGAATGCGAGCGCAACCCGATCGCTTTCCTCGACAAACTGAGCGTGGAACGCATAAAGGGGCTCGAACGCGACGAGGCCTTTCTCGGGCAGCTCGACGCCGTATATGCGCAGTTCCGCGACTATATGAACGAAAAACCCGCCCCGAAGACCCCCACGATTTCGTATTTTTCGATGGAATACGGCCTGCACTCGTCGCTCAAGATCTACTCGGGCGGCCTGGGCATACTCGCGGGAGACTACCTCAAGGAGGCCTCGGACAAGAACGTCCCGATGGCAGCCGTGGGCCTGCTTTACCGGTACGGCTACTTCACGCAGCGCCTTTCGGCACAGGGGGCGCAGGAGGCGACCTACGAGGCACAGAATTTCTATAAACTCCCGATCTCGCCCGTGCGCGACGAAGCCGGCAACTGGCTGACGGTCACCATCGCCTTCCCGGGGCGTACGCTTTCGGCGCGCGTCTGGAAATGCCAGGTCGGCCGCACGGATCTCTACCTGCTCGACACGGATTTCGAGGCCAACCTCGAGGAAGACCGCCAGATCACCCACTACCTCTACGGCGGCGACTGGGAGAACCGCCTCAAGCAGGAAATCCTGCTCGGGATCGGCGGTATCCGCGCACTGCGCGCACTGGGCATCAAGCACGACGTGTTCCACTGCAACGAGGGACATGCCGCGTTCATCGGCATCGAGCGCATCCGCGACCTGGTGAACCACAAGAAGCTCTCCTTCTCGGAGGCGCTGGAGGTGATCCGTTCCTCGTCGCTCTTCACGACGCACACCCCCGTGCCCGCCGGGCACGACGCCTTCCCCGAGTCGATGATCCGCCAGTACATGTCGCACTACCCCGACGTGCTGGGCATCACCTGGGAGCAGTACATCAACCTGGGCAAGACCAACCCCAACGACCCCAACGAGAAGTTCTCGATGTCGGTGCTGGCCTGCAACCTCTCACAGGAGGTCAACGGCGTATCGTGGCTCCACGGCGAAGTGTCGAAGGAGATCCTGGGCAACATGTGGCCGGGTTATTTCAAGAACGAACTCCACATCGGCTATGTCACGAACGGCGTACACTTCCCGACATGGATCGCGACGAACCTGCGCCGCCTCTACGCCCGCTATTTCGCCGACGGCTTCGAGGGGCACGCCTACGACATCCCGGCATGGCAGAAAGTCCACAACATCCCCGACGGGGAGCTGTGGGCCGGGCGCATGCACCTCAAGAACAAGCTCATCAAGCATATCCGCAAGCGTTACAGCGACCCCAGCCAGGTGCGGCTCGACTCGCCGCGCCAGATGTTGCAGGTCATCGAGGGCATCAAGCCCGACGTGCTGTCCATCGGTTTCGCACGCCGCTTCGCAACCTATAAGCGCGCCTACCTGCTCTTCACGAACCTCGACCGGCTCTCGGCCATCGTGAACAACAAGGAGCGCCCCGTGCAGTTCATCTTCGCCGGCAAGGCCCACCCCAACGACAAGCCGGGGCAAGACCTCATCAAACGCATCGTCGAAGTGGCCGCCATGCCGCAGTTCGTGGGCAAGATCCTCTTCCTGCAGAATTACGACATGGAGCTGGCACGCCGCATGGTGCAGGGCGTCGACGTATGGCTCAACACCCCGACCCGTCCGCTCGAAGCTTCGGGGACGTCGGGCGAGAAGTGCGTCATGAACGGCGTGCTGCAATTCTCGGTGCTCGACGGATGGTGGGTCGAAGGCTACAAGGAGGGCGCCGGGTGGATGCTGCCCATGGAGCGCACCTTCGCCGACCAGCACTATCAGGACGAGCTCGACGCCGAAATGATCTACAACACCATCGAGGAGCAGATCGTCCCGAAATATTACGACCGCGACAGGGACGGCGTACCCCACGCATGGGTGGAGTCGGTCAAGAAATGCGTTGCCGACATCGCATCGAATTTCACGACCAACCGCATGCTAAACGACTACGAGGAACGGTTCTACAACAAGCTCGCGGCACGCAAGCACCGGATCGTCGAGGGCGGCTACAAGCTGGCCCGCGAGATCGCGGCCTGGAAACGCAAGGTCTCGTCGGTATGGGATCAGATCCGCGTGATCGACGTACAGCGCGTAAAAATCGACAACAAGGCGATCTTCGTAGGCGAAAAGTACCATTTCGAAGTAACCGTGGACATCGCCAGCCTGCGTCCCGAGGACATCGGCGTGGAGATGGTCATTGCACAGCAGATCGTTGGCGGGCAGAATGCCAACGTGATGCACACGATCGGGCTCAAGCACACCAAGACCGAAGGCAGCCGCGTTACCTACGCACTGGATTATACGCCCGACGAAGCCGGCACGTTCGACGTGGCGCTGCGTATTTTCCCGGTGAACCCGCACCTGCCCCATCGCATGGATTTTGCATTGGTAAAATGGGCTTAGCCAATTTGGCCCTAATAATGTAAAAAAGATATGAATTTTCGGAAATGCGATTGCCTTTTCGCAAAAATTCAGCTATCTTTATAGAACGAACCGTATTTTTAGAAGGACATGTCAGCACTTACTTTCGACAAAAGCGAATTGGGCAACCTGGAGTATTCGCTCCAGCGCGAGATGCTCTCCACAGACCGTATCGGCGGATATATGAGCACGACTATCGTCTGCTGCAACACCCGCCGCTACCACGGCCTGATGGTAGCGCCCATAGACGACAGCGACAGGACGTATGTCCTGCTCTCGTCGCTCGACGAAACCATCGTCCAGCACGACCAGACATTCAACCTGGCCCTGCACCGCTTCAAGGGGGTATACGAGCCGCGCGGACACAAGTATATCACCGACTTCAAATATACGCCGACCCCCACGATCACCTACCGCGTGGGCGGCGTGATCCTGCGGAAGGAGATGCTGTGGATACACAAGCGCACGCAGCTGATGATCCGCTACACGCTCGTCGAAGCGAATTCGGAAACGCACCTGCGGCTGCGGCCTTTCCTCGCCTTTCGCGACAAACACGCGCTGACGCATGCCAACATGGAGGCCGACGGGCACTCCTACCCGGCAGTCAACGGTGTGAAATGCCGCCTCTACGGGTCGTTCCCGTGGCTCTACCTGCAGACCAGCAAGCCCGGTGCGGAATTCGTGCCCGCGCCCGACTGGTACTACGGATTCGAATACCAGCAGGATCTGGCCCGCGGTTATGACGGTTACGAAGACCTGCTCACGACGGGCTATTTCGAAACGGAACTCAAGAAGGGCGAAAGCATCATCTTCTCGGCCTCGCTCGACGAAATGGGATCGGTCAAGACCATCGAAGAGGTATTCGCCGCATCCATCGCCCGGCGCACGCACAAGATCGACTTCATCAGCTGCCTGGAGCACTCGGCGCGGCAATTCGTCATCCGGCGTCCCGGCGACCGCACCGAAGTGGTGTCGGGCTACCCGTGGCACGGGGTTTCGGGGCGCCAAACCTTCGTTTCGCTCCCGGGCATCACGCTCGAACAGGGGCATAAGGAGGACTGTATCGACGCCCTCGACACGCTGGTGCGCGAAATGCGCGACGGCATGTTCACGGGCAACGCCTCGGCGGCCGTCGCAGCAGATGCCCCGCTGTGGTTCTTCTGGACGCTCCAGCAACTCGAACGGGAGGTGGGCGGCAAGCAGATATGGAAAGCCTACGGCCCGGCCATGAAAGATATTCTGGAAAGCTACCGCCGGGGAGTCGGCGGTCGCGTCGCGCTGCATGACAACGGGCTGGTGTGGGCCGCTGCGGACGACGTCCCGATGACATGGATGAACGCCCTGATCGACGGCCGCCCCGTCACTCCGCGCAACGGTTATCAGGTAGAGGTGAACGCATTGTGGTACAACGCCGTATGCTACACGCTCGAGCTGGCCGGCAAACACGGCGACAAAGCCTTCGTCAAGGCCTGGGAGTCACTCCCGGCACGCACGCAGGCGTCGTTCGTCGAACTGTTCCGCCTGCCGGAAGGCTATCTGGCCGATTTCGTAGGGACGGACGGGCCCGACAAATCGACGCGCCCCAACATGATCGTCGCCTGCGGGCTGGATTACAAGATGCTCGACGAAGAGCTGCAACTGGAGGTGATCCGCACCGTACGCCAGCACCTGCTCATCCCCAAGGGGCTGCGGACACTCTCGCCCCGCAACCTGCTCTACAAAGGTTCGCAGGAAGGAGGTTCGCCCGCAGAGCGCGATTTCGCGGGCAAGAACGGTTCGGCATGGCCGTGGCTGCTGCAATTCTACGTCAAGGCATGTTTCGATATCGACGGGGATGCATTCCTGCCGCAGGCCCGGGAGATACTCGCCAATTTCGACGAAGACATCCAGAGCTACGGTATCGGGTCTATTTGCGAGCTTTACGATGCCGACCCGCCCTACGCATCGCGCGGCGCTATCTCGCAGGCGTGGAGCGTCGGGGCCGTGCTCAATATCCACAGCATGATCCGCGAGCGCACGAAGGAGGAGGCCCGGGAAAGCAACACCGCTGGGAAAGCCGCGAAGGCGGTGAAGCCCGTGGCGAAAAGTACTGCCAAAAAAGCTGCGGTAAAGAAAACCGCAACGGACAATACACCAAAGAAAACTGCGGCAAAGACGGCCATCGCAAAAGAGGCCGCAGAAAAGAAACCCGCAGCGAAAAAGAGTGCGGAGAAGAAACCGACGGAAAAAAAGCCGGCCGCAACAAAGGCCGCGACAAAAAAGATAAAGACTGGGAAATAACAGGCTGTGACGGGAGGAAAATCCTGCCAAGGCGGGATTCCGGGGCGTCCGGACTTGCAACCGCGGCTTGTGGCCGTGAGCCGGGACGTTCCTGTGAGAGGAAAGGTAAAAATTGCAAAACAAGGATATAGTTATGAGAGTTTTAATGTTCGGTTGGGAGTTCCCGCCCCACATCGCGGGTGGTTTGGGAACGGCATGTTACGGGATGACCCGCGGGCTGGCACGCAACGATGTCGACGTAACATTCGTAGTACCCCATGCCTACGGCGACGAGGATCAGCGATTCACGCACGTCCTGAATGCCAGTGACGTGGAGGCGCTTTACGGATCTACGGGAAGCGGCGCGGACGATATTCTCGAGAAGATGTCGTTCATCCACATCGACTCGAACATGGTACCTTACATCTCCCCCGAAGAGTACGAACAGTACCAGGAGCGCTACGTCAAATCCGGACAGAAAGTCTGGTCGACGACCGATGCCTGGAAACAACGCTATACCTTCTCGGGCAAGTACGGCGCCAACCTTATGGAGGAGGTCGCCCGCTATGCCGTAGTCGCGGCGCAGGTGGCCAAAGACCTCGAAGGGCAGTTCGACGTGATCCACGCCCACGACTGGCTCACCTACTACGCCGGTATCGCCGCCAAGCGCGTATCGGGCAAGCCGCTGGTCGTGCATATGCACGCCACGGAATACGACCGCAGCGGCGAGAACGTCAACACGCAGGTCTACGCCATCGAACGTGCAGGCATGCATGCCGCAGACCGGGTGATCGCCGTTTCGAACCTCACGCGCAACATCGTCATCAACCGCTACGGCGTCCCGGCCGACAAGGTCGTGACGGTACACAATGCCGTGCGGTTCGCCGCAGGCCAGTGCAAAATGCCCGAACGGGGCGTGGACGACAAGATCGTCACGTTCCTGGGGCGTATCACCTACCAGAAAGGCCCCGACTATTTCGTCGAGGCCGCGGCCAAGGTGCTGAAGAAAGTCCCCAACGTACGTTTCGTAATGGCCGGCTCGGGCGACATGATGAACCACGTCATCCGCCGCGTGGCGCGGCTGGGCATTGCCGACAGGTTCCACTTCACCGGATTCCTGCGCGGCGAGGACGTACACAAGATGTTCCAGTTGTCGGATGTCTACGTCATGCCGTCGGTTTCGGAGCCGTTCGGCATATCGCCCCTCGAGGCAATGCGTTCGAACGTCCCGGTGATCATCTCCAAGCAGAGCGGCGTGGCCGAAGTACTCGACTATGCCGTGAAGGTCGACTACTGGGATGTCGATGCCCTGGCCGATGCCATCTACGGGCTGATCCAGTACCCGGCGCTTGCGGGGATGTTCGCCTCGAAAGGCCTGGAAGAGGTCACGAACCTGAAATGGAACGATGCCGCAGCCAAAATCAAAACCGTATACGAAGCGGTGATCGAAGAGAATAAAAAACAATAAAATAGCTACCCTATGAAAACCGTCTGCTTATATTTTCAGGTACACCAGCCCTGGCGACTGAAGAAGTACCGCTTCTTCAACATGGGCAAGGATCACAACTATCTGGACGACCTGCTGAACCGCTCCATCATGCAGAAAGTCGCCCGGCAATGCTACCTGCCGATGAACGCCCTGTTGCTGAAGCTCATCCGGGAAAACAAGGGTAAGTTCCGCTGCTCGTTCTCGATCACGGGCATCGCCATCGAACAGTTCCGCACCTATGCGCCCGAAGTCCTCGAATCGTTCAAGGAACTGGCCGCCACGGGTTGCGTAGAGTTCCTCGCCGAGACTTACTCCCACTCGCTGGCCTCGCTGGCTTCGAAGGAGGATTTCACCGAACAGGTAAAACTCCACACGGCACTTATAAAAAAGGAATTCGGGGTGAAACCGACCGCCTTCCGAAACACAGAGCTGATCTACTCCGACGACATCGGCGCCGCAGTGGCCGAAATGGGCTTCCGTACGATGCTGGCCGAAGGTGCCAAGCACGTGCTGGGCTGGAAATCGCCCAACTATGTATACGCCAACGCCGTCAACCAGAAACTGCGCCTGCTGCTGCGCAACTACAAACTCTCGGACGACATCGCCTTCCGCTTCTCGAACCGCAGTTGGAACGAATGGCCGCTGACGGCGGACAAATATGTAAAATGGCTCGCTTCGGACGAGACTCCGGGCGAGGTCATCAACCTCTTCATGGACTATGAAACTTTCGGCGAACACCAGACCGCCGACACGGGAATCTTCGAGTTCATGCGCGCGCTGCCGAAGGCAATCCTCGCCAAGAAAAACGGTCTGGAGTTCGCGACCGTCACCGAAGCCGCCAAGAAACACCAGCCCGTAGCAGTACTCCACTGTCCGCACGTGATGTCGTGGGCCGACGAGGAGCGCGACGTGACGGCATGGCTCGGCAACGAGTTGCAGAACGAAGCGTTCTCGAAGCTTTACGCCCAGAAGGAGAAGATCGCGGCACTGAAAAGCCCCGACTTCGACTATGTGTGGAGTTTCATGCAGACCTCCGACCATTTCTACTACATGGCTACCAAATGGCTCTCGGACGGTGACGTACACTCCTATTTCAACCCCTACGATTCGGCCTACGACGCTTTCATCAACTACATGAACGTCCTCTCGGATTTCATCATCGAACTGGACAAGGCTGTGGCGGCAAAGGCCGCAAAGGCAAAATAACGGGCAAAAGAAAAATTTACGACACACCAACCGAATAGCGAAACAGCCGGGATCCGAGGATCCCGGCTGTTTTTCGTCCATCAGTCTCCAGATGGGCCAAACAACCGCCCGTAAAAGGCAGGAATATCCGCCGCTGCCCGATGCAACGACGGATATTCCATAAGATGCCCGGGCATTCCGTGCCTGCAGCCTAGCGATCGCCCGAAAGCCGCAATCCGCGCGAGAACCGCGAACCACACAAGAAACGGGAGCCGTACAAAAACCTCCCCCCGAAAAAACCGGGCTCCAGGATAACGAACCCACAATGCGGATCGAGAGAACGCAGGGAAACTTCCGGGCATAAAAAAAGCGGCAGACCGCGCCTCTTCGGTCTGCCACAGGCAGGAGTTTTACTTGAAAGTGGGAGTTGTTGTTACCAAAAAAATTTGGGATGTGCGACCCCTGCCTTAGGGAGTATTTCCCGGGTTCCCGGCGCTGCTGCGAGGCAGCGCCGGATTCCGCGGAAAGGATCAGAATTAGTTAGCAGGCTCTTCGGGGTGCAGCTCGATCGTCACGTTGGCGGTCATCGTGCCCCACTTGTGGCTAACGGTAACCGGGATGAAGAGCTTCACAGTTTTCTCGACCTTCACTCCGTTGATGTTCTTGAAGACAAGCTTCGAGCCATCCTTGGTGATGCAGTTCACACCGAAACGGTCTTCAGCCTTGATCGTGGCAGTCTGTGCCGTGATCGTCCCATCCACTACGTAGTTGCCGCTGGCATCTTTCTTCAGGTTGGTCTTGGCATTGGCCAGATCCCAAGCGGGGGCATTCACTGCATAGTAAGCATAGAGGTCGGAAGCATATTTCTCCTTCTCGTCCGTACCGGTCGTCACCTCAGCCACGATGTAGTCCTTGAAGTCGGTCATGGTGAAGGCCTTCGAGCAGTCAACCTCGGAACCGCTGATGATCTGGTCTACGAAGTAGGCGTCGGTCAGCTCGGTGTTGATCTTCAGAGGCTCGACGAAATATACGTTGAAATCCGTCAGCTCGATGTGGTTATAGGGGTTGATCGCAGCCCATACCTTGAGCGTTGCCTGCTGCTTCAGGATCCCGATACCGGCTTCGTTATTGAGCACCTGTACGGTGATGTCGGCAGCGGCGGCGGTATTGACGGCACCCGGGTTCGTGGTTGCGGGAGCATACCAGTTGTCACCCATACCGTTGTAGTTGAGCTTGACGGCATCCATAACACCCTTCTTCAGCGTATAACCCGTCACGTCGGTTTCACCGGCAGGTTCGGCACCCGTCAGTGCGGGAGCGTAACCCGTAGCAGGCTGCTTCTTGGCGAACTGGATATCCCATTTGCCGCAGGGCAGCAGGTTCGTGACGGGCTTGCTGTCGGCGAACAGACGGTCGAGTTCATAGCGGTATGCGCAGGTCGCATATGCACCGGGCGTATTGTACTGGATCGGGTAAACATAAGCCAGCGTGTAATCGGAGTGCCAGAACGAAGAGTCGTAACCGTAGATCGAAGGCAGGGTCGGCTTCTTGATGTTCACAACGAACGAGAAGGTCAGTTTGCCCTGGTATACGTTCTGTGCAGGGATCGTCACATTGACAACCTTCTTCACTTCCTTGCCAGCAATCAGGTCGGCGATCACGTTGCCGATCTGCTCGGGCGTCAGCGTCCAGGTGAAGGCGGCAGCGGACTCGGCAGCAGTAGCGTCGAAGTTGTAAAGCAGCTCGACACCGTCAGCAGCGGCCTGGGCCACGGTACCTACGGTATGATCGGTAGCGGCGATTTCGGGAGCAGCATAGGTTGCGATGAACTCAGCCTGCGACAGACCGTTCTCACCGAGTTTGCCGAGTACCTTGGTAACCATCTCTTCCCAAGTGAACGAACCCTTGAAGGCATCGCAAGTCAACGTGTAGTCGAACGTCTTGAGAACCTTCAGGTCAACCGGAGCGATCTTCTCCTTCAGCCACTGTACCTTGAAGTAACGAACGTCAACGACGGCGTTCTTGTTGTTCACGTCAACCAGCTCGACACGTACGATCGGCGTCTTGTCGATAGCAGCCTGGTTGTTAGTCGTGCCGTCGGGCAGTTTCGAGGTCAGCGTCCACGCGCCGTCCGTATTGGCTACGCTGGCGAATTTCTGCTGGTCGGTATCGTTGTCACCTACCTTGTAAGGCTTGGTCGGCAGTACGAAGCGGAACTCGAGGCCGGCAGCCTTGAGCGCTTCCTTGGTGATCTCTTTGGCTTCATCATCGTCGATATAGCAACCGGTAACCATCGACAGCAGGTCGATCGGCTTGTTGTATGCTTCGGTGAACGAAGGATCGGCAGCCTGTGCAGCCTCATAATCAGCCGAGAAGTGATAGTGATCCGCTGCTTCATCGCACTCGAATTCACCGTCCTCGCTCTTGGCCGAGTTCAGGTCGATCAGGGCGGCGATTTTCGGCTCGATAGCCGTTTCGGTCAGCGCAACATAGTCCGAATATACGGCAGTGCCTACTTCGCCTTCGCCGAGGTATTTGTCTGCGAGGGGCACTTTCAGGGCAGCCGTGTAGATGTGTTTTGCATCCAGCGTAAGAGCGGTACCTGCTGTCTTCTTCACGTCTACGGTCAGCACACCGCCTGCGATATCCCACGAAGCGACGTTCAGCAGTTGCTCGCTGACAGCAGCGCGCGTGCGAACTTCAGCCTTCTCGAACACGAAACTGGGATCCTTGATATCCTCTTTCGTAACGACCGAGGGGCTTACGTTGTAGCGTACCGAAGTAGCCGAAGCAGCAGTCGTCGAGGTCGTCGAACCTTGTGTCACGGTCTCGGCCGATGCGCTCGAGGTTACTTTCCATGCCTCGTAAGAAAGCGATTTCAGCTCGATGGTTTCGATGCCGTTGACATACAGGTCGGGGATCAGCAGCACGCTGGTCAGACGACCGGAGATCATAGCCTGCAGGTCTGCGACAGCATCGCTGACAGCCTCGGCAATGGCCTTGTTGATGAAACCGTCCTCTTTCGTAATGGCATCCTCGAGGTATTGCTTGATCTTGGTGTCGTAGTCGTTGATCGCCTGGGTCAACTTGGTCTCATTGACGAGGTTGGCCGAAGCGACGGCAGCATTGAACGACGTCTGGAATGCATCCTTGCAAGCGTCGCCGGCAGCCGCGATAGCTGCGTCCTTTGCTGCGTTGATGGCATCCTGAATAGCCTTCTCCGTCGTGAATTTACCAAGATTGTTCGTAACAGCCGCTACGGCGTCACCCACATATTTGGTAGTTGCATACGAAGAGAGCGTCGTGTTCAGATAGCTCTTAGTTACATAATTGTCTGCAAGGTCTTTTTCGATGGCGTCGATGTCCTTCTGGAGCTGATCCTGCGCCTTCTCCAAAGCTTCGATATCCTTGGCATTGGCGTCAGCGTCGCTCTTGAGCTCGTCGATCCGTTTTCCGAGAGCATCATCGGCACTCTTCAGGTTGTCGACGGCTGTCTGCAACGAACCGAGCTGCGACTCCAGAGTCGCAATTTTACCAGTGGTCAACTCGTCGAGGCGGTCGTTAAGTTTGTCGATGTCGTCGTCGTAGTCTTTACAACCGACACCGGCTAACAATGTTCCCGTGAGGAACAGTGCAAGAAATTTTCTGAATAAGTTTTTTTTCATAGTAATGAAGAATTGAAATGGAATTGTTTTTTTAGTGTTGACGCATTTAGTTTTATCAATAGAGTGACGCTTGCTATTTCTCATTCGCGGAGCTTGCCTTTTTGTAGTGTTTCATAGACTTTTCAGACCATCAAACACGTTATTTGTATTAAGTGACGCATTCTTTATAATTAGTTGACGCATTAAATTTTCCAGTTATGACACCATAGTTGTTGGTATCATATATGATACGCATGGTGCAAATATATATATAAAAATTTGCACAACAAAATTTTTATCCAAATTTTTGAAATGGGAGTTGTTTACGAGGAGGAGATATCCTATATCTCTTCCAGGATCAGAGAGTTGAGGAAGGAGCGACGTCTGACGGTACAGGAACTTGCATACCGTTGCGACATGGAAAGATCCAATTTGAGCCGTATCGAAGCGGGACGTACGAACCTTACGGTCAAAACGATGTGTATCATTTGTAATGCGCTGAGTGTGAGCCTGCGCGATGTAATTCGCTAAAAGGGATATACCTATATTTATATATCCCGGCCTTATCGTCCGAAGGGTTCTTTTTTTGGGCATTTTCGGTAATTTATCGTATATTTACGACCGAAACAAAATAAGGTACAGCTATTTGTGAACACTATCGATTTGATCGTCTGCCTCATGCTGGTGTTAGCCGTCTGGAACGGTTGGCGCCAAGGATTTGTCATGCAGGTATGTTCGTTGGCCGGAATCATCGCAGGCATCTGGGTTGCTTCACGTTACGGTGCCGAAGTCGGCGCATGGCTGAAACTTGACGAGACGATTTCAGCTGCCGGAGGATTCGTCGTGGTGCTTCTGGCGGTCGTCCTGCTGGTAGCCATCGCAGGACGGCTGGTACGCAAGTTGTGCCACTTTGCGGGGTTCGGGATAGCCGATATCGTACTGGGCATCGCCGTATCCGTTTTGAAATACATGCTGCTGCTGAGCGTCCTGTTTTCGGCGTTCGACACGCTGAACGAGGACTACACCCTGATCGGGGCCCGTACGATCGAGAAATCAAAAAGTTACAAACCCGTCATGCGCCTCTCCGAGCGTATTTTCCCGTTCCTGGAATGGGTCGGCGAACAGGTGCCGCGGCAGGCGCGGGAGCAGGACGAAGAATAGCCGATGGGAAAACGGTTCACAGGCGTGGTGATACGCGCCACAGGGAGTTGGTACGAGGTGCTGCACGACGGGGAAGCCGTCCGCTGCCGCATCCGCGGGCGCCTGCGTCTGAAAGGCATCCGGTCGACCAACCCGGTGGTGGTGGGCGACCAGGTCACCTGCGAGTCCGACGACGGGGGCGACTACGTCATCTGCGACATCTGTCCCCGCCGCAACTATGTGATCCGTCGGGCTTCGAACCTTTCGAAGGAGTCCCATATCATCGCCGCAAACATCGACCAGGCATTGCTGCTGGCGACATTGCGGGCCCCGGAAACAGCCACGGAGTTCGTAGACCGCTTCCTGGTGACCTGCGAGGCCTACAAGGTGCCCGTAACGATCGCACTTTCGAAAGCCGACCTGCAGGATCCGTCAGCCATGGCGGAATTCCGCGCCGTATACGAAGGTGCCGGATACCGCGTGCTGGAGGTTTCGGCCACGGAAGGTGTCGGCGTCGAAGCGGTCTGCGAACTGCTCGAAGGCCGCGTGACGCTGTTGTCGGGGAACTCGGGCGTTGGAAAATCGACGCTCATACATGCCATCGACCCGTCGCTCGACATCCGTACGGGGGAGATCTCCGACAGCCACCATAAAGGGCGTCATACCACGACCTTCTCGACGATGTACCCGCTGGCCGGGGGCGGGGCGGTGATCGACACGCCCGGCATCAAGGGGTTCGGGCTGATCGACATCGACGATGCCGAGCTGTGGCACTATTTTCCGGAGATGATGCGCGTCGCCCCTGAGTGCCGCTTCTACAACTGCACCCACACTCACGAGCCGGGGTGCGCCGTGGTCGAAGCGGTCAGGGAGGGGAAAATCGCCTATGCCCGCTACGAGAGTTACCTGAAAATCCTCGATGAAGATGAAAAATACCGCAAATAGGGACACCGCCTGGTATGGCGCGCGTACGGCCAGCCTTGCGGAGTTCATGACACCCGAACGCAATGAGGTACTTCGCCGCACGGTCGCCATGCGTACGCGCTACATGACCGTACTGGCGGAAAACATGTTCCACGGACAGAATGCAGCGGCGCTGATCCGCCATTGCGAAGCCTTCGGCATACAGGAGATGCACACCGTCGAGACACTCTGCAGATTCGACCCCAATCCCGATATCGCCCGCGGCACCGACCAATGGGTCGACGTGCGGCGCCATAGCTCAACCGCTGGGGCGCTCGCCGCACTGCGCCGGGACGGGTACCGCATCGTGGCGACGACACCCCACCGCGAGGATGTGACGCCCGAGACTTTCGACGTCACGCGCGGGCCGTTCGCACTGGTCTTCGGCACCGAGCACGCCGGAATATCGGACGAGGTCATTGCCGGGGCCGACGAATTCCTGCGCATCCCGATGTGCGGCATGGTCGAAAGCCTGAATGTTTCGGCATCGGCCGCAATCCTGATCTACATGCTCTCGGAACGGGTACGGCTCACGGTCGGCGACTGGCGCATGGACGAGGCGCGGCAGGCCGAAGTGCTCTACCGCTGGATGATGTCCAGCGTGAAGGACGCCAAGGGAATTCTCGCCCGCAAATTCGGAAACCTACCATGAATACCATCCTCAGAAAACAATTCCTGGCCCATGTCGGCCAGACCTCGCCGTCCCCGATGCTGGTCGAGGTGGCGCGCGCCGAAGGGTCGTTCTTCTATACGCCCGAAGGAAAACGCTATTACGACCTGGTCGCCGGAGTATCGGTGAGCAACGTCGGGCACTGCAATCCTGCCGTCGTGAAGGCCGTACAGGAACAGGCCGCGCGTTACATGCACGTCATGGTCTACGGCGAGCTGGTCGAAACGCCGCAGGTGGAGTATGCCGCAAAGGTGGCGTCGCTGCTTTCGGGCGGGTTGTCGAGTCTCTATTTCGTCAATTCGGGCGCCGAAGCGGTCGAAGGGGCGCTCAAGCTGGCCAAACGCTATACCGGACGCACGGAGCTGGTCTCCATGCGGCGTGCCTACCACGGGTCGACCCACGGGTCGATGAGCATGATGGGGGCTCCCGAAGGCGAGGAGTGGAAAGGAGCTTTCCGGCCCCTGCTGCCCGACGTGCAGGCAATCGAATTCAACGATTTCGGGGAGTTAGAGCGCATCACGCGCCGCACGGCATGCGTCCTTGCAGAACCCGTGCAGGGCGAAGCGGGCGTCCGCCCGCCTGTCCCGGGCTATCTGGAGGCGCTGCGGCGCCGTTGCGACGAAGTCGGGGCGCTGCTCGTATTCGATGAGATACAGACCGGCATGGGGCGCACGGGAGCGCTGTTCGCCATGCTCAAATACGGTGTTACGCCCGACATCGTGTGCCTGGCCAAGGCATTCGGGGGCGGCATGCCGCTGGGAGCGTTCGCCTCGAGGCCGGAGATTATGCAGACCCTGCAGGAAAACCCCGTGCTGGGGCATATCACCACCTTCGGCGGACATCCGGTATGCTGCGCAGCCGGGCTCGCGGCATTGAATTACCTGCTCGACAACAAGGTCGTCGAAGGGGTCGAGGCGAAGGGCACACTCTACGCACAACTGCTCGGCAACCATCCCGCCGTGCGTGAAATCCGCCGCAGCGGACTGTTGCTGGCGGTCGAATTGGGCGAACCGCAGAAACTCTACCGCATCATGGAACTGTTCAAGCAGGCGGGGATCCTGAGCGACTGGTTTCTGTTCTGTGACACGGCGTTCCGCATCTCGCCGCCGCTGACGATCTCGGAGGAGGAGATCCGCGGAAGCGCGGCACTGATCCTCAAATGCCTCGACGAATTGGGATAGGCCGGGCGGCCAAACGAAAAAGAGGGTCGGAAACCCTCTTTTTTCGTATTACGCCGGAATCTCCCGGCCGCGATTACCCGCAATTAAACATATGCGGCAACTATTTTCCGACGACGGCGCATGCCGGCCGTAATTTTCCGCATCGCCGTGCCTGCTCCGGCTGCGGAGTCAATGGTTTCCTATTCTTCGGCCAATGACTTGAGCAGGGCGATCTCCTCCGGCCAGCGCTGCTCGTCGGGGGTTTCAAGGATCAGCGGAATGCCGTCGAAACGCGCGTCCTGCATGATATAGCGGAAACATTCCATGCCGATCATCCCCTCGCCCAGCGGCGTGTGGCGGTCGACATGGCTGCCCAGGATTTTCATGGCGTCGTTCAGGTGCATGCCTTTCAGGTATTCGAACCCGACCACGCGTTCCAGCTCCGCAAAGGTTTTGTCGCAGGCCTCCGCCGTCCGCAGGTCGTATCCGGCGGCAAAGGCATGGCAGGTGTCGATGCAGACCCCCACGCGCGATTTGTCTTCGACCCGCTCGATCAGGTAGGCCAGGTGTTCGAAGGCAAACCCGAGGTTCGAACCCTGTCCGGCCGTGTTTTCGATCACGGCCGTCACGCCGCGGGTCTTGTCCAGCGCGATATTGATCGACTCGGCGATCAGGTCGAGCGACCGTTCGGGCGAAATCTTTTGCAGGTGGCTGCCGGGGTGGAAGTTCAGCCGGTCGAGCCCCAGCGCTTCGCAGCGCTGCATCTCGTCGAGGAAGGCTGCGCGCGACTTCTCCAGAGCCTCCCGTTCGGGATGCCCGAGGTTAATCAGGTACGAGTCGTGGGGCAGGATCTGCGCGGGTGTATACCCGTATTGGTCGCAGGCCGTGCGGAAGGCGTCGATCTGCGCTGCGGTGAGCGGCGCGGCCACCCACTGGCGCTGGTTCTTCGTGAAAAGGGCGAAGCCCGTGGCCCCGATCCCGTGTGCATTGGCGGGCGCGTTTTCCACACCTCCCGCAGCACTTACGTGTGCTCCGATATATTTCATATGATTGTCTCTGTATTAACTTAAGACAAAGTTAAGGATTTTGTAAATAATTTCATAAATTTGCATATTGAATTTGCAATTATAATCGCTTCACTATGAAATATTTTTACCTGCTTTTCGGGCTCATTCCCGCCCTTTTGGCCGGCAACCCCGCGTTCGCACAAATATCCATCGACGAAGTCGATGCCAAAGAGGACAAAGTGACCTTCCAGGACAAACTGAAATCCACCTCCGTCGATGTGGACTATTTCAGCCTGGCCCGTTACAAGGCCGAGCGCGCCGCAATCCGCAAGGAGCGCAACTACCTCGAATTCAGCGGAGGCATACAGGGTTCACTCACGTCGTACAACGACCCGTGGATCTCGGTCTCGGGCGGTGACAACTCCATTGCCCTGACGGCGGTTTTCGGGCTGCGCCACCTCTTCACGAAGAACCTCTTCACGCTCGAAACCAAGTTCAATGCCAAGCTCGGCTACAACCGCATGAAGGTCGAAACGACCCAGAAAGATGACGAAGGCAACGAATACACCGACAGCGAGGGTATCTGGTTCAAAAACCAGGACGAATTCGTGATTTCCGTCGCCCCGTCGTTCAAGATGTCCGACAACTGGTCGTACGGTTCGATCCTGAATTTCCGCAGCCAGTTCGTCAACGGGTACAAATCGCGTACGGAACAAAAGGAGGAGCACCTCAAGAGCAAATTCATGACCCCGGGCTACCTCGACATCTCGCTCGGTATCACCTATAAAAGCCCCAAGGCCAAATTCCCGATCGTGGTCAACATCTCGCCGATCGCCCTGAATGCCACCTTTGCGGAGAACGAACTGATCCGCAAAACGAACGGATTCAACTACGGTATCGAAGACCCCGACAAGACGTCCAAATACGAAGGCGGTTCGTCGATCCAGATCGACTTCGACCGCACGTTCGGCAAGACCGGTTTCCTGCGCTACCGCACGACGCTCTACTCCTTCTACGGCTGGATCACGGACATCGGTCAGAAGAACAAGATCAGCGACTATTCCGAATACCGGATTGCATATGACGACTGGGTAGAGAAGGGCAGCGACATCAAGACCAAGCCCCGCCTGCCGATCCACCCGATCGTACGCTGGGAAAATACGATCGACATCAAGGCAACAAAATACCTCTCCACGTCGTTAAGTTTCCAGCTTTACTACAACCGGGCGCAGAACCTCGACGTGCAGACCCGCACGCTGCTGAGCGTCGGCCTGACGTATACGTTCAAGAACAAGGAAAAACCGCAAAAATAGTCCGGCCGCCGGCCGGCGTATGACACGCAAATGTATAAGAACTCGAAATACACCGTCCTCTTCCCGCTGCTGCTGGCAGCGGGTGTTGTGTTGGGGCTGCTGCTGGGGCAGTACATGGGCCGCAACAGCACCACTTCGGAGATCAAGGGCATGCTCCGCCAGATGGCACTGCCCACCAACAAGTTAACCTATACGCTTTCGCTGATCGAGAATCAATATGTCGATTCGGTGGCGATGGATTCGCTTGCCGAGCACGTCATCCCGCTGCTGGTCAAGGAGCTCGATCCCCACTCGGTCTATATTCCGGCATCGGAGATGCAGGAGATCAACGAACCGCTCGAAGGCGAATTCGACGGCATCGGCGTGGTCTTCAACATGGCGACCGACACGGTGATCGTGCTGAACGTCATCCCGCAGGGCCCAAGCGACAAGGCCGGGATCAAGGCCGGCGACCGTATCATCGAGATCAACGACACGCTCGTCGCGGGGCAGAAAATCCCGCAGCGCGATGTGGTGAAGAAATTGCGCGGCCCGCGCGGCACGACCGTGCACCTCGGGCTGGGACGCCAGGGTATCTCCGACCTGGTGGGCGTCGACGTCGTGCGCGACAAGATTCCGATCAAGAGTGTCGAATCGGCGTTCCGCATTGCCGACGGCATCGGTTACATCAAGCTGGGACAGTTCGCCCGGACGACCTTCGATGAGATGCAGGCATCGCTGGATACGTTGCGTGCGCAGGGCGTTACCAAACTTATCTTCGACCTGAGGGGCAACTCGGGCGGCTACCTCGACCAGGCCATCATGGTCGCCAACGAATTCCTGCACAAAGACCAGCTGATCGTCTACACGGAAGACCGCCAGCACAAACAACTGCGCGAATACGCCGACGGCACGGGCGCCGCACAGGACATGGATGTTGTGGTGCTGATCGACGAGGGCAGCGCGTCGTCGAGCGAGATCCTCGCCGGGGCATTGCAGGATAACGACCGTGGTACGATTGTTGGACGCCGTTCGTTCGGCAAGGGACTCGTCCAGCGTCAGATCCCGTACAGCGACGGATCGGCATTGCGGCTTACTACGGCGCGTTACTACACGCCTACGGGCCGTTCGATCCAGAAACCCTATACGATCGGCGACGACGAAAGTTACGAAGAGGACATCTGGAACCGGTATAAGAACAACGAGTTCTTCTCGGCCGACAGCATCCACTTCGCGGATTCGCTCAAACGGGTGACTCCGGGCGGGAAGGTGGTCTACGGCGGCGGGGGTATCATGCCCGACGTCTTCGTGCCGGCCGATACGACCGACGTAACGAAATATTTTGTCGAGGTGGCGGGGCGCAACATCCTCTACCGCTACACGATCGAATATGCCGACCGTCACCGCGAAGCCCTGAACAAGGTCAGGACGATCCCCGAACTCCAGGCGTTGCTGGACAGCGACAAGGGCCTCGTGGAGGATTTCATCCGCTATGCGGCACGCAAGGGCGTCGCTCCCGATTACCGGGACATCGCCCGCTCGCGCAAGCTGATCGAAGCCCAGCTGAGGGCTTATATCGGCCGCAACACGGCGCTGGAGGACAACGGCTTCTACGCCAACATCTATCCCGTCGACAACGTGGTGGTGCGTGCCATCGGGATATTAAACGATACACAGAAAAATGATTAAAAAACTCATCGGTATTATCGTGGCCGTGGCGGTGATCGTCATCGTCGTCATTGCGGCTATCCGGCGCGACAATTTCCAGTCGATGTTATTGCGCGACGAGATCGAAAACCAAACCTTCCCGGGGCCAGTCGACACCGACCAGCCGGCGGTACCCGTAGCGGGTGAAATCGAAGTGACGGATTCGGTAACCGTCGAGGTGGTCGATTCGATTCGGTAATACCTGTCCGGAAAGCATACGGGAAATACCTCCCGAGGGAGGGCCTTCGTAAATAACCGATTCCTGACACCGGATAATATCTGCTGGAAAATATTTATTTTCCCGGGGAAAACGGATCGAAATCACTTCGGATCGGGATTCACATAACAGGCAGCAGCCCTTGCAGGGGCTGCTGCCTGCCGTATACCTGAAATCCTTCAAAGAGTCCGGACTGCCGCACCCCGTATCTTTCCCGGCACGCACATGCAGTATCGGGCGGTTTCCCGCATTTATATAGGTAGTCCGTCCCTTTCGGCCGCGACTGCGAGGTCTGCACATATCCCGGCCGCGGGCAGCCAAAGTACATCCTCCGTTTGCATGAATAATCCGGGCTGCACCGACGGCCGGGGATATTGTTCCTCGGGATGGGGTGGTTCTGGCCATCGGGAATGCCTCGCAGATGTCGCAAGCCGTGTGTGGAGGAATTTGAACAACCTCATCCCGTACAGTCGAAAGCGTATAGCATGATTTTCCCCGCCGTATCGCTCACTCATTCGTCAAAAAAATACAGCAGCCCTGCGGGACTGCTGTATACGGCCTGGGTTCTTCCGAAGATCAGAAATATTTGATCTCCCTGCCCTCGATCGCCGAAAGGATATTGTTTGCGGCGGACGATGCACCGATGCGGAACAGGTCGGTCGTAAGCCACTCCTTACCGAGAATCTCCTCAACGATGGTATAGTAAAGTGCGCCGTCTTCGGCCGTGCGGACTCCCCCGGCAGCCTTGAATCCGACCTTGCGTCCGGTCTTCTCATAGTAATCGCGGATGGCCTGGCACATGACGACCGCCGCCTCGGGAGTCGCTGCGACGTCGATCTTGCCCGTCGAGGTCTTTACGAAATCGGCACCTGCGAACATCGACAACAACGATGCCTTGCGGATCAGGTCGGGGGTTTTCAACGCCCCGGACTCGATGATGACTTTCAGTACGATGTCGCCGTCCATCTCGGAACGGATCACCTCGACCTCGTTCGCCGCCTCGTCGTATTCGCCCGTAAGCATGCGCCCCACGTTGAGCACGATGTCGATTTCATCGGCGCCGTTCTCCACGGCCATCGCCACTTCGAGGGCCTTCACTTCGAGGAAGGTCTGGGCTGCAGGGAACCCGCCGCCCACACTCGTAATGCGCATCGGAGTGCCATCGACGGCCAGTCCCACGGTCTCGACGAATGCCGGATAGATACAGATCGAAGCGACATTGGGGATATGGGGATATTTCTGGTAGAACTCGGCAGCCTTGCGGGCAAACTCCGTGACCGAAGTCACCGAGTCATTGCACGACAGGGTCGTGAGGTCGATAGCCGAGTAGCACATTTTGTACACGTCGGTATTGTGGTTGCGTTTCGCGGCTTCGCGGATCCGGGTGACCTCCTGGTCTACCTGGGCTGCGCTCCACGCGGGAGCATATTCGTTCAGATGGTTGGCGTATTCCATAATAATCGCTGTTTTTACAAAATTAGGAAAAAATATTCATACGCGCGGTTCCCGTCCGTAAATTTTTCCCGTCATACCGGCTATCCTGCAAAAAAAGAGCCTGAACCACCGGGTTCAGGCTCTTTTTATCGGTTGACGGCGATTATTTGTTCAGCGCCTTCAGGTTGATGTCGTTGGCAGCCTTCTGAGCCAGTTTCGGGTTCTTCGAAACGGCGCTCTTCAGCTGGGCCTCTGCGGTCTTCAGGTCACCCTCCTTAACAGCGATAACTGCACGCAGGTAGTCGGCGTCGGCCGAGTTGTCCTTGGAGATAGCCTGCTTGGCGGCAGAAAGGTTGTTGCTCATCACCTGGGCCACGGCCTCGTTGTAACCGTCGAGGTTCTGGGCAGCAGCCTTGTAGTCGCCTTCGGCAGCAGCGATAGCGGCCTTGGCCTGTGCATCGGCAGCCTTGGCATACTTCTTAGCCTCGGCGGTGTTGCCGTTGGCCAGGTTGCCCAGGATGAGGTTCTTGGTGATTTCGCTCGACGAATCCATCTTGGCAGCCTTCTCGAACGATTTGAGCGCAGCAGCCTTGTCGCCTGCCTTGGCCTGTGCGATACCCAGGTTGTTGTAAACGCGGGCGTCGTTGTATTTCTTTGAAGCGGCGGTCAGGATGGCAACCTGCTCCTCGGTACCGTTGGCCAGCGTCTCGGCAGCATAGAGGTACTCCTCCACGGTCAGCTCCTGGCCGTTGCGGAACGCAGCCATGATCTCGGCGTCGGTCTTGCCCTGGATGTCGGTGCTGTTCACGATCTGCGAGCGACGCAGTTCGGGAAGAACCTCCTCTTTGAGTTCGTTGAATACCGAAGACATGTTCTTGATTTCGCTCTCACGCTCTGCGGGCGAGTTGTAGAGGCTCAGCACCTGGAGAATGAGGTTCTTGTCCTTGATGTTCGACTTCTCGACCAGTTCCTTGAAACCGTCCCAGTCCTCACCGTAAGCGGCAGCGTCGATGTCCAGGCCCGAATCCTTCAGCAGCTTGGCAACGACTTTCTTACCGGACTCGCTGCGCGACTTCGACAGTTTGTCGTTGAATTTCACGGGGCCATCGGGCGAAGCATAACCCTTCACGGCGATGTTCTGCGTAGCACGGTCGTTCTGCAGTTTGGCATCTACGTCAGCCTTGAACGCGTCGAGGTTGGCTTTCTTCTCGTTCTTCTTGGTTACGACCGAAGAGTTGATCGCATAGAGCAGATCGGTCTTGTCGACGACGGTGGTCACCTTCTTGTAGTTGTTGGCCATCGGAGCCATCAGGTCGGAGTATTTCAGATCCTTCTGGAGCGTGTTCAGGCCGTAAGCTACGGTCAGGCCGAATTCCTTGGCCAGAGCGGCCTTGGCAGCCTCGTCGTTACCGGCCAGCACGGCAGCCTGCTCCTTGGTCGGGATGGCGCCGGTGTTCAGGTTCACGAGCGTGAATTCCTTGCACTTGCCGCCCGGGCACTTGATCTCGGCGCGGAGCTGCAGGGCGCACTTGTCCATACGGGGATCGTAGGGGAACTCTACGTGCTGCGTGAAATTGCCTCCGTTCTTCTTGTCGATGACCGTGTAGTTCTCGTCGACTTTCGAACCCTGGAGATATTTGGCGGCACCGGCAACCTCGCCACCGTCGAATACGATCACGGGAGTTACTTTGATAACGGCTTTCGCGTTGAAATACTTAACCGGGAACGTAACATTGATGTCAGCGGCAACGATACCGTTGTTCAGCGTCAGAATCTCGGGGGTAACCGTCAGGTTGATGTCATCCCGGTTCTTGGCCATCTTCTTGAAGCAATTACAGCTCGAGAATACCAGTGCGGCAGCTACGAGCACAACGCTCAATTTCATTAGATTTTTCATAATCGGTTAATTTAATGTGTTTATTTAAATGTTTGCCTTTTTATCTGTCTTTCGGCCCTGTTCGTACGGAATTCGCGGTATTGCATCTTCCAACTCCCCAGCCAGAACAACGCAAATATAGAAAACTCTTGGTAATTGTGCAATATTTCAGGCGGAATTTCAGTACTTTCCCGCCCGAAAATATCACATTAGCAGTCGTTTTACTCTTCTTTGCGTTCAGGACGTCCGTGGCGTTCGTGGCGTTCGCCGCGCTCGGGACGCTCGCCACGCGGACGACGCTCCCGCTCCACATAACCCTCGGGCTTGGGCAGCAGCACCTTGCGCGACAATTTGAGCTTGTTGGTCTTCGGATCCATACCGATCAGCTTCACGTCGATCTCATCGCCCTCTTTCAGGCCGGTCTCCTCCATGGTCTCGAAGCGCTTGTAGTCGATTTCCGAGATGTGGAGCAGGGCGTCCTTGCCGGGCATGATCTCGACGAACGCACCGAAGGTGACGATCGAACGGATCTTGCCGTGGTACGTCTCGCCGATCTCCGGGATCGCAACGATGGCCTTGATGCGGTTCAGCGCGCCGTCGAGTGCGGTCTTGTCCTGGCCGAAGATGTCCACGATACCCTTATTGTCGACCTCGGTGATCGTGATGGTCGTACCCGTGGTCTTCTGGATGTCCTGGATGACCTTGCCGCCGGGGCCGATCACGGCACCAATCATATCCTGCGGGATAGTGATCTGTACGATGCGCGGTACGAAAGGCTTGTAGTCCTCGCGCGGTTCGGCGATGCACTCGGTGATCTTGTCGAGGATGTGCAGGCGTCCCTTGCGGGCCTGCTCCAGCGCTGCGGCCAGCACCTCGTACGAGAGGCCGTCGACCTTGATATCCATCTGCGTGGCGGTGATACCGTCCTTGGTACCCGTCACCTTGAAGTCCATGTCGCCCAGGTGGTCTTCGTCGCCCAGGATGTCCGACAGCACGGCCCACTTGCCGCTCTGCGAATCGGAAATCAGCCCCATGGCGATACCCGAGACGGGCTTTTTGAGTTTCACACCGGCGTCCATCAGGGCCAGCGTGCCGGCGCAGACGGTAGCCATCGACGACGAACCGTTCGACTCGAGGATGTCCGATACGATACGCACGGCGTAGGGGTTCTCCTCACCCAGCGGAACCATCGGTTTCAGGGCACGCCATGCCAGGTGGCCGTGGCCGATCTCGCGGCGGCTCAGGCCGCGTGCGGCCTTGGCCTCGCCCGTCGAGAAGGGCGGGAAGTTATAGTGCAGCACGAACTGCTCGGTACCCTGTACCAGCACTTCGTCCTTGACTTTTTCGTCGAGTTTCGTACCGAGCGTAACGCTGGTCAGCGACTGCGTTTCACCGCGCGTGAAGATCGCCGAGCCGTGGGCTGCGGGCAGGTAGCCCACCTCGCACCAGATCGGACGGATCTCATCGGTCTTGCGGCCGTCGAGGCGCTTGCCCTCGTCGAGGATCATGTTGCGCATGGCCTTTTTCTGCACGTCGTCGTGGAAATATTTGTGGATCAGCGGGGCTTTCTCCGCCAGTTCCTCCTCGCTGTAACGCGCTGCGAACTCGGCCTCGAGGGCGTTGAACTTTTCCTCGCGCTCGTGCTTCATCGTGCCGCTCGTGGCGATGGCGTAAGCCTTGTCGTAAAGCTCGCTGATAATCGTCTGGCGCAGCTGTTCGTCGTTGACCTCATGGCAGTAGGTGCGTTTCACGTCCTTGCCCAGTTCTTTCGCGAGTTCGATCTGTACGGCGCAGTGCTTCTTGATCTCCTCGTGTGCGAACTTGATGGCCCCAAGCATCACCTCCTCGGAAACCTCCTTCATCTCGCCTTCGACCATCAGGATGTTGTCGATCGTACCGCCGACCATGATGTCGAGGTCGACCTTGCCCATCTCCGAATAGTTGGGGTTGATGACGTAGTTGCCGTCGATGCGAGCCACGCGAACCTCCGAAATGGGGCCGCCGAAGGGGATGTCCGAAACGGCGAGGGCGGCCGAAGCCGCCAGGCCCGCCAGGGCGTCGGGCTGGATATCCTTATCCGCCGAGATGAGGTTCACCGTTACGTAAACCTCGGCGTGGTAATCTGCGGGGAACAGGGGGCGGAGGGCTCGGTCGATCAGGCGCGCGACGAGCACTTCGCTGTCGTTGGCCTTGCCTTCGCGCTTCATGAAGCCTCCGGGGTAGCGTCCGCAGGCGGCGTACTTCTCTTTGTACTCCACCTGGAGGGGCATGAAATCGGTGTCGGGTTTTGCGTCCTTGGCGGCCACCACGGTACCCAGGAGCATCGTATCTCCCATCTTGACTACCACGGAGCCGTCGGCCTGCTTGGCCAGTTTGCCCGTTTCGATCTCGATCTGGCGTCCGTCGGCCAGCGTGATGATCTTGCGGACTGCGTTGTACAGCTTCTTTTCTTCCATAAAAATCTAAACCTATAATGTTTTTCGAATCGTTGTCCTTTACGAAAATGAAGGCAACCCCTCGTTGGGAATTGCCCTCATTTCTCCCTCGCGGATTATCGGCGGAGGTTGAGCGTCTTGACGATGGCGCGGTAGCGCTCGATGTCGACCTCTTTCAGATACTCCAGCAACGCGCGGCGCTTACCGACCAGGCGCAGCAGTGCGCGCTGGGTTCCGAAGTCGTGTTTGTTGCTCTTGAGGTGTTCTGTAAGGTGGCTGATACGGTACGAAAACAACGCGATCTGGCTCTCGGGCGAACCCGTGTCGGTGTTAGACTTGCCGTACTGGCCGAAAAGCTCCTGCTTTTTCTCTGCTGTTAAATAAGCCATTTTTGAAAGTTTATTTAAATTCCACTCTACGACGCATCCCCCTTACCGTGGATAACGCCAGAGCGTCCGGCAAAGTTACGAAATAATTGACAATTAAGCATGGCAAATGAAAAATTATTTACCTTTTTTACACGGATTTATCGCCTTAAACTCCGGAAAATACTATTTTTGCGGCAAAACAAGTCTACGTTATGGTAAAGACGCTTATTTTCGCACTCCTCGCGACGATGTGCGCAACCTTCCTGTGGGGCTGCGGCGGCAAGGTTTCCTATACGACCGTCGACGGGACGATGCTCGGCACGACGCTGCACGTGGTGGCCGACGTGCAGGGCACTTCGCCGCAGGAGCTCTACGCCGCCGTCATGGCGCTCGACCGGGAGGCCAAGGCCTCGATGTCGATCTTCGACCCGGCGTCGCTGCTGAGCCGCCTGAACCGCAACCAGACCGACAGCGTCGACCGCCATATCGCCTTCAACCTCCGCCTGGCCGACAGCATCAGCTCGCTGAGCGACGGCCGTTACGACGTGACCGTCAAACCGCTCGTCGAGGCGTGGGGCTTCGCCGGGAAAGAGGCGCAGGAGAACCCGAACGTCGATTCGATCCTTGCGTTCGTGGGCCGTCAAAAGGTGCGCATCGAAAACGGCCGCCTGATAAAGGACGATCCCCGTGTGCAGCTGGATTTCAATTCGATCGCCAAAGGATATACCGTCGACCTGCTCGCGCAGCTCGTCGAATCGTTCGGCGCCAGGAACTACATCGTCGACATCGGCGGCGAAGTCCGCTGCAAGGGCGTCAACCGGCAGGGGAATCCGTGGCGCATCGGCATCGAGACCCCGTTCGACGGCAACATGTCGAACGGCGAATACCTCCAGCGGCGTATCGGGATGACCGAAGGCGGCCTGGCCACCTCGGGCAATTACCGCCGTTTCTACCTCGATGCCAAAGGCAACAAGATCGCCCACACGATCGACCCCCGCACGGGGCGCAGCGCCGTTTCGCGCCTGCTGTCGGTGACGGTCGCGGCTCCGACCTGCGCCGAGGCCGACGCTCTGGGAACCATGTTCCTGGCGATGGGGGCCGACGATGCGCTGGCCGCGGCGAAGTCCATGCCCCGGATGAAGGTCTATTTCATCCTCGCCGACGGCGCGGATGGCTATGAAGAGTATGTTTCGCCCGCCATGAAGGCGGCAATCATGCAATAACCGATTTATGAAAAGCGCAGTTTTCCTCTACAACACCCAATCCGGCAAGTGCAAGATCGGCCACTGTACCGATAGCATCTGCACCGTATTCCGGGCTTACGGCTACGAGATTACCCCGCAGCCGATCGACTTCGAAGCCAATCCCTTCGACGGCAACGAGCAGATCGATCTGATGGTCGTGGCCGGCGGCGACGGCACGGTCAACTATGTGGTCAACTCCATGAAAAGCAAGGGGCTGGATATCCCCTTGGGGGTAATCCCCGCAGGTACGGCCAACGATTTCGCCGGGGCGCTCGGCATGTCGCACAAACCGCTCGAAGCAGCAAGGCAGATTGCCTCGGGCGCCATCGACCGGGTGGATTGCGGCTGTGTGAACGGCCTCTACTTCGTCAATATTTTCAGCTTCGGCATCTTTACCACCACCTCGCAGCGTACGCCCGACGAACGCAAGCACAAAATCGGCAAGCTGGCCTATATCATCGAAGGGGTCAAGGAGTTCCGGGCGATGCACGCCGTGCCGCTCCAGGTCGTGGCCGACGGCGAGGCGTTCGATTTCAATTCGCTCATGGTGCTGGTTTTCAACGGCGAAACCGCCGGGGGATTCCGCCTTGCGCGCCGGTCGTCGATCAAGGACGGCCTGTTCGACTGCCTGATGCTCGAAAAGAAGAATTTCCTGCGTTCGACGCTGGCCATGGGACGCTACCTGTTGGGCGGAAACCCCAAGATAGTCCGCCACTTGCGGGCCCGGGCTCTGGATATCGTCTCGACACTCAACGAACCTACGGACGTCGACGGCCAGAAGGGTGCCGAATTTCCGCTGCATATCGAGTGTATCGCCGGCGGCCTGCGTGTGATGTGCCCCCGCGAGGAGGGGAAATAAAGGCGGGACAAAATCCGGCCGCGGACATTGCGTTTCCTTTGTTTTTTGCACGAGATATTGCATTTGCGTATGAAAAATGTTACATTTGTCCGAAATACCACGACGATATGGCGGATACTATCAAAACGGCAAAGGCGATAAGGGAGAGCGGAAGGGAGAACTTGCGTAAGGTTTCGATCTCCCGTATCAAAAAGGAGATGAACGATGTGTTCTATCTCTCCGACGACCTGGTAATCACAACGCTTTCTGCACAGAACAATACGACGGCCGAGTACCCGGCTTCGATCGACGGTTTTTCGGCCATCATCATGATGACAGGCGAGGCGACCGTGTCGATCGACATGCAGAATTACAGTGTCAAACCCAATACGATCGTCTTTTTCAATCCCGACAGCATCATCCGCACGGTGAAATGTTCGGCGAACGCCGCAGCCTATTTCCTCGCCTTCTCCAAGTCGTTCGTCAACGAAATCCAGATAGACCTTTCTACCTCGCTGCCGGTCTACATGCGCTTCGGGAAAGCCCCCGTGCTGGAAGTCGCGCCGCAGGACGTGGATGAGATACGCCAGTTGTTCCAACTGATCAAAACCATGCTGCGCAGCGACAAGGAGCGTTACCGCCACGAGATCATCCGCACGCTCTTTACCACGGCGTTCTACATCATCACCGAGATTAACCAGCGCGAGCAGCCCGGCGGAATCAAACAGGGGCGCTGCGAAGTACTTTTCGACGAATTCATGTCCCTGTTACAACAGTACAACAAGCGGGAACGCAACGTGAGTTTCTATGCCAAACAGTTGAATATCACGCCTAAATACCTTTCATCGGTCGTCAAGGAAGTCAGCGGGAAAACTGCTGCGCGCTGGATCGACGAGTCGGTGATCCTCGAGGCCAAAGCGTTGCTGAAATACTCGGGAATGAGTATCCAGGAAATCGCTTACCACCTCAATTTCTCGACCCAGTCGTTCTTCGGCAAATACTTCAAGCAGCATACCGGCACAAGCCCCTCGCGCTACAAGCGCAAAGGCTGATCGGCATGCGCGGCCACAGGATGAATCCCTCTCCCGAAGAGGGATTTTTCTTGTGCCTTTTCCCGACGGGGAATAAGGCCGGATTTATTATTGCATATCAATCGCATAGGACATATGTTGCCGGGGCAACGGGGCTTTTTCCGCCCCTTAATTTGTAAACCATAGCGTAAACCGGAAAAAAGATGAAAATTGCAAAAGCTACCATTACCGCGCTCCTTTACACCTCCAAGACCCTTGCCAACGGCGAACACCCCGTCATGATCCGGGTCTGTTACAACGGCAAACGTAAATACAAGAGTACGGGGCTCTCCTGCCCCGCAAAACTCTGGAATACGGCGAAACAGGAAGTACGCGGACGCCATCCCCTTTCGATGAATATGAACGCCCTTATCGAATCGGAACTGATGTGCCTGAAAAACAAGGTGCTGGATTACGAACGGCAGGGCATGGCCTATTCGGTGCAGAGCCTGCTCGAGGCTTCGGGGCGGAAACCGCCGTCGCGCAAAACGCTGGACGACCTGTTCGAAGAACGCATCGCCTATTTCAGGGACTCCATGCAGAAACACAATACGGCGGCCGGCTACCAGACGCTGCGGCATATTATCGGACGGTATTCCCAGAACCGGACGGTCGAGCTGTTCGACGTGGACAAGGCCTGGCTGCAGGATTTCGAACAGCACCTCCATACGCGCTACGCCGACACGAGCATAAAACGCTTCTTCAGCGCATTCAAGGCGCTGATGAATTACGCCTGCCAAAGCGGCCAACTGGCCGTAAGTCCGTTCCACGGGTTCCGCCTTAGCCGGAGGCTCGATGTCAGGACGGCCAAGCGGGCGCTGGAAACCGGGGAACTGGAGGCGATCGTACGTTACTACCTCGACACCTATTATTATAAGACGAACCGAAAGCCCGATGTAAAAACGATGCAGCGACGCTACTGGCGCAGCCGTGTGTATGGGGCGGACGGCACCGTCAGGCAGGCCGCGATCGATGCCGAACAGTTTTCGCTCGCGCTGTTTATCTGCTCCTATATCTTCCAGGGGCTTGCCCTGGTCGACCTCGCCCGGCTGAAGTGGAAGGATATGGTCTGCATCGAAATTCCTGACAAGGAGAAATACGACCGGGATCGTACGACATACGGCCTGCGATATGCCGAGGTGCACAAGGCCACAGCCACGTTCTACGAAATCAACCTCGTCCGTGCCAAGACGCAACACCCGACACGGGTGCTGGTCGAACGGTCGGTGGCATGGCCCTACATGGTGCCGTTCTTAGGGCCGGGAAAGGCGCGGGGCAACGATTTCGTCTTTCCGATTTACTTCGACGAAGACCCTGTGCATCAGTTCGAGCGGATCACCTATGCGAACAACGTGATAAACCAAAGCCTGCAACGGGTTGCCAAACGCATCGGCCTCACGCGGAAAGTCACCTTCTATGCGGCACGCCATACCTATGCGTCCAGGCTCTACCATGCCGACGTTCCCCTGCCCCTGATCGCTCAGAACATGGGACGCAACCCCGCGGAGATCGAGACCTACCTCAAGGAGTTCGACACCGACAAGATTATCAGCGCCAACAAACGCATCTGGCAAATCCCCCGGACAGAACCGCTCGAAATGAATACCGGCGGATTGTAAACCGTCCTGTCAACCGGCTATTTCTTACTGTCATTAACAGACTGATAAACAAGGTCAAAATAATTATCCGCACTGTTCCTCACGGGAACATTGTTAGCCGGTGTCGGTTGTAAAGACTACGACGACGACATCAAGGAAATCAACAACAAAATCGAAGGCCTCGAGACGGGCAAGCTTGCCTCGCTTGAGGAACAACTCAACTCCCTAAAGGTTACAATCAGTACGCTGGAGCAGGCCGACAAGGATCTTCAGCAAAAAATCAACGAACAGGAAAAGGCCATTTCTTCCGCCACAGGTGATATCGAGCAGCTTGAAAAAGAACTCGAAAAAGCAGTTAAAGCCCATGAAAGCTTGCAAACCAATATTGATAATCTGAAGAAATATTGCGACGGGGCTTTCCTCAAGACAGCAGATGCTGCCAAAACCTATGCGACAATCGCCAGTGTTGCAGATGCCGTAGCTCTTGCAAAGAACTTGAAAGTCTACAACACCGATGCAGCCATCAAGAAGGCCATCGACGATGCTGTAGCTGCTGCTGTAAATGCAAACGGAGCAGCTTTCCAGGCAGCTTTCGACACGCGTTTCACATCGGCACTCGATGCAGCGCTTTCGTCCGAGGCTGGTAAGGAAGGTAAGATCTACCAGGCTATCACGGCTGCCATTTCGCAATACGATGGTAAAATGCACCAGTGCCTGACCGACGCCTTGGCAGAAAACGGTGTTATAACCAATGCTATTGCCGATGCCATTGCCGATGCGAAAACAGATTTGACGGCAGAGTTGCAAAAATGGGTATCGGGACGTCTGACCAGTGTAACGCTGATTCCCGATCTGTATGAAAACGGCATTGAGACGATCGAAGTCAACTCGTTACGCTACAAGAAAATGAAGGTCAATACCTCTACGGAAACGGCCGCTGTTACTCCTGCTACCGAAAAGTATTGGTATATTTCCGAAAAAGCTACACCCGTTCGCTACCACGTTTCGCCTTCGGTCGTTACCAACAGCGATATCGAGACTCCTTCGTTCGTGTTCGAACAGGCTGTTTCGCGTTCCGCCGTCGGCAGCACGCTCCTGTCCGTCGTTTCCAACACATGGTCGACCGAGGCCGGCAGTGCATGGAACATCAAGAGCAACGAACTGACAGTCAACACACGTCGTGTTGCCGGTTATGGTCTTGTAAAGCCTGCTCCCGAAAATAATATCTATACGGCAGCATTGAAGGTGCCTATCGCGGAGAAATGGCTGGAAGACGATGCCGACGATACGTTCATTTATTCCGACTATACGAAACTGAGCGAATATATCTATGATGTTAAGATCGCAGCCCTGCGCGATGACGGGGAAGGAATTGCCAAGTACAGCGATACGGACAGCAAACATTATCATTTCTACGAGACGTATAAGAAGGCAACAGACTTGGTGGCATCGAAGCCGGCTGCGACTTGCGATTACGACGAAACGATCGACCTGTTGACCCTGGTTACCGGTTGTGCAACCAATGCAGAGGGAGCTAAGGCCCGTGAAATCAATAAGGCAGCTCTTGCTGTTGCGGGTTTGGAATTCCGTTTCGCAGTGCCGACAGTCCCGTTCAAACGCGGCGAAAACGAAGCCGACAACCAGAAGTACATCAAACTGAACGGCTCGGTTGCAACCCCCGTTACCCCGGAAGGAACCGAGAATAACCAGGCAGCCATCGGTAAAACCCCCGTTGTACGCGTCGAATTGTGGGATGCAAAACGCAATGAGATCGTAGACGTAAAATGGCTCCAGCTCAAATGGACACAAAAGACCTTCAGCTTCCCGATCGACAAGATCTATACGAAACTGGGTTGCAGCTATACCTATAAGTTCCTTTGGGATGATATGAACAAGCATATCCTCGAGAAGATGGGCGAGAGCGGCATGTCGCAGGCCGATTTCGTGAATACTTATAAAGTCGCAGGTATCAGCACGACCGACAAATGGACGGAGCGCAACAATAATACCGGTTTAGGCAAGGTCGTTACGGACAAGACCTCCGACGATTACAAGAACGGCAATTACGAAATGTGGTATGGACTCGATGCCAATGCCGCAGAGTCGACACCCGCGTTCGAATGGCACCTGACGGCCGACCAGATCGGTAAGATTATCGACCTGGACGGGAAGCTGCTCAGCAAGTACAAGGACGGTAAGGATATGTTCGTTACGATCAATCTGGTACGCAAGGACGGCAACGTAGACGGCGGTCTGACGATCACCTTCGGTGTAAACTTCACCGTCGAGCTGAAGGCTACGGTTACGAAGAATACCGCATGGTGGCACTCCGACTACGCAGGCAACGCGAACAAGAGTGTCAAGGTCACGCCGATCCACATTAACACGGCCAACCCGGAATACCGCAACGGAACTGTCGATAAGTTGGTTAACTATGAGTTCGACCTGACAAGCGCATTTACCGACAAGAAGCCGCTCGCCAATATGAACAACTGCGCCGTATGGGATATTCAGTTCTCCAAAACGCAGCCAGTTACGGACTTCAAGGTTAACTTTAACCCTGCAACCGCCGAACCCCAGGTAGAGCACAACAACGACGATTACGGCTATGTGCTGCAATCGAAGACCCTCAGCGGTAATGCTTCGAGAATCCAGTTCAACGGCTCTCAGACGCAGAATGCATGGTTCGGTATAGACAACGGCAAGTCGGTCGCATCCGAGATATCCGTATTCGTGGGTGAAAATACAGCCGGCTATGCACTGCTCGGCCAGCGTGCGAACGCGAAGATTTGGGGCTCAATCAACCCGAAGAACATCTATCTGGTCGAAACGTTCGAACTTTCCTACGTTGCCCCGCTCAAGTTCGTGAACGACCTGGGTGTCGTAGAGCTTCCCTATGCAGCTGAAGGACAGACTATCGATTGCGCAGAGGCTATTTCGATCCGAGACTTCCAGAACTACCTCGTAGCTGCAAAAGCCCCGGTAGCAGCGCAAGGTGAGGATGAATATGCTCCCGAACGCTACAAGTACTACGATGTCAAGACCGCTCAATGGAACTTTGCCGAAGCAGTTGTCAATCAGGCTGTCGACGCGCAGGGCAATATTTCGGCTGTCAGCATCGAGGGTATCACTGCCGACAACTACGCAACCGAGGTTGCCAAGAGAAAGCTTTATAGCGCCAACTCGTTCTTCAAGATGCCTTCGGGTCAGAACTGCTTTGAGACGAATGCCCAGGATGCTACGAAACTCGATTTCCACAGCCTGCTTGGTAACGACCTCGGCAAAGAGGTATCGGTACTGATTCCCGTATCGGTTCAGCACAAGTACGGCGTCGCCAAGACCCTCATTCAGGTCAAGGTCAAACCGGTTGTTCTTGACTAAGACATCTTTCCCGCGGAATCCGGCGCTGCCTCACAGCAGCGCCGGGAACCCGGAAACATACCCCAAGGCAGGAGTCGCACATCCCCAAAGTTTTTTGGTAACAACAACTCCCACTTTTCAAGTAAAACTCCTGCCTGCGGCAGACCGAAGAGGCGCGGTCTGCCGCTTTTTTTGTGCCCGGAAGTTCCGCGGAACTCTTCCGATCTTCCTCTCGCGGGCATCACGCGCGGCAGGCGGCCCGCAATGACCGACCCTGTCCTAATATCCGCTCGCGCCCGACCCGGCAGTGTTTCTACAATCACGCAACGGCCCAATACGAATGCACACCACTCAACCGACAAACACGCCGTACGTATATCCCGACATACATTCCGCCCCGCATAACGCCGGACAGCCGACTCCGGATACCGACAGCACGGAAGCGGCGCCCGCAGCGGAAAATTTGATTTTGAGCCGGCGTTGTATTATCTTTGCATCAGGACACCAAAACCATCCGAGACAATGAAACGATACATAGCGACACTCCTGCTCCTCGCCATCTGCGCCTCTACACAGGCCCGCGAGGTATTCCCCCTGAACGAGGGATGGCGTTTCTTCTTCAAGTCGGAGAACAGCAGCGACAACGCCCGGCATGTTACGCTGCCCCACACCTGGAATACAGATACGGGAGGCACCGGATATTTCCTCGAAACAACGGCCAACTACCAGAACGACATGTATATCCCGGCCGAATGGGCGACCAAACGGTTATTCGTGAAATTCTACGGCGTGCAAAGCGTGGCCGACGTCTTCGTCAACGGCTACTATGTCGGCGGGCACAAGGGCGGAGGTACGGCTTTTGCGCTCGAAATCACCGACAAGATACGGTTCGGTTCCGACAATGCGCTGCTGGTCGTCGTCAGCAACAATTACTGCGACGACGTGCTTCCCACCTCGACGGACATGAATCTCTACGGAGGCATTTACCGTGAAGCGGAGCTGATCCTTACGGAAAAAACAGCCGTATCACCCCTCTACCTCGGCTCGGACGGCATACTGGTGCGCCAGAACTCGGTCAGCGACGAGCGGGTCGAAGGCGAAGCGGAGATCCATCTGGTTACCGGCGGGGAGAACAGTTGCGTCCTGACGCTCGACATCACGGCGCCCGACGGCAGCCGCGTATTTTCCAAACGACAGAAAACGCGCATCGACGGGAAACCCGTCACGATTCCCTTCTCGGTCGACGCCCCGCAGTTGTGGAGTCCCGCCAACCCGGCCCTCTACCGGGTATCGGTAAGCATCGGCGACGCGACCGTCACCGACAGCGTCGCTGTGCGCACGGGCTTCCGCAGCATCGTAGCCACCCCGGCGGGCGGCTTTGCGGTCAACGGCAGCCGCATCCCGATACACGGCGTAACGCTCTACCACGACAACGCCATCTCGGGCGGCGCACTCATCGCGCCCGACTATGAGGCTGACCTCGGCCAGATCCGCACCCTCGGGGCGAACGCCCTGCGTTCGGCCGTGATGCCCCATGCGCAATACCTCTACGACCGTTGTGACGAGCTGGGCATGCTGGTATGGGTCGATGCGCCGTTCCACCGCTCCTCGTTCCTGGGCGACGTGGCCTACTACGCCACCCCGCAGTTCGAACAGAACGGCCTGCAACAGTTGCAGGAGATCATTGCCCAAAACTACAACCACCCCTCGGTGGTGATGTGGGGTATCTTTTCGCGGCTTTGGACGCGCGGCAACGACGTAACGCCTTACCTGGGCAAGCTCAACGCGGCGGCACACGCCCTCGACCCTTCGCGTCCCACGGTGGCCTGCAGCGACCAGGACGGCAATATCAACTTCATCACCGACCTGATCGTCTGGCGACAGGACGTAGGCTGGCGCAAAGGCACGACGGACGACGTGACCGTATGGCGCGACCAGTTGCAGAAAGGGTGGTCACACCTCCGCTCGGGAATCTGTTACGGGGGCAGCGGCTTCATCGGACACAAAAGCTATACGGCACAGGCGGCACCCCGCGCGAACTGGATGCCCGAGGAGCGTCAGACTCACTTCCACGAGCAGTATGCCAAAAACCTCCAGAACGACTCGCTTTTCTGGGGGACATGGATCAACAACATGTTCGACTACGGTTCGGTACGCCGGCCTTACGGGGTGAACGGCGCCGGTCTCGTGACCATCGACCGCCGCGAGCGCAAGGATGCGTTCTACCTCTATAAGGCTCTGTGGAACAAGGAGGAACCGACACTGCACATCACAGACAAGCGGCGGACGCTGCGCGACGGCGAACGGCAGGCATTCCATATCTATTCGTCGGCCGGTGCCCCCACGCTGCTCGCAGGGGCCGACACGCTGGCCGTGACGGAATACGCCACGTGCCAGTACCGCACGGATTCGGTGTCGCTGCGGGGCACGGTCGAAATCAAGGCCATCGCCGGGCCGTTGCGCGACAGCGTGACGCTCAGAGTCGGCAACGTCTTAAAACCGAAACAGCTTCAGGGCCCTCGGCGAACAGTAAATCCGCAACCGACAAATTAGGCTGGAAAGGCATACGATCGGAGAAGACCTGCACATAGGGCTCGGCAATGAACGCCGGGCCCTCATTGCGCCGTTTGGGACGCAGGTCGGTGTCGCCCGCGGCGGCAGCGACATACGCCTGGGAGAACTCCGGCATGGGAACGCGCAGCAGGGAGCAGAGCCGACCGAGCAGTTCGGCATTGTAATCGGCCAGGAATCCGTATTCCCGGCGGTAGAAAGGTTCGAAATATTCAGCGTAAAAATCGAAATAGGGCGACCCTTTGTAGGAGGCGACCAACGCCCCCCAGTGCTGGTGCTGCCAGCGTTTCGAATAGTCGATCCGCACGTCGCGTACGGGCTGGCGGGGACGGTTGGCATGACACACGTGGACGGTCAGCTCCATCACCCCATCCGTAGCGAGGATACGGGCGCGGTTGCGCTCCGAGCGCTTCACGAAATGCTCGCCCAGGTCGACGACGCACCCGCCGCACAACAAGTGCGCGAAGTACTCGACCGAGGGCAGGTATGCGAGCGGCAGGATCGTCATGGCTCCACCCACTCGCCGTCGGCCTTGATCAGTTCCACGAGGCGGTCGAGCGCCTCTTCCTGCGGGATGTTGCGTGCCACGACCGTGCGCCCCTTGTAGAGCGTGATGCGGCCGGGTACGGCACCCACGTACCCGTAGTCGGCATCGGCCATCTCGCCAGGGCCGTTGACGATGCATCCCATGACGCCGATCTTGAGGTTCGAAAGGTGCGACGTGCGCGATTTGATGTCGGCGAGGGTCTTTTCGATGTCGTAAAGCGTGCGACCGCAACTCGGGCAGGCGATGTACTCGGTGTGCGAGAACCGCACGCGCGCCGCCTGCAGGATCATCAGCTCGATTTCGCGCACCTGCTCTTCGGCAAATCCCGGCGCGTCGATCCAGATGCCGTCGGCCAGCCCGTCGAGCAGCAGCACCCCCAGGTCGGCGGCAGCCTTCACGGCCAATGTCTCCAGCGAGGTCTCCTCGTAACGGCGTTTCACGACGACCGGTTCGGGGGTATCGAGGTTCAGGATCGCGGCGCGCAGCTCGGCCGTGGGATTGCCCGACACGGCCTCGATTACGCGGAAGCCGTCGAGCGGCTCGCTGTGCACGACCGGCACCTGTATATTCGTACGGCGGCGGTACTCGGTCGGGGAGTAACGCTCGGGATGCAGCACGGGAAATATCCCGGGGCGCTCCGCGAAGTGCCTTACCAGCAGTTCCGCCACGGGAATTTCGTGCTCCGGGGCCTCGGTCAGCGATACGCGGATCGTGTCGCCGATGCCGTCGCAGAGCAGCGCCCCGATACCTACGGCGCTCTTGATACGCCCCTCGATGCCGCTGCCGGCCTCGGTGACGCCCAAGTGGATCGGATAGTGCATATCCTCGGCATCCATCGCCGCGACCAGCAGCCGGTAAGCGGCGACCATGACGCGCGTGTTGCTCGACTTCATCGACACGACGACCTGGTCGAATCCGTGCGCCTTGCAGACACGCAGGAACTCCATGGCCGAGACGACCATGCCCTGCGGCGTATCTCCCCACTGGTCGAAGACACGTTTGGCGAGCGACCCGTGGTTGACGCCGATGCGCAGGGCGACGCCCCGCTCGCGGCAGCGGGCGATCAACTCCTCCAGCTCCCCGCGATCCGTGCGGTAATTGCCCGGGTTGATGCGCACCTTGTCGACATATTGCGCGGCAATGGCGGCCACCTCGGGCAGGAAGTGGATGTCGGCCACGACGGCCGTATCGAAGCCCTCGTCGCGCAGACGGCGGACGATGCGGGCAAGGTTCTCGCCCTCGCGCCGCCCCTGTGCCGTAAGGCGCACGATCTTTCCCCCGGCGCGGTCGATCCGTTCGATCTGCGCCACGCTGGCTTCGGTATCGTTGGTGTCGGTGTTGGTCATCGACTGCACGGCGACCGGGTGCCCGCCGCCGATCACGACCCGCCCGATGCGCACCTCGCAACTCGGGCGGCGACTGTATTCCGAAAGATTCATCTCTTCTGCGATTGTGATGCAAAGATAAAGATAATCCGCGATTTTGCGAATTCCGATTTATTCCCTATATTTCGGATAGCAACCACAATCCCGCTCCCGCCATGAAAAAACGCATCAAAAAACGCCTGTCTTTCCTGTTGCTGACACTGCTCGGGTTCTCTACGGCCTGCGAAAAACAGAAAAACGGAGAACCACCGACCGCCATGTACGGAACGCCGCACGTAAATATCTGGGTCGGCGGCAAGGTAACCGACAAAACCGGCACCCCGATACCCGGGATCGAGGTGCGTCAACAAAACAGCTCCTATAAGGCACAGACCGGGGACGACGGTTGCTACGAACTTCCCGGACAATTATTCTCCATTGAAACGACGGCGGACATCCTGTTTACCGACACCGACGGCCCGTCCAACGGCGGGGAGTTCGCAGCACAATCCGTTCCGGTCGAATTCACCGAAGCCGACCGCGTCTCGGAAGCCGAGGGATGGTGCGGGGGCAGTTTCGCCCACACCGGTGTCGACGTCACGCTGGAGGAGGACGCGCAGGAATAGCCCGGAATAGCCCGCGGCAACACCCGGCAAAAGGAATAACGCCCTGTGCGCGATACGGATTTCCTGTTTTTTCGTATATTTGTCGTGTGGACTACCTGGACAACGACATAAAATTCGTAGGCGGCGTCGGCGAAGCCCGCGCCCGGCTTCTGGACAAGGAGCTGGGCATCCGTACGCTGGGCGACATGCTGCGTCACTACCCGTTCCGCTATATCGACCGCACGAAAGTCTACCGCATCGCCGAGATCACCGACGATGCGCCCACCCTGCTCCAGTTCCGTGCCCGCGTGACGGGCGTAGCCTATGCCGGCACGGGCCGCAAACGCCGCTTCACGGCCTATGTCTCCGACCCCACGGGGTCGGCCGAACTGGTCTGGTTCCAAGGTATCAAATGGATCGAAAAACGGGTCGAAGTGGGACGCGAATACCTCATTTTCGGACGGCCATCGTTCTACCGCGGCGAATTGTCGATGGCGCACCCCGAGCTGGAAACCATGGAGCAGGCGCTCTCGCGCAAGGCCGAAAGCGGCATGCAGGGCATCTATCCCTCGACCGAGAAACTTTCGAACGTACTCGGCGCCAAGGGCATGTACCAGATCATCTGCAACACATGGGCGCTGGCCAAAGACCATATCCCCGACTACATGCCCGACGAGGTGCGAACCCGCTACGGGCTGATACCGCTGCGTGACGCCTACTACAACATCCATTTTCCGCAGTCGCCCGAACTGCTGCGGCAGGCACAGTACAGGCTGAAATTCGACGAACTGCTGGGCATCCAGCTCAACGTCCAGTCGCGCCGTACGGAACGTCTGGCCAAAAACAACGGCTTCCTGTTCATGAAGGTCGGGGACGTCTTCAACACCTTCTACAACGAAAAGCTACCGTTCCCGCTCACCGGGGCGCAGAAACGGGTCATCAGGGAGATCCGGCAGGACACCGTCACGGGCTACCAGATGAACCGCCTGTTGCAGGGCGACGTCGGCAGCGGCAAGACCCTCGTGGCGCTGATGTCGATGCTGCTGGCCGTGGACAACGGCTACCAAGCCTGCATGATGGCGCCCACCGAGATCCTCGCCCGCCAGCATTTCGCCACCATCACGCGTATGCTCGACGGCATGGGGGTGAAGGTCGCCATCCTCACCGGCGCCTCGAAGGCCAGGGAGCGCCGGCTGGCGCTCGAAGGGATCGCCTCGGGCGAGGTGCACATCCTGATCGGCACGCACGCCCTGATCGAAGACCGCGTGCAGTTCGCCAACCTGGGGTTCGTGGTGATCGACGAGCAGCACCGCTTCGGCGTGGAGCAACGCGCCCGGCTCTGGACGAAGAACGAGCAGCCGCCGCACATCCTCGTGATGACCGCCACGCCGATCCCCCGCACGCTGGCCATGACCCTCTACGGCGACCTCGACGTCTCGGTGATCGACGAGCTTCCGCCGGGACGACGGCCGATCAAGACCGTACATTACACCGATGCGGCGCGGCTGCGCCTGTTCGGCTTCATGAAGCAGGAGATCGCCAAGGGACGGCAGGTCTATGTCGTATATCCGCTCATCAAGGAGTCCGAGGCCATGGATTACAAAGACCTCACCGACGGCTACGAAGCCATATCGCGCGATTTCCCGCTGCCGGAGTATGTCACCACGATTTGCCACGGCAAGATGAAACCCGCCGACAAGGAGGAGTCGATGCGCCAGTTCAAGTCGGGCGAGGCCGATATCATGGTCGCCACGTCGGTCATCGAAGTGGGCGTCGACGTGCCGAACGCCACGGTCATGGTCATCGAATCGGCCGAGCGGTTCGGGCTCTCGCAGCTGCACCAGTTGCGCGGGCGCGTAGGTCGGGGCGGCGAACAATCCTACTGCATCCTGATGTCGGGCGAAAAGCTCTCGAAGGAGTCCCGGGCACGCCTCGACGCCATGTGCGAAACCAACGACGGATTCCGCCTGGCAGAGCTCGACCTCAAACTGCGGGGTGCGGGCGACATCAACGGCACGCTCCAGAGCGGCATGGCGTTTGATCTGAAGATCGCCAACCCCACGCTCGACGTCCAGATACTCACCGTCTCGCGCGAGGCAGCGGCCGGTATCCTCTCCGGCGACCGCGGCCTCTCCCTGCCTGAGCACCGCGGCCTCAGGGAGTTAAGACGGCGCTATTCGGGACGCGAAGAGATTGATTTTTCCATGATTTCGTAATATTTCATACCCGCAGACCGTTTACCCATTAAAAACCCTTTTCCCATGAAACGATTGTTATTCACGATATTGTTATTCACCGCCGCGCTGCCTGCCGCAGCCCAGCTCTACCACCCGGGCGAGCAGCTTTTCTACCGCGTCAGCTACAAGGCCAAGATGTTCCCCAATACCGAAGTCGGCGCCGTGGAGGTCAAGACCTCCGAGGTGCAGCTCGACGACCGGAAGTTCTACAAGGTCGAGGGCATCGGCCGCACGCTGCCCACCTACCGCTGGTTCTTCAACCTCGAAGACATCTACACGGTATGGATCAGCCCCGAGACGCTGCGCCCGGTACGTTTCGAAAGTGACATCAAGGAGGGCGACTACACGTTCCAGAGCTATTACACCTACGACTGGGACAACAGCCAGGTGCATACCCGGTGGCGGCGGCGCCAACGGCCTTTCGAGGAGAAAACCATGCCCCTGACCCCGGGGAGCATGGATGCCATCGCGCTTTTCTTCACCATGCGCTCGGCCAATGCCGAGGATTTCAAACCCGGTGAGCCCGCAACCCTCCAGATGGTATTGCAGGACACGATCCGGCACCTGAATTACAGGTACATAAGCCGCGAAACGAAGAAGATTCGCAACATGGGACGCTTCAAGACCCTGAAGTTCGAATGCCAGCTGGGCACCTCCGAAGGGTTCTCCTTCACCGACGGCACGGTCTTCACGCTATGGATCTCGGACGACGAGAACAAAATCCCGCTTTACATCGAGTCGCCCGTCCGCGTAGGCAGCATCAATGCCTATATTTCGGGCTACAAGGGGCTTAAATACCCGATGACGAGCCTCATAAAATAAAAATTTTGTTATCTTTGCCTCAGGATAACCCTGACCCGGCGAACAATCAGGTAAATTCGACACTGAAAAACTGTTTTTATGGAAGAAAATAAGCAAGGGTACGACCCCTCGGAATTCGAGGACGACGATTACATGACCTCGCAGCCCGTCCCGGAAAAATCCATCCGCGGCTACCGCATCGTCATCATCATCCTCTCGGTGATCCTGGTGGCGCTTTCGGTACTTTATTTCAGCATACACCGCCAGCAGATGGTCGACAACCAGCTGCTGCAGGCCGACCGCGACTCGATCCAGAACGACCTGGGACGCCTGATGACCGACTACGACAACCTGCAGGTGACCAACGACAGCATCTCTGCCAACCTCAACGTGGAACGCGACCGCGCAGACTCGCTGATGACGCGCCTGAAAAAGGAGCGTTCATGGAACCTGGCCAAGATCAAACAGTACGAAAAAGAGGTGGGTACGCTGCGTACGGTCATGAAGAGCTACATCCGCCAGATCGACTCGCTCAATACGCTCAACAAAAAACTCATCAACGAGAACGTAACCTACCGCAAGGAGATCTCGTCGGCGAAGCTGCGCGCCGAAATGGCCGAGGAGAAGGCTGCCGAGCTGGACAACAAGGTACGTGTCGGCGCCGTGATCCGCGCCCGCGACATCCGTCTCTCGGCGCTCAACGCCAACAGCAAACCCGTGTCGAGGATCAAGAATGCCGCGCGCCTTCGCGTGGATTTCGTACTGACGGCCAACGAGCTGGCGACACCGGGCGCAAAGACCGTCTACGTCCGTATCACCTCGCCCGACGGCTATGTACTGACGACCGAGGCCATGCCGACTTTCGATTTCGAGGGTGAACGCCTGAGTTATTCAGCCATGCGCGAAGTGGACTACCAGAACCAGGATCTCGAAGTGGGTATCTACTATAACAGCACAGGCTTTGCCGCTGGTGCCTACACCGTACAACTGTTCTGCGACGGCCGCCTGATCGGAACCTCGCAAATCGCAATGCGATAAAACAGGAACACCCCGCACCCAAGGCGGGAGGAGAGCCCAAGCCCCGGAGTTAACGCTCCGGGGCTTTCGTTTTGCAGGCGGTTCCGGCCCCCGGCAACGACACAGCACAACTATAGTATAAAACTATAACAATATAAATATTATCAATTTGATTTATATCAAGATTTCCCCTATTTTTGTATCAGCAAAGAGAAAGAAAACTAAAGCAGCAAAAAATATTCACATAAATAAAACAAGTATAGCTATGACATCAATCATCAATTCAACGGTACCCGAATTCAAGGTTCAGGCCTACCACAACGGCAAATTCGTAACGGTCACGAACGAAGACCTCAAAGGCAAATGGGCGATCTTCTTTTTCTACCCGGCCGACTTCACGTTCGTGTGCCCCACCGAGCTGGTGGACATGGTCGACAAGTACGACCGGTTCAAGGCCATGGGCGTGGAGATCTACTCGGTAAGCACCGACACCCACTTCGTACACAAAGCCTGGCACGACACTTCGGAAAGCATCCGCAAGATCAACTACCCGATGCTCGCAGACCCTACGGGTGTACTTTCGCGCGGCTTCGGCGTCATGATCGAGGAAGAAGGCGTAGCCTACCGCGGCACGTTCGTCGTCAACCCCGAGGGGAAGGTCAAGCTGGTGGAAATCCAGGACAACAGCATCGGCCGCAATGCCGATGAGTTGCTGCGTAAAGTCGCCGCGGCACAGTTCGTCGAGGCGCACCCGGGCGAAGTATGCCCCGCCAAATGGCAGCAGGGCGCCGAGACGCTCAAACCGAGTATCGACCTGGTAGGTAAAATCTAAGGGCCATGCTGGATCATGCACTCAGGGAGCAGTTGCTCCGCTTGTTCGAGGGGCTGGAAGCCTCCTACGTGTTCGACGTCACGGCCGACCCCGGCCATGCGTCGCGCGGAGAGCTGCTCGAGCTGCTCGAAGAGACGGCCGCCTGTTCCGCGAAGATCGGCTGTCGGATCACCGACGGACAGGGACTGGAGTTCCGGCTTCTGCGCAACGACAAGGACACCGGCATCCACTTCCGGGCAGTGCCCAACGGCCATGAATTCAGCTCGCTGATACTGGCCGTGCTGAACGCCGACGGCAAGGGCAAAAACCTGCCCGACGAAGCGACGCGCCGACGGATCGGGGCGCTCGGCGGGCAGATCGCGCTGACGACCTACATGTCGCTCACCTGCACCAACTGCCCCGATGTGGTACAGGCGCTCAACCTGCTGGCGCTCTCCAATCCCCGGATCACCCATACGGCCGTGGACGGAGCCCTGTTCCCCGAGGAGGTTGCACGGCTGAATATCCAGGCCGTGCCGGCGGTCTTCCACGGCGAAGAGCTGATCTACGTCGGCCGCGGCTCGCTGGCCGAACTGCTGGACAAACTCGAGGAGCGCTTCGGCACTTCGGACACAGGCATAACGCCCCACGTGCGCGAATACGACCTGCTGGTCGCCGGGGGCGGCCCCGCCGGGGCTTCGGCCGCGATCTATGCAGCCCGCAAGGGGCTCCGCGTGGCGGTCGTGGCAGAAAAGGTCGGCGGACAGGTCAATGAAACGGTAGGCATCGAAAACCTGATCTCGGTGCCGCGCACGACCGGAGCAGAGCTCGCGGGCGACCTGCGCAGACACATGGAGGCCTACGGGATCGACATCTGCGACAACCGCCGCATCGAGCGTTTCGACATGGACGGCGGCATCCGGGAGCTGCATGCCAAAGGCGGGGAGGTTTTCCGCGCCCCGGCACTGGTCGTCGCCACGGGAGCTTCGTGGCGCAGGCTCGGGGTGCCGGGCGAAGCGGAGTATATCGGCCGCGGCGTAGCCTTCTGCCCCCACTGCGACGGGCCGTTCTACGCAGGCAGACACGTGGCCGTGATCGGCGGCGGCAATTCGGGGGTCGAGGCCGCAATCGACCTGGCGGGCACCTGCGCTTCGGTGACGGTTCTCGAATTCATGGAGACCCTCAAGGCCGACCAGGTATTGCAGGAGAAGCTGCGCACGCTCCCCAATGTAGAGGTACATACGAACGTGCAGACGCTCGAGGTCGAAGGCGACGGCAGCCGCATGACGGCCCTGCGCACGAAAGACCGCTCGACGGGAGCGGAAAAACGGCTGCCGCTCGACGGCGTATTCGTCCAGATCGGCCTCTCGGCCAACAGCAAGCTGTTCGCCGGCATCCTCGACACCAACCGCGCGGGAGAAATCCTCACCGACAAGGAGTGCCGCACGTCGGTACCCGGCGTATATGCAGCGGGCGATGTGACGGACATACGTTACAAACAGATCGTGATCGCAATGGGCGAAGGGGCCAAGGCGGCCCTGTCGGCCTCGGAAGACCGGATCAAGGGAATCATATGATATGCAAACTATTAAAATAAAAACGATTATGAAAACACTGGATTATTTGCACCTGGACGAGCAGAAAGTACAGGGCGTAGTATCGGCGCTGCATTCGCTGCTGGCCGACTTTCAAGTATTTTACACCAATCTGCGGGGTTTCCACTGGGATATCGAAGGGCACGGGTTCTTCGTCCTGCACGGCAAGTTCGAAGACCTGTACGACGATACTGCCGAAAAGGCCGATCAGATCGCGGAACGCATCCTGATGTTGGGCGGCAAGCCCGAAAACAGGTTCAGCGAATACCTCAGGGTCGCCAAGGTCAAGGAGATTTCCGGCGTAACACGCGGCGATGAGGCCATCGGGCATATCCTCACCACTTACAGCTACCTTATCGGCGAGGAGCGCAAGTTGCTCGCACTGGCTTCGGAGGCCGGTGACGAGGCTACCGTGGCGTTGATGAGCGACTACCTGAAGGAGCAGGAGAAGATGGTCTGGATGCTGACCGCCTACAACAAATAGCCCTTCACGGGAAGACCGGGCAGCCGGTATGTAACGGCAATGCCGGCGGAGCACAAACTCCGCCGGCATTCTTTTCATCCGGACAAATCCGAAAACGGCATCGGCAAGACAAGACAATCCCGGCTCATCCTCTGCCAGGCAAACCGAAGCGACGCCCGTCGCCCGGCCTTCCGCCGGATTATTTATGCTCCTCCTGCCAGATCAGGGCCGAAGCGCCGAGAATCGCGGCATTCTTACCCTGGATACCGCTCGGAAGCAGCTTCACCTTGTTCTTGAATGCAAAGAGCATATTCTCCTCCATGTACCACTGCGTAGGCTCGAAGATCAGCTTGCCCGCCTTCGACAGGCCGCCGAAGAGGAAAATCGCCTCGGGCGACGTGACGGTCACCACGTCGGCCAACGCACGACCGAGCATCTCGCCCGTAAAACGGAAGGCTTCGAGTGCGATGGGATCGCCCTGCTCGGCAGCGGCGGAGATCATCGAAGCGTCGAAATCGCCGAAAGCGATGTCGCGCAGCTTGCTGGGAGCCGACATTTTGGCCATCAGTTCGAATGCCGTACGCTTGATACCCGTAGCCGAAACATAGGTCTCCAGGCAGCCCTTCCGCCCGCAACCGCACTCGCGGCCGTCGCGCTCGACGATGACATGGCCGAACTCTCCGGCAAAGCCATCATGGCCGTAAATCATCTCGCCGTTGGCGACGAAACCCGAGCCGAGGCCCGTACCGAGCGTAATCATGATGAAATCGCGCATGCCCTTGGCATTGCCATAGATCATCTCGCCGATCGTCGCGGCATTGGCGTCGTTCGTCACGAGCACCTTCACACCCCCGAAGCAGTTCCGGATGTCGTCCGCCAGCGGGAAAACGCGGCGGCTTTCATCGGGATTGGGGTCTCCCTCGCGGAATTTCCAGAGGTTCGCAGGGTTTTCGACCGTACCTTTATGATAATTGGCATTGGGGGCACCGATACCGATACCCGTCAGTTCGTACTCGAACGAAAGGCTGTCGGCCAGTGCGTGCATCGCCTGGCAGAGGTCTTCGACATAGGCCGGATAATCGTCTACACTGGGGTATTTCTTGGTCGAAATGACCGATTCGGCATACAGGTCGCCGTTTTCGTCGACGAGGCCGAACGCAGTATTGATACCGCCGATGTCCACGCCGATAGCGAGTTTTTTCATATCGTGTTCTGGTTAAAGGTTAGAATTTATCAGGTCAAAGTTAATCCAAAATTCGGCTACTCCAAACTTTTTTCCTACTTTTGGGACAGATTCCGATCCAAAAGTATTGTCAGACTATGCAAACGAACGAGCAACTGCTCTCCGCCATCGAAAATTACTTGGCCCAAACCGAGTTCCCGGCCGAACCCGAGCTACTTTACGCCCCGATCGGCTATTCGCTCGCGGGCGGCGGCAAGCGCCTGCGCCCCATGCTGCTGATGCTCTCCAACGGCATCTTCACCGACAAGATACAACATGCCCTGCCGGCCGCCGCGGCCGTCGAGGTGTTCCATAATTTCACGCTGCTGCACGACGACATCATGGACAATGCAGCCGTGCGGCGCGGCAAACCCTCAGTCTACGCCAAGTGGGGGCAGAACGTGGCGATCCTCTCGGGCGACGCCATGCTGATCTGCGCCTACCGGTTGCTGGGCGAAGTGCCGGCGCAACTGCTGCCGCAGATACTCTCGACGTTCAACACCATGGCGCTCGAAGTGTGCGAAGGGCAGCAGTACGACATGGATTTCGAACGCAAGCCGAAGGTTTCGGTCGTGGAATACATGCACATGATCGAGCTGAAGACCTCGGTTTTGCTAGCCGGGGCCACCACGATCGGCGCCCTGCTGGGCGGCGCTTCCGAAGAGGACTGCCGCAAGCTGCGCCGCTTCGCCATCGAACTGGGACTGGCATTCCAGTTGCAGGACGACCTGCTGGACAGCTACGGCGACGAAAGGCTGGGCAAGGCCATCGGCGGCGACATCCTCGAAGGCAAACAGACCTACCTGATGATCACGGCCATAAGCCGCGCCGACGAACCTACGCGCGAAGTGCTCCGCTCGACGCACCGCTCACAGATGCCCGACGCCGAGAAAATCGCCACGATAAAAGCCGTCTACGACCGTCTCGACATACCACGCCTCACCGAACAGCAGATTTCGCTGCGCTTCGAAAGAGCGCTGGGCATCCTCGACACCCTTTCGGTCGAAAAATCCCGCACGGAACGGATGCGCGAATACGCCCTGAGCCTGATGGGACGCAAAAACTGATTCCGCCAACACCCCTGCGGCAAACGACGCAGGGACATCCCCCGCAAACGACACTATGCAACGCTCCGAGATAGAAATCATGGCCCCCGTAGGGTCTTACGAAGCACTGGCCGCAGCCATACAGGCCGGGGCGGACTCGGTATATTTCGGCGTCGGGAAGCTCAACATGCGCTCGGCGTCGGCTGCGAATTTCACGCTCGACGACCTGGCGAAGATCGTCGCCACGGCACACGCCGCAGGGGTCAAGGCCTACCTCACGGTCAACACCATCGTCTACGAGGACGAGATGCAAACCGTCCACGAGGTAATCGACCGCGCCAAGGCCGAAGGCATCGACGCCATCATCGCCACCGATTTCGCGGCGATACTCTATGCCCGGCGCATCGGGGTCGAAGTGCATATTTCGACCCAGAGCAACATTTCGAATTCCGAAACCGTGAAGTTCTTCTCGCAGTGGGCCGACACGGTGGTGCTGGCACGCGAACTGACGCTCGAACAGGTGGCGCAAATACACCGCCAGATCGTCGAGAACGACATCCGGGGCCCGCGCGGCGAGCTGGTCGAAATCGAAATGTTCGCCCACGGCGCATTATGCATGTCGATTTCGGGTAAATGCTACCTCTCGCTCTACGAAACCAACTGCTCGGCCAACCGCGGCGCCTGCC